>Ga0196970_1000005_pt1 | contig 674287 bp, 647 predicted proteins | sample S1v_513CmetaG_FD_148672 | JGI IMG/M metagenome (GOLD analysis project Ga0196970, IMG submission 148672) | Soil microbial communities from Anza Borrego desert, Southern California, United States - S1+v_5-13C | ecosystem: Environmental > Terrestrial > Soil > Desert | place: USA: California...
CAAAACAACCCTCCTCACAGACCTCCGCACCCCAAGCACAGCCTTTGCCGCGGGGTGGAGCAGCCCGGTAGCTCGTCAGGCTCATAACCTGAAGGTCGCAGGTTCAAATCCTGCCCCCGCAACCACCGATACGCAAACCCCCCGGTCCGAAAGGACCGGGGGGTTTGCGCGTGGGCTCGGACTCTCCACACACTGCCAGTATCGACTCCCGGTCGCCGTGGAACTCCGCCGCCCAGCACGGAGTCCAGTTCAACTTGCCACCACGATCATCGGCGTCCGCGCGGGAGCCCGGCGCTGCGGAACGTCTCTTTCGTCGCGGCACCGCATCGGAAAAGCCAGTCGTGATTGCACTGGGGTCTTAACCACTCGCTCATCTTAGCTTGCTATCCTGTGTGGGCCGTAAGAATACTCGCGTAGGTATCGAGGGGCGCACGTCATGGGATCGGCACGGTTTGCATGGAAGCCGGAGTATGAGGTCGGCGACCAAACCATCGATGGTCAGCACCGGCAGCTTCTTGTGCTGGCTAATCTCCTGTTCGATGCCGTCACGTCGGGCAAGGGCGAGGCGGTGATCGGGCAGGCATTCGACGCGTTGGGCCTGTACACGACCAAACATTTCGAGGATGAGGATCGATATTTCACTGCCATCGGCTCTCTTCTGGTGACGGAGCACCGGCATCAGCACGAGAAGCTCGCGCACGAGTTGGCGGCGCTGCGGGAGGAGGAGATGCTGGGTTTCCTCGACGGCATTCCGGACACCCTGGAACACTGGGTCGAGACTCGGCTCATCCCGCACATGATGATCGACGACCAGAAGGCATTCCACGCCTCGCCCCTTGTCGCGGAGCGGTCGACATGACGCTGTTCGACCGCTTTCTCACCCTCTTATCCGGCGAACCGGAGCGCAGCGCCGCGGCCCCCGTGAAGCCGTCCAGGGCGGCCGATCCCGTCGAACCCGTTCAGGTCCCGCAGGCCAAGGCCGATTTCCAGCGGAAGGTGCAGGAGGTGCTGGCCCGCAGCGGCACCGTCGTCGGCGGCCGGGTGCACCTGCTGAACCTCGGCAAGCTGGCGGAGCGTTTCGGCCCGCGCTGGCCGGCGCTGGCCGACAAGGTCGACCAGTTGATCCGCCTCAGCCTGTCGCGCCGCCTGTCGGCGCGTGATTTCTTTTCGCGCTGCGAGGACGGCGTCTACGTCATCGTCTTCGACGGCCTGTCGGAGGCGGAGGCGCGGCTGAAATGCGCGCTGATCGCCGACGAGATCGCCGGGAAGCTGTTCGGCCAGAACGCCGCCATGAGCGCCATCGACGTGTGCAGCGCCACCACCCGTTTCGACGGCAGCGTCGACATCACGCGGTTTGACACCGCCGACGCGCTCAATGCGCTTCTCGGCCAGGCGGACCAGTACAGCGCCCGCGACGCCGCCCGTCCGGACACCCCGCAGGGGGGCCTGACCCCCGTCATCGAGGATATGCTCCGGCAAATCGAACAGGAGCTTACAGCCACTCCGCCCAGGGGGGCGGCGCCCGTCGCGGCGCCCACCCCCGACCGGCTGGCCGCGCTGCTCGACCTGTTGCGCGACGCCGAGTGCGCGCTGGCGGCCACCGTGCCGAAGGCGGTCGCCGCCGGGATGCCGGCGGATCCGGCCTGGACGGCGCTGCCGCACTCCCCGTCTTCCCCTGCCGCCGGCAAGGGCAACGCCGCCGCCCTGCTGGCCGTGCTGCGCGGGCTGATCGAGCGGACGGAGGCCGCGCTGATGGCCGCCGGTGCCGGGCTGGTGGCCGTGCCGCGCTTCGAGGAGGACCTGGAGAACGCCGAACTGGCGTTCCTGTACAGCCCGCTCTGGCATGTCCCGCGGCAGATCATCAACGCCCGGCTCTGCCACGTCGCGATGCGCGCCGGGGCGCGGTTGGTCGCCGGCAACGCCCTGCTGCCCGACACCGCCGACAGCCGCCTCGTGGCGCTGATCGACCGCGTCGTGGCGCTGAAGGCGGTGGCTGGGCTGGACGCGCTGGGCAAGCGCCCGGGCAAGGGCGTCCTGGTCGTTCCCGTGCACCACTCCACCCTGGCCGGCGGCCCGATCAGCCGGGAGTTCCTGGGGCTGTGCCGGAGCATCGCGCCGCACCTGCGTCCGCTGCTGGTGTGGGAACTGATCGAGCCGGCGGGCAGCATGACGGCCCTGCACCTGCCGGCGGCGCTGAACGCGCTGAAGGGCTCGGGCCGCGCGGTTCTGGTGCGGGTGGGCATCGACTATCCCCGGTTCGAGGATTTCGTCGGCCTCGGCGTCCACGCCGTTGGCGCCGACATCGACGACCTGGATCTGCCGGAGGCCGATATCATCCGCAAGCTGCAGATCTTCCGCGCCCGCGCCGACCGTTTCGGGCTGCGCAGCTACGTTCACGGCGTGCGCACGCTCAGCCTGCTGGCGGCGGCGGTCTGCGACGGCTTCGAATACGTCGGCGGCGAGATCATCGGGCCCGACGTGGAACGGCTGCGCGAGATCGAACCCTTCGAACTGGGCGACGCCTACGCGCACGTCTACGCCGACCCCAACGACGCCCACGCCAACGACGCCCACGCCAACGACGCCCACGCCAAGGACCCTCAATCATGACCGACGGGGTCTCGACCGAGGAGCGGCTGCTCCAGGTCTCCTACTTCGACGAGCTGACGGGCGTCTACAACCGCCCGCTGTTCGAACACGTTCTGCGCGAGGCGGTTGTCCGCCACCAGACGGCCGGTACGCGCTTCGCGCTGCTCGACCTCGACATCGACCGCTTCCGCCTGATCAACGAGGCGCTCGGCCACGCCTTCGGCAACGCCGTCCTGACTGCGGTCGCGCGCCGCCTGTCCGCCCTCCTGGGCCCGGACGACGCCCTGGCGCGCATCGGCAGCGACGAGTTCGGCATCCTGCTGGCCGATGCCGGCGAGGAGGAGGAACTGGCCGCCCGCGCCCGGCGGATGCTGGGCGCCGTCGCCGAGTCGGTCGAGGACGGCGGCGTCGCCATTTCCCCCAGCGCCAGCATCGGGTTCGCCGTGTTCCCGCACGACGGCGCGTCGGCGGAGGCGCTGCTCCGCCACGCCGGGGCGGCGATGGCGGGCGTGCGCCTGCGCGGCGCCGCCAAGATCGCCCGCTACAGCGGCGGGGAGGACGAGGTCCGCGCCGCACTTCTGATGGAAAGCGGCCTGCGCGCCGCCGTCGAGAGCCGCAGCCTCGACGTGCATTTCCAGCCGCAGGTCTGCCTGCGCAGCGGCCGGATGGTCGGCGCGGAGGCGCTGGCCCGCTGGGACGGGCCGGACGGCACGCCCGTGCCGCCGGACCGCTTCATCCCGCTGGCCGAGACGACCGGCCTCATCCTGCCGCTGGGCGAGCACGTGTTGTCGGTCGCGGTGCGGCGCTTCGCCGGGTGGGTGCGGAGCCACGGCCTTGCCGCGCCGGTGGCGGTCAACATTTCCGCCGTGCAATTCGAGCGCGCCGACCTGGAAGCCATGATCACCGGGTTATTGCGCGACAGCGGCCTGCCGCCCGCGCTGCTGAAGCTGGAGCTGACGGAGACCGCGCTGCTCGGCGACGGGGTCCGCACCCGGCGGGCCATGGAGGCGCTGGTGGCGATGGGCGTGCAGTTCTCCCTGGACGATTTCGGCACCGGCTGGTCCTCGCTCAGCCACCTGCACCAGTTCCCCATCGCGCAGGTCAAGATCGACAAGTCGTTCGTCGCCCGCATGACGACCAGCCGCCCGCACGAGAAGATCGTGCGCGCCGTCATCATGCTGGCCCACGAACTCGACCTGACCGTCGTCGCCGAAGGGGTGGAGACCGCCGATCAGCGCGACCGCCTGCGGGACTTCGGCTGCGACTGCGGCCAGGGTTTCCTGTTCGGCCGCCCCCAGCCGCCCGATGCCTTCGCCGAGCGCTGGGTGACGGGGAGGGGAGATTAACGCCCCTCCCTACCGCCGTCCCGTGTCCTTCAGGCACAGGTCGATGAGGTCGAGCAGGCTCTTGTGCGGGAAGGGCTTCTGCAGCGTGTGCTCGGCGCCCAGCCGCTTCGCCATCTCCAGGTAGTCGAAGCGCCCCGTGCGGCCGCCGCCGGACATCATGATGGTCTTCATGCCCGGGTGCTTCTGGCGCGCCTCGATCAGCGTGCCGATGCCTTCCTTCTCCGGCATGATGACGTCGAGCACCGCGATGTCGAACGCCTGCTTCTCCATCAGCCGCAGGGCCTCCGTGCCGCTGCCGGCCACCGCGACATGGTGCCCGGCGCGCTCAAGGGTGGTCCGCAACACCTGCCGGACCATGTGATCGTCGTCGGCCACCAGGATGTTCGCCATAGACTCCTCCGCTGCGCTTCGATCGCCCGCCACGGTTGTCACGTCGGCGGAACCAGATCCGGTTGTAGAACGGTCGGCAGCAGTACGTCCATGGTCGTTCCTCTGCCCGGCTCGCTGTCCACCAGGATTGTTCCGCCCTGTCCGCGGACGATGCTGTAGGCCGTGGACAGGCTCAGCCCCTGTCCGAGCCCCACCTCCTTGGTGGTGAAGAACGGCTCGAACACGCGCTGGCGCGTCTCCGCGTCCATGCCGTGTCCGCCGTCGCGCACGCGCAGGCGCGTGTAGGCGCCCGGCGACAGGCCGGGGGCCGGGGGGCGCAGCAGGATTTCGTCCGTCACCGACACCTCGATCCGCCCGCCCTCCGGCCCCATCGCCTCGACGGCGTTGGTGAGCAGGGTGGAAAACACCTGGGTCAGTTGTCCGGCGTCGCCGCAGGCGACCCCGGTGCCGACGACCGGGACCAGGTCGATGAGGACGCCGTCGGGCAGGTCCGCGCGGCGGGCCTCGACGGCGTCGCGGACCAGTTCGGGCCACACCACGCGGCCCTGCGCGGCGGCATCGCCGCCCTCCAGCGCGGACAGCCGCTCGACGAGGCTGCGCACGCGCTGCGCCGAGGCGAGGATGTCGGACAGGCAGGCGCGGTCGGGGTCGTCGGGCGGCAGGCCGTCCAGCACCAGATCGGCGTTGCCGAAGATCGGCAGCAGGGCGTTGTTGATCTCGTGCGCCATGCCGCCGGCCAGCGTGCCGACCGCCCGCAGCCGCCGCGCCTCGGCCAGTTGCCGTTCGATCTCGGCGTTGCGGCGTTCCAGTTCGCGGCGCTCCGTGATGTCCAGCATGATGCCGTCCCACAGGATGGTGCCGTCCGGCAGGCGGCGCGGCCGCGCCACGCCGTAGGCCCAGCGGCGTTCGCCGCCCGCGTTCAGGTATTCGTACTCCAGGGTGGCCGTCTCCATGGTCCGGGCCGACCGGGAGTACGCCTTGGTGATCGCGTCGCGCCAGTCCGCCGGGATGATGCGGCTGACCAGTTGCGGATCGGCCTGGATGGCCGCCGGGTCCTGGCCGGTGATCTCGTGCAGGCGTTCGCTGAAGTAAGGATAGGCCACCGTGCCGTCGGGCCGCTGCATGCGCTGGTAGACCAGGCCGGGGACGTTGGCCGCCAGGCTGTTGAACCGCTCCTCCGCATGCTGGCGCGCGGCGATGGTATCGCGGAAGGCGGCGGCGGCACGGGCCATGCGGCCGAATTCGTCCGGCCGCCCGATGCCGGGCACCTCGGCGGCCGTGTCGCCCGCGCCCAGCCGTTCCATCGCCCGCTCCAGCGCCATGATCGGACGCAGCAGCCGTGCGAGCGCCAGCGCCCCGCACGCCGTCAGTGCCCCGGCGATCGCCACCGGAACCGCGGGCTGCGAATCCGCCGGCAGCAGCAGCAGGGCAAGGCCCAGCCCCGCCATCACCAGCACGGGCACGGCGGCGGCCTTGACGAGGATCGAAACGCCCGGGACCAACTGGCAAGTTGTGGTGATCATGCCGGCCTCCCGTTCATGCGTCGGATGCCGCCGACACCCGGACCGGCTGGTCCAGGCACGTTCGGACGGTCTTGGCGAGTTCGGCGAGGCGGTGCGGTTTGCCCAGCATCACCGTGCCCGGCGGCAGGCTGCCGTTGCGCACCGCCGCGGCCAGGGCGTAGCCCGACGTGGCGATCGCCGGCAGGTCCGGCCGCCTCTCGCGGAAGCGGCGGATGACGTCGGCCCCGGACATGCCGCCGGGCATCACCATGTCGGTGACCAGCGCGTCGATCGCCACCCCCTGTTCCAGGAGCGCCACGGCCTCCGGCCCGGTGCGCGCGTGCAGCACGGTGTAGCCCAGGTTGCGCAGCCGCTCGCAGGTGACGACCGCCACCAGATCGTCGTCCTCCACCACCAGCACCGTCTCCGTGCCGCGCGGCGGCGCCTCGCCCCGGTCGGCGGGACCGTCGGGCCGTTCCGCGGCCGTTTGGCGGGGGAAGTACAGGCGTACGGTGGTGCCGACGCCGACGTCGCTGTAGACCTTGACGTGTCCGCCCGACCGTCGGACGAAGCCGTAGACCATGGGCAGCCCCAGCCCGGTTCCCTTGCCGACCTCCTTGGTGGTGAAGAACGGCTCGAACACGCGGGCCATCACGTTGGGCGCCATGCCGCAGCCGGTGTCGCTGACCGACACCGCCACATAGTCGCCGGCGGCCACCCCGGCCCGCACGGCGTAATCCTCATCCAGCACGACGTTGGCCGTTTCGATCACCAGCCGGCCGCCGCCGGGCATGGCGTCGCGCGCGTTGACCGCCAGATTGAGGATCGCCGCCTCGAGCTGCGCGCCGTCGGCCCAGACCGGCCAGGGTGCGTCGGCCAGCGCCGTCTCGATCACGATATCCTCGCCCAGCGTGCGCTCCAGCATCCGCTGCATGTCGCGGACCAGCGCGTTCACATCCACGCTCGCCGCCTCGATGTCCTGCTGGCGCGAGAAGGACAGCAGGCGTCGCGTCAGGTTGGCGCCGCGCTCGGCCGCCTGGCAGATGGTCGCCGCCATGGCGCGCTGATCCTTCGGGGTCAGCGGGATCTCCTCGTCGGCCATCATCTCCGCACTGGCCAGCACGACCTGGAGCAGGTTGTTGAAGTCGTGCGCGATGCCGCCGGTCAGCCGCCCGATGGCCTCCATCTTCTGCGCCTGGCGAAGCTGGTCGTAGGTCTCCTGCATCTCCGTGATGTCGTGGATCACGCCGATGAGGCGCGGCGGCTTGCCGTCGGTGACGGCGTCGCTCTGGGCGATGCAGCGGCAGTGCCGGACCCGTTCGCCGACCAGGATGCGGGCCTGGAAATGGTGCGTGCGCCCGGTGGCCAGCGCGTTCTGTATCTGCGCCTCGACGTAGGCGCGGTCGTCCGGGTGGACGTGGGCGAGGATGGCCTCCAGCGTCGGCACGAAGTCGTGTCGCGACACGCCGAAGATCTCGTACATCTCGTCCGACCATTCGGCCGTGCCGTCGTGCAGCGGCCAGCGCCAGTTGCCCAGGCCGGCCAGCTTCTGCGCCGCTTCCATCTGGTTGCGGTGGCGCTGCAGCGCGGCGGCCATGTGGCCCAGCGCCCGGCCCAGCGCGCGAACCTCGCGTGAGCCGTGGAGCGCGCCGGCGCGCACCTCCAGGTCGCCCTGGCCGATCTGCCGGGCGATCTGCACCGCTTCGCGGATCGGCTGCTCCACCGAACGGGTGGCGATGCGCCACGCCAGCCATAATGCCAGGGCCAGCATTCCCAAGAGGGTCGCGGTCATCTGCAGCATCTGGACACGGGGGGCCGCGTACAGCGTCGCCTCGGGTATGCTGACGCCGACGTACACCCTGGCGCTGCCGGCGCCGGACGCCGGGAACAGCGGCTCGATGGCGTACAGGCGCAACGCGCCGTCGAGCCCGACGCCGGCTTCCAGCAGGTGGTCCCGCCCGTCGGCGGCCAAGCGCACGAAGGTGGCGTCCGGCAGGGTCTTGCCGACGTAGCCGTCCTCCGGATACCGGCCGAGGATCGTGCCGGCTTCGTCGAAGACGGTGACGTGTGAGCCGGCGGGCAGGTGCTGGCTGGGGTTGAGGTCGGCCAGCCAGCGCAGGCTCAGCCCGACGAAGACGGCGCCCATCGGCCGGTTCGCGGCGTCGGACATGACGTAGCCCATGGGCCGCGCCGGGCGGCCGGAGACCGGGCCCAGGCGGTAGCCCTGCGCCGTCAGCCCCGGCGTGCGCAGCGCCTCGCGCACCCAGGGATCGTCGATGACGCTGCCGACCCGAGGGGCGGTGCCGATCCGGCAGATGATCGTGCCCTTGGTGTCCATCAGCCCGACGGTGGTGTAGCCGTCGGTGTCCAGCGCCTGGTAATCGAGGATGGCCTGGCATTCCGGCGATATCGTGCGGAACTCCGCCGTCTGCGCCAGCGCCTTCATGAAGCGGTTGGCGGCGTCGATCCGCTGCCGCTCGACCTGCACGGCCATGTCGGCCAGATGCCGGATCTCCAGCGCCAGCCGCTGTTGCGCGGTCCGGTACTCCGACAGGATCTGGACGCCCCAGATCACCGAGACCGGCAAGGCGACGACGAGAAGCGGAATCAGAAGCCGCACCCGCAGGCTGTCGACATTCATGAGCCCCTCCGACGTCACGGTTCCGCAGAACCGAACATTCGCGGGAAATAAAATTTCCCATATTTCGCTAGACATTCCAAAGGTATTTATTCTCTGCGTGCGCGCTGGGTAATGGTGCTGTAAAAGTCGTATATTACTTTCGATCTAGTCCTCATTTTAGCGACAAACAATAAAGAAAGTCTTTCCCCGTTCCGCGTTTCCTGTGGTTTTCGGACATGCGTGGAGGTGCCGCGGGTGCGCGGATGTTGCATACCGGGGATCCCTGTATCATCGCGTATCGTCCGGTAACATCCGCCCGTCCGCTTGGCTGTGACTCTTGGCCGTTTGACAGGGGCGCGCCGGTGCCGCTACCAAGAACGCCCCCTTTGTCTGGAGGCTGAGGATGAGCGGTCCGTTCACGTTTCCTGGTGTTATCGGCGTGGCGCGCGAGGGCCAGGACCGGCTGGTGATCACGGTCGGCTTCGGTCCGGACGACACCGCCGCTCTGATGACCCTGGCCGAGGCCATCGCCTGCGGCGGCCTGCCCGAAGGCATCGTCCGCGCCACCGTCCGCACCGAAGCGCGCGGTCCCCGCGCCCGCGCGTGGGACGCCATGGACCTGCTGGCGAAGCTGGCCCTGCATGAAAAGGCTCGCGCCGAGGCGCTGCAGGCCCGCGTGCGCGACCTGGAAGCGGAACTTGAACGCCGGAGTCTCGCGGCGGAGTAATCCTTGAGCATCGCCGTATCCCGCGCAATGGGTTCGGTTCCCGACTGTTCTCTTGCGGTAAGGCGCCCCCGAAGGGGGCTTCACTGCAAAGGGAACGACACCATGCATCGTTGGATGATCGGCGCCGCATCGGCGCTGGCTCTGTTCGCCGGTTCGGCCATGGCGCAGAGTGGTGGCAGCGGCGGAGCCGGGGCCGCCGGCGACGCCGGCAAGTCGACCGCCACGACCGGGCAGAGCGGCAGCTCGGCCGGCACCACCAGCAACGTCCCCCTCAACTGCGTGGCCAACAGCACCGACCCGCGCTGCCAGGGCACCAGCGGGACGTCCGGCATGTCCGGCACCGGCACCGGCATGTCCGGCGGCAGTGGCAACCTGAGCGGCTCCGGCTCGGGCAGCACGTCGGGCACCACCAGCCTCGGCGGCGGGCCGAGCGTCGGCGGCACCGGCGCGGCGGGCACGCCGGGCCACACCGGCGGCACGGCGGGCGGCTCCGGCGGCGGTGGCTCGGGTGGCGGCTCCGGCAGCCAGTAACGGTCGCGCCGGGAATGGTTGTGGTTGGCCGGCGGGAGCGACCCGCCGGCCTTTGTTTTTCACTCCGTCCGCGCCAGGACCGGCGCCAGCAGCGCCAGCGCCGCGCCGACGTAGACCATCGCACCCGGTACCCACATGATGAGCCCGGCCAGTTGCTGGTCGGTCAGCGCGTCGATGCCCCCGCCGTAGGCGTAGATTGGGGCTGGCGCCAGCGTCAGCAGGGCACCCAGCAGCACGCCGTGCAGCCCCGTGACGAACAGGCAGAGCACGGCGATCCCGCGCGCCCCGGCGCCGCGCCCGACCAGCATCGCCCACCAGAACAGCAGCGCCGTCCCGAACAGGCAGAGGTGCTGGAGCGCGTGCACGCCACGGCCGTCCAGCGCCGCGTCGAACAGCGCCGGCAGGTGCCACAGCCACAGCGCCGCGGCGTGCAGTGCCGTCGCCGTCACGGGCGCGCTCGCCCGCGCCCACAGCCGCCCCCAGCCGCCGGTCCGCCGCGCGCCCGCCGGCAGCGGCGCCAGCAGCACGCCAAGTGGCCGGGCCAGCACCAGCAGTGGTGCCGCCACGGCGATCAGCAACTCGTGCTCCACCATGTGGGCGGCGAAGGATCCCTCCGCGAGGCCGTAGAGCGGGGAGAGCAGGGCCGCCGCCGCGCACCCCCAGCCGGCCCAGAACGCCGCCGCGCGCCGCGCCTGCCAGCGCTGCCACCCCGCGAGGTACAGCGCCGCGCTCAGCGCCAGCGGCCCGGCCGACCACGCGTCCACCACCCAGCCGGCCCCGCCGGGCGTATGCGCCAGCGCCGGCCCGGCGGCCAGCGGCAGGGTGGCGCAGAGAAGGGCGATGCACAGGGCGCCGGCGTTCAGGGCGCGCGCGATCCGTCCGGCCATCAACGCCTCTCGAGTCCAGGGGCGTTGGTCAACGACGGGGAAGGGGCGAGGTTCCGCTATCCCGCGCGGCCCAGGGGCGTGCTGGCGGCGGTGGGCTGCTGGCGCAGCCAGGCTTCGGCGCGGGCGGCGTCCATCGGCCGGGCGATGTGGTAGCCCTGCACCTGATGGCAGCCGCACCGGCGCAGCGCGTCCATGGTCGCCTCGTCCTCCACGCCTTCGGCCACCGCCTCCACGCCCAGGCCGCGGGCCAGCGACACCATGGACTTCACCACCACCGCGTCGGGCCGGCTCGACGGCATCTTCACCACGAAGGAACGATCGATCTTGATGGCCGTCAGCGGCGGCATGCGGCGCACGAAGGCGAAGGAGGAATAGCCGGTGCCGAAATCGTCGATCGCCAGCCCCATGCCCTGTTCGGCGATGCGCTCCAGCGTGTGCAGCGCGCGGTCGGGGTCGACCATCATCGCCGTCTCGGTGATCTCGAACTCCAGCCGGTCGCGCGACACGCCGTGCCGGTCGACGACGGCGCGCACGAAGTCCGGCAGGCTCTCGTCCACCAGGTTGCGGGCCGACAGGTTGACGGCGACCGGCGTGCGGATGCCCCGCGCGTCCCAGGCGACGACCTGTGCGGCGGCGGCGTCGATCACCCATTCCGTCAGCTTGCAGACGAGGTCGCTCATCTCGACCAGCGGCAGGAAGTCGCCGGGCATCAGCAGCCCGCGCTGCGGGTGGTTCCAGCGCACCAGCGCCTCCAGCCCGGCCACCGTGCCGTCCGACAGCCGCTGCTTGGGCTGGTAGTGGAGCACGAGCTGGCCCAGGTCGACCGCCTCGTTGAACTCCGGCAGCAGTTCCAGCCGCGTCGGTTTGACCTGCCCGATCTCCGCCGAATAGGCGGAATAGCCGCCCAGCCGCCGCTTGGCGGCGTACATGGCAATGTCCGCGCACACCAGCAGTTCCGACGTGGTGGCGCCGTCCTGCGGGTGCATGGCGATGCCGACGCTGGCGCCGACGCGCACGCGCAGGCCGCCCAAGCAGAACGGCTGGTCCAGCGCCGTCAGCACGCGGCCGGCGTGCACCTCCGCTTCGCGCAGCGTGACGCGGTTCAGCACGATGGCGAACTCGTCGCCGCCCAGCCGCGCCACCAACCCGGCGCCCTCCGGCAGGTCGGCGCGCAGGCGCTCGGCGATCTGGATCAGCAGCTCGTCGCCCACCGGATGGCCGAGCGCGTCATTGATTTCCTTGAAGCGGTCGAGGTCGAGCAGCAGCAGGGCGAACGGCATCCCCTCCGCCAGCCGCGCGTTCATGTTGGCCAGCAGCTTCTTGCGGTTCGGCAGGTCGGTCAGCGAGTCGTGGTAGGCCAGGTACTCCAGCGCCGCTTCGCGCTCGGCCAGCTCGCGCGTGCGCTCGGCGACCTTGTCCTCGAGGGTGTCGCGAGCGGCGGCCAGATCGACCTGCGCGCGGCGCAGGCGCAGGTGGTTGCGCACGCGCGCCAGCACCTCCGCCTCCTGGAACGGCTTCTCGATGTAGTCGACGCCGCCCCCCTGGAAGGCCTTGAGCTTGTCGTTGATGTCCGAGGACGCGCTGAGGAAGATCACCGGCACGTCGCGCAGGCCGGCCAGCTCCTTCAGCCGCCGGCAGGTCTCGAAGCCGTCCATCTCCGGCATGCGGATGTCGAGCAGCACAAGGTCGGGCGGAGCGAGCGCCGCCACCTCCAGCGCTTCGTGGCCGCTGGTCACCGCGCGCACGTCGTGTCCTTCCCGCCCCAGGATCTCGTTGAGCACCCAGAGGTTGTCGGGAATGTCGTCGACGATAAGGATCCGTTCGCTCACTGGCCTGCGCTCCCCTGCTGCGCGGCATCCACGGCGAGATTGTCGCTCAGGAATGCGCCCAGTGTCTTCCAGTCAAAGCGGCTCAGCAAGCCGCGAATGGCGTTGGCCAGCGCCGGTTCGTGCAGGGCCACGCGGTCGGCCAGCTTGCCGGTGGCGGATACGGCGCGCTGGGTCACGCATTTGTGCAGGTCGTTCACCAGCTCCGGCGGCAGGCGGCGCAGCGCCTCGGCCGACAGCTCGCCCTTTTCCGCTGCCGGATCCGGCGCCGCGTCCGCTTCGGCGTAGCGGAACTTCACGCCCAGGTGGCGCTCCAGCGCGCCGAAGATCTCCTCCTCGCGGTAGGGCTTGCGGACGAAATCGTCGCAGCCGCCCTCACGCAGCTCCTGCGCCTGTTCGGTGAAGGCGCTGGCGGTGATGGCGACAATAGCGGTCTCGCGCCCGCCGTCCATCTCGCGAATCGTGCGCGTCGCCTCCAGCCCGTCCATGACCGGCATGCGCCGGTCCATCCAGATGAAGTGCGGCCGCCATTCCGCGAAGACGCGCACGCCCTCCGCGCCGTCGGCGGCGTCGCGCACGGTGAAGCCCACACCCTCCAACTGGCGGCGCAGCAGCAGGCGGTTCTCCGGGTTGTCCTCGACGATGAGGATCCGGTAGTCCGGCTGGCCCGGCACCAGCCCGACCACGCGGCGCGGCAGCATCCGCGCCGGATTGGCGGCGGCCTCGTCCACCCGCTCCAGCGGCAGCTCGAACCGGAAGACGGAACCCTTGCCGTGCTCGCTCTGCACCGTCAGCCTGCCGCCCATCAGCTCCAGGAACTCCCGCGTGATGGCCAGCCCCAGGCCGGTGCCCTTGTTCTGGTCGAAGGAGGAGACCTGCTCGAACGGCTCGAAGATGCGCTTCAGATCGTCGGCCGGGATGCCGACGCCGGTGTCCTCCACCTCGCCCACCAGATGCACCTTGCCGTCCCTGGTGTCGCTCCCCAGCCCCAGGCGCAGCGCGACGCCGCCCTCGTCGGTGTACTTGATGGCGTTGCCCAGCAGGTTGATCAGCACCTGGCGCAGCTTGCCGGCGTCGCCGCGCACGTGCGCCGGCATCTCCGGCCCAAGCTCGGAGATGAGGCGCAGCCCCTTCTCCTCGGCGCGCACGCGCAGCATGTTGGAGACGTCCAGCACCATGCGCTTCAGGTCGAAGTTCACCGGCTCCGGCTTCATGCGGCCGGCCTCGATCTTCGACATGTCCAGCACGTCGTTGATCAGCTGCAGCAGGTGCTCGCCGCTGCGGCTGATGATCGACAGGTGCTCGCGGTGCTCCGGGCGCAGGTTGGCGTCGTGCATCATCAGCCGGGAGAAGCCCAGCACGGCGTTCAGCGGCGTGCGCAGTTCGTGGCTCATGTTGGCCAGGAACACGCTCTTCGCCCGGTTGGCCGACTCGGCGCGCTCCTTGGCCTGCTCCAACTCGTGCGTGCGCTGGGCGACCAGGACGCGCAGCTCCTTCTCGCGCGCGGCGGCCGCCTCCAGGCGCACCTGGACGACCTTGCGCCGCTCCTCGTCCAGCGCGTGGGTGTATTCGGTCAGCGACTTGGCCGCCGCGACGATGGAGGTGACCTCGGCGATCGGGCTCTTGGGCAGGTGCGGGGTCTCGCCGCCTTGCGCTGCGTTCTCCAGGATGCGCGTGGCGCCGGTCAGCGGGCGCAGCACGAAGCGGTGACCCACCAGCACCAGCGCCGACACCAGCAGCGCGAACCCGGCCAGACCGGCGACCGCCACCCGGTCGGCGCGGTTGGCCTGCTTGACGATCTCGGTGAAGCGGTAGCCGGTCTGCACGGCGGCGCGCACCGACAGCGCGTCGGTGATCTGCTTCAGGCGCTGCACCGCCGTGTCCCAGGTGGTGGCGATGGAACGGTCGATGGCGAACACCTCGCGCTTCAGCTCGACCACGCGCCGCAACGTGCCGGCCGCCGGCTCCGGCCGGGCGGCGGCCAGCGCCAGGAAGCGGTCGGCCAGCGGGCGCAGCGCCGGCTCGTCCGCCGCATGGGCGACTTCCAACAGCAGGCGGTGCAGGTCGCGTCCCGCCGCGGGGTCGCCGCTGGCGGCGGCGGCGGCGATCAGCGCGTCCTCCGCCTCCAGTTGCTGGCGCAGCACCTGGAGCGCCAGCGCATCGCGCCGCTCGCGCTGTTCGGCCAGCGCCACGATGGTGTGGTAGGTCTCCTTGACGCGGGCCTCCACCTCCGGGTCGAAGCGGAAGCTGGGATCGTAGGCCAGCACTTGGGCCGACAGCCGCCCCTCGCGCCGTTTCACCGTGGTGCGCGCGTTCAGCACCATCTCGCCGAAGAACAGCAGCCGCTCGACGTTGCGCGAGGTGTCGTGCTGCGCCAGGATCTGCGGCAGCAGGTGGTCGCGGGTGTTCAGCGCCACCTCGGAGATGCGCGACTGCGTGATGATGATCACGGCGAACACGGCGGCCGACACCGCCGCCAGCACGGCGGCGCCGATCACCAGCAGCCGGCGCAGCGGCAGCCCGGGCCGGGGGGGCGGGTCGCCGTGGGCGCCGTGGGGGTCTGCGCCCGGAGGGGCTTCGGTCGCGTCGCTCATCAATACACGCTGATCGGGAAATATTTCACGTTGATCTGGCTGAAGGTGCCATCGCTGAGGATGGCCGCCAACGCGGCGTTCAGCCGCTGGCGCAGCGCCTCGCGGCCCTTGGCCACGGGGATCGCCACGTCGCCGCCCAGCCCCTGGTCGAACATCGGGTCGCCGATGATCTCGAACCACGCGCCGTCCGGCGAATTCAGGAAGACGAAGTTGCCGACGGTCGAGCCCAGCGCCAGGTCCACGGTGCCGGCCAGCAGCGCCGCGTTGCGGTCGGCGATCGAGTCGTATCCCTCGATCCGCACCTGTGGGCCCAGCGTCTCCGTCAACCAGCGTTCCTGCACGCCGCCCTTCTGCACGCCGATCGTCTTGCCGGCCAGCGACGCGGGCTTCAGGTCGCGCACCGCGCCCGGCCGCCCCATGAAGCTGGAGGAGGAGCGCCACAGCCGGCTGGTGAAGTCCACCACCCGCTCGCGCTCGGGCGTGCGCAGCAGGTTGGCGACGGCGAAGTCGAACCGCCCGTCCGCTACGCCGGGTACGAAGTCCGGGAAGCGCGTCGGCACCAGCCGGCATTCCGCCGCCAGCGCCCGGCACAGCGCGCGGGCGATGTCGACGTTGAAGCCGGCCAGTTCGCCGCGCTCGTCGACATAGCCGAAGGGCCGGTCGTTGTCGTTGACCGCCACGATGAAGGTGTCGGCCGCCTGGGCGCGCGGCGACACAAGCATCGAGGCCAGCGCCAGCAGGGCGGCTAGGGCGAGGGCGGCGAAGCGCGGGGCGCGGTGGGGCATGATCGTCATCCGCTTGGCCTCAGCGCACACGGAAGGGGAAGTAGCGCAGCACGACGCCGTCCAGGATGCCGTCGCGCTCCATCACGGCGATGGCGTCGTTCAGGCGCCTGCGCAGGTCGTCGCGGCCCTTGGCGACGGGGATCGCCACCTCGCCGCCCAGGCCCTGGTCGTGGAACGGCTCGCCGATGATCTCGAAGGCGCCGCCCTCGGGGGAGATCAGGAAATCGAAGCTGGACATGGTCGGCGCCAGCATCAGGTCGGCGCTGCCGTCCAGCAGGGCCGCCGTCGCCTCGGAGACGGAGGGCAGCACCATGATGGTCGAGCGGTGATAGGCGGCGCGCAGCCAGCGTTCCTGCACCGAGCCGGCGGTCACCCCGATGACCCGGCCGGCGAGGTCGGCGGGGGCGGTGCCGGCCACCAGACCCGGCCGGCCGATGAAGCAGGAGGAGGAGCGGAAGTAGCGGTTGGAGAAATCGACCTGCGCCTCGCGCTCCGGCGTGCGCAGCACGTTGGCGACGGCGAAGTCGAACTTGCCGGCGGTGACGCCGCCCAGCACCTCCTGGAAACGCGTCGGCTCCAGCCGGCAGGTCGCCGCCATGACGGTGCACAGCGCGCGGGCGAACTCGACGCTGAAGCCGGTCGGTTCGCCCGTCGGGTCGATGTAGCCGAACGGCGGATCGTCCCGGTTGACGGCGACCACCAGCGCTTTCCCCGCCGCTCCTTCCGTCGCCTCTCCCGCCGACGCCGGCGCGGCCAGCACGGCGGCGACGGCCGCCGCCTGCAGGCAGCGCGAGAAGAGCCGGGCCGTTGCCGTTATCGTCGCGGTCACTGTCATGGTGGCACCGTCCGCGGCATGGCTGCGCCGCCATCGCCGAAGCGCTTATATCCGAAGTGGCATCGCTACACGAACGATACGGGTTCGCAATACCGATGTTAAGCAAATCCGGCGCGTTCGGCCATGACAAAGCCATGTCCATAAATCCGTATGAAATCCTCCCATCCTTGATTTTGAATGAGTCCGGCCTGTTTCCGCGGCAATATGCCCTGGCCGCGCCGCCCCCGCCCGGTCGGGCAGGTTGCCTGCGGCGGCAAAAGAGCGCACCTTCATGAGAAATCACTCAAGAAGCAAAACCGCTCACGACGCATCTGGGAGGATGTCATGACCAAGCCCTGCCGCGCGCTTCTTTTGTCGGCCCTGCTGGTGATGGGGGGCGCCTCGGCGGCGTCCGCCATGCATAAGGACAAGGACGTTCACCATCTGGCGATCCAGGTGAACGTCGACGACCCGCAGGCGATGAACCTGGCGCTGAACAACGCCGCCAACGCGTCCAGCCACTACACGGGCAAGGGCGAGCAGGTGGAGATCGAGATCGTCGCCTATGGCCCCGGCCTGCACATGCTGCGTGAAGACACTTCGCCGGTGAAGGACCGGCTGAAGGCGTTCCGCCAGGGCATGCCGAACGTGACCTTCGTCGCCTGCGGCAACACCCGTACCGGCATGCGGAAGGCCGAGGGCAAGGAGATCCCCCTCGTCGCCGAAGCGACCGAGGTGCCGGCCGGCGTCGTCCGCCTGATGGAACTCCAGGAAAAGGGCTGGCCCTACATCCGGCCGTGAGGGGAAAGAAAAGGCCCTCCCCCGCTTCGGCGGGGGAGGGTTGGATGGAGGCGCGGTGCAGGAGCTTCCCCCCTTACTCCCCGCGCGCCGCCGCCTGCTTGTCGGGCGTGACGTCGATCTTGCGGGCGTGGCCGGTGATGGTGACCTTCTCCACGCAGTTGGTCATGCACAGCTCCGCCACTTTGGCCTTCGGCACATCCGGGCGCGGATCCTCGATGAAGCCGTCGCGGTTGGGCATGGCGATCGCCGGCAGCGTGCGCGCATCCACCACCGTGTCGGCCGCGATGATGCCCTCCTCCGACAGCAGGTAGGCGGTTATGGCGTAGACCTCGTCGTTGCTCAGCGACTGGCCGGCGCCGAAGGGCATGGCGCGGCGGATGTAGTCGAACAGCGTCGTGGCGTAGGGCCAGTAGCTGCCCGGCGTCTTGGCCGGATTGTCGGAGGTCAGCGTTCCCTGGCCGCCGACCAGTTGCGGCCAGCGCCCGGCCCCCTCGCCGAACTCGCCGTGGCAGACGGCGCACTTCTCCTGGTAGATCGGGTCGCCCTGCCTGGCGGTGCCGCTTCCCGGCGGTAGGCCCTTGCCGTCGGGGCGCACGGCGATGTCCCAGCGGGCGATCTCCTCCGGTGTCAGCGGCGTGCCGATCTCCAGGGGCGGACCGGCCAGCGCCGGTCCGGCGGCGCTCAGGGCCATGGTGGTCGCGACGGCGAGCAGGACGTTATGCAACCTGGACATTTTCCACCTCGCCCGACGGGTTGATCAGCCACGTGATGATCGAGTTGTTGTGGTAGATGGAGTTGCGTCCGCGCACGTTGCGCAGCGCCTCGATGGTCGGCTGGACGTAGCCGGTCTCGTCGATCGCCCGGCATTGCAGCAGGGCCGAGCCGCCGTCCCACCGCCACGGCAGGTAGAAGCGCGTCAGCGCCTTGGGCAGCACCGGCTCCTGCAAAGGGGCCTGCACCCAGTTCTTTCCGCCGTCGGTGGAGACGTCGACGCGCGCGACGCGCCCGTTGCCCGACCACGCCAGCCCGCGGATCACGTATTGTCCCGGCCCGTTCAGCGGCTTCTCCGGCGACGGCGACGTGATGACCGAGTTGGCCTCCTGCACGAAGCTGAACTTGATCGCCTTGCCGGTCGGCAGCAGGTCCGTGTACTTGGACGTCTCCCAGCGCGTGTACCAGGGCTGGTCGCCCACCTCCAGCCGGCGCAGCCACTTCACCCACATGTTGCCTTCATAGCCGGGCAGCACGAGGCGGATCGGATAGCCCTGGCCGGGCCGCAGCCGCTCGCCGTTCTGGGCGTAGGCGACGATGGCGTCGTCCAGCATCTTGTCGAGCGGGATGGAGCGGTCGAGCGCCGCGTTGTCCGCGCCCTCCGCCAGCACCCACTTGGCCCCCGGCCGCACGCCGGCGTGCTCCAGCAGGGTGCGGACGCTGACGCCCGTCCACTGCGCGCAGCCCAGCATGCCGCGCACGAACTGCACGCCGTTCAACTGCGCTCCGCGCCACTCCATGCCGCCGTTGGCGGCGCATTCGGTGAAGGCGATGCGGTCGACGGGCGGCAGGCGTTGGAGATCCTCCATGGTCAGGCTGACGGGCCGCTCCACCATGCCGTGGATGACCAGCCGGTGCTGCGCCGGGTCGACATCCGCGCGGCCGGAGTGGTGGCGCTCGAAGAACAGCCCGTTCGGTGTCAGGATCCCGTTGAGGTCCTGCAGCGGCGTGAAGTTGATCGACGATTCGGTGCTGGCCGTCAGCCACTCCACGTTGCGGCGCACGACGTGCGCCTCGAACTTCGACGGGGTGCCGTAGGGTTCGTCGGTGACGCCCGGGCCCATGCCGGTGGTCCAGTCCGGCAGTTCCTTGGGGATGCCGCCGGCACGCGCCGTTGCGGCGCTGCCCAGCGCCGCAACGGCACCGGCGGCACCGGTCAGCAGGGCGCGTCGGTCAAGGGAAATACCCGACTGAATTAGTGGGTTATGTGGACGTGGTCTGTCCGTCATCTCTTACCGTCTCCTCCTGGCGCCGCCCCGCGTCTTGTTGGCTCGACCGGGCGCAAGAGAGCCCGGTCGGCGGGCGGTGTGTCGCGCGCCGTTGAACGAAAGGAAGTCAAACTGTCTGGCCGGTCGGGGCGCCTGCCTGCGGCCCCGCTCACTGGGAAGAACGTAGACCGGTGCGTACATTATTTCAAGCTAATATCCGCGCGCAACCTTCGGCTTACTCCTCACATTTCTTATGGTCATGCAAGTAAAGACACTTTTTATGAGGGTATTCATGCCCGGACGCCCTTCCTCTTCCCCGCGTCCTGGTCCCCACTGAAGGTCCGGTGGACAAAGGCGGGGGGCGCGGGCGGGGAGGGGACGTCAGTCCGTCTTTCCTTCGCCGCCCTTGCCGCTGGGCGGTTCGTCCTTCAAGCCGGTTTCGCCCTTCGAGGCGTCGGGGATGGTGCCGGAACGGCCTTCCTTCGCGGTCTCGACGGCGTTCCGCTGCTTGTCGGTGCGGCGCTCGCCCATGGTGGGATCCTGGGCGCCGGTGCTGCCCAGCCAGGATTCCCCCTGGATCGCGGGTTTTTCTCCCAAGCCACCCGTGCCCCTCTCCTCCGCCAGCGCCGTGGCGGCCACGGAGCCCAGCACCACCGCGGCGGCGATCAGCCCGCCCAGCCAGATGTTGCGCATGCCCTTTCCCTTCTGTCGGACGTGTGGCGGAGGAACGCGGCGACCCGCCCCGGCGTTCCGCCGGCCTCGGGCGGAGCCACGCGCGCGTCGAGCTGGCAACGGTCCAGCGCCGACGCCGACAGCGGCTCCGTGTCCAGCGGGCCGAAGCCGACGGCGCAGCCGGACGTGGCGCGCGGCCGTGGTTCGGCTTCACCGCGGTGCGCGACCTGGAGGGGCTGCCGCCGGAGATCCTGCTGGTGCCGCTGGTCGGCCACACCCGGGGGCATTGCGGGGTGGCGGTGCAGGACGCCGGGGGCTGGCTGCTGCTGGCCGGCGACGCCTACGTCTTCCACGGCGAAATGGACCCGGCGCACCCGCGCTGCCCGCCGGGCGTGCGTGCCTACCAGCGGATGATGGAGGTCGACCGCACCGCCCGCCTCGCCAACCAGGACCGCCTGCGCGGCCTCGTGCGCCAGCACGCCGGCAGCGTGCGCGTGGTCTGCTCGCACGACAAGCTGGAACTGGAGCGGTGCGGCTGACCTACCGCAGCGCCGCCACGTCGCACCAGGACTGGCGACGCTCGCCGCGGTAGCGGCGGGCGAGGCCGGCGGTCAACAGCGCCTCGGCCACGTCGGCGCCGCCGGCCGTGACCACGCGGGCGCGCACGCGGCCGCCGTACTTGTCGTTCTGTACGTCCAGCAGGCTCACCCGGCCGTCGGCGACCAGAGCGCGCAGGCGCTCGTGCGCGGCTTCGGCCAGTTGCTTTTCCTGCGGGCACTGCGCACGCCGTTCCGGCGTGTCGATACCGTCCACCCGCACGCGCGTTTCCACCGAATGGCCCAGCCAGATCGTGGCGCGCACCGCCAGCGTGTCGCCGTCCACCACCTCCAGCACTTCGGCCGGGATCGGGCCGGGCAGCACGGCGCGCTCGGCCATGGCCGGCGAGGCGGTGGTCAACAGGGGGCCGGCCAGCAAGGGGGCGCCCAGCAGGGTGGCGGCAAGCAGGACGGGACGCACGCGGGTCCCTCCACGCGGCGGGCAACAGCCCAGATCACGCTGGGAGGGTATCCCTGCAATGGGAATGGATCAAGTATGAAATAGGTACATGATCCTGCACGCATATGTATGCAAGATCTTTGGTCCTATCGCGATCTGATCAGAAGTCGGTGCAGCGGCCCTTGTTCTCCCAGTCGCCGAAGCGGGTCGGCTCGGGACCCCGCGGGCCGCCGATCTCACCGGGCATCTGCTCCGGACCCTTCAGGCCGGGCTGGGTTTCGGCCTTGCCGGTCTTCCCGTCGTCCGTCTCGGGGGTTGGCTTCGTCTCGCTCATTGGTGCGTCCTCATGCCGGCGCAAGCGCCGCCGTATCCTCTTGAACGGTGCGCGCGGGCAAGCCCATATCATCACCGATGCCCGGCGGGAAGCCCCCAGAGGCAACCCTGTCGAGGCAGCCCACTCGGATGAACACGGGCTATGACCAGCTACCTGAAGACCACCATCCTGCTCGCCGGCCTCACGGCGCTGTTCGCCGGCATGGGCTACCTGCTGGGCGGGCAGGGCGGCATGATGATCGCCTTCCTCGTGGCGCTCGGCATGAACGCCTTCGCCTACTGGAACTCGGGCAACATGGTGCTGTCCATGTACGGCGCCCAGGAGGTGGACGCCCACACCGCCCCAGAGTACTACGGCATCGTCGAGCGGCTGGCGCAGCGCGCCGGCCTCCCCATGCCGCGCGTCTACATCATCCATTCCGACCAGCCCAACGCCTTCGCCACCGGCCGCAACCCGGAGAACGCCGCCGTCGCCGCCACCACGGGCCTGCTGAACATGCTGAGCGCCGAAGAGGTGGCCGGCGTCATGGCGCACGAACTGGCGCACGTGAAGAACCGCGACACGCTGATCATGACGATCACCGCCACGGTGGCCGGCGCCATCTCCATGCTCGCCAACTTCGGCATGATCTTCGGCGGCTCGCACTCCTCCGATGGGGAGGGGCGGGGTGGCAGCCCGCTGGGCTGGGTCGGGGTGCTGCTGGTTGCGATCGTGGCGCCGATGGCGGCCATGGTCGTGCAGATGGCGATCAGCCGCACCCGCGAGTACGAGGCCGACCGCATCGGCGCCGAGATCTGCGGTCGCCCGCTGTGGCTGGCCAGCGCTTTGGAGCGCATCCACCAGGGCGTGGCCTATTACCGCGACCCGCAGGCGGAGGCGCACCCGGCCACCGCGCACCTGTTCATCGTCAACCCGCTGCACGGCGGCGGCATGGACAATCTGTTCTCGACACACCCGAACGTCGAGAACCGCGTGGCCGCGTTGCGCGACATGGCGGGCGTGGGTGGGTTCGGCGGCGGCTATCATCAGGCCCCGCCGCCGGCCAGCCCATGGGGCGCCCCGCCGCGCGGGCCGTGGAATTGAAGCTCTGGAACTGAAGGGCTCCGCGTTCAACCGCCGCTCCTTCCCACGGTTGCAGCGGCGGACGGTTGTGACTACGCTCGCAACTCCCGCCGGAAGGGGCGTATTGGGGGTCGAATGAGCGAGAACGCGAAGTACCGTCTGGTCACCCGGTCCGATTTCGACGGGCTGGTCTGCGCCGTGCTGCTGAAGGAACTGGACCTTGTGGACGACATCAAGTTCGTCCATCCCAAGGACATGCAGGACGGCAAGGTGGAAATCACCGGCCGCGACATCACCACCAACCTGCCGTACGTGGAGGGCGCGCACCTCGTCTTCGACCACCATTTGTCGGAGACGATGCGCGTCGGCAAGAAGCCCAACCACATCATCCACCCCGAGGCGCCGTCGGCGGCGCGCGTGGTCTACGACCACTTCGGCGGGGCCGCGCGCTTCCCGCGCGTGTCGGAGGAGATGATGCGCGCCGTCGATCAGGCGGACAGCGCCCAATACGGCCGCGACGACATCCTGGAGCCGACGGGCTGGACGCTGCTGAACTTCCTGATGGACGCGCGCACGGGGCTCGGCCGCTTCCGCGACTTCCGCGTGTCGAACTATCAGTTGATGATGGAGCTGATCGACTACTGCCGGCAGCACACCATCGACCAGATCCTCGACCTGCCCGACGTGAAGGAACGCGTCGACCTCTACATGCAGCACCGCGAGCCGTTCGTCGAGCAGCTCAAGCGCTGCGCCACTGTGCATGGCAACGTCGTGGTGCTGGACCTGCGCAACGAAGAGACGATCTTCGCCGGCAACCGCTTCATGATCTACGCGCTGTTCCCGGAGACGAACGTGTCCATCCACGTGCTGTGGGGGCTGAAGCAGCAGAACACGGTGCTGGCCTGCGGCAAGTCGATTCTGGACCGCTCGTCGAAGACCAACATCGGCGCCCTGATGCTGGAGCACGGCGGCGGCGGCCACCACGCCGCCGGCACCTGCCAGATCGACAACGACAAGGCGGAAGCGGTGCTGGCCGGGATCGTCGCGCGGATGCGGGCGGACGGGTAAAGTCGCGTCAGCTCTGCGGCGCCGGCCAGGGCAGGTCGATGAAGAAGTGATCGAGATAGCGCTCGACGCGCATCTCGATCACCACGTCCGGCTTCTCGCGCAGGATGGTGGCCGGGTTGAAGGCGCCCCGCTCGAAGACGGCGGCGCGGAAATGCTGGGCCAGGAACGGCGCCATGGCGTCCATGAAGGAATCGTGGAACACCACCGCCTTGGGCAGGCGTTCATCGTCGCGGCGGGTGACGTAGGGCTGGCCGATCTGCATCGGCGGGCACGTGCTTTCCTGCACTGTCAGCAGCGCCGCCCCGCCGGCGCAGCGCGCCGGGAACTCGACGGCGCCGAACAGGCGCGGTGCCGCGCTCTCGATCAGCGGCACCGAGGCGAGGCTGGACATGTCGCCGTAATAGGGGCCGCGGACCTCCTTCAGCCGGGCGCGCTCGATGGGCTCTACGTCGGGCAGCAGGGCGGCCAGCCGCTCCGCCAGCACGCGGTAGCCGACGAAGGCGCCGGTGGGCGACCAGTGGGTGTCCGTCTTGAAGTAGATCTGCGACTCCCCGCGCGCGGCGCGCAAGGCCGGCGTCAGGTCGATCGGCAGGCCGGGGTCGAGGTGCGTCAGCGCCTGCTCCAGCCGCGTCGGGCCGACGCGGTGCGCCGGCACGCCGTCGGGCAGCAGGTCGGGGTAGATGGTCTGCTTGTTGGGGGCGACGGCGGCGACGTAGCGGATGCCGCGCCGCCCGAGTTCGGCCGTGCGGGCGCGCAGGATGGTGCGCCAGCGGTCCAGCGTGGCGGCGTCGACGCGCAACTGGCCCATGACGTCGTCGATGCCGGGTCCGTCCTTGACCTTTTCCGAACGGTAGAAGAACCAGCCGTCCTTGCCTTGCAGGACCGACGGCACCAGCGCGCCGAAGGCCGCCCAACGCACCCGATAGTAGGCGTCGCGCAGGCGCTGGCGCCATGCGAACTGCTCCTCGAAGCGCTTGTCGATGTCGGCGAAGGGACGCGGACGGCTGGCGTCGTCCAGCACCATGGCCGGCACGACGGAATGCTGGCGCGCCATCGGCAGCCACAGCCCGGCCAGAAAGGCGAAGGTCAAGGCGGCGGCGAAGATCCGGCGGGGCAGGAGGGAGCGTGCGGCCATCGCTTCAGAACCGGAAGTAGATGAAGGGGTTGAAGCTGCCGGCGGTGAGCGACGCCGTGCTTGCCAGCATGATGGCGCTCAGGCCCGCCAGCCGCAACGCCAGCCAGGGCGACAGCAGCAGCGGCCGCCCCTCCGCCGCGCGCTCGATCCAGGCGTAGGCGCGCTCGGCCACGCGCAGGGCGGCCAGGGAGCCGACGGCGATCACCGCCAGCACCTCCGGGTTCACCGTGTCGATGGGCCAGGCGAGGCTGGCCGGCGCGCTGCCCAGCCCGGTCATGGCCCGCAGGTAGTCGAGCGCGTGGCCCAGGCTGTCGGCGCGGAAGAACACCCAGCCGGCCAGCACCAGCGCCAGCGTGTAGGCGTGCCGCACCACGCGCGGCAGGGCCGCCACCAGGGCGCCCAGGCCCCAGCGCTCGGCCGCCAGGAAGAAGCCGTGCCACAGGCCCCAAACGATGAAGGTCCAGGCCGCCCCGTGCCAGAAGCCGCACAGCAGGAACACCACGAACAGGTTGAAGGCCGTGCGCACCGGTCCGCCGCGGCTGCCGCCCAGCGGGATGTAGAGGTAGTCGCGGAACCACGACGACAGCGAGATGTGCCAGCGCCGCCAGAAGTCCTGCAGGCTGGTCGCCGCGTAGGGGAAGTTGAAGTTTTCCAGGAAGTGGAAGCCGAGGATCCGCCCGATGCCGATCGCCATGTCGGAATAGGCGGAGAAGTCGAAGTAGATCTGCAGCGCGTAGCACACCGCCCCGTACCAGGCGAGGCCGGGGGTGAGCTGGTCCGCCGGCAAGGCGAACACCGCGTCGGCCGGCCCGGCGACGACGTTGGCGATCAGCACCTTCTTGCCCAGGCCCACGACGAAGCGCCCGATCCCCGACGCGACGTCGTCCAGCCGCGTCGCGCGCCGCCCGACCTCGCCCGCCACGTCGCGGTAGCGCACGATGGGCCCGGCGATCAACTGCGGGAACAGCGACTTGTACATGCCATAGGCGACGAACCCGCGCTGCGCCGGCACGTCGCCGCGGGCGATGTCGACCACGTAGGAGACGGCCTGGAAGGTGAAGAACGAGATGCCGATCGGCAGGTGGATGGGGTCGAGGTGCGGCAGCGCTCCGCCCAGGGCCAGGCTCAGGTTGTCCGCCAGGAAGTTGGCGTACTTGAACCACAGCAGCGCGCCGAGGTTCGCCGCGACCGCCCCGCCCAGCAGCCAGCGCCGCGCGGTGCCGGAAGCCCCCTGGATGAACAGCCCCGCCGCCCAGTTGAAGGCGATGGAGCCGAGCATGACCAGCACGTACCAGCTCTCGCCCCAGGCGTAGAACAGGATGCTTGCCGCGAACAGGAAGCCGTTGCGCAGCACCCGCGGCAGCAGGAAATACCCGGCCAGCACCAGCGGCAGGAAGAAATAGAGAAACGGCAGCGAACTGAAGACCATCCCCACACCCCCGAGTGCCCGGCCGACGGGCGAGCGCGGCGACACTACCGGCCCGCGTCCCGCCGTTCAACGAGGGCGTTCAACGGGGGCGTGCGGCCAATGGGACGTTCCGCCGCTTCCCCATCGACACCGCCCGTCCGTCGCGCTACATCCCCGGCATGACCGACGCTTCCCTGGCCGCCCGCGCGGTGGCGCTCGACCTCGTGCGCGAGGTGCTCCGCAAGTCCGTCCCGCTCGACGACGCCTTCGACGCCCATCCCGGCGTGGGCGCGCTGGAGCCGCGCGACCGCGGCTTCGTGCGCCTGCTGGTGTCCACGGTGCTGCGCCGGCTGGGGCAGATCGACGCGCTGATCGAGGGCAGCCTCGCCAAACCCGGCCTGCCCAAGGCCCTGGTGCACGACGTGCTGCGGCTGGGCACGGCCCAGCTCGTCTTCCTCGGCACGCCGGCGCACGCGGCGGTCGACACCTCGGTCGAGCTGGCGGCGGCGCGTGGGGCCGCCCCCTACAAGGGGCTGATCAACGCCGTGCTGCGCCGCCTGTCGCGCGAGGGCGTGGAACTGGCCAGGGCGCAGGACGCCGGCCGCCTCAACGCGCCGGACTGGCTGTGGCTGGCGTGGCGGCAGGCCTACGGCACCGGCCGCGCCCGCGGCATCGTCGAGGCGCACCTGACCGAGGCGCCGCTCGACGTCACCGTCAAGGAGAACCCCGCCGCCTGGGCCGCCCCGCTGGAGGCCACGCTGCTGCCCACCGGCACGCTGCGCCGCCCCTCCGGCGGCGCCATCACCGAGTTGCCGGGCTTCGCCGAGGGGGCGTGGTGGGTGCAGGACCTCGCCGCCTCGCTGCCGGCCAAGCTGATGGGGGATGTGAAGGGCAAGCGCGTCTACGACCTGTGCGCGGCCCCCGGCGGCAAGACGGCGCAGTTGTGCGCCATGGGGGCCGACGTGGTGGCGGTGGACCGCTCGGCCCGGCGGCTGGAGCGGGTGAAGGAGAACCTGTCGCGCCTGCACCTGACGGCCGAGCTGCTGGCCGCCGACGTCGCCGCCTGGGACCCCGGCGCGCCGGCCGACGCCGTCCTGCTGGACGCGCCCTGCACCGCCACCGGCGCCATTCGCCGCCACCCCGACGTGCAGCGCCTGAAGCAGCCGGACGACGTGGCGAAGCTGGCCCGCGCGCAGGGGCGGCTGCTGGCCCACGCGGTGGATCTGGTGAAGCCGGGCGGCACGCTGGTCTACTGCACCTGCTCCATCCAGCCGGAGGAGGGCGAGGCGCAGATCGACCGGCTGATCACCAAGGACGACCGCGTCGAGCGCGTGCCCGTCACGCCGGACGAGCTGGACGGCTTGGCCGAGCTGATCAACGACCGCGGCGAGGTGCGCTCGCTGCCCGGCATGCTGGCGGACCGGGGCGGCATCGACGGTTTCTTTGTGGCAAGACTGCGACGCCTGCCCTAAAGGTTTACCGCTCGCTTGCGGTGGACGCGCTGAATTGTTACCACACAGGTATGCCTTCCATCGTTCGCGCCCTCACCCTTTTCCGATGCCCGGCCGGCCCTGCCCGTCAAGAGGCGAGGTAGGCCCATGTCCGGCGTGCGCGATACCTTCGGGCGCTTCCGCGACGGCGTCGCCCAGATCGCTTTCGGCAACCCGATCTATTCGCTGACGCTGGGCGGCCGCGCGCCGACCGCGCTGTCGGTGGTGCCGCCCGACCCCTGGCCGGGCGACGCGGAGGCGGGGGCGGCGCTGTTGTCCGGCGCCTACCGCTTCGCCGGGCAGACGGTGAACGGTGATCCGAACGGCGAGCCGCCGTGGCACCCGGTGGGCGTGGCGCCCGCCTGGATGGACGCGCTGCACGGCTTCGAATGGATGCGCGACCTGCGCACGGCCGGCGGCGACGCCGCCCGGCGGCGGGCGCGCGCGCTGGTGCTGTCGTGGCTGGAGCGCAACGGCACCTGGAATGCGCAGACCTGGGCGCCGGACGTGCTGGGTGCCCGCATCGCCACCTGGATCGGCCTGCACGACTTCTTCTGTGCCAGCGCCGACGACGACTTCCGCGCCCGCGTGTTCGACAGCTTGGCCCGGCAGACCCGCCATCTGGCGCGCGTCACGCCCGGCACGCTGGAGGGGGCGGCGCTGCTGACCGCCATCAAGGGCCTGCTGTACGGCGGCCTGTGCCTGCCGGGCAGCGAGCGGGTGGTCGGCGACGCGCTGCGCCTGCTGGAACGCGAGCTGCCCCGCCAGATCCTGCCCGACGGCGGCCATGTGGAGCGCAGCCCCTCGGTGCAGATGCAGGTGCTGCGCCACCTGATCGACATCCGTGCCGTGCTGCGCGCCGCCCGCGCCGAGACGCCGGAGGCGCTGCAGCACGCCATCGACCGCATGACCCCGGCCCTGCGCTTCTTCCGCCACGGCGACGGCGGGCTGGCGCTGTTCAACGGCGGGCACGAGGAGGCGGGCTTCATCGACACCGTGCTGGCCCAGGCCGACGCCCGCGGCCGGCCGCTGAAGAGCGCGCCGCACACCGGGTTCGAGCGCCTGATTGCCGGCCGCACGCTGGTGCTGATGGATACGGGTTCGCCGCCGCCGCCCGGCCTGGACGCGCGCGCCCACGCCGGCACGCTGTCGCTGGAGGTGTCGGTCGGCAAGGAACGGCTGATCGTCAACTGCGGCAGCCACGCCTCGGGCAGCGGCCCGTGGCGCGCCGCGCTGGCCGCCACCGCCGCGCACTCCACCGTCGTGCTGGCCGAGACCAATTCGGCCGAGGTGCTGGAGGAGGGCGGGCTCGGCCGCCGCCCCGGCCATGTCGGCTGCGAGCGGCAGGAGGTCGAGGGCGCCGTCCTGGTGGTGGCGACGCACAACGGCTACGCCCGCGGCTTCGGCTACCTGCACCGCCGCCGCGTCTACCTGGCCGAAAACGGCGAGGACCTGCGCGGCGAGGACACGCTGGAACCGGTGCTGGGCGCCAACCCGGCGGCGCAGCCCTTCGTTCTGCGCTTCCACCTGCACCCGCAGGTGCAGGCGTCGGTGATCCACAACGGCCAGCAGGTGCTGCTGCGCCTGCCCAGCGGTGCCGGCTGGCGCCTGCACGCGGCCGGCGGGTTGCTGGAGCTGTCGGAGAGCATCTACGTCGGCAACGGCGACGAGCCGCGGCGCACCATGCAGGTCGTGGTGACCGGCCATGCCGACGCCAACGGCGCCACCGTCAAATGGGCCTTGCGCCGCGAGCGCAAGGGGGCGTAAATCCCCGGCGAATTTCCGGGTTGTCGGCGTGTACCCCCACCCCAACCCTCCCCCGCCGGGCGGGGGAGGGAGCTTGGCGTTTCTGCCCTCCCCCGCTCAGCGGAGGAGGGGGGCCGAGCGCAGCGAAGGGCGGGTGGGGGTAAGTGGCGCGGCCCGGCCGTGAACCGCAACCGCCAGGAACCCCGCCCATGACCCCCGACACCGTCCGCATCACCCGCGCCCTCATCTCCGTGTCCGACAAGACCGGGCTCGTGGCGCTTGGACAGGCGCTGGCGGCGCGCGGGGTGGAGATCCTGTCCACCGGCGGCTCGGCCCAGCGCCTCGCCGAGGCCGGCGTGCCGGTCAAGGAGGTCTCCGACCACACCGGCTTCCCGGAAATCATGGACGGCCGCGTCAAGACGCTGCACCCGCGCATCCACGGCGGCATCCTTGCGCGCCGCGATGTGCACGCCGACGCCATGGCCAAGCACGACATCCCGGCCATCGATCTGGTGGTTGTCAACCTCTACCCGTTCGAGGCCACCGTGGCGAAGGGGGCGGGCTTCGAGGACTGCGTCGAGAACATCGACATCGGCGGCCCCGGCATGATCCGCGCCGCCGCCAAGAACCACGACTTCGTCGCCGTGGTCACCGACCCCGAGGATTACGAGGAGCTGCTGGGCGAGCTGGAGCGCAACGACGGCGCCACCACGCTGGGCCTGCGCAAGAAGCTGGCCCAGCGCGCCTACGCCCGCACCGCCGCCTACGACGCCGCCATCTCGGCGTGGTTCGCCGGCCAGTTGGGCGAGACCTTCCCGCCGCGCCACGCCATCGCCGGCCAGCTCAGCCAGACGCTGCGCTATGGCGAGAACCCGCACCAGCAGGCGGCCTTCTACGTCACCGGCGAGAAGCGCCCGGGTGTGGCGACCGCCATCCAGCTCCAGGGCAAGGAGCTGTCGTACAACAACCTGAACGACACCGACGCCGCCTTCGAGCTGGTCGCCGAGTTCGAGCGTCCGGCCGTCGCCATCATCAAGCACGCCAACCCCTGCGGCGTGGCCGAGGGCGAGAGCCTGCTGGACGCCTACGCGCTGGCGCTGCGCTGCGACCCGGTCAGCGCCTTCGGCGGCATCATCGCGCTGAACCGCCCGCTGGACGCCGCGACGGCCGAGGAGATCTCCAAGCTGTTCGCCGAGGTGGTGATCGCCCCGGATGCCGACGACGCGGCGCGCGCGGTGCTGGCGACCAAGAAGAACCTGCGCGTGCTGCTGACCAGGGACATGCCCGACCCGGCCGCGCCGGGGATGATGATCAAGGCGCTGTCCGGCGGCTTCCTGCTGCAGAACCGTGACTCGGGCCGCGTCTCGGCCGCCGGGCTGAAGGTCGTCACCAAGCGCGCGCCCAGCGAGCAGGAACTGAAGGACCTGCTGTTCGCTTTCCGCGTCGCCAAGCACGTGAAGTCGAACGCCATCGTCTACGCCAAGGACGGTGCGACCGCCGGCATCGGTGCGGGGCAGATGAGCCGCGTCGACTCGGCCCGCATCGCCGCCATCAAGGCTGCGGAGGCGTCGAAGGCCGCCGGCATTGCGGAGCCGCTGACCAAGGGTTCGGTGGTGGCGTCGGACGCCTTCTTCCCCTTCGCCGACGGCCTGCTGGCGGCGGCCGAGGCCGGTGTGACGGCGGTGATCCAGCCCGGCGGCTCGATCCGCGACAACGAGGTCATCGCCGCCGCCGACGAGAAGGGCCTCGCCATGGTCTTCACCGGTATGCGCCACTTCCGGCATTGATGTCGGCTGTCCCTCCCTCCGCTCCGCGGGGGGAGGGAAGCCCGCCGAAGGCGGGCAGGGTGGAGGAAAGGTGTTGCCGAGGATCAGCGGCCCGTAGGTTGGGTCTGGACCCAACACCGTGTGCAGTGCGAGCAACGTTGGGTTTTCGCTGGCGCTCAACCCAACCTACGCATTCCTGCCATTCACCGCCGCCCGAAGAACATCCGCGTGAACAGCGTCGCCATGTTGGCGGACGGCGACGGGACGAGGTCGAAGTCGTAGCCCGCACCGCCCAGCGTGTCGGCGCCCTCGGTCGCCTCCTCGCGCTCCTTGGTGGGGAAGGGCACCACTTGGCCCGACGCGCCGCGCCGCGTGTGCGGCGGCGTCGAGGGCGCGCTCTTGGAGTTGCGGGCCAACGCCTCGTTGATGGAGGCGAAGGCCTCGATGTCCTTGATGTGGAGCATGGCCCTTGTCCTGCGCAGGTAACCCGGCGTCACGGTAGAGAGTACCTATTGTGCACCGCAGCAAGGAATTGTCCAGTGGGAATAGGTGGTCCGCGCTACCGCGTTGGGCGTAGCGGGTCGCGAACGCCCAGCATCAGCACGAACCCCACCGCGAAGAACACGAGGATGGAGGCCATGCCGGCGCGCTGGCTGGCGAACGCCTCGGTCGCGAAGCCCAGCGCCAGCGGGCCGAAGAAGCCGACCACCCGGCCGGACAGGCCATAGAGCCCGAACATCTCGCCCTGCATGTGTTCGGGAGACAGGCGCGCCATCATCGACCGCCCGGCCGCCTGCGCCGGCCCGAAGAACAGCCCGAGCGCCAGCGCCAGCACCCAGAACGCCGTCTTGTCGGTGGCCAGGATCAGCGGCACGCCCGACGCGATCAGCCCGGCCACGCTGATGAGGATGGTCTTGCGCGCGCCGAACCAGTCGTCGATCCAGGCGAAGCCGACCGCGCCCAGGCCCGCCACCACGTTCAGCACGATGGCGAACGTCACGATCTCCTCGAAGCTCATGCCGAAAGTCCCGGCGGCGTAGATGCCGCCGAACGCGGTGATCGTGTTGATGGCGTCGCGGTAGAAGGCGCTGGCGATCAGGAAGCGGACGATCTGCTTGTACTGGCGCGCGTGCTGGATGGTGCGCCACAGCGTCGCCAGCCCCGCGCGCACGGCGTGGCCCAGGGGCTTGCCGGTGGCCGGCTCGTCCGGCACCCACAGGAACAGCGGCAGCGCGAACAGCCCGAACCACGCCGCCACCAGCAGCGCCGTGGCCCGCACGTTCTCCTGGTCCACGGTGGAGAACAGGCCGAAGACCGGTGCCTCGTTCTTCACGAAGCCGAACAGCGCCACGATCAGGCAGGCCAGCCCGCCGAAATACCCCGTGCCCCAGCCCCAGCCCGACACGCGCCCGAACATGGACGGCGGCGCCACGGCCGGCAGGGTGGCGTTGTAGAAGACGTTGGCCAGCTCGAACGCGATGGTGCCCAGCGCCACGCAGACCAGCGCCAGCGCCATGGACGACGGGTCCGGCTTCACCCACCACAGCGCCGTGGTGAAGGCGACGGTGAGCGCGGTGAACAGCGCCAGCCACGGCTTGCGCCGCCCGGTGTGGTCGGCGACGGCGCCCAGAACCGGGCTGAGGATGGCGACGGCGAGGCCGGCGGCGGCCATGGCGCGGCTCCAGGCCGCCGTCCCCAGCACCTCGTCCCGCGCCACGGCGCGGGTGAAGTAGACGGCGAAGACGAAGGTGGTAATGACCGTGTTGTAGGCCGAACTGGCCCAGTCGTACAGGCACCACGCGGCGATGGCGCGGCGGTCGGGGGCGGTCATGCTCAACTCTCCGCTGTGGGGCCGGCGGACTGTATCCGATCACGCGCCGTAGCCAAAGCGGCGCCGTACCGGTTTATCATGCGACACCCGGCACGAAGGACCCCCGCCCATGCCCAAAGCCATCCTCTTCGCCCTGTCCGCCCTGCTGCTCGCATCCTGCGTGGAGAGCGGCGCGCCCAAGCCGCTGGCGGCGGCGCCACCGCCTGCTCCGTCCTCGGCGCCCGACAGCGAGGCCGCGTGCGCGCAGGCCGGCGGGCGGTGGGAGAAGGGCGGCATGCGCGGCTTGCCGCTGTGCTTCCAGGACTACGCCGACGCCGGCGAGGCGTGCACGAAGGGCGGGGAGTGCCAGGGCCGCTGCATCGTCCAGGCCGACGGCAGCGGGCGGTGCCAGGAGACGCGGCCGCGGTTCGGCTGCTTCCGCTATTTCGACCAGCAAGGCCGGGTTATCGGCCTCTGCGCCGATTGACAGGGAGCGGCTCCCTCCCGCACGCTCAGGCAAAAATAGGGAGGGGAACGCCATGCAGACGGCGTCGCACGTGCTCGCCATCGACCAGGGCACGACATCGACCCGCGCCATCCTGTTCGACCGCGACGCGCGGCCGGTCGCCTCGGCACAGCGGGAGCTGCGCCAGTTCTACCCGGCCGACGGCTGGGTCGAACACGACGCCGAGGACATCTGGAACGACACCGTCGCCGTGATGCGCGCCGCGCTGGAGAAGGCCGGGCTGGACGCGCACGCCGTCGCCGCCATCGGCATCACCAACCAGCGCGAGACCACCGTGTTGTGGGACCGCCGCACGGGCGCGCCGGTGCACAACGCCATCGTCTGGCAGGACCGCCGCACCGCCGACGTCTGCCGCCGCCTGACCGGCGACGGGGCGGAGCCGATGGTGAGCGAGCGCACCGGCCTGCTGATCGATCCTTACTTCTCCGCCACCAAGCTGCGCTGGCTGCTCGACCACGTGCCCGGCGCGCGGGAGCGGGCGGAGCGCGGCGAACTGGCTTTCGGCACGGTGGACTGCTTCCTGCTGTGGCGTCTGACCGGTGGCCGGGTGCACGCGACCGACGCCAGCAACGCGTCCCGCACGCTGCTGTTCGACATCCGCCGGCAGGACTGGGACGATGATCTGCTGCGCCTGTTCGGCGTGCCGCGTGCCGTGCTGCCGCATGTGCTGGACAACGCCGCCGACTTCGGCGTGGCGGAGGCGGCGGTGCTGGGGGCGCGCATTCCCATCACCGGCATGGCCGGCGACCAGCAGGCGGCCACGGTGGGGCAGGCATGCTTCCAGCCGGGCATGATCAAGTCCACCTACGGCACCGGCTGCTTCGCGCTGCTGAACATCGGCGAGACGTTCGTGCCGTCCAAACACCGCATGCTGACCACCGTCGCCTACCGTTTCGGCGGCAAGCCGACCTATGCCATCGAGGGCTCGATCTTCGTGGCCGGGGCGGCGGTGCAGTGGCTGCGCGACGGGCTGCGCCTTATTCCCGACGCCGCCAGCAGCGAGTATCACGCCAACGAGCTGTCCGACACCGGCGGCGTCTATCTGGTGCCGGCCTTCACCGGCCTGGGCGCGCCGCACTGGGACCCGGACGCGCGCGGCGCCATCCTGGGCCTGACGCGCGACAGCGGACTGGCGCACGTGGTGCGCGCGGCGCTGGAATCGGTCGGCTACCAGACGCGCGACCTGATGGAGGCGATGAGCATCGACGGCGGCCGCCAGCCGGAGGCGTTGCGCGTCGACGGTGGCATGGTGGTCAACGACTGGGTCTGCCAGTTCCTGGCCGACATCCTGGGCGTGGCGGTGGAGCGGCCGGACGTCACGGAGACGACGGCGCTGGGCGCAGCCTGCCTTGCCGGCATGCAGGCGGGCGTATACGGCGGACTGGACGCGATCTCCGCCGCTTGGCGCTGCCAGCGGAGGTTCAAGCCGCGCATGGACGCCGCGACGCGCGACCGGCTGTACGCCGGCTGGCGCGCGGCGCTGGCGCGTGTGCGCTCACGCTGACGCGTCGCTACCAAAGCTTCACGCAAGCGACACACCGGCGAAACCGGGGTCGGTTAAGGGATCCGCCCAGACCGGAATGCCGGGACTGGGACAAGAAAGCAAAGCAGGGAGACGGGACCAATGAACAGCTTCCGCAGGATGGCCGTCGGCACGACGGTGGCGCTGGTGTCCACGGCAGTCACAATGGCGGCCGGCGCGGCGCACGCCCAGCAGAAGACGGTGGTGGAGTTCTGGCACGGCCTGCCGCAGCCGCTGGGCGGGCAGCTCGAACAGCTCGTCCAGGACTTCAACAAGAGCCAGGACACGGTGCAGGTCAACCCGACCTTCAAGGGCTCCTACCCCGAGACGATGCAGGCCGCCATCGCCGCCTTTCGCGCCGGCAACGCGCCGCACATCGTGCAGATGTTCGAGGTGGGCACCGCCACCATGATGGCGGCCGGCCCGGCCATCAAGCCGGTCTACAAGCTGCTGGAGGAGACCGGCGCGGCGATCGATCCCAAGGCGTATCTGCCGGCGGTCAGCGGCTATTACTCCACCGCCGACGGCAAGATGATGGCGATGCCATTCAACAGCTCCACCGCCATCATGTTCTACAATAAGGACGCCTTCCGGAAGGCCGGCCTCGACCCCGACGCACCGCCGCAGACGTGGCCGGCGCTGATCGACGCCGCCAGGAAGCTGAAGGCGGCCGGCGTCGCCTGCCCCTACACCACATCCTGGCCGACCTGGGTGCAGTTCGAGCAGTTCTCGGCCATCCACAACCTGCCCTTCGCGACGCAGGAGAACGGCTTCAAGGGCCTGAACGCGGAGCTGAAGATCAACAGCCCGCTGCACGTGAAGCATCTCCAGACGCTGATCGACATGCAGAAGGAGGGGCTGTTCAAATACGCCGGGCGCGACAACGCGCCGGACGCCCTGTTCCCGGCCGGCGAGTGCGCGATTCAGACCGGCTCCTCGGGTCTGCGCCTGCGCATCGGCAAGGAGGCGAAGTTCGCCTGGGGTTCCGCCATGCTGCCGCACTGGCCGGACGCCAAGGACGCGCCGAAGAACGGCGTGATCGGCGGGGCCGCGTTCTGGGTGATGACCGCGCCCACGCGCACGGCCGAGGAGTACAAGGCGGTCGCCGAGTTCTTCAAGTACCTGGGCCAGCCCTCGGTGGACGCCAAGTGGCACATGGACACCGGCTACCTGCCCATCACCTTCCAGGGCTTCGAGCAGGCCAAGGCCGCCGGCTTCTACGAGAAGAACCCGGGCGCCGACGTGCCCTACCAGCAGATCACCCGCACGCCGGTGACCGAGAACTCCAGGGGCTTCCGCCTGGGCAACCTGCCGGAGATCCGCAACATCATCCAGGAGGAGATGGAGAAGGCCTTCCAGGGCCAGCAGTCCGCCCAGCAGGCCCTCGACAACGCCGTCCAGCGCGGCAACGCCGTGCTGCGCACCTTCGAACGGGCGAACAGGGGGTAAGGTAATACCCTCTCCCGGGGCAGGAGAGGGAAGAAAAGGATCCCCATGCAGCGCCGCGTCGTGTTCGGCAACCGCCTTCTTCCTTACCTGTTGCTGGCGCCGCAGGTGGCGGTGACGCTCATCTTCTTCCACTGGCCGGCGGCGCAGGCGATCGAGCAGTCCATGCTGCTGCAGGACGCCTTCGGCCTGCGCTCGCAGTTCGTCTGGTTCGAGAACTTCGAAGCGGTGCTGGCCGATCCCAACTACCTGCACACCGTGCGCGTCACCGTGGTCTTCAGCCTGGCCGTGACCGTGCTGTCCATGGTGCTGGCGCTGCTGTTCGCCGTGCTGGCCGACGCCGGCATCCGTGGGCGCAACGTCTACAAGACGCTGCTGATCTGGCCCTACGCGCTGGCGCCGGCGGTGGCGGCCGTGCTGTGGATGTTCATCGTCCACCCGGACATCGGCGTGCTGGGGCGGGCGCTGAACGACCTGGGCGTGGCCTGGGATTATCGGCTGAACGACACCCAGGCGCTGTCGATGGTCATCCTGGCGTCGGCGTGGAAGCAGGTCTCGTACAACTTCATCTTCTTCCTGGCCGGGCTGCAGGCGATCCCGCGCTCGCTCCTGGAGGCGGCGGCCATCGACGGGGCGGGGGCGGGGCGGCGCTTCTGGACCATCACGTTTCCGCTGCTGTCGCCGACCACCTTCTTCCTGCTGGTGGTCAACCTCGTCTACGCCTTCTTCGAGACGTTCGGCGTCATCCACGCGCTGACCCGCGGCGGGCCGGGCAAGGCGACGGAGACGCTGATCTACCGCGTGTACGTCGACGGGGTGATCAACAACGACCTCGGCGGCTCGTCCGCGCAGTCGGTGATCCTGATGCTGGTGGTGGTGGCGCTGACGGCGCTGCAGTTCCGCTTCATCGAGCGCAAGGTGCATTACGCATGAACGCGCGCCGGATCGTCGACCTTGTGCCGCACGCCGTGCTGATCCTGGGCGTGCTGATCTTCGCCTTCCCCATCTACATGACGCTGATCGGTTCCACCTGGGATGCGGCGACCATCGCGCGCGGCAACCTGCCGCTCACACCCGGCGGCGAGGCGGCGTTCAACTACGACGCCGCGTGGAACGAGGGGCGGGGCGAGCGCGTCACCGGCACGCCGGTCAACATCATGATGGTCAACAGCCTGATCATGGCGCTGACCATCGCCGTGGGGAAGATCGCCATCTCCATCCTGTCGGCCTACGCGGTGGCGTTCTTCCGCTTTCCGGGCCGCATGCTGTTCTTCTGGATGATCTTCGTCACGCTGATGCTGCCGGTGGAGGTGCGCATCATCCCCACCTACAAGGTGGTGGCGGACCTGGGATTGATCGACACCTATGCCGGGCTGACCATCCCGCTGATCGCCTCGGCGACGGCGACGCTGCTGTTCCGCCAGTTCTTCCTGACCATCCCGGACGAGCTGGTGGAGGCCGCCAAGATCGACGGCGCCGGGCCGGTGCGCTTCTTCTTCGACGTGCTGCTGCCGCTGTCGCGCACCAACATCGCGGCGCTGTTCGTGATCCTCTTCATCTACGGCTGGAACCAGTACCTGTGGCCGCTGCTGATCACCACCAGCCACGACATGCAGACGCTGGTCATCGGCATCACCCGCATGATCGGCAACGGCGAGAGCGCCACCGACTGGAACCTGATCATGGCGACCACGGTGATGGCGCTGCTGCCGCCGGTGGCGGTGGTGGTTCTGATGCAGCGCTGGTTCGTCAGAGGGCTTGTGGACAGCGAGAAATAACACCGAGAAACAACACATGGCGACGGTCGATCTGCGCGGCGTGCGCAAGTCCTACGGCAGCGTCCAGGCGATCAAGGGCATCGACCTCGGTGTCGCCGACGGCGAGTTCCTGGTGATGCTGGGCCCGTCCGGCTGCGGCAAGTCCACGCTTTTGCGCATGGTGGCGGGGCTGGAGGCGATCACCGGCGGCGAGGTCGCCATCGGCGGACGCGTGGTGAACGCGCTGGAGCCCAAGGACCGCGACATCGCCATGGTGTTCCAGAACTACGCGCTCTACCCGCACATGAGCGTGTTCGACAACATGGCCTACGGCCTGAAGATCCGCGGGCTGCCGAAGGCGGAGATCCGCGCGCGCGTCGCCAAGGCTGCCGAAATCCTCGAACTGGGCGCCCTGCTGGAACGCCGGCCCAGCCAGCTCTCCGGCGGCCAGCGCCAGCGCGTCGCCATGGGCCGCGCCATCGTGCGCGAGCCGGCGGTGTTCCTGTTCGACGAACCGCTGTCCAATCTGGACGCCAAGCTGCGCACGCAGATGCGCGTGGAGATCAAGCGCCTGCAGGACCGCCTGCGCATCACCAGCCTCTACGTCACCCACGATCAGGTGGAGGCGATGACGCTGGCCGACCGCATCATGATCATGAACCACGGCGTCGCCGAGCAGGTGGGCACCCCGTTGGAGGTCTACCAGCGCCCGGCCAGCCTGTTCGTCGCCGGCTTCATCGGCGCCCCGCCGATGAATGTGGTGGATGCGCGCGTGTCGGGGGACGGAGCGTTCGCGGCGCTGTCCGGCGGCGAGTGCCTCGCCTTGCCGTGCCCGTATGCGGACCGCGCCGGCCGTGCCGTGAAGCTGGGTGTGCGGCCGGAGCACCTGCGGCCAGCTGTGGACGGCCCGCTATCCTTACGCGTGGAACTGGTGGAGGCGCTGGGCGCCGACACGGTGGTGCACGGCCGGCTGCGCGGCGGCGAGGTGCTGCTGGCCCGCCTCCCCGGCCTGCCGACCTGCCGTGCGGGGGAGACGGTGACCCTGGCGGCGGAGCCGGCCGCGCTGCACCTGTTCGATGCGGAGACGGGACGAAGGGTGGATTCGTAGGTTGGGTTGAGCCGCAGGCGAGAACCCGACGCGCATGCCACGCCAGGAACGTTGGGCTGTCGCTGGCGCGCAACCCGACCTACGGCGCACGAGACGCCGCGCGTATATCGCAGTAGAATGCTGGGACTTCCCCGAGGGAGAGACCAACGACAATGACGACGAACCCGATTCCCCCCTTCCACCTCGCCTTCCCCGTCCGCGACAAGGAGGAGGCGCGGGCGTTCTACGCCGGGCTGCTCGGCTGCCAAGTCGGGCGGGAGAGCGACCGCTGGATCGACTTCAACCTGTACGGCCACCAGATCGTCGCCCATGTCTCCGAAGAGGCCGGGGCCAAGGCCACCAACCCGGTGGACGGCGAGGACGTGCCGGCCAGCCACTTCGGCGTCATCCTCGGCTGGGACGACTGGCACACCCTGGCCGACACGCTGAAGGCGGCCGGCGTGACGTTCCTGATCGAGCCGCAGATCCGCTTCAAGGGCCAGACCGGCGAGCAGGCCACCATGTTCTTCCTCGACCCCAGCGGCAACGCGCTGGAATTCAAGAGCTTCCAGGACATGAGCCAGATTTTCGCGCGGTAGGGACGTTGCCCCACCCCGGCCCTCCCCCGCTGGGCGGGGGAGGGAGAGGGGGTCACTTCGCAATCACGCCGCAGGCGATGCGGTTGCCGGAGTTGCCGGCGGGGTCGGTGGCGTAGTCGTCGGTGCCGGCGTGCACGATGAAGGAGGCGCCGTCGGCGTCGAACACGTTGGTCGGGCCGTCGGTCAGCGACACCCGGTGGGTCATCATCTCGAACCGCGCGTGGCCGCGCTCGTCCACGTAGAAGTTCGGCAGGTCGCCGGCGTGCATCTCGGCCGCACCCATGCCGTGCTTGGCGTTGCCGGGGTTGAAGTGGCCGCCGGCGGCGGCGAAGTCGGGCTCGCACTTGCCGACGGCGTGGATGTGGATGGCGTGCCAGCCGGGGGCGACGTTGTCCAGCTCACCGCGAATCACCACGCCGTGCGGGTGCTGCTGCAGGGTGATGGTGCCCAGCGCCTTGCCCTGCGCGTCCTTCATGGGGGCCTTGGCGGCCGGAGTCGACTGCGCCGCGGCGGCGCCGATGCCCAGCAGGAGGACGGCGGCGGCGGCGGTGATGATGCGTATCATGATGGCTCACTCCCTGACCTGCGGCCGCGTCTTTGCGCGGCCCCGCAACAGTCGGCAACGGAAATCGTGGCGCGTCAACGTCGCTCATGGATATAGATGCGGCGTTCGGTCGCGTGATCGCTGGACAGGGGTGCACCCGGTTTGCACTATGATCGACCTGATAAGGACAAAGGGAGTGTAAGGGACATGGCATCGCGGCTCGAGACGCTGTGTCAGGAAAAGGGGCTGAAGATGACCGGCCAGCGCCGCGTCATTTCCAAGGTCCTGTCGGAGGCCGAGGATCACCTCGACGTCGAGGAGGTGCACCGGCGCGCCGTGCGAATCGACCCGCGGATTTCCATCGCCACCGTCTACCGCACCATGCGCCTGCTGGAAGACGCGGATGTGGTGGAGAAGGTGGACTTCGGCGACGGGCGCGCGCGCTACGAGGAAAAGCGCGGCATCCATCACGACCACCTCATCGACACCAGCACCGGACGGGTGATCGAGTTCACCAACCCCGAACTGGAAGCCATGAAGGAGCGCATCGCCCGCGAACTCGGCTACCGCATCGTCGGCCATCGGCTGGAGATCTATGGCGTGCCGCTGCGCGACGACGACGCCAAAGGGGTATGACATCCTCCCCCGCGCTTGCGCCTTCTGGCCGGAAGTCTTAGATTAGCGTCTAAACGGAACTGCCGCGTTTCGCGGCATGTTGTGGACGGCCATCATGATTGCGGAGAATCTGCTTCAGGCGGCCAGCGCGCTGGAGGACGCGGGCGTTCCCCAGGACGTGCTGGGCCGGCTGTACGAATCCTTCGCGCAGGCGGCGTTGATCCAGGCCGGCGTGTCGGTCGACCTGATGGAGCTGTGCGGTTTCGACAACCCGGCGGCCCACTTCCCGCCGCAAGGCGTGGGCCGCTGGCGCCGCGCACCGGGGCAGGCGCTGCGCCTCGGCTTCTCCGACGGACCCGGCGCGACGCTGGAGTAGCTCACCGCTTCGACACCCGCTCCAGCAGGTATTCGGCGGAGAACTCCTCCACCTTCATCGGGCGGTCGAACAGCGGCGGCTTCTCGGTGTTGTCGATGCCGTTGGCCATGTAGCGCCCGCCGGGGATGTCGAAGGTGAACTCCATGGTCGGCAGGAACGCCGGCACGTGGGAGAGCTGAATGCCGTGCGCCTCCGCATAGCGCACCAGCTCGCCCGCGTCGTTGTAATGGTCGGCCATGGCGATCTGCCAGGAATCCTCGTCGATGTAGTAGACGCGGCGCGGCAGGCCGTGGCGCAGGCCGGGCTTCAGCGTCGCCTCCACCACCCACACGCGGTGCAGCTCATAGCGCAGGAAGGCCGGGTTGGGGTGCGACGCCCACAGGAGGTCGGGCAGGACCAGGCTGGCACCGTTCAGCCGGTAGGCGTTGTAGGGCACGTACATCTCGCGCCGGCCGGCCAGATTGAAGTCGAAGCGGTCCATCATGCCGCTGAACATGTCGCGCATGTCGGCGGTGCGGATGCCGTCGGTCGCCGGGTCCAGCGTGTCGTAGGCGTAGTCGGGCGCGCGCAGCACGCGCGGTTCGCCCGGCGGGCGGTACCAGCCGGCGAAGGGGCGCCGCAGCGGGTCCAGCGACAGGTGCAGCAGCAGCGTGCCGCCGGCCAGCTCGCGCGGCTTCACGCCCACCCGGCGATAGTAGCGGCCGATGGCGTCGCCCATGCCGGCGGTATACGGCGACAGCGTCTCCTCCCGGTACATGGTGACGGCGGCATTGCCGTGCGCGTCGGGCACGGCGATGCCGTCGAAGCGGGTCAGCGTGTCGCCGCGCCAGCGCAGCACGTGGTTCCACATGGCCTGCGCGCCGGTCTTCGGGATGGGGAAGGGAACGCCGACGCGGGCGTCGCGCACGCCCAGCCCGTTCTCGATCAACGTCGCGCGCCGGCTGTTGGCGATCGTCTCGTCGTAGACGCGCTGCGGCAGGGCGGCGGTGCGGCGCGTCAGGTAGACGGGGATTTCGAAGGAGCTGGGGTACTTGCGCAGCAGCGCCTTCAGCCCGCCGGTCAGGCGGATGGCGAAGCGGTCCAGCTCCTGCGCCTGCACGGTGAACCAGCGCGTGTCGTCGACGAAGGGGTCGGGGTGCGGCTGGCCGGGCACGTAGTCCTTGGGCGGCACCGTCAGGCCGCCGGTCCAGGCGGGGATGGTGCGCGGCCCGTTGGCGGCGCGGATGGCGCCCAGCGGCGTCAGTTCGCCTTCCAGCGGGGATGGCGGCGGAGACGCTGGGGGCGGCGGCTCGGCGGCGTTGGCGCCCGTGACCAGCGCGGCGCCCAGCAGCAGGCCGGCGAGGAGAGGGCGGAACCGCCGCATGCGCGTCACTCCTTATCAATTGCCGGATCAATTGCCGGTCAATAGCCGGCCTGATCCACGTAATGCGGCTCCGGCCGGCGGTGCAGGTCCTCGTAATGCACCAGCACCGGCTTGCCCAGCGGCACCGGCTGGCCGTCGCGCCACGTCCACTCGCCGCGGTCGCAGTCGGCGGCGCGGACGTAGCCGTTGATGTACAGCCGCCGGTTGCGCGCCGAGCGGTTGGCGGCCGAGCCGTGTACGGTGTACGGGCTCCAGAACGCCACGTCGCCCGGTTCCAGCACGAGGTCGACGAGCTTCGCGGGGTCGAGTCCCAGGCGCTCCAGCGCCTCCTCGGCGATGCCGGTGCCCAGGATGTTGGCGCGCGGCACGAGATCCAGTTCGCCCAACAGGTGGCTGCCGGGGTGGAGGCGCATGGCGCCGCTTTCCACCGTGTGCGGGTCCACGGCGATGCCCGTCTGGATGTAGGAGGTGGCGAGGTTGCGGAACGCCTCGCGCGGGCGGCGGAAGCGGCTGTCCTGGTGGAAGGCGTAGTCGCCGCCCGTCGCCCCCGGCGGCTTCCAGTGCAATTGGTTGATGATCTGCTTGACGTCACGGCCCAGCATCGGCTCGACGAGATGGAACAGCCGCGCGTCCAGGCGCGCGGCGTTCAGCACGGCGTCATTGTAGGACGGCCACTGCACCATGCGCACGGTGTGGCCGATGCCGGGATCGTCGGCGACGCGGACGTGGAAGTTGCCGTGCCGGAAGCTGCGCGGGTGGCGCAGCCCGTCGGCGTACTGGCGGTCGAAGGCGGCGGCCAGCGCCGCCACCTCGTCCGGCGAGAACACGCCGCGCGCCACGGCGTAGCCGTCGCGCCGGCAGGACTCGGCGATGGTGGCGGGATCGCAGGGCGGCAGGGCCATGGCGGCTCCGTTGGCGGCTCCCGTCCGGGGCGGACGGTTCCCGTCATTGTGGCCCAACCGTCGGCGCGTTCAACCCCGCTGGCGGTGACAAGCGACACGCGCGTCCAGTGCCCGGCCGACGCCGTCGAGCACTCCCTCCCAGTCGCCCGGCGCCGGCTGGCGGAACAGCCGCACGCTGGGGTACCAGAGGGCATGGTCGTGCCCGCGGGTCCATCGCCAGTCGGCGGCGTAGGGCAGCAGCGCCCACAACGGCTTGCCGATGGCGCCGGCGAGGTGGACGGTCACGTTGCCGACCGACACGACGAGGTCCATGGCCTCGATCAGCGCGGTGAGCCCGTCGATGTCCGACCACGTGTCCACCTCTGGGTCGACATGCACGCCGATGCCCCGTGCGGCCCGCAGCGCCGCGACATCGGCGGCGACGTCGCCGTATTGGAGATTGACGAGTTTCACCCCGTCGCGCGCCAGCGCGCCGGCCAGAAGATCCAGGGTCATCGACTTGACGCGGCCGACACCGGGGTTCTTGCTGTGCCAGGAGATGCCGAGCAGCAACCGCCCGTCGTGGTGTCGTGCGCGCAGGGCCGCCGCGCGTTCCCCGTCCGGGCGCAGGAAGGCCGGACGGCCGGCGGCGAAGCTGGCCGCATCGCGGCGGCGGTGGCGCGGCAGGCTGCCCGACGGCACCTGGGCCGCGATGTCCGGGGCGAACAGGCGCGGGTCCTGCGATTCGCGGCGGGCGACGACCTCCACGCCGTCGAGCGAGCGGGCGAACAGCGGCGCCAGCCGGGCGTCGCACTCCAGCACACAGGCGATCCCCTCGGCCGCCAGTTGCGGCACGACGGTGGCGTACATCACCTCGTCGCCCAGCCCCTGCTCCCCCCACACCAGCAGCTTACCGCCGTCGTCCGGCACCGTGCCCTGCCAGGGCGGCTGCGGGAAGCCGCGCTCCGGCGACCGTCCGCCGGGCACGCCCCAGCCGTGCTCATAGGCGTCCCAGCCCTCGGCGAAGCGGCCGGTGGCGAGCAGCGCCAGGGCCAGGTTGAATTGTGCCATGCGGTGATCCGGATCGAGGTCCAGCGCGGCGCGGAACGCGGCGACGGCATTCTCCGGGTGGCCCTGGGCCACGAGGACGGCGCCCAGCGTGTTGTGCGCCTCGGCAAGGCCGGCCTGACGCGCGATGGCCGCGCGGGCGTCGTCGGCAGCGGCATCAAGGTCTCCCAGCTTCAGCGACGTTTCGGCACGGTTGGCAAGCGGCACGCCGGCGTCCGGCCGCAACGCGGCGGCGCGCCCGTAGGCGGCGACGGCCTCGCGCAGGCGCCCCAGCTTTTTGAGCACCGTGCCGAGTTCGTTCCAGTCGCCGGCTTCACCAGGCTCCAGCGCCAAGGCGATGCGCAGGTCGGCCAGCGCCCCCTCCGTGCGCTCGGTGTGGCGGCGCAGCGCGGCGCGGTGGCGGCGGACGGCGGCCTGAGCGGGATCGCGCGCCAACGCCGCCGAAAAGGCGGCCTCCGCTTCGGCGTGGCGGCCCTGGGCTTGGCGGATCATGCCGAGGTGGCCGTGCGCGGCGGCCAGATCCGGCCGCTCCACCGCAACCCGTTCCAGGTGCTCGGCCGCCGATGTCTCGGCATTGGACCCCATCTCGATGAGGGCCAGCGCATAGCGGGTTTCGGTGCGCTCCGGCGCCAAGTCCAGGGCGCGGCGGTAGGCGTCCGCGGCCTCCGTGGTGCGGCCAAGGGCGTTCAGCGCGTTGCCGAGGTTGGCGTGGTAGTCCGGCACGGCGCCGTTGTTCCGGGTGGCGCGGCCGATGAGGTCGGCGGCGAGTTCCAGCCGGCCGGTCTGCCCCGCCAGCACCCCGTACAGGTGCAGCGCGTCCGGCAGGTCCGGAGCCACCTCCAGGATGCGTCCGTAGAGGATCTCCGCCTCGGCGGTGCGGCCGGACTGGTGGTGGTCGAGCGCTGCCAGGAGCGCTTCCTGAAGGGTCGCCATAGCTCCTTTGTAGCGCAGTGGCTGGTGTGTCCCGAATGATTTTCGCGGCGGTGCGGCTTGGCGTGCTGCTTCGCCTCCTCGGTCGGCGACAGGATCCCGACCGGTGGGCCGGGCTCCTCCAGGTAAGGAATATCCCCATCGAACGCCATCGCCAGGAAATCGTCGCTGGACACCCGCGGGGTCCTGCGCGGGGCGGGCGTCATAAGCCCGCCGCCACCTGTGCCACCGCCTCCAGCGCGTCCTCCACGGTGGCGGCCAGCGCGTCCAGCCGGGGGCGGTCGGCGGTGCCGGCGGCATCCTCCAGGGCGCGGGCGGCGGCGGCCAGGGGCAGGGCGCCGGCGGTGCGGGCGGAGCCCTTGAGGTTGTGCGCGCAATCGCGCACCGCCGCGCCGTCGCCAGCCGCCAGGGCGGCGCGGAGTTCGGCGGCGATGCCGCGGCTCACGGCGACGAAGTCGTCCAGCATCTCGCGCACGAGGCCGGCGTCGTCGGCGCACAGCCGGCGCAGCACCGCCAGATCCAACGGCGGCTCGGTGGGCGCCGGGGGTGGGGCGGGCGCCGGTGCCGGCGACAGGAAGCGGTCCAGCGCGGCGGCGAGCTGGCCGAGGTCGAGCGGCTTCGACAGGCAGGCGTCCATGCCGGCGGCCTGGAAGCGTTCGGCCTCGCCGGAAACGGCGTTGGCGGTGATGGCGACGATGGGCAGGCGCGGGCCGCCCCGCGCCGCCTCCAGCGCGCGGACCCGCGTGGCGAGGTCGAAGCCGTCCATCTCCGGCATGTGGCAGTCGGTGAGCAGCAGCGCGTGCCGCCTCGTGCGCAGCGCCCGCAGAGCCTCGGCCCCGCCGGCGGTCAGCTCCGCCGTGTACCCCAGGGCATTGAGCTGCATGCGGATGACCTTGCGGTTGATCGGGTTGTCCTCGGCCACCAGGATCAGCCGTCCCTGCGCCTCGGCCTCCGCGACGCCCGGCGCGGCGGCGGAGCGCGGAGGCGGGGCGGGCGGTGCCGCGCCGGCGTCCGGCTCCGGGCTGGCGCGGCCGGCGGCGACGGCCACGGCGCGGACCAGGGCGGCGCGGCGCACCGGCCAGATCACCAGCGGTACTCCGGGCGGCGTGCCGGGTGGCGCGGCATCGGCCAGCAGTCCGGCCTCGGCCACCACCACGTCGGCCTGCGGCGCGCGGGCGTCCAGCGTGGCGGCGTCGGGGGCGGGCAGGACGGCGGCATCCGCCGCCTCCAGCGTGCGGGTCAGGAATCCACGCTCCTGCGCGTCGGCCACCCCCAGCAGTACGGTGACGCCGCCCAGGTCCGGCTCGGCCGGCAGCGGGCGGCCCAGGGCGTCCAGCGCCGGGGCGGCGCTGACCGGCAGCGGCAGCACGGCGCGGAAGGTGGAGCCGCGGCCCGGCGCGCTGTCCACGCCGATGTCGCCGCCCATCAGCGTCGCCAGCCGCCGGCAGATGGACAGGCCAAGGCCCGTGCCGCCGAACCGCCGGGTGGTCGAGCTTTCGGCCTGGGTGAAGGGTTCGAACAGCCGCTCCAGCACGTCGGGCGTCATGCCGATGCCGGTGTCGCTGACGGTCAGCGCCACCACCGCCGTGCCGCCGTCCCGTTCCACGAGATCGGCGCGCAGCACGACGCGGCCGGACGGCGTGAACTTCACCGCGTTGCCGGCGAGGTTGAACAGGATCTGGCGCAGCCGCACGGGGTCGCCCAGCACCGCCGGCGGGATCGCCGGGTCGACGAAGGTCAGAAAGCGCAGCCCCTTGTGCCGCGCGCCCGGCGCCAGCACCTCCGCCACGCCGTCGAGCAGCGCGCCCAGCGACAGCGGCTCCTGCTCCAGATCCATGCGGCCGGCCTCGATCTTCGAGAAGTCGAGGATGTCGTCGATGATGCGCAGCAGCGTGGTGGCCGACTCGCGGATGGTGCCCACCGTGTCGGCCTGCGTGGGGTCGAGGGGGGAGCGCTCCAGCAACTCCAGCATGCCCAGGACGCCGTTCATCGGCGTGCGGATCTCATGGCGGCCAGGAAGGCGCTCTTGGCGGTGGTGGCCTGCTCCGCCTGGTCGCGGGCGGCTTCCATCTGCCGTTCGATGCGCTTGCGCCGGGTGATGTCGGTCACCCAGGCCAGGTAGACCGGCCGCCCCTCCAGCACCGCCGGATCGCCCGACACCAGCGCCCAGAAGGTTGAGCCGTCGGCGCGGTGCACGCGCGCTTCCACGTCGCGCAAGGGCTGGCCGGCGCGGATGCGCTCGGCCGTGCGCTGCTCCTCGGCCACGTCGGTCAGCAGGCCCTGCGCCGGGCCGCCCACCAGCGCCTCCGGCGCCGTGCCCAGCAGCACGCCCAACCGTCGGTTGGCGAACACGATGCGACCGCCGGGCGCCATGGCGCAGACGCCGACGGGGCTGGCTTCCAGGATGGCGCGCAGGTGCTCGCGGCTTTGCGACAGCTCGGCGTTGGCGTCGGCCAGGGCCTGCATCGTCTCGAACACCTCCTCGGCCGAGCGCGCCTCGATGGTGACGTCGGTGAAGGTGCGCACGAAGCCGCCCTGCGGCAGCGGGTTGGTGCGCACCTCGATGATTGTCCCGTCGGGGCGGCGGCGCTTGAAGGTGCCGGACTGCGCGGCGGCGTCGCGCCAGTCGCCGCCGGTCTCCTGGATGTGCAGGTCGGGGTCGCCGGGATCGTCGGCGAAGGCGCCGCGCCGCGCCTGCGCGTGGACGATCTCGGGATACGTCGGGTGGCGTGCCAGAAGCGCCGCCGGCACGTCCAGCAGGTCCCGCGCGCGGCGGTTGAACAGCACCAGCCGCAGGTCGGCGTCGACCATGATGATGCCCTGGTCGACGTGGTCGAGCGTGATCTGAAGGAAGTCGCGCACGGCGGCCCCGCAGTGGACGGCAGCATTCCCTCAGGTTGTACCGTGCCGCCTCCCGCCGCGTCCATCCGTACCGTTTGGCCGCATTGGCAACGAAATTGCAGAAATCCGGGCGCCTGATGCCTGGTGCATGGCAGACAAGCGAAGCGAAGGCCTCGCGTGCTTACGAAATGGGCGATCCGCACCGAACACGGGCATGTGACGTGAAACTGCGCGCGACGGTGCGCGTCTGGGAGGAAGCATGGCGCTCAAAGTGAACATTGGTGCGAAGCTGTCGTTTCCCTTCGCCCTATTCCTGGTTCCGATCGCCTTTCTGCTGTACAGCCTGATCGCCGAGAAGCACATCGCCATCGACTTCGCGCGCAAGGAGGTGGCGGGCAGCCTCTACATCGCGCCGCTGCGCGAGGCGCAGTTCGCGCTGCACCGTTACCGCCGCGGCCCCGGTGACGCCGCCAGGGCGGCGCTGGAGGCGGCGGTGGGCAAGGTCGCGACGGCGCAGGCCGGGCTGGGGGCGGGCATGGACAGCGCCGAACTGGCCGACGCCTTCGCCCGCCACACGCGCGCCGTCCTGCAGGCCACCGGCACGGACGCCGCCAACGCCGCCGCGCTGGAAGCCATCACGGCACTGCGCGCCCTGCTGGCGCGCATCGGCGACCAGTCGAACCTGATCCTCGACCCCGACCTCGACAGCTACTACGCCATGGACCTCGTGGTGGTGAAGCTGACCGACGCGGTGGACCGCGTCGCGGCGCTCGCCGACCTTGCCGTGGCCGTCGGCGGCAAGGGCGCGCTGGACGCCGGCGACCGCACCGAGTTCCTGATCCAGAAGGGCGGCTTCGAATCGGCGGTGGAGGGCATCGCCGCTTCCATCGCCTCGGGCTACCGCGGCAACGCCGACGGCACGCTGAAGGCCAACATGGACCGCGACGTGCGCGCGGCCGAGGCGGCCCTGAAGGCGTTCGGCACCGGCTTGGCCGTCGCCGTGATCGAGAAGGAGGGGCGGGGCGTCGACCCGGCGGCGCTGCGCCGGCTGGAGGCGGCGGCGCTGGATTCCGTCCGCGCCCTGTGGGGCACCAGCGCGCGCGAGCTGGAGCGGCTGCTGGACGTCCGCATCGGCGGCTTCCTGGGCAAGCTGTGGACGATGCTGACGGTCACCGCGGTGCTGTTCGTCGTCATCTTCGGGGCCGGCGGCCTGATGGTGGTGAGGATGGTGACGCGGCCGGTGTCGAACATGACCGCCGTCATGCGCCGCCTCGCCGACGGCGACCTGTCGGTGGAGGTGCCCCACGCCGCGCGCGGCGACGAGATCGGCGCCATGGCCGCCGCCATCGCCGTCTTCAAGGCGCACGCGCTGGAGGTGCAGCGCCTGACGGCCGAGAGCGAGGCGCTGAAGGCGCGGGCGGAGGAGGAGAAGCGCGCCCACATGCTGGCGCTGGCCAACGGCTTCGAGACCAAGGTGGCCGCCGCCACCACGTCGATCCGCAGCAACGCCGAGCAGATCGTCTCCACCGCGGCACGCATGGGCAACCGCGCCGGGCAGAGCGGCAGCAACTCTCTGGACGCCACCGAGGCGTCGCGGCGCACCGCCGCCAACGTCCAGCACCTGAACGAGGCGACGCACCGCCTCTCGCGGTCGGTGGAGGAGGTCAGCCGGCAGGTCGCCCATTCCTCCAGCATCGCGCGCCGCGCGGCGGAGCAGGCCAGCGCCACCAACGACCGGGTGATCGGGCTGGCGCAGGCGGCGGAGACCATCGGCGCGGTGGTGCAGCTCATCACCACCATCGCCGAGCAGACCAACCTGTTGGCCCTCAACGCCACCATCGAGGCGGCGCGCGCGGGCGAGGCCGGGCGCGGCTTCGCCGTGGTGGCGACGGAGGTGAAGAACCTCGCCGGGCAGACCGCCAGGGCGACGGAGGAGATCTCCGCCCAGGTGGCCGGCATCCAGGGGGCCACCGGCGACACGGTGGACGCCATCTCCAGCATCACCCGCATCATCGAGGAGATTGCCACGGTGGCGCAGACGGTGTCCGGCGCCATCGACCAGCAGGAAATCGCCACCCGCGAGATCACCGAGGTGGTCGGGCAGGTGTCGCAGGACGCCGGCGTCTTCAACCAGCGTTTCAGCGAGGTGGCGCGCTCCTCCGCCTCCTCCTACGGCTCCGCCATCCGCGTGATCTGGGCGGCCAAGGACCTGACCCAGCCGACGCAGACGCTGAACCAGGAACTGGGCGCCCTGCTGAGCGCGCTGCGCACGGGGTGAGCGGCGGTATAACCTTGCCGCTGTTGGGGGGTTCTCATAAGATTCCCGCGGGGGAGAGTTTCGTTTATTTCAAGCCATGGGGGACCGATGGATTTCCAAGCGCGCAGCACGCCCGAGGCCATCGAGGCCCGCCTGACCGGGCGGCTGGAGTTCACCGACCACGACCGCCTGCGGGAAATCGTGGTGCTGATCGAGGAGAGCCGCAGCCAGCGCTTCGTCATCGATCTTTCGAAGCTGGAGTTCATCGATTCCGCCGGGCTCGGCATGCTCCTCATTCTGCAGGAGGAGGCGGAGTCCCGGAGCATCCCGATGACCGTGCGCGGAGCGCAGGGCGATGCGCTGCGCTCCATCGAGCTGGCGCGTCTTGGCGACATCCTCACCATCATCAAGTGACGTGGCACCAACCGACGTAGCGGCGGACCCGGCCGATATCAGACGCTTCGTCGTGCCGCGCGGCCGCGTGGCGGCGGACGCGGCGGCGCGCGCCGCCCGGCGCTTCGGCGCCGTCCGGCCGGACCACGCCGAGGCGGTGCTGCTGGACGGCCCCCTCGACCGCTGCGGGCTGGCGGCCCTCCTGGCGGTCCTGCCGGCGGACGGCTGGCCGCTGCTGGTGGAACTGGACGAGGACGGTGCGGCGCACGGCGACTGGCCGGCGACGCCGATGCCCGGCCCGGGCTTCCTCCTGTCGCTCACCACCGCCACCGCCTTTGCCGTGCAGAGCCCGGTGGCGGTGTGCGACGCGCTGGAACGGCGCGGCATATTGCCGGAGCGGCGGCGCTCGGCCGTCGAGCTGTGCCTGCACGAGGCGGTCGCCAACGCGCTGGTGCACGGCAACGTCGGCGTGCCGGCCGACACCCGCGACCAGCCGGACGGCTTCCGCCTGTTCGGCGAGCGGGTGACCGCCGCACTGCGCGATCCGGCGGTGCGCCGTCGCCGCGTCGACATCCTGGCGCGCTGGGGGGAGGGCACGCTCGACCTCGCCGTGGTGGACGAGGGCGGCGGCTTCGACCCGGCCGCCCTGGAGCGGCCGGCGAACGGCTTCGCCCGCTCCGGCCGCGGCTTCGTGTTCATGCGGGCACTCGCCAACGCGGTGGCGGTGCGCGACGGCGGGCGCTGCACGCTGCTGCACTTCGACCTGCACGGGCCGCCGCCATGACCCTCTCCCCATGACCCTCTCCCTGGCGGACAGCCGCGTCCTCATCGTCGACGACAACGACTTCAACCGGAAGTCCCTGGCCGTGGTGGTCCGCCGCGCCGGAATCACCGAGGTCGCCTTCGCCGCCGACGGGCTGGAGGGGCTGGCGATGGTGGAGCGCTTCCGCCCCGACCTCGTGCTGCTCGACGTCGCCATGCCGAACCTGGACGGGTTGGAGATGTGCCGGCGGCTGCGCGCCGACCCCGCGCACGCCGAGTTGCCGATCCTCTTCCAGACCGCGCTCGACCGCGACGAGGAGCAGGTGCGCTGCTTCGAGGCGGGAGGAAGCGACTTCATCTCCAAGCCGATCAGGCCGGGCGAGTGCATGGCCCGCGTGCGCCACCAGTTGGAGCGGCGCAAGCTGTTCGCCGAACTGTCGTCCTTCCACGCGCGGGTCGAGCGCGAGCTGAAGCACGCCCGCGCCATGCAGCTCTCCCTGCTGCCGGAGCCGGCGCGCATCACCGCCATCGGCGCGCGCTACGGTCTGCGCATCGACAGCCATTTCGAGACGTCGTCGGAGCTGGGCGGCGACCTGTGGGACGTGGTGGAGATCGACGAGCGGCGGGTGGGCTTCCTGATCGTCGACTTCGCCGGCCACGGCATCACCGCGGCCATCAACACCTTCCGCCTGCACACCCTGGCCGAACGCGTGCCGGCCCCGCGGAGCGATCCGGCGGCATGGCTGACGCAGCTCGGTCTGGCGTTGAAGGAGGTGCTGCCGGTCGGGCAGTTCGCCACAGCCTTCTACGGCGTTCTGGACACGGCGGCGAACACGCTGACCTTCGCCGCCGCCGGGGCGCCGCACCCGATCCTGGGGCCGGCGGAAGCGGCGCCGGAAGGGAAGGCGGAACTCCTGGACTCGTCGGGTCTGCTGCTGGGGGTGTCGCGCCAGGCGCGCTACGAAAACCGCACCGTGCCGTGGCCGCGCGGCGGGTTCCTGTTCCTCTACAGCGACGCGCTGATCGAAAGCCGCGACGCGGGTGGGACCTCAATCGGCCAGTTGGGCCTGACCGAGTTGGTTCGGCAGGGCCGGCGGGATGATCCGGCCCATCCGCTGCGTGTCGTGCTGGGACGCTTCTTCACGGACATACCCCGCCCCCTTCGCGACGACCTCACCGCCGTGTGGATCGCGCGGGTGTGAAGTCGACGGGTGCGAGGCGGGCGGCTCAGGCACGACGATGTCCGAGGCGGCCACCAGGGCGGCGGCCCGGCGGCGCTTCCACTTCAGGCTCTTGCGGGCGACGAAGACCAGCACGGCCGTCGCCACCGCGCCCAACAGCAGCTTCGGCGCGACCTCGCCGACCGAGGCGGCGGCCTCGCCGAACAGGTAGCCTGCGCCGGCGAAGCTCCACGCCCAGATGCCGGCGGCCCAGAAGTTCCAGAACAGGAACTTGCGCCAGCGCATACCGGTGGTGCCGATCGCCACCGAGGCGATGTTGCGCACGCCGTACAGGTAGCGGAACGTCAGGATGAATCCGATGCCGTACTTTTCCAGCCAGGCGATCGCCTTGGCCGCCGGCACCTCGGCCGCCGGGAACTTGGCGATGGCCTTGGCGCCCCACTTGCGGCCGATCCAGAAATAGACCTGATCGCCGAGGAAGCTGCCGATCCAGACGGTTCCGACCAGGTAATAGATGTTGAAGATGCCCAGATGGGCACCCCAGCCGCCGAAGATGACGAACGTTTCGCCCTCGAAGAAGGCCCACAGGAAGGCGATGGGGTAGAACCAGCTACCCCACTCCTGGAGCCAGTGAATCACTTCCAAAGGGAGCCTCCGGCGGTTCTCGGCCGCGCCGCACACCCCGTAACGGGGCGGACGCGAACCTGGGCATCATTACATAGGAAGCCCCGGCTTGTCGCGCACCGTTTCCGGAGTCGAATATTCATCACCCGAAAGGCACGGCGTTGCCACGGGCGGGTTGGCCGCCCGAGCGCCGCCTCAATCCCCATCCCCGGCGAACTCACCCACCACCAGCCGCGCGGCGCGCAGCAGCGACGGGTTGGGCTCGCGCGGGCCGGCGTCCTCCTCGTCGTCCCAGGCCGGCGGCTCGACCCGTCGCTTCAGCTCGCGCGCGGCTTCCACCAGCAGATGGCTGAGCCGCAGGTCGGGCAAGGCCCGCACCAGCGCGGAGATCTCCGGATTGCTGAGCGCCGCCGGATCGAAGGCAGCCGGGGCTGGCCGGGGCGGCGGCGGCGGGGCGGCGAAGATCGCGGGCGGCGGGGCGGGCACCGGCTCCTGCACCACGTCGACGGACACGGTGGCGGCGACCGCGGCGCGGGCGCGCCGCGGCCTGCGGCGGGCGGAGCGCCCTTCCGTCTCCGGCAGGCTGTCGAACAGCAGGGGCTGGGCCGCATGCGCCACGCCCAAACCCGCCGCCTCGGCAGCCACCGCCTCCACACTCGCCTCGTCCGGGATCATGTCGTCCGTGCTCATCGCTGCACCCGCGGGCTGCGTTTGATGTTCACGGTTCATTCTACAAACGCCGGCCCGTTTGTCGAGCGTCAATCGCCGGTCACCGTCTCCGCCAGCGTCACCTCCTTCAGGAAGACGATGGGGCGCAGGATGCGCGTTGCCCCAATGGTGCGCAGCGCCAACAGGGCCTTGTCCTCGGTCAGCAGCCACCCGGCAGCGCCGGCCAGGGCCACGGCGAGGAACTTGTCGTCGTCCGGGTCCTTGCAGGTGCGGGGCAGGGCGGCGGGGACGACGCGCTCGGCCCCGGCCTCGATCGAGGCCAGGAACGCCTCGCGCTCCGCGCGCGGCTTGTGCGTGTCGAAGTCCGGGCGCAGCAACACGGTGCGCAACTCGGTCAGCGTCGCCTCGGACGCGAGCATGACGCCGCGCGCCCGCACCGCCTCCACACAGTCGCGCGCCGGGCGCAGCCGCCGTGGAACGGCATCCGGCAGCAGCGCGTAGGCGACCAGCACGTTGGTGTCGAGAACGGCGCGGAGCGGGGGCGTGGACATGCTTTGGCCCATTGCTTGGCAGGCGGCGCGGGGTGCGCTAGAAACCAGGGGGGCAGACATTACCGGATATGGGCTTGGGCATGACAACCGTTCTCGTCGTCGACGACAGCCGGCTCGCGCGCGACATGGTGAGCCACGTCATCGCCTCTCTGCATCCCGACTGGACCATCGTCACCGCGGCTGGCGGCGAGGAGGCGCTGCAGAAGGTGGGCGGCGCCGCCCCAGCCGCCGCCATTGTCGACTACAACATGCCGGGCATGGACGGGCTGACGCTTTCCGCCAGCCTGATCGAGCGGTTTCCCGGCCTGCCCATCGGCATCCTTACCGCCAACGTGCAGGAGGCGCTGAAAAAGAAGACCGAGGCGCTGGGTTGCCGCTTCATCGCCAAGCCGATCACCTCCGACAAGATCCGCACGTTTTTATCCGAGGCCGGCCTGTCGGAGCCCAAGCCATGAGCGCGGCCATGAGCGCGGCCGGGTTCCCGCTCGACGAGGCCGAGGCGGACGCCATCGCCGAGTTGTTCAACATCGGCATGGGCCAGCCGGCCGCCGCGCTGAGCGACATGCTGGGCGAGGAGGTGCACCTGTCGGTTCCGGCGCTGTCGGTGTCCTCGCGCGGGCGCATCGCCGGTGAGGTCGGACCCGAGACGGAGGGGCGCGTCTGTGCCGTGCGCGAGGCCTTCACCGGCCCCTTCGCGGGCGAGGCGATGCTGATTTTCCCGGTGAGTGGCGGTCTGGCGCTGGTCCGCCGCCTGATCCCCGGCGAGGGCGACACACCCGGTGCGGACGAGCAGGACGCGCTGACCGAGATCGGCAACATCATCCTGAACGGCTGCCTCGCCAGCTTCGCCAACCTCGTGGAAGGTGAGATCGAGGGGGGCGTTCCCGATTACCGCGCCGGCCCGGCCGGGCAGCTCATCGGCGTGGCGGACGACCCGGTGCTGTTCGTGCGCATCGACGTGGCGCTGGCGGCGGGCGACGCGCGCGGCCACGCGCTGTTCCTGCTCGACATCGCGTCGCTCGACGCCTTCCGCCTGGCGATCCGCCGGATGATGGAAGGCTTGGGGTGAGTTGAGCGGGGGCCTTCTCCGCCGCTCATCCCCGCTTGCGCAGCACCGCGACGTCCTGGAAATGGCTGTAGGCGGCCGGCTCGATGGCAACCACCTCGAACCGGCGCCCGGCCAGTGCGCGCAGATGGTCCGGGGTGTGGAACACGGCGCGGTAATAGTCGGGCTCCTCCTCCAGGCGCACGTTGGCGTCATGGCTGCTGTCGTCGGCGCCGTGCGTCGCCACGCGTTCCAAGCTGTCGGCGCCCAGCGCGTGGGCGGAGCAGAGCAGCGCGTAGGCGCCCTGGAAGGTCAGGTAGGCGATGCCGCCGGGGGCCAGCACGCGGTCCAGCTCGGCGAACCACGTCTCGGCGACGTCCAGCGGGATGTGGGTGATGACGGAATGGCCCAGCACCAGATCGAACGCGCCGTCGGCGAAGGGCAGCGGCGGGTGCGGCCCGTTGCGGTGCACCTCGCAGCCCGTGAGGTGCGCCGCGCACCAGGAGACGTTCAGCGGGTCCATGTCGCTGCCGGCGAGGCGCTGCTCCGGCGCCCGCTCCGCCGCCAGCCAGCGCAGCACCCGCCCGCAGCCGCAGCCCCAGTCGAGGACGGCGCGGAAGTCCTGCGGCCGGCGCCCGTCCGTCGCGGCGATCACCGCCCACATGGTGCGCAGCGTCGAATAGCCGCTGACCTCGAACTGCGCGGCACCGACGGACTGTCCGAAGATCCGCGCCTGCTCCTCATGGCCGGGGACCGGCGGGCCACCGTCTTGCGGCCGCGGCACCACGACGCGCTGCCAGGGATGCAGCGGCGTTCCCCGGCGCTCCCAGCTCAGCGTGACGGACAGGCCCTCGGCCGGCCAGTCGTCGGGAGGCGGCAGCGGCGCCTCGGCGGTAAACTCGACGCGCCGGTGGTCGGGCAGGAACCACAGCACCTCGTCCGCCCCGCCACCGTCCTGGATCATCAGCGATGCGCCGGCCATGGTGTGTCCGCCGACGTGCAGGACGGGCGTGTCCTCGGCCGCACGCGGCCATGCGGCCATGCCGGACAGGCGCAGCATGCCGCCCTCGACATCGACGTGTGCCGGGTTCCAGCCGGCGTACCCGGCCAGCTCCGCCGCGAACAGCGCGTGGAGGTGCCCGGCCCCGCAGCGCACCCGGGCGACGCCGTTGGTCAGCGGCTCGTCGGTGCCGGCGAAGCAGACGCGGACCTCGACTTCCCGCCCCTCGAGGCGCGGCGCCATCAGCGCCTTGGAGAAGAAGCCGGAGGCCACCGGCACGTCCAGGCCGAACGCGTCGCGCAGGTGCGCCTGCACGTCGGCGCGCGGCACGTGCGCCTCGACCCGCGCCACCCGCTCGCCATCGACCAGGATGTCGACGGCGGCGCGCCCGTCCGGCGCAGCCGGGTCGACGACCCAGCCGGACATGCCCAGCCCGGACGACATGTTGTCGACGACGCCCGCCCGCATTACCCGAGACTCCCGATCACGCGCACCGCGCCACCAGCAGCGCGGTGAGGTCGTCGTCGATGGGGCCGGTGGCGTTCAGGTCGGCGATCACCGCGTCCAGGAAGCGGGTGCCGTCGGCCTCGCCCATGTGGCGGGCGACCAGGACGGCCAGCCCGGTCTCGTCCAGCACGTCCTCGCCCACCGGGATCTCGATGGCGGCGTCGGAGTAGAGGAACAGCCGCCCGCCCGGCGCCAGCGGCAGCGAACGCGCCTCGTAGCTGGCACTGGGCAGCAGGCCCAGCGGCAGGCCGGCGCTGTCGCCCAGCGTCGGGGCCGCGTCGCCCGGCGCCCACACCATCGGCTTGGTGGACCCGGCCGAGGCGTAGAGGAATCGGCCGGCGTCCGGGTCGATGACGCCGGCCAGCATGGTGGCGAACTGGCCGCTGGGCAGCAGCGCGCACAGCCGCGCGTTGAGCGCCGCCAGGAAGGCGCCGGGATCGAAACCGGCGAAGTCCATCTGCTGCACGATGGCGTGCAGGCGGAAGGTGTTCAGCGCCGCGCCCACGCCATGGCCGGAGAAGTCCACCACGTAGACCACCGCGCGGCCCTGCTCGTCGCGCCGCAGGTCCCAGAAGTCGCCGCCCAGCTCGGACGACGGGGCGAAGTGGGCGCTGATCGCCAAGTGCGCGTCCGCCTCGATGCCGGCCAGCCGCGCCGCGCCGGGCATCAGCCTTTCCTGCATGGCGCGGGCAAGGTCCAGTTCGGCTTCCGTGCGGCGGCGGAACAGGCGCAGGTCGTGCACCAGCGCGCGGTTCTGCAAGTGGATGCGCACGCGCGACAGCAGCTCGATGGCGTTGATCGGTTTGGTGACGTAGTCGGTGGCCCCGGCGGCGAAGGCGCGCGCCCGGTCCTCCGCCCGGCTCAGGCTCGACTGCACCAGGACCGGCAGGTCGGCCCAGCGCGGGTCGGCGCGCAGTTGCCGGCACATGTCGAAGCCGTCCAGGTTCGGCATCATCAGGTCGAGCAGGATCAGGTCGGGCAGGAACGTCTCCATGCGCGCCAGCGCATCGCGTCCGTCCTCCGCCAGCTCGACGTGGCGGACGCCGCCGCGCTCCAGCAGCGCCATCAGCAGATGGCGGTTCACCCGGTTGTCGTCGACGATCATGACGCGGGCGTGCTCGATGCCGGTCTCGTTCCAGCTCATGCCCCGCGCTCCAGCAAGACCCGCTCAAACCAAACCAGGGTGTGGTCGTCGTGCGGCGTGTCGCCCAGCGCGGCGGCGAGCGCCCGCGTCACCGCGTCGAACCGGTCGCCACCGGCAGCTTGCGCCAGCGCCCCGGCGACGACGGCGTCCAACCCCGCCGTGCCCGCCTCCAGCGCGTCCAGCACGGCGTTGGAGTGCAGCATCAGCGCCGCCCCCTGCGGCAGTGGAAGCGCGCGCGCCTCGTACCGCGTGCCGGCAGCCACGCCCACCGGCAGCCCGGCCGCGTCGCCGAAGCGCACGCCGCCGTCGGGCAGCAGCAGCACCGGGCTGGTCGCCGCCGCGGCGGCGTAGGTGAAGGTGCCCGCATCCCCATCCACCACGCCGTACAGCAGCGTGGCGTGCTCGCCCACTTCCAGGAGGCGCGCGGCGCGGTCGTTCAACTCCGACAGGAAGGCGGCGGGATCCTCGCCCAGCGCCGCCATCTCGTGGATCAGCGTGTGCATGCGGAACGCGTTCAGCGCCGCCGACACGCCGCGCCCGGCCATGTCCAGCAGATAGACGCCGAAGCGCCCGCCCTCCAGCCGCACCAGCCCCCAGATGTCCCCGCCCATGTCGGTGGACAGCACCGTGTGCGAGCGCAGCTCGACGCCCGCCGAGCCGCGCAGCGCCGCGCAGGCGGCCGGGGTGGGCAGCAGGTGTTCGTACATCGACCGGGCGATCGCCAGCTCGCCCTCGACCCGCGCGCGGTAGAGCTGCAGGTCGCGGATCAGCATCCGGTTTTCCAGGTGGATGCGCACGCGGGCCAGCAGTTCGGTGCGGTCGAGCGGCTTGGAGATCAGGTCGGTGGTGCCGGCGTCGAAGGCGCGGTTGCGGTCGTCGCTGCTGGACAGCGCGGTCTGCACCAGCACCGGCAGGTCGGCGTAGGCGTGGTCGGCGCGCAGCCGCCGGCACACCTCGAACCCGTCCATGCCCGGCATCATGATGTCGAGGATGACGAGGTCGGGGGCCGCCGCCTCGATCTGCGCCAGCGCGTCGAAGCCGTCCTTGGCGAAGGCGATGTTGTGGAACCCCGCCTCGTTCAGCAGGGCGCCGATCAGCGTGCGGTTGAAGTCGGTGTCGTCCACCACCAGGATGCGGCAGTCGCCGATGTGCGGAGCGCCGCCGTCCGGAGCCCCATGGTTCGGTGGCGTAGAGCCCGGCGCGCCGCTCACAGGGCGAACCTCATGCGGATGCGGCGCCCGTCTTCCAGCAGCTCGACCTCTTGGGCGATGGCGGAGATGAGGTCGAGGCCGCGGCCGCTGGGGGCGGGGCCGGCGCCGGCGCCGGGCGCGGCCTGGGCGAAGCCGTTGCCTTCGTCGGCCACTTCGATGATGGCGGCCTCGGGCTCCAGCCGGGCGCTCACCTCGATCAGGCGGCCGGCGAAGGCGGGGTCGGCGATGCGCGACGCCAGCTCGTGCGAGAAACGGTCGAGGGCGGCGACGCTCAGCCCCTTCATGCCGTTGACCTGCAGGTTGCCGTGCACGACGGCGTTGGAGATCGCCTCGTGCAGAGCCAGTTCCATGTCGTCGCGTTGCGCCTCGTCCAGGGGGCGGCGGCCGGCCAGGGCGGCGACGATGCGCCCGGCGAGGTGCAGGTGGTTGGCGGTGGCGGTGGTGATGCTGGCGTACAGGTCCGCCCCGGCGGCACGGCCGATGGAGTCGGCCAGCGCCGCGTCGGAGCGCGAGCCCACCTCGATCCACGCGGCAAAGGGCCGCACCCAGTGGACGGGCTGTTCGGCCGGCCCGCCGTCGTCGAACAGCAGGACGACGCGCGCCGCGTCGTCCTGTGCCGCCGCGGGCAGCCAGCGCGGCATGTCCAGCGCGGCCGCCAGCCGCTGCAGACGGTCTTGCGGGATGCCCAAGCCATGCAAGGCGGCGGAACGCGGCACGGGGGCGCCCTATTCCTCGATCACGACGATCTTGCTCAACTGGGCCACGGTCAGCACGCGCTTGACCTGACCCTGTGCGGCGCGCAGCACAAGCTGCTTGTCCACGTTCGCCATCTCCTCGCGCGCGATCAGCAGCATGCCGATGCCGGCCGAGTCGACGAATTCCAGCGCGCTGAGTTCGAGGATCTGGCGCTTGGCCTTGTTCTGCAACATCTCGCGGATGAGCGCGCGGAGCTTGGCGTGGTCGTTGAAGGTGAGGCGGCCGCGAAGCCGGACCACCGCATCCTGCTCCTTGACGTCGATTCCGTAATCCATAGATCCGATGTCCCTGGTGGGTCCCACAGAGGCCGCGCCGGGTGTGGCGGGGGGCGGTTCAGAAGAGCTCGATGTCGCCGCCGGAACTGTCGTCCTGGCCCGCATCCACGTCAAGCGCGCCGTGAATATCCAGAGCGGTTCCCTCCATCAGGAGTCTGCGCACGAAACGCTCGCGCATCTCGCTCAGCTTGAAGCGGCCGAGCAGGCCGTCCAGCCAGTCCTGCGGCAGCGGGATCTCGCCCGGCGGCATCTCGGCGCGGGTGCGGACCTCCAGGTCCTCCAGTCCGGCGGTGACGACGGTGAGGCTGTCGTTGATGGCCTCCAGGCGCTGCTTGGTCAGGTCCTGGAACTGCATGCGGGTGACCATGTGGCCAATGGTCTGCGACATGTCGCCCGACACGTGGGCGGCGGTCTCCAGCACGGTCTGGAAGTGGGCGGTCTGCTCGACCAGGCTCTCCATCGTCTTGTCGACGCGTTCCTTGGCCAGCATCTGCGGCGACATGTCGGTGTTGGCGATCTCGCGCAGGATGTCGTGGCCGTGCCGCACGCCGCTGACGACGGCACCCACCTTGTTGCGCATGCGCTCGGCCAGTTCCGACGTGGTGCGCGACAGATGGCGCACTTCCTGCGCCACCACGGCGAAGGTCCGGCCCGCCTCGCCGGCCCGGCTCGCCTCGATGGTGGCGTTCAGCGCCAGGAAGTTGGTCTGCCGGTTGATGGCGTCGATGTCGCCGATGGACTTCTCCAACTCGCCCACATCCTTCTGCACGTCGTCCAGCAGGTAGACCATGCTCATGGCGCGCATGGAGAGCTGGACGATGTTGGAGATCATCTCGGCGATCATCTCCTGCATGTGGTTGACCAGTTCATCCAGCGGCACGCGTTCGCCGTCGATGGCGACCGAGCCGGCCATGGCGACGATCTCCTCGACGCGCTGGGACTGTTCCAGCGCGCGGCTGGCCAGTTCGCGAAAGCGCGCGGAGAGGTCGAGCGTCGCGTCCTCGACGGTGTCGGAGGTGCGCGTCAACTCGCCCTGGATCGCCTCGATCGTGCGGCGCTGCACGTCGGCGAAGCCCATCCAGGTGGCGAGCAGGTCGGTGTGCACGGCGATCTGGCCCTGCCCGGCGGGCGGGGGCGCCGCCGGGGCGGGTGCCGCCGCGGCCGGCGCCTCGGCCGGTTCATTGCGGGCGTGCCGGTTCAATGCCATGTCCTGCTCCTCAACTCGTCCGCACACGCTCGCCGATGGCGTCGAACGCGCGCAGCATCTCCGCCGGGATCTGCGCCAGCGGCAGCTCGATCGCCACGCCGCCGGCCTCTTTCGCCGCGCGGGGCATGCCATACACCACGCAACTGCCTTCCGTCTCGCCGATCGTGTAGGCACCGGCGTCGCGCATGGCCTTCATGCCGGCCGCCCCGTCGCGCCCCATGCCGCTGAGGATCACCCCCACGGCGTTCGGTCCGGCGGCCCTGGCCACCGACTGGAAAAGCACGTCCACCGACGGGCGGTGGCCGCTGACCGGGGCCGTGTCCTCGATCCGGCAGACGTAGCCCGCCCCCTCCCTGATCACCGCCAGATGGCGGTCGCCGGGGGCGATGTAGACGGTGCCCTGCGTCAAGCGGTCGCCGCTGGCGGCGACGCGCACGGCGGGCGCCGTCAGCTTGTCGAGCCGGGCTGCGAAGCTGGGCACGTAGCTGGGGCCCATGTGCTGGGTGATGACGATGGGCGGGCAGTCGGCCGGCATGACGGAGAGCACCTCGCGGATGCGCTCCACCCCGCCGGTCGAGGCGCCGATGGCGATGAACCGCGTGCCGGACCCGGCGCGGCGCGGCGCCGCCAGCACCGCGTGCGTGGCCGGCGGGCGGCGCATGGACAGGCGCGCGGCGGCGGCGATGCGGATCTTCGCCGCCAGCTCGTGCGCCATCTCCTCGAAGCCGTGCCCCTCCGACCCGTCGGGCTTGGCGACGCAGTCGACGGCGCCGATCTCCAGCGCGCGGATGGTGGCGTCCGATCCCTCCTGCGTCAGAGAAGAGACCATGACCACCGGCGTGGGCCGCAGCGTCATGATCTTTTCCAGGAAGGCGAGGCCGTCCATCCGCGGCATCTCGACGTCCAGGGTGACGACGTCGGGGTTGGTGGCCTTGATCATGTCGCGGGCCTCGTAAGGGTCGCGGGCGGCCCCCACCACCTCGATCCCGGGTTCGCGGCCCAGGATGTCCTTCAGCATCTCGCGCATCAGGCTGCTGTCGTCGACGACGACGACGCGGATCGGCCTCAGCATGGTTCAGTCCTCTCCGAACAGCTCCACGTCGCCCTCGATGGGCTTTTCCTTGAGCGTGGAGCGGAAGCGCAGCTCCTGGCTCACGGTCTCCGACAGCGCTTCCGGCCGCAGCAGCTTGCGCATGGCGCGACCCTCGTGCGGGAAGTAGTGCACGCGTCGCGCCGAGGTGCCGCCCAGGTCCTGCCCGGCCAGCGTCAGCCCTTCGCGCCGCAGGTAGTCGAGCACGAAGGCGGCGTTCTGCCGCCCCACGTCCAGGCTGGAATCGATCACCCGCGCTCCTCCGAACACCTTCACCTCCAGCCGCGAGCGCCGGCCGCCGCGCGACAGGATCTCGTTGATCAGGCGCTCCATCGCCACGCTGCCGTAGCGCGACGCGGCGTCCGCGGTCCCGGTCTCCGTCTCCGGCACGTCGGGCAGCAGGAAGTGATTCATGCCGCCCACCGCCGCCGCCGGGTCGTAGACGCAGGCCGCGACGCAGGAGCCCAGCGTCGTCACCATCATCACGTCCGGCCGGTCGCTGACCAGGTGGTGGCCAAGGAAGACCTTCAGCGTGTGCGCCTGGAACTGCGGATTGTAATAGCTGCCGCCGTGACGAATCTCGGTCGAACGGCGGCGTGCGTCGGGCTTCATGCCCTAGAGCCTCCGGTAGATGGTCGGGCCGGTCTGGCGGAAGGCGTCGGAGACGCCGTACAGGCTTTCCGAATGGCCAAGATACAGATACCCGTCACGGCTGAGGAGGCGGGCGAAATTCTCTATCACCTGCGTGCGTCCCACACGGTCGAAATAAATGAGCACGTTGCGGCAAAATATCGCATCGAACGGCCCCTTCATGGGCCAGTGTTCCAGCAGGTTCAGCGGCTTGAAGGTGATCAGCCGTTTCAGCTCGTCGTCCATGGCGAGCCTGGTCTCGCCATCGTCGCCGCGCGTGCGGTGGGTGAAGCGGTCGCGCACCGACGGCGGGATGCCGGTCGCCGCGTCGGCGGCGTAGAGGCCGCGTTTGGCCGTCTCCACCATGTGCGTGTCGATGTCGGTGGCGAGGATCCGGGCGTCCCAGCGCCGCAGGTCGGGCATGGTGGAGGCGACCACCATGGCGATGGTGTACGGCTCCTGCCCCGAGGAACAGCCGGCCGACCAGATGCGCAGCCGCGGTTTGGACGCCTGCGCCTGCCGCTCGCGCGCGTCCGGCAGGACGGTGCGGGCAAGATGGTCGAAGTGATGCGATTCCCGGTAGAAGCTGGTCAGGTTGGTGGTCAGCGCGTTGACCAGGAAGCCGACCTCGCCGGCCCCCTCCTCGCTTTCCAGAAGCGCACAGTAGGCGTCGAAGTCCTTCAGCCGCAGGTCGCGCAGCCGCCGGGCGAGGCGGGAATAGACCATCTCCACCTTGTGCTCGGCCAGATGGATCCCGGCGAGCTGGTGGATCATCCCGGCGATGAAGGCGAAGTGCCGCTTCTCGAACGGAAACTCCCGCCGGCCGGTGGTGGTGGCGGCGGTGGTCATGGGGCAGCCCCCGGCCTCTCCCCCCGCCTTGCCGGGGGAGAGGCTGAAAGGCCGCCTTGCAGGACGCCGTTCATCCCGTTACCTCACGCCGCCTGCCGGGCCTTGGCGCGCACGTCCGCGGCCAGCTTGTCCAGCAGGCCGAGCACGTCGTGCGAGATCCGCTCCAGCTCCTCCGCGGCGCGGTGCGCCTCCTGGGCGTCGCCGGCCTCGTGCGCCTTCAGCGCGCGCTTGCCGGCGGCGTGGAAGCGGGCGTGCGGGTCGGCCAGTTCGGCGTAGTAGACGCTGGACCGCACCATCGGGTCGTTCACCGCGTCGTACCATTTGCCCAGGCGGCAGGCGTGATGGTCGGCCAGCTTGTCGGCGGTCGCCTCGCCGGTGCCGGCGATGGTCTTCCTGACGTTCTCCAGAAAGGTCGCGTGGTCGATCTTGCTGTTCTCGATCAACTGCACGTGGCGGGCGAGGCCGCTGCCGCGCCCGGCCGCCGAGGCGCGGTCCAGCGCGAAGAACGCCATCTGCTGGCGCAGGGCGCCTGCCTGCTCCTCCAGCGAGCGGGCGGCGGCCGTGCTCTCCTCGACCAGCGCCGCGTTCTTCTGCGTCATCTCGTCCATCTGGGCGACCGCGCCGTTCACCTCGTCCAGGCCGGAGGCCTGCTCGGCGGTGGCGCGGGCGATCTCGGCCACCAGATCGGCGACTCGCGTGATGCCGGCGACGATGTCGGTCAGCGTCGCCCCGGCGCTGCGCACCAGCTCCACGCCGTCCTTCACCTGCGTCCCGGAATCGAGGATCAGGCTCTTGATCTCCTTGGACGCCTGGGCGGAGCGCTGGGCAAGCTGGCGCACCTCCTGCGCCACCACGGCGAAGCCGCGGCCGGCGTCACCCGCGCGGGCGGCTTCGACCGCCGCGTTCAGCGCCAGCAGATTGGTCTGGAAGGCGATCTCGTCGATCACGCCGATGATGTCGCTGATCTTCTGCGAGGACTGCTCGATGCGCTTCATCGCCTCCACGGCGCTGGCCGCCACCTGCCCGCCCTTTTCGGCGGCGCGCCGGGCGTCCGTGGCGAAGACGTTGACCTGCTGGGCGTTGTCGGCGTTGGAGCGGACGGTGGCCGCCAGCTCCTCCATGCTCGCCGCCGTCTCCTCCAGCGAGGACGCCTGCTGCTCCGTGCGCTCCGACAGGTCGAGGCTGCCGTCGGCCACCTCGCGGCTGGCGGTGGCGATGGTCTCGGCCGCACCGTTGATGCGCTTCACGATCGCCGACAGCTTGTCGACGGTGGCGTTGAAGTCCTCCTTCAGGCGGTGGAAGACGCCTTCGTAGTGCTTGTCGATGCGCCGCGACAGGTCGCCCTGCGAGAGGGATTCGAACAGCGAGGCCAGCTCCTCCGTGGCGTCGGAGACGTTCTGCGCCAGCCGGTTGATGCCCTCGCTGACCAGCCGGAAGAAGCCTTCCTTGCCGGCCAGGTCGATGCGGCGGGAGAAGTCGCCGCGCACGGCGGCGTCGACCATGTCGCTGATTTCATTTTCGATGGCCAGCTCGGCGGTCAGGTCGCGCCATTCGATGACGCTGCCCAGCCGGTCGCCGTGCCGGCCCACCACCGGGTTGACGGTGGCCGCGAAGGTGCGCCGGCCGATCTTGATCTGCATGCGGTGCGTGCCGCTCAGGCCCGCCAGCATGCGCTTGGTGGCCGTGGGGTCCTTGTGGAACACGTCGATGCTGCGGCCGACCAGGGCGGCGCTGTCGAACTGCGGCAGCGCCGCGCGGATGTCCGCCTCCGCCGCACGGAACATGGCCGTTATGGCGGCGTTGGCGTAGGTCACCACGCCGTCGTTGTCGGCCATCATGATGTTCGCCGACACGCGGTCGAGCGCGATGCGCGAGCGCAGCGCCCCCACCGATTCGTCCTTGAAGGCGGCCACGGCGCGCGCCATCGCGGCCAGCTCGTCCCGGCCCTCGGTGTAGGGCACGGTGACGTTCAGGTGGCCGTCCGTCAGGTCGGTCATCACCTTGCGGATGCCCTCGGCCGGCTCGACGATCGAACGGGCGATGACGCGCGCGGCGACGCTGCCGACCAGCAGCGACAGCGCCGCCAGCCCCAGCGTCAGGATCAGGTTGAAGCGGCCGTCCTCGGTGGCGGTGTCGCCCACCGTGTCCTCGTCGGCGTGCGCGGCGGTGACGATGGTGGCGGCGGCGTCGGCTACACGCGCGCCGGCCTTCAGCATCACCTCGTCGCGGTAGCGGTTGACCTCGTTCACCAGCCCGATGGTCTCGCGGAAGGCGGACTGGTAGGCGGGGTAGGCCTGTTCGATCTCGCGCAGGCGGTCGCGCTGCTCCTGGCTCGCCGTCGCGGCGGAAGCGGCGCTTGCGTGCGCGGCCATTTGCTGGAGGGTGCCGTCGAAGGCGGAGAGGCCCGACGTGTCGCCGGCCCCCAGGAAGCGGCTGGCGATGAAGCGCGCCATCGTCCACTGGTTGACGGCCTTCTGGGTGGCCAGCTCGACCTCGCGCTCGCGGCCGGTCTCGGCGGCCTTCACGGCGTCGTTGAACAAGGTGGTGATGCGGCGGCCGACGGGGATCATGCGCTCCTGCTGGAGGCGGTCGAGCTGCGCGCGCAGCGCCTGAACCTTGTCGAACTCCTGGTGGTAGTCGGCGTGGGCGCGGCTGAACGCCTCGAAGCGCTGGGCGTGGCCGGAGGCGTGGATGAGGTCGCGGGCGTCGGCGATGGCCTTCTCGATGGCGGCGCGGCGCTGGCGCAGGCGCTCGACGAAGGCGGGATCGCCGGAATAGAGGTAGTTGCGCGCCTCGATGCGCAGGTTGGCCATGTCGGTTTCGAGGCCCTTGGCCAGCGTCGAAACATCCGATGAACGCATCAGCGCCTCGACGTCGGCGCCACCGCGCGAGACGTTGAGCACCGCCAGCGCCGCCTGCGCCACCAGCAGCACCAGGATCAGCCCGAAGGCGAGCCACAGCCGCCGCGCGATCCCCATGTTCGAGACCAGTCCTCCGACCCCGTTTGCCATTGCACGCGCTCCCCGTTCTTTTTGGGTTCTTGACGCCGTGGGTTGGGTTGATCCGCAGGCGAAAACCCAACCCACGGCTGCTTCCCGTCTAGTGGTGCTCCAGCGCCGGCGGCGCCTTGGCCTGAGCCTCATCGCCGCCGGCGTCGGCGGAGAACAGCTTCTCGACGTTCAGCAGCGTCACCATGCGGTGGTCGGCGGTGTAGAGGCCGCTGAGGTACTCGGCGTCCACCATGCCGCTGTCCACGTCGGGCGGCGGCTTGATCTCGTCGTGGCCGATGGCCAGGATGTCGGAGATGGCGTCCACCAGGATGCCGCGCGTGCGCTCGCCGATCTGGATCACCACCACCACGTGGCGCTTCGTCACTTCGGTCGCTCCGCCGCCGAAGCGGGCGCGCAGGTCGAAGATCGGGATGATGATGCCGCGCAGGTTGATCACGCCGCGCACATAGTCCGGCAGGTTCGGCAGCCGGCTTTCCGGCGTCCAGCCGCGGATCTCGCGCACGGACAGGATGTTGACGCCGTACTCCTCGTTGCCCACGGTGAAGGTGACGTACTGCTCCTCGTGGGCGTTGGCGTTCGCGGCGGCATCCGTGCGGACGGCGACGGGGGCAAGCGCGGTCGAGCTGCTCATCGTTGGCCTCAAACCGGTTCGAGTTCGGGGGGGGGAAGGGAGGCGACGGGGCGCAGGCCGGAGGAGTCGGCGTGCCGGCTCATCTCGCGCAGCCCCGCGACGTCGAGGATGAGGGCGACGCGGCCGTCGCCCAGGATGGTCGCCGCCGCCACGCCGTCGAGGCGGCGGAAGTTGGCTTCCAGGCTCTTGATGACGACCTGCTGCTGGCCCAGCACCTCGTCGACCACGAGGCCGAGGCGCGAGCCGTCCTCGGTCTCCACCAGCACGACGAGGCCACGGGTGGCGTCGCCCACCGCGTTGGGGATGCCGAAGAGCTGGTGCAGGTGCACCAGCCGCACGTATTCGCCGCGCGCCATCATCACGTCGCACTTGCCGACCAGCCCGTGCAGGTCGGCCTGTTTCGGCCGCAGGCTTTCGACGATGTTGGTGAGCGGCAGCACGAAGCGCTCCTCGCCCACCGAGATCACCATGCCGTCGAGCACCGCCAGGGTGAGCGGCAGCGACAGCACGAAGCGCGAGCCCTCGCCCGGCGTCGAATAGACGCCGATGCGTCCGCCCAGGCTGGTGATGTTGCGGCGGACCACGTCCATGCCGACGCCGCGGCCGGAGATGTTGGACACCTTGTCGGCGGTGGAGAAGCCGGGCAGGAAGATCAGGTTGTCGATCTCCTCGTCCGACAGGCTGGCTCCGGCCGGCACCAGCCCCTTCTCGATGGCCTTCGCCAGCACGCGCGCCCGGTTGATGCCGCGCCCGTCGTCCGCCACCTCGATGACGATGCGGCCCGAGCGGTGCTGCGCCGACAGGTGCACGGTGCCCTGGCGCGGCTTGCCGGTGCGCTCGCGCTCGTCCGGGCCTTCCAGCCCGTGGTCGATCGAGTTGCGGATCATGTGGGTCAGCGGGTCGACAAGGTTCTCGACCACCGTCTTGTCCACCTCCGTCGTCTCGCCCGAGGTGACGAGGCTGACCTCCTTGCCGGTTTCCGCCGCCAGTTCGCGCACGAGGCGCGGCATGCGGCTGAACACGCTGGACACCGGCTGGGCGCGGATCGACATCACGCTCTCGCGCAGCTCGCGCGTGTGCTGGGCGAGCTGCTCCAGCCCCTCCAGCAGCTCCTGGAACGCACCGGGGGGCAGTTCGCGCACGTGCTCGGCGATCATCGCCTGGGTGATGACCATCTCGCCGACCATGTTGACCAGCCGGTCGATCTTGTCGAGGTCGACGCGGATGGTGTGGCTGGTCAGCCCGGCATGCTCGTTGCCGCCGGGGCGGCGGACGGGCGCCTCCGGTGGCTTTGGTGGCGTCATGGCGGTCTGGGCGGCGGCCGGCGGCGGCACCACGTCGGTGCCGGGCGCCGGTTCCGGCTCGGGCGGGGGGGCTTCGGCGACGGCGGGGGGCGGCGCCTCGGCGGTGATGCGGATGTCGCACTCGTCGGCGACGAACTCGAACACGTCCTCGATGGCGGCGCGGTCGACGCCGGGGTCGGCCAGCAGCGTCACCGTCCACGACAGGAACAGCAGCTCCGCCTCCAGGTCGGCGAGCGAGGGAAGCTGCTCCTGGTGGCAGTCGATGGTGGCGTCGCCCAGCCGGCGCAGGGCCCGCAGCATGAACGTCGGCTCGTTGCCGGACATCAGCAATTCCGCCTTCGGGCGGAAGACGATGGTCCAGCGGATGCGGCTGGACTCATCGGCGGCGCGGGCCGCGGCGATGGCGGCCATGGCGTCGCCGAACAGCCCGGCCTCGCCGTCGTCCTCGTCCGGGTAGGCGACGGGCGCGGCGGGCGCCTCGGCCACCGGTTCCGGTTCGGCGTGCGCCTCGCCGGACAGGTGCTGGCGCAGTTGCGCCACCACGGCGTCGGTGGTGCCGGCGGGGGGCGACGTGCCCTCGCGCGCGTAGGCCAGCATCTGGCCCAGCACGTCGTTGGCGCGGATCAGCGTGTCGACCAGTTCGGTGGTGATGGCGATGGCGTTGTTGCGCACACCGTCCATGACGGTTTCGAACTCGTGCGCGAAGGCCACCAGGTCGGTGAAGCCGAAGGCGCCGCCGCCGCCCTTGATGGAGTGCACGGCGCGGAAGATGGCGTTCACCTCATCCGGGTCGGCCGCCCCCGGCGCCAGGTTGAGGAGCCCGGTTTCGGCGACCGCCAGCAGCTCGGCGCTTTCGTCGAAGTAGGTCTGTTTGAAGCGGCTCAGGTCTTCCACGGGCGTGCCTCCTAGAGCGGCTGACGGATCAGCCGCACACCTTCTGCACCACGGAGATCAGCTTTTCCGGGTTGAAGGGCTTGACGATCCAGCCGGTGGCGCCGGCGGTGCGCCCCTCGGCCTTCTTCTTCTCGTCCGACTCGGTGGTCAGCATGAGGATGGGCAGCGTGCGGTGCGTCGGGGCCGCGCGCAGGCGCCTGATCAGCGTCAGCCCGTCCATCACCGGCATGTTCAGGTCGGTGATGATGAGGTCGACCTTGTTGGCGGCGATGACGGTGAGCGCCTGCTGGCCGTCGCCGGCCTCCAGCACGTCGTACCCGGCGCCTTTCAGCGTGAACGTCACCATGTCACGCATGGTGCGTGAATCGTCGACGGTCAGGACCTTCTTCTTCACGAACGGCTCCATTGCTTCAGCCAGGGCGTCAGGCCGAGGTCGTCGCACGCCTCGGCCAGCACGTCGGAGGGCTGGGCGATCACGAACGCCGCCCCGTGTTCGGCGGCGTGGCGGGACGCCACCAGCAGGGCCTGCACGCAGGCGGTGCTGACCCGCTCCACCGCGTCGGCCTGCACGGTGACGGCGTCGGCGGTGGCGAAGCCGTGCCGCAGGCTGTCCACCAGCGGCTGCGCCATCGGCAGGTCGAGGTCGCTGGGCAGGCCGATGCGCACCTGGCCCCCCTCCTCGCTCCATTTGATGAGTGTCACCGCATACCCCTCCATGGGTGCCGCGCGCGTGCGCGGCCTGCCTGCGGCCCTATGCCCGGCATTTTGCCGAAACGCTGCCAGAGTACGGATAAGGATTCGTTAAGGGGCTAACCCGAAAGTCAGGGGGCCAATGCGTCGGGGCGAGTCAAAGCCGCGACTTTTCGCCCTGCCATTCCGCCACCCGCTCGCGCGGGCGGAAGCGCAGCGCCGTCCAGGTGTCGTCCACGGCGGCGGCGGCCACGGCGTCGAATCCGAACGGCTGCATCGCCTGCTCCACCGCCGCGCGCGACAACTCGCCCGTCGCCGAAGGCGCGTCTTTCGGAAAGGCGATCCACAGCACGCCGTCGAACGCCGTCTCGCTCACCGCCACGGGGGCGAAGGCGTCCAGCGCGGCGCGGTCGCGCACGAAAACGATCAGCCAGTCGGCCGGCGCGGCGCCGGATTCGTTGACGTGCACGCCGTCGGGCAGTGGCTCGAACAGCGGCCTCACTGCCTTGGGCACGTTGACCAGCCGGGCCCGCTGGCCGGGCTGGAGGAGCAGCGTCTGCGCAAGCGTCGTGTCGGTCATGGCGCCGCCGGGGGTCGGAGGGGGACGAAGGGAGTGCGGATTATGCCACGGATGCGGTGGGATGACAGGCCAAACGGCGGCACCCCCTGCGCGCCGGTGAACCTCGCCGCCGTTCGCGTGTTTTCCCGTCATGCAGGCTCCGCACGAGTTCCCCCTGTACAGCCCGGGCGAACGGGTGGCCGATGGGCTGGTCCACGCGGTCGGCGTCGCCGCCGGCCTGATCGGCGCCGCGTGGTTGCTGGCCGCCGCGGGCGGCCGGGCGACGGCGGGCGAGTTGGCCTCGCTGGCCGCCTACAGCCTGGGGCTGGTGGGCATGCTGTCGGCCTCGGCCGGCTACAATCTGGCGCGGCGCGGGCGGCGCAAGGCGATGCTGCGGCGCCTGGACCACGCGATGATCTTCGTGATGATCGCCGGCACCTACACGCCGTTCCTGCTGAAGGGGCTGGGCGGCACGGCGACCGGCGTGGCGCTGTTCGCCGTGGTGTGGGGCGTCGCGCTGACCGGGGCGGTGCTGAAGCTGGCCTGCCCCTGGCGGATCGAGCGGGCGAGCCTGATCCTCTACCTCGGCCTCGGCTGGGTGGTCGTCGTGGTGGCCGAGCCGATGAGCGCCGCCCTGTCCTCCACGGCGTGGCGGCTTCTGGCGGCGGGCGGCCTGCTGTACACGGCGGGCGTGGCCTTCCACGTGCTGGAGCGGCTGCGCTACCACAACGCGCTGTGGCACCTGACGGTGCTGGGCGCGGCCGCCTGCCACTTCGCCGCGATCACGGCGGAGTACGTGCCGGCGTAGCCGCCCGTTCCTGAATGCGTTCCTGGCTGCGTTCCTGGATGGCGCGCCTGAGGTCCGGCGCGCAGTTGCCGGTGGCGAACAGCCCGGTGGTGCGCCCGGCCGGCGCGTTGGCCGGCTGCAGCGCCAGCACCGCCTCCAGCCGCCGCCGCTCCGCGACCATCCCGTCGAACCGCCGCGCCAGTTCGTCGAGCACCATCGGCTCCACCCCGCCGTCCAGCGCCGCCTCCAAGAGCGGCGTGCGCAGGTCGATGTCGCCCCACCCGCAGATCTCGTGCGTCACCGCCTCGTTCGCCGCCGCGTCCGCGCGGGCGAGCCACCGCTCGACCAGCAGGCGCGTGGGCGGGTCGGCCAGGGCGGGGGCGGGGAGGAGGACGGCAGCCGCAAGGATCGCGGCGGCACACATATTCTGGTATGGCATACACGTTTCGTGTAGTTATCATAAACGTATTGATGATAGATATCCGACAGGCGTCCCGAAGACAACGTTGATATGGAGGCCTTCGGGAATGCACTGCGCGAACGCGCCCGGACACTCGGCTTGAGCGACGCCGAAGTGGCCCGCCGTGCCGGTCTGACCGAGCAGCGATACGGCAACTATGTCACGGGACGGCGGCAGCCGGACTTTGCGACGTTGATCCGGATTTGCCGGGTGTTGGCGACAACGCCGAACCATCTGTTGGGAGTAGCCGATGCGCGCCCGGCTACGGACGAGCGCGAGCGCCTGTGCAGTGAACTGCTGTCAGTCGCTCGCGCGTTGTCCGAAGACGATCTGCGGCTTATGACTAGGCAAGTCGCAGCCGTCCTTGAGTATCGAAGGGGATCAAAAACCGCATCAGGAGCTTAGCTTTACAGGCTGTAGGTCGGTGCCAAGCGTCAGCGCGACCCAATGGAGAGGACATGCCTTGCAGGTGAAAACAGATCAGCCCATCAGCAGCGTCCAGAGCGAGTACGCAGTGTTTCCTACTTGAAGATATTCGATCTCTCCGGCTCCGTGCGTGTATCCGTATCCAAAGTAATTTTCAATCTCGACGCCATTGTGGTTATAGCCATCAGAATAGTCGCTCGTCGTCGTGATTATCAGATTTGTGCCGTTCGTTGCGTAAAACTCAAGATCGTTTATGCTGGCGTCATTGAATACAAGGTAATCGGCGGTTCCTGAGCTGTCCTTTATGTAGGATATGCCGCCATCATTGTTGTAGTGCACGTATATGTCGTTTCCGGCACCGCCAAACAATTCGTCAACGCCAATTACGCCGCCAATGCTGGCGCACGCGCCGCCGAAAAGCATATCGTTGCCATCTTCGCCATGCAAGTAGTCATGGCCATCACCGCCAAGTAATGTGTCGTGGCCGCTGCCGCCAGCAAGAAAATCTGATCCATTTAGCCCATTGAGGAGATCGTTTCCTCCAAGTCCATACAGGTCGTCATCTCCGTTTCCGCCGTCAAGGTAGTCATTTTGGTTTCCGCCAACGACAAGGTCGTTTCCCTCTCCGGCGTACACGGAAACCTGCTCGTTCGGGTTTGAAGGTGCCCAGGAGTCGTTATATACAGAAAGAACGTAGGTACCCATGGTTCCGTTACCTGTCTTGGTTGTTCCGTGCGTCAAGACGCGAGGCGACTTTATCGCAAGAATTATAAATTGAAGACATGCGACATAAAGCTCGTTATAAGGGTAGATATCGAATGGTTATGGCTGCTAAGGTTTAGCATGCTGGCGTATGACAAATCCTAAGATTGCGTTCTGCGGCATTTCTGTTAGCGTGCTGGGTATCCAATCCCGCTTGCTTGCGGGGCGCAGCTAGGCCGTTTGTGGAGTGGGGGATCAATGTCGACAGTGGCTCCGTCACACATGCCGGCGACCCTTGGCGTGGGGTCGGTTCAAACGCCGGTCGCCCGATCTGGCGGCGGTCAACCCGAAACCAAAACCGTGTCCGGCACCACCACGACCGACAGTGTGGATCTGAGCCCGTTGGCTTCGGCGCTTAAGGGAGACGCGCTCGCGCTGTTCACAAAGCTGTCGCCTGATGACCGCACCACGTTGAGCGACTTTGTCAGCTCCGGCCGGATGTCGGCGGAGGAGGTGAACGACGCGTTGACGGATAAACTCAAAGTCGCCCGGAAAGAGTCGTACTGGAAAGGGGTTGTAGAGGCCGAAGGAAGACGGAACGACCACATCGGCAAAGAAATAGATTCTCTGACGAAGGAACTTGAAGAAAAATTGGCGGCAATAGAAAAGGCCGGTAGCCCGGCGGCCGCACTGGCACTTGCTATGAAGCAAAAGGAAGATATGGATCGCTCGCGCTTTCGGCTCAGCTCGCTCATTGGTCAGTCGATCAGTCAGCCGGTGAATCCGAATTCGAAGCTGACGATGGATTTCGCGGTAACGAAGATCGCCAGATCCGAGACGGAGCGCGCCGCCGGCAGCAAGCTGGCGAGCCTCGGTTTCGGCTCAGAAAGCTTCGCCCAACTGCTCAAGGACACGGCCGCTGCCGACGTTGCGGCGCAGCGCGGCGCGACGCGAAAGCCGTGAGGCAATGGGGCGCTCGTCGGCAACGTCTCCGGTCCCCCGTACCCCCCTCACCCGGCGCTGCGCGCCGACCTCTCCCCAGGGGGGAGGTTTGGGGCCGGCGCGTCGGAGCTCTCGCGGTCTTCCCTTGCTGCCGTTTCCTGGCAGTATGGCGTCTCCCGTCCCCCGGAAAGGCCCCGCTCCCGTGTCGCGCGCCGAACGATTGCTCGACCTTATCCAGATCCTGCGGCGGCATCGCCGGCCGGTCAGCGGGCGCACGCTGGCCGACGAACTGGGGGTCAGCCTGCGCACGCTGTACCGCGACATCGGCGCGCTGCAGGCGCAAGGGGCGCGCATCGACGGGGAGCCGGGCATCGGCTACCTGCTGCGGCCGGGGTTCCTGCTGCCGCCGCTGATGCTGTCGGAGGAGGAGATCGAGGCGCTGGTGCTCGGCTCGCGCTGGGTGGCGGAGCGTGGGGACGCGCGGCTGGCGGGGGCGGCGCGCGACGCGCTGGCCAAGATCACCGCCGTGCTGCCGCCGGACCTGCGCGACGGGGCCGACGCCACGGCGCTGCTGGTCGGGCCGGGGGAGCGGATCGCCACGGGGGAGGTGGACGTCGCCGCCATCCGGCAGGCGATCCGGGGGGAGCGGCGGCTCGTCATCCTCTACCGCGACGCGGGCGGAAGGGAGAGCAACCGCACGGTGTGGCCCTTCGCGCTGGGCTTCTTCGACAAGGTGCGGGTGATAGTGGCGTGGTGCGAGTTGCGCGGCGAGTTCCGGCACTTCCGCACCGACCGCATCGCGGGGCTGACGGTGACGGACACGCGCTATCCCCGCCGGCGCGCGGCGCTCCTGAAGGAATGGCGGGCGGCGGAGGGCATCGCTACTGACAGAAACTGACAGCATGTCCGCGTAGGGTCCGTGCATCGACCAACCCAACGCGGGAGATCACAGCGATGTTCGACCAGCCCTTCATCCTCCTCTACGTCGCCAGCCCGGCCGCCAGCGCCGACTTCTATGCCCGCCTGCTGGGCCGCGACCCGCTGGAGGCGTCGCCGACCTTCGCCATGTTCGCGCTGGGCTCCGGCGTCAAGCTGGGCCTGTGGGCGCGGCACACGGTGGCCCCGGCGGCCCTGGCGGCCGGCGGCGGCGCGGAGATCGGCCTGCCCGTGCCGGACGCCGAGACGGTGCGCGCGGTGCACGCCGACTGGGCCGCGCGCGGCCTGGAGATCGCCCAGGCGCCGACGGAGATGGACTTCGGCACCACCTTCGTCGCGCTGGACCCGGACGGGCACCGCCTGCGCGTCTTCGCCCCCGGTGCCGAGTAAGGGGGCCGAGCGATGGCGGGCGCCTGGATCGCCGTGGCCTCGGCGGAGCACGTGCGGCGCGGGCGCGCCGGCGGCTTTATGCAGGTCTGTCACGGCAAGGCGGCTCCCTTGCGCCGGATCCGGCCGGGGGACCGCGTGGCCTACTACTCGCCCACCGAGGTGTTCCGCGGACCGGGTCGGCTGCAGGCCTTCACCGCCGTCGGCACCGTGCGCGAGGGCGAACCCTATCCGTTCGACATGGGCGGCGGCTTCCACCCCTTCCGCCGCGACGTGACGTGGCTGGACGGCGCCGGGGAGGCGCCGATCCAGCCGCTGCTCGGCACGCTGGGCTTCACGGCGGGGGTGCGCAACTGGGGCTACCAGCTCCGCTTCGGGCTGTTCGCCGTGGATCCGGCCGACCTCGACCTCATCGCCGAGGCGATGGGGACGCGGTTTCCGGGGTGACCGGGGCGGGGGCGGCGGCATAGGGGGCGGCATAGGGGATGGTGAAGCGGAAGGTGGCCCCCTGGCCCGGCGCGCTCTCCACCCCGATGCGGCCGCCCAAGTGCTCGACGATGCGCTTGCAGATGGCGAGACCCAGGCCGGTGCCTTGCGGCTTGTCGGTCATGGTGTCGCCCACCTGCCGGAAGCGCTCGAAGACGATGGCCTGATGCTCCGGCGCAATGCCGGGGCCGTCGTCGGCGACGGCGACCTCCACGCCGTCCGTCCGGGCGGCGGCGCGCACCGCCACGTGACCGCCTCCGGGCGTGAACTTGGCGGCGTTGGACAGCAGGTTGACCACCACCTGCACCAGCCGGTCGTCGTCGCCCTCCACCGGGGGCAGGGTGTCGGGCAGGTCCACCGCCAGGGCCACGTCCTTGTCGCGGAAGAGCTGGCTGGTGGCAGCGGCGGCCTGCTCCACCACGGCGCGCAGGTCGACGGGGCCGATGCGCCACTCCACCTCGCCGGCCTCGATCTTCGCCATGTCCAGCACCTCGTTGATGAGGCGGGTCAGGCGCTCGCTCTCCTTGATGACGATCGACAGGAACTCGGCCCGCTGCTCGGCCTCGACGTCGGGGTTGTCGTGCAGGATCTCCGACAGCGCGCGGATGGAGGTCAGCGGCGTGCGCAGCTCGTGCGTCACGGTGGACAGGAACTCGTCCTTCAGGCGGTCCAGTTCCTTCAGCCGCTCGTTGGCGGCGCGCAGCGCGGCCGAGGTGCGCTCCAGCTCGGCCGTCTTGTGTTCAAGCTGGCGGGAATACTCGATGACGTGGCTGGTCTCGTCCAGCATGCGCATCAGCTCGGGCACGCTGACCTCGCCGCCCTTGACGGCCGAGGCCAGCGCCACGCGCGCCGACGCGGCGCCGATGGCGCCGGCCAGCAGCCGTTCGGCCAGCCGAACCAGCTCGGCCCCGGCGCGGCGGTTGGGCTCCAGCGACCGGCCGCTTCGGGCGGCGTGCTGGGCGAAGGCGGCGCCGGCGCGCTCCGGTCCGACGAAGCGGGCGACGATGCGCTGCAGCTCCCCCACCGTGGCGCTGCCGCGCCACTGGCCGGCCACGGAAGCCGCCTCGCCCTTCTGCTCGTACACCTCGACGAAGGCGGTGGCCTGCGCCCGCTCCCCCAGCCCCGGCCGGTCGAGGAGGGAGACGGCCACGTACAGGCCGATGTTGAACAGCATGCTCCAGAACAGCGCGTGCGTCAGCGGGTCCAGCCCGTCCAGGCCGAACAGCGCGTACGGCCGGAGCAGGGCGATGCCCCACGGCCCCGCCTCGATGAAGGTGGAGGGCAGCCAGCCGGAGCGCGCGAAGGACGGCAGCAGCAGCGTGTACGCCCAGGCCAGGATGCCGGCGCTGAGGCCCGCGAGCGCGCCGCGCCGCGTGGCGCCGGTCCAATAGATGCCGCCCACCAGCGGCGGCGCGAACTGCGCCACCCCGCAAAACGAGATGAGCCCGATGGCGACCAGCGCGTACGCCGACCCGGCGAAACGGAAGTACGCGTACCCCAGCAGCAGGATGGCGACGATCGCCACGCGGCGAATCAGCAGCAGCAGCGGGGACAGGTCCGCCGCGCGCTCCAGCTCCGCGTGGCGGAAGCGCAGCAGCAGCGGCATGACGAGGTCGTTGCACACCATGGTCGACAGCGCGATGGCCTCGACGATGATCATGCCGGTCGCCGCCGACAGCCCGCCGACGAAGGCGAACAGCGCCAGCGCGTCCTGCCCCGCCGCCAGCGGCAGCGCCACCATGAAGACGTCCGGGTCGACGCCGCGGCCGGGGAAGTGCAGCAGCCCCGCCGCCGCCACCGGCAGCACGAACAGGTTGATCAGCAGCATGTACAGCGGGAACAGCCACAAGGCACGGTTCAGGTGCCGCTCGTCCACGTTCTCGATCACCATGACCTGGAACTGGCGCGGCAGGCACAGCACCGCCGCCATGGCCAGCAGCGTGTTGGTCAGCCACGCCCCGTCGCCCAGCGCCGGGGCCGTGGTGAACAGCCGCGCGATCTCCGGATGCTCCAGCGCGCGGCCGAACAGCGCGCCGGCCCCCTGGTGCAGGCCCCACACGACGAAGCCGCCGACCGCCAGGAAGGCCAGCAGCTTGACCACGGATTCGAAGGCGACGGCGGCGACCATGCCCTCGTGGTGCTCGGCCGCGTCGATGTGGCGGGTGCCGAAAACGATGGCGAAGGCGGCCATCAGCACGGCCACGTAGAAGGCGTTGTCCAGCACGAAGGGCAGGCCCAACCCACCCGTGGCGCCCGTCGGATCGCTGCCCGTCAGCACGTCGAAGCTGACCGACACGGCCTTCAACTGAAGCGCGATGTAGGGCGTCACCGCGATGACCGCCGTCACCGCCACCAGCGCCGCCAGACTCTGGCTGCGCCCGTAGCGCGATGCTAGGAAATCGGCGATGGAGGTGGTGCGCTGCGCCTTGGCGATGCGCAGGATCTTGCGCAGAACCAGGGGGCCCAGGACCATCAGCAGGGTGGGGCCGAGGTAGATCGGCAGGAACCCGATGCCCAGCGACGCCGCCCGCCCGACCGAGCCGTAGAACGTCCAGGTCGTGCAGTACACCGCCAGGGACAGCGCGTACACGTACGGCGAGGCGATGACGCTGCGCCGGCCATCCGCCCGCCGGTCCGCCCAGTACGCCACGGCGAACAGCACGGACAGGTACGCGAAGGAGGTGGCGACGACGGTGGGCCAGGGCATGGGTCAGCCCCCGCGTTCCATATGCAGCGCCACGAACAGGATGACGACGGCCCACACCACGAAGATGTAGACGTACAGCAGCGGCAGGCCCAGCACCGTGTCGCCGGCGCCGAACACGCGCAGCAGGGGCGGGTTGAAGGCCACGAGGCCCAGAAGCAGCACGGCCAGCAGGCGGTCCAGCCGGAGACGCGGCGGTCCAGCCGGGCCGGGGGCGGTCAAAAGGCGCGCTCCCGCTGCGCCAGCTCGACCAGGATGTTGGCGCCGCGGATGGCGTCGTCCAGCGTGCGCACGCCGCGCTCGCGCAGCATGTCCACCATGCGCAGGAACACGGCCGCGGTGACCAGGCTGTCGCCCAGCGCCGTGTGGCGGTCGACCACCTCGATGCCCAGGCGCTGGGCGATGCCGTCCAGCGTGTGGTCTCCGTCGTCGCCCTGCAGCATGCGCGACAGCAGCATGGTGTCCAGCACCGGGCAGTCGAAGCGCACGCCGGCCGCCTTTTCCTTCATCTTCAGGAATTTCAGGTCGAAGGCGGCGTTGTGGGCGACGATCACGGCGCCGGAGACGAAGGCGCGGAACTGCGGCAGCACCTGGGCGATGGTCGGCTTGTCGGCGACCATGTCGTCGGTGATGTGGTGGAAGGGGATGGATTCGGGCGGGATCCGGCGGCCGGGGTTGACGAGCTGGTTGAAGGTCTCGCCGGTCAGGATGCGGCCGTTGACGATGCGCACGGCGGCGATTTGAATGATCTCGTCGCCGTTCGACGGCGACAGGCCGGTGGTCTCGGTGTCGAAGACCACGTAGTGCAGCGCTTCCAGCGGCGTGCGGCCCAACTCGCTGGTGGCCAGCGGCTGGTGCAGCAGCGTGAAGTCGAAGAACTCCGGCCGCGCCGAGGTGCGCGCGGCCTGCGCGTGCGCGGTGGGCGGCGACAGGGCGGGCGGCAGCGGCACGCGCAGCCGGGCGCAGCCCTCGCGGCCCTTGGGCGCCTCGCTCCACAGCGTGCTCTTGTGGTGCATCAGCACGTCGCCGACGGTCAGCCCGCCCAGCGCGTCGGGCAGCGGGTGGTCGAGCCAGCCGTCGACCGTGCCGCTGGGCAGCGGCGTGCCCTGCCAGGTGACGTCCATGTAGACCCACTGCCCCTCGTGCTCCGCCGACAGATCGAAGCTGGTGACGGTGGTGAGCTGGTGGATCTGGCGGATCAGATGGTCGAACAGCACGACGAGGCTGAAGCTGTCGCAATGCACCCACTGCGGCAGGCCGGTCAGTGTCACGCCGTATCCGGCCTCGGCCCCGACCCGGTGGCGCACGAGGTTGCCCAGGTTGGCGGAGTGGATGTCGCTCATCGGCCAGGAGCCGGTCATCACGCTGCGGTAGTCGGCGGTGACCTGCTCCAGCCGTTCCGTCAGGGTGTTGCAGGTTTCCAGCATCGCCGTCTCGAAGCTGCGGCGGGACTCGGCGTCCAGGTCGGGGGTGTCGGACAGCGTCTCCAGCGCCGCGCGCAGGTTGGCGATGGGGCCGCGGAAGCCCTCCGTCGCCTCGCGCAGCAGCCGGTCGCGCTGGCCCAGCGCCGCCAGCTCGCCGGTGGCGTCCTGCAGCGTGACGACGTAGCCGGTGATGACCGGCGGCGCCTCGGGATCGCCGCCGTCCTGGAGGATGACGCTCATGCGCCCCTCCAGCAGGATGCGCCCGTCCACCGTGCCGCCGACGAACTGCGCCGTGGTGCCGTGCGCGTGCGTGCGGTGCCGCCCCTCGCGCACGCGCAGGGTCAGGCGTTCCAGCGTGTGGTTGATCGGTTCGGCCAGGACGAAGTGCAGCAGCGAGCGGCCGAGGCCCAGGTCGCCGGTCAGCCGCAGCAGGTCCAGCGCGGTCTGGTTGTACAGCAGGATCTGGTGCTTGAGGTTGCAGACCAGCACGCCTTCGTGCAGGTCGCGCAGGATGGCGCCCAGGCGGCCCTTCTGCTCCTCCGTCTTGGCGGTGGATTCGGCCACGGCGCGGTCGATGTCGCGGCGCGCCGCCGCCAGCTTGTCGCCCAGCGTGTTGACGGCGCGCGCCAGCAATGTCAGGTCGCCGTAGCGTTCCACCGGCACGCGCGCGGCGGCGGTGCCGTGCGCGATCATGCCGGCCTCGCGCGCCAGCGTCTGGCCGGCGCGCAGCAGGTGGCGGTCGACCACCCACCACAGCCCGCCGATGGCGGCGGCCGAGGCCGCGGCCATCAGCACGGCGAAGGTGGTCAGCGGGTCCGGCGTGGCGTCGCGCAGCGCCCAGCCGGCGCCGGCGGACAGCGCCACGAGGCTGGCGCCGGCGGCCTTGAAGGCCAGCGGCACCAGCCGGCGCGCGGTGGGGGCGGCGTGCGGGGGGGCGCTGGCGCCGGCATCGGCGCCCGGCACCGTCACGGATGCGCCCCCAGGGTGTGGGATAGCGGCTGGTCCGGCGTCTGCTCCTGCGGGCCGAGGTACTTGCGGACCGTGGCGACGAGGTCGCGGGTGGAGAACGGCTTGGTGATGTAGTCGGTGGCGCCCAGCGCCATGCCCTTCTGCCGTTCCACGTCGCGGCTTTTGGCCGTCAGCATGATGATCGGCAGGTCCTTGTGCGCGGGATTGGCGCGCAACGACTGGCAGACGTCGAATCCGTCCCGCTTCGGCATCATCGCGTCGAGCAGGATGAGGTCGGGTGCCGCGGCCTCGACCGCCTGCATCGCCTCCTCCCCGTTGCGGGCCACGCGCACGTCGTATCCGGCCTTTTGCAGCAGGACCTGCAGGGAAAGAACAATGCTCGGCTCGTCATCGGCGACCAGGATCGTCGGCTTCATGACGGCGCGTCCTCCGTTCGGCTGGCCGCGTTGGGCCAATCTTGTTGTTTGTATAAACGTATGGCCAAGACGCCCCTATGGTAGCGGCATGGGCGACGCCAGATCAAGCCGAAGCCCTTTTCCGCGGTGGGGAAAAGGGGCGTGGGGTCAGCGCGCGTTGACGACCATGGGGGTGAGACCGAAGGCGGCCTTCAACTCGCCGGCCACGCGGGCGGCGTCGTCCCTGGACTCGTAGCCGCCGACGCGCACGACCTTCCACTGCGTCTGCGTGGCGTCCGTCCAATCCATGGTGTAGGCGTGGAAGCCCTTCGCGGTGAGCTTGCCGCTCAGCGCCTCGGCGTTCTCCGCCTTCTGGAAGGAGCCGAGCTGCACCGCGTAGGAGCCGGAGGGAGCGGGGGCCGGGCGGGGGCGTTCGGCCGGCGTGCTACGGACCTTGCGGGCGTCCTTGCCGGCTGGCGCGGGCTTCGGCGACAGCATCGCCTGCAGCTCCGCCGTGTCGGGCTTGGCCGGGGCGCTTGGCGGCGGTTCGGCCGGCGGCGGCGCGCTCTGCGCCAGAGCGTTGGGAACGGGCGCGGTTGGGGGCGATGCGTTCTGCACCGGCGCGGTGGGGGCCGCCGGTTTGGGCGCCTCGGCCACCGTGAGCGGCGCCTTGACGATGGCCGGGGCTGTTGGCGGAGCGGCGACGGCCGGCTGGGCGGCGGGGGCGGGCGCCGCCGAAACGGGCGCCGGGGCCGGTTCCGGGACGGGCTTGGCGGTTTGCAGCGTCAGGCGCGGCGGTTCCGTCGGGGCCGGCGGCAACTCGGCCGCGGCCTTGACGGCGGGGGGCGGGGCCGGCGGCGCGGCGACCGGGCCGGCGGTGGGGGCGCGGGTGATCAGGGCTTCCGGAGCGGCGCCCGTGCCGGCGGTGCCCGGCGCGCGCAGCACCAGCGGCGGCGGTGCGGCGGGCGAGGCGCCGCCCTGGGCGGTGATCTGGCTGGTCGCCGGGCCGGTCGCCTGGGATGCCGGAGCCGCCGGCGTCACCGCGGCGGTCTCCACCTGCGCCTCGTTGTTGCGCCGGTCCAGGTAGACCACGCCGGCACCGACCCCGGCGGCGGTGAGCAGGGCCGCGGCGATCTTGCCGAAGGGGATGCGGCGGCGCTCGACTTCCGTGTCCTCGCCGTCGCCCAGGTCATCGAGGTCGAGCGGATCGTCGTCCTCGGGCGCGCGCGGACCGGCCCGCAGGTCGTCCTTCATGTCGTCCCGCAGGTCTTCGTTCAGCGTGCGCAGAAGCCGCGCGATGTCGTCGTGGGTGTTCGACTCCGTCGCGTCGTCCGCCTTGGTGGTGGCGGCCTTCATCTCGTCTTTGAAGGTCACGATGCGGGGCGCCCCCGGAAGATGCGATGCGGCGTCGCCGCCGGCAGGCGGCGACGGGGAAGAATCCTTCTACAGTATTTCGCGGCACCTTCAAACGGCGATGCGACATCATGCCGTGGAAAAGAGTGGACCATACGGCCGTCGGGTCAGGTGCCCGGCGGCTTCGGCGGCGCCTCGCGCGCGGGCTCGGTCGGGGGCGGCGTCGTGGCGGCGGCCGGGGGCGGGGCTGGCTTGTTCGCCTCGCCGTCCTCCTCCTCGTCCTTGAGGCCGGCCTTGAAGTTCTTGATGCCCTTGGCGACGTCGCCCATCACCTGCGGCAGCTTGCCGGCGCCGAACAGGACCAGCACGATCAGAAGCACGACGATCCAGTGCCAGATGCTGAAGCCGCCCATGGCCTTCCTCCCGCCGTTTTCCCTCCCGCCCGGCTTACCCGCTTCCGCGCCGCAGGGCAAGCGCGCCGGCCCGATCCGCGCGTTCCACGGATGCGAGGTTGCGGCGGCCACGTCCACGCTCCCATAATGCGCGCCTTTTCGAGAGGCAGCCGTCGGCAGGGGTATGACCGTCGAACAGATCTTCGTGCTGGTGCTCCTCGCCGGCGTCTTCATCGCCTTCGTGCGCGAATGGGTGCCGCCCGACCTGGTGGCGCTGTGCACCACGGCCGTGCTGCTGGGCACCGGCGTCCTGACCACGAAGGAGACGCTGGAGGTCTTCTCCAACCCCGGCGTCATCACCGTGGGCGCCATGTTCGTGCTGTCGGCGGCGCTGGAGCGCACCGGCTGCATCGAGGCGGTGGGCGACGCCGCCACCCGCTACATCGGGCGGACGCAGGCCACGGCGCTGTTCGGGCTGGTGGCGCTGGCTGCCGGGGTGTCCGCCTTCATCAACAACACGCCGGTGGTCGTCATCCTGACACCGGTGGCAATCCGGCTGTGCCAGCACATCAAGGCGCCGCCGTCGAAGATGCTGATCCCGCTGTCCTACGCGGCGATCTTCGGCGGCACCTGCTCGCTGGTCGGCACCTCGACCAATCTGCTGGTGGACGGCGTGGCGCAACGCCTGGGGCAGCCGGCTTTCGGCCTGTTCGAGATCGCGCCGCTGGGCATCTGCATGACGCTGGTCGGCATCACCTACCTGATGCTGTTCGCCGACCGGCTGCTGCCGGTGCGCGATACGGTGGCGACGCTGCTCGACGAGATGCCGCAGCGCAAGTTCCTGACCGAGATGGTGGTGCTGCCGGATTCCGACCTGATCGGCAAGACGCTGGAGGAGGCGAAGCTGGCCACCGCCGCCAGCGGCGGCCGCGTGGTGGACATCGTGCGCGGCGACGAGAGCCACCGCCGCACGCTGGACGCCATGCGCCTCCAGGCCGGCGACCGGCTGGTGCTGAAGACCGCGGTCGAAGGGGTGATGGACCTGCGCGAGCGCAGCGGCATCGGCTTCGCCTCGGAAAGCGGGCTGCAGCCGGTGGCCAGCCGCAGCACCGTGCTGGTCGAGGGGATCGTCGGTCCGCGCTCCAGCTTCGTGGCGCACCGTCTGTCGGAATTCAACCTGCGCCGGCGCTACGGCGTCTACATCGTCGCCGTGCACCGCCATGGGGAGAACCTGCGCGGCAAGTTCGAGGACGTGCGGCTGGAAGTCGGCGACACGGTGCTGCTGGAAGGCCCGGCGGAGGGTGTGCGGCGGCTGGTGGCGTCGGGCGACCTGATGAACCTGACGCAGCCCGAACACCGCCCGGTGCGCCGCGACAAGGCTTGGATCGCCGTGGCCGCCGTGCTGGCCGTGGTGCTGCTGTCGGCGGGCGACGTGCTGCCCATCGCCGGGCTGGCGCTGATCGCCGCCGTGGTCGTGGTGGTCGCCGGCTGCCTGCCGCATTCCGAGCTCTACCGCTCCATCGACTGGCGCATCCTGTTCATGATCTTCGGCATGCTGCCGCTGGGCATGGCGCTGGAGAAGACCGGCGGGGTCGAACTGCTGGCCGGCGGCTTGACCGGCATTGCCGGATCGCTGGGGCCGCACGTTATCCTGGGGTTGGTCTACCTGATGGCGCTGGCGCTGACGGAGCTTGCGTCGAACAACGCCGTGGGCGTGCTGCTGACGCCGATCGCCATCGGCATCGCCCAGCAGATCGGCGTCGACCCGCGGCCGTTCATCGTCGCCGTGATGTTCGCCGCCTCGTCCGGCTTCGCCACGCCGATCGGCTACCAGACGCACCTCTTCGTCTACGGTGCCGGGGGGTACAAGTACATGGACTTCGTGCGCATAGGTTTGCCGCTGGATATCCTGTTCTGGATCACCGCGACGCTGCTGATCCCGGTGTTCTGGCCGTTCTGATCCCGTTCACCTCCGCACACGCTCATCGGGGGTAGGTCGTGTTGCGGTGCAGCAATATTCATTGACCCCGCCGATACCCCCATGCCAGCTTCCGCGCTCCACGGGAGGGTGGAACGAGCAGGCAGGAACATGGCCGCAAAGAAACAGGGTTTGAGCACGCTGCGTTCGGTCTGCTGCCATTGCGGGCAGCCGGTCGTGGCGGGACAGCCGCGCTGGGCGGGCGATCCGGAGGACCGCGCCTGGCATTACGCCTGTGCCGAGCAGGCTGACCTCGTCGTGCCGCACCGCACCTGGATGCTCCAGGCCCGGCGCGCCTCGTAGAGGGCGCACTCAGGGGGCGGACGCCTGCTCTTCGTCCGTCACCTGGTGGCGCAGGATCAGCGGCGTCTGCAGCGCGCTGAACAGCAGGGTCAGCGGCAGGATGCCGAACACCTTGAAGTTCACCCAGGCATCGGTGGTCATGGTGCGCCACACGGCCTCGTTCAGCGCGGCCAGCAGCAGGAAGAACCACGCCCAACGCAGCGCCAGCGTCCGCCAGCCCTCGTCGCTGAGGCTCAGGACCGTGCCCAGAAGGCGCTTCATCACGTTGCGCCGCGCGAAGTGGGCGGCGAACAGCACCGTGGCGAACAGCAGGTTCACCAGCGTCGGCTTCAGCTTGATGAACAGGTCGTCGTTCAGCCACAGCGTCAGCCCGCCGAACAGCAGGACGAAACCGGCGCCGACCAGCGGCATCACCGGCAGCCGCCGTTCGAAGTGCCAGGACACGCCCAGCGCGACCAGCGTCGCCACCATGAAGACGCCGGTGCCGATCATGATGCCGGCCTGGGCGTTGGCGAAGAAGAAGGCGGCCAGCGGCCCGGCCTCGGTGAGCAATCGTGCGTACGGGTTCATACCCATCACATAGCCCGAAGCGGGCTCGGGTAAAAGGGGGGAGAGGAGGGGCTCCCCCTCGAAGCTGCCCCTTAGAACTGAAAGGACAGCCGGACGGAGCCGAAGCTGGCGATGCCCTTCTGCCCTTCGAACTCCGGCGTCAGCAGGTTGTGCGCGTAGGTGATGCCGATCCGGCCGTAGCGCACCGTCACGCCCAACTGGGCGCCGCCCACCACCGGGATGCGGCGCACGCCGTGGCTGGAGACGAAGGTGTTGCCGTCCAGGAAGATGTTGCGCGCCACCAGCCGCGCCTCGGCCGAGGCGTAGACGTACCAGGAGAGCTGCGCCGGGTCGGCGTCCTCGTAGGGGAGCGCCGTGGTCGGGCGCATGATCAGGGCGCCTACCGGCGGCGGCATGTTGCCGCCCAGCCGCACCGTGGCGCCGCCGCCCGCGAAGGTCAGCACGTTGCCCACGGAGAACGCCGCGTGCGGGCTGACGTCGGCCTCGAAGGGGCCGAGCGCCCCCGGCCGCTCGTCGCGCCAGACGCGCTCGTAGCTCAACACCACGCCCGGCTCGTTGCGCAACTGGTTGTGCCAGCCTTCCGGCCATACGGCGCCGGGCACGATGCGATGCACCGCCTTCTGCGTCTGTTCGGCCAGGGAGGCCGGGCCTACGACGCCCACGTCGAGGTCGATGCGGTCGACCTGCCGCGGCGCCTCGGACAGCAGCGACAGCCGCCCGTACAGCCAGCCCGCGTAGGGGCGGTCGTCGCGGATCAGCTCGCGTCGGCGGGTGTCCTCCGGCGTGTAGATGTTCTGCCCGAAAGCGAAGCCGTAGCGCCGCGTGGCGGGCTCCGGCAGCCCGCCGGGCACCCGATCGGCCAGCCAGTCCATGATGCCCGGCTCCGGCTGCTCCCTGGACAGGTAAAAGAACTGGAAGCCGTTGGTGTAATAGCGGTCGTCGCCGGCGAACAGGTCGTTGTCCAGCCAGAACCCGATGGTCTGCGCGGCCCCCGGCGTCCCGAACGCGATCTGCGCCAGAACCACCGCCGTCAACAGACGCACGCCATGCACCGCCATCCGCCTGCTCTCCGCCGCGTCGTCAATCCCGCAGTGCAAATGGTGGATGCGCACGTTGTGTCGCGGCACTCTTTCGAGGAGGGCTCAATGTGGCTTCGCTTGACGCCTCAGAACGAACGCTGCACCCCCGGCAGCAGGCGGAAATCGGCCGAGTCCAACCCCAGCCCGACGCCCGCCCCGGCGGCGAGCACGGTCTCGTCCTGCAGGGCGTGGCGCACGCCGGCCTCCACGAGGGTGATGGGCAGGCCGCGTGACAGCTTCATATGGTCGTCGCCCTCCGCCAACGCTCCGCCCGGAGCCGAGGCCAGAAGGATCAGCGTTCCCAGGGCAACTCCGCGCGTACGCATCCGCGTCCTCCCAATCCGGCAGCCGCTGCCATAACAGCGGCACGCGGCTATTGGAACGCGGCCTCGGCGAAGCTGCGCAGTTTGCGGGAATGCAGGGTGTCCATGCCGTGCTCGCGGAGCAATTCCATGGCGAGCACGCCGATCTTCAGGTGCTGGTCCACCCGCTCGCGGTAGAACCGGTCGGCCATGCCCGGCAGCTTGAGCTGTCCATGCAGCGGCTTGTCCGACACGCACAGCAGCGTGCCGTAGGGCACGCGGAAACGGAAACCGTTGGCGGCGATGGTGGCGCTCTCCATGTCCAGCGCGATGGCGCGGCTCTGGCTGAAGCGCATCAGCGGCTCGCGGTGGTCGCGCAGTTCCCAGTTGCGGTTGTCGATGGTCGCCACGGTGCCGGTGCGCATGACGCTTTTGAGCGCGTAGCCGTCCAGGCCGGTGATGCGGCTGACCGCCGTCTCCAGCGCCCGCTGCACCTCGGCCAGCGCCGGCACCGGCACCCAGGTCGGCAGGTCGGCGTCCAGCACGTGGTCGTCGCGCACGTAGCCGTGCGCCAGCACATAGTCGCCCAGCCGCTGGGTGGAGCGCAGGCCGGCGCAGTGGCCCAGCATGATCCAGGCGTGCGGGCGCAGCACCGCGATGTGGTCGGTGATCGTCTTGGCGTTCGACGGGCCGACGCCGATGTTGACCAGGGTGATGCCGTTGCCGTCCGGCCGCGTCAGGTGGTAGGCGGGCATCTGCGGCAGGCGCAGGCGCCGGGCGATCGACACTTCCGCCGGATCGGCGCCGGGGGTCAGGTTGCGGTTGGGCGTGATGGTGTCCCACGGTTCGACGAAGCGGTCGTACTGGCGGCGATAGGCCGCGACCTGCGGGTCGTCGGAGGGCTCCATCATCGTGTGGGCGAACTCGATGAACTCGTCCACGTAGAACTGGTAGTTGGTGAACAGCACGAAGTTCTGGAAATGCTCGGGCGCCGTCGCCGTGTAGTGCTTCAGGCGGTGCAGCGAGAAATCCACGCGGGGTGCGGTGAACAGCGCCAGCGGCTTGGGCTCGTGGATGCCCCACTCATAGGTGCCGTTGACGATGTTATCGTCCATGCGCGCCAGGTCGGGCAGGTCGAACAGGTCGGGCAGGCGGCCGACGCGTTCCGGCGTCAGGTCACCCTCCACGTACAGGCCGTGCGGGAAGGCGAAGTGGATGGGGATCGCCTCCTCGCTGACGCCGACCTCCAGCGGGATGCCGTGGTTCTTCAGCAGCAGCGAGAACTGCTCCAGGTAATAGCGCTCGAACAGGTCGGGCCGGGTGACGGTGGTGACGTAGGTGCCCGCCCCCTCGACGAAACCGTAGGCCAGCCGCGTGTCCACCGCGTCGCCGCTGTCGGTGACCAGCTTCACGTAAGGATAGCCGGCGTGCACGCGGGTCACCGGGTCCTCGCCGCGGGCGAAGGCGGCGAAGCGGTCGCGGAGGTACGCGGTGCCGCGGTCCCACACCTCGGTCACGCAGGCCAGCGCCGCGCGTGCGTCGTCGAAGGTGCCGAGGGGGCCGGGAGGGAGGGGGGCGGGGGTGCTGCGCGTGTCCATGTCCATGACATAGCCACGCCGGGCCGGGGTGGAAAGGGGGCGGATGGGCCGAGGCCCCTACGACTCCAGCCCCATCAGCGACTTGGCGAAGGTGTCGGCATCGAACGGGCGCAGGTCGTGCACGCCTTCGCCGATGCCGATGGCGTGCACCGGCAGCTTGAACTTCTCGGCCAGGGCCACCAGCACGCCGCCGCGGGCGGAGCCGTCCAGCTTGGTCAGGATCAGGCCCGACACGTTGACCATGTCGCGGAACACCTCCACCTGACTGTGCGCGTTCTGCCCCGTCGTGGCGTCCAGCGTCAGCAGCGTGGTGTGCGGGGCGGCCTCGTCGATCTTCTTGATGACGCGGACGACCTTGCGCAGCTCGTCCATCAGCCCGGCCTTGTTCTGCAGGCGCCCGGCCGTGTCGATCATCAGCACGTCGACGCCCTGGCGCCGCGCCTGCTCGTACGCATCGTAAGCGAGGCCGGCGGCGTCGGCGCCGGTGTCGCGGGCGACCACCGGGCAGCCCGTGCGCTCGCCCCAGATCTTGAGCTGGCTGACGGCGGCGGCGCGGAAGGTGTCGCCGGCGGCCAGCATGACCGTCTTGCCCTCCTCGCGGAACTGGCGGGCCAGCTTGCCGATGGTCGTCGTCTTGCCGGTGCCGTTGACGCCGACCACCAGGATGACGTGCGGCTTCAGCGTCATGTCGATGGTCAGCGGCTGCGCCACGGGGCCGACGATCTTCGCCACCTCGCCGGCCAGCGTGCGCTTGACCTCGTCGGGAGAGACCTCCTTGCCGAAGCGGGTGCGCGCCAGCTCCGCCGTCAGCTTCGCCGCGGTGACAGGGCCGAGGTCGGCGGTGATCAGCAGCTCCTCCAGTTCCTCCAGCGCCTCGTCGTCGAGCTTGCGTTTGGTGAAGATGCCGGTGATGCCGTCGGTCAGCTTGGAGGAGGACTTGGACAGCCCTTCCTTCAGGCGTGCCAGCCAGCCCTTCTTCGGCGTCTCCTCGACCTTTGCGGGTTCGGCGGCCGGGCGGTGTTCGGGCAGGAAGGCTTCCTCGGCCGGGGCTTCCGGTTCGGGCGCCACGGGCGGCGGGGGGGGCGTCTCGACGGCGGGCGGGGGCGGCAGTTCCTCGACGGGCTGCGCCTCGGTCACGACCTCGGGGATGGCGGGCGCGGGTTCCGGCGCAGGCGCAGGCTCGGTGGCTTTCTCCTCCTCGCGCTTCTCTTCAGGGCGGGCTTCTTCTTCCGGCTTCTTGCGGCCGAACCAGCGCAGAATCATGGCGTATCCGAATGCGGGAGGGGGGTGCCGGTCAGCAGCCCGTCGGCGACCCCGGTGATGAGCGCGCGCACCAGCGTGCCGGGCGCGAAGGTCTGGCCCAGGCGGACCTCGGCGAAGTGCTCGGTGCGGCCCCGGTCGTCCTTTTCCACCAGCACGGTGGCGGTGCGGCCGACCTGCGCGGCGAGGTGACGGGCGGCGGCGGCCTCGCCGGCCGCGCGCAGGCGGGATGCCCGATCCTTGCGGAACGGCGCGTTGTCCTGCGGCATGCGGGCGGCGGGGGTGCCCGGGCGCGGGCTGTAGGGAAAAACGTGCAGCCACGTCAGGCCGCAGTCCTCGACGAGGCGCAGCGTGTTGTCGAACATCGCCTCGTCCTCGGTGGGGAAGCCGGCGATGAGGTCGGCGCCGAACACCATGTCGGGACGAATCGAGCGCACGCGCTCGCAGAATTCAACGGCATCGGCGCGCGAATGCCGGCGCTTCATGCGCTTGAGGATCAAATCGTCGCCGGCCTGCAAGGACAGGTGCAGGTGCGGCATCAGCCGCGGCTCCTCCGCGATCAGGCGCCAGAGGTCGTCGTCGATCTCGATGCAGTCGAGCGAGGAGAGGCGCAGGCGCGGCAACTCCGGCACCAGCGCCAGCAGGCGGCGCACCATCTGGCCCAGCGTGGGCGTGCCGGGCAGGTCGGGGCCGTAGCTGGTGATGTCGACGCCGGACAGCACCACCTCGGTGTAGCCGGCCGTCACCAGGGCGCGGACCTGTTCCACCACCGCGCCGATGGGCACGGAGCGCGAGGGCCCTCGGCCATAGGGGATGATGCAGAAGGTGCAGCGGTGGTCGCAGCCCTGCTGAACCTGCACGAAGGCGCGCGCCCGGTCCTCGAACCCGCCGATCAGGTGCCCGGCGGTCTCCTTCACCGACATGATGTCGTTGACCAGAACCTTCTCGGCCGGCGCCAGGCCCCAGCTTTCCGGCTGCAGCTTCTCCTGGTTGCCCAGCACCTGGTCGACCTCGGGCATCGCCGCGTACTTGGACGGGTCGATCTGCGCGGCACAGCCGGTGACGACGATGCGGGCGTCCGGATTCTCGCGGCGCAGCTTGCGGATGGTCTGGCGTGCCTGCCGCTCGGCCTCCGACGTCACCGCGCAGGTGTTGACGATGACGACGTTCTCCAGCCCCGCGTTGCGCGCGTGGCCGCGCATCACCTCGGACTCATAGCTGTTCAGCCGGCAGCCGAAGGTGACGATCTCGGGATCCTTGGCAAGCGGAGGCAGGGCGCTCATACCGGGTTCATTTCAAACAGCAACCGGATCGGCCGAAGACAGATCGGATGACAGACGCCCGGTGAAGGCCACGGCCACCGGGCCGGTCATCAGGACGCGGCCGTCCTCCGTCCACTCGATGGTCAGGGTGCCGCCGTCCAGCACCACGTCGGCCTTGCGCTCCGTCAAGCCGCGCCGGGCCGCCGCCACCAGCGTGGCGCAGGCGCCGGTGCCGCAGGCGCGCGTGATGCCGACGCCGCGCTCCCACACCCGCATGCGGATGCGGGTCGGGCTCAGCACCGTGGCGAACTCCACGTTGGTGCGCTCGGGGAACAGCGGGTGGTGCTCCAGGCCGGGGCCGATGCGGTCCACCGGCACCGCCTCGGCGTCGTCCACGAAGAACACGCAGTGCGGGTTGCCCATGTTCACGGCCACCGGATCCGACACGCCGCCCTGGTCGATGGGCAGGTGCAGCGTGTCCTGCGCCCCGGCCAGCGGGATGGCGGTCCACTCCAGCCGCGCCGGGCCCATGTCGACGGTGACGAGGTCCTTGCCGGCGCGGCGCGCCTCCAGCGGTCCGCACACCGTCTCGAACACGGCCCGGTCGGCGCCCGTCTCCTCCATCAGCAGCCAGCCGACGCAGCGCGCGGCGTTGCCGCACGCCTCCACCTCGCCGCCGTCGGCGTTGCGAATGCGCATCAGCGCGGCCGAACCGGCCGTGCGCGGCGGCTCGACCACGATGAACTGGTCGCAGCCCACGCCGGTCTTGCGGTCGGCAATCGCCCGCACCTCCGCCTCGGCCGGGGCGTAGGGCTGTTGGCGGGCGTCGATCACGACGAAGTCGTTGCCGAGCCCGTGCATCTTCAGGAAGTCGCGCGTCATGACCGCCGTTATATGGCGAGTGGGGGGCGGGAGTCCATGGGGCGGGCTTTCGCTCGGTCTCCGGGCAGCCGTTTCCGAACGGGCGGGTGGCTACACCCTCATGGTGCGGTGTCTCCTCCGATGCACCGCATCCGGGCTGCCGCGGCCGTGCGACACTCGGCACAGCCAATCCAGGGAGGGCACCATGACCGTCTACATGGCCGAACGGAACCTCAAGGGCATCAGCATGGACGACCTCGCCGCCGCGCAGAGGCGCGCCATCGACACCGCGCGCCAGATGTCGGAGCAGGGCACCCAGGTCCGCTACATCCGCAGCATGTTCGTGCCCGGCGAGGGGCGCTGCGAATGCCTGTTCGCCGCCGACGATGCCGAGACGGTCCGCGCGCTGAACGACAAGGCCGGGCTGCCCTACACCCGCGTGGTGGAGGCGATGGACCTCACACCCCCTTGAACACCATCTTCTTGGACGCGGTGAAGTTGAACACCATGCCGGCCAGCGAACCGACCGCCACCGCCAGGATGGGGTGGGTGGTGAAGGGCTCGTCGAAGGCGATGCACCCGGCGTAGGCCAGGTAGTTGATCACGCCGCCCAGCGAGTTGGCGGCGATGAACTTGGCCCATTGCCGGTGCAGCGGTTCGTCGTGCGCGCCCTTGAAGGTGAAGCTGCGGTTCAGCGCCCAGGTGGCGGTCGCCGCCGCCAGGAAGGAGGGGATGCGCGCGATCAGGAAGCCCCACTCCTCGTGCGTTTCCAGCCCGGCGCCGAACAGCAGCGCGTACAGGACGGCGCTGTCGACCAGCATGCCGATCACGCCGACCAGACCGAACTTGCCGAACTGGTAGGCCAGCCGGCCAAGCCGCGGCCCCAGCAGGCGCGTCAGCAGCCCGCTGATCCAGTCGAGCAGGGGACCGTCGCTCATGCGCCCATCCGGTCGTGGGACGAAACCGCGCCCGGCGCGGGAATGGTCAGGTAGCGCAGCCGCTTCATCTCGCGCCGTCCGTGCGTCACCGTGTCGAGGATGAGCCCGCAGGTCAGGCTCAGGAAGGCCAGCAGCATCAGGCCGGTCGACAGCACCGCCGTCGGCAGGCGCGGCACCAGCCCGGTCTGCATGTAGGTGGCCAGCACCGGGATCGCCAACGCCAACGCGGCGGTAGTCAGGATGGCGAAGATGGCGGAAAAGAAGGGCAGCGGCCGCTCCTCCTTCACCAGCACGAGGATGGTCTTCAGGATGCGGAAGCCGTCACGGAAGGTGCGCAGCTTGCTCACCGACCCCTCCGGGCGGTCCTTGTAGGGCGTCTTCACCTCGGCGATGGGCATGCGCAGCTCCAGCGCGTGCACGGTGAACTCCGTCTCCGTCTCGAAACCGGCGGCCAGCGCCGGGAAGGTCTTGACGAAGCGGCGGGAGAAGACGCGGTAACCGGACAGCATGTCCTGGATGCGGTGGCCGAACACCTGCGCCACCATGCCGGTCAGCACCCGGTTGCCCAGACGGTGGCCGGGGCGGTAGGCGGCGACGATCTCCGTCACGCGCTGGCCGTTGACCATGTCGAGCTGCTCCTCCCACAGCCGCTTCACCATCAAGGGCGCCGAAGGGGCGTGGTAGGTGTCGTCGCCGTCGACCATGACGTAGACGTCGGCCTCGATGTCCGCGAACATGCGCCGCACGACGTTGCCCTTGCCCTGCAGGGGCTCGTGCCGGACGACGGCGCCGGCCGCCGTGGCGACCTCCACCGTGCGGTCGGAGGAGTTGTTGTCGTAGACGTAGACGGTGGCGCCCGGCAGGTGCGCCTTGAAGTCCTGCACGACCGTCCCGATCGCCGCCTCCTCGTTGTAGCAGGGGATCAGCACCGCCACGACGGGTGCGGCCGGGGCGCTGCCCGTGGTCGCGACGGTGGGGCGGTCGAGGGCGGAGACGGTCATGGCGCGGGCCTTGGCCTGGGGTGCGGGTGCGAATTCAGCATAAACACCACAAACCACCGCGTCATTCCACCTTTCCGCGGTGCACCGCGCAGAGGTTGAGCGGCTCGCCCAGGTTGTTCGGAATGACGCGGCAGGCCCCGGTATCCAGGGTCAGGCCCATCAGGGCCGCCGCCTTGGCCGCACCGGGCGTATCGGGGATGGTGCTGAGCATCAGGAAGCGGCCCTTGTGCGCGCGTACCCGCTCCTGGACGATGCCCAGGTAGCCGTTGCCCACCGAATCCGGCTGCAGGAAGTTGGACTGGATGCGCACGAACGGGATCTGCGGCGGGAACAGCGGGACGACGTGGGAGATCGCCCAGTAGCCGGCCATCAGCACCATGGTGTCGTCCGGGGCCTCGATGGGCGGCACCTCCGCCTCCACCCAGCGCTGGCTCCACGGCACGCGGCCCCAGTCGGCGGCGGTCACCGTGGCCTGCACGACCAGCAGGAGCACCGCCGTCAGCAGCGCCTTGCCCGCGCGCGGCGCCGGCAGCAGCCCGGCCGCCATGACGATGGCGAGCGGGGCCAGCATCTCCATCGGCACCAGATAGCGGTAGATGCCGAACATGTACGCCCACACCGCGTAGGCCACGGCCAGCGCCGTCAGCAGGTACCGGGTGGCGGCCGGGGCGGCGAAGGTCTCGCCGCGCGGGGCGAGCAGGCGCGCCAGTGCCGCCACCGGCACCAGCACGTACAGCACCAGGACGCGCAGGTCGAACCACGGCACCTCGCCCACCCGCAGCGGCTCGAAGGTGAAGAGGGCGGGGAACAGCACCCGCTCCCACAGGCTGTCGGGGAAGAAGGAGGTGTTGCGGTAATCGTCGGGAGCGGCGAAGGGCGAGCGGAAGATGTGGTTCATGTGCGGGAACAGCGGGTTCCCGTACTCCTGCCACAAGTGGACCATCCAGAAGCCGCCGGTGGCGGCGATGCCGGCCAGCACCCCCACTCCGAAGAAGAAGGCCAGCCACAGCCGCCGCCAGGGACCCGTTGGCAGCACCAGGAAGGCGAGGCACAGCCCGACGCCGTAGATCACCGACGGGTTCTTCAGCCCCATCGCCGCCCCGGCCAGCACGCCCGCCAGGGCGACGCGCGCGAAGGCCGGCGCCCGCGGCCCGTCCAGCAGCCGCGGCAGCCCCGCCAGCACCACCAGCGCGGCGCCCAGCACGCCCAGGCTGACCAGGTTGTCGTAGAAGGTGGTGCCCAGCAGCCCCAGCGTGCCGCCGCCCAGCCCCGCCATCACCGCCAGCGCCATGGCCAGCCACACCCGCTTGCGCTCGTCCGGCACGCGCAGCGTCACCAGCGCCAGTGCGAAGGCCAGCGAGACGTTGATCCCCTGCACCGTCCCCATCAGGAACCCGGCGGCGCGCGCCGGCAGATGCGTGGCGGCCAGATAGAACGGCACGTCGATCAGCGGGTTGTAGAAGCTGGGCATCTGGGCGACCAGCCGGTCGAAGCCGATGCGCCCGTTCAGGAAGGCGTAGGCGTTGTACCAATGGTAATTGCGCAGGTCCCAGTTGGCGTCCATGCCGAAGGCCAGCGTCAGCGCGCCGTAGGCGAGCGGCGCCAGGATCAGGAACAGAAGGGCGGCGGCGCGCGCGCGGCGGTCGTCTTCGGGAAGGATCATCGATGCACGCGTGTGGAAAGGGGCGGGGCCGTTCTTGGTAGGCGAAGGGGCGTATGCCCGGCAAGGGCGGAGCGCGAACCGCGCGGACGTCACACTCCCTCTGGCATCGGCGGCGTCAGTCTGCTATTCAGCGAAACTCTCGCCGGCTCGTGGCCGGCCACGCGCGCGACAGGCATTCAGCGATGGAAAAGTTCACCGTTCTCACCGGCGTTGCGGCGCCGCTGCCGATGATCAACGTCGATACCGACATGATCATTCCCAAGCAGTTCCTGAAGACGATCAAGCGCACCGGGCTGGGCAAGCACCTGTTCGAGGAGATGCGCTACACGCCCGACGGCCAGGAGGTTCCGGAGTTCGTCCTGAACAAGCCGGCCTACCGTGGCGCCAGGATCCTGGTTTCCGGCGAAAACTTCGGCTGCGGCTCGTCGCGCGAGCATGCGCCGTGGGCGCTGGCCGATTTCGGCATCCGCTGCATCATCGCGCCCAGCTTCGCCGACATCTTCTACAACAACTGCTTCAAGAACGGCATTCTGCCGATCAAGCTGCCGAAGGAGCAGGTCGACCTGCTGCTCGACGACGCGCAGCGCGGCGCCAACGCCACCGTCACGGTGGATCTCGAGAAGCAGGAAATCACCGGTCCGGACGGTGGACGGATCAAGTTCGACCTGGATCCGTTCCGCAAGCACTGCCTGCTCAACGGGCTGGACGACATCGGGCTGACGCTGCAGCAGGTGGACGCCATCGACGCGTTCGAGAGCAAGCTGCGCACGAGCCAGCCCTGGGTGGCGTTGTAAACACACGTGGGCGGCGCGCGGGCGGAACCCGTTTCCGGCCGCGCGTATGCCTGCGGCAAACCTTTGACGTGAATTTCCGAAGCGGAGTGCGTGCACATGCCCGCCAACAAGAAGATCCTGTTTCTGCCGGGCGACGGTATCGGCCCGGAGGTGATGCGCCAGGTGCGCCGCGTGATCGACTGGCTGGACCGCCGGCGCAAGGTGACCTTCGACGTGGTCGAGGGGCTGGTCGGCGGTGCCGCCATCGACGCCTACGGCGTGCCGCTGTCGGATGAGACGCTGGCCGACGCGCTGGCGGCGGATGCGGTGATGCTGGGCGCCGTCGGCGGCCCGAAGTGGGACAACCCCACCGACTACATGAAGCGCCCGGAAGCCGGCCTGTTGAAGCTGCGCAAGGAACTGGGCCTGTTCGCCAACCTGCGCCCGGCGGTGGTGTTCGACGCGCTGGTCGACGCCTCGACCCTGAAGCCCGAGGTCATCAAGGGCCTCGACATCATGATCGTGCGCGAGCTGACCGGCGGCGTGTACTTCGGTGAGCCGCGCGGCATCGAGGACCTGCCCAACGGCGAGCGCCGCGGCATCAACACCCAGGTCTACACCACGTCGGAAATCCGCCGCGTGGCGGCCGTGGCCTTCGAGCTGGCGCGCAAGCGCGGCAACAAGGTCCACTCCATGGAAAAGGCCAACGTCATGGAATCCGGCCTGCTGTGGCGGCAGGAGGTGACGAAGCTGCACCAGGAGCAGTATTCGGACGTGGCGCTGGAGCACATGTACGCCGACAACGGCGCCATGCAGCTCCTGAAGAACCCCAAGCAGTTCGACGTCATCGTCACCGACAACCTGTTCGGCGACATCCTGTCGGACGAGGCGGCGATGATGACCGGCTCGCTGGGCATGCTGCCGTCGGCGTCGCTGGGCGCGGCGGACGCGAACGGCCAGCGCAAGGCGATGTACGAGCCGGTGCACGGCTCGGCCCCGGACATCGCCGGCAAGGACCTCGCCAACCCGTGCGCGACGCTGCTGTCGTTCGCCATGGCTCTGCGCTACTCGTTCAACATGGACGAGGACGCCAAGCTGCTGGAGACGGCGGTGCAGAACGTGCTGGGCGGCGGCATGCGCACGGCCGACATCATGGCGCCGGGCATGGCCCGCTGCTCGACCACGGTGATGGGCGACTCGATCATGCGCGAGATGGACAAGCTGGCCGCCTGACCGGCGGTACGTTCGAACGAGAAAAGGCCCTCTCCCGCATGGGAGAGGGCCTTTTTCATGGTCGAACGTCAGTCGCCTTCGGTGCGCTCGGCACCGCGGCCGCCATGGCTGGCCTGGCCACCCTTGCGCCCGGCTTCCGCCGCGAGCGAGGGATTGCGCGAGAAGCTGCGCGCCTGGGCCGGAACGCTGCGCCCGCCCTTCCGGCCCGCCTCGGCGGCAAGTTCCGGATTGCGCGAGAAGCTGCGTTTCGACGCAGGCACGCTTTCACCGCCCTTGCTGGCGATCTGACGCTGCCGGTCCCGATCCATGGACGCGAAGCCGCGGTTCGACGTGCGCCCGTTGTCTTTCGAGGCCATCTCCAACCTCCACCTATGCCACGGCCTGACAACCGCACCGGCGGAGGTTGGTTCCAAAATCCGCGGATCAGGCGGGGACGGGGGGCTCACCCACGCAATAGTGCTTCTCGAACGCCGCCATGATGCGCATCACCTCCCACGGCTTGACGTGGCGGTTGTCGGTGTCGAAGGGGTCGGTCAGGAACTCCTTCACGATCTCGTAGGATGGGAAATAGTGCAGGCGCGCATCAGTCGTGCGCTCGCGCATCAGCTCGTCCACCGCCACGCGCAGGATGGCCTTCGACACGGAATTGGCGGTCAGGCAGGAGATCGGGCGGAAGGTCGCCATCAGGGGGATGGGCGACAGGGTGAAGATGACGTGCGCCTCCGGCCGCCATTTGCGGATCAGGTCCACGATGCGCGTCAGGTTGGCGCGGTTCTCCTCCACCGTGGTGACGCGGAAGCCGTGGATCGACTCGTCGAAGTCGGCGGCCGGGATGGCGCGCCAGAACGCCTCGCCGTTGCGCTTGTCGTACCAGATCTCCGACAGGCCCAGCGTGATGATGAAGACGTCGGTGGACTGGATGATCGCCCGCGTCTCCTCGCGGATGGCCGGGTGGACGGCGGCGATCTCCTTGTTCGGGCCGTGCCACAGGTTGTCGGGCATCGGCTTGCCCTCCAGCGCCCATTCGAACTGCTGGAGGATGGCGAAGCTGTTCACAATGCCTTCGCCGAAGCGGATGATGTGCGCGTGCACGTCCAGGTGCCGCCCGTTCACGGCGTAGCCGCGCTGGGCAAGGTACTCTGCCACGTGGGCGGCGAAGCAACTGCCGAAGGCGGTGATGGGGGCCGTCCGTTCGATGAAAGGCTCGGGCGGCAGCCAGCCGTGCAGCAGGTAGCGCTCCAGCGCGTCCGGCTCCTTCAGGTCGGCCTTGGAGGGGATGAAGTTGGTGTGCTCGCCCCGGTACCAGGAGCCGTTGAAGGTCTCCACCCGGCCGTGGCGGGTGATGGAAAGGCGCGGCAAGTGGTTGACCGGTGCGCTGTCCGACATGGCCTCAGGCCCCCGCGTCCAGCGCCGCGATGGCCTCGGCCATCGCCACGAGGCGGCGGGCGTTCTCCACGTGCAGGTTCTCGATCAGCTTGCCGTCCACCAGCAGCACCCCCTTGCCCTCGGCCACCGCCGCCGCGTGCGCGGCGATGATGCGGCGGGAGAAGGCGACCTCCTCGGCGCTCGGCGCGAACACCACGTTGCACACGGCCAGCGTCTTCGGGTGGATCAGCGTCTTGCCGTCGAAGCCCAGTTCCAGCCCCTGGCGGCAGGCGTGTTCGAAGCCCTCGTCGTCCGCCAGATCCAGGTGCACGCCGTCGAGGATGGCGAGGCCGTAGGCGCGCGCCGCCAGCAGGCACAGCCCCAGGCTGGTGATCATGGGCAGCCGGTCGCGGGTGTGCGCCGCATGCAGGTCCTTGGCGAGGTCGGACGTGCCCATGACCAGCGCGCCGAGCTTCGCCGACGCGCCGGCGATCTCCCGCACGTTCAGCATCGCCATGGGGGTTTCCATCATGCACCAGATCCGCTGCCCCTCCGGCGCGCCGTGAGCGCGCAGCACGGCCTCGGCCTGCCGCACCGCGTCGGCGCTCTCCACCTTGGGCAGCAGCACGGCGTCGGCGCCGCTGGCGGCGGCCATCGCGAGGTCGTCGTAGCCCCAGGGGGTGGACAGCGCGTTGACCCGCACCACCAGTTCCCGCCCGCCGTAGCCGCTGGCGGCAATGGCGGCCTCGATGGTGGCGCGGGCTTCGGCCTTGGCATCCGGCGCCACGGCGTCCTCCAGGTCGAGGATCAGTGCGTCGGCGGGCAGGGTGCGGCCCTTTTCCAGCGCGCGGGCGTTGGAGCCGGGCATGTAGAGCACGCTGCGGCGCGGGCGGACGGTCATGGGCATGGCGGAGTCTCCCCCTCGGTTCCGGTGTCGGGTTGCGCCGCACCTGCTTACCGGGGCGAGCGGCGGGTGTCCATGCGGTTCCCGCGCAACGCGAAGTCGGGGAGATGGATCAGGCGGCGCGGACGGCGGCGGCGGAGCGCACGGCGCGGAAGGTGGTCAGTTCGCGGGTCAGCGCGGCGCGGGTCTCCGTGTCGGTGCCGCGGACGATGGCGGCCGGCTCCCCGGGGCGGAGGCTGACGGGGTTCAGCGTCTCCAGCGTGCCGACGCGCACCTTGGTCGCCTCGACGCAGGAGCAGACGCGGCCGGGGCGGCGCGCCGGGCAGCCGAAGCAGGTCTCGCGCGCCGAATCGCCCAGGCGCTGGTCGGCCAGCGGGGTCATGGCGTCGAACCCGTCGATGGCGTCGACGATGGCGTCGGCGTGCGCCATGGCGTCGCCCAGCAGGTCGACCGCGCCATGCGGCTGCAACACCACGGGGCCGGAGAGCAGCACCGGGGCCGCGTTGCTGGTGTGCAGCTTCAAGCGCAGGAACTCGACGGCCATGGTCCCAACCCCTTAGACAAGTCGTTTGTGCGCTGCGAAAGTATCATCGGACGTTGTGCGGCCGAAGCGGAATCGGGTTTCGATTCTTGGGTTTTTGGTTATGGCTCTGTAATCGCGCTGTGCATCGGTAAACATTCGGGGCGCAGACAAGTAATTCTGTAAATGCGGGCGGCACGAAGGGCAGCCGTGCCGCCGCCGCATGGCCCGCGGGGCATGCGCGGCATGGACGCACGGCGGCGCTTGGCATAGGCTTTCCGGCCATGAAGACCGTGCTTTCCATCCAGTCCCACGTCGCGTTCGGTTACGTCGGCAACCGGGCGGCGGCGTTCCCCCTGCAGCGGCTGGGCCACGACGTCATCGTCGTGAACACCGTGCAGTTTTCCAACCACACCGGCTATGGCGCGTGGACCGGGCAGGTCTTCACCGCCGAGCACATCGTCGACGTCATCGACGGCGTGGCGGAGCGCGGCGGCATCGCCGCCTGCGACGCGGTCCTGTCGGGCTACATGGGCGACGCGGCACTTGGCCAGGTGATCGTCGAGACGGCGGCGCGCGTGAAGGCGGCCAACCCGCACGCCGTCTATTGCTGCGATCCGGTGATGGGCGACGTGGGCCGCGGCTTCTTCGTGCGGCCGGGCATCCCCGACTTCATGAAGGCGCACGCCGTGCCGGCGGCCGACGTCGTCACCCCCAACCAGTTCGAGCTGGAATTCCTCACCGACCGCACCGTGGGCTCGCTGGACGATGCGCTGGCCGCGACGGCGGCGTTGCGCGCGCGGGGCCCGCGCGTGGTCCTGGTCACCAGCCTGACGCGCACCGAGGCGCCGGCCGACCGGATCGAGATGCTGGTGGACACCGCCGACGGCGCCTGGGTGGTGGCCACGCCGCGCCTGCCGCTCGATCCGCCGCCCAACGGCGCTGGCGACGCCGTGGCGGCGCTGTTCCTCGCCCACTACCTGAAGGCGTTCGACGCGGCGGCGGCGTTGGAGCAGGCCTCGGCGGCGATCTACGCGGTGTTCGAGGAGACGCGCCGGCGCGGCACGCGCGAGCTGCAGCTCATCGCCGCGCAGGACGAACTGGTCGCCCCGCGCACCGTGTTCCGGGCCGGGAAAGTGCGGTGAGCGCGCCCGCGCTCTGCCATGTGTTCGTGTTCGTCTCCCCCGGTGCGCGGGAGGCGGCGGCGGGGTTGGAAGCCGCCGGCCTGCGCGAAAGCTTCCGCCGCTCCCATCCGGGGCAGGGGACGGCGAACGCCTGCTGGTGCTTCGACAACGCCTACCTGGAACTGCTGTGGGCCGACGACGGGGCGGCTCTCGCCGGCCCGGCGGTCACCCGCACGCGCTTGGCCGAGCGGGCGCGCTGGCGCGGGACGGGGGCGTCGCCCTTCGGCATCGCCGTGCGCGGCGCCACGCCATTCGCCGCGTGGGACTACCGCCCGCCGTACCTGCCGGCCGGCATGTCCATCCCGGTGGCGCTGTCGTCCGAGGATCCGCGCCAGCCGTTTCTCTTCCGCTCCCCCGGCGACGCCCGTCCGGACGCCTGGACCGACGGCCGTGCCGGCGGCCGGCAGGCCGCCGCGGGGCTGGCGGAGATCACGGGCGTGCACCTGGACGTGACGGTGTCCCCGACGGACGACCTGCGCGGGCTGGAAGCCGCCGGGCTGCTGACGCTCGGCCGCGCCGAGGCGCCGCGCATGGTCGTGACGCTGTCCCGCGGCGACGGCGGCCCGCCCCGACGTCTGTCGCTGCCGGACTTCCGGTGGGAGTGACTTTGCTTCCAAGCATCGGAGATTCGGTTGAGGCGGAGCCGAAAACCCAACGCCGTTCGCTACGCAAGAACGTTGGGTTTTCACTGGCACTTGACCCAACCTGCACGTGGATCCTCGCGAACGGCTTGCCCCCGCTCTACCACCGGGGACGAGCTTTGCTTTACCCCACCAGTTCCGGCTTCCCGGCCTTGGCCAGTTCGGTGTCCATGCGGTCCAGGTAGGCGGTGAAGGCCGGGCAGGCGCGGGCGTGGCGGGTCAGGGGATCGTCGAAGGGAACCCGCAGCAGGCTGACGAGGAAGGCGTAGAGCGTCGCGTCGGTCGAGCTGGGACGGTCGGCGATGGCGAAGGGGCGGTCCTTCAGCAGCGTGGCGAGCGCGTCCAGGTCGGCGGTGCCCAGCGCGAAGACCTCGTCGCGCGTGTGGCGGCCGTAGCCCTGGCCGTACAGGCTCTGCGCCACCTTCCGGCGCACGAGACGCGGCAGGACGGCGCGCAGGGGCAGCGGCAGCCGCTTGAAGAAGGCTTCCTCGGCGATCCGCCAGCCGGCGTTATCGATCCAGCGGGCGTAGACCACGGCGAAATACAGGCTCTCCTCGCAGGTGCGGCGTGTGAGGTGCCCCAGCGCGCGCTGCACCGCCGTCAAGGTGCGGTCGAGCGGATCGCCGTGCACGGCGCGGAGATGGTCGATGATGAAGCCGCTGTCGGTGATGACCCGTCCGTCCTCCACCCCGTCGCCGACGATGTAGGGCAGCTTGCGTTTCGGCGCCCGGAACGACGCGCTGGTGACGGTGCGATACGGCATCCCGGTGAGGCGGAGGTACGTCTCCACTTTCAGGCAGAACGGACTGGGGTTGGTGCCCCAGGGGCTGGGAAACTGGTGAAGCACGATCATTACACCCCCCTCCACGCCACGCCGTCGGCGGCAGGGTAGCGTATGGGTGGCGGAGTGGCCATCGTCTTTCACCCGCCGCGTGCGGCGGGATCAGTGCAGTAGGTTGGTCAGCGTCAGAGCGACCCCGGCGGGGAACGCGCCGGCGGCGGTAACGGCCCAGCCTCACCCGTTCGCGTCCAATCGCTTGTCCCGATCGCGGCGATAGGCCCAGCCGATCACCCGGATCCGATCGGATGCCTACTCCGCCGCCTCCACCTCTTTCCCGGCGGCCGCCGAGGTCTTGTCGGCGGTCAGGACGCGGCTGGCGGGCAGGCGGGCGGTCATGGTTGTGCCGACGCCGACCGCACTGTCGCAGGTCAGGGTGCCGCCGTGCAGCTCCATGAAGTTCTTGGAGATGGACAGGCCCAGCCCGGTGCCCTCGTACCGGCGGCTGGCCGAGTTGTCGGCTTGGCGGAACGGCTCGAACAGATGCTCCATGAAATCCTTGGGGATGCCGATGCCGGTGTCCGTGACGGCGATGGCGAGGCTGCCGTCCTCGGCCACGGAGGCGCGCACGGCGACGCTGCCGCCATCGGGCGTGAACTTCACGGCGTTGGACAGCAGGTTCAGCAGCACCTGCTTGAAGGCCCGCCGGTCGGCCCAGACGTGCGGCAGACGGCAGGATATCTCGTTGCGCAGCTCGATGCCGGCGTCCTGCGCCCGGTCGCGCACCATCATCAGGCACTGCGCCACCGCCTCGCCGGGGTCCAGCACTTCCTCGGTCAACTCGTAGCGGCCGGCCTCGATCTTCGACATGTCGAGCACGGCGTTGACGATGTCCAGCAGGTGCTTGCCGCTGTCGTGAATGTCCTTGGCGCAGGATTTCTGCCGGTCGTTCAGCTTGCCGAAGAACTCGCTGTCAAGGATCTCCGAGAAGCCGATGATGGCGTTGAGCGGCGTGCGCAGCTCGTGGCTCATGTTCGCCAGGAATTCGGACTTGGCGCGGTTGGCCATCTCCGCCTGGCTCTTGGCGGCCAGCAGCTCGGCCTCCTTCTGCTTGCGCACGGTGATGTCGCGGATGACGCCGACGAACACCCGCGGCGGACCGGCCTCCTGGTCGCCGCCGTGCAATGTCAGTTCGCTGACCGCGAGGTTCATCGGGAAGGTGGTGCCGTCGCGGCGCAGGGCCAGCACCTCGCGGTCCTGGCCGATGATGCGCGAGGCGCCGGGCTTGTACTCCTGCATCCAGCGGCCGTGGTCGGCGCGGAACCCCTCGGGGATGAGGAGGCCGACGCTCTGGCCCACGGCCTCGGCTTCCGTGTAGCCGAACATGCGTTCGGCCGCCGGGTTGAACGTCTCGATGCGGCCGCGGGCGTCGATGGTGACGACGGCGTCCACCATGGATTCCAGGATGCCGCGGATGCGGCGCGAGGCGCGCGCCAGCTTCGCCTGGTCCTGCTCGCGGCGCTGCTGCTGGCTGACCACGTACCAGGTGAGCATGGCGATGGCCGAGATCATGGCCACCAGAATGAAGGTCCAGGCCGCGGTGTCGCGCCGCCATTCGGCCAGCGCCACGTCCTCCGGCAGGGTGGTGACGATGATGAGCGGGTAGTCCCGCGCGTGGCGGAAGCTGACGATGCGCGCCCGGCCTTCGCGCGGCGCCACGAGGTCAAGCGTGCCGTCCCGGCGGGCCGCCGCCGCCGCGTCCAGCTCCGGCCAGTCGGACAGGCCGCGCACGATGGAAAGTCCGCCGGACGCACCGCCCGGCGGCTGCTGCGCCAGCACGGTTCCGTCGTTCAGCGCCAGCGTCACCGTCCCGTGCACCGAGGTCCGCAGGTCGGACAGGCTGGCGTTCAGGTACACGGTGTCGAGCAGGATCACCACCACGCCGCCGAAGCCACCGCCGGGGGCGGTGATGCGGCGGCTCAGCGGGATCACCGACTTGCCGGGGAAGACGCGGCTGGCGGTCGGCGCGCCAATGTACAGGCCGATGTCGGCGGCCCCGCGGTGCACGGCGAAGTAGCCACGGTCGCTGAGGTCGACGTCCGGCGGGCTGGTATCGGCCGAATGGTGCAGGATACGGCCATCCGGGCCGACCACGACGATGGCGCTGATCTGCGGGAAGGCCTCCGTACGGTCGTTCAGGTAGCGGTACACGCCGTCCGACGCGCGCTGGCGCGCCTCCGGCCAGATGCTCAGCACGTAGGCGATGTCGGTGAAAAGCCGGTCGGCGCCGGCCACGGCGTGGACCGTCTGCTCCTCCAGCATGCGGGCGAGGTGCTGCACGGTCTGCTGCGCGTGCTCCTTCGCTTCGCCGTGGTGCTGCCACACGCCGAAGCCGATCAGCGCGCTCACCACCAGGATGAACGCCACGCCCGAGGCGACCATGAGGAAGCCGACCGACGCCAGCGCGCGCGTGACGCCGCCCTCCACGCTCCTGGCCGGTCGCCGTGCCACCGATTCGCCGCTTCGATCCCCGCTGGACATTTGAACGAACGCTGCTCCGTGCGCGGTGGCCGTGCCGCGTGCGCGACCGGTCGGAAAGGCCACACCCTAGGCGGGGACCGATCGTGCGATCAATCCACAAACGCCGGCCGTCGCCTGAACACGAGGATATGTTTGCGCCAGACTCCTTAAGGAACATTGACCTTACCAGCGTTCAGGGCGTTGTCGGCATTCGGGGCGTTTGTGCTTTCCCCCTGCGTCGCGTGGGGTCTAAATGGCGGCGGAGATGGGGAGACGAACAGCATGGACAACCAGAAGGACCGCAAGGTCGCCATCCTCGCCGAGACGCTCGCCACCTTGTGGGCGGAGGCTGACCCGGCGGTGGTGGAGTGCGTGACCGAGATCGCGCAGGACGACGCCGACGCCATCGCCGACGTGTTCTACGACACGCTGACGGACCTGCCGGACGCGCAGGCCTTCCTGAACCACGCGCTGGTGCACGAGCGGCTGCGCCCGTCGCTGGCCAAGTGGATCCGCGACCTGCTGTGCGCGTCCACCCGCGCGGGCATCGACGCCTCGCTGGCGCACAACTACGAGGTCGGGCTTGTGCACGCCCGCATCAACATCCCGCTGACGCTGGTCAACACCGGCATGCGCATCATCAAGAAGGAGATGGCGGCGCGCATCCTGGCCTCGACGCTCAGCCGCGCGCAGACGGCGCAGGCCATCCTGTTCGTCGGCGAGATGCTGGATTCCGTCCTCGACAACATGCACGAGGCGTATCTGGGCGACCTGCTGGGCAATGCGCGCCACGAGCAGTCGCTGAAGATGTTCATGACCGGGCAGAACCTGGCGCTGGACGGCGAGCGGCTGAAGTCCTCGCTGTTCGACTGGCTGCGGCAAGCGGTGGTGGCCTTCTACGCCAGCGAGGGCGGCGCCATCGACGTTCCCGCCATCGAGGCCAGCGATTTCGGCCTGTGGCTGAACCACAAGGCGGCGCTGACCTTCGGCAACGTGGCGGAACTGGACTCCATCCGCCTGCGCACCGCTGGCATCGGCGCCAAGGTGCGCGCCGCCGCGGCGACCCGCCAGCCGACGCCAGCCTTCCTCAAGGAGCTGAACAACGACGTCACCGAGGTGGCTTACCTGATGGGCGCGGTGATCGAGAAGGCGCTGGAGATCGAGGGCGGGCGCGACCCGCTGACGCGCATGCTGACGCGCCGCTTCATGCCGGCGATCTTCCAGCGCGAGGTGACCATCAGCCTGCGCCACGGCAAGCCCTTCGCCGTGCTGCTCATGGACGCCGACCATTTCAAGGCGATCAACGACACCTACGGCCACCAGGCCGGCGACGCCGTGCTGTCCGATCTGGCGGAACTGCTGCACACCAACGTGCGCGCCGGCGACTTCGTCTTCCGTTACGGCGGGGAGGAGTTCCTGATCCTGCTGGCCGAGATGGACGCGGCATCCCTGCGCGTGAAGGCGGAGCGGCTGCGCACCCAGGTGGCCGAGCACCGCTTCACGGCGGCGGGGCGGACGCTGACCGTCACCGTCTCCATCGGCGGCGCGCTGCATGACGGCCACCCCGATTACGAGCACACCGTGCGCAAGGCCGACGCCGCGCTCTACGAGGCCAAGCACGAGGGCCGCAACCGCGTGGTGATCGCCGAACCGGCCGGCGCGGACGAGCTGGGCTGACACAACGTTGCGCCGCGGCACGCCATCCGCTAGGTAAGGGGGCTTCCACCCGCCCCCGTCCGCAGCCCCCGTCCGTGCCATGACCGAAGGACCGCTTTCGCTCTACCGTGCCCGGCGCGGCCAGGGAACGCTCCGCCCGGATCCCGACCAGGAGCTGGCCGCCGAAAAGCTGCAGAGCCTGTACCACGCGCTGAGGAACTACCGCCCGCAGACCGGCAAGACCGGCTGGCTGGAGCGCTTCGGCCTCGCCCGCCGGCCGGAACCGGTGGATGCGCCGCAGGGGCTGTACATGTACGGCGGGGTGGGGCGCGGCAAGTCCATGCTGATGGACCTGTTCTTCGACACCGCCCCGGTCGAGCGCAAGCGCCGCGTCCACTTCCACGCCTTCATGCTGGAGGTGCACCGCCGCATCCACGAATACCGGCAGGGCCGGGGCAAGGGGCAGGGGCCGGACGACGCGCTGCCCGAACTGGCCCGCCAGATCGCGGACGAGGCGTGGCTGCTGTGCTTCGACGAGTTCCACGTGGTGGACATCGCCGACGCCATGATCCTGGGCCGGCTGTTCACCAACCTGTTCGACCTGGGCGTGGTGGTGGTGGCGACCTCCAACTGGGCGCCGGACCTGCTGTACAAGGACGGCCTGCAGCGCGAACTGTTCCTGCCGTTCATCGCGCTCTTGAAGGAGAAGCTGGACGTTCTGGCGCTGGAGGGGGCGGTCGACTACCGCCTCGACCGGCTGAAGGGCAAGCCGGTGTACTTCCAGCCGCTGGACCCGGCGACCGACGCGCGGCTGAAGGAAACCTTCACCATGCTGACCGACGGCGAGCCGGGCCAGTGCACGCACCTGCTGGTTCAAGGCCGGCGGGTGGAGATCGAGCGCGCGGCGCGCGGCGTGGCCTGGGTGGACTTCTGGGACCTGTGCGGCAAGCCCTTCGGCGCCGCCGACTTCCTGGCCATCGCCACGCACTTCCACACCGTGCTGATCGACGACGTGCCGGTGATGAGCGACGAGAAGCGCAACGAGGCCAAGCGCTTCATGACGCTGATCGACGCGCTGTACGAGCATAAGGTGAACGTCGTCATCGCCGCCGACGGCCCGCCCGAACGCCTCTACCCCGAGGGCCGGCACGCCTTCGAGTTCGAACGCACGGTGTCGCGGTTGATGGAGATGCAGAGCGAGGACTACCTGGCAAGGCAGCATCTGACGTAAGCGGGCTGTCGGGGAAAGCACGGGGTTTGTGGCGCGGCTCACAGAGCGGCGGGAGGGGAGCGGATAGGGTCCGGTCATCGACAACGCGTCGGGCCCGAGAGCCCCGCCCCACTCACCGGAAGGAACCGCCCCATGATCCGCCACACCCTGCTCGCCGCCGCCGCCGTGCTGTGCCTGTCGGCCCCGGCCATGGCGCAGAACGTCGTCTCCGCCAACAACACCGCTGCTGGCATCGGCAACGTCGCCGTCCAGCAGGCGATGACCAAGCAGTTCGGCGGCGGCCTGTTCGGCGGCTCCAACACCGCCTCGATCAACAACACCGCGGCCGGCATCGGCAACGTCGCCAAGCAGGGTGTGATGACCGTGCAGGGGGCCGGCGGCGGGCGCCTGCTGGGCCTGCCGGGCGGCGCCAACACGGCGGTGCTCGGCAACACGGCGGCCGGCATCGGCAACAAGGCGGTGCAGCAGGGCATGGTCTTCCAGGGCGCCGGCTTCGGCACCGCCAACACGCTGGCCGGCCAGAACACCGCCGCCGGCATCGGCAACTTCGCCGGCCAGAGCCTGTTCTCCGCCCAGCGCTGACGCGAACCCACCGGCTGACGGGAAGGGGGCTGCCCGCAGGGGCGGCCCCCTTTCTGCCGTCCGCGAGTAAGGGGACGCCGCCCCAACAAAAAAGGCGCCCTCCCGCGGGCGCCCCATAAACCGGTTTCCAAAGGCCCCCGGCCTTTGGCGGGAGGGTGCGGGAGGGCAGGGCCCTCCCGCGTAACGTTCTTTTAAAATCAGACGTCCAGCAGCAGGCGCCGCGGGTCCTCGATGCACTCCTTGATGCGCACGAGGAAGGTGACGGCTTCCTTGCCGTCGATGATGCGGTGGTCGTAGGAGAGCGCCAGGTACATCATCGGGCGGATCTCGATCTTGCCGTTGACCACGACCGCGCGGTCCATGGTCTTGTGCATGCCGAGGATCGCCGACTGCGGCGGGTTGATGATCGGCGTCGACATCAGCGAGCCGTACACGCCGCCGTTCGAGATGGTGAAGGTGCCGCCGGTCAGCTCGTCCATGGAGAGCTTGCCGTCGCGACCCTTCTTGCCCAGCTCGCCGATCTTCGCCTCGATCTGGGCGAAGCTCATCTGGTCGGCATCGCGCACGATGGGAACCACCAGACCCTGCGGCGTGCCGACGGCGACGCCGATGTCGTAGTAGTTCTTGTAGACGATGTCGGTGCCGTCGATCTCGGCGTTCACCGCCGGGATCTCCTTCAGCGCCTGGATGGCGGCGCGCACGAAGAAGGACATGAAGCCGAGGCGCACCTTGTGGCGCTTCTCGAAGTAGTCCTTGTACTCGGCGCGCAGCGCCATCGCCGCCGACATGTCCACCTCGTTGAAGGTGGTCAGCATGGCGGCGCTGTTCTGTGCCTCCTTCAGGCGCTCGGCGATGCGCTGGCGCAGGCGGGTCATGCGGACCCGCTCCTCCTGCGCGGCGCGCGGCCGGTCGCCCTGGGTGCCGGCGGCCCACTGGAACTTCGGCGCCGGGGCGGCGGCCGGAGCCGCGGCCGGGGCGGCCGGCTTGCGCTCGACGTGCTCGATGACGTCGCCCTTGGTGATGCGGCCGCCCTTGCCGGTGCCGGCGATCTGGCTGGCGTCGAGGCCCTTGTCCTCGACCATCTTGCGGGCGGCCGGCATCAGTTCGCCGCCGGTCGCACCCGCCGCGGCCGGAGCCGGGGCGGTGACGGCCGGAGCGGCGGCAGCCGCCGGGGCGGCGGCCTTGGCCGGGGCGGGGGCGGCGCCGGCCGCACCCTCGGCGATGATGCCGAGCACGGCATCGACGCCGACGTTCGCACCTTCCGCCGCGACGATCTCCGACAGGGTGCCGGCGGCCGGGGCGTTGACTTCCAGCGTGACCTTGTCGGTTTCCAGCTCGACCAGCGGCTCGTCGGCGCCGAACGACTCGCCGACCTTCTTCAGCCAGCGGGCGACCGTCGCTTCCGACACCGACTCGCCCAGCGTGGGCACCTTGATTTCCGTTGCCATGAGTTCCTCTCGCGTCCCGATTTCTTCGTCTTCTTCTGGGCGGTCCGGGTCAGCCGACGGTCAGCGCGTCGTCGATCAGCTTCGCCTGTTCCTGGTTGTGCCGCTTCAGGAGGCCGGTGGCCGGAGCGGCGGAGGCCACGCGGCCGGCGTACACCGGGCGCTTGGCCTTGTGGCCGATGCTGCCGAGGCAGCCCTCGATGCGGCGGTCCACGAAGTGCCACGCACCCTGGTTCTCCGGCTCCTCCTGGCACCACACGACGTCGGCGTTCGGGTACTTGGCGAACTCCTTGGCCAGCGAGGCGGCGGGGAACGGGTACATCTGCTCGACGCGGACCAGCGCCACGTCCTTCACGTTGCGCGCGGTGCGCTCCTGGAGCAGGTCGTAATAGACCTTGCCGGTGCAGACCACGACGCGGCGGACCTTGTCGCCCGCCACCATGTCCGTCGCCGTCTCCGGCAGGACGCGGTGGAAGGAGGAGCCCTCCGCCAGTTCGGCCAGGGTGGAGACGCACAGCTTGTGGCGCAGCAGCGACTTCGGCGTGAACAGCACCAGCGGCTTGCGGAAGTTGCGGCGCACCTGCCGGCGGAAGGCGTGGAACAGGTTGGCCGGCGTGGTGATGTTGCAGATCTGCCAGTTGTCCTCGGCGGACATCTGCAGGAAGCGCTCCGGCCGGGCCGAGGAGTGCTCAGGGCCCTGGCCCTCGTAGCCGTGCGGCAGCAGCATGACCAGACCCGACATGCGCAGCCACTTGGACTCGCCCGACGAGATGAACTGGTCGATGATGGTCTGCGCGGTGTTGGCGAAGTCGCCGAACTGCGCTTCCCACAGCACCAGCTCGTTCGGCTCGGCCAGCGAATAGCCGTATTCGAAGCCCAGCACGGCGGCTTCCGACAGCGGGCTGTCGTGCACCTCGAACGTGGCCTGGCCGGTCTTCAGGTGGGCCAGGGCGACGTACTTGTCCTCGGTGTTCTGGTCGTACACCACGGCGTGGCGGTGCGAGAAGGTGCCGCGGCCCGAATCCTGGCCCGACAGGCGGACCGGCGTGCCCTCGACCAGCAGCGTGCCGTAGGCCAGCGCCTCGGCGGTCGCCCAGTCGATGCCTTCGCCGCTCTCGATCGACTTGCGCTTGGCATCGAGCTGGCGGGCGATCTTCGAGTTGATGGCGAAGCCTTCCGGCACGTCGCACAGCCGGTTGCCGATGTCCTTCAGCAGGCTCATCGGCACGGCGGTCTTGCCGCGCCAGTCCTCTTCCGAGCGCGAGGCCTCGAGGCCGGACCACTTGCCCTCCAGCCAGTCGGCCTTGTTGGGCTTGTAGGACGACGACGCCTCGAACTCCTTCTCCAGCTTCTTCATGAAGTCCTGGAGGATCTGGTCGCCTTCCTGCTGGGTGATGACGTTCTCGGCCACCAGTTGGCGGGTGTACAGCTCGCGCGTGGTCGGGTGCGAACGGATCACCTTGTACATGATCGGCTGGGTGAAGCCCGGCTCGTCGCCCTCGTTGTGGCCGTGGCGGCGGTAGCACACCATGTCGATCACGACGTCGCGCTTGAAGCGCTGGCGGAACTCCACGGCGATGCGGCTGACGTGCACCACGGACTCGGGGTCGTCGCCGTTCACGTGGAAGATCGGCGCCATCACCATCTTCGCCATTTCCGAGCAGTAGATGCCCGAACGCGAGTAGTGCGGGTTCGTGGTGAAGCCGATCTGGTTGTTGATGATGAAGTGGATGGTGCCGCCGGTGCGGTAGCCGCGCAGCTCCGACAGGCCCAGGCTCTCGGCCACGATGCCCTGGCCGGCGAAGGCGGCGTCGCCGTGGATCAGCACGCCGCACACCGCGTCGCGCTCCATGTCGCGGCGCTGCTGCTGCTTGGCGCGCACCTTACCCAGCACGACCGGGTTCACCCACTCCAGATGGGACGGGTTGGCGGTCAGCGACAGGTGGACGATATTGCCGTTGAAGTCACGGTCCGACGAAGTGCCCAGGTGGTACTTCACGTCGCCCGAGCCCTGCACGTTCTCCGGCGCCGAGGGGTTGCCCTGGAACTCGGAGAAGACGGCCGAGAACGGCTTGCCCATGAAGTTGGTCAGCACGTTCAGACGGCCGCGGTGGGCCATGCCGACGACCGCTTCCTTCAGGCCGAGCTGGCCGCCGCGCTTGAGGATCTGCTCCAGCGCCGGGATCATCGACTCGCCGCCTTCGAGGCCGAAGCGCTTGGTGCCGGTGTACTTCAGCTGCAGGAACTTCTCGAAGCCCTCGGCGGCGGTCAGGCGCTCCAGGATGGCGCGCTTGCCGTTGACCGTGAAGTCGGTGTGGTTGCGTCCGCCCTCGATGCGCTCCTGGATCCAGGCCTTTTCCTCGGGGTCCTGGATGTGCATGAACTCGACGCCGATGGTGCCGCAGTAGGTGCGGTTCAGCAGGTCCATGATCTGGCGCAGCGTGGCGCTTTCCATCCCCAGCGAGTAGTTGAGGAAGATCGGCCGGTCCATGTCGTTCGGACCGAAGCCGTAGGTCGCCGGATCCAGTTCCGGGTGCGGCTCGCGCTTCTCCAGGCCCAGCGGATCGAAGTGCGCGTTCATGTGGCCGCGCACGCGGTACACGCGGATGAGCATCAGCGCGCGGATGCTGTCCAGCACCGCCTGGCGCATCTGCTCCTGCGTCACGCCGCCGAAGACCTGCTGCACGTGCTGGACCATGGCGCCGTTGCCGGGGCCGGCCAGCGCCGCCTTGGCCAGTTCGTCCGCACCGTTGACCAGCAGCTCGTCCGGCAGCGACCAGGACGCGCCGCGCAGCTCGTCCAGGACGGCGCGCGAATCATCGTCCAGCTCCTTGAAGAAGCCGTTCCAGCTCGGGTCCACCGAGGCGGGGTCTTTCAGGAAACGCGCGTAGAGTTCGGCCACGTACTGAGCATTCCCGCCGAACAGGAACGAGGACTTCTCCAGATTCACCGACATGGTTTTTTGCCTCGGGCGCCGGGCCCGGTCCCCCTCAAAGCATTCCAGGTGTCTTGTCGGGGGGAGAATCCCCCCTTCGCGTCCGTCGCCCGGTGCCGGGCGGCCCTGGACCCCGCTTTAGGAGGGGATCCAAGGGCCGCGCGGCCCTTGGCTGTTTGTGCGAACGCGGGAGGGGGTGGGTCCCCTCCCGCGCGCGTTTCTTACCGTCAGCCCTTCATCACCTTCAGCATCGTCGAGCCGAGGCTCGCCGGGCTGTCGGCGACGTGGATGCCGACCGACTTCATGAAGTCGATCTTGAAGTCGGCGGTGTCGTTGCCGCCGGAGATCACCGCGCCGGCATGGCCCATGCGGCGGCCCGGAGGGGCCGTGCGGCCGGCGATGAAGCCGACGACCGGCTTCTTGGTGCCGGACGCCTTGATGAACTCGGCACCCTTGACCTCGGCGTCGCCGCCGATCTCGCCGATCATGATGATGCCCTCGGTCTCCGGGTCCTTCAGGAACAGATCCAGGCTGTCCACGAAGTTGGTGCCGTTGACCGGGTCGCCGCCGATGCCGATGCAGGTGGTCTGGCCGAGGCCGGCCGCCGTGGTCTGTGCGACCGCCTCATAGGTAAGCGTGCCCGAGCGGGAGACAATGCCGATCTTGCCGCGCTTGTGGATGTGGCCCGGCATGATGCCGATCTTGCACTCGTCCGGCGTGATGATGCCGGGGCAGTTCGGGCCGATCAGGCGGGTCTTGGAGCTGGCCAGGGCGCGCTTGACGCGCACCATGTCCAGCACCGGGATGCCTTCGGTGATGCACACCACCAGCGGGATCTCGGCGTCGATGGCCTCCAGGATCGCGTCGGCCGCGAACGGCGGCGGCACGTAGATCACGGAGGCGTTGGCGCCGGTCTTCTCGACGGCGTCGGCCACCGTGTCGAACACCGGCAGGTCGAGGTGCTTGGTGCCGCCCTTACCCGGGGTGACGCCGCCGACCATCTTGGTGCCGTAGGCGATCGCCTGTTCGGAGTGGAAGGTGCCCTGGGCGCCGGTGAAGCCCTGGCAGATGACCTTCGTGTTGGAATTGACGAGAACAGCCATCTTACTTGGCCTCCTTCACGGCCTTGACGACCTTTTCCGCGGCGTCGGCCAGGTTGTCGGCCGACAGGATCGGCAGGCCGGATTCCGACAGGATCTTCTTGCCCAGGTCGACGTTGGTGCCTTCCAGGCGCACCACCAGCGGAACGTGCAGGTGCACTTCACGCGCGGCGGCGACGACGCCCTCGGCGATGACGTCGCAGCGCATGATGCCGCCGAAGATGTTGACGAGGATGCCCTCGACGTTCGGATCGGACAGGATCAGCTTGAAGGCCGCGGTGACGCGCTCCTTCGTGGCGCCGCCGCCGACGTCCAGGAAGTTGGCCGGCTCGCCGCCGTACAGCTTGATGATGTCCATCGTCGCCATGGCGAGGCCGGCGCCGTTCACCATGCAGCCGATGTTGCCGTCGAGCTTGACGTAGTTGAGGCTGTGCTTCGCCGCCTCGATCTCCGCCGGGTCCTCCTCGGACTCGTCGCGCAGCTCTTCGATGTCCTTGTGACGGAAGAGCGCGTTGTCGTCGAAGTTCATCTTGGCGTCGAGCGCCAGGATGTCACCCGAGCCGGTGACGATCAGCGGGTTGATCTCGACGATCGAGCAGTCCAGCTCCACGAAGGCCTGGTACATGGCCGTCAGGAACTTGGCGGCCGCACCCACCTGCTTGCCTTCCAGGCCCAGGCCGAAGGCGACCTTGCGGCAGTGGAAGCCCTGGATGCCGGTGACCGGGTCGATGATGACCTTCAGGATCTTCTCGGGGTGGTCGTGCGCGACCTCCTCGATCTCCATACCGCCCTCGGTCGAGGCGATGATGGTGACGGTGCCCGACGCGCGGTCCACCAGCATGCCGAGGTACAGCTCGCGCTTGATGTCGGCGCCTTCCTCGACGTAGATCCGCTTGACTTCCTTGCCCTCGGGGCCGGTCTGCTTGGTGACCAGCACCTTGCCGAGCATCTCGCCGGCGTTCTTGCCGACATCCTCGATGGACTTGACGACGCGGACGCCGCCCTTGCCCTGCTCGTTGCCCTTGAAGCGGCCGGCGCCGCGGCCGCCGGCGTGGATCTGGGACTTGACGACCCACACCGGGCCGCCGAGTTCGCGGGCGACCGTCTCGGCCTCCTGCGGGGTGTAGGCGACGCCGCCGCGGGGAACCGCGACGCCGTACTTCTTCAGCAGGCCCTTGGCCTGGTACTCATGGATATTCATTGGGCGTCCATTCGTTTTTTTAGTCGGCTGACGATGGGCGGACGCGGGGAAGGCGTCGTGCACTTCGGCCATGCGACCAACGGACTATCCCGCTGGCCGCAAGGCCGGGCTACTTTATCACCTGGGCCGGTGCGTTCAACCATCCGTGCCCCAGTGATCCGTGCCCCAGTGCGCGACGCGCCCCGAAAGGGCGAAAAAAGGCCGCCTTAGGAGGCGGCCTTCTCTGCCTGCTGCTTCTTCACGACGTCGACGAGCTGCTTCACGGCGTCGACCGAGTGATCGAACATCTTCTTCTCTTCGGCGCTCAGCTCGATCTCGATGATCTTCTCGACGCCGCCGGCGCCGATGACCGTGGGCACGCCGACGTAGATGTCGTTCTGGCCGTACTGGCCGGTCAGGTAGGCGGCGACCGGAACGACGCGCTTCTGGTCCTTCAGGTAGCTCTCGGCCATCTGGATGGCGGAGGCGGCCGGGGCGTAGAAGGCCGAGCCGGTCTTCAGCAGCTTGACGATTTCCGCACCACCGTCACGGGTGCGCTGCACGATGGCGTCCAGCTTCTCCTGCGTGGTCCAGCCCATCTTGATCAGGTCCGGCAGCGGGATGCCGGCGACGGTCGAGTAGCGGACCAGCGGCACCATGGTGTCGCCGTGGCCGCCCAGCACGAAGGCCGTGACGTCCTCGACCGACACGTTGAACTCGTCGGCCAGGAAGTAGCGGAAACGGGCCGAGTCCAGCACGCCGGCCATGCCGACCACGCGCTCCGGCGGCAGCCCCGAGGCCTGCTGGAGCACCCACACCATCACGTCCAGCGGGTTGGTGATGACGATGACGAAGGCGTTCGGGCAGTACTGCTTGATGGCTTCGCCGACGGTCTTGCAGACGCCGCTGTTGATGCCGATCAGGTCGTCGCGGCTCATGCCCGGCTTACGCGGGATGCCGGCGGTGACGATCACCACGTCGGCGTCCTTGATGATCGAGTAGTCGTTGCCGCCGCTGAGCTTGGCGTTGAAACCCTCGACCGGGGCCGTCTCGGCGAGGTCGAGCGCCTTGCCCTCCGGCATGCCCTCGGCGATGTCGAACAGGACGACATCACCCAGTTCCTTTTGAGCGGCGAGGAGAGCCAGCGTGCCACCGATCTGGCCGGCGCCGACGAGCGCGATCTTCTTGCGTGCCATGGAGCGTTCCCTGAACATGGTCCGCCCCCCAAATCGCTGGGGGCGCGAACCGGGTGGATGGGGTTTTCGTAGGGATCCAGCGCCCTTAGAATGCGTGGCGGGTTCCTAGCGCGAATCCATCCCCAGGGCAAGGGCAACGGGGAGTACGTACCCGGAACGGAATATCGATTCCGGAGAAACGCAACTTCGGTTACGCTGCACCGCGTTCGGCGGCCGGCGTCGGCCGAGTTGAATGCCGATGGGAGATTTCCACGATGAATCGCTTCGCACCTGCAGCAACGCTGGCCCTGGCGGCCCTGCTGATCGCGCCGGCGCAGGGAATGGGACAAACTGTCGCGGACTACAATGCCGCACTTGCCGCGGCGCAGGTGACCGGCGTTCCGGAGGTGGTGGCGTCGCAGAACTGCCGCCCGCTGTCCAACTACACGGCGGTGTCGCTGCCGTCGTGGGAACGCAAGTCGCCGTGGCTGATGGCGCTGTGGCCGTTCGACTACGCCGCCAACCCCGAGGAGGCCACCAAGCGCGAGCGTTGCCGCGCCGTGCTGACGGAGCCGGTGATCGCCTTCAACCCGAGCAGCGCCGAAGAGATCGTCACGCCGCCGACGATGGACGACCCGGAAGCGATGTTCCGCGCCCCGACCGACGTGCCCCCGGCTGCGCCCCTGGACGGCCCCCGCGGCCCGCGCGTCCGGTCGCCGCTGACGACGTATTGATGGCTGAATTCCGTGGGTTGGGTTGAGCGTCAGCGAAAACCCAACCTGCGGAGCCTCTCGGCGCCCTTACACCCATGTCGGGTTGTAGCCGAAGTCCGCCGGGAACATTTTCACGTAGTGGACGAGGCGCGGCCGCGCCGCCCGGTTGGGCGTGGGGCCGTGCGGCAGGGCGTGGTGCCACAGGATCAGGTCGCCAGCCCGGCCGGCGATCGGCGTCATCTCCAGGTGCTGCCCCGCGTGGGCACGGGCGTCGGTGCCCGGTGGCAGCCCGTCCAGCCAGGCGCCGATGGTGCGGTGCATGCCCGGCACCAGGGCGAACGCCCCCTGGTCGGCCGCCGTGTCGGTCAGGTAAATCAGCCCCTGGATGCCGAGCGGGATGGGCTGCGCCAGGCTGACGTCCCAGTGGATGAACGGCCCCGGGAACGGTCCCTGCGCGTGTTCCGGCGGATTGAAGCCGACGCGGTCGGTCGACACCCACAGGTCGGCGGTGCCCCACAGTTGCGCGAAGGCCTTGTGGATGCGCCGCGAGCGCCGGTTGGCGTCGAGCACCGGGTGGCGGAACAGTTGCACGAACACGCACTGCTGGACCGGCGGGCGCCTGATCCAGGTGGCGGGATCGTCCGGGTCCATGTCCAGCGCCTGCCAGATGACCTGAGCGCTGGCGCGGCAGGCGTCCGGCGAAATGGCGTCGTGCAGGATGACCCAGCCGTGCTCGTCCCAGTGGGCGAGGTCATCGGGGCTCAGCACCGGCGGCATTGCGTCGACCGCGGCGATCGCCGCCCGCGCGTCGGGCGGTGGCGCTTGGCCGGTGAGCGCGGCGTTGAGGCGGGCGACGGTGCGCGGATCGAGGCTGCCGCCGTTGCGCTCCAGGATCCAGGCTTCGAACGCGTCGAAGCTCGGCCGGGTCGTGCCCAGGTGGCGCAGCGTCTCCTCCAGCCCCAGTTCCAGACCGCTGAACAGCAGGTTCAGCGCCCGCCATTTGCGCGTCCGCGTCTCCGGCGTGTCGTCGCGCGGGTGGGCCAGGGCCCGCGACCACAGGCGCTTCAGGTGCGCGACGCCCAGCGCGCCGACGTCGCTCGCGGCGGCAATGGCGGGGCTTTCAAGGACGCTCATGTGACCCCGTAGGTCTTCAGCGCCCGCGTCATGTCGCCGGGCGTCAGGGGGAAGGCGGTGCCCTGGCGGGCGTTCAGCATGGCGCGCGGCGGGATGCCGGCGGCGCAGGCCTGCACCTGCATGGCGCAGCGCATGGAGAAGCCGGCGCGCCACACCAGGGCGGTGACCGCGCGGGCGTCGCGCGCGTCGAGGATGGCGTCGACCGAGGCCGGCGGCGCCACGGCGCACAGCGCCAGCGCGGCCCGCACGAACGCCACCTCGTTCCATGACAGGGCGTCGCCGATGGCGGTCTCGTCCAGGCGGCCCTGGCGGTGCAGGCGCACGGCGCGTCGCTCCGGCGGTTCGGCCGGGTCGTGCTCCTCGATCCAGTCGACGCGGCGGCGGACGGCGGTGGCGATTTCCGCGGCGGTGGCGTCGTCGAAGTCCGGGCGGCCCCGCAGGATTTCCAACACCGACTGGTCGACGAAGGCGGCCAGCCGCACCGCCAGACGCGGCGGCAGCGCCGGCCGGCGGGCGAGGCGTGGCTGCAGGGCGGGGCGCTCCGCCGCCGTCGCCACCAGCCGTTCCAGCGTCGGCTCGGGAATGACGGCGCCGCTGTTGTCGAGCAGCACGCCGGTAGCGGCCGTGTCGCCGGTGTCGACGATGGCGGTCGAGACGGGCGCGCTGACGCGCGCGCGGCCGGCGATGGCGGAAAGCGCCCAGGTGGCGGGCTGGCTTTCGATGATCACCAGCAGGTCGGCGTCGGTCAGCGTCGCGCAGCAGTGCAGCACCGGCTCCGCGACGCAGCGCTCGACGTCGCGGGCAAGGCGCTGGACCACGGCGGGCGGCGCGCAGCCGATGTCCTTGATGGCGGAGGCCAGGGCGGCGCGCACGTGGGCCACGTGATCGCGCGCCAACTGCTCCAGCGCGCGCAGCGCCACCTGGGTGACGGTGTCGCGACCGTCCGGCGGCAGGTCGGGCAGGAGGCGGCAGAGCTTGGTGGCCAGCACGGCGCGCACGCTGTCGTCGCCCCAGCCGGCCAGCCGGGACTCGGCCAGCACGCGGCCCACCTCTCGCCCGGCGTCTGGGCGTCCAGCGTCTGGGCGTCCGGCGTTTGGGCGGACCGGTTCGGCGCGCAGGAGCGGCTCCGCCGGGCCGTCAAAGAGGTAGTCGAGCAACTCGGGCGCTACGCCGTCGTCGGCCTTGCCCCCGGCCGGTCCGGGCAACAGGCGCACGGGGTGGGTGTGAGCCAGGGCGCGCGCGGTGTCGCGTGCCAGCGCCTCCGTGCGGCCGGGATCGGGCCGGGGCTGGTCAAGGGTGGCGGGCGGCCGCAGCCGTGCCAGGGATGATGGCCTCTTCGACATCGGGACTATCGGAAACCCTGCCCGGTTAAAGAGCGGCTAATGCGCACTTATCGCGTGCTGCGACGTGCGCCGCCGATGCCGCGGATCGGGCGTTGGCGGTCCTCGCGCAGCTTGTCGAACTCCGCGAAGATGCGCAGCAGGCTGCCGGCCGTCTCGTCGCCATAGCGCACGTCGACGCGCGCGCGGCCGAGTTCCGTCTTGATGTCGTCCCGCAGGTGGTCGAACAGGGCCGCGAACAGCGCGTTGAAATGCTCCTCGGTGAAGGTGAAGCGGCGGCTCTCCAGGGTCTGCACCATGCGGCGCATGAACGACTGGCGCTGGAAGGCGAACTGTTTGAAACGCAGCATGACGCGCACGAACAGCGCGTCGCTGAGGACCGGCAGCGTGGCGTGACGGTGGACGCGCGCCCAGATCTCCTCGTCGCGGTCGGTACCGATCTGCGCGAAGATGTTCAGCGCGTCGGCGTTCATCGCCTCCCATTCCTTCTCGTAGAACAGCGCGTTGAGATTGGCCTGCAGGCCCGGCGCCGCCACGTGCGGGAAGACGGCGCCGCTGATCGGGTCCTGCGCCTCCGGCACCTTGGAGAGGATGGTGGAGAACATCAGCCGGGTGACGTAGTCGCGCCGGCGTCCTTCCGCCTCGTCGGGATGGAACGAGGGCGGCGGCGCCGTCTCCGCCCGGCCGGCGGTGCAGGCGCGGCAGGTGCGGGCGAACAGCGGCAGTACGCGGGGCCATTCGTCCATCAGCCGGGCGAAGGCGCGGGCGAACTCGTCGTGTGTCAGGGCACCCCTGGTGACGAGCTGCGGAGCCAGCGCCTCGTGCAGGGTGTGCACCAGCGCGCGGGCGGTGCGGTGGTGGCGCACGAACGGCGGCGTGTCGGACGTGTCGGCCATGCGCTCGTCCCGTCGTCTCGGCTGTGGTGCGGGCGGCGGGATCGCCGGCCGTCGGAGGAGAAAGATTTGCATTTGTCATGCATTTTATGTTTATCCCCGCGAAGGCGCTGTGACGGCCGTCACACGGGTGCCGCGTACGAACAAAAAAAAGCCGCCGACCTGGAGGGTCGGCGGCCCGAGATTAGGGAGGAAACGCACGGCACCGTGTGCCGTAGCTGCGTGATACTTAGTGGTTCGAAGGGCCGCGGTGGTAACACCAATTCCGAATGGGTGCGGTGCGCGGACGTCATGAGGTGCGACGACGGGACGCGCCTCCCCTACGCCAGCTTCTCGCGGATGAGATCCTTGGTCTCGTCGATGCCGAACAGCTCGATGAAGGAGCCCATGCGGGGGCCGGTCGTCTGGCCCAGCAGGATCTCGTAGAGCGCCTGGAACCATGCGCGCAATTCGGTGAAGCCGTGCAGCTTGCCGACCTCGAACACCTCGTTCTGGATGGTCTCGGCTTTGGCGTCGGACAGCAGATCCAGGCGCTTCAGCAGGTCCTCCAGCGCCGCGCGCTCGGTGTCGGTGGGGGCGCGGTACTGCTTCGTGGGCTTCACGAAGTCCTGGTAGTAACGGACCGCGTAGCCGGCCAGCGTGTCCAGCAGCGGGCTGTTTTCGGGCGTGGCGTCCGGGGCGTAGCGGCTGATGAAGCCCCACATGACGTCCTTCGTCTCGGCGTTCGCCACGCCGGCAAGGTTGAGCAGAAGGCCGAAGCTGAGGTCGGCGCGCACGGCCGGCGGCTTGCCGTCATGGATGTGCCACGCCGGGTTCTCCAGCCGCTTGGCCGGCTCCTCCGCCGGGAACTTGGAGGTGAAGGCGACGTACTCGTCCACCGCGCGCGGGATCACGTCGAAATACAGGCGCTTGGCCGTCTTCGGCTTCTGGAACATGTACAGCGACAGGCTCTCCGGCGGGGCGTAGGCCAGCCACTCCTCCATGGTCAGGCCGTTGCCCTTCGACTTGGAGATCTTCTGCCCCTTGTCGTCCAGGAACAGCTCGTAATTGAAGCCCTCGGGCGGCTGGCCGCCGAGGATCTTCACGATCTTGCCGGCCAGCTCGACCGAGGGGATCAGGTCCTTGCCGGACATCTCGTAATCCACACCCAGCGCGTACCAGCGCATGCCCCAGTCGGGCTTCCACTGCAGCTTGACATGCCCGCCGGTGACCGGCGTTTCCACCTTCTTGCCGTCCTCGTCCTCGAACACGATGGTGCCGGCGTCGGCGTCGCGCTCCAGCACCGGGACCTGCAGAACACGCCCCGTCGAGGGCGAGACGGGCAGGAAGGGGGAGTAGGTCTGCTGCCGTTCCGCGCCCAGCGTGGGCAGCATCACCGCCATGATCTCGTCGTAGTGGCGCAGGATCTTCAGCAGCGCGTCGTCGAAGCGCCCGGACGCGTACCAGTCGGTGGAGGACTGGAACTCGTAGTCGAAGCCGAAGCCGTCGAGAAAGGCGCGCAGGCGCGCGTTGTTGTGGGCACCGAAGCTCTCGTGCGTGCCGAAGGGATCGGGCACCTTGGTCAGCGGCTTGCCCAGGTGCTGCGCCACCATCTCCTTGTTGGGGATGTTGTCGGGCACCTTGCGCAGCCCGTCCATGTCGTCGGAGAAGGCGAACAGCCGGGTCGGCAGGTCGGACATGCGTTGGAACGCCTGGCGCACCATGGTCGTGCGCGCCACCTCGCCGAAGGTGCCGATGTGCGGCAGGCCGGACGGGCCGTAGCCGGTCTCGAACAGGACGTAGCCTTTGGCCGGCGGGGTTTTCGAAAAGCGCGCGACCAGCTTGCGCGCCTCCTCGAACGGCCACGCCTTCGCCTGCAACGCCAGTTCCCGCTCGCTCGTCATCACCCGAGACCCTTTACTCTAAGGACTTTTCCGGAAAGCCGGACCCTAGGGCGAAGCCGCGGCGCGGTCAATTCCCGCTGAGGGGTTTCATGGGTTGGGCTTCGCTGACGCCCCGCCCAACCTACGTGGCCGCATCCGCCTCGGGTTCGTCGCGGAAGCTGGTCTGGATGGCCTCCACCGCGTCCATGCGCGCGGCCAGCGCCTCGACGCAGGCCGGGTCGAACTTCGTGCCGGCGTGGGCGCGCAGATAGTCCAGCGCCTGGGCGTTGCTCCACGCCGCCTTGTACGGGCGCTCGCTGGTCAGCGCGTCGAACACGTCGGCCACGGTGGTGATGCGGCCTTCCAGCGGGATCGCCTCGCCCGCCAGACCGTGCGGGTAGCCGGAGCCGTCCACCGCCTCGTGGTGGCAGGCGATGACGTTGCGCAGCAGGTCGGCGTGCGGCAGGCGGTGCAGGCCGTGCAGGCCGTGGTCGCGCTGCATCGCCTCGACGATCTCCAGCCCGCGCGCCACGTGCGTCTGCATGATGGCGTACTCGTCCGGCGTCAGGCGGCCGGGCTTCAGCAGGATGCGGTCGGGCACGGCCACCTTGCCAACGTCGTGCAGCGGCGCGTACTGGAACAGGTACTCGACGAACTCGTCCGACAAACCGCGCGCCGGGGCCAGCCGCCGGGCGATCAACTGGGCGTAGCGGGCCATGCGCTCCAGATGGCCGCCGGTCTCCTGATCGCGGAACAGGCTCATGGCGCGCGCCGTGCGCACGGCGGCCAGCATGGCGCGCAGGGTCGACAGCTCGTGCGCGATCATCAGCGCGGCGATGCGGCGGAACGGGCGCAGCGCCTCCATCACCGCGGGCGTGAAATAGCCGGGCTGGAAGGAGTTGAAGAACAGGAAGCCGTACAGCGTGTCCTGCCACTGCACCGCCGCCACGCAGCGCGCCCGGTAGCCGTGACGCACCAGCGGCACCGCCTTGAAGTCGGTCCGGGCGGCAGTCTGCAGATCGTTTTCCACCAGCGGCCTGCCGTCGCGCGCCACGGCGTCGAGCCCGGGAAACGCGTCCAGCCGGGCCGTATAGCGCCCGAGCGGGTTCGGCCCGTCGTTGGAGTGCACGAAGGCCTTCACCGTGCCTTCCTTCGGTTCGTACACGGCAGCGGCGATGCGGTCGATGCCGGCGAGCAGCGGGTACACCCGCATCTCGGCGTGCAGTGTACGCAACTTCTCGGCGACGCAGCCACCGCCGAGAAGGGTGTCGGCCGGCTCCTCGTCCGGTTGGGCGTGCAGCTCTGGCAACAGCGCGGGCATCGTGGGCCGCCATCGGAAATTGCGGAAGCCGCGACACTACGGGCGATTTGTTGCCGCCATCCTGCGGATTTGTGACGGGACGGAGACAGTTGCTCCGGGCGATACGCTCGGCCAGGGTGGGGCGGCATTTCGGCAGGGGGGACCAATGGGGTGGATCTATCTGTCCGTCGCCATCGTTTTCGAGATCGTCGGCACCACGGCGATGAAGATGTCCAACGGAATGACGCGCCTGTGGCCGGGCGTGACGGTGGTGGTGTGCTACGCTGTCGCCTTCGCCATGCTGGCGCAGGCGTTGAAGACGATGGAGGTCGGCATCGCCTACGCCGTGTGGTCGGCGGTGGGCACGGCGGTCGTCGCCGGCATCGGCATCGCCCTGTTCGGCGAATCGGTGAGTCCGCTGAAGCTGGCGGGGATCGCGCTGATCGTCGCCGGCGTGGTCAGCCTGCGCCTCGCCGAAGGCGGGGCGTCGTAGGAGGGCGGCGATGGAACTGCTGGGGATGCTGGCGCTGGCCGTGGTGATCGCGCTGCTGATCCGTGCAAGCCGGCGTCGAAACGCCGGAACGGACCAGGAGATCGCCCCGCACGACCGTCACGACCGGGGGGCGTAGGCTGGTCCCGGAACGGTGGGATACGTATCGACGGCCCTTGCGCCGGGCGGTGCGCGCCGACACACTGCGGCGCATGTCGAACGCACTCGTCCCCTTCGCCGGCCCGCTGTACGAGCGGGACCACGCCGCCTGGCTGCTGGAGCAGGCGGGCCTGTTGCGGGCCGGGCCGGCGGCGGCCGTCGATGCGTCGCGGCTTGCCGGGGAGCTGGAGGCCATGGTGCACGCCGAACGCCGCGCGCTGGGTCTGCTGCTGAAGACCGCCATCGAGCACCTGCTGAAGTGGCGCTTCCAGCCGGAGCGTCGTTCGGAGGGCTGGCGACGCGCCGTCTTCCAGGCGCGCGACGGCATTGAGGATATCCTCGACACCAGCCCCATGCTGCGCTCCGACCTGGAGGCGCTGGTCGAGCGCAACTACCGCCGCGCCGTGCGCGACGCCGCCCTGGAGACCGGGCTGGCCGAAACGGCGTTTCCGGCGACATGGCCGTTCGCGGTCGAAGACATCCTGTTCGGGGCGTTCTGACGCACGCCCGTTACCGGATTCCTGCCATGTGATCTCGGCAACCGTCCCGCCGGATATGCAAGACTACGCTTGCGGGTATGCGCATGACGGATATCATGCGCCTGCGTGGTATTTCTTTCGGGTGCAAAGGGGGCTGGTGGAATGCGCTTGGCGATGGTTCTGACCGTGTGTGCGACGCTTCTGTCCGCATTCTCCCCGCAGCCGGCCGCCGCCATCGACGTGGCCAAGGCAGCATCCGAGTTCGGCCAGGAAGGCGCCTGGACCAACGTCTGCGACATCGACCGGATGACCGACTCCCGCGCCTGCCGTCTCGCGGTCTACCGCCTGTTCGACGACGGCAAGGACGTGGGATTCATCGCGCTGAGCGTCATCCCCACGGGCAACGACTACCACCTGTTCCTGACGTCGAGCCAGGGCATGATCGACAGCTGCGCCATCCGTGTCGACCGCCAGCCGCGCATCGAGTCGCGCATCGCGACGATCAACATGTGCATGTTCCCGAACTTCATGTCGGGCCGCATCCTCGACCAGTTCAAGAATGGCTCGACCGTGCTGGTGCGCGTCAACTTCACCCGCGCGGGCAAGCGCGACATCGACTTCTCGCTGAACGGCTTCAGCAAGAACTTCGAAGAGATGCAGCGCAGCCTGCAGTAAGCAAGGTTTCGGGAAGCCACGGCATCGCGCACAAGGTTTCCACGGATTGCACGGATTTAGGCACGGATTACACAAATCTTTTTTGCTGTGCATCGCGCTTTCTGAACGGCGCGAATTCAGCAAGCCTCAAAAAATCCGTGCAATCCGTGGAAACCTTGTATTCCGGTTCGGACGCTTCGGTTACGTTCGCCGCCGCCCCGCGCCGGCACCCCGCCGGTCATCCTCGTCGAAGAGTTCGGCCAGCTTGTTCATCACCGTGCCGCCCAGTTGCTCGGCATCCACGATGGTCACGGCGCGGCGGTAGTAGCGCGTCACGTCGTGGCCGATGCCGATGGCCACCAGTTCCACCGGCGAGCGCGTCTCGATGAACTGGATCACCTCGCGCAGGTGGCGCTCCAGGTAGTTGCCGGCATTGACCGACAGCGTGGAATCGTCGACCGGCGCGCCGTCGGAAATGACCATCAGGATGCGCCGCTGCTCGGGCCGGGCGATCAGGCGGTTGTGCGCCCACATCAACGCCTCGCCGTCGATGTTCTCCTTCAGGATGCCTTCGCGCAGCATCAGGCCCAGGTTCTTGCGCGCCCGGCGCCAAGGCTGGTCGGCCGCCTTGTAGACGATGTGGCGCAGATCGTTCAGGCGGCCGGGATTGGCCGGCTTGCCGTGACTCAACCAATGCTCGCGCGCCTGCCCGCCCTTCCAGGCGCGGGTGGTGAAGCCCAGCACCTCCACCTTCACCGTGCAGCGTTCCAGCGTGCGGGCCAGGATGTCGGCGCTCATGGCGGCGATGGTGATCGGCCGGCCGCGCATGGAGCCGGAATTGTCGATCAGCAGCGTCACCACCGTGTCGCGGAAGTCCATCTCCTTCTCGCGTTTGTAGGACAGCGGCACCGCCGGGTTGACGACGATGCGCGACAGGCGCGCGGCGTCGAGCAGCCCTTCCTCCAGGTCGAACTCCCACGACCGCTGCTGCTTGGCCAGCAGGCGGCGCTGCAGGCGGTTCGCCAGCTTGGAGATGACGCCCTGCAGATGCTGGAGCTGCTGGTCGAGCATCAGGCGCAGGCGCGCCAGCTCGTCCGGGTCGCACAGCTCGTCGGCGGCCACCACCTCGTCGAACTGGGTGGTGAAGGCCTTGTATGCGTTGGGGTCCGCCTCGTTGCGGCGGTTGTGGTCGGGGCGCCAGGGGTAGCCGGGGCCGGCGGGCTCCTCCGCCCCCTCGCCCTCGCCCAGGTCGCCTTCACCCTCCTCGCCGCCGTCCTCCGCGCCCTCTCCGTCATCGGATTCCTGCGTCTGCTGGGAGGTGAGCGAATCGGCCTCGGTCGAGACATCCTCCTGGCCGCGGGTCTGGCCCTCGTTCGGCTGGCTCTCGTTCTCCTCGGAGGATTTCTCCTCCTGGTCCTCCTCCTCGCTGGTGTCGGGCTCCTGCCCGACCTCCATGTCCAGGTCGGCCAGCAGCTTGCGCACGGCACGCGCGTAGGCGTCCTGGTCGGCCATGACGTTGGCCAGCTCGTGCAGGTCGTGCTTCAGCTTCTGCTCGACCCAGGGGCGCCACAGCTCGACCATCCGCTGCGCCGAGGCCGGCGGGGCGGCCCCGGTCATCGCCTCGCGTGCGATGAGGCGCAAGGCCTCGGACAGCGGCGCCTGCTCGCGTTCGGTGACCTTCTCGAAACCCTGGCGGCGGTAGCGCTCGTCGAGTGCCGCTTCCAGGTTGGCGGCGACGCCGGCCATGGCGCGTGCCCCCAGCGCCTCGCAGCGCGCCTGCTCCATGGCGTCGAAGGCGGCGCGCGCCGTGTCGCCCAGCGGCAGGCGCTGCGCGTGGATGGCGTTGTCGTGGAAGCGCAGGCGCAGCGCCACGGCGTCGGCCGCCCCGCGCAGCGTGGCGACGTCGTGCGGGTTGAGGTCGCGCGCCGGCAGCGGCACGCGCACCCGCGCGCCCATCACGCCCGGCGGGTCGGAGGAGAACCCCACCTGGATGTCGTCCCGCCCCGACAGCGCGCGCACGGCGGCGGTGGTGGACCGCTTGAAGACTTCGACGGGGGATTCGCGATCGGACATGGCGGTCTTCAGGTCAGGAGCTGGAAGTCGGCGAGGCGCGCGGCCTTGCGGTCGAAGGTGAGGGTGGCGGAGCAGCCCCGGCGGGTGTTCGTCCGGCCGATCAGCGCGTCGGCGAAGCCGGGGCCGCCGTTGCGCCAGTCGGCCAGCGCCTCGGCGACCTCGGCCCGGTCTTCGATCGCGAACCCGTCGGCGACGATCAGGGCGTCGAGCAGGTCGGCGACGACGTCCTTGCCGTAGCGATAGCCGCGGGTCAGCACCCACACCGTCTCGCACAGGACGGCGCGGTTGATGAAGACCTCCTCCCCCACGTCGGTATGACCGTCCACGAACGCCTTGGCGGCGGCGGACTGCGCCGGTTCGTCGTTGAGGAGGAAGCGCAGCAGGACGTTCGTGTCGATGCCCTTCATGCACGCGTCGCCCGGTCGATCGCCGCCTGGGAGATCACGTCGTCGATCTCCTCCAGCGACAGCGGGCGCTCCGGCTTCGGGAGGAAGCCGAACAGGTCGCTGGCCTTGCGGGGCCGCGGCACCAGCACGGCCGTGTGCTTCGCGGCGTCGACGTCGATCCGCACGCGGTCGCCGGGCTTGAGGCCGAGCCGGTCGCGGACGTCCTGCGGCAGAGCGATCTCGCCGTTCGGTCCGACCTCGATGTAGCCCATGGCGACCTCCTTACGCGGGCCGTCACACCGGGTGGCGTCACACCAGGTTGACGGCCACCCCCGTCTCCGGCAGTTCGGTGCCGAAGCAGCGCTGGTAGTACTCGGCCACGGCCGGGCGCTCCACCTCGTCGCACTTGTTCAGGAACGTGATGCGGAAGGCGAAGGCCACGTCGCTGAAGATCTCGGCGTTTTGCGCCCAGGTGATCACCGTGCGCGGGCTCATCACCGTCGACACGTCGCCGTTGATGAAGCCCTGGCGCGACATGTCGGCCAGCCGCACCATGGCGCTCACCGTCTCGCGGCCCCTGGGCGTGTCGTAGCTGGGCACCTTGGCCAGCACGATGTCCACCTCCGCGTCGTGCGGAAGGTAGTTCAGCGTGGCCACGATGTTCCAGCGGTCCATCTGGCCCTGGTTGATCTGCTGCGTGCCGTGGTAGAGGCCCGTGGTGTCGCCCAGGCCCACGGTGTTCGCCGTGGCGAACAGGCGGAAGCCCGGGTGCGGGCGGATCACGCGGTTCTGGTCGAGCAGCGTCAGCTTGCCCTCCACCTCCAGCACGCGCTGGATGACGAACATCACGTCCGGCCGGCCGGCGTCGTATTCGTCGAACACCAGCGCGCAGGCGTGCTGCAGCGCCCAGGGCAGGATGCCCTCGCGGTATTCGGTGACCTGCTGGCCGTCGCGCAGGACGATGGCGTCCTTGCCCATCAGGTCGATGCGGCTGATGTGGCTGTCCAGGTTCACGCGGATGCACGGCCAGTTGAGGCGGGCGGCCACCTGTTCGATGTGGGTGGACTTGCCGGTGCCGTGATAGCCCTGGATCATCACGCGCCGGTTGTAGGCGAAGCCGGCGAGGATGGCGAGCGTGGTGTCGCGGTCGAAGCGGTAGGCGTCGTCGACGTCGGGCACGTGTTCGCTGCGCTGGCTGAACGCCGGCACCTGCAAATCCGAATCGATGCCGAAGGTTTGGCGCACCGACAGCTTGATGTCCGGCACGTGATCGAACTTGGCCGAGGTGGCCTGCGAGGCTCCAGGAGAAGGCATGGGAGGGTCTTGTCGTTTCGCGTCGGTTCCCGGCGGACGGCGGTGCCGGCTCGATTGGTCAGTCCTTATACACCATAACAGGCTTTTAGGGTGTTGTAGGCCTGATTGATCTGTTTCAGCTTCTCTTCCGCCTCGCGATCGCCGCCGTTGGCGTCGGGGTGGTGGATCTTCACCAGCTCGCGGTAGCGGGCCTTGATGCGGGGGAAGTCCACCGGCGGGGAAAGTTCAAGGAGGATCAGCGCCTCCTCCTCCGGGGTGCGGGCGGCGCGGCGGCGTTCCGCCTGCTCCTCGCCGCCATCCGTGCCGGCGTCGCGGCCGAACTCGAACCCGAAGCCGTGCATGGCGCGGTCGCGCAGGAACTTCTCCTGCACTCGCCAGAACCCCATGGGCCAGGTCGGTCGCTGCCACGTGGTGTCCTTGCGCACCTCGCGCTCGATCTGGTCGGCCGACATGCCGGCGTAGTAGTCCCACGCCTTGTTGTACTCGCGCACGTGGTCCAGGCAGAACCAGAAATACTCGTTCAGGCGGTCGCGGCCCTTCGGTGCGCGGTGCGCGCCTTCGCTGGAGCAGCCGGGATGGTCGCAGGCGCGCAGGGCGCGGTGCGGCTGGTCGTAGATTCGCTGGTCGGCGACGCGGGCACGATTGCGGTGCATCGGCTGAGTATGGGGAGGCGCCGACGCTCTGGCAAGCGCGGCATGGCTGCCTGGAGGGGTGTGCGCGCCCGCCTTGACAGCGCCGCGGTTCGGCGGTCCCCTGTCCGCGAACCGTCTCATCGAGGAACATCATGACCTACGCCGAACGCATCCGCCGCAACCTCACCGACGGCCTGGCGCCGCAACGGCTGGAGGTGGTGGACGACTCCGGGCGCCACGCCGGCCACGCGGGGGCCCGGCCGGAGGGCGAGACCCACTTCAGCGTCACCGTCGTCTCCGCCGCCTTCGAGGGCAAGACGCGCGTCGAACGCCAACGTATGGTCTACGCGCTCCTGAAGGACGAAATGGCCGAGCGCGTGCACGCGCTGGTGCTGAGCACGCTGACTCCGCAGGAAGACCGCTGAAGCACCGGATTCCGCCAGTTCCCGCGCGGAGCGGGCGGAATAGCATACATACGCATGCAACTATTAGGTGATTATATCGGGTGCAACGGCAGAGATGGATGCAGCGTGGGTTGCATTTCGCGCCTCGTTTAGTAAAGTGCGAAGTGTGCACCATTTATCGCGCCGCGTCGGGACCGCGTTCCGCCCGGCCGGCACGGGGGGAAGGCAGCGCATGGCGAGACGGGGGCCGAAGACGAAGCGGAAGGCCGAGCACACCTCGGTCGTGTCCGGTTTGCAGAGCCGCAACATCATGGTCGGCGGCCATCGCACCAGCATGCGCCTGGAGCCGTCCATGTGGGATGCGCTCGACGACATCGCGCGCCGCGAAGGGCTGTCGGTGCACGAACTGTGCACCCGGATCAAGGAACGCCTCGACCAGCAGGCGAAGCTCCGCGACGGCGCGGACGACGACAAGGTGACGCTCACCTCGGCGGTGCGGGTGCTGATCGCCATGTACTACCGCCGCGCCTCCACCGACGAGGGGCACAGCCGCGCCGGGCATGGCGAGGGCGATCCGTTCTCCGGAACGCCCTTCGCGATGCCGGCGCGCGAGGGCGGCGATCCGCCGACCGACGAGGGCGGCGAACCGCCGGGCGGCGACGGGCCGGGCTTCTCCGGTTCAGGGAAGCCGCCGGGCGTCAGCAGCAAGCCGCAGGCCGGCCCGGCGCACCTGGACGCGTGAACGGTTCCGACGTTTTTGCAGGTTGGGCTTCGTAGGCTGGGTTGAGGCGCGGCCGAAAACCCAACGTGGTTGCGACGCGAGGGCTGTTGGGTTTCACCCCAACCTACGCGCTCAATCGGCCGCCGCGTCGTCCTCGCGCTTGCCCGTGTAGTGTTCGGGCCAGTGGCGGCGGGCGTGTTCACCATCGCTGCGGAACATGTGGCACATGTCCAGGAGCGGCGGGCGGCCGTGCGAGACCCGGCGTGTGCCCTCCGCCTTGGCGCGCTCCTCCGCCTCGCGGGAGAGCAGCGGGAAGACGGTCTGGAACGCCGTGGTGGCGACGGGGCCCAGCAGTTCCACCAGATGGGTGCAGCCGTGCACGCCGCCCAGCCGTTCCTTGACCGCGCGCGTCCAGCCCTTGGTGACGTTCAGGCCCACCAGCTTCTGGAAATCGGGCGTGATGTCGCCGCAGGCCTGGTAGGGGCTCTTCTCCGTCACCACCTCGACGGCGTGCACGGTCAGGCGGTCGTCCACCGTCAGGCGGATCCACATCTCGTGCACGGGGTCGCCCGGCTCCAGCCGGCCGCGCTGCTCGGTGTTGAAGCTGTAGCTCTTCACGTCCGTCAGGTGGCCTTCGATGTCCCACAGCCCGTCGGCGCGGCGATACCCGCGGCAGACCACCTCGCGGGTGTGGATGTGCTCGCGCGCGGCGGGTTCGGACAACGGCATGGACGTTCCTTCGCTCTCGACACCGCTACCATGCGGTGCAGCGAATATCGGCGGGGCTAACACTTGGGTCAAGGCACCCCGCCGCAATCCTGCCATCACCGTCGGACGGACGCCGTCAGGGCGAGACCTCGAGCGAGTATTGGGACCCGAAGATGAAGGCGTCGCGGTCCTTGATCTCCTCCTCCAGGTGCGTGCGCACCACGGCGAACAGGTCGCGGATGGAGACGATGCCGACCACCTCGCCGTCCCGCACCACCGGCAGGTGGCGGTAGCGGTGCCGTTCCATGAGGGCCAGCGCCACGCCGGCGGCCGCGTCGGGACCCAGCGTGTCGGGGTTGGCGGTCATCACCTCCGACAGGCGTGTCGTGTCGGGGTCGCGCCCGGCGGCGACCACGCGGGTGGTCAGGTCGCGCTCGGTGAAGATGCCGACGAGCCGCCGACCCTCGGTGACCAGAACGGCGGCGATCCGGCGCTCCGCCATGATCCGCGCGGCCTCGCGCACGCCGGCGTCGGCAGTCAGGCAGGTGAGCGTCTGGTCCTTGATGACGTCGGGCATGAGCGTGCGGTTCGGCATGGATCGTCTCCCCAACCCCAACATTGCGTCCGGTGCGCGACAATCAGTCGTGCCAATGGAATGTTGCGGTGGCGACCGCCGCGTTCAAGGTGCGGCCATTCAAAGCGTGGAACGTCGGGTTTCCAGATCGGCCGGCGGGGTGACGCGCACGGCGGTGATCTGGTGGCGCTGGCGGCGCAGGATCTCGAAGCGGAATCCATAGAAGGTGAAGACCTGCCCCACTTCGGGGATCATGCGCGCCTCGTACAGCACCAGCCCGGCGATGGTGGAGGCCTGCTCGTCCGGCAGGCGCCATTCGAACTCGCGGTTCAGGTCGCGGATGGTCACCCAGCCGTCGATGACGTAGGAGCCATTGGGCTGCGGGCGCACGCCGGCCACCTGCACGTCCAGCTCGTCGGAGATGTCGCCGACGATCTCCTCCAGGATGTCCTCCAGCGTCACCACGCCCATCAGGGTGCCGTACTCGTCGACCACCAGGGCGAAGTGCTCGCGCCGCTCGCGGAAGGCCTGGAGCTGGTCGAGGAGCGTGGTGGTGTCCGGGATGAACCAGGGTTGCGCCGCCAGCGCCACGACGTCGAGCGGGTCGAGCTGCCCGCCGTGCGCGCGCACCTCGCGCAGCAGCGCCTTGGCGTGCAGCACGCCGACGATGTTGTCCGGCTCGTCCTTCCACAGCGGCAGGCGGGTGTAGGGGCTGGCCAGCACCTCGTCGACGATCTGCGCCGGCGGCAGGCCGGCGTCGATGGTCACCAGGGTGCGGCGGTGCGTCATGATTTCGGCCACCGACACCTCGGCGAGGTCGAGAATGGAGCGCAGCATGGCGCGCTCGTGCCGGGTCTCCTCGTCCTCCTCGGTCGGTTCCTCGCCGCGGTGCAGCTCGATGGCGCCGCGCAGCTCCTCGGCCGAGGAACCGACGGAAACGGTGCGGATGTCGCTGCCGAACAGGCGCATCAGCCGCGCCACCAGCCACGCCACGGCGGCGGTGATGGGGGCGAGCACGCGCACCAGCGCCCGCACCGGCTTCGCCACCGCCAGCGCCGTGCGGTCGGCGTGATTGATGGCGTAGGTCTTGGGCATCACCTCGGAGAAGACGACGACCAGCACCGTCATGCCGATGGTGGCGTAGGCGACGCCGGTGTCGCCGAACAGGCGGATCAGCACGCTGGTGGCCAGTGCCGAGGCCAGGATGTTGACCGCGTTGTTGCCCAGCAGCAGGGCGCCGATCAGTCGCTCCTTGTCTTCGCGCAGGCGGTTGACGAGGCGGGCGCGGGCGCTGCCTTCGTTCTCCAGCTGGTGCATGCGCGGCCGCGAGGCGGCGGTGAGCGCCGTCTCCGATCCGGAGAAGAACGCCGACAGCGCCAGGAGGACGATGATCGCCAGCGCCGACAGCCACAGCGTGAGGTCTTCGGTCAGGGCGGCGCCGAGGTCGAGCGTGGGGTCCATGGGGGAGGGTCAGGTATGCCGGGAGGCCGCCGACCCGGCTGGCGGAGGAACCGTTGCCGGGCTGTTGCGGCCGGGGCGGCGGCGCAATGGATAGGGGCGGATCAGCACCTCGGCGGGAATGCGCCATTCCCGATGGAGCTTCCATGCCTGCTCCAGCGTCAGGTGCCGATAGCGGTTCAAAACCTCTGACGCGCGGGCCTTCGAGCCGAGCAGTTCAGCCAGATCCTTCTGCTGGCGACCGGTCTGTTCCATGTGTGCGCGCAACGCGTCCGGAGCTTCGGGCGGTTCAACCGGCCAGTGCCGCGCCTCATAATCGCCGATTACCAGCGCGAGCATGTCGAAGCGGTCAGCCTCCGGCGTCCCGGGCTCAGGCTCGTTCTCGAAGTAGCGCTCGATCTCCGTAAGAGCCCGGTCGTAGTCCGCTTCCGTTTTCAGCGGCCGAATATCCATCATCACACGGTCCTCGGATTGATGCCGTCGTATTCCTCGTGCGTGCCGACGAACTTCACGAGCACGCGCTTAAACCGATACGAGACGTGGGCAATCAGGCGGTACTTGTTGCCACCAAGGTCGAAGATCACGCGGCTGTCGGCGACGAAATCCACCGCCGCCCCGAAATCACTCTTGATGTCCGCCGGCCCCTGCCAGGACGCTTGGCGCACGACGCTGTGCCACATCCGCAACGGCGTTTCCGCTCGGGGGTGCTTCTCCCAGAACTGCCGGAGCGTGCGGAGGGCGATGACCTGCATAAGGTATCGTAGCACGTTCCGAATCTGGGAACAATGCGAAGTTCCCAAATTCGGAACGATTCCTTACTTGCTGACCGCCTCCGCCATAAGCGCCCGCACCGCTTCCGGGTCGACGTCGCGCTGGGTGAAGGCGTGGCCGATGCCGCGGGTCAGAACGAAGGTGATGCGGCCGTCCTTCACCTTCTTGTCCTTGGCCATGGAGGCGATCAGCTCGTCGACGTCCCACGCCACGCCGGGCACATCGGTGGGCTTGGTGGGCAGGCCGACGGCCCCCAGGTGGCGCCGCGCGCGCACGGCGTCCTGGCCGGGGCACAGGCCCAGGCGCACCGACAGGTCGAACGCCATCACCATGCCGATCGCCACCGCCTCGCCGTGCAGCAGCCGGGATCCGTACCCGGTCGCCGCCTCCAGCGCGTGGCCGAAGGTGTGGCCGAGGTTGAGGAGCGCGCGGTCGCCGCTCTCGCGCTCGTCCACGCCGACGATGGCGGCCTTGGCCTCGCAGCTCACCTTGACGGCGTGGCGGCGCGCTTCGCTGTCGCCCTCGACGACGCGGGATCCGTTGGCCTCCAGCCAGTCCCAGAAGTCGGGCAGGCGGATCAGGCCGTACTTCGCCACCTCGGCGTAGCCGGCCAGCACCTCGCGCCGGGGCAGCGTGTCCAGCGTGGCGGTGTCGGCCACCACGAGGCGCGGCTGGTGGAAGGCGCCGACGAGGTTCTTGCCATGCCGGGTGTTGATGCCCGTCTTGCCGCCGACCGAGCTGTCCACCTGCGACAGCAGCGTCGTCGGCACCTGGATGAAGTCGATGCCGCGCAGCGCGATGGCGGCGGCGAAGCCGGTGATGTCGCCGATGACGCCACCGCCCAGCGCGATCAGCACGGCCGAGCGCTCGATCCCCCGCCCCAGCACGGCGTCCATCAGCCGTTCCAGGTGGGCGAAGTCCTTGGTCTTCTCGCCGGCCGGCAGGATGATGGGCGTGCCGGCGTCCAGGCCGGATTCCCGCAGCGTGCGCTCCAGCGTCGGCAGGTGGTGCTGCGCCACATGGTCGTCGGTCACGACGATGGGGGCGCGGCCGCGCGTGATGCCGGCGATGCGGGCGCCGGCCTGGGCCAGGATGCCGTCGCCCACCAGGATGTCGTAGCTGCGGGCGCCGAGGTCGACGCGGACGGTTTCGCTCATCAGTGCTTCTCCTCGGGGTGGCGCGCGGCGCGGGCGAGCGGGTGGCCGACGTGGGCCTCCAGCGCTTCCATCACGCGTTCCACGGTGTATTCGGGCGGATTCTCGTCGCTTTCCACCGTCAGGTCGGCCTCGGCGTAGACGGGGTAGCGCAGCTCCATCAGGCGGGACAGGATCTCGCGCGGGTCGCCCTTCTTCAGCAGCGGCCGGTTGGTGCGCCGTGCCGTGCGGGCCAGCAGGATCTCCAGATCGGCGCGCAGCCACACCGACAGGCCGCGCTCGCGGATCAGTGCCCGCGTCTGTGGGTCCATGAAGGCGCCGCCGCCGGTGGCCAGCACGTGCACCGGCGATTCGGTCAGCAGGCGGGCGATGATCTTGCGCTCGCCCGCGCGGAAGCCGGCCTCGCCGTCGCGGGCGAAGATCTCCTCGATGGTGCAGCCGGCCGCCGCCTCGATCTCGGCGTCGGCATCGCGGAAGGGCAGGCCGAGCCTGGCCGCCAGCCGCCGGCCGATGGCGCTCTTGCCGGCACCCATCAGCCCGACCAGCACCACGGTCCGGGGCAGCCCGCCGGTGGCCGGGCTGCCGGGGTGCCGCGCGGTCGGTGCCGGACGGTCCGGCGCGGAGGGCGTGGGGCGGTCGATCATGGCGGCACTGGTCTCCGGTGGGCTCGAAGCGGGTGTTCCTGTTGCCTGCGCCGCCAGCCGGGGCTAGAGTGTCGCTCCGAACGGGCTACGACCGGCCGGGTCGCAGGCGGGTGTGCGTCTTTAGCATGAAAGCGCATCCTTGTCCCAACCCCTGCGGCGTCCTGCCGTGGTAGGTCCGCGTCGCTCCCGCCTGTCCCAAAGCACCGGATCGTCCCGAACCATGAGCCGCGCCCTGTCCGTCCTCATCCTGTTGCTGCTGGTCGTCATCGGCGGCGGTATGGCGTTCCTGGCCGCCTGGGACATGCCGGCGCCGTCGAAGACGGTGGAAAAGGTCATCCCGGATGACCGCTTCCCGCGCTGACGGCGCCGGGAAAGACCCCGCCGCCCGCCGCCGCGTCGCGCCGGTTGCGGTCCGCATCGTCCTGATCGCGGCCTTGCTGGGCGCCGGCCCGCTGGCCGCCCAGCAGCCGGGGCCGCCCATCCGCCTGGTCCCCACCGTGCCCGGTGCCGACCAGCCGCCGCCGGAACCGCCCTTGCCGGGGCCGGTTCCATTGGTGCCGCCGCCGGTTCCCGGTCCCACGAACCCCATCGTGCCCAAGCCGCCGCCCGTGCGCGCGGAAACGTTGGCCGCGCCCGACCCGGACGGCGACGGCGTGCTCGACGCGCGCAACGGCGGGCTGGGCATCGCCCTGTGGCGCGGCCTGCCGCGCGCCGAACTTCTGCGCCTGCTGGCCGCGCTGCCGCCGGCCACGCCGTCGCCCGCCGCGCGTGCCCTGACGCGGCGCCTGCTGCTGAGCGCCGCCGCCGGGCCGCAGCCGGGGCCGGACGAGCCGCCGCCCGGCCGCCGCTTCGCCGCGCTGAAGGTGGAGGCGCTGGCGCGGCTGGGCGATCCGGCCGCCGCCCTGCAGCTCGCCGCCGTGCTGCCGGCCGCGCTGAAGGACGAGGCGGCGGCGCGCGCCATCGTCGACGCGCAGTTGCTGCAAGGCCCCATCGACTGTCCGGCGGCCCAGGCGCTGGGCGCCGGCTTCACCGATACCCACTGGCAGCGTCTGGAGGTCTTCTGCCGGGCGCGGGCCGGTGAGCGCGAGGAGGCGCGGGCGGTGCTGGGCGCGCTCCGTGCCGGCGGCGAGCGTGACGACGCCTTCCTCCAACTGGCCGAGGCGATGGTGGGCGGCGCGGTCCCGGCGGGGCGCGTGGTGAGGGACCCCACGCCGCTGACGCTGGCCATGCTGCGCGTGCTGAACCTGCCGGTGCCGCCGGAGGCGGTCGCTTTGGATGAGCCGGCGCGCCTTGCCGCCGTGGCGCGCAACACGGCGACCGACCCGGCGACCCGCGTGGCCGCGGCCGAGCGGGCGGCGCTGATGCAGTTCCTCGACGCCCGCGCGCTGGGTGAGGCGTACCAGGCCGCCCCGGCGCGCGGCGACGAACCGATGCGTCTGCGTGACCTGGCGGCGCGCGACCGGGGAGCGCGCGTGCGCGGCCTCGTCCAGCAGGCCTTCGCCGGGGCGATGGACGGCAACCGGCGCATGGCGCTGGCGGCGCTGGCGCTCGACCTGCTCGACCCGCCGATGCTGGCCGGGCCGGCGGGTGCCGTGGTGGCGGCCATGCTCGACAGCGTGACGCCGAACGCGCAGGCGGCCCCCTTGGCCCCGGCGGCGGCGCGGCTCTACACCGCGCAAGGGCGCGAGGACGCGGCGCGGCGCTGGCTCGACCTCGGCGCGCGCTCCGGCGGCGGCGTGCGGCTGTGGCCGCTGGCGGCGTCGTGGGCCGGGCCGGCGGGCCTTCAGGCGTGGCTGGACGACGTGCTGCGGCCCGGCGACCCGGCGACCAAGGCGCGCGCCGCCGGGTTGCTGGGGCTCCTCCAGGCGCAGGGCGTGGCGGTGCCGGAGGACGCGTGGCTGGCTGCCGCCGATGGCGCCGCCCCCGCCGGCGCCGGCCCGGCGCCCGACCCGGCGCTGTGGGATCGGCTGAAGTTCGCTGCGGCGGAGGGACGCACGGGAGAAACCGTGCTGGCGTCGCTCGCGCTGATGGGCAAGCTGGGGCCGGCGGGAACGTCGCCCGTGGTGATGGCGCGCATCGTCGCGTCGCTGCGGGCGGTGGGATTGGACGCCGAGGCGCGCGCGCTGGCCCGCGAGGCCGTCGCCGCGGCGGTGACGGGTTGACCATGGAAGAGAAGAAGGGGGACCGGGTGACCGAAAAGCGCCGTGGCCGTCCGTGCAAGCCGCGATCCCTGTCGGTTTCGCCGGAGCTTGACGCCTTCCTCGACATGCTGATGGCGGAGCGCGGGGCGGCGCTCAACACCCGTCAGGCGTACGAGCGCGACCTGATGGACGTGTCGCGCTGGCTGGCCCAGCGCGGGCTGGCGCTGGAAGCGGCGGGGACCGAGGATCTGCGCGCCTACCTCTCCCATCTGGCGCACGCCGACGCGGCACCGGCGCCGCGCACGGTGGCCCGCCGGCTGTCGGCGTTGCGGCAGTTCTACCGCTTCCTGGTGTCGGAAGGGCGGCGCACGGACGACCCGGCGTCGGCGCTGGACAGCCCCAAGCAGGGCCGCCCCCTGCCCAAGGTGCTGAGCGAGGCGGAGGTGCTGGCGCTGATCGACGCCGCGCGCCGGCGCGGCGGGCCGGAGGGGACGCGGCTGGTGGCATTGCTGGAGATCCTCTACGCCACCGGGCTGCGCGTGTCGGAACTGGTGGGCCTGCCGCTGTCGGCCATCCTGCGCGACGGGCGCGGGCTGATCGTGCGCGGCAAGGGGGGGAAGGAGCGCATGGTGCCGCTCTCCGACCCCGCGCGCGACGCCATCACCGCCTACCTGCCGCTGCGCAAGGAGTTCCTGGTGCCCGAGCGCGAGACGTTGCAGGCGAAGTTCCTGTTCCCCTCGCGCACGTCCGACGCCGGGCACCTGACGCGCCAGCGCTTCGCGCAGATCCTCAAGGACTTGACCGTCACCGCCGGCATCGACCCCGACAAGGTCAGCCCGCACGTGCTGCGCCACGCCTTCGCCACGCACCTGCTGGACCACGGCGCCGACCTGCGATCGGTGCAGAAGATGCTGGGGCACGCGGACATCGCCACCACGCAGATCTACACCCACGTGGTGTCCGACCGCCTGCGCCGCGTGGTGGTGGAACACCATCCGCTGGCGCGGCGCAAGGCGGGAAGCTGATCAACACCTTCGGTGCCGGCCCGGGGCGTGCTATACGCGCGGACGGAAGCCGTCGATCAAGGGGGACACGACATGGCGACGACCATCTCCGGGCTGGACATCCTGGGCCCGATGCTGCCGGGCTTCGAGGAGATCCTGACGCCCGAGGCCTGCGCCTTCATCGCCGAGCTGGAGATGCGCTTCGGCCCCGAGCGCGAGCGGCTGCTGGCCGTGCGCCGGAAGCACCAGGAGCTGATCGACAAGGGCGAGAAGCCGGACTTCCTGCCCGAGACGAAGGCCATCCGCGAGAGCGACTGGACCATCGCGCCTTTGCCGGCCGACCTCCAGGACCGCCGCGTCGAGATCACCGGCCCGGTCGACCGCAAGATGGTCATCAACGCGCTCAATTCCGGCGCCAAGGTGTTCATGGCCGACTTCGAGGACGCCAACTGCCCATCCTGGACCAATCAGGTCGAGGGGCAGATCAACGTCCGCGACGCCGTGCGCCGCACCATCGCCCACACCGACCCGGCGACCGGCAAGGCCTACGCGCTGAACGAGAAGACCGCCGTTCTGAAGGTGCGTCCGCGCGGCTGGCACATGGTGGAGAAGCACGTGCTGTTCGAGGGGCAGCCGGTCTCCGCCGGGCTGTTCGACTTCGGCCTATACGTTTTCCACAACGCCAAGGAGTTGCTGGCGCGCGGCTCCGGCCCCTACTTCTACCTGCCGAAGCTGGAGAGCCACTTCGAGGCGCGGCTGTGGAACGAGGTGTTCACGCTGGCCGAGGAGTACGTCGGCGTCCCGCACGGCTCCATCAAGGCGACCGTGCTGATCGAGACGATCCTGGCCGCCTTCGAGATGGACGAGATCCTCTACGAGCTGCGCGACCATTCGGCCGGCCTGAACTGCGGGCGCTGGGACTACATCTTCAGCTTCATCAAGAAGTTCCGCAACGACCCGGCCGCCGTCATGCCCGACCGCGCGACGGTCGGCATGGACGTGCACTTCCTCAGCTCCTACAGCCAGCTGGCGATCAAGACCTGCCACCGGCGCAACGCCCCGGCCATCGGCGGCATGGCGGCCTTCATCCCGGTGAAGAACGACCCGGCCGCCAACGAGGCCGCCTTCGCCAAGGTGCGCGCCGACAAGGAGCGCGAGGCGACCAACGGCCACGACGGCACCTGGGTGGCGCACCCCGGCCTCGTCCCCGTCGCCATGGAGGTGTTCGACCGCCACATGCCGACGCCCAACCAGATCCACAGGAAGCGCCAGGACGTGGCCGTGACCGCCGCCGACCTGCTGAAGGTTCCGGAAGGGCCGCGCACCGAGGCGGGCCTGCGCATGAACGTGGCGGTGGGCCTGGGCTACATCGAGGCGTGGCTGCGCGGCCTCGGCTGCGTGCCGCTGTTCAACCTGATGGAGGACGCCGCCACTGCCGAGATCAGCCGCACGCAGGTCTGGCAGTGGGTGCACCACGCCGCCGCCCTGGACGATGGCCGCACGGTGACGATGGAATTGGTGGATCAGGTGATCGCCGACGAACTGGCCGCCTGGAAGGCCCGCCTGGGCGACGCGGCGTACGAGTCGGGCGCGTGGGGCGAGGCGGCGGCGCTGTTCCGCGACTTGGTGGAGCGCAACGACTTCGTGGAGTTCCTGACGCTGCCGGCCTACGAGCGGATCGTCGCGGCGGGGGCGTGAGGCGATGATGGTACATAGTGGAAAGAGAAATCTCTAATTAGCAAGAGCGATAGCTGATCAAATATTTCGTCAACGGAGGCGATCGCGAGTCGCGTCGCGTATGAGAAAAAATATGGGGGATTCTATGCGTAACGAAGAAATTGTGACGAAAAGGATTAAATCGCTCGTTGCTGAATCGAAAAAAATTGTACGTCTCTTTTCTGCGCGTTCTGTGGGGGTTTCTCGCTGTCGGGCTTGGATTGCTGCTGCTATCAGCGCTGTGAGCAAAGCTGGGCTTGAAGATAGCTCGCCGTATCTGGCGCGTGCGAAAATAATTTACAACATGGCAGCCGGGGTGCCGGAACAAAATGTCGCAGAGTTGATGGTGGAATTATCTGATTTATTGGAGAGGCTTATTGAGGACATCGAGATAGGGTTGTTGCGCTCGGTCGAGATTAGAATTTCAGCGGAAACATTTGACGATATTATCGATCATGCTGAAAGTTATCTTGAAGAGGGGAGGAAGGATCCGGCGGCCGTCTTGGTCGGAGTAATATTTGAAGACGCAATACGAAAACTCAACCATTTAAATGGCAATGATATCAAGGGGAAAAATCTTGACGCGCTAATTAATGCTTTGAAAACCGCTGGAGTGTTGACGAAATTGGAGGCTAAGGAGGCTTTGGCCGCAGCTGGGTTAAGAAATGAAGCTGCTCATGCTGCGTGGGACGAATTCGAAAATGAGCAGGTTCGATCTGTAATATCATTCACGCGGCGTTTGATTAGAGAAAAGCTTGTGTGATGTCGGTAAGAAAGGCTAGTGTTGTGGCGGTTTTCTATTTGTCCGTTTTAGTAGCTGACTCAAGCATTTCGCCCACTGCATCGTGACATCAATGATTTTTGAATTTGGCGGCAGCGATAAAATGTTATCATTGATAATGCTGTCAACCATCTTTGCTATGGTTCGCGTACCCGCCACAGGCGGCACTAAACGCCGCTCGTCAGCCTTCCACCCGCCCCAGCCGGATCGCCAGCGGCCACAGGATCAGTCGCGCCTGCTCCGGGTCGCCCCAGAGTGGCGCGATCTCCCGGCCGAAGCCGGCCACCGGGTCGCCGCCTTCCGCCTTGATCCACGCCTTCACCGACGACCACGTGTCCAGGTAGCCCAGCACCTGCGGCAGCGTCCAGCGCGCCTCCATGGCCAGCGGCGACGCCGGCCGTTCGGGGAAGGGGAAGTCCAGGGAGCGGTAGCCGGTGCCCACATGCGCGCGTTCCGCCGGCCACCAGGGGCCCAGCGTGTCGTCGTGGAAGGCCCGCAGGGCCGTGCGCAGGGCCGCGTCCTCCGCCTCGATGGCGCCGTAGGTGACGAGCGCGAGGGCGGCCCCCGGCCGGGCCGCGCGGCGCACCTCGGCGTAGAAGGCCGGCAGGTCGAACCAGTGCGCCGCCTGTGCGGCGACGATCAGGTCGGCGGAGGCGTCGGGCAGGCCGCCGGATTCGGCGGGGGCGACGCGGTACTCCACGCGCTCGTGCGGAGTCGCGGCCTCGATCTGCGGAGCGCTGGCGTCGGTGGCGATCACGCGGGCGAAGCGCCGCGCCAGATCGACCGAAAGCTGCCCGTTGCCGCACCCCACGTCCCAGGCGAGGCCGTGCGCCGGCGCCGCGTCGGCCAGCGCGTCGGCCAAGGCGGCCGGATAGAGCGGGCGGAAGGCGCGGTAGTCCCCGGCGTGGCCGGAGAAATGGTCCTTGAAGGTCGTCATGGAGGTAAGGATAACGCGCCGGAGCGGCGGCGGCGAGCGGCCTTGTCGCATCCGCAGCATTCGGCTATGGCGCGGCGGTGCGGCACGTGGTAGGTACCCCGGTCTTTTTGCCGTTCTCCGCGATTTACCGGACATGCAGACCTTCCTGGAATTCGAGAAGCCGATTGCCGAACTCGAAGGCAAGATCGAGGAGTTGCGGCACCTCACCGACGCCGGCGACATCAACATCGCCGACGAGGTCGCCAAGCTGCAGGGCAAGGTCGACAAGCTGCTGCGCCAGACCTACGCCAAGCTGACGCCGGCGCAGAAGGTGCAGGTGGCCCGTCACCCCAACCGGCCGCACTGCCTGGACTTCGTCCAGGGCCTCGTCGAGGACTTCACGCCGCTGGCCGGCGACCGCCACTTCGCCGAGGATCAGGCGGTGGTGGGCGGCCTCGGCCGCTTCCGCGGCCGCTCGGTCGTGGTCATCGGCCAGGAGAAGGGGCACGACACCGAGTCGCGCGTGCGCCACAACTTCGGCATGGCCAAGCCCGAGGGCTACCGCAAGGCGCAGCGCCTGATGCAACTGGCCGAGCGCTTCAGGCTGCCGGTGCTGACGCTGGTCGACACCGCCGGCGCCTTCCCCGGCGTGCAGGCGGAGGAGCGCGGCCAGGCCGAGGCCATCGCCAAGAGCATCGAGTCCTGCCTGCGCGTCGGCGTGCCTCTGGTCGCCGCGGTGATCGGCGAGGGCGGCTCGGGCGGCGCCATCGCCATCGCCACCGCCGACCGCGTGCTGATGCTGGAGCACGCCATCTATTCGGTCATCTCGCCCGAGGGCTGCGCGTCGATCCTCTGGCGCAGCAACGACATGGCGGGCGAGGCGGCCACCGCGCTGCGCCTGACCAGCCAGGACCTGAAGGAACTGGGCGTCATCGACCGCGTGGTGAACGAGCCGATCGGCGGTGCCCACCGCAACCCCGACGCCACCGTGCAGGCGCTGGGCGACGCCATGGAGCAGTCGCTGGAGGAACTCGACGGCCTTGATGCCGACGCGCTGCGCCGCAAGCGCCGCGAGAAGTTCCTGGAGATGGGCCAGAAGGGTCTGGGCTAACGCATGGCGCGCGGCCGCCGTCTCCTCCCCGTGGCCGCGGCGGTCAACCTGGGGGCCGTGGCGGTCACGGTCGTGCTGTTCGTGGCGCTGGCGCCGCTGTTCCCGGCGCCGGAAGCCATGGCGGCCCTGCAGGCGCGTCTGGCGCTGGCGGCGCGGCTGTCGCTGTGGCCGGCGCTGGTGCTGTTCGCCATGGTGTGCGGCGTCATGGCGGCGCGCGGGCGGTCGCTGGCGTTCAACCCGATCGACGATCCGGAAAGCCGGGGCTACCGCGTCGCCCAGCGCGTGCTGTCCAACACGGTGGAGCAGACGCTGATCTTTCTGCCCGGCCTGTGGGCGCTGAGCGTGCTGCTGCCGGTCGACGGGCTGGGCGTCCCGCGCCTCGCCACCGCATTGTTCGTGGCCGGGCGGCTGCTGTTCTGGGCCGGCTACCACGTGCATCCCTACCTGCGCGCACCGGGCATGGCGATGACTTTCACGGTCAACCTCGTGGTGCTGGGCTGGGCGTTGCTGCTGGCGCTATAGCCAGCCGCGCCGCCTGAAGAACCACAGCGGCACGACGGCGGCCAGCACGGCCAGCGCGATCGCCATCGGATAGCCGCCGGGGGACCGCAGTTCCGGCATGGCGGCGAAGTTCATGCCGAACACGCTGGTCACCAGCAGCGGCGGGAACAGCCCCACGGCCAACACGCTGACCAGCTTCACGATGCCCGTCTGCTGGGCGTTGATGCGGCCCAGCGTGGTGGCGAGCACCAGCCCCACCTTGCGCGACAGGAACTGCGCGTATTCGTCGAGGCCCGTGACGTCCAGCCGCGCGCCCCGCGCCCAGCGCCGCGTCTCCTTGCCCACCATGCCCTCGCCCATCTGGCCGCGCGTCAGGAAGTCCAGCATGCGGGCGAGGCTGCCCAGGCTCTCGTGCGCCTTGGCGATCAGGTGGCCGGCCTGCCCCAGGCGCTTCAGCGTGCGGTGGTCGTCGCGCGGCGCCCCTTCCACCGGCAGGGTGGCGACGCGGAAGGAGCCGCCGGCCAGCGAATCGAGTTCCACGGCGACGCGGCGCAGCACGGCGGCGGTGCGCTCGACGATGGCCTCGATGAGCGCGCGCAGCACCGCCTCCGCCTTCGGCAGGGGAAAGCCCTGGTGCGCGGCGCGGCGGCGGAAATCCAGGAAGGGCTTCGAGTCGACGTGGTGCAGCGTGGCAAGCCGGCCGCGCGCCAGAACGAAGCTGACCGGCGCCAGGCGCGGCGCGTCGGTGTCGGCGAAGGCCAGCGCCAGCACGGTGACGTGCATGGCGCCGGGCACGCGGCGCAGGCGGCTCGACTCCTCGATCTCCGCCATCTGCTCGCGGGTCGGCAGGCGCAGGCCCATCAGCGCCTCGGCGCGCGTCACCTCGTCCGGCATGGGGGCCAGCAGGTCGACCCAGACCGTTTCCGCCGGCAGCGGCCCGGCCGTGATGTCCGCCCCCTTGCGCGCCTTGAGCGTGCCGCCGTCGTTGACGAACACCTGCAGCATGGCGGCTCCGGGGGAGGGTGGGGCAGGGTCAGGCGATGCGGCCGATCCGCCGGGGCTTCAGCGGGTGGGCCGGGGCCTTCGGCGGCTCCGGCTTGGCTTCCGGGGTGAGGTCGAGCGCCTCGCCCTCGCGCCGCAGCGCGTCCTCCAGCTTGCGGCGGAAGGCGCCGCCGTCGTCGCGGGCGTCCAGGAAGCGGCTGACGGCCTCCTTGGCGACGTCCCGGTCGTACGGGACCTTGCCGAAGGCCGCCAGCTTGGCGCGCTCCACCAGCTTGGGGTCGAGCCGCCCGCGGATTTCCGCCATCTGCCGCAGAAGGTCCTTGCGCAGGTCTTTCGTCATGACAGGACCCTCTCCGGCCGTCTGGCCGCCGGTCAGTCGCGGCCGATCAGCGTTCCCGCGCCGCCCTCGGTGAAGATCTCCAGCAGCAGCGCGTGCGGCACCCGGCCGTCCAGGATGACGGCGGCGTCGACGCCCTGCTCGACGGCGTCGATGCAGGTCTCGATCTTCGGGATCATGCCGCCGGACGCGGTGCCGTCGGCGATGCAGCCGCGGGCCTGCTCCAGCGTCATGCGCGGGATGAGGGTCTTCTCCTTGTCCAGCACGCCGGCCACGTCGGTGAGCAGGAAGAAGCGCGTGGCCCCCAGCGCGCCGGCGATGGCGCCGGCCGAGGTGTCGGCGTTGATGTTGTACGTGTCGCCGGCCAGATCGACGCCCACGGGGGCGACCACCGGGATGATGTCCGACTGGATCAGGCTGTTCAGGATCTGCGGGTTCACCTGATACGGCTCGCCGACGAAGCCCAGGTCCAGCACCTTCTCGATGTTGCTGTCCGGGTCCTTCTGCGTGCGGCGCAGCTTGCGGGCGATGATGAGCTGCCCGTCCTTGCCCGACAGGCCGACCGCCCGGCCGCCGGCCTTGGAAATGGCGGTGACGATCTGCTTGTTGATCGAGCCGGCGAGCACCATCTCGACCACCTCGACCGTCTCCTTGTCGGTGACGCGCAGGCCGTCGACGAAGCTCGACTGGATCTTCAGGCGGCTGAGCATGGCGCCGATCTGCGGCCCGCCGCCGTGCACCACCACGGGGTTTATGCCCACCTGCTTCAGCAGCACGATGTCGCGCGCGAACAGTTCGGCCAGATGGTCGTCGCCCATGGCGTGACCGCCGTACTTGATGACGAAGGTGCGCCCGGCGTAGCGGCGCATGTAGGGAAGGGCTTCGGACAGGGTGCGGGCCTTGCCCAGCCACTCTTCACGGTCGTTCGTCGTCACGGGAGAGCCGTTCGTGGGTGTGGTCATCGTCGGACTCTTTAACGGAAGCGGCGGGCCGTGCCTAGGGGGCTTTTTGCGGGAACCGGACGCATGCCGCTGCGGTTCGCAGGGGAAACCGCCCGCCGATGGAAAGTGTCATGAACGACCGCCGCATGCCTGAACCGAAGTCCCCCTTCACCGACGCCCTGAAGACCCCGCCGGACGACGATGGCCGCCTGCTCAAACGCCCCGCCCCGGAGAAGGGCAAGCCGGGCGGCAGCGGCGAAACGCCGGAGGAGGGAATCGCGACGCCAAGCTGAGGCCCGGCTATCCACGCACCGGCGTCGCGCCGCAGCGCGCGTCGGCCCAGCGGCCGGCCAGCAGGGTCAGCGGCTGGGTCAGCGCCGTGGTGGCCACCGCCATCAGAACCATCGCCGAGAAGCAGCCCAGCGACAGCACGCCGGCCTCCAGCAGGATGGTCAGCACGATCACCTCCATCAGCCCCTTGCACGGCATCAGCGTGCCCAGGCGCAGCGCGTCGGGCCAGCTCTCGCCGGACAGGCGGGCGGGCAGCGCGGTGCCCAGCACCTTGCCGGCCAGCGTCGTCAGCGTCGCCACCAGGAAGACCGTCCACTGCGCCGGCTCGCCCAGGTCGATGGTGACCTTCAGGCCGGTCAGCGTGAAGAAGAACGGCAGCAGCACCAGCGTGGCGAACGGGTCCAGGCGGTGCAGGATGGACAGGGCCACGCGCCTGGGCATGACGAGGCCGGCGATGAAGGCGCCCAGGATGTAGTGCAGGCCGATCAGTTCCGTCACCGCCGCGGAGCCGAGCAGGGCCGCGCAGGTGGCGACCACCGCCGTGTCGCCGAAGTGCCCGTCGGGGGCGGCGTGCCGCATCACCCGGTCCAGCAGCGGCCGGGCGACCAGAAGCGACGCCCCGGCGTAGAGCAGGCCCAGCGCCAGCACCACGGCCATGCCGTCCAGCCCGCCGCCGCTGCCGTGCCCCCAGGCCAGCACGCCGGTCATCAGCACCCACAGCATGGCGTCGTTCACCGCCGCGCAGCCCAGCGCCAGTTGGCCGACGCGGTGGTTGACCAGCCCCATCTCGCGCAGGATGGCGCCCAGCACCGGCAGCGCCGTGACGCCCAGGCAGATGCCGAACCCGGCGGCGAACAGCAGCGGCGAGGCGCTGGGGCCGGTCATGCCCGGCACCGCGCCGGCGATCCACAGCCCGGCCAGAACGCCCAGCGCGGTGGGCACCAGCATGCTGGACAGGCTGACGCCGACGAAGGCGCGGCCCTTGCCCCTGAACTCCGTCACGTCCAGGTGCAGGCCGGTGAGGAAGGCGAAGAACACCACCGCCAGCCACGCCAGCCCCGACAGCGGCGCCAGCGAGGCCGGGGCGAACAGCCGCCCCCACAGCTCCGGCGCCAGATGGCCGAGCACGGAGGGGCCGAGCGCGATGCCGAACAGGATCTGCACGACCACCATCGGCGCCACGCGCTTGATGCCGGTCAGCCGCCACAGCAGGAACGGCACGGCGATCAGCAGGATCGCCTGCACCAGGAAGACGAAGACGGGGGAAACCTCCAGGTGCACGGCCGCACCCGGCTCAGTATTCCGTCAGCTTGGCGAGGCTGGCGCGCAGCTCGGCGATGCCGATGCCCTTGTCGGCGCTGGTCACGTGCACCTCGGGATAGGCGGCCGGGTGCTTCTTCAGCGCGGCGGCGGTGCGCTCGCGCACGGCGTCCAGTTCCGCCGCCTTCACCTTGTCGGCCTTGGTCAGCACGATCTGGTAGGGCACGGCGGTCTGGTCCAGCATCTTCATGATCTCCAGGTCGTTCGGCTTGATGCCGTGGCGGCTGTCGATCAACACCAGCGCCCGGCGCAGCGTCACGCGGCCCTTGAGGAAGCGGCGGACCATATTGTTCCACGCCTCGACCTTGTCCTTGCTCTCCTTGGCGTAGCCGTAGCCGGGCATGTCGACCAGCTTCAGCCGGTTGCCCAGGTTGAAGAAGTTGAGCTGCTGCGTGCGCCCCGGCGTGTTGGACGTGCGCGCCAGCGTCTTGCGGCCGGTCAGCGCGTTGACGAGGCTGGACTTGCCGACGTTGGAGCGCCCGGCGAAGGCGATCTCCGGCAGGTCGGCCTCGGGAAGCTGCGCCAGCTCGCTGGCACCCCAGACGAAGTCGCATTCGCGTGCGAACAGCAGGCGCCCGGCCTCGATCTCCTCGTCGCTGAGGTTGGCGGTGAGGCTGGGGATGGGTTCGGTCATGGGGGGGGTCCGTAAAACAGTTTGCCCTCCCCCGCCGGTGGCGGGGGAGGGCAAGCACGATCAGGCGGTCAGGTGATCTTCACGCCGTCCTGGCGCATGATGATCCACTGCTGGATGATGGACAACGTGTTGTTCCACGCCCAGTAGATCACCAGACCGGCCGGGAAGCTGGCCAGCATGAAGGTGAACACCACCGGCAGAAAGGCGAACACCTTTTGCTGGATCGGGTCCGGCGGTGCCGGGTTCATCTTCTGCTGGAGGTACATGGTGATGCCCATGATGATGGGCCAGGCGCCCAGCATCAGCATGGCCGGCGGGTTCCACGGGATCAGGCCGAACAGGTTGGCGATGGTCGTGGGATCCGGCGCCGACAGGTCGTGGATCCAGCCGTAGAACGGCGCGTGCCGCATCTCGATGGTGACGAACAGCACCTTGTACAGCGCGAAGAACACCGGGATCTGGATGATGATCGGCAGGCAGCCGGCCATCGGGTTGACCTTCTCGCGCTTGTACAGCGCCATCATCTCCTGGTTCAGGCGGGGCTTGTCGTCGTCGAAGCGCTCGCGAAGCTGCTGCATCTGCGGCTGGAGCTTCTTCATCTTGGCCATCGCGTGGTACGACTTGTTGGCCAGCGGGAAGAACACCGCCTTGACGATCACCGTGAACACCAGGATCGCCAGACCGAAGTTGCCCAGCAGGCGGGCCAGCATGTCCAGCGCGTAGAAGAACGGCTTGGTCAGGAAGTAGAACCAGCCGAAGTCGATCGCCAGGTCGAAGTTGGTGATGCCGTACTTGTCGGCGTAGGCGTCCAGCAGCTTCACCTGCTTGGCGCCGGCGAACAGGCGCGCGGTCTGCTCGGCGGTGGCGCCGGGCGCCACCTCCAGCGGCTGCTGCGCCATGGCGTCGACCTGGTAACGGTCCTCGGCGCCGCGCGCGGTGTGCAGGAAGCGGGCGGTGACTGCCTCCTTCTGGTCGGGGACCAGCGAGACCAGCCAGTATTTGTCGGTGATGCCGATCCAGCCGCCGGTGGTCTGCTTGGTGACGGTGTTGGCCGACTTCAGGTCGTCGTACTTGGTCTCGTAGAGCTTGCCGTCGAAGACGCCCAGCGGGCCTTCGTGCAGAATGTAGAAGCCTTCGGTGTGCGGCGTGCCGTGGCGCGAGACCAGCGAGTAGGGCATCAGCCGGACGGGCGCGGACCCGGTGTTGCGTACGCGCTGGGTGACCGTGAACATGTAGTCAGCGTCGACGGCGACCGTGCGCTCGAACACCAGCCCCTTGCCGTTGTCCCAGGTAAGGACGAGCGGCTTGTCCGGCGTCAGTTCGGTGCCCTGGGCGGTCCAGCGGGTGGAGGCGTCCGGCGTCGGCACGGAGCGGTCCTCCGGCACCCAGCCGAACTCGGCGTAGTAGCCGTTCGGCGCGCCGGCCGGCGACAGCAGCACGATCTCCGGGCTCTTCGGGTTCGGCGTCACGTGGTAATTGGCCAGCGTCAGGTCGTCGATCCGGCCGCCGACCAGGTTGACCGACCCGTGCAGCGACGGCGTGCTGATCTTCACGCGCGTGCCGGCCGCGAACTGCTCGGCCAGCAGTTGCGGGCGGTCCTTGGCCACCTCGGCCGCCGGGGCGGCGGGGGCGGGAACGTTGACCGTCTGCTCGGTCTGCTTCGCCTGTTCTGCCTGCCGCTGCTGGACCTTCGGGCCTTCGTAGAGGAACTGGAAGCCCAGCAGGATGGCGATCGACAGGACGATCGCCAGGAGGAGGTTGCGTTGGTCGGTCATGGTTCCCCGAGAGTGTCCGTCGGACCTTGCGTCAGTCGCAGGCGTCAGTCGCGTGCGTCAGGCGTGCCGGCCTAGTGATGCCTCAAGTGCTGATGATGCGCCACCCCGCATGACGCGTCGCCGCAGCGATGCGCGGCTTTCCCCGGCTCCGGCTCCGTGCCCGGCACCGGGTCGTAGCCCGAGCCGCCCCAAGGCTGGCAGCGCAGCAGGCGGCGGACGGTCAGCCAGCCGCCACGGATGGCGCCGTGCTTGGCCAGCGCCTCCAGCGCGTAGTTGGAGCAGGTCGGGAAATAGCGGCAGTGGAAGCCGACGAAGGGCGACAGGGTCCACTGGTAACCGATCACCAGCGCGCGCATCAGGTGGGCAAGCGGGCTCATTCACCCTCCGTCCGGCGTGGGTGGTGCGTCGCCTTCGCGCCAGAGGCCGAGGCGTTTGAGCGCGGCCGTCAGGTCGCCCAGCAGGTCGGCCCAGGGGCGCGTCGCGGTGTCCTGCCGTGCCACCAGCACGAAATCGTGGCCGGGGGCGGCGTGCGTGGGCAGGATCAGGCGGGCGGCCTCGCGCAGCCGGCGGCGCGCGCGGTTGCGAACAACCGCGTTGCCGACCTTGCGACTTGCCGTCAGCCCAATACGAAGCGGCGGCTCGCCAGGGGCGGGCCGCTGCCTGTCATCATGTCGGCGCACCTGCAGGATCAGGCCGGGTGCCACGTGCTTGCGACGTGTCCCGGCCACGGCCAGGAATTCCGGCCGCCGCTTCAGGCGCCCGACCAGCCGGTCCGGCGCCGTCATGGGGTGCCTTAAGCGCTGAGGACCTTGCGGCCCCGCGCGCGACGGCGAGCGAGGACCTTGCGGCCACCAACGGTGGCCATGCGGGCGCGGAAACCATGCCGGCGCTTGCGCACGAGCTTCGAGGGCTGGTACGTGCGTTTCACGTTACCTACTCCGTACATCAATCACGGGACAAAACGAGCCCCGCTGTATAGAGAGGTGCAGGGGCGGAGTCAACCGCGCGCCGTTCACTTTCTTGCGGATCGTCATCGGGCCCGGGCATTCTCCCCGCAAAGATGGGGTGCCCCCTTCGCGCCTTTGCCCCAACGGCCGCGTCCCGCCAGTTTTCGCTGTCGTGGAACACGGGGGCGAGGGCGGGTGCGGGGCATGGCAGGGCGAGAGCACACACGGGCACGCATCGATTCCATCCTTTTGCGGGGAGCCTTCGTCCTTCTCCTCTTCCTGTTCGCGGCCGCACCCGCCGTGGCGCAGGGCGTCACCTATGTCTCGGCGCGCGGGGACGACCGCTGGACGGGGCGGTCGCCGGAGCCGAGCCCGGACGGGCGCGACGGGCCGTTCGCCACGCTCGGCCGCGCGCTGGAGGCGGTGCGGAGCGGAGGACCGAAGACCGTGCTGTTGCGCGGCGGCACCTACCGACTGGCCGAGCCCGTGCACCTCGGGCCGGAGGACGCAGGGCTGCGCATCGCCGCCTTCCCCGGTGAGCGGCCGGTGTTCAGCGGCGGCGAGGTCGTGGGGCCGTTCCAGGCGGAAGGCGGCGGCGTCTTCTCGGCGCCGCTGGCGCGCGAGCCGGGGCTGGACGCCGTGCTGGGCGGCGTGCGCCTCACGGCGGCACGCAGCGGCGATTACGATCCCGCCGAACCGGTCCGTTCGGGCTGGTTCGTCGCCACGGCGACCAGGGGCGGCGGCGACCGGCGCCGCTTCCGCTACGCGCCGGGCACGGTGGACTCGCGCTGGGCGGCGCCCGGCGTGCGCGTCCAGGTGCTGGACCGCGACCGGCGGACCGACGACATCACCGGTATCGAGCGGATCGAGGCGGCGCGCAACACGCTGGTGCTCGACCGCGACGGCGCGCAGCCGTTCCGCGAGGGCTCCACCTTCCGTCTGCTGGGCCATCCCGATTTCCTGAAGCACCCCGGCCAGTTCGCCTGGCGTGCGCGGGACAGGCGCCTGCTGGTCATGCCCGAGGATCCGGCCGACATGGAGAGCCAGCCGATGGTCGTGGCGCGGCTGGGCGCGCTGTTCCGGCTGGTCGAGGCGCGCGGCGTGACGCTGGAGGGGCTGAGCTTCGAGGACGTGCCCCACACCGGTGCCGCCGTGCGGATCGAGGGGGGCGGGAGCAACCGCATCCTCGGCAATCGCTTTCGTCACGTCGGCACGGCGGTGGAGGTGCTGGACTCGCCCGACAACGAGGTCCGCGGCAACCGCATGGAGCACCTGGGCCGCGCCGGCGTCGACCTGAAGCCGGGCAGCCACGGCAACCGCGTGCTGGGCAATTCCATGCGCCACGTGGGCGAGGTGGCGCTGTTCAGCGCCGGGGTGTTCGTGTCGGGCTGCCAGAACACGCGCATCGCCCACAACGACATCCGCCACGCCGCACGCTACGGCATCTCGGTGAAGAACCAGGGGCCGGAGACGATCAACATCGACACCGTCATCGAGTACAACCGGATCGAGGACACCGCGCGCGAGACGGCCGACGCCGGCGCCATCGAGACGCTCGGGCTCAGCAACATCGACACGCGCACCACCATCCGCTTCAACGACGTTCGCCGCACCGGCGGTCTCGCGACCGACGCCGCGGGCCGCTGGCTGGAACGGCATCGCGGCTTCGGCATCTACCTGGACGACCTGACCAACGGCGTGCGGGTGGAGGGCAACTTCCTGATGGATGCCGGCATGGCGGCGGTGTTCATCCACGGCGGCGACGGCAACCGGGTGCACAACAACATCGCCGTGCTGACCCGCCCGCAGGACAAGTTCCTGCGCCTGGAATGGGTGCCGAAGGCGGGCATCGCCGGCTTCCTGAAGGACAACGTCATCACCCGCAACATCATCCACGCCCGCGCTCCGGTGACGCAGATCATCGAGACGCACACGGGCGGGGAGGCGACGCTGGACCTCAACATCATCGACCGCCCCGGCCGCAGTCCGGGCCGCGGCGCGCCAGTGCAGGCGCGCGCGGCGTCGGGGCCGCGGCTCCCGGATCCTTACTTCGTCGATCCGGCGGCCGACGATTTCCGCCTGCGCCCCAACTCCCCCGCGCGGGAACTGGGCATCGAGGACCTGCCCTGGGCCCGCATCGGCCCGCAGGGGATGGGGCGGTAGGCGGTGGACGGGCGCACCCCCCTCGACGCCGGACCCTCGGCGACATCCGGGCTGACGCCGCCGGTGCTCGACTTCGCCGCGCTGCCGGCGCGGCTGCGGCGCGAGCTGCGCGCCGACCACGTCGGCGAAACGGTTGCCGTGCGCCTCTATGAGGGCGCCATCGCCGGCAGCCGCGACGCCGCCGTGCGCCGCTTCGCAACCAGCCACCGGGCGGTGGAGCAGCGGCACCTGGGCCTGTTCGACGCCACCGTGCCGCCGGCCCACCGCAGCCGGCTGCTGCCGCTCCTGCGGGCCGGCGGCTGGCTGATGGGCTGGCTGCCGGCCAAGGCCGGGGCACCCGCCTTCTACGCCGTGGTGGCGGAGGTCGAACATTGGGTGGACGGCCACTACGGCGCTCAGATCGCCGTCGCCCGCCGCCTGGGCGCCGACGACTCACTGCTGGCGCTGCTGGACGCCTGCCGCAACGACGAGCGCCACCACAGCGAGGACGCCGCCCGCGCCGGACGCGTCCGACCGCCGCTCGCCCGGTTGCTGGCCGCCGTGGCGGTGGCCGGCTCGCGCGCCGGCGTGGCGCTGGCGCGCTGGGTGTGAGGGAGGGGTCAGTGCACCGTGCGTTCGTGCACCGGCGCCATCCCGGTCCGGCGCCCGGTCAGCAGGTTGGCCATCGCTTCCAGTTCCCCGGCATGCGGATCGGGCAGCGCCACGCCGGTGCGGGCCGCCGGGTAGAGCGCCTGGAAGCGCCTTTGCAGGACCGGGTCGGGCAGCAGGTGCCGGCAGGCCGGTCCGCCCGCGCGCACCAGCAGCGCCGTCCGCAGGGAGCGCCGCGCCGGGTCGGGGAGGGCACGGTGGTGCACGAAGACCGTATAGCCCAGCAGGCGCGCCAGCCCGGCCAGCGTGGCGGCGTACCCGTCGCCCGGTCCGGCCTCGGCCGGCAGGTACAGGCGCCGGTCGTCCTCGAACGCGCCGGCCAGCAGCGTGGACGCGGCGCCGAGCACCCGCACGAACCGGTCGAGGCGGTGGCTCAGGCTGCGGCCGGCGTAGCCCGGCGACAGGTCGGCCACCTGCACCGGCTGGTGGTCGAGCAGGCGTTCGAGCACGAGCAGGGTGGTCCGGCTCGTGCCGTCGTCGGGCGGGGGCAGGCGCCCGGCGACGACGATCCACGGCATGGTGTCATCCTCCCGTCCAGGCTGCGGCGTCCTGCCGGGGCAACGGCTTTTCCGACGTGTTGTTCCCGGTCTTCTTGTTCCCGGTCTTCCCGGCCGGCATGAAAGACTTGGCATGGAAGACTGGGCGTAAAAGGCCCGGCGCAAAGGACAGGGGTGTGGACCCGGCCGCGCCGGTCGCCGATAATGGCGCGGTCCGAACGGGAAAGGTGGGGCATGGCGGAGCACGACACAGGCTGGCTGGAGGCGTTCCCGGCGCTCGCCGCGCTGGAACCAGCCGCGCTGGATCTGCTGTGCGGGCGCGCCCAGCGGGTATCGCTGCCGCGCGGCACCGTGGTCTTCCAGGTCGGCAGCCTGTGCCGGAACTACCTGATGATGCTGGACGGCTCGGTGCGGGTGCAGATGGTGTCCGAATCCGGGCGCGAGATCGTGCTCTACCGCGTGCAGCGCGGCGAGACCTGCATCCTGACCACCGCCTGCCTGATGACGCGCGGCGACTACAGCGCCGAGGGCGTCACCGAGACCGACGTCGAGGCGGTGGCGCTGGGGGCCGCGACTTTCCACGATCTGCTGGCCCGGTCGGCGGTGTTCCGCGACTTCGTCTTCGCCTCCTTCGGCACGCGGCTGATGGGCATGATGATGCTGGTGGAGGAGGTGGCGTTCGGCCGCATCGACCTGCGGTTGGCGCGCTTCCTGGTGGACCACCGTGACGGCGGCGGTGGGCTGGACACCACGCACCAGGCGCTGGCGGTCGAGCTGGGCACCGCGCGCGAGGTGGTGAGCCGTCAGCTCAAGGAGTTCGAACGGCGCGGTCTGGTGGCGCTGACGCGCGGGCACATCGCCGTGCGCGACCCGGACGCGCTGGAGACGCTGGCGGGGTAGGCGGGGCACTGTGACTTGGTCACAGACAGGTTGCGCGCGGTGCGCTTCAATCGCGCCACTGAAACCGCACCCTCTATCCCCGGAGACTTTCCATGCAAAACGTCGGTGGTGTCGATCGCGCCCTGCGCGCCGTCGTCGGCCTGATCCTGATCGCCCTGGTGTTCGTCGGCCCGCAGACCCCGTGGGGCTGGGTCGGCCTCGTGCCGCTGCTGACCGCGATCATCGGCTTCTGCCCGGCCTACACGATCTTCGGCATCAAGACCTGCAAGATCAACTGAGCCGCGCATGACGTTGGGCCGCGCTTCGCCTGGCCCAACCTACGGGTGATCGTAGGTTGGGCCAGGCGAAGCGCGGCCCAAAACCTTTGCGCTCACCCGCGCGGGGCGTGCTTGTTCAGGATGCGCTGCAGCGTGCGGCGGTGCATCTTCAGGCGGCGGGCGGTCTCCGACACGTTGCGGTCGCACTGCTCGAAGACGCGCTGGATGTGCTCCCAGCGCACGCGGTCGGCCGACATCGGGTTGTCCGGCGGCTCCGGCAGCGTGCGGCCGTCGGCCAGCAGCGCCATTTCCACCGCGTCCGCATCGGCGGGCTTGGGCAGGTAATCGACCGCGCCGGCCTTCACGGCGGCCACCGCCGTTGCGATGTTGCCGTAGCCGGTCAGCATGACGATGCGGGCGTCCGGGCGCGCGTCGCGCAGCGCCTTCACCACGTCAAGGCCGCTGCCGTCCGCCAGCCGAAGGTCGACCACGGCGAAGGCCGGGGCGGATTCCTGCGCAACGTCGATGCCGACCTGCACGCTGTCCACCGCCACCACATTGAAGCCGCGCTTCTCCATCGCGCGGGCCAGACGGATTCGGAAGGGCGCGTCGTCGTCCACGATGAGAAGGCTGCGGGTAACGTCGCCGGTGAACGTGAGCTTGGCCGCTTCTCCCGCTGGACTGTCGTCCGTGACCATTGCGTTATCCACCACTATTCCCTTGGTTCTAGGCTGAAACGGTCCCAGCGTACGATAACTCGCGCGCCGCCGCTACGATTATTGCTGAAACCCACGCTTGCGCCGGTCTTCTCCAACAGCGTCTTGGCGATGAAGATTCCCAGGCCCATGTGCCCGCCGCGTTCAGCGCGCGTGGAGATGTAGGGTTCGCCGATACGGTTCAGGACGTTGGGCGGGAATCCCGGACCGTCGTCCATCACCGACACGCTGACGGTGCGCTCGTCCCACGCCGCGGTCACGCTGACGCGCCGTTGCGCGAACTGGTGCGCGTTCTGGATGAAGTTGCCCAGGCCGTGCAGGATTTCCGGACTGCGGCGCAGCACCGGCTCCTCGCTGTCGCCGGCGGGCTGCGGCTCCACCACGAAGTCGATGTGCGGCAGGCGGTGCGGCGCCCCGGCCTCGTCAATCAGGGCGGTGAGGGCGAGGCGCTCGAACGGGTCGCCGCCATCGGCTTCCGGCTTGCGGGCGAGGTCGGCGAGGATGTCGCGGCAGCGCATCACCTGGCTTTGCAGAAGCTGCACGTCCTCGGCCAGCGGGCTGTCCTTCGGCAGGTCGTGCAGCAGCTCCTTGGCGACCACGGCGATGGTGCCCAGTGGCGTGCCAAGCTCGTGCGCCGCCGCCGCCGCCAGGGCGCCGAGCGCGCCCAGGCGCTGCTCGCGCGCCAGCGCCACCTGCGTGGCGGCCAGCGCGTCGGCGAAGCGCCGCGCCTCGTCGGCGACGCGGAAAACGTAGGCCGAGATGAACACGGACGACACCGACAGCGACAGCCACATGCCGAAGGCGTAGAGCGGCGCCAGCACGCGCCCGTTCTCGTCCGGCCAGGGCAGCGGGAAGTGCCAGAGCGCCAGCGCGGTCAGGCAGATGAGGTTGAGCCCGGTGAGCAGCACCACGCTGTAGCGCGACAGGATGGCCGCACCCACCGTCATCGGCGCCAGCAGCAGCACCGCGAAGGGGTTCGACAGGCCGCCCGTCAGGTACAGCAGCAGTGTGAGCTGCAGCATGTCGTAGGCGAGGTAAAGCGCCGCGTCGCGGTCGGCCAGCCGCAGCCGGCCGCCGCGCTGGGCCATCGCCACGAGGTTGAGCAGCACCGAGGCGCCGACCGCCGCCACCACCGGGCCGAGCGGCAGGGGGAAGCCCAGGCCGACGTGCACCACCAGAACGGTGGCGAGCTGGCCGGCGACGGCGATCCAGCGGATGAGGATGAGCGTGCGCAGCGTCACGCGCCCGTCCATGGCCGACCACACGCCGGGCGGCAGCAGCAGGGCGGTGGGGGCGTGCGCCGGGGCGGTGTGGCCGGCGAGTGTCATGGGGCTGGCGTCATGGCGTAAGGCGGCTTTCCGGACGGCTTACTCGGGAGGATGGGGTACCGGGAGCGGCTCTGGCGTTCCGGTCTCCGGCGGCCATATTCTACGCCCATGACCCATCCTGCCATCAAGGCCGAACGCCTCACCAAGCGGTTCGGCGACGTCACCGCCGTCGACGGGATCTCCTTCGCCGTGCCCGGGGGATCGGTGACCGGGCTGCTGGGCGGCAACGGGGCGGGGAAGACGACCACCATTTCCATGCTCCTGGGGTTGCTTTTGCCCACGTCCGGCACGGTGGAGGTGCTGGGCGTGGACATGGTGCGCAACCGCCATGCGGTGCTGCCGCGGATGAACTTCTCCTCCCCCTATGTCGAATTGCCGCACCGGCTGACCGTGCGCGAGAACCTGACCGTCTATGGCCACCTCTACGGCCTGCCGCGCGTCGGCGCGCGGGTGGAGGAGATCTGCCGGCACCTGGACCTGACCGCCTACCTGGACCGCGCCGCCGGCAAGCTGTCGGCCGGGCAGAAGACGCGCGTGGCGCTGGCCAAGGCGCTGCTCAACACGCCGGAGGTGCTGCTGCTGGACGAGCCGACCGCCTCGCTCGACCCCGACACCGCCGACTGGATCCGCACCTACCTGGAGCGTTACCGGCAGGAGACCGGCGCCACCATCCTGCTGGCCTCGCACAACATGCTGGAGGTGGAGCGGCTGTGCGACGAGGTGCTGATGATGCGCCAGGGCGCCATCGTCGACCACGGCTCGCCGGACGCGCTGCTCGACCGCTACGGCCGCGAATCGCTGGAGGAGGTGTTCCTCGACATCGCCCGTCACCGCCGCGGCGAACGCGCGGACGCGGAGGCGGCGCAATGAGGCTCGCCATGACCGACGCCGTGACCTTCTCCCCCCGCCGTATCGGCGCCATGGTGCTGCGCTACTGGTATCTGCTGCGCGGGTCGTGGCCGCGGCTCCTGGAACTGGCGTACTGGCCCACCATGCAGATGATCCTGTGGGGCTACATCAGCCAGTTCATGGCGCAGAACAGCACGTGGCTGGCGCAGGGGGCCGGCGTGCTGGTGGCGGCCGTGCTGCTGTGGGACGTGCTGTTCCGCGGCCAGCTCGGCGTCTCCGTCTCCTTTCTGGAGGAGATGTGGTCGCGCAACCTCGGCCACCTGTTCGTCAGCCCGCTGCGGCCGGGGGAGTGGGTGGCGTCCCTGATGGTGATGAGCCTGATCCGCACCATCCTCGGCGTCGTGCCGGCGGCGCTGCTGGCGATCCCGTTCTTCGGCTATTCGGTGTTCGACCTCGGCCTGCCGCTGGCGCTGTTCTTTGCCAACCTGATCGTGCTGGGCTGGGCGCTGGGGCTGTTCATCGTGGCGCTGATCCTGCGCTACGGCATGGGGGCGGAGGGGCTGGCGTGGATCCTGGTGTTCATGCTGGCCCCGGTCAGCGCCGTCTACTACCCGGTGGACGTGCTGCCGGTGTGGCTGCAATGGATCGCGCTGGCGCTGCCTTCGGCCCACGTGTTCGAGGGGCTGCGGGCACTGGTTTTCCACGGCGAGGTGCTGTGGGGGCACATGGCGTGGGCGGCGCTCTTGAACGTGGCGTGGATGGCGGCGTGCGTGGCCGCCTTCCTGTGGTCCTTCCGCGGCGCCCGTGTGCGCGGCGCGCTGTTGCAGACGGGGGAGTAGGGGCTATTCGGCTGCCCCCGCCGCCGGAGCGGCGGGCGGCCCCTCGGCCAGATAGCGCACCAGGGCGGCGGCGCGTTCGGCGGTCAGGCGTTCGGGGCGGAAGGCTTCGACGCCGCAGAAGCGGCGGCAGGTCTCGCGGGTCAACTGGTCGGCGCCGACGAACATCATCGACCAGGAGGGGAACAGCCGCTCCGCCACCGGCGTGAAGCTCACGAGGCTGACGTCGCAATGCCGGGAATCGCCCGCGATGCGCGCGAACACGCGGTTCACGTGCACCCGGCGCCCCTCCAGGATCTGCAGGAAGTAACGGTTGTCGAAGCACAGGGCGCCCGTCACGTCGGTGCGGGCGTTGTTGACGCGCGAGCGCGTCAGGATGCTCTTCAGGTCGGCCTTCGAGACGCGGCCGGCAAGACGGCTGAAGTAGATGAGGCGGCACAGCTCGCCCTCCGCCTCCACCCAGTCGGGCTCCCACCCGCCGTCCAGAACCGCCTCGCTCATTCTTCCGCCTCTCCGCCGGGCCTCTCGCCGTTCAATACGCGGAAAAGCGCCGCGCGGATCGCCGCATGGCCGGCGGCGAAGCGCCGAACCCCGCCCTCAGTCCCCCTTGCGCCGCTTCGCGGCCGGCTTGCGCCGGGGTTTGGGCGGCGTGGTCATCGCCTTGAGGGCCGCCGCCTGGTTGCGCTTGGCGGCGGCCACGACCATGCCGGTCCAGGCGCCGGCGGCGCGGTTGGCCCAGGAGAGCCAGAGGCTTTGCGGAGTTCCCTTCATCACGGTTCCTTTTTCCGGGGATCGCAGGGTGAACAGCGCGGCGGCGGAATTGCTGCATGTGCGCAACAGAAGGCGCCATGGAAGCGCCGCCCCGATTCGTGTTAGCGTCCCGGCCCCGACGACCAGCAGACGACGCGCCCCTCATGACCCAGCCGATGACGCTTTCCGAGATCGCCGCCGCCCTGGACGCCCGCGTGGAGGGCGACGGAAGCATCGTGGTCACCCGCGCCGTCCACCCGTCCGACGCGGAAGGGCCGGGCGACCTGGCGCTGGCCATGGACAAGGACCTGCTGGCCCTGCTGCCCGGCACCAGGGCGCGCGCCGCCGTCCTGGCCGAAGGCGCGCTGGCCGAGGGCGCGGCGATGCCCGACGGGCTGGACGGCTGCATCCTGGTCAAGCGCCCGCGCTACGCCATGGCCGGGCTGATGGACGTGTTCGAGAAGCCGGTGCACGCCGAACCCGGCATCCACCCGGCGGCCTTCGTGGCGCCGGACGCGGTGGTGGGCGACGGCGCCTCCATCGGTCCCTTCGCCTACATCGGGCCGAAGGCGGTGGTGGGCAAGGGCAGCATCGTCATGCCGCACGCCACCATCGGCGCCGAGGCGCAGTTGGGCGAGGACTGCCTGATCCACCCCGGTGCCCGCATCGGCGAGCGGGTGGTGCTGGGCGACCGCTGCATCATCCACCCCAACGCCGCGGTCGGCAACGACGGCTTCAGCTTCGTGACGCCCGAGCCGGGCAGCGTGGAGAGCGCCAAGTCCACGGGCCAGGTCAAGGCGACCAACGTGGTGATCCGCCGCGTCAACTCCATCGGCACGGTGATCCTCGGCCACGACGTGGAGGTGGGGGCGGGCGCCTGCATCGACCGCGGCACCGTCACCGCCACCCGGGTCGGCCACGGCACCAAGATCGACAACCTCGTGCAGGTCGGCCACAACGTGCAGATCGGCTCCAACTGCATGCTGTGTGGGCACGTTGGCATCGCCGGCAGCGTCGTCATTGGCGACCGCGTGGTGCTGGCCGGCAAGGTGGGCGTGGCCGACCACGTGACCATCGGCAACGACGCGGTGGTCGCCGCCTCCTCCGGCGTTGGCACGGACATCCCGCCGAAGGCGGTCTACATGGGCTATCCGGCCATGCCGCGCGCCCAGGCGTTCGAGCAGTACCGCAACCTGGGGCGGCTCAAACGGATTAACGCCGACGTGGCAGACCTGAAGAGCCGGGTGAAGACCATCGAAGCCGAGGGTAACGTTGCCGGTGGTGCGCCACCGGAGACGACTTGATGGACCGAACCGCCGACGACGTTCTCAGCATCATCGCCGACAAGGGGCATGTGGACCGCGAGCGGCTGGCCTACGACGCCCGGCTGGCCGATCTTTCCATCGCATCGCTCGACGTGATCGAGATCATCTTCGCGCTGGAGGAGCGGTTCCAGATCGAGATCCCCTTCAACGCCAACGACGCGCGCCAGGAGTTCGACTCGGTCGGCGACATCGTGCGCGCGGTCGAGGCCGAGGTGGCGCAGCGCCGCGTCGCCTGAGTCGCATCCGTGGGAAAGGTCGTCGTCACCGGCCTCGGCGTGGTGTCGCCCATCGGCGTCTGCGTGCCGGCGTTCCGCGAGGCGCTGTTCGCCGGACGCTCCGGCATCGGCCCGCTGACCACGGTCCCCACCGACCGCCTTTCCGTCAGGGTCGCCGCCGAGGTGCGCGGCTACGCGCCGGAAGACCACTTCGACCCGCGCCGGCTGGCGCTGCTCGACCGTATCAGCCAGTTCGCCGTGGTGGCGGCGCGCGAGGCGGTGGCCATGGCCGGGCTGGCGTTTTCCGGTTCGCTGGCCGCCCGCACCGCCACCGTGCTGGGCGTCGGCGTGGGCGGCATCGGCACGCTGGACGACAGCTTCCACCGCCTGTACGCCGAACAGGCGGCGCGCCTGCATCCCTTCACCATCCCGCGCCTGATGGTCAGCGCGCCGGCCTCGCACGTCACCATGGAGTTCGGTCTGACCGGGCCGGCCTTCACGGCGTCGAGCGCCTGCGCGTCCGCCGGGCACGCGCTGGCGACGGCGCTCATGCTGCTGCGCGCCGGCATGGCCGACGTGGTGGTGAGCGGCGGCACGGACGCCCCGCTGACGTTGGGCACGCTGAAGGGCTGGGAGGCGATGCGCATCGTCAGCCCCGACACCTGCCGCCCGTTCTCCCGCGACCGCAGCGGCATGGTGGTGGGCGAGGGGGCCGCCGTGCTGGTTCTGGAGAGCGAGGAGCACGCCCGTGCCCGCGGGGCCGCCGTGCTGGCGGAACTGGCCGGCGCCGGGATGAGCGCCGACGCGCGCGATCTTACCGCGCCGGATGCGGAGGGGGCGGCGCGCGCCATGCGGCTGGCGCTGGACGACGCCGGCCTGGACGCGGAGGATGTTCCCTACATCAACGCGCACGGCACGGCGACGGCGGCCAACGACGCCACCGAGGCGCAGGCGATCCACGCCGTGTTCGGCGGCCACGCGCGGCGGCTGATGGTGTCGTCGTCCAAGTCGATGCTGGGCCACGCGCTGGGCGCCGCCGGCGCGCTGGAGGCGGTGGCGACGGTGCTGGCGCTGCGCCACGGCGTGGTGCCGCCCACCGCCAACTTCACCGAACCCGACCCCGCCTGCCCGGTGGACGCCGTGCCGAACGAGGCCCGGTCCGTGCCGATCCGGGCGGCGCTGTCCAACTCCTTCGCCTTCGGCGGCCTGAACGCCGTGCTGGCGTTCCGCCGGGTGCCGGATGGTCCGGCGGGCTTCCCGTAGGTTGGGTTGGGCGTCAGCGAAGACCCAGCGTCGTTGCGGTGGCGGAAACGTTGGGTGTCGGCTTCGGCCTCAACCCAACGCATGGCGCAACGGTCCGACGCGGTCCAACATTCCGCACCCAGCCGGAAGTGTGCGTGGATACCACCTCTGCTTGACCAACGGCGAGGCTACGGGGCGCTATGCTCCGCGCTGGGGGGCGTTCCCCTAAGTCACGGATGTGCTTGAGAATTGTAGGGTCTTTCGAGGATCTTCGGCATGGGCTTGGCGGTGGACAAACTGGACGTTCCGCTGGAACGCGACGTCTTCCTGCGCACCCTCGTCCGCGAACTGGCCGGCACGCTGGAGGCGGTCGTCGGCATCGAGGAGGCGTCCGGCTACATCAGCGTCGTCGGCGGTGCCGTGGGCGAGCGGATCAACGGCGCCTACCGCCGCGCGCTGGGCGTGGAGGCGCTGACGCGCGAGCAGGTGCGCGACGTGCTGGTCGACCTCAAGCGGCGGATCAAGGGCGATTTCTACGTGATCGAGGAGACGGCGGACCGGCTGGTGCTGGGCAACCGCGCCTGCCCCTTCGCCGAGATGGTGGCCGGGCGGCGGTCCATGTGCATGATGACGTCCAACGTCTTCGGCCACATCGCCGCGGAGAACCTCGGCTACGGCAAGGTCGAGCTGCAGCGGACCATCGCCGCGGGCGATCCGGAATGCGTCGTCGTCGTCCACTTCCGGCCCGGTGCGGAGGCGCGGGCCGCCGAAGGGCGCGAGTATGTCCGCTCCACCCAGTGACGTGGCCGGTGACCTGGCGAACAGCCTCATCATCGCACCCCAGCCGGCCGTTCCCGCTGCGGCGGTGATGGATCTGTTGCCCGACCCGGCCGTGCTGGTGGAGCGGGACGGCGCGATCCTGCACGCCAACCGCGCCTTCGCCGATGCCCTGGGGATGGCGCCGGTGGCGCTGGCCGGCCGGCGGCTGGCCGAACTTGCCTCCGGGGACGTGGAACCGCTGGCCATCTACCTGCGGCGCTGCGCCGGCACGTTCCAGCCGCTACCCGGCGCGCTGGCGTTGAAGGCCGCCGATGGCGCGGCCGTGCCGCTGCGCTGCGACGGTGCGGCCACGCGGCTGGACGGCGGACGGGCCGGGCCGCTGATGCTGCGCTGCCGGCCACCGCAGAAGGCCAGTCCGGAGTTCGGGCTGCTGACCGACAAGGTCCGCCAGCTCAGCCAGGAGGTGCTGCTGCGCCGGCAGGTGGAGGCCGACCTGCGCCGCAGCGAGGAGCGGCTGCGCCTCGCCGTCGAGGCGACCGGGCTCGGCACCTGGGACTTCGACCCGGTCTCCGGCCGGCTGGAGTGGTCGGACCGCTGCAAGGCGCTGTTCGGGCTGCCGCCGGACGCGGCGGTGCGCCTGCCCGTGTTCTACGACGCGGTGCATCCGGACGACCGCGCGTCGGTGGAGGAGGGGGTGCGCCGGGCGCTCGACCCCGCCGGATCGGGCGTCTTCGACATGGAGTACCGGGTGGTCGGCCTGGGCGACGGGGCGGAGCGCTGGGTCGCCGCCACCGGGCGCGCCGTCTTCGCCCAAGGGCGGGCGGTGCGCTTCATCGGCACCGCGCTGGACGTCACCGCCCGGCGCCAAGCGGCGGCGCTGCAGCGGCTGCTGCTCAACGAACTCGACCACCGGGTCAAGAACACGCTGTCCACCGTGCAGTCCATCGCCCGGCAGACGCTGCGCCACGCCGCGTCGGTGGAGGAGTCCCGCGACGCGTTCGACGCGCGGCTGTCGGCGCTCTCGAAAACGCACAACCTGCTCACCCGCACGCGCTGGCGCGGCAGCGACCTGCGCGAACTGCTGGAGGCGGAGTTGGCGCCCTACGGCATCGGCGAGGACGCCCGCATCCGGCTGTCCGGGCCGCCCGTGCAACTCGATGCCAAGACCACGGTCGCGCTCGGCCTCGCCGTGCACGAGCTGGCGACGAACGCCGCCAAGTACGGCGCGCTGTCGCCGCCGGGCGGGCGGGTGGCGGTGGTGTGGAGCGTCGGGGCGGGCGACGGCGGCCCCACGCTGGCGGTGGACTGGACGGAGAGCGGCGGGCCGCCGGTGCCGCCGCCGCGCCGGCGCGGCTTCGGTTCCCGCCTCATCGAGCGTGGGCTCGCCTACGACCTGCACGGCACCGTGCGCCTGACCTTCGATCCCGGCGGCGTGCGCTGCCGGATGGACCTTCCCCTGGCTACGGCGGAGCGAATCGCGCATGGCTGAAAGCATGGATGGCATCGACCCCAGGGCCGTGCTGGCCGGCCGCCGCATCCTGGTCGTTGAGGACGAGGCGCTGGTCGCCATGCTGATCGAGGACACGCTGACCGACCTCGGCTGCGAGGTGGTCGGTCCGGTCGCCAGCATCGGCGAGGCGCTGGACCTTGTGCAGGGCGGTGCGGTGGACGGTGCCACGCTGGACATCAACCTGGGCCGCGAGGAGGCCTACGCCATCGCCGAGACGCTGGAGGCGCGCGGCATCCGCTTCCTCCTGATGTCCGGCTACGCGCCGGAGAACCTGTCCGCCCCCTACACGCGCTGGCGGATGCTGCAGAAGCCCTTCTCCGAACGGGCGCTGGCCCGTTCCCTGGCCGAGGTGTTGACGGCGTGACGTGCCGCCGTCGGGCTTCGCCGCGCTCAACCCGACCGACCGGAGCCAGGGCGCTTCGGTAGGTTCGGTTGAGCCGCAGGCGAAGCCCGACGCCGAATCCTTACTGGAACGCCACCCGCGCGTTCTCGCCGGGGTCGGGGCGCTCGCCGGTCAGCTTGGCCTTGGCGTAGCCGTAGGCCCAGACCATGGTGCTGGAGGGACTGTCCCAGTATTCGGCCGAATCCACCGTCACCTTGATCAGCGCAATGTTCGGGTCGTCCGGCCCCTTGGGGAACCAGGTCGTCATGATGTCGCGCCAGAGGTCGTGCACCTTGCCCCGGTCGCGCACGATCTCGGCCACGCCGGACACCGAGATGTAATTCTGCGCGTCCGGGTCGGCGTAGGCGAGGTTGACGCGCCAGTGGCGCTCGATCTCCGCCGCCTTGCCGGAGTTCGCGTCGGTGAAGAACCACAGCGTGGCGTCGTCGAAGCCGGCGTGCGGCAGCGTGCCCATCGGCCGCGCGTGCAGGTGGCCGTTGTCGTCCAGCGTGGTCATCATGGTGATGCGCATGTCCTTGATCATGCGCCACAGCGTCTCGGCGGCGTGATGGTCGTCGGCATGGCGTGCCATGGCAGCCCCCCTTTTCTTTGCGGTGTCAGCCCAACGGCCGATCAACCGGAGCCCGGGGAGCGGAGTTCCACCCTTACGGCGGCGGCCCTCACAGGGGCGGCAGCACCGTCCCCGGCGGCAGGTTCACGGCGGCCACCCGCCACACGGTGGCGCGGTCGGGCAGCAGCAGGTGGTCCAGCCGGGTCAGCGACAGCGTGTCGACGCGGAAGCGCAGCGCCGCTTCCGCGTCGATGCCCAGCGCCACGGTCAGCGCCGCGCGGATCGGCCCGCCGTGCGCCACCGCCACCACGTCGCGTCCGGCGTGCCGTTCGCTCAGCCGGTCCAGCACGGCGCCGACGCGTGTCACCACCTGGGTGAAGCTCTCGCCGCCGGGCGGCCGTTCGATGGCGGGGGCCAGCCAGAAGCGGTGCGCCTCGGCCGGGCGGCCGGCGTTCAGCTCGTCGTGCGTCAGGCCCTGCCACTCGCCAAAGTGCTGTTCGGCAAGGTCGCGCTCCACATGGTGCGCGGGCGGCAGGCCGCCGCGGGCCTTGTGGATGGCGGCGGCGGTCTCCTGCGTGCGCAGCAGGTGGGTGGTCACCCACACGGCGTCCGTGGGCAGGGCGGCGGCGAGGCCGGCGAAGGACGCGGCGTCGCTCGTGTCCACGGGGATGTCGGACTGGCCGTAGATGCGGCGTTCCGGGTTGATGGGCGGGGCGTGGCGGATCAGCCACCAGCGGGTCACGACGATGTCCGTGTGGGTCATTGCACTGCCATCATTGCACTGCCACCAGGGTGAGGAGGATGGCCGTCTCGGCCGCCTGCTGGGCGGCGCCCAACACGTCGCCGGTGTAGCCGCGGATCTGCCGCAGCGCCAGGAATCCCACAACCGCCGCCGCCACTGCCGCGGCCAGTGCCGCGGCCAGCACCGCCTTGCCCACCGCCAGCAGCGCCACCACCGCGGCGATGGCGAGCGCCAGGGCGACGCGTTTGGACGGCGGGCAGCCGTGGTTGGCGGCCAGCCCGTCGCGCCGGGCCGGCATCAGCGTCCAGGCCAGCGCCGGCAGCACGGCGCGCGAGCACGCCCCCGCCGCCGCCAGCGCGCCCGCCACCGCCATCGGCTCGGCCAGCGCCGCCAGCGCCGAGGCCCGCAGCCCGACCGAGAACACCACCGCCAGCACGCCGTAGCTGCCGACGCGGCTGTCGCGCATGATCTCCAGCTTGCGCTCGCGCGAACGGCCGCCGCCGAAGCCGTCGGCGACGTCGGCCAGCCCGTCCTCGTGCAGCGCGCCGGTCAGCCACGCCGCCGCCGCCAGCGCCAGCAGCGCCGCCGCCGCGGGCGGCAGGTTCAGTCCCACGGCCAGCGCGTACACCCCGCCGGCCAGCAGCCCCACCCCGGCGCCGACCAGCGGGAACCAGCCCATGGAGCGCGCGTGCAGGTCGACCTCCGGGTCCAGGCGCAGGCGCACCGGCAGGCGCGTCATGAAGACCGTCGCCAGCGTGATCTCGTCCAGCCAGGTGGCGCGCCGGCGCCGGGGGAGGGTGTCATGCATCGCACCCTACCTATCTCAAAGCACGGGCTTGGGCGAGTTCGACGTTGCGCATTGCCGCCGCGACCCGGCGACCTTTGACCTGCGCAGCGATTCCTGCCAATGTCCGGCCGCTTTCCCACCCCCACGCTTGGTTTCATGCGATGAGCAATCCGCAGCCCGCCCTGACGTTCGAGGAAATCCGCGCGCTCGTGCGCAACCTGCCCGGTCCGGACCTGGGTGCCGGCACCGCCGCCGTGCAGCGCGAGCGCACCCTCACCAAGCCGCCGGGCTCGCTGGGGCGGCTGGAGGAACTGGCGGAATGGCTGGCCACCTGGCAGGGGCAGCACCCGCCGGCGGTGCAGCGCGCGCGCGTCGCCGTCTTCGCCGGCAACCACGGCGTGGCGGCCAGGGGCGTGTCCGCCTATCCGGCGGAGGTGACGGCGCAGATGGTCGCCAACTTCCAGAACGGCGGCGCGGCGGTGAACCAGCTCTGCGAGGCGGCGGACGCCGACCTGCGCGTCTACGAGCTGGACCTGGAGCACCCGACGCGGGACTTCACCGAAGGCCCCGCCATGGACGAGGACGAGTGCTGCCGCGCCATGGCCTACGGCATGATGTCCGTGGAGATGGGCGTGCAGTTGCTGGCGCTGGGCGAGATGGGCATCGGCAACTCCACCTCGGCGGCGGCGCTGTGCGCGGCGCTGTTCGGCGGCGACGCGGCCGGCTGGGTCGGGCGCGGCACCGGCGTGGACGAGGACGGGCTGAAGCGTAAGGTCGCCGCCGTCGAGGCCGGGCTGAAGGCCAACCCCAAGGCCAAGGACGACCCGTTCGAGGCGCTGCGCTGCCTGGGCGGCTACGAACTGGCGGCCATCGCCGGCGCCATCCTGGCGGCGCGCATGGCGCGCGTGCCGGTGCTGCTGGATGGCTATGCCTGCACCGCCGCGGCGGCCGTGCTGTTCAGGGCCGACCGCCGGGCGCTCGATCACTGCGTGGTCGCCCACCGTTCGGTCGAGCCGGGGCACAGCCGCCTGCTGGAGACCATCGGCAAGCAGCCGATCCTGGACCTGGGCATGCGCCTGGGCGAGGGATCGGGCGCCACGCTGGCCATCAACATCGTGAAGGCCGCCGCCGCCTGCCACGCGGGAATGGCGACCTTCGCGTCGGCTGGGGTGAGCGACCGCGGCTGAGCCGCCTCGACCGGCCGCTCCGGCGAAGGCCGCGCGCCGCTCTCGTCCGACTGGAAGCGGGCGTTGACGCGGCGCCGGCGTGCTGGCCCGCGCGGCCGATCAGGCGCAGGTGATCCGTCACTCTATATTGTCATGTGTCTAAACGGTTGCTAAGTTGGCGCCCAACGATCACGAGGAGGTGAGCGATGGGCATCCGCAACGTTGGCATCCGTTTGAAGTTCCTGATCCTGTCGGCGTCGACGCTGGTCGCGCTCCTCGCCGTGGCCGGTGTCCTGCTGTTCGAGTTGCGCGGCGCGCAGGTCGAGGATTCCAGGAGCAAGGTGCAGGCGATCGTCGAGAGCGCCGTGGGCATCGTCAACGCGTTCGAAGCGCGCGCCGCCAAGGGGGAAATACCGGTCGACCAGGCCAAGGCGATGGCGCGCACCGCGTTGCGCGCCATGCGCTATTCCGGCGGCGAGTACATCTTCGTGCAGGACGTCGACGGCATGATGGAGGTCAACGGCGGCAAGCCCGAGCTGGAGGGCAAGAACGTCCTGGGCCTCAAGGATCCGAACGGCGTCTTCTTCGTGCGCGAGATGATTGCCCTGGCCCGCAAGGGCGGCGGCTTCGTCGGGTACGTCTGGCCCAAGGCGGGGTCCACCGAGCCGGTTCCGAAGGTCGCCTACGCCGCGCTAACGCCGGATTGGAAATGGGTGGTCGGCACCGGCGTCTACACCGACAACATCGACGCCAGCTTCCGTCGGCACGCGCTGGAGGCGGGGGTCGTCGGCGTGCTGCTGGCCGGGGCGGCGCTGGCGCTGGCCTTCGCCATCGCGCGCTCGATCAGCCGGCCCATCGCGCAGCTCACCGGCGTGATGAACCGTCTGGCCGAGGACGATTTCACGGTCGAGGTTCCCGACACCGGCCGCGGCGACGAGATCGGCACCATGGCCAAGGCGGTGGCCGTGTTCAAGGAGCACGGGCTGGAGAACCGCCGCCTGCGCGAGGAGCAGGAGGCGACCCAGGCGCGCGCCGCCGCCGAGCGCCGCGCCATGCTGCTGCGCCTCGCCGAGGAGTTCGAGCGCAAGGTCGGCGCCGTCGTCGAACGGGTCGCCGCGTCGGCCGGGACGATGCACGGGTCGGCCACGGCGCTGTCGTCGACCGCCGACACCGCCCTGCGCCGGGCCACCGACGCCGCGTCCGCGGCGGAGGAGGCGTCGGCCAGCGTCAACACCGTGGCCGGGGCGACCGAGGAGCTGACCGCGTCGATCCAGGAGATCGCGCGTCAGGTTTCCACCTCCAGCGCCATCGCCGCGCGGGCGGTGCAGGACGCCGGGAAGACCAACGCCCTGATGTCGGGCTTGGCGGAGGCGGCGAGCCAGGTCGGCGAGGTGGTCAACCTGATCAACACCATCGCCGGGCAGACCAACCTGCTGGCGCTGAACGCCACCATCGAGGCGGCGCGGGCGGGCGAACACGGCAAGGGCTTCGCCGTCGTGGCGAGCGAGGTCAAGGGCCTCGCCAACCAGACCGCCAGGGCCACCGAGGAGATCCAGGCGAAGATCGGCGAGATCCAGCACGCCACCGATGCCGCCGTGGCGGCGATCCAGGGCGTGGGCGATGTGATCGGCCAGATGAACGCCATCTCCGGCGCCATCGCCGCCGCGATCGATCAGCAGGGGGCGGCGACGCGGGACATCGCCGGCAACATCCAGCAGGCGGCGGTGGGGGCCCGCGCGGTGTCGGACAACGTCACCGGCGTCAACCGAGCGTCGGCCGAGGCCGGTGCCGCGGCCGAGCAGGTGCGCGGCGGCGCAGGCGATCTGGCCCGCGCGGCCGAACAGTTGCGCGGCGAGGTCGCCGGCTTCCTCCAGGGCATCCGCGCGGCGTGACGCGCGGCGTGACGCGCGGCGTGGGTTGGGCCACGCGCGGCGCGGCCCAACCCACAGCTCACAGCATCCCGTCGGAGACGTCGCTGATCATCGCCGACACCAGGAGGTCGAGCAGCACCAGCGACGCGGCCATGAAGCCGTTGATGTCCAGCGCGGTGCGCAGCACGAACCACTGGTAGGCCAGCATCGCCATCATCACGCCGAACACCAGCGCCTCGCCCAGGGGCTCCGGCAGCAGGCCGGTCTCGGCCAGCACCAGCACCGGCACGTAGACCGCCATCTGCACGACCGACGACCAGTTGTAGGCCGCAACGAAGCCCGGATAGCGCGGCGCGCGGTCCAGCATCGACGCCACCGTGTGCATGATGACCGGGTAGGCGGTCCAGCTCACCACATAGGCGATGCTCTCCACCGTCAGCGCGGTGAACAGCGGCGCGCCGGCGATCCGTTCCCAGTTGCGCAGCAGCAGGATCAGCACGTAGGCCGGCAGGACGATGACCGCGGCGTAGAATGAGCGCAGCGCCCCCTCCGGCGTGCGGTCGATGTAGTCCAGCCCGGTCGCATCGAAGCGCGCGAGGCGGAAGGCACCGAACACCGAATAGGCGACGTCCCGGGCGGTCAGCGTCATGAGGCCCTGCGGATCCGGTTAGGGGCGTGCGGGGATCCGGGCGAAGACGTCCCGGATGATCGCCCTATAGATGTCGGTGAGGCGGGCCAGATCGTCGAGGGCCACGTGCTCGTCCACCTTGTGCATCGTCTGCCCGACGAGGCCGAACTCCACCACCGGGCAGGCGTCCTTTATGAAGCGCGCGTCGGACGTGCCGCCGGTGGTCGAGTATTCCGGCCGGTTGCCGGTCACCCGCTCCACCGCGTCCGCCACCGTCTCCGGCAGCGGGCCGGGCGGGGTGAGGAAGGAATCGCCGCTGCACACGCAGCGCAGGTCGTAGGCGCCGCCCACCGCGTCGAACGTTTCGCGCACCCAGGCCTCCAGCGAGGCGGCGGAGTGCATGTCGTTGAAGCGGATGTTGAAGGTGGCCGTGCCCTGCGCCGGGATGACGTTGTTGGCCGGGTTGCCGACGTCGATGGTGGTGACTTCCAGGTTGGACGGCTGGAAGTGGTCGTTGCCCTGGTCCAGCGGCGCGCGCGTGATGGCATCCAGCATGCGCACCAGCCGCGGCAGGGGGTTGTCGGCCAAGTGCGGATAGGCGACGTGCCCCTGGGCGCCGTAGACCGTGAGATAGCCGGTGAAGCTGCCGCGCCGGCCGATCTTGATCATGTCGCCCAGATTCCTGGGGTTGGTCGGCTCCCCCACCACGCAGGCGTCGATGCGCTCGCCGCGCTCACGCATCCAGTCCAGCACCTTCTTCGTGCCGTTGACGGCCACGCCCTCCTCGTCGCCGGTGATCAGCAGGCTGATCGAGCCGGCGGGCGGGCCGGAGGCGTCGATGTCGCGGGCGACGGCGGCGACGAAGGCGGCGATGGCCCCCTTCATGTCCACCGCCCCGCGGCCATAGAGTTTGCCGTTGTGGATCTCGGCGGCGAAGGGATCGACCGACCACGCCTTCGGGTCGCCGGGCGGCACCACGTCGGTGTGGCCGGCAAAGCAGAAGTTCGGCCCCGCCGTGCCCAGGCGCGCGTACAGGTTCTCGATCGGCGCCGTGCCGGGCTCTTCGAAACGCAGGCGGTGGCAGGTGAAGCCCAGCGGCTTCAGCGCCTCTTCCAGCACGCCCAGCGCGCCGCCGTCTTCCGGCGTCACGCTGCGGCGTCGGATCAGCTCCTGCGCGAGGGCGATGGGGTCGGTGGTCATGGCATCCCAGCCGGTCGTTGGGTTTTCGGCTTCGCCTCAACCCAACCTACGACGAACCCGTAGGTTGGGTTGAGCGCAGCGAAAACCCAACATCCTTACGTCAGTCGCGCAGCAGCTCGTTGATCGAGGTCTTCGAGCGGGTCTGCTCGTCGACGCGCTTGACGATGACGGCGCAATAGAGGCTCGGGCCCGGCGAACCGTCGGGCAGCGGCTTGCCCGGCAGGGCGCCCGGCACCACCACGGAATAGGCCGGCACGCGGCCGACGAAAACCTCGCCCGTCGTGCGGTCGACGATCTTGGTCGTGGCGCTGATGTAAACGCCCATGGACAGGACCGAGCCGCGCTCGACGATCACGCCTTCCACCACCTCGGACCGGGCGCCGATGAAGCAGTCGTCCTCGATGATCACGGGGCCGGCCTGCAGCGGCTCCAGCACGCCGCCGATTCCGACGCCGCCCGACAGGTGCACGTTCTTGCCGATCTGCGCGCAGGAGCCGACGGTGGCCCAGGTGTCGACCATGGTGCCCTTGTCGACGTGGGCGCCCAGGTTGACGAAGCTGGGCATCAGCACGACGCCGGGGGCGATGTAGGCGCTGCGCCGCACCACCGCGCCCGGAACGGCGCGGAAGCCGGCGGCGCGGAAGCGCGCCTCGTCCCAGCCCAGGAACTTCGACGGCACCTTGTCGAACCAGCTGGCACCGCCCGGCGCCCCTTCGATCAGGCCCATGTCGTTGAGGCGGAAGGACAGCAGCACCGCCTTCTTCAGCCATTGGTTCACCGTCCAGGCGCCATCCACCTTTTCAGCGACGCGCAGCGCGCCGGAGTCGAGGGCGTTCAGCGCCTCCTCCACGGCGTCGCGCACCGCGCCGGTGGTGGCGAAGGTGATGGAATCGCGCGATTCCCAGGCGGCTTCGATGGTGCTCTGCAGGTCGGCGTGGCTCATGGTCGGCAAACCGTCGGCTGGACAAGGAGAAGGCCGCGCACCATGCGGCCCGGCGCGCCGGCTTGTCAACACGCCACCGCCGCCGCGCGGCGGCCGGCGCGGCGCGGCGACGGGCCTCGGAAATGCATGCTTCGCGTGTGAACGGCACGGACAAAACATCGCATGATCGCATTTCTCTTGTGACAACACTCGGGAAAAGGGAATGATCTTCCGCCATGCGTATGGCTTAAGTCGAGGATACCGGCCGCCATTCGGCCGAGAGAGCCGTCAGACACCGCGGGAGCCCTCCCAATGAAGACCATCACCATACGGACCAAGCTGCTCGTCGCCTTCTCCGCCTTGTTCCTGCTCGTCGTTGGGCTTGGCGCGTTTGCCGTGAACCGGCTGGAAGTGATCAACGCCGTCAACGAGGACCTGGAGAGCAACTGGCTCGCGGGCACGCGTTGGCTGGGCGTCGCCAACGGCGCCATCGGCAAGGTCCGCAACGCCGAGGCGCGCCACGTCCTGGCGTCCGACATCAGCGAGATGGAAGCCATCGAGCGCGAGCTGGACCGGCGCGGCAAGGCCGCGCTGGAGGCGATCGCCCATTACGAGCCGCTCGCCGTGAGCGACGCGGAGAAGAAGGGGCTGGCGGACTTCAGGACCGCCTGGACCGAGTACACGGCGGCCACCAAGCAGATCACGGCGCTGTCCCGGCGCCGCCGCAACGACGACGCGATCGGCCTCTTCCAGGGCGCGTCGCGCGTGGCGTTCCAGCGGGCCGAGGTGGCCATCGAGCGCCTCATCGAGATCAACGTCGCCGGCGGCGAACAGGCCGCCACGACCGGCGACGCCGTCTACCAGTCGTCGCGCGCCCTGCTGGTCGGCGTCGCCGCGGCGGGCGGGCTGTTCGCCGCCGTGGCCTGCTGGCTGATCATCGCCGGCGTCTCCGGCCCCGTGCGCGGCATGACGGCGGCCATGCAGCGGCTTGCCGCCGGCGACAAGGCCACGGAGATCCCGGCGCGTGACCGCGGCGACGAGATCGGCGCCATGGCCAAGGCGCTGGAGGTCTTCAAGGAGAGCCTGATCGAGGCCGACCGCCTGCGCACCGAGCAGGAGGCGCAGAAGATCGCCGCCGAGCAGCAGCGCCGCGCCATGATGCTGGAACTCGCCGACGACTTCGAGGGCCATGTCAACGGCGTGGTGGAGCACGTGTCCGCGGCCGCCAGGGAGATGAACGCGACGGCCACCGCCATGTCCGCCGCCGCCGAGCAGGCCACCCGTCAGGCCGGCGCCGCGGCGACAGCGGCCGAGCAGGCCTCGGCCAACGTGCAGACCGTCGCCTCGGCGGCGGAGGAGCTGTCGTCCTCCATCGCCGAGATCGGACGACAGGTCTCGCAGTCGTCCGACATCGCCCGCCACGCGGTGGGGCAGGCGGAGCGCACCAACGGCATCGTCGGCGGCCTCAATCAGGCGGCGCAGAAGATCGGCGAGGTGGTCGAATTGATCAACACCATCGCCGGGCAGACCAACCTGCTGGCGCTGAACGCCACCATCGAGGCGGCGCGGGCGGGCGAGCACGGCAAGGGTTTCGCCGTGGTGGCGTCGGAGGTGAAATCGCTGGCCAACCAGACCGCCAAGGCCACCGAGGAGATCGCCGGCCAGATCAACGGCGTGCAGGGGGCGACGCAGGAGGCGGTGGGGGCCATCCAGGAGATCCTGAAGACCATCGGCGACATCAGCCGGACCACCACCATGATCGCGTCGGCGGTGGAGCAGCAGCAGGCCGCCACCGGCGAAATCGCCCGCAACGTGGAGCAGGCCGCGCGGGGCACGCAGGAAGTCGCCACCAACATCGTCGGCGTCAACGCGGCGGCGGTGGAGGCCGGGCGCGCGGCCGGGCAGGTGCTCCAGGAGTCGGGCGAACTGTCGCGCCAGTCGGAAAGCTTGCGCCGGGAGGTCGGCGGCTTCATCGCCAAGGTGCGCGCCTGAGGCGAATCGCGGCGGGAACGGGTCCGCTGGCTCGTTCCCCATCATTTCTCCGCAGAGCAATGAAATCATTGTGCACTGCAATAAAATCCCGAAAAGGTGTTGGTCCGCTTCACTTTCATCCCCCTGGGGGAGGGTTGGGCATCGAAACGCGCGGTAATACCAGAACGCCGGATTCTTCGATTTTCTGGCGTTTGGAATGCGAGGGGATGTTTTCGCTTGCGATTCCTTTCCGGATCGCGTTTTATAGTCAGCGACTGCGCCACTCGCGCCGCAGAGGCCCGAGTTAGGGAGGAACGCAATCAATTCGAGCGGCAAACGCTCGGTGCCACAAAGGCAAAGGGGGCCGAAACAGGCTCCGGTGGAATGGCGAGGGAGCCTCCGGCCCCTCGCTTTTTCATTTTGGGCCTTTGCTCTTCCAATGCTCTTCCAACCCTTTTCCTTTCCAACAGGGCAGCCGTAGGTTGGGTTGAGCCAAAGACGAAAACCCAACATCCCTTCACCGCGACCACGTTGGGTTTTCGCTGGTGCCCAACCCGACCTACGACACCTGAATCGTTCCTGGTCCGCCGCTACGCCAGCAGGACGGCCTGCTGGTCAGCGGGCAGCAGCGGCGGCACGCCGCTGAGCGCCACCGAGTCCTCGCCGCCCGCGACATTGTCGAAGACCAGGGTGTCGGCCTCCATGGCGGGCGGAGGGAAGGCCTCGGCCGGAGCGTCGGCGGACCGCTCCTCGCCGTCGGCCTTGATGCGGATGTCGTCGTAATAATAGGTGCGGCTGTCGGCACCGGTGTCGCGGCCGTCGCTCCACGCCCACTTGTAGACGCCCAGCTTCCAGTACGGCCCGTGCTCGTCGTTGAAAGCGGTGGCCATGTCCTCGTTGACGAGGCGCTTGCCGTCGCGCCACACCTCCATGCTGCCGCTGTCCTCGGTGTAGCCCCACGTGATGCGGAACTTCCAGTCGGTCCACTCGCCGACCGCGTCGTCAACCTTGCCCAGGTCGAAGGTCTCCTTCGAATCATAGCGGTTGCTGCCGCCGCTGGGCGTGATGCGCGAGGCGTCGGCGTGGGTTTCCAGGACGAAATGGCTCTCGCCGTCGCTCCACGGCCGGATCTGCAGGGCGGCGGCCGGATTCTTCCACGCCTCTCCGCCGTCGGGGAAATCGTGCCATTGCATGAGGATTTCCGGCGTCGAATCCTCCTGCCAGCCCTCGGGGATGAGGATCTTGGCCTCGTATTCGTAGGTGTGGCCCAGTTTGGCGTTGGCGGTCTGCGACCCGGCTGCGGTGAATTCCGAACGGTCCATGCCGGCCGGAATGACCTCCGAACGCACGGCGCTGTCGCTGCGCGACAGTTCGGACTTCAGCGCCGTCCGTCCGTCGACCTCCACGGTCGAGACCGGTTCGCCCTCGCGGATGAGGCTGAGGCCCGACTCCAGGGGATCGTCGAAGACGGCTTCGAAGAGGGTGCTTGCCATCGATTGCTCCTTGAATGGCGGCTTGCATGGAATGGCTGCCGGAATGGCGGTGCCGTCGAGGACGCCCCGGCCACAGGCAAGGCGGCGGCGTTGCGCGGCCGCGTGTCTGCCGTGCTGCGGTGGTGGGCGACGTGGACGGGGCGCGGGCAAGATGGAAGACGTCGGCTTGCCTGCTGAAGAATTACGAACGCAACAATGCTGTTTGTCTGTTTGGCGTTGCCAATAGAATCAGTGTTCTTTGCGGGCTGAGTCGTAGAACGTCGGTGTTTGTCGAGGCAAGGTTCGCGACGGTATAACCCATTGGTGGTTTGGTCAGAGCAGGCCCAACTACATAGCCCGTATTGCTATGTTTCGTCTGAAAATGTTCTTCTATGACTTGGGATTCGCCTGTGGGGACCCTGGTGGACGGCCTCTGCAGGCATCGTCCGGACAGGGGGCGGCCCGGACGATCATCCACTTTGGGTGGACTCGCTACCGTCGCGGCAGGGGGGTAGGCGAAGGGGGTACGGGGCGCCCTTGTCGCGGCGCCCTTGTCGCGGCGCCCTTACTTCGGCACCGCGGCCAACCAGGCGACCAGATCCTCGGCCACGTGGTCGATGTGCGATCCGGTTCCCACCCCGCCGGCGTCGGGGCGGGCCCAGTCGGCTTCGCTCCTCACCCACACGGTGGTCATGCCCAGCGCGTGCGCGGGCACAAGGTTGCGGGCGATGTCCTCGACCATGCAGGCGGTCCGCGGCGCGATTCCGTGGCGGTCCAGCAGATCCCGGTACGGGCGCGGGTCGGGCTTGGGCACGTAGCCGGCCTCGACGATGTCGAAGACGGTGTCGAAATGGCGGGTGATGCCCAGCCGGTCGGTGACGTTGGCGGCGTGCCGGGCCGAGCCGTTGGTGTAGATCACCTTGCGTCCCGGCAACCGCTCCAGCGCCCGGTCCAGCTCCGGCGAGGGCGCCACCGGCGTCACGTCGATGGCGTGCACGTAGTCGAGGAAGGGGACGGGGTCGACGTCGTGCTCGACCATCAGGCCGCGCAGCGTCGTCCCGTGGTCGCGGAAAAACCGCTTCTGCATCGCCCGCGCCTCGTCGTACGGGATGCCGAAGTGGTCGGCGATGAACGCGCCGATGCGCCGGTCGACCTGTGCGAACAGGTTGCAGGAGGCAGGATAGAGCGTGTTGTCGAGGTCGAAGATCCAGACCTCGATGTCGGAGAGCGGTGCGGCCATGGCCTGACAATGGGGCAGGGCCGGGAAGCAGGCAAGGCCGATCCGGCGCCGATATGCCGGATTGCGCGAACTTTGGGGAAACGTTAGCATTTCTGGTATATTCGAACGGACATGCAGCCTCCGCGACTCCCCGTGCCATTCACCGCATCCACAGATTCCGAAGCCGCCGACTCCGACGTCGCAGGGGCCGATGCCAGGGCGCTCGCCGCGGTCACCGGCGCTTACCCCGGCCCAGCGCTGCGTCTGGCCCCCGACTTCGCCGTGGTGGAGGCGAACGCCGCCGCGCGCGAGCTGCTGGAGGGCGATCCGCGCTGGATCACCGACGTGCGCGCCTGGCTGGCGGCATCCAGCGTGGCGCCGGGCCTGCGCTCCGTGCCGGTGGCGGCGCCGCGCGGGAGCATGGTGGTGGAATGGGCCGGCGTGCCGCTGTCCGGCGGCTCCACCCTGCTGCTGGGCCGCGACGCCACGCTGGAACGCCAGTTGCGCCAGACGCTGACCGAGTCGCGCCGGCGCTACAAGGACCTCGTCGAGGTCTCCAGCGACTTCGCCTGGGAAACCGGGCCGGACGGCCGATTTGTCTTCGTCACGCCGAAGGGGGCGCTGGGCTATGCGCCGGAAGCGCTGGTCGGCCGCGACCCGCGCGACCTGACGGTGGACGAATGGGACGATCTGCCACTGCCCTTCGACACCCGCCGGCCGGTCGACCAGACGGAGCTGTGGCTGAAGCGCTCCGACGGCGGGGCGGCCTGCGTCGTCGCCTCGGCGCTGCCGCTGTACGCGCCGGGTGGCGACTGGGTCGGGGCGCGCGGCGTGTGCCGCGACGTGACCGAAACGGTGCTGCGCTCGGCCGAGCTGGCCCGCGTGCGAAACCGCGAGAAACTGCTCGCCCACATCGTGCACACGCTGCGCAACCGCCTGGACGCGGCCGAGGCGCTGGCCGTGGCGGCGGCCGAGACGGCGCGCGCGCTGGGCGCCGACGGCTGCCGCATCTACCGCGCGGCGGACGGCGGAGACCTGACGCTCGCCACCGAGTTCGCCGCGAGCGGCCCGTCGGAGCTGGAGGCCATGGATCCGGCGGCGCTGCTGGCGCAGGTCGCCGCCGTGGGCGATCCGGTGCCGGGGCTGCTGGGCCACCTGCGCGTGCTGGCCTGCCGGACCGAGCACCAGCAGGCGCTGAACGGCGCCGTGGTGGTCTGGCGCGGCGACGACGCCGACCCGTGGGACGACGAGGATCGCCAGTTGATCGGCGGTGTCGCCGACCACATCGGCATCGCGCACGCCCACCTCGCCTACCAGGAGCGGCTGCGCCGCCTGTCGGAGCGCGACGGGCTGACCGGCCTGTTCAACCGCCGCACCTTCTTCGAACGGCTGGAGGAGCAACTGGGCCGGCCGGACGCCGGGCCGTCGGCGCTGCTCTACGTCGACCTCGACAACTTCAAGGCGGTCAACGACCTGCACGGCCACCAGCAGGGCGACTCCGTGCTGAAGGCCATCGGCACGCTGCTGACCACCGGCGTGCGCCCCGGCGACCTGCCGGGCCGCCTGGGCGGCGACGAGTTCGTGCTGTGGCTGGGCCGCACCGACGAGGAGCGCGCCAAGGTGGTGGCCGACCGCCTGCTCGCGGGCATCCGCGAGCTGAGCCACCTGTCCGCCAGCCCGGAGAAGCCGCTGGGCCTGTCCATCGGCATCGCCGTGCACCGGCCCGGCCGCGGCGAGACGGTTCAGGAGTTGACCGACCGCGCCGATGCCGCCATGTACGCCGCCAAGGCGCGCGGCAAGGGCAACTTCGCCATCGCGCCAGAGCACGTCACTGGTTCCGCAGGGGAGACAACTTCGTGACCCGCCGTCCTGGCTCCGCCGATCCCGCCGACCCGGCCTCTCTCGACCCCGGCAATTTCGAGGCGGCCAAGGTGATGGTGCAGAGCGCCGACCCGGACGTGCGCCGCCGCGTCGCCGAATCGCCGCACGTCCGGCCGGAGCTGCTGTACTTCCTCGCCCGCGACGCGGCCTCCGAGGTGCGCCGGGCGATCGCCACCAACGCCGGCACGCCGCGCCAGGCCGACCTGCTGCTGGCCAAGGACGCCGAGGCGGCGGTGCGCGGCGCGTTGGCCTGCAAGATCGCCAGCCTCGTGCCCGACCTCGGCGCCGACCAGCTCTCGCAGATCGAGCGCATGACGGTGGAGTGCCTGGAAACGCTGGCCCGCGACCAGGGCACGGAGATCCGTGTCACGCTGGCCGAGGCGCTGAAGGACCTGCCCAACGCCCCGCACGCGGTGATCAACGCGCTGGCCCGCGACGCCGAGCTGCAGGTGTGCGGCCCGGTGCTGCAGCACTCGCCGATCCTCACCGAGGAGGACCTGCTCGACATCATCCTGTCGGGCCCGGTGGCGGGGGCGCTGTCCTGCATCGCCGGCCGCAAGGAGGTGTCGGCCTCCGTCGCCGACGCCATTGCGCGTTCCGACGACGAGGCGGCGGTGACGGCGCTGCTCGGCAACGCGTCGGCGCAGATCCGCGAGGAGACGCTGGACCGCATCATCGACCAGGCCCCGGCGCACGAGCCCTGGCACGGCCCCCTGGTGCGCCGGCCGAAGCTGCCGGCGCGCGCCGCCGCGCGCCTCGCCAGCTTCGTCGCCGACAACCTGCTGAAGGTCCTCCAGGAGCGCACCGACCTCGACCCCGAGGCGGTGCGGCAGGTGGCCGAGTCCGTGCGCACGCGCCTCGCCAAGGGCGGGGCGGAGGCGGCGCGGCCACGCGGGCTCGTCGACTGGGGCGAGGAGGTGGGCGAGGAGAAGCCGGTCGAGCGGCCGGCCGACCGCGCCGCCCGCCTGAACAAGGAAGGCAAGCTCACCGAGAAGGTGCTGGAAGGCTCCCTGGCCGAGGGCGACCGTGCCTTCGTCATGGCCGGACTGGCCGAGCTGGCCGGCGTGCCGCTGGGCACCGTGGACCGCATCATCACCACCCACTCCCCGCGCGCGGTGACGGCGCTGGTGTGGCGGGCCGGGCTGACCATGCGCTTCGCCCGGCAGGTGCAACTGCGCCTCGCCCAGATTCCGCCAAAGTCCGCGCTTAATGCTCGGGAAGGGGTCCTGTACCCGATGACCGACGACGAGATGCGCTGGCAGCTCGAATTCTTCGGCGTCGAGACCAAGTAACCGGGACCCGGCAACGCGAGAGCCGCCGTGCGGGCGGTGGAGCCGTCATGCGCATCCTTTCCCTGCTGCTGTTCCTTCTCGTTCTCGGCAATCCCGCCTTCGCCGCAAACCCGCCCCCGGCCGACCCGGAGGAGCGCAAGGTCGCCGCCGTCTTCGAACAGGCGCGCACGGCGCTCCAGCAGGGGCGGGGGGCGGCGGTCGTGCCGCTCCTGTCGCGCGCCACGCTGGACAAGCTGGAGGCCGTGCGCCGTGCCGCCAAGGCCGGCGACCGCACCTCGCTGGAGCGGCTTGGCACCGGCGAGAAGTTCGCCGCCCTGGGCCTGCGCCGCCACGTGCCCCCGGCCGAGCTGCGGCGCCTGGAGGTGGGCGGCCTCGCCGACCACGCGCTGAGGCAGGGCTGGCTCGGCCCCAACGTGATCCAGCAGAGCACCTTGGGTCCGGTGCGGGTGAAGGGCGACCGCGCCTCGGCGCTGCTGATGGTGGACAACAAGCCGGCGCTGGTGCCGGCCGACTTCGTGCGCGAGGCCGGCGGCTGGCGCATCGACCTGACGAGTGTGTTCAATTTCGGCGGCCAGATGCTGAAGGGCTTCGCCGCCATGTCCGGCAAGAGCGAGGAGGCCTACATCGGCGACCTGCTGGACAAGCTCGGCGCGCAGGCGAAGGCGGCGCGGCGGTAGAGGCGACGCAGAGGGGTGCCGCGACTCATTGTCCTGGGTACACCGTCAGTGCCACCTAGGCGGGTTGCAAGGAATCCAGAACTTGCGTTAGAATCGGCACGCACGCACTAAAATTGGTGCCGCTCCCACACAGGTGCCGCCGATGACCGCACCCGATGGCCTTCCGTTGGACGCGCTGGACCACCGGTCCGACGTGGGGCGGCTTGGTGTCGGCGCGCATCCCGACGTTTTCCCTGCGGCCACGCCCACCGGCGGCCGATCCGGCGTGCACAGTGTCGCCTACACCGTCCCCTGCGGCCCGACGCTGTACGCCGCGATCCTCGATCTGGCGGCGCGGCGTGGCGTCGGCGTGGCGGAGCTGGCGTCATCCGTGCTGCTGCTCACCGACCCGGCCCTGCGCGTCGCCGATCCCGGCGCGGGGGATGCGGCGCTGGAGTTGCGGCTGCAGCCGGGGCTGGACGACCCGGCGATCCGCCGGGCACTCGCCACGGCGCTGGCGCTGGCCGATCCGGCGGGCTGGCGGCTGGTCGCCGAGGCGGAGATGGCGCGGCTGAAAACGGCGGTCGAGACGCTGGACTATCGCAACAAGGCGCTGGCCAACGCGCTGGAGCGCGTGTCCTTCCAGCCGCTCGACGGCGGGCTGACGCAGGTGCGCGACGCGGCGTCGCTGTTCGGTTTCGTCAACGAATGGTGCTTCGACGAGGACCGCGTGGTGCGCCGCTTCCGCGAACTGGCGCCCGTCTACCATCCGGACACCGGCGTGGTCGGCTGCCGCGAGCGGATGGGCCAGTTGATCGAGGCGCGCAACCTGCTGATCCGGCACGTGCGCACCGCCTACTCATCGGGAGAGTGGGTGAAGCGGCGGCGCTGACGGCGAACCGCTACGGCGCCAGACCCACCGTTTCCGCCGTGACCGCGCCGTCGAGGATGGCCCCTTCCAGGTCGGCGCCGGTCAGGTCCGCCCCCGTCAGATCGGCTTCGCTCAGGTTGGCGCCGCGCAGGTCGGCGCCGGTCAGGTTGGCCCCGGCGAAGTTCACTTTGCGCAGGTCGGCGTTGCGCAGGATCGCCATGCTCATGCGCGCGCGCTGCAGGTTGGCGCGCCAGACGTGACCGCTCATGGTCTGGATGTGCACGGGGCCGAGCTGCGCGTCGGTCAGGTTGGCGTTCGACAGCGTGGCGCGCTCGAAGTTGATGCCGCGCAGGTCGGCCTTGGTGAAGTCCACCTTGCGCAGGTCGGACAGCGACAGATCGGCGATGGCCAGCGTGGCCCCGGCCAGCGAGGCGCCGCGCAGCGTGATGCACTGCAGGATCGCCGCCGACAGGTTGATGCCGTCCAGCTTGCGCCCGGACAGGTCCAGCGCCGACAGGTCGGCGCGCTTGCCGTCCTTGCCGCCGCTGTCGATCCAGGCGAGGTGGGCCTGCAGGATGTCGCGCAGCTCGCGCTCGGGGTTGTCCAGCGTCCTGGCCATCACGGCGCTGGCGAGGTTGGGGGAGCGCAACTGGCCGGCGTCCAGGATGGCGCCGATCAGGTTGGCGTTGGTGAAGTTGGTGCGGCCGATGGCGGCGCCGGTCAGCACCGCGCCCGACAGCCGCGCGCCGGACAGGTTCGCCTCCGACAGGTCGGCGTCGGTCAGATCGCAGCCGGTCAGGTTGGTGTTGGTCAGGTTGGCGCGCTGGAACTTGGCGCCGCGCAGCACCGCGTCGGTCAGGTCGGCCTGCATGACGAAGGCGTTCGCCAGCTTGGCGCGCGACATGTCGGCGGCGCGCAGCGTGGCGGCGGTCAGCTCCGCCGTGATGACCGACGAATCGAAGTTGTGCTCGCGCACGTCGCCGCTCTCGGTGTAGTGCAGCAGCGTGCCGTCGCGCAGGTCCACCTCGACCAGCACCGCCTCGCTCAGCACAGCACCACGCAGGCAGGCGCCGCGCAGGTCGGCCCGGCGCAGGTCCGCCTTCTCCAGGTTGGCGAGGCGCAGGTCGGCGGCGTAGAGGTTGGCGTTCTGCAGGTTGGCGCCGGTCAGGCGCGCGCTGAACAGCTTGGCGCCGGACAGGTCGGCGTCCGACAGATCGATGCCGGAGAGGTCGAGATGCGAGAGGTCGCGCATCTTCAGGCTGGCGCGCACGCCGCCCGGCTGGCTCTTCCGGAACGCTTGGTGGCGCAGCAGGATGACGTTGAGCTGACTCTGGGTCAGTTTCGTGCGCGGCGAACTGGACCCGAAGCCCTGCGACGAGGACATTCCCCCGATCCTCTCTCTGTAAGGCATCACAGGTTGTCGCAAAGCGACGAAGAAACAGTTAATCGTTGATAAGAATTGTCACAAATAGACATATATGCGCGCACACGGCGGCTGTCCATTGCCCCTTTCGGCGGCGCGGCATCCGCGGAACGACCGTGTGGGAAAGGCCATGGTTGACTCCCACCCCCCGCCATCCGTATGGTGCGCGCCCCAGCTCTGACGAGCCGAGGGCACCGCGTCTTCACGCGCCCCCGCCAGTCCGCGAGTATCGCGCACTGGCGCGATTGCGTTTGGCGACACGCTGCCATGCGGCCGGCGGAGCCCCGCTGAACCCGAGGGTCCCATGTTCGAAGGCTTGACCGGACGTCTTGGCGACATCTTCGACAAGCTGCGCCGCCGCGGCGCGCTGAGCGAGGAGGACGTCTCCGCGGCGCTGCGCGAAGTGCGCATCGCGCTGCTGGAGGCCGACGTCGCCCTGCCGGTGGTCAAGCAGTTCGTCTCCCAGGTCAAGGAGCGGGCGGTCGGGCAGGAGGTTCTGCGCTCCATCACGCCGGGCCAGCAGGTCATCAAGATCGTCCACGACAACCTCGTGGAGATGCTGGGGGCCGGCGAGGAGATCAACCTCAACGCCGCTCCGCCGGTGCCGGTGCTGATGGTCGGCCTGCAGGGCTCGGGCAAGACCACGTCCACCGCCAAGATCGCGCTGCGCCTCAAGACCAAGGAGCGCAAGAAGGTCCTGATGGCGTCGCTGGACGTGCGCCGCCCGGCCGCGCAGGAGCAGTTGAAGGTCCTGGGCGAGCAGATCGGCGTCGCCACGCTGCCCATCCTCATGGGCCAGGGGCCGGTCTCCATCGCGAAGCGCGCGATGGAGACCGGGCGCCTCGAAGGCTACGACGTGGTGATGCTCGACACCGCCGGCCGCCTCGCCATCGACGAGGAGCTGATGGCCGAGGTGGCGGCCGTGCGCGACGCCACCCGGCCGGTGGAGACGCTGCTGGTCGCCGACGCCATGACCGGCCAGGACGCCGTCACCGTCGCCACCAACTTCAACGACAAGGTCGGCATCACCGGCATCGTGCTGACCCGTGTGGACGGCGACGCGCGCGGCGGTGCGGCTCTGTCGATGCGCCAGATCACCGGCAAGCCGATCAAGCTGCTGGGTGTGGGCGAGAAGATCGACGCGCTGGAGCCGTTCCACCCCGACCGCATCGCCGGCCGCATCCTCGGCATGGGCGACGTGGTGTCGCTGGTCGAGAAGGCGGTCGAGACGATCGACCAGGAAGAAGCCGAGAAGCTTGCCCGCAAGATGGAGCAGGGCAAGGGCTTCGACCTCGACGACATGGCCTCGCAGTTCAAGCAGATCCGCAAGATGGGCGGCATGGGCGGCCTGCTGGGCATGCTGCCAGGTGTCGGCAAGATCAAGGACCAGCTCAAGGACAAGAAGATCGACGACTCGATGCTCAAGCGTCAGGAAGCGATCATCTCGTCGATGACCAAGAAAGAGCGCAAGAACCCCGAAATCATCAAGGCGTCGCGCCGCAAGCGCATCGCCGCCGGCTCCGGCACCACGGTTCAGGAAGTGAACAAGGTGCTGAAGCAGTTCGAGGACATGCGTACGATGATGAAGCAGGTGCAGAAGCTCGGCAAGAAGGGGCTGATGCGCCAGGGACTCGGCGCCCTGATGCCGCGCGGGATGAAGGGGCCGTTCGGATGATCGACCACATCTCTCTCCCCGTCGCCGACATCGACCGCGCGCGGGCCTTCTACGACGCCGTGCTCGCCACCGTCGGCTACAAGCGGATGATGGACTTCGGCCGCACCGCCGGCTATGGCGAGGACCACCCGCACTTCTGGATCGGCGCGCCGGAAGACGGTTCCGTGTGCGCGCCCGCCGGCGTGCACGTGGCCTTCCGCGCGCCGACGCGCGCGGCGGTGGACGCCTTCCACGCCGCGGCGCTGTCCGCCGGCGGCGCCGACAACGGCGCGCCGGGCCTGCGGCCACGCTACCACCCCGATTACTACGCCGGGTTCGTCATCGATCCCGACGGCAACCGGATCGAGGCCGTGTGCCACATCGCCACGGCCCCGTGATCATCAGCAACGTTCTCAACCACTCAGCAGGAAAGTACGTCGACCCATGGCTCTGAAGATCCGTCTCGCCCGCGGCGGCGCCAAGAAGCGCCCGTTCTACTCGATCGTCATCGCCGACGCGCGCAGCCCGCGCGATGGCCGCTTCATCGAGAAGATCGGCACCTACAACCCCATGCTGCCGCGTGAGGACGCCCAGCGCATCGTGCTGAACGCCGAGCGCGCCAAGCACTGGCTGTCGGTGGGCGCGCAGCCGACCGACCGCGTGGTGCTGTTCCTCGCCAACGCCGGCCTGGTCGCCAAGCCGGAAATCCGCGAGACGCCGAAGAAGTCCGCCCCGAAGGCGAAGGCCCAGGAGCGCGCCAAGGCCGCCGCTGCCGCCGCCGCGGCCGCCGGCGAGTAAGGAAGGCCGTAGATTGGGTTGAGCCGCGGGCGAAAGCCCAACGTGTCCGCATTGCGGGGGCGTTGGGTTTTCGCTGCGCTCATCCCAACCCACGCTTCATCCGCGAGACACCATGTCCACCAAGGTCTGTGTCGGTCAGTTCGCCGGGTCGCACGGCGTGCGGGGGCTCGTGAAGCTGAAGAGCTTCACGGACGATCCCAAGGCCGTGGCCGCTTACGGGCCGCTGTCCGACGAATCGGGAGCCCGCACCTTCCGCGTGACGCTCCAGGGAACCGTCAAGGATCTCTGGCTCGCCCGCGTGGACGGCATCGCGACTCGCGAGCAGGCGCAGGCCCTGGCCGGCGTGCGGCTGTTCGTCGACCGCGCGGCGTTGCCGGAGACCGAGGACGAGGACGAGTTCTACCACGCCGACCTGATCGGCCTTCGGGCCGAGCGGGCGGACGGAACGCCCTTCGGCACGGTGCTGGCCCTCTATGACTTCGGGGCCGGCGACATGCTGGAGATCCGGATGCCCGACGGGCGGACGGAGCTGTTGCCCTTCACCAAGGCCGTCGTGCCGGTGGTGGATGTCAAGGGCGGGCGCGTGGTGGTGGAACCGCCGGACGTGGTGGAGGTGAAGCCGGACGGACAGCCGGACGAGCGGGGGGAGGAGCCGTGAACCACGGCGCCGAGGGTCCGCGCGTCTGGACCGTGGCGGTGTTGACCCTGTTTCCCGAGATGTTCCCCGGCCCGCTTGGCCACAGCCTTGCCGGGAAGGCCCTGGAAAATGGGGTCTGGGGACTCGAAACAGTGGACATTCGCGCTTTTGCGCGCGATAAACACCGCTCCGTCGACGACACCCCCTTCGGCGGGGGTGCGGGTATGGTGATGCGGCCCGACGTGCTCGATGCCGCCTTCACCGCGACCTGCGGTCCGCCGGGGAACGAGGGACGCGGCCGGGTGATCTACCTGTCGCCGCGCGGAAGGGTGTTGGACCAGGAACTGGTCAAGGAGCTGGCCGCGGCCCCCCGGGTCACGCTGCTCTGCGGCCGGTACGAGGGAGTCGACGAACGGGTGCTGGAAGCGCACGAGGTCGAGGAGGTCAGCCTCGGCGATTTCGTGCTGTCCGGCGGCGAGCCGGCTGCGCTTGCCCTGATCGACGCCGTGGTGCGCTTGCTGCCGGGCGTGATGGGCAACGTGGAGACGGCCGGGGAAGAGAGTTTCGAGCGGGGATTGCTGGAGTATCCCCACTACACGCGGCCCGCGGTGTGGACCGACGGGCGGGGTGTGGAGCGCACGGTGCCCGACGTTCTGTTGTCCGGGCACCACGGACGAGTTCGCGCCTGGCGGCTGGCCGAGGCGGAGCGGATCACCCGGGCCCGGCGGCCCGACCTGTGGTCCCGCTACGAATCCAGCCGCCCGGTGGAAATGAAACGGGGCCGTCGCAAGAAGCCGGCTTCCAGGGACGAGTAAGGGGTCCGCCGCGAGGCGCACCGAGGAAAGGGGTGTAGTGTCATGAACCTGTTGCAGCAGCTCGAGCAGGAGCAGATCGAAAAGGTCGCCGGCGGCAAGACCATTCCGGAGTTCTCGCCCGGCGACACCGTGCGCGTGAACGTCAAGGTGGTCGAAGGCACGCGTGAGCGCGTGCAGGCCTACGAAGGCGTCTGCATCGCCCGCAAGAACGCCGGCCTGAACTCCTCGTTCACGGTCCGCAAGATCAGCTACGGCGAGGGCGTGGAGCGCGTGTTCCCGCTGTACAGCCCGCGCATCGATTCGATCGAGCTGGTCCGCAAGGGCGACGTCCGCCGCGCCAAGCTCTACTACCTGCGCGACCGCCGCGGCAAGTCGGCCCGCATCGCCGAGCGCACCACCGGCCGCGGCATGAACAACAAGGCGGCCGCCGCGGAGTAATCCGCGCCAGCCTCTTTTCGCCGCTGCACGCGTTTCCGTCGCCCGCCGTGGGATCCTTCCGCGGCGGGCGTTCGGCGTTCGGGGACGCTTGCCGTTGGGGCGCGCCGGCCCTACCGCGGCGCCCGCACCGTGATCAGGATCCCGGCGCCGATCAGCGCCACGGCGGCCAGCACGCTGAACGTCAGCGGCTCGCCCATCAGCAAGGCGCTCAGGCCCAGCGCGGTGAAGGGGACGAGGCAGACGATCTGGCCGACCTGCGTGGCCGGCATGGCGGTCAGCGCCTTCGACCACCACGCGTAGCACAGCGCCGTCGCCACCACCCAGTTGTAGACCAGCGCCAGCCCCAGCGAGAGAGTCGGGTTCACCCCCCGGTCCGCCTCGACGAACAGGGCCACGGGGGCGATGGCGACGGCGCTGACGGCGATCTGCCAGAAGGTCTGCGTCCAGAACGGCGTGCGCCACGTGCGGCGGCGGTACAGGCTGGCGGCGACCGCCCACAGCGCGGCGGATGCCAGCAGCAGCCCGTTGCCGATCAGCTGGTTGCGGTCGCTCCAGTCGACCAGCGCCGGGTTGAAGAACACCAGAACGCCGGCAAACGCCAGCAGCGCGCCCAGCGTGCGCTGCACCGTGACGCGCTCCCCCGCGATCAGCCAGCCGAGCGGCAGTGCCCAGATCTGCATGGTGTAGACCAGCACCGCCGCGCGCCCCGGCGGCAGGAACTGCAGGCCGGCGGCACTCATGGCCGGCATGCCGGCCACCTGCAGCAGGCCGATCAGCGCCAGCCCCCGGCGGTCGCCGATGACGGGCAGCAGCGGCGTGCGCAGCTTCCAGGCCAGCAGGGCGGCCAGCAGCAGCGCCGCCCCCAGATAGCGCAGGAACGAGAAGGTCAGCGGCCCCATGTCGGCCAGCGCCACCTTCATGAACAGCCAGTTGCTGCCCCAGAACACGACGACGCCGGCGATCTGGGCGTACACCGCCGTCCCCGGCGCCGCGTGCGCCGCCGCTGTCTGTTCCGTCACCGTCCGCCTCCCGCCCATGCGACCACCCCTTTATAGCGAAAGGGGAATGACATGGCTTTCCCTTTGACAGGGGCGCGCCGCCGCTCCACCATCGTCGCCGTTCCAGGGGGGTCCCGTTAGGGGGCTGAGATACCACCGGCCGGTCGTCGCATGCGACGGGGCAACGTGGTGACCCTTCGAACCTGATCCGGCTCATACCGGCGAAGGGAGGAAAACACGGCTGTGGGCGGCATCCGCGCCCCCTTCCCCTCTTCCGGCAACCGGATCTTCCGCAACCGAGAGGAGGGAGATCCCCCGTGCCCAAAGACCAGACCCCCAAAGACCAGACCCCCAAAGACCAGACCCCCAAAGACCAGACCAGCGACCTTTCCGAAACCGGTTTCACCGTATCGGCCGGCCCGCTGCCGGCCTCGCGCAAGCTGTACGTGCCCGGCGAGCGGCACCCCGACCTGCGTGTCGCCATGCGCGAGATCTGCGTGGGCGGCGGCGAGCCGCCGGTGCGCGTCTACGACCCCTCCGGCCCCTACACCGACCCCGATGTCGCCGTGGATATCCGCCAGGGCCTGCCGGCGCTGCGCGAGGCGTGGATCCGTGCGCGCGGCGACGTGGAGGAGTACACGGGGCGCGCCATCCGCCCGGAGGACGACGGGCTGAAGACCGGCGAGGCGCGCAACATGGCCATGTTCCCCGGCCAGAACGGCGGTGCCGCCCGCCGCCCGTTGCGCGCCAGCCCCGGCCGGACCGTGACGCAGATGGCCTACGCCCGCGCCGGCATCGTCACGCCGGAGATGGAGTACGTGGCCGTGCGCGAGAACCTCGGCCGCAAGGCGGCATTCGAGGCAGCGCGCGACGGCGAATCCTTCGGCGCCAGCATCCCGGATTTCATCACGCCGGAGTTCGTGCGCGACGAGATCGCCCGCGGCCGCGCCATCATCCCGGCCAACATCAACCACCCGGAAGCGGAGCCGATGATCATCGGCCGCAACTTCCTCACCAAGATCAACGCCAACATCGGCAATTCCGCCGTGGCGTCCTCGATCGGCGAGGAGGTGGACAAGATGGTGTGGGCCATCCGCTGGGGGGCCGACACGGTCATGGACCTCTCCACCGGCCGCAACATTCACACCACGCGCGAATGGATCATCCGCAACTCGCCCGTGCCCATCGGCACCGTGCCGATCTATCAGGCGCTGGAGAAGGTCAACGGCAAGGCGGAAGACCTGAGCTGGGAGATCTTCCGCGACACGCTGATCGAGCAGGCGGAACAGGGGGTGGATTATTTCACCATCCACGCCGGCGTGCGCCTCGCCCACATCCCGCTGACCGCCAGGCGGGTGACGGGCATCGTGTCGCGGGGCGGGTCGATCCTCGCCAAATGGTGCCTGTCGCACCACAAGGAGAACTTCCTCTACACGCACTTCGAAGAGATCTGCGAGATCATGAAGGCGTACGACGTCAGCTTCTCGCTGGGCGACGGCCTGCGGCCGGGCTCCATCGCCGACGCCAACGACGCCGCCCAGTTCGCCGAGCTGGAGACCCTTGGCGAGCTGACGAAGATCGCCTGGAAGCACGACGTGCAGACCATGATCGAGGGCCCCGGCCATGTGCCGATGCACAAGATCAAGGAGAACATGGACAAGCAGCTCGCCCTGTGCGGCGAGGCGCCGTTCTACACGCTGGGGCCATTGGTGACGGACATCGCCCCCGGCTACGACCACATCACCAGCGGCATCGGGGCGGCGATGATCGGCTGGTTCGGCACGGCGATGCTCTGCTACGTCACGCCGAAGGAGCATCTGGGCCTGCCCGACCGCGACGACGTGAAGGTGGGCGTGGTGACCTACAAGATCGCCGCCCACGCAGCCGATCTCGCCAAGGGCCACCCGGCCGCCCGTGTCCGCGACGACGCGCTGAGCCGCGCCCGGTTCGAGTTCCGCTGGCGCGACCAGTTCCACCTGTCGCTGGACCCGGAGACGGCGGAGCGCTTCCACGACCAGACCCTGCCGGCCGAGGGGGCGAAGGTGGCGCACTTCTGCTCCATGTGCGGTCCGAAGTTCTGTTCGATGAAGATCACGCAGGAGGTGCGGGACTACGCCAATTCCGGCATGGCCGAGATGGCGGAGACCTTCCGCACCACCGGCGGCGAGATCTACCGGGCCGCGGAGTAGGAACAGGGAGGAGCCGTAGGTTGGGTTGAGCCGCAGGCGAAGCCCAACGTGTTCGCGGTGCGGGCACTGTTGGGCTTCGCTGCGCTCAACCCAACCTACGGGCTATTTCGCCGGTGCCCGCACCGTCATCACGATTCCGGCGGCGATCAGCGCCACGGCCACCAGCACGCCGGCGGTCAGCGGCTCGCCGTAGACGACGGCGCTCTCCAGCAGCGCCGTCACCGGGACAAGGCAGAGGATCTGCCCGGCCTGCGCCGCCGGCATGGAGGCCAGCGCCTTCGACCACCATCAGTAGCAGAGCGCCGTGCCCACCGCCCAGTTGTAGGCCAGAGCCAGCCATAGCGTTGGCGTCCAGTTCACCGCCCGATCGGCCTCCAGCAGCAGCGCGAAGGGCAGGATCGCCGCGGCGCTGACGGCGATCTGCCAGAAGGTCTGCGTCCAGAAGGGTGCCCGCCAGCGGTGCCGGCGGTACAGCGTCGCCCCCAGCGCCCACGCCATGGCCGACCCCACCAGCAGCCCGTTGCCCAGCAGCACCTGCGGGTCGCTCCAGTCCACCAGCGCCGGATTGAAGAACACCAGCACGCCCGCGAACGCCAGCAACCCGCCCAGCACGCGCTGGCGCGGCGGCCGCTCACCGGCGATCAGCACGCCCAGCGGCAGCGCCCACACCTGCATGGTGTAGGCCAGCACCGCCGCGCGGCCGGGCGGCACCACCAGCAGGCCCAGCGAGCTGAGCGCCAGCATGGCGGCGATCTGCAGCACGCCGATCAGCGCCAGCGGCGCCCGCTCCCCGGCCGGCGGCAGCAAAGGCGAACGCAGCAGCGGCAGCAGCATGGCCAGGAACACCGCCGAGCCGGCGAAGCGCAGCAGGTTGAGCGTGAAAGGGCCGACGTCGGGCAGGGCGGCGCGGATGATCAGCCAGTTGGTGCCCCAGAACAGCACCACCGCGGCGAGCTGCGCGTAAATTGCCAGCCCCGGCCCGTGCCGCGCGGCGGCGGCCCGATCGGTCATCCCCGGTCCCTCCCATCCTCATCCGGTGGGATGGTAAATCATCGGGCGGACGCGCGAGCCATGCGTGTTGCGCGGGGGTGTCCGGCTCAGCCCTGCGGGGCGAACAGCGCGTCGAGATCCGGCGCCCATTTGCGCGGCACCATCTCGGTGACGGCGTACTCGGCCAGACCATGACGATGGAACGGGTCCTGCGCCAATGCGGCCATCAGCGCTTCGCGGGACTCGGCGCGGGCCATGATGACGCCGCCGCTGCGCGGGACCTTGGGGCCCGACACGAGGAACAGGCCGTCCGCGTAGCCGCGCTCCAGGAAGCGGACGTGTTCGTCCAGATGCGCGTCCACGGCGTCGAGCGGCGCGACGTAGGTCAGGTCGATGATGAACAGTCCCGGCATGCGTCTCCCCTCAGCGCGTCAGCATGGCGCTTTCCTTGCCGCTCAGCACGAAGACCTTGGCGTAGGTCTTGAGCAGCGCATCGATCAGCGCCTGCACCTCGGCGCTGCGCATGGCCTTCGGGCGGGCCGGGTCGACGTGCAGGACGCAACTGTCCGGCGTGTCGTTGAAAGCGGCCAGCGCGTGGATGCGATCGGGCCGGAACTCCTCGGGGAAGTTTTCGTCCATCAGCCAGAAGCACTGGAAGTTCCGGCAGGACGGCGGCCGCTCCTCGTACACGGTGCAGCCCTTGCCCTGGTCGCACGACGTGCACCAGCGCGCCGACGGCTTCTTCAGCTCGGGCACGCCCATCAGCTTGCAGCACAGCGTGCAGGCGCCGCAGCCGCGCGGGGATGTCTCAGGCCCGGTCGCCTCGGGCCCGGTCGTCTCGGGGATGTCGCTCATGCCGGCCGTTCGACCATATCGCCGGGGGCCGCGTCAAACGGAAAGCGGATGTTTGACGCGGATCAAAGGAGGTGGGACACGTTCCATATTAGTGTGGTGTCATGTGAAGCTCGGGGCCCGCCATGAAACGTCTTTTGCGCATCGGCCTTGTGGCCCTGGTTCTCGCCGCACTCGCTGGCGGCGGGGTGTACATGGCGCGTCTGCGGCCGCTGCCGGTGAGCGTGGCGGCGCCGGAGCGCGCGGTTCCGGTGGAGGTCTACGGCCTGGGCACAGTGGAGGCGCGCATCCGCTCCGCCGTCGGGCTGGAGGTCGGCGGCACGCTGACGAACCTTACGGCCGACCACGGCGACCGCGTGGTGAAAGGCGCCGTGCTCGCCCGCATCGACACCCGCCAGCAGGAGGCCCGCGTGGCCGAGGCCAAGGCCGCCATCGGCCAGGCGCGCGCCAACCGCGAGAAGGCGCAGGCCGCCATCGTGCGGGCGCAGGCGGCACTCGCCAAGCGCCGGCAGAACGACGAACGGCGCCAGGCGCTGCTCGGCAAGGGCAGCGTGTCGGTGGAGGCGGCGCAGGACGCCGCCGCCGACCGCAAGGTCGCGGAGGCCGAGCTGGAGGTCGCCCGCTCCGACCTCGCCGTCGCCGAGGCCGCCGCGGCGGACGCCGAGGCGCGGCTGCAGTACGAGGTGGCACGGCTGGAGCGCTACACCCTCACCGCCCCCTTCGACGCGCTGGTCGTCGCCCGCCACAAGGAGCTGGGGGCGGCCGTCAATCCGGGCGAGCCGCTGTTCACCCTGGTCGATCCCGCCACAATCTGGGCGCTGGTGCACATCGACGAGGCATCCGCCGGCGCGCTGGCCGAGGGGCAGCCGGCCAGCGTGCGGCTGCGCTCGCTGGCCGGACAGACGTTCAAGGCGCGCATCGTCCGCATCGAGCTGGAGAGCGACCGCGTTACCGAGGAACGCAAGGTCTACCTGAAGTGCGAGGTGTGCCCGCCCCGCGTCTATCTGGCCGAACAGGTCGAGGCGACCATCGCCGTCGCCACGCTGGACCAGGCCCTTCTGGTGCCGCAGACGGCGGTGGAGGGTTTCGACGGCCACGGCGGCACGGTGTGGACGGTGGAGGAGGGGCGGCTTGCCCGGCGCGCCGTGCGCTTCGGTCACCGCACGCTGGATGGCCGGCTGGAACTGGCCGGCGGCCTGCCGGACGGGGTGCGCGTCGTCACGGCGCTCGTCCCCGGCCTGCGCGAGGGACGCGCGGTGGAGGTGGCGCCGTGAACCTCGCGCTGCGCGACGTCCGCCACAACCTCGGCCGCTTCCTGCTGACCTGCCTGGGGCTTGGCCTGCTGTTGGGCGTGGTGCTGTCGATGATCGGCATCTACCGCGGGCTGGTGGACGACGCGCTGACGCTGGTGCGCGCGCCGGCCGCCGACCTGTGGATCGTGCAGTCCGGCACGCGCGGCCCCTTCGCCGAGGCGTCGCGCATCCCCGGCGACGTGCGCGAGATGGCGGCGCGGCTGCACGGCGTGGCCGATGCCGGCTCCATGACCTTCCAGACGGCGGAGACGGAGCATCGCGGCCGGGCGTTGCGCCTTTATGTGGTGGGGTTCGAACCGGGGCGGCCGGGCGGACCGGCGCGGCTGGCCGCCGGGCGGCCGATCACCCGCACCCATTACGAACTGATTGCCGACGTGCGCACCGGCCTGGAGCTGGGCGAGCGGGTGCAACTGGGCCGCGACGACTACACGGTGGTCGGGCTGACCCGCAACCAGGTGGCGTCCGGCGGCGACCCGGTGGTGTACGTGACGCTGCTCGACAGCCAGCGCCTGCAGTTCCAGCTCGATCCCCCGGCGGCGCGGCGCGAACAGGCGCGGGGTGCCAAGCCGGCCGGCACCGACACCGTCAACGCCGTGGTCGCCCGCGTGCTGCCCGGTGTGCCGGTGGAGCGCGTGGCGGGGGAGGTGCTGCGCTGGAAGCACCTCGCCGCCGTCAGCCAGGAGGGGCAGGAGGCGCTGCTGCTCCAGTCGGTGGTGGAGAAGGCGCGCCGGCAGATCGGCCTGTTCACCGGCATCCTGATGACCGTGTCGGCGGTGGTGATCGCGCTGATCCTCTACACGCTGACCATGGACAAGGTGAAGGAGATCGCCACGCTGAAGCTGATCGGCGCGCCCGACCGCACCATCGTCGGGCTGATCGTGCAGCAGGCGCTGGCCATGGGCGTGATCGGCTGGAGCTTCGGCGCGCTGCTGATCCTTCTGGTGAAGGATGTTTTCCCGCGCCGCGTCCTGCTGCTGCCGGAGGACGCCGGGCTTCTGGCGCTGGCGGTGTTGGTGGTGTGCATCGTCGCCAGCGGCCTGGGCGTGCGACTCGCCCTCAAGGTCGATCCGGCCACTGCGTTGGGGGGCTGAGATGGACCGGCCATTGGTAGACTTGCAGGGTGTCGCGAAGACCTACGGCAGCGGCGACGCCGCCGTGCACGCGCTGAAGGACACCGACCTTGCCGTGTACCCCGGCGAGGTGGTCGGGCTGCTCGGCCCCAGCGGGTCGGGCAAGACGACGCTTCTGAACCTCGTGGGCTGCATCGTCGAGCCGACGCGCGGGCGCATGGCGCTGGACGGCGAGGCGGTGTTCGAGGATGGCCGCTGGCTGCGTCCCGACCTGCGCGCGTTGCGGCTGGAGAAGCTGGGCTTCATCTTCCAGTTCCACAACCTGCTGCCGTTCCTGACGGCCGGCGAGAACGTCGCCGTCGTGCTCGACCTTGCCGGAGCGCCGCGCGGGGTGGCGCAGGCACGGGCGCGTGAGTTGCTGGACTATCTGCAGGTCGGGCACCGCTTCGACGCCTATCCCGCCAAGCTGTCGGGCGGCGAGGCGCAGCGCGTCGCCATCGCAAGGGCACTTGCCAACCGTCCCCGCATCATCCTGGCTGACGAGCCGACGGCGGCGCTGGATTCCGAACGCGCCGGCATCGTGCTGGACCTGCTGCGCCAAGTGGCGGTGGAACAGCGCGCGGCGATCCTGGTCGTCAGCCACGACGAGAAGATCTTCAACCGCTTCGACCGTATGGTGATGCTGCGGGACGGGCGGGTGGTGGAGGCGCAGACGGCGGCCTGAGCCTGCTCCGCGGCCGGCGGGCGCCGCATGCGGCCGGCCAGGGCGAGCTGGAGGATCTTCGGCTGCTCCTCGATCCGCTTGGCCAGCCGCTGCTCAATCTCGCGGAGGTCCTCCTTGACCTCGGCCCGCAGTTCCTTGAGATCGTCCGTCGTCGCCATCCGGGCGCGGATGTCAGCCCGTTCGGCGTTGAGGCTCCGTCCCATCTGTTCGATGGCCGCCAGGATCAGTTCGCTCCCGTCCATGCGCCGCCGCCGCCGATAGCTCCCTGACGGTAGAACAACCAGCCGCCCGAGTCACACGCGTCACAGGAAGAACAACTGCATGCCGATCCAGCCGACCACCGCCAGCAGCACCAGCATGATCATGGTCGCGGCGATGGCGATGTTGGTCTGGCGGATGCGCCGGCAGCGCGGGCAGGCGGGCTCGTTCGCCGGGTAGACAAGATCGCACCGCGGGCATTTCGTCTGCGCGTCGCTCAACGCTTTTCTCCGGTCCTTACCCCTTCGCGCGGCGAAGCTATCACACCCCGCGGGCTTTTCCAGCCATCACCCGCTTGTCGGGCGTGCCCCATATGGCTATTGTGCCGCCCTCGGAACGCACACCTTTTGTCCGTGCGGTCCGCCGCCGTGAGAGAGAAGCCGAGATGTCCAAGCCGCGCACCCTGTTCGACAAGATCTGGGACAGCCACGTCGTCCACCGCCAGGAGGACGGCACCTGCATCCTCTACATCGACCGCCACCTGGTCCACGAGGTGACCAGTCCGCAGGCGTTCGAGGGGCTGCGCACGGCCGGCCGCAAGGTGCGCCGCCCTGAGCAGACGCTGGCCGTGCCCGACCATAACGTGCCGACCACCGACCGCTCCAAGGGCATCGTCGAAGAGGAAAGCCGCATCCAGGTCGAGACGCTCGACACCAACGCGCGCGACTTCGGCATCCGCTATTTCCCGATGGACGACGTCCGCCAGGGCATCGTCCACATCGTGGGGCCCGAGCAGGGCTTCACGCTGCCCGGCGCCACCATCGTCTGCGGCGACAGCCACACCGCCACGCACGGCGCCTTCGGCGCGCTGGCCTTCGGCATCGGCACGTCCGAGGTCGAACACGTGCTGGCCACCCAGACGCTGCTGCAGAAGCCGGCCAAGAACATGCTGATCCGCGTCGACGGCGCCCTGCCGGCCGGCGTGACCGCGAAGGACATCGTGCTCGCCATCATCGGCCGGATCGGCACCGCCGGCGGCACCGGCCATGTCATCGAGTTCGCCGGCGAGGCGATCCGCGGCCTGTCCATGGAAGGCCGCATGACCGTGTGCAACATGGCCATCGAGGGCGGTGCCCGCGCCGGCCTGATCGCGCCGGACGAGAAGACCTTCGAATACATCATGGGCCGCCCGCTGGCGCCGAAGGCCGGCGCGTGGGAGCAGGCGCTGGCGTACTGGAAGACGCTGCCCTCGGACGAGGGTGCGGTCTACGACACCACCATCGTGCTGAACGCCGCCGACATCGTGCCGCAGGTCACCTGGGGCACCAGCCCGGAGGACGTGCTGCCGATCACCGCGACCGTGCCGAACCCGGCCAACGTCGCCGACGCCGGCAAGCGCGCCGCCGTCGAGCGCTCGCTGGAGTACATGGGTCTTACGCCGGGCCAGCCGCTGACCGACGTCGCCATCGACACCGTGTTCATCGGCTCCTGCACCAACGGCCGCATCGAGGACCTGCGGGCGGCCGCCGAGATCGCCAAGGGCCGCAAGGTGGCCGAGGGCGTGCGGGCGCTGGTCGTCCCCGGCTCCGGCCTCGTCAAGGAGCAGGCGGAGGAGGAAGGCCTCGACAAGGTCTTCACCGAGGCCGGCTTCGAGTGGCGCGAGCCCGGCTGTTCCATGTGCCTCGCCATGAACGCCGACCGTCTGGCACCGGGCGAGCGCTGCGCCTCCACCTCGAACCGCAACTTCGAGGGCCGGCAGGGCCGCGGCGGGCGCACCCACCTCGTCAGCCCGGCGATGGCCGCCGCCGCCGCCATCAAGGGCAAGCTCGCCGACGTGCGCGAGCTTCAGTGAACGCGTTGCCGGGAGGGCTTCGGCCCTCCCGCGCCTGCCCATGTGAAGGGTGTTTGCTGTTGGGCCGCATCACCAGCAGCCGTAGGTTGGGTTGAGCGGTTGGGCGCGCTGCCCCCGTCCGCTGGACTGCCAGACATTTTATCTTTGTTGCACCTTTCCCCCGCGTAAAGCGAGTATGCCTCGCTTGGAGCCGACCCTTCCCTGCGGCCGGACTCGATGGGGAAAGCATGATTCTGCGCTTGCGTTCCGTGGTCGTCGCCTTCGCGCTCGTCGTCTCGCTGCTGGGCGGCGCGCTGTGGGTGTTCATGACCTGGGCGGACTACCGGAACTCCATCCAGGACAACGAGCGCATGGCGCAGGACGTCGCCGCGCTGCTGGAGGAGCACGCCCGGCGCACCGTCGAGGCGACCAACCTCATCCTCATGCATGTCGCCGGGCAGATCGACGAGCACGGCTTCGACGAGGTCGTCCATTCCGGGCGGACCTGGGGCGGTATCCGGGAAATGGCCGACCACCTGCCTGCCGTCGGCACCATCTTCATCGCCGACCGGGAAGGCCGCTTCGTGCTGACCTCGCTGGCGCCGGGCGGGCAGCCCGGCACCGTCGCCGATCGCGATTACTTCATCGCCCACCGGGACGAGGGCGTGGCCACCTACATCACGCCCGCGGTTCTGGGGCGCGTCACCAAGAAGGTCGTCTTCATCCTCTCCCGCCGCATCACCGCACCCGACGGGTCGTTCGGCGGCGTCGCGCTGGCGTCGATCAGCACCGACTATTTCCGCAGCTTCTATGAACGGCTCAATCTCGGCCGGCTGGAGGCGAAGGGCGAGATCGCCATTTACCGCGACGACGGCGCCATCCTCGTGCGCAACCGCATGACGGACGCCGACATCGGCCGGACCATGGCCGGCACCCCGCTGTTCCGCGAGCACCTGCCCGCCGCACCCGCCGGTATCTTCGCCGAGCGCTCGGCCGCCGACGGGGTGGAGCGCCTCGTCGCCTACCGCCGGGTCCAGGGGCTGCCGCTGGTGGTCACCGCCGCCATCGGCCGCGCCGACGCGCTGGCCGAATGGCGCGAGCGCCTGTCGTGGACGGCGGCGCTGGCGCTCGCCATGCTGTCGTCGATCGGCGGCTTCGCTTGGCTGACGCTGACCAGCGTCCGCCGCGAGGACGCCGCCATGGGGGCGCTGGCCGAAGCCAACGAACGCCTGGAGCAGCGCGTCGAGGCGCGCACCGCCGAACTGAGCGCGGCCAAGGACGAGGCGGAGCGGCAGAGCCGCGCCAAGTCGCACTTCCTCGCCAACGTCAGCCACGAGCTGCGCACACCGCTCAACGCCATCATCGGCTTCTCCGAACTGCTGTCGAGCGGCTACCCCGGCCCGCTCACCGACAGGCAGCGCCAGTATCTGGAGACCGTCGGCCAGTCGGGCGCCCACCTGCTGCGCATCATCAACGACATCCTCGACCTCTCCAAGATCAGCGCCGAGAAGCTGGATCTCGCCGAGCAGGAGGTGCACGTCGAGACGCTGGTGGAGGCCTGCCTGGACATCGCCCGCGGTCGCGCCATGGGCCGCAGCATGGTGCTGGAGGCCGACCTGCCGCCAGACCTGCCGGCGCTGTGGGGCGACGAACTGCGGCTGAAGCAGATGGTGATCAACCTGCTGTCCAACGCCATCAAGTTCACCCCCGACCCGGCCGTGGTGCGGGTGACGGCGGACCGCGCCGCCGACGGCGGGCTGGTGCTGTCCGTCCACGACAACGGCGTCGGCATGGCGCCGGACGAGATCCCGCGGGCGCTGACCATGTTCGGCCAACTCGACAACGGCTTGGCCCGCACGCACGAGGGCACCGGCATCGGCCTGCCCCTGGTCAAGGCGCTGGCCGAGTTGCACGACGCCCGCATGATCATCGACAGTGCACCCGGCGTCGGCACCACCGTGTCGCTGCACTTCCCGCCCGAACGTGTCCTGACGCAGCAGGCCGTCGCGGCGAACTGAGGGGGGCCACCGCCGGCTCAATCCCCGCGCGTGCGTTCCTGGCCCAGCAGGCCGTTGGGCCGGAAGACCAGGAAGGCAGCCAGCAGGCCGAAGGCCACGACGTCCTTGTAGGCGATGGCGAAATAGCCGGACCAGAAGGTCTCGAACAGGCCCAGCAGCGCGCCGCCCAGCATGGCGCCGGGGACCGAGCCGATGCCGCCCACCACCGCCGCCGTCAGCGCCTTGAAGCCGACGAGATAGCCGGTGAAGAAGTTCACCCCGCCGTAGTACAGCGCGATCACGTAGCCGGCCGCCGCCGCGTAGGCGCCACCAATCGCAAAGGTCAGCGCCACCGTGCGGTTGACGTCCACGCCCAGCAGCGCCGCAGCGCCCACGTCGTCGGCGCAGGCGCGGTGCGCGCGGCCCAGCGCCGTGCGGTGCATGATCCACCACAGCAGAAGGTAAAGCGCCGCCGTCAGCGCCACGATCAGCCCCTGCGAGGTCAGCGCCGTCACCGTGAAGCCGCCGGCCGAGGCCAGCTCGTGCCGGGTGGCGAACACGGGCGCCGGCCACCAGTCGCGGGCACCGTGCAGCAGGCGCATGCCTTCCTGGTACAGCACCGTCATGCCGACCGCGGCGATCAGCGGCGTGTGCGTGCGAAGATCGCGGAAGCGGCGGAACACCAGCCGGTCCATGGCCCAGCCCTGCACGGCGGTGAACAGCATGACGGTGGCCAGCACGGCCAGCAGGGCCGGGGCCATCCCCTGCATGCCCGCCATCGCCAGCCCGGCCGAGGCCATGGCCGTCATCATGGCGCCCAGCATGGTCAGTTCGCCCATCGCCAGGTTGATCTGGCCGAGGATGCCGTAGACCAGCGTGTAGCCGATCGCCAGCAGTCCGTAGACGCAGCCCACCGTCACCGCGTTGACCGTCTGCTGCATCATGAACAGCAGCGGCGTCCAGGGCGACGGCTCGACGTTCCGGGACGCAGGCGGCGGGGCGGCGTCGCGCGGTGGCGGCAACCCGGCCCAGACGCGCAGCATGGTGAGCTGCATGGGCGTCAGCGTGCCCATGGCGTCCGTGGCGACCTCCTCGATGGCGTGGCGGTCGGCATCGAAGCCGTGGCCGGCGAAGCGGCAGCGGATCCAGCGCTCCGCCTCCCCGGCACGGTAGCGGATGGTGACGGCGCGCGGTTCCTGCGGGTCCGCCACCTCGGCCACCACGCGCACGCGTTCGGCGTGCGGCTCGAAAGCGGGGATCAGCGTGCGGCACAGCGCCGCCTGCTCCGCGTCGACGCCGCACGCCGACAGCCCCGGCAACGCCAGGGCGAGCAGAGCCAGGATGCGGAGGTGCGGAAGGACCGGCACGGACGGACGGACCAGGGAGGGATCTGGTGCAAGCCTAACAGCACCGCCGGAGGTTCGCCACCCGGTCGAAGGGCGTGCGCGTCAGTGGACGGTGGGCGACGGCTCGGACCGCTCGGTCGGGTCGGTGCGTGTGGTCACGGCCCAGATCACCGGGAACAGCACCCGGATGGCCGCGAGGACGCCCAGGTTGGTCAGGTGGTGGATCATGGTCGTGCCTCCGCAACTGCCGTGCTGGAGACAGGTATGGGCGTGCCGCTGCAGCGCAGCAATCACCCGGATGGCGCACGTGCCGAAGGGGAGGGCGGAGCAAGACCGGCTATGCGGTTCAGTAGCGTGCGGCTATGAAATACAGCCCGTCCGGCGGCGCCGTCGGGCCGCCCTTGGCACGGTCGCGGGCCTCCAGCGCGCGGCGCACGTCGTCGGCCGACCACTTGCCGGTCCCCACCAGTTCCAGCGTGCCCACCATGTTGCGCACCTGATGGTGCAGGAAGGACCGCGCGGCGGCGTGCACGCGCACCTCCTCGCCCACCCGCTCGACGTCCAGCCGGTCCAGGCTCTTCAGCGGTGACTTGGCCTGGCAGAGCGAGGCGCGGAAGGTGGTGAAGTCGTGCCGGCCGACCAGCACCTGGGCGGCGGCGTGCATCGCCTCGGCGTCCAGCGCGCGCTGCACGTGCCACACCCGCCCGGCGTCCAGCGCCGGCGGGGCGCGGCGGTTGAGGATGCGGTAGAGGTAGGAGCGGCCGATGGACGTCAGCCGGGCGTGGAACTCCCCGTCCACCGCCTCGACCTCCAGCACCGACACCGGCCAGGAGCGCAGGTGGTAGTTCAGCGCGTCACGGATCTTCAGCGCGGTGAAGGGCTTTTCCAGGTCGAAGTGCGCGACCTGACCCAGCGCATGCACACCCGCGTCGGTGCGGCCGGAGCCGTGCACGCGCACGGTCTCGCCGCTCATGCGCTGGACCGCCTCCTCCAGCGCCTGCTGCACCGACGGGCCGTTGTCCTGCCGCTGCCAGCCGACGAAGGGCCGGCCGTCGTACTCGACCGTCAGCTTCCAGCGGGGCATTCGGCGCTGTCCAGCAGAGTGCCCGGCGGCAGGTGGAAACCGCGCAGGAAGGCGGCGCCATCGACCGGTGCCTTGCCCGGCCGCTGCACCAGCGCCAGCCGCACGGCACCATCGGCGCAGGCGATGGTGAGCCGGTCGTCCAGCACCGTGCCGGGGGCGGCGTTCGGGCCGCTGGGCACCGGCGGGTCGGCCTTCAGCACCTTGATGCGCTCGGTGCCCGTGGCGGTGGGCGCGTCGAACCAGCAGCCGGGCCAGGGGGTCAGCGCCCGCACCTGCCGCTCGACGGTCGCGGCGTCGCGCGTCCAGTCCAGCCGGCCGTCCTCGCGCGTCAGTTTGGCGGCGTAGGTGACGCCGTCCTCGGGCTGCGGCTCGGCGGTCAGGCGGCCGTCGTCCAGGGCGGCCAGCGCCTCGACGATCAGTTCGGCGCCCAGGGCGGCGAGGGCGTCGTGCAGGGTGGAGGCGGTGGTCTCCGGCCCGATGGGCACGCAGCCTTTCAGCAGCATGCCGCCGGTGTCCAGCCCGGCGTCCATCTGCATGATGGTGATGCCGGTCTCGGCGTCGCCGGCCAGCAGGGCGCGCTGGATCGGCGCCGCCCCGCGCCAGCGCGGCAGCAGCGAGCCGTGCACGTTGAGGCAGCCCAGGCGCGGCGCGTCCAGCACCGGCTGCGGCAGGATCAGGCCATAGGCCGCCACCACGGCGGCGTCGGCGTTCAGCGCCGCGAACTCCGCCTGCGCCTCGGCGTTGCGCAGCGACTTGGGCGTGCGCACGGGAATGCCGTGCTCCTCGGCGAAGCGGTGGACCGGCGATTTCTGCACCTGCTGGCCCCGGCCAGCGGGGCGGGGCGGCTGGCTGTAGGCGCACACCACCTCGTGCCCGGCGTCGAGCAGCGCTTTCAGGCTGGGCACCGCGAAGTCCGGCGTGCCCATGAACACGAGGCGGAGCGGGGTCATCGTATCCTTACTTGGATGGGGACGTTTATGGGGTCAGGCCGTGGCCTTGCCGCGCTGCTGCTTCTGCAGTTTGCGCAGCAGCATGTTGCGCTTGAGCATCGACAGGTGGTCGACGAACAGCACGCCGTTCAGGTGGTCGATCTCGTGCTGGATGCAGACGGCCAGCATGCCGTCGGCGTCGATCTCGCGGATCTCGTTCTGCTGGTCGATGTAGCGCACGCGCACGGCCTTGGGCCGGGTCACGTCGGCGAACTGGTCGGGGACCGACAGGCAGCCCTCCTCGCACGGCACCAGCTCGTCCGAGGCCCAGACGATCTCCGGGTTGGCGAGCTTCATGGGCCGGCGCTCCTCGCCCTTCTCGTGCACGTCGACGACGATGACGCGCTCCAGCACGCCGATCTGCGGAGCGGCGAGGCCGATACCCTGGGCGTCGTACATGGTCTCCAGCATGTCGTCCATCAGCGTGGCGACGCGCGCGTCGACCTTCGCGACCGGCTTGGCCTTCTGCTTCAGGACGGGGTGGGGGGCGACGAGAATCGGCAGGATGGCCATGGGCTCTGACTTTGGTACGGGGGCGCGTTACAAAATTCCAAAATATGGAGGCCAGGCCAGGAGGTCAAGGAAGGTGGGTAGCCTTCAAACCAGATCGTCCACATCCACGTCCAGAGCCCCGGCCAGAGCCTTCGCCGTGTCGATGGACGGGTTCCGCGCGCCGGTTTCCAGCTGCGACAGGTAGGGCTTGGTGATGCCCGCCTTGCCGGCAAGCTGCTCCTGCGTCAGGCCCCGGTATTCCCGATAGACGCGGATGGGGCTCTCGCCGTCGATGATGCGGTTGGCAAAAGCGGCGGGAATGAACTCCTGGGGCTTGGCCTTCGCGCGGTCATAGGCGCGGATGTCGTCCAGATCCTCCAGCGCCTCCTGGAGTCTTGCGAACTCTTCCTCAGGCACAAGCACATAGCGTTCGCCGCCGCGCTCGATCCGTTCCAGCTTCATTCGTAGACGCCTCCTCTCGGCGCGATCCGTTCGACGGCGAGGATGCGCAACCCATCGTCCAGGTCGTAGATCACCCGCCAGTCGCCGACCCGAAGCCGGTAGCCCGGCCGTCCCACCAGCGCCTTTACATTGTTGTTGGGCGCCTGCGGATCCAGGGCGAGGGATTCAACCTTGGAGCGGATCAGCACCGCCGTCTTGCGCGGCAGTCGCCGAAGCGTTCGGATCGATTCCCGGCTGTAGCGGATCGTGTACACCCAGCAAGGTTAGCTGGCAGCTAACCTATCGTCAAGGTGCGCCCACCACGTCCTTGACCTTCATCTCCACCGCCTGCAGTTGCCTGGGCGCTTGGTCCAGCGGTTCCAGCAGCGGCAGGTCCACGTCCTCCGGCGCCACCTGCAGGTCGCGGAAGCGGCGCGCGCTGACCAGGACGCGGCTTTCCAGGCTGCCCACCGCCTTGTTGTAGCAGCCCACCGCCTTGCCCAACTGGCCGCCCAGCGCCTCCATGTGGCCGGCGAGGTCGCCCAGGCGCTTGTACAGCTCGGCCCCCAGCACGCTGATCTCGCGGGCGTTGTCGGCCAGCCGTTCCTGCCGCCAGCCGTAGGCGACGGCGCGCAGCAGCGCGATCAGCGTCGTCGGCGTGGACAGGATCACGCGGTGGTCGATGCCCGCCTCGATCAGCGCCGGGTCGTGTTCCAGCGCCGCCGAGAAGAAGTTCTCGCCGGGCAGGAACAGCACCACGAACTCCGGCGTGTCGTCGAACTGGTCCCAATACGTCTTGGCGCCCAACTGCTTCATGTGCTCGCGCACGTGGCGGGCGTGGCGGGTCAGGTGGTCGCGCCGCGCCCCGTCGTCGGTGCCCTGGATGCCGTCCAGGTAGGCTTCCAGCGGCGTCTTGGCGTCGACCACGATGGTCTTGCCGCCGGGCAGGCGGACGATCAGGTCGGGGCGCAGCCGGCCGGTCTCGGCCTCCACGCTCGCCTGCTCGAAGAAGTCGCAGTGGTCGAGCATGCCGGCCATCTCCACCACCCGGCGCAACTGGATCTCGCCCCAGCGGCCGCGGACGTTGGGCGTGCGCAGCGCCCGCACGAGGTTGCCGGTTTCGGCGCGCAACTGGTTCTGCGTGTCGAGGAGCGACAGCACCTGCTGCTTCAGCCCCTCGTAGGCGCCGGCGCGGGCCTGCTCCATCGCCTGGATCTGCGCGTCCATTTTCTCCAGCGAGGCGCGCACGGGGGCGACCACCTCGCCGATGGCCGCCTGCCGGCGCTCCAGGTCGCCCTTGGCCTGCTCCTGGAAGGAGGACAGCGTCTCCTTCGCCAGATCGAGGAAGCTCTGGTTGTTGTGGCGCAGCGCCTCGGCCGACAGCGCCTTGAAGGCGTCGGAAAGCTGCGCCTGCGCCTTTTCCAGAAGGTCCAGCTTTTCGCGGCTCGCCGCGCGCTCCTTTGCGAGGGTGGTGGTCAGCTCCGCCTGCCGCTCGCGCACCGCCGACAGTTCGACCTGCAGCCGCGCGATCTGCCGGTCGCGCTGGGCGATGCCGTCGCGCAGCTCCTCCTCCATGCGCTCGCCCAGGTCCAGGCGGGTGGCCAGCTCCGCATGCTCGGCGGCATCGCGCGCGGCGGACGCGCGCAGCAGCGTCCACGCCGCGGCCATGCCCGCCAGCAGACCGATCAGCAGCGAGACGACGTCGAAGGCGAACTGCATGCCGATACCCTTCACCACACCCCGGCCCACACACCCCGGCCGGCAAGCCTAGACGATCGGCCGATGGATGAGAACAGGTAATGAACAAGGGACGCTGCCGAAGGGCCGGCTTGCCCGTTTCGCCGGGATGCGCCATATGGGAAGGCATGTCCGACGACTCCTCCTCCGCCGGGCCGCAGGGCGGCCCCCGTGTCCGCGCCGTTCCCCCCGGCGACGACCGCGAACGGCTGACCTGCCCGGACTGCGGCTACGTCGCCTACCAGAATCCGCTGATCGTCGTCGGCTCGGTGACCACGTGGGAGGACCGCATCCTGCTGTGCCGCCGCGCCATCCCGCCCCGCAAGGGGTACTGGACGCTGCCCGCCGGCTTCATGGAGGAGCACGAGACGGTGATGCAGGGCGCCGCCCGCGAGGCGTGGGAGGAGGCGCGCGCGCGCATCGAGATCGACGCGCTGCTCGCCGTCTACGACATCCCGCGCATCAGCCAGGTGCAGATGATCTTCCGCGCCCGTCTGCTGTCGGCGGACGTGGAGCCGGGGCCGGAGAGCCTGGAGGTCGGCCTCTTCCGCTGGGACGACATCCCGTGGGACGACCTCGCCTTCCCCACCGTGCATTGGGCGCTGCGCGAGCACCGGGAGCGCCTGGGCCGCAACGACTTCGCCCCCGCCGTCAACCCGGCGCCGGACGTGGCGGCGCGCTGGGGCACGATGCTGTGAAACATTCCGTCGCCGGGCCGCGCTGGCGCTTGGCCCAACCTACCGGTCCGCGCCCAGCGCGGCGCCGATGATGTTCTTGTTCACCAGGGACTCGGCACGGGCGAAGGCGCGGCCGATGTGGCATTCGGTCACGCGCTTGTCGGTTTTGAACAGGGTGATCGCCGAATCCATGTAGATCCAGCCGCTCAGGTGCCGGTTGGCGACCTCGTCCGGCTTCAGCACGCCCAGCGTGGCGCTGACGATGGTGGCCAGCAGCGCCGTGAACGACTTCACCTTGAACTTCGCCCCGTCGGCGACGAGGCTGGACGCGGCGATGGCGCCCAGCACGACGGAAGCGATGGTGAAGAACAGGCCGACGTAGTGCCACGTCAGGTAGGTGTTGATCCAGCGGTCCTGGTCGGCCTGAAAGGGGTTGGGCAGGGTTCGCCGGTCCGCGAGGCTGATGGCGGCCAGCTCCTCGGCGCCGGGGACCGGACAGTCGTCGATATCCGCCGCGAAGTCGAGCAGCGGCGAAACCGGCTTGGCGCCCGCCGCGCCGGCCGCCGGCCGTTCCTGGGCCACGGCGACGGAGGGCGCCACGCCCGGCAGCAGGAACGCGACGGCAAGAACGGCGGCCGGCAGAAGACGCGGCGCAAGCCTCATGGGGGCCTCCGGGCAGGGAATGTCCTGCATTCCACAGTATGGAGGCACGCATACGCTCGTAAAGGGCAATTCGCCGCAAATATCGATGACCGTGCCGCGCCGCCGCGCCGCTACTGCGCCGGGAACTTGGCGACCAGTTCGCGCTGCTTCTGACCGCGCTTCACCGTTACGGGCAGCCACGTGCCGGGTGCTTGCCGCTGCACGATGGCGGTCAGGTCGGCCGGCGTGTGCACGGGTGTGCCGGCCGCGGCGACCACCACGTCGCCCGTGGCGAAGCCCGCCTTGGCGGCGACGCTGCCCTCCTGCACCTTGCCGATGCGCACGCCGCCGCCGGTGGGTTCCAGCAGAACGCCCAGGCGCGGCTTGGGCGGCGGCGCCGTCTCGTGCCCCTCCAGGCCGAAGACGGCATCGGCGACGCGGCCGTTCAGCGTGGCGCAGTCGCGCGCTCCGTCCCACGGCAGCAGCACCAGCGCATCCCCGATGCCGAGGTCGGCGAGCTGGCTGGGCACGCCGAACCGCTCCTGGATATGGCCGGCGCCCATCAGCGCCACGACGGTGCGGCCGGTGGCGCGGTGGGTGGCGGCGATGCGCTCGGCCATCGCGCGGTCCCACACCGACTGCGCCTCGACGAAGCGGTGGAACTCCGGCGCGTCACGGTCGGGGCTGGTGTCCTTGCCGTCGCGGCCGTGCGCCGCCAGCACCCCGGCGAGGTGGTCGAGGTAGGCGCCGGACGGGGCGGCGGGCGTGCCCACGCCTTCGCGCTCAGCGTCGGGAATGGCGGCCCAGCCCTCCTTGCCGGTGCGGGCGACCAGCGATCGGTCGACGTTCAGCGCCACCAGCGGCAGCCGGTTCATCCGCGCGAAATGCAGCACCGGCAGGTAGAACTGCGCGTCGTAGCCCCACACCGTGGCCCAGTCGGAGTCGCGCAGGAAGGCGGCCTCCGTCAGCTCGCCGGCGGCCCAGCGGTCGAGCACCGGCTGCTTGGCGCGCGGGAACATCTCCAGCCCGATGGCGAGGTTGGGATTCAGCGCGTGGATGGCGGCCAGCGTCTGGTACTGCCAGCGGTGCTGCTCCGCGTCGTCGTGCCGCTCGCCCAGCAGCACGGCGGGCGCCGCCGCCGCGCGCTTCAGCACGTCGCTTCCGGCCAGCGGCCGGCCGCGCCCGTCGGCCCAGGACCCCGGCGTGACGCAGGCGGCGCCGGTGGCCGGCGCTTCGGCAGTGCTGGCGGCAGTGCTGGCGGCGGTGCTGGCGACGTTGCGGGCGGCTCCGGGGGTGGCTTCGGCGGCCATGCAGCCGGTCAGCAGCAGGGCGGCGAGGAACAGTCGGTGCGGCGCCAAGGGGATCTCCGGAAGGGTGATAGGCGGTCGGGCGAAACGGGTTCCCAGTAGGTTGGTCAGCGTTGCCGCCGGATCAACCGCCGCGTTGACGTTTCCCCAACCCGTGCCGGCTTCCTTCCGGGCGGCGTCCGCGCTAGCATGGCGGAATGCCGCACCGCAAGACCGTCATCCTTACCGGCGCCAGCCGGGGCATCGGCCACACCACCGTCTCGCGCTTCAGCGCGGAGGGCTGGCGCGTCATCTCCTGCTCGCGCGAGGATGTGCCGGCGCACTGCCGGCGCGACGCCAACTGGACGCATCACATCACCGCCGACCTGTCGGACCCGGCCAGCCGCGCCCGCTTCGTCGAGGAGGCCAGCCGCGTGCTGGGCGGCGATCCGCTGCACGCGCTGGTCAACAACGCCGGCGTGTCGCCCAAGACCCCCATCAAGGAGCGGCTGGGCTGCCTGAACGGCGACATCGCCGGCTGGTACCGGGTGTTCGAGCTGAACTTCTTCGCACCCCTCGTGCTGGCGCGGGGCTTCGCCGCCCATCTCTCGCGTGGCAAGGGGGCGATCGTCAACGTGACCAGCATCGCCGGGCACGCCGTGCACGCCTTCGCCGGCTCGGCCTATTCGACGTCGAAGGCGGCGCTGTCCGGCCTGACGCGCGAGATGGCGGTGGAGTTCGCCGAGATCGGCGTGCGCGTCAACGCCGTCGCCCCCGGCGAGATCGAGACGGCGATGACCGGCCCCGAGTACGACGTGCTGCTGCCGCGCATCCCGATGAACCGCATGGGCTCGCCGGAGGAGGTTGCCTCGGTGATCTACCAGTTGTGCAGCGCGGACTTCGCCTACGTCACCGGCACGGAGGTTTTCATCACCGGCGGGCAGCATCTGTTTTAGCGGCGCAGGTCGGCGCCGGGCGCCAACCTGCGACGAACGGCCCGTCACCCCAGATTGAACTTCGTCACGGTCGCGGCGAAGTCCTCGCCGAAGTGCTCGCCGACGCGGATCACCGCCACGCCCTGCGGGATCTCCTTCAGCGCCGGGTTGTCCAGGCCCATGGACGTGAGGAGCGCCATCGGCACATGCCGGGTGATGCTCATGGCGCGCAGGCCGCGGATCAGGTCCAGGCCGGACAGGCCGTCCATCACCAACGACGCGATCAGCATGTCGGGCGGCACGCGCACGGCGTGGCTGATGGATTCGATGGGGTCGTTCACCGTCACCGTGCGGAAGCCGCAGGCGGCCAGCTCGCCGCCGACCTTCTTCGCCACGACCTTGGACGGCGTCACCAGCATGATCTCGACGTTGCGGATGTCGACGTCGGTGACGTCGAACTTGTAGCGCACGGGCAGCGCGCGGATGATCTGGTTGGTTTCGGCCAGGGCCGGCTGCTCCGCGCGGTCGACCAGCTCGGCGATGCGGTCGAGGAAGACCTGCAGGTCGGCGATCTCGCGCTCGGACAGCCGGGTGACGCCGCTCAGGTAGTCTTCCAGGCGGTGCGCGATCAGGCTGACCGCCGGGAACCCGAAGGACGTGCCCATGCCCTTGAAGTTGTGCCCCTCCAGCCGGAGCAGGCCGATGACCTCGGCGTCGGTGCGCGCGCCCTTGGCGAAGCCGTCCAGGCCGTCGTACATCACCTGCAGGCGGTCGCGGGCGTCGTCGACGAATTCGATGCGCAGACGGTCTTCGAGGTCATCGGTGAGCGCTTTGGCCATAGGTGCGTTTCCGAACTGGTGGGGGTTCGATTGTTGTGCGGTGGAGAATACACCGGAAAGTGTGAATGAAACAGACGCGCGCACGCCCGCGGACGCGACGGGGGCCGCGCCGGTTCGCCGCAGGGTGGCGGACGCCGCTCAGAGGATTGGAATCAGACCTTGGCCAGCAGGTCGTTGAACCACGCCAGCCGCGCCTCGGCCTGCGCCACGTCGTGGTCAAGCCAGGCGGCGAAGTGGCCGGTGTCGCCGGCGTGGTGACGCTTCAGGTCGGTCAGCCGCGCCAGCTCGGTCTCGTGCAGCATGACGAGGTGGTCGATCTGGTCGCGCTGCGACTCGAGATCCAGCAGGTGCAGGAAGCGCAGCTTCAGGGCGATGACCAGCTTGTTGAAGCCGTCGGTGGAGGGCAGGCGCACGTTGGCGCGGATCAGCGTCGCGAACTCCGCCCGGCCGGCGTCGGTGGGGCCGAGCCGCGCGTTGTCCTCCATGCCCGTGCCGTCGAGCGCCTCGATCAGCCCTTCGTAGCGCAGCATCTCCAGCGACGTGCCCATCAGGTCCAGCGACGGACCCATGATGCGGTCGAGGAAGTGGCGCACCGACGATGCCAGATCGGCGTAGCGCATCGACCCGCCCTGGATCAGCGTGCCCAGCACGGCGAGCCGCACGGCCTCTTTCGGCATCAGCGAGTTGTCGCGGTACATGGCAATCCCCGGGAGCACAGATGGTCCACCACTTCCTAAGGTAGGCGCGAACGGCTCGCAAGTCCAGCGGTCAAGTGGCATACGGGAAAACCACCCCGACCGCGAGAACGGCCAGGTCTCGGCCAAAAGACCTACTGATTTGCTCAACTTCCCTGTGGCGGACGCGAAAATGCCTCGCTAGCGTCGTGTCGCAGAGGCGAAAAGCCCGTCAGGTTCGGGGAGAGAGGGATCATGAAGACGTGGATGACCGGCGCCGCGGTGGCGGCGTCGCTGCTGTTGGCCGTGCCCGCCGCCACCGCGGAAACCCCGCTGGAGCGCGGACGGTACCTGATGAACAGCGTCGTCGCCTGCGGCAACTGCCACACGCCGCAGACGCCGGCCGGCCCGGTGCCCGGCAAGGAGCTGGCCGGCGGCACGCCGTTCCAGGACGCCGCCTTCACCGCCTACGCCGCGAACATCACGCCGGACCCGGAGACCGGCATCGGCCGCTGGACGGACGAGCAGATCATCGCGGCGATCCGCGAGGGCAGGCGGCCCGACGGGTCGCTGATCGGTCCGCCGATGCCCGTGCAATTCTACCGGGATATGTCCGACAGCGACGTCAAGGCGCTGGTCGCCTACATGCGGACCGTGCCGCCGGTGAAGAACGCCGTGCCGAAGTCGGAATACCGGATGCCGCTGCCGGCCTCCTGGGGGCTGCCGGTCGGCTCCGTGCCCGATGTGCCGCGCACGGACAAGCTGGCGTACGGCGCTTACCTTACCGGGCCGCTCGGCCACTGCCAGGACTGCCACACGCCGCGCCTGCCCGACGGCCGGCTGGAGATGGCGAAGCCGGGGGCGGGCGGTCAGGCGTTCCCCGGACCTTGGGGCGTGTCGGTGTCGCGCAACATCACGTCCAGCGGCAAGGCGGGCCTGGGCCAGTGGACGGACGCGCAGATCAAGCGCGCCATCACAGATGGTGTGCGGGCCGATGGCACGCGGCTGGCGCCGCCCATGGCCTTCCACTGGTACCGCAACATCGCCGCCGACGACCTGGACGCCATCGTCGCCCACCTGCGCACCCTGCCGCCGCAGGAGTGATGCGCCGGTCCGCAAGCCGGGCCATCGGAAAAAGCAGTACCACCAACGGGGCGCGCGCGGCATAGTCCGCCCGCGTCCCTCCTGTGCTGCACTGCGAATCCCCGATGCTGACCGTGCTTCTGCTGGTTGTCTCCGCCTTCCTGGCCGGCGCCTTGAACGCCGTGGCCGGCGGCGGCAGCTTCCTGACCTTCCCGGCCCTGGTGATGGCCGGCGTACCGCCGGTGAACGCCAACGCCACCAGCACGGTCGCCGTGGCGCCCGGCGCGCTGGCCAGCGCCTACGGCTACCGGAAGGAGCTGCGCGCGCTGACCAACTTCAACCTGCCGGCCGTGGTGGGGATCAGCCTCGTGGGCGGGCTGATCGGGGCGCTGCTGCTGCTGTGGACGCCGCAGCCGGTGTTCGCGGCGCTGGTGCCGTGGCTGTTGCTGTTCGCCACGGTCCTGTTCGCCTTCGGCCCGCCGATCTCCGCCTGGGTGCGCAAGCGCTTCCGCATGGGGCTGCCGACGCTGCTCGGCGTGCAGTTCGTCATCGCCATCTACGGGGGCTATTTCGGTGGCGGCATCGGCATTCTGATGCTGGCGACGCTGGGCGTGTTCGGCCTGACCAACCTGCACGCCATGAACGGCGTCAAGGTGCTGCTGTCCGGTTGCCTGAACGCGGTGGCGGTGGTCGCCTTCGTGGCCGGCGGGGCGGTGTACTGGACCGAGGCCATCATCATGACCGGCGCCTGCATTGCCGGCGGCTACGCCGGCGCGGCGCTGGCCCGCCGCATCCCGCCGCCGGTCCTGCGCAAGTTCGTCATCCTCGTGGGGCTGGCGATGACCGCGTACTTCTTCTGGAAAGCGGCGTAACGTCTTCGACGTTGGGCCGCGCCGGCTGTCACGTTCTCAATCCGCCGCCAGGCGCTCGCTCTCATCCTCGGCGATGGCGCACAGCGTGTTCCAGTCGATCTCGCCGGGGTGGGCGACGACATGGTCGGCCGCTTCGAAGACCAAGTGCGTGTGCTGCGGCCACGCCACGGTCAGCATGCCGGTGGCCTTGGCGGCGCGGGCTCCCGTCGGGCTGTCCTCGATCACCGCGCAGGCGAGCGGGGAGACGCCCAGGCGCTCGGCGGCCAGCAGGTAGGGATCGGGGGCGGGCTTGCCGTTCGCCACGTCTTCCCGGCTGACGGCGAATTCGAAGTGGGGCAGGGCCATGGCGCGCAGGTTGGCCTCCACCACGCGGCGGCCGCTGTTCGACACGCAGGCCTGTTTCAGGCCCTTGGCGGCGAACGCCTCGACCAGCGCGAAGGCGCCGTCGCGCGGGCTCACCTGATCCAGCCATTCGATGTAGCGGTCGGTGATGGCGTCGGCCCAGGCCTGGAAGCTCACGGGCATCGGCCGCACGGCGTGCAGGCGCGCGTAGAACTCGGGAAACGCGATGCCCAGCGTGGCCGCGTACTCGGCGTCGGTCAGGTCGTAGCCGTGGGCGCGGCACTCGGCGATGGTGGCGCGCTGGTGCCAGGGCTCGCTGTCCATCAGCGTGCCGTCGATGTCCCACAGCACCGCCCGGATCGGGGGGCGGTGGACGGGCAGCGTGTGCAGGGTCATCGCACCACCAGGTCGTCGCGATGGATCATCTCGTCGCGACCACGATAGCCGAGGATGGTTTCGATCTCGTTGCTTTTGCGCCGCACGATCAACCGCGCGTCCTCGGCCGAATAGGCGGACAGGCCGCGGGCGATCTCGCGCCCGGTCGGGTCCTTCACGAGCACGAGGTCGCCACGGTCGAACGCTCCCTCCACCGCCGCCACGCCGGCCGGCAGCAGGCTGGCGCCCTGGCCGAGCGCGCGGGCCGCACCCTCGTCCACCAGGAAGGCGCCGGCCGGGTTCAGGTGCCCGGCGATCCACGCCTTGCGCGCGTTGGAGGGCTCGGCCGAGGGCAGGAACCATGTGCACGGGGCGCCGCCCTCGGCCGTGGTCTTCTCCAGCGCCGCCAGCGGGTTCATGCGCGCCCCCTTGGCGATCACCATGCGGCAGCCGCCGGACATGGCGACTCGCGCCGCGGCGATCTTGGTGACCATCCCGCCGGAGCTGTAGCCGGGCGGCGGCTCGCCGGCCATGTCCTCGATGGCGCGGGTCAGTTCGCGCACCACGGGGATGTGGGTGGCGTCCGGGTCCTTGCGCGGGTCGGCGGTGTACAGCCCGTCGATGTCGGACAGCAGGACCAGCGTGTCGGCGCTGATCATCTGCGCCACGCGGGCGCCCAGCCGGTCGTTGTCGCCGAAGCGGATCTCGGATGTCGCGACCGTGTCGTTCTCGTTGATGACCGGCACCGCGCCCAGCTTCAGCAGCGTGTCGATGGTGGCGCGGCCGTTCAGGTGGCGGCGCCGCTCCTCCGTGTCCTCCAGGGTCAGCAGCACCTGCGCCACGGTGATGTCGTGGCGGGCCAGCGTCTCCTGGTAGGCGTGGGCGAGGCGGATCTGGCCGGTGGCGGCGGCGGCCTGCTTTTCCTCCAGGCGCAGCGTGCGGCCGATCAGGCCCAGGTGCTCGCGCCCCGCCGCGACGGCGCCGGAGGTGACGATGACCACCTCGGTGCCCCGCGCGCGGCAGGCGGCGACGTCATCGGCCAGCGCGTCCAGCCAGGTGCGGCGGATCTTGCCGGTCTTGCCGTCGACCAGCAGGGCCGAGCCGATCTTGACGACCAGACGGCGCGCGTCCAGCAGGGTGGGGACCGTGGGCGCGTCAGCGCTTGTCGCCGTCATCGTCGCTGTCGCCGTCATCGTCGCCATCGAAGTCGTCGTCCCCGTCCTCGTCCTCGCCATCCTCTTCGGCGCCCCACTCGTGGGCGTCGCGGAATTCCGTCCAGTCGGCGTCGCGGTTGGTCTTGTAGGCCGGCTGCGTCGGCGGCAGGGTCTTGGTGGCCGGGGCGTGGATGATGCCCGGCTCCTCCTCCTTCGCCTCGCGGATCGCCTGCACCAGACGGTAGAGCACGGCCTGCACGCCGTCGCGCGTGGCGCCGGACAGCACCATCACCTCCGCCCCCGACGCCTCTTCGAGGGCCGCCTTCTTCTCGGCGATCTCCTCGTCCAGGATGGCGTCGGCCTTGTTGAGGCCGATGATCTCCGGCTTGTCGGCCAGGACGCCGCCGCCGTAGGAGGCCAGCTCGTTGCGGATGACCTCATAGGCGTGCACCACGTCCTCGGCGGTGCCGTCGATCAGGTGCAGCAGGATCCGCGTGCGCTCCAGGTGGCCCAGGAAGCGGTCGCCCAGGCCGTGGCCCTCGTGCGCGCCCTCGATCAGGCCGGGCACGTCGGCCATCACGAACTCCTCGTCGCCCACGCGCACGACGCCCAGGTTGGGGGTGAGCGTGGTGAAGGGATAGTCGGCGATCTTCGGCTTGGCGGCGGTGGTGACGGCCAGGAAGGTCGATTTGCCGGCGTTGGGCAGGCCCACGAGGCCGGCGTCGGCGATCAGCTTCAGGCGCAGCCACACCCAACGCTCCTCGCCCGGCCAGCCGGGGTGGAACTTGCGCGGCGCGCGGTTGGTGGAGGTCTTGAAGTGCGCGTTGCCGTGGCCGCCGTCGCCGCCCTTCAGCAGCACGACGCGCTGGCCCTCCTCGGTCAGGTCGGCCAGCACCGTCTCCTGATCCTCGTCCAGCACCTGGGTGCCGACGGGCACGCGCAGGACCATGTCCTCGCCGCGGGCACCGTTGCGGTTGCTGCCCATGCCGTGGTGGCCGCGCTGCGCCTTGAAGTGCTGCTTGTAGCGGTAGTCGATGAGCGTGTTGAGGCCGTTCACCGCCTCGATGATCACGTCGCCGCCGCGTCCGCCGTCGCCGCCGTCCGGTCCGCCGAACTCGATGAATTTTTCGCGCCGGAAGGCGACGGCGCCGGGGCCGCCGTCACCGCTCTTCAGGAACACCTTGGCCTGGTCGAGGAACTTCATGAACCACCAACAACGAAAATCGGGGGGCCGGTTGCCCGGTCCCCCGATCACGCGAACTTTTCGGTACGGACGGGCGAGTGTTACTCGGCCGCGGCCGCCGGAGCCTGCTCGGCGACTAGCACGAAGGTGCGGCCGTTGGCGCCACGCTTGAACTCGACCCGGCCGTCCGTCAGGGCGAACAGGGTGTGGTCGCGGCCCATGCCGACGTTGGCGCCGGCGTGGTACTTGGTGCCGCGCTGGCGCACGATGATGTTGCCGGCGACGGCGGCCTGGCCGCCGAACAGCTTCACGCCGAGACGGCGGCCATCCGAATCGCGACCGTTGCGCGACGAGCCGCCTGCCTTTTTATGTGCCATGGAACGCTACTCCTGTCTTCGGTCGGCGCCGGCTCAGGCCGCGCCGTTGATCCCGGTAATGCGCAGCACCGTCAGGTCCTGACGGTGGCCGTTCTTGCGGCGGTAGTTCTGGCGCCGCTTCTTCTTGAAGACGATGATCTTCGGGCCGCGGTCCTGCGCCACCACCTCGGCGGCGACGGTCGCGCCGGCAACGGTCGGCGTGCCGATCGTGGTGCTGCCGCCGTCGCTGACCATCAGCACGTCCTGGAGCGTGATGGAAGCGCCAGCCTCGACCTCGAGCTTCTCGACCTTGATCACGTCGCCATTGGCGACCTTGTACTGCTTGCCGCCGGTGCGAATCACTGCAAACATCGTCGTATACCCACTTGCAAAACAAACGGCGGGCCGCCCGCCCACCGCTTTGAGGTGCGCGCCCGTTCGAGAGCGGCGATTTATACGCACGGCGACGCGAGAGTCAACAAGGTTCTCCCTTGTTTGACAACCCTTGCGTCGGGCCTTGCGTCGGGCCTTGCGCGGGGGCCGCGCCGAACGTTGGGTTTTCGCGGACGCTCACCCCAACCGACCACGGCACCGCAGGTTGGGGTGAGGCAAAGCCGAAAACCCAACGTCAAGCCAACTGCACAAATTATCGGCACTCAGGCCGCCGGCCGTGCAAGCGTGGGCGTGACCATTCCCACCCCTGGCCCAATCGATTTAGCGCCTGGATTTGCCTAGCGAATCCGCAATCCGCCGCATTCGTCCGCAGACCGCCCGAAAATTTGGCAGAAAAGTTGCAGGCCAGGGCGCCCCGTGTGCCGCGCGACGGCTGAAATCCGCGGTTCCGATGCACAAGGCGTGGACCCTTTGGGGCCGACGCGCTTCGGAACGGCGGACTTCGGCCATCGCCACGGTTCGGGCGGCGGATCGTCCGTATCGTGGGCACATGCACAAAAGTTAGGCGAGGACTGCGGCGCGGGGCGGGGATGCCCGGCCATTCCAGGGGAAACAACGGATATGGAACTTCGGCTGATGAAGATCGCGGCGCCGGCCGGCCTTTTCGGCGCCCTCATCCCGGCGCTGCCGGCGCTGGCGGCGGACGCGCCGGCAGCGGCGGCGGGCGCCAACACGGCGTGGATCCTGATCGCCTCGGCGCTGGTGCTGTTCATGACGCTGCCGGGGCTGGCGCTGTTCTACGGCGGGCTGGTCCGGGCGCGCAATGTGCTGTCCGTGCTGATGAACTGCTTCGCGATCTGCTGCATCGCCTCGCTGATCTGGGTGACCTTCGGCTATTCGCTGGCCTTCGACGCCGGCACGCCCTGGATCGGCACCCTGTCGAAGGCCTTCTTCGCCAACCTGACGACTCCGACGGCAACCGGCCTGCCGGAGAACGTCTTCGCCCTGTTCCAGATGACCTTCGCCATCATCACCCCGGCGCTGATCATCGGCGCCTTCCCGGAGCGGGCACCCTTCGCCTTCGTGGTGGTGTTCAGCGCCGTGTGGCTGGTTCTGGTCTACATTCCGGCGGCGCATTGGCTGTGGGGCGGCGGCTGGCTAGCGGCCATGGGGGCGCTGGATTTCGCCGGGGGCATCGTGGTGCACACCACGGCCGGCGTGTCGGCGCTGGTGGCGGCGATCATGATCGGCAAGCGCCGCGGCTTCCCGCACGAGCTGATCCCGCCGCACAGCCCGGCCATGACCATGGCGGGTGCCGGCATCCTGTGGGTGGGCTGGTTCGGCTTTAACGGCGGCTCGGCGCTGGCCGCCGACGCCAGTGCCGCCAACGCCATCATCGCCACGCATGTGGCGGCCTCGGCCGGGGCGCTGACCTGGACGGCGATCGAGTGGCTGAAGCTGGGCAAGCCGACGTCGGTCGGCCTCGTCACCGGCTGCGTCGCCGGGCTGGCCACCATCACGCCGGCCGCCGGCTACGTCGGCCCCGGCGGCGCCATCGTCATCGGCACGCTGGGCGGCATCGTCTGCTTCTACGCGGTGATGCTGGTCAAGCACCGCCTGCTGATCGACGATTCGCTGGACGTCTTCGCCGTGCACGGCGTCGGCGGCATGCTGGGCTCGCTGCTGCTCGCCGTCTTCGCGCTGCCGCAGCTCGGCGGCAACGGCCTGGCGGAGGGCATGACGGTGCTCAGCCAGCTCGGCGTGCAGGCGCTGGCGGTCGGCGTCACCGGCCTGTGGTCGGGCGTCTTCACCTGGGGCATCGTCAAGCTGATCAACGTCGGCATCGAGCGCCGCGTGTCGGCCGAGGTGGAGTACGAGGGCCTCGACCTCACCACCCACGGCGAACGCGCCTACGAGATCGGCTGAGGCGCGATCGGCTGAAGCCAAAAAACCGCGGAAATCCGCCCCTGGAGCGCCCCTCGGACAAAAAGTTCGGGGGGCGCAATCCAACGCTTGCAGCGGCGGGGGCTTTCGGTTAGGTTCCGCGCCGCTCCGCACTGCGGCGCCACGGATGGGTGGCAGAGTGGTTGAATGCACCGCACTCGAAATGCGGCGTACCCGCAAGGGTACCGGGAGTTCGAATCTCCCCCCATCCGCCAGTTTCCCCGGCGCATAGCGCCGGAAACCTCCGTCCAATCCGTCCATTGCTCTTGTCGATTGCTCCTCGCATAGTCGTGGGGCAACGCGGGGAGGCGTGATGGATTTCGGACTGCTCCTGATCCTGGGGCTGGCCTACAGCCTCCTTCCCTTTCTCGGGCTGATCAGCTTCCTGCGGCAACGCAAGCAGGCGGCGCGCATCGACGGCCTCGAAAGGCAGATCGCCGGCCTGCGCGCCGAGGTCGCCGGCCTGCGCGGCGGCGCCGCACCGCCGCCGGTTCCCGGGATGCCGGTCGAAACACCGCTCGCGACACCCATCGAGCCGCCGATGCGCCCGGTGGCCGAGGTCGAGCCGCCGCCCGAACGACCGCAACCCGCCGCACCGCCACCGTTCGAGCCGGCGCCGGAACCGGCCCGCTTCTCCCTGCCGTCGCTGGAAAGCCTGCTGACCGGGCGCTGGCTGGTGTGGATCGGCGGCGTTGCCTTGGCGCTGGGCGGCGCCTTCCTGGTGCAGGTGTCCATCGAGTCGGGCCTGATCACACCGCCCGTGCGCATCCTGTCCGGCCTGGCGCTGGCCGTTGCGCTGGTCGCCGGGGCGGAGTGGCTGCGCCGCCACCCGCCGGCGCGCGGCGTCGGCCCGCTCGGCCCCGATCACCTGACGCCCAGCGTCGCCGGGGCCGGCGTCGCCGTCGCCTACGCCGCCATCTACGCGGCCTATGGCCTGTACGGGCTGATCGCCCAGCTCTCGGCCTTCATCGGCATGGCGCTGGTGTCTCTGGTCGCCGTCGGGCTCGGTCTGCTGCACGGGCCGGCGGTGGCGGCGCTGGGCATCGCCGGTGCGCTGGCCGTGCCGCTGGTGGTCGGCGGCGAGTCGGAGGATGGCGTGGCGCTGTTCGCCTACCTCGCCTCCGTCGCCGTCGTCGGCGGCCTCGCCGCGCGCTGGCGCGGCTGGGCGTGGGCGCTGCTGATGGCGCACGGCGGCGGCACCCTTTGGGTGCTCGTCTGGATCGTCTCCACCATCGGCGGGGAGGAGCCGTGGGCGGCGGCACTTTTCGTTCCCGTGGTGGGCGCCCTGGCGGCCGTGCTGCGCCGGCGGGCGGACGCGGAGGGCGGCGCTCCGGACCGGATCGGTGCGGTGCACGCCGGGCTGACGCTCGTGGGATCGCTGGCGCTGCTGCTGGCCACCGGCGACGCGGTGCTGGGCATGGCGCTCGCCATCGCGGCGGCGGCGCTGCTGATGGCTGACGAGCGCGCCGGTCCGCGGCTCACCGGCGGCACGGGCGCCGCCCTGCTGGTGCTGCTGACCGCCGTGGCGTCGGCGCACGAAAACGACGGGCCGTGGCTGTTCGCGCCGGTGATGGCCCTGGCCTTCGGCGCCGCCACCTTCGCGCTGGCGCACGGCAGCGCGCGGGCCGGCTGGTTCGCCCTGATGGGCGCCGTCGGGCCGGCGCTGCTGGTGGCGGCCGGCTACTGGCTGGCGGTGGGGGGCGAACCGGACGCCGACTGGGCGCTGGTCGCCGCGGCGGTGGCGGTGTTGCACACGGCGCTGGCGACCACCGCCGCGCGGTGGCGCGACGATCCGCTGGTGGGCGGACGCTGGTCGGCGCTGCTCGCCGCCCACGCCACCGCGGCGCTGGCCGGCGTGGCGCTCGGCGCCGCCTTCATCCTGCGCGACGCGTGGCTCAGCGTGGCGCTGGCGGCGACGGTGGCGGGTGCGGCCTGGGTGCATCGCTCCGTGCCCGTGGCCGGGCTGCGGCACGCGGCCCTGGTGCTGGCCGGCGTGGTGATCGGGCGCCTCGCCGCCAACCCGGACGTGTTCGGCTATCCGCTGGGCGGCCCGGTGCCCGGCGTGTCGTGGATCTGGACCGGCTACGGCCTGTCGGCGCTGGCCTTCCTGGCGGCGCGCCGGGGCTTCGGCGAAGCCGCGTCGCTGACGCTGCGCACGGTGCTGGAGGGCGGGGCGCTGACCTTCCTCATCCTGCTGGTCAGTTTCCAGTTCCGCCTGTCCGTCGGCGGCGGCGACCTCGCCGGCACCGGCTACGGCCTTCTTGAGCAGAGCCTCAACAGCGCGTGGTGGCTGGGCGTCGCGCTGTTCCTCTACGCCCGCGCCGGGGACAGCGCGAACCCGACGGTGCGCTGGGGCTGGCGCGTGCTGGGGCTGATGGGGGCGGTGCAGGTGCTGGCCGGCCACGTCATCCTCGACAACCCGCTGGTCACCGACGATCCGGTGGGCGCGTGGCCGGTGGCAAACCTGCTGCTGCTGGCCTACGCCGTCCCCGCCGTTCTGGCGGGCGGCGTCGCGTGGGTGGCGGCGTGGCGGGGCGACCGGCGGCTCGGCCTCGCGGCCGGGGGTGGGGCCTTGCTGATGGCCTGGGTGTGGCTGTCGCTGTCGGTGCGCCACGCCTTCCACGGCACGCACATGGCGGCGGGCGCGGTGTCGGACGGGGAACTGTACAGCTATTCGGTGGCGTGGCTGGCGTTCGGCGGGGTGCTGCTGGGCGTGGGGCTGTGGCGGGGCAGCCTGCTGTTCCGCTACGCCTCGCTGCTGCTCGTTCTCGCCAGCGTCGCCAAGGTCTTCCTGATCGACCTGTCGGCGCTGTCCGGGCTGTGGCGGGCGGTGTCGTTCATCGGGCTGGGGGGCGCGCTGCTGGGCATCGGTCTCGTCTACCAACGCTACGTCCTGATGCGCCCACCCGCCGCCGGCCCGGAGCTTGAGCCTGATCTGGGCGCGCGATAGAAAGGGCCGCGTTCCACTTATCCCGACGGGAGCAGGATGATGAAGAGCAAGGCGTTCGCCGCGGTGGCCGTGGTGCTCACGGGCTTTGGCAGCGCGACTCCGGTCCTGGCCGACGACCTCGGCACGCTGATGACCGCCTGCCGCGAGCGCGACGGCGGCCTGCCGGAGCCGGTGTGCCAGTGCATCGCGTCCAGGATGACGAAGCAGGACCTCGCCGCCTACGCCCAGCTCGCCAAGGCGCGCGAGGGCACGGACTCGCAGGTCGCCGCCTACGAGCGGCAGAACGCCGCCTTCGTCACCAAATTCGATGGCATCGTCAAGCGCTGCCAGCGGGGCGGCTGAGCGGAGCGCGTTGGAGGAACGCGGTGGCGGACGGTTGGCCGTCCACCGCTGCATCCCTGCGCCGGCCGTATCAGTTGCGCATCGGCCGGGCGGACCCACCGGGGATGAAACTGTTGAGACGGTCAGCCGCCGGCACCGAGGTCGGTTTCGTCGTGGTGCGTGCGAGCCCGAGTATCAGTTGGACCCGAGGCCCCTGGAGCACCCCCCGATTGCGCCATGGCCGGTGTGCCGGCCGGGAGCACGCTTTCTAGACTTCCCTGACGGGGGCCGCATGCCGGCGGCGCCACGGAGGAAGCCATGGACGTTCCATACCCACGCTGTGCCGGTCTTGATGTGCACAAGAAGACGGTCGTCGCAAACGGCTCAATGGCCTCGGCTTCGCTGTCACCATCGAGCCGATGCCCCAAGTCGCCTGACGAGAGTTCGGTTTCTTTCTAGACTTTCCGCGCACCGGTATCAAACAGGCGGTCTGGCTTTGCCAGAGCAAGGCCATGGGAGGGCGCTCTATCCGAAAGAGAGTTTTCTTTTAGCCATAAGGGTCGTAGATCGAGCCATAAGGGTCATAGGCTTAGCCGTAAGAGTCATGGAGGCTCAAAGCTGGTGGTTGTAAGTGACAGCCATTTCCACCCTTGGAGTGCACCCAAATGGTTCTCGGAAAACACCTTCGGCCGGTAGCGCTGCTGGCAGCCCTATTGTTCCCTTCCATCGCGGCGGCGCAGAGCGCACCCCTCACGATCCACTCTATCGACAATATGCCCCAAGGCCGTGCCTCGGATGGGCAGGGCATTATGACCGATGCCGTCATGGAGGCGGTGAAGCGGGCGGGATTGACGGGCAATCTGGTTTTCAGGCCATGGGCACGGACGCAGGAGGAGGTGTCCGCTGGCAAGGACATTCTTATCACCGGCCTCTCTCGCACGCCGGCGCGTGAGGAAAAGTACACGTGGGTGTTTCCGGTCTTCAATCTTAATTTCGCGTTTGGAACTTTTGGGAAGCCGGTGTCGAGCTTCGAAGAGGCCAAGGCGACTCTCAAGCATATCGCCGTCGCCATCGGAACGCCCCAGCATGCCATTCTCCAAAAGGAAGGATTCTCTCCGGATCAAATCATGGCGCTACCGATGGAGAGCCAGAGCAAAGTCTTGGATTTGATGTTGGCGGGGCGGGCCGACGCCTGGTTCAATGTCACTGAGAACACGAAATATGAAACCAGGGGCAATCCCGAGGCGAGCAAGCTGGTGTTCGGCGCGCCCATGCTGAATCCGACGCAGTATATCGCCTGCTCCAAGAATTGCAGTCCCGATCTTGTCGCCAAGCTGAAGAAGGCTTTGGAAGAGATGAAGGCCGACGGGACGATCGCCGCCATCGTGGCCCGCTACCAGTAAAAGACGACGGCAGAGAGCGGCCTTCCGGCTTTCGGATGGCCGCCGGCCTGTCCACTGGCCAGGAATCATAAGCGCGCCTCCAGAGTGGAGGCCAAACGGGGATAACCGGTGTGGTCGACTTCTCCCGGGGAAGGCCGCATCGGCGCTTCGCAGGAAGTGACGGGGGAAAACCGTGGACAGACAGTCGAAGAACGTGTTCCAACGCAGCCTGAAGACGAGGTTCGCCGTCCTGGTGGCGGTGCTGATGGTTGTGGTGTTCGGGTTAACCGGTGTGATGATGGTCCGCCAGAACGCGGACGACCGCTTGGCGCTGGTCGAACAGCGGGGCCGCATGCTGACCTCCATGCAGGCGGAAAGCGTGGCGCCGCCCCTGTGGAACATGGACATGGACCAGGTCCAGACCGTGCTCAAGGCACTGCAGCGTGATCCCGCCTTCGCCTATGCAAAGGTCGTCGCCCCGAACGGTAAGGTGACCGCCACCATCGGCGACACGTCCGTCACCGACGGCCTGTCCTTCGTCGAGCCCGTCGCCAAGGACGGCGAGAAGCTGGGAACGCTCGAGGTGATGCTGTCCAATGCCCCCTTTAACGCGACCCTGCTCCGCGACCAGTTGCGGACCATGGGCACGTTGGGGCTGGTGTTCGTCGCCATCGTCACCGGTTTCGTCGTCCTTCTGGGCTTCATCTTCGGCCCTCTCGGCCAGATCGAGAAGGCGATCATGCGCCTGTCGTCGGGGGCGCTGGACACCGAGATCCCCTGCCTCGACCGCAGCGACGAGATTGGCGCCATCGCGCATTCGTGCCAGGTGTTCAAGGAGAACGCTGCGGCCATGGACCGCATGCGCGCCGAGCAGACGGCCAAGGATCGCGAGGCGGCAGAGGAGAAACGCCGCGCCATGCAGGACATCGCCACCGACTTCGAGAAGAACGTCAACGCGGTGGCGCAGCAGGTGGCGTCGGCCTCGACCGAAATGGGCGCGACCTCGCGTTCCATGACCACCGTCGCCGACGCCGCCACCACCCAAGCGAAAGCGGCGGGCGAGGCGGCCGCCCATGCCTCGGCCAACGTCCAGACCGTGGCTTCCGCCGCCGAGCAACTGGCCGCCTCCATCGGCGAGATCGCTCGTCAGGTCGCCGTCGCCAACAGCACGTCGCAGCAGGCGGTGGACAAGGCGGAGCGCACCAACACGGTGGTCAAGACCCTCGACGAGGCCGCCCATCGCATCGGCGAGGTGGTGAAGCTGATCACCGACATCGCCAGCCAAACCAACCTGCTGGCGCTGAACGCCACCATTGAGGCGGCACGCGCTGGCGAGGCCGGCAAGGGCTTCGCTGTGGTCGCCAACGAGGTCAAGAGCTTGGCCAACCAGACGGCCAAGGCCACCGAGGAGATTGCCGGCCAGATCCAGTCGGTGCAGACCGCGACACAGGAGGTGGTGGACGCCATCGCCGACATCGCCCGCACCATCGGCGAGATCAGCACCACCAACACCACCATCGCCTCGGCGGTGGAGGAGCAGCAGGCGGCCACGCGCGAAATCGCCTGCAACGTCGAAGGGGCGGCCAACGGCACCGTCCAGGTTGCCAACAACGTCGCCGGCGTCATCGCCGCCGCCAGTCAGGCCGGCGAGGCCGCCACCAGGGTGCTGGGCGAGGCCCGGCAGTTGTCCCAGATCTCGGAGGAACTGAACCGCGAAGTTCGGGGCTTCCTGGAACGGGTGCGCGCGCAGTGACGCATTGATAGGATTCACACCGGGCCGCCGTCATGCGATTCTGGCGGCATGGCTCATACCGGCGGCGCTTGATCGCTTCCATCGAGCGCCGCCGGTCAAACCCGACAGATCAATGCGATAGCATTGATTGAGAGGGTGATACGGACGACGCCTTCAGGCGCCGGCCGTATCAGATTGCCGTCCAGCCGGTGGTGGTAAACGTGGCGATGGCGGGCGCGCCCGACAGCGGGCCGTCGTACCGGCACGACTGGAAGTCCACCTGGCTGGGCGTGCCGATGGCCGCCGGCCGCGCGCTTCACGTTGGGGTTTCGGCTTTGGCCTCGACCCAACGCCGTCCTACCGTCCCAGCATCCGCATCGCCGCGCGGTACAGCCGGCTGGCCGGGTCGGCCAACCGGTCCACCACGCTGAAGTGGTGGGCCTGCGGCACCACGATCTCCTCGACATCGTTGCCCGCCGCCCGCCACGCCGCGGCGTAGGCGGTCTGCTGGCGCTTCTCCTCGCCGGTGCCGTCGCCGCCGACGGCCAGCACCAGCGGCGGGGCCGGCGGGGCGGGGACGTGATGGATGGGGCTGGCGCGCCGGGCCGACTCCGCGTCCAGGCGCAACTGCTCCTGCACCGAGGTGTGGCGCACCGGCTCCAGGTCATAAATCCCGGCGATGCCGATGCCGCCCTTGATCAGATCGCGCGGCAGGCCATGGGCGGTCCAATCGGTGGACAGCATCTCGGCGGTCAGGTGCCCGCCCGCCGAGTGGCCGGACAGCACCATGCGCCCGGCGTCCACGCCGTGCTCGCCCGCGTGCGCCGCCAGCCACCGCACGGCGTCGCGCACGTGGCCGGTCAGCTCCTCCAGCGTCACGTCGGGACACAGGCCGTAGCCGACGGTCGCCACCGCCACGCCGTCGCCGACGAACAGGTCGGCCAGGAACGAGAACTCGTCCTTCGACAGCCCGCGCCAGTAGCCGCCATGGATGAACACGAACAGGGGTGCGCCTTCACCGGCCGGGAACAGGTCGATGCGCTGGCGCGGGTGCGGCCCGCAGGCGATGTTCAGGGTGCCGCGCAACCGCGCGCGCATGCCGGCGCTGTCGGCGGCCCAGCGGGCGATGAAGTCCGTGTGTTCCGGGATGCGGGCGCGGAAGTTGTACTCGTGCTCCAGCTCCGCCGGGGTCATGCCGCGGTAGACCGCTTCGTCAGACGCCAAGATAGCGCTCCTTCAGGCTGGGGGCGGCGGTCAGCTCCGCCGAGGTGCCGGTCCAGGCGAGCCGGCCCTTCTCGATGACGTGGTGGCGGTCGGCCAGCCGCGCCAGCGCCGCGACGTTCTTGTCGACGACGAGGATCGACTGCCCCTCCTCCTTCAGCGTGGCGAGGCACTGCCAGATCTCGGCGCGCACCAGCGGGGCCAGCCCCTCGGTGGCTTCGTCGAGGATCAGCAGCTTCGGGTTGGTCATCAGCGCCCGCCCGATGGCCAGCATCTGCTGCTCGCCCCCCGACAGGGTGCGCGCGAGGTTGGCGGACCGCTCGGCCAGCCGCGGGAACAGGGCGCAGACGCGCGGCACCGTCCACGGGTTGGCGCGGCCCTGCCGGTTGGCGGCGGTGGCGACGAGGTTCTCCAGCACGGTCAGCGTCGGGAACACCTGCCGCCCCTCCGGCACCAGCCCGATGCCGACGCGGGCGATGCGGTGCGGCGGCTGCCCGGCCAGCTCGCGCCCCTCGAACACGACGCTGCCGCCGGCCGGGGGCACGAGGCCCAGGATGGTGCGGATCGTCGTCGTCTTGCCCATGCCGTTGCGGCCCAGCAGCGTGGCGACCTCCCCGGCCTCCACCCGCAGGCCCATGCCGAACAGCACCTGGCTCAGCCCGTAGAACGCGGTCAGCCCCTCGACGCGCAGCATCAGGCGGCCTCCTCTTCGCCGAGGTAGGCTTCGCGCACGGCCGGGTCGGCGCGGATCTCGGCCGGGGCGCCGGTGGCGAGATCCTTGCCGCGCACCAGCACGGTGATGCGGTCGGCCAGCGCGAAGACGGCGTCCATGTCGTGTTCGACCAGCAGGATGGTCAGGCCGCCCTTCAGGTCCGTCAGCAGTTCCACCATGCGCGCGGATTCCTCTGGCGCCATGCCGGCCATCGGCTCATCCAGCAGCAGCAGCTTCGGGTTCGTCGCCAGCGCCATGGCGAGTTCAAGCTGGCGCTTCTCGCCGTGCGCCAGCGCATCGGCCGGCGTGTGGGCGCGGCTGCCCAGCCCGACGCGCTCCAGCACCGCGCGCGCCGGATCGGCCAGCCGCCGGTCGCGCCCGGCGTCGCGCCAGAAGCGGAAGCTGTGCCCGGATTGGGCCTGCACCGCCAGCGCCACGTTGTCCAGCGCCGTGAAGCTGGGAAAAACGGACGTGATCTGAAAACTGCGCGCCAGCCCCAGGTGCGCGCGTTTGTGCACCGCCAGCCGCGTCACGTCGCGCCCCTGGAACAGGATGCGGCCGTCGTCGGGCGTCAGCTCCCCCGTCAACTGGCCGATCAGCGTCGTCTTGCCGGCCCCGTTCGGGCCGATCAGCGCGTGCAGCGCCCCCTCGGCCACCTCCAGCGACAGATGGTCGGTGGCGGCGAGCCCGCCGAAGCGCTTGACCAGCCCTTCCACCTTCAACATGGGCGCGCTCATCGCCGGTTCCCCGTCAGCACGCCCCACACGCCGCGCCGGGCGTACAGCACGATCATCAGCAGGATCGGCCCCAGCACGATCTTCCAGTGCTCGCCCAGGCCCGGCCGCGCCAGTTCCATCACCTCCGGCACGAACTCCTCCAGCAGCAGCAGCGCCGCCGCCCCCAGCACCGGCCCCACCAGCGTGCCCATGCCGCCCAGCACGACCATGACGATCAGGTCGCCCGACCGGCTCCAGTGCAGGTACTGCGGTCCCACGAACAGCGTGGCGTTGGCCAGCAGCGCCCCCGCCAGTCCGGCGATCCCGCCCGCCAGCACGAAGGCCGCCAGCTTGTAGCGCGTCACCGGGTAGCCCAGCGCCCGCATGCGCCGTTCGTTGTCCTTGGCACCCCGGATGACCCGCCCGAAGCGCGCGTTGACCAGCCGCCAGCCGAACAGCAGCACCGCCAGCAGGATGCCCAGCGCCACGTAGTAGAAGGTGGTGTTGTCGGTGATGTTCGGCCCGCCGGGGAAGGTGGACCGGCTCCACAGCGCGATGCCGTCGTCGCCGCCGTAGGCCCGCAAGGACGTCATCAGGTAGAAGAGCATCTGCGCGAAGGCCAGCGTGATCATGATGAACGGCACGCCGGTGGTGCGCAGCGAAATGGCCCCGATCGGCAGCGCCGCCAGTGCCGATATGAGGAACGCCAGCGGCCAGACGACGAACCCGTTCAGCGTGCCCGGCATGCCGAACAGCGTCGACCCGTCCGCCTGGTGGGCGAAGAGGATGCCGACGACGTACCCGCCGATCCCGACGAACGCCGCGTGCCCGAAGCTGACCATCCCTCCGAACCCGAGGATGAGGTCGAGGCTGACGGCGGCCAGCGCGAAGACGAGGATGCGCGTCCCCAGCCGCACATAGAACGGCTCCCCCATCCACGCCGCCACCGGCGGCAACAGAACCGCCACGGCCAGCAGGACGAGAAGCGCTATGCGGGTGCGGGTGAGGGGGATCGGCATCGTCTCGGTCGGCTGGTTAAGCGTCGCCTTGGCAGGCAATTTTTGACACAGATGAACACAGATGGACACAGATGAAGATTATAAAGAAAATCATAGGGCGACGCGGCGGAAGCCGACCTTCGGCGCGCCGAAGTTCAAAAGCAGCCCCTTGTTCAGGCCGGCGGCGCGGAGGCAATTCAGGACCTGCCCGGTGTGGGCGGGGATCAGGCTTTCCACGGCCTTGATTTCGACGACGATGGCGTCGGCGACGATCAGGTCGGCGACATAGCGGCCGACCGGCGCCCCCTTGTACTCGATCTTGAATTCGACTTCTTCGCGTGTCGGCAATCCACGCAAGCGCAATTCCTGGACCAGTGCCTTGCGGTACACCGCTTCGAGAAAGCCATGCCCCATGACATTGCCCACTTCGAAAGCGGCCCCAATAATTTCCTGTGTCAGCGGATCCTTCTCCTGATCCGATAAATCATCATTCATATTCATCTGTGTCCATCTGTGTCAAAAAATACTCCCCCTTACTCCGCACTCATCTCATACAAGTTCCACGCCGTCTTCTTCGCCACCCGGTCGTACAGCGTGCGGGCGCGGTAGTTGTCGTCGGCGGTGATCCAGCGGATGAAGGGCCAGCCGCGCGCGCGCGCGATCTCGCGCAACCGCGCCAGCAGCGCCTCGCCCACCCGCGCGCCCCGCGCCTCCGGGTCGATGTACAGGTCGTCCAGGAAGCCCACGTCGGCGGCGCGGATCGGGCTGGGCATGCGGCGGACGTGCGCCAGCCCCACCACGCGGCCGTCCTGCACGGCGACCAGCCCCTCCATCTCGTGCGCCGGGTCGTGCAGCCACGCCCACAGGCGGTCGAGCACGCTCTCGTCCTCCGGGCGCTTGTAGAAGGCCATGTAGCCACGGTACAGGCGGCGCCAGTCGGCTTCGTGCCCGGGCGCCAGGGAAACGATCTCAAGGCTCATGCGCATCACCCCGCGGGAAAGAGGCCGCGCGGGCGGATCGCCAGCACCACGGCCATGAGGACGTAAATCAGCATCGACGACAGCGCGGCCCCCACGCCGTTGGCGCTGGCCGGGTCGAGGAACAGGCGGAACAGCCCCGGCAGCATGGCGCGCCCCAGCGTGTCCACCACGCCCACCAGCAGGGCGCCCGCCAGCGCCCCCCGGACCGAACCGATGCCGCCGATGACGATGACGACGAAGGTCAGGATCAGGATCTGCTCCCCCATGCCCACCTGCACGGCCAGCACCGGCCCCGCCATGGCCCCGGCCAGCGCCGCCAGCCCGCAGCCCAGCGCGAAGACGAGGCTGAACAGGAGGCGCACGTCCACGCCCAGCGCCGTCACCATCTCGCGGTTCGTCGCCCCGGCGCGGATCAGCATGCCGACCCGCGTGTGCGCGATCAGCACCCACAGGAACGCCGCCACCGCCACGCCCACGCCGATGATGGCGAGGCGGAACGCCGGGTATGTCAGCCCGAACAGGTCCACCGTGCCGGCCAGCGCGGCGGGCGGGTTCAGGAAGATCGGCACCGGGCCGAACAGGATGCGGATCAGCTCGTTGAAGAACAGGATCAGCCCGAAGGTCGCCAGCACCTGGTCCAGGTGGTCGCGCCGGTACAGCGTGCGCAGCGTCGTCACCTCCACCAGCAGCCCCAGCGCGGCGGTCGCCAGCACGGCGGCGGGCAGCGCCAGGGCGAAGCTGTCGAAGGTGCGGGCGAACAGCGCCGTCAGGTAGGCGCCGACCATGTAGAAGGAGCCGTGCGCCAGATTGATCAAATCCATGATGCCGAAGACGAGCGTCAGCCCGGCCGCCATCAGGAACAGCATGACGCCGAGCTGGACGCCGTTCAGGCCCTGTTCGGCGACGAGCATCCAGTCCATCGCCGCCTCACTTCGTCGGGCAGGACGCAGCGTGCAGGTCGGCCACGTCGGTGGCGACGGTGCCGATGATGCGGTTGGTCAGCGCCCCGTCCGGCCCCTTCACCACCTCGCGCAGGTAATAGGTCTGGATCGGGTAGTGGTTGGTGTTGAAGCGGAAGGCGCCGCGCGTGGATTCGAACGGCGCCGCCTCCAGCGCCTTGCGCAGCCTGTCCTTGTCCGACAGGTCGCCGCCCACCGCCTTCACCGCCCCGTCGATCAGGCGCGCCGCGTCGTACGCCTGGGCGGCGTAGTAGGAAGGCTGGCGGCCGTACTTCGCCGTGAACGCCGCCATGAACTCCCGGTTGGCCGGCACGTCCAGGTCCTGGCTCCATTGCAGGGTGTTCTTCACGCCCAGCACGGCGTCGCCCACCGCGCCGAAGGTGTCCTGGTCGAAGGAGAAGCCGGGGCCGATCAGCGGGATCTCCCCCACCAGCCCGGCCTGCTGGTACTGCTTCAGGAAGTTGATGCCCATGCCGCCGGGCAGGAAGATGAACACCGCGTCCGGCCGGGCCGCCTTCACCTGGGCGATCTCGGCGGCGTAGTCGAGCTGGCCCAGTTGCGTGAACACCTCGCCCGCCAGCTCGCCCTTGTAGGAGCGGCGGAAGCCCGCCACCACGTCCTTGCCGGCCGGGTAGTTGGGCGCCATCACGTAGGCGCGCTTGACGCCCTGCTGCATGGCCGCCAGCCCGGCCATCTCCCCCACCACGTCCACCGTCCAGGAGACGTTGAAGAAGAAGGGCGAGCACTGGGCGCCGGCGAGCTGCGCCGTGCCGGCGTTCGGGCTGATGAAGAACACCTGCGCGCTGGCCAGCGTCGGCATCATGGCCAGCGCAAGGTTCGACCAGATGGTGCCGGTGACGAACTGCACGCGGTCGCGCTCGACCATGCGGTTGGCGAGGCCCACGGCGACGTCCGGCTTCTGTTGGTCGTCGGCCTCGAACACCTGGGTGTCCAGGCCGCCCAGCTTGCCGCCGGCCTGCTCCAGGGCGAGCAGGAAGCCGTCGCGGATGTCGGCGCCGATCACGGCGCCCGGCCCGGACAGGGTGGTGAGGAAGCCGATCCGCAGCGTTTCGGCGGCGGAGGCGGTGGTGGCGACCAGCGCGAACGCGGCGGCGAGGAGGGGAAGGGTACGGGGCATGGCGGTGCGTGCCTTGCAAAGGTGCAGCGGTGGGGCAAAGGTGCAGTGGTGGGGGCGCTCGCCCCCAAACCCTCACTTCATCGCGCAATCCTTGGCGTAGGCATCGGCGTGGTCCTTGAACACCGTGCCGACCAGCTTGTTGGTCACCACGCCGTCGGCACCCTTCACCACCTCGCGCAGGTAGACGTTCTGCACCGGGAAGTGGTTGTTGTTGAAGGTGAACGACCCGCGCACCGATGCGATCTTCGCCGCCTTGATCGCCGCGCGCAGCTTGTCCTTGTCGCCCAGGTTGCCGCCCACCGCCTTCACCGCCGCGTCGATGACCAGGGCCGCGTCATAGCCCTGGCTGGCGTACATGGAGGGTAGGCGGTTGTGCTTGGCCTTGAAATCGGCGACGAACTTCTGGTTGACCGGATTGTCCATGTCCGGGCTCCACTGCGCCGAGTTCTTGACGCCCAGCGCCGACTCGCCCACCGCGCCCAGGATGTCCTGGTCGAAGGAGAAGCCGGGGCCGAACAGCGGCACCTGCCCCTTCAGGCCGGCCTGATCGTACTGCTTGATGAAGTTGATGCCCATGCCGCCGGGATAGAAGACGTACACCGCGTCCGGCGCCGCCGCCTTGAGCTGCGCCAGTTCGGCGGCGTAGTCCAGTTGGCCCACCTGCGTGTAAACCTCGCCGGCCACCGCCCCCTTGTAATAGCGCTTGAAGCCCGCCAGCGCGTCCTTGCCGGCCGGGTAGTTCGGCGCCATCAGGTAGACCTTCTTGAAGCCCTGCTCCTGCACGTGCTGGCCGACCGCCTCGTGGATGGTGTCGTTCTGCCACGCCACGTTGAAGAAGTACGGGTTGCACTGGGAACCCGCCAGTTGCGACGGCCCGGCGTTCGGGCTGATGAAGAAGGTCTGCGCGTTCGCCAGCGTCGGCATCATGGCGAGTGCGAGGTTCGACCACACCACGCCGGTCACCATGTGCACGCGGTCGCGCTCGACCATGCGGTTGGTCAGGCCCACGGCGACGTCGGGCTTCTGCTGGTCGTCCGCCTCGACCACCTGGGTGTCCAGGCCGCCCAGCTTGCCGCCCAGATGCTCCATGGCCAGCGCGAAGCCGTCGCGGATGTCGATGCCCAGGCCGGCACCGGGGCCGGACAGCGTGGTGATCATACCGATCTTCAGCGTCTCGGCGGCCGTGGCCTTCGATGCCGTGGCGGGGCCGGCGAGCAGGGCAAGCACGCTGGCAGCCGCCAGCAGGGTCCGGGTCGTCATGCGTCAACCTCCTCTGTTCAACCGTCTTCTTGTGTTCGTTCGTTCGAGAGCGGCTTATGCCGGATATTTAAGCCCTTCTCCCCTTGAGGGAGAAGGGTTGGGGTGAGGGGGCGTTCCCGGCGGAAGCCGGGATAAAGACTCTATTTCCGGCCGTCCGGCCGTAACCACCCACCCCCACCCCCTCTCCCCTCAATTGAGAGGGGTTTTGAATGGCCACGAATCCGCTTCAGCGTTCGTTTTCAGGCGACGCTCTGCAGGCGCCGTTGGTCCGCCCACGCGCGCGCGGTGGTCGGACGTCCATCGTCGTCGATAAGGTCCCGTTCGCGCAATTCGGCGACATGGCCGACGAACCAGTCCGCCGTGCCCGGCCGCTCCCACGCCTCCATCCAGTTCTGCTCCAGGAAGGCGAGGATGGCCGGCTGGCCCAGCTCCGCCTCCCACAGGATGCCGAGCAGCGAGGTCTGCGCCTCCTCGTGCATGCACTGCTGGAAGGTCAGCTTCTTTTCGGCCTTGGCCTCGGCCAGTTTGGTCGTCTCCGGCCCCGGCCCCAGACCGAAGTCGATGAGCGGCCGGCGCTCCGGCGCCGCGACCAGCCAGTGCGCCACCTCGTGCACGATCACGGTGGCCTCGACGTCGGTGCGGATGACGTGGCCGTCCCACATGAAGGATTTGCTCGGCGCCTCGTCCAGCGTGCCGATGCCGTGCGCGTGCGCCAGTTCCACGCCCTGGGCGCGCTGTTCCGGCGTGTCGACGCCGCCGGTCACCGGCCACGTGCCGGCGATGCGGCGGAAGGCGGCCGCCGCCAGCGGCTGCCCCTCCAGATGCCGCGCGAAGGTGGCGATCGCCTCGGGCATGACGTCGGCGGAGATGGGGGTGAGGATCATGATGACCGGTGCTGCTGCGGGAATACGCGGGTAACCGCCCTATTTGCCCGCTCCCCACGCCCTCCCGCAAGCCCGGCGGGGGAGGGGGCGGCGGAATTTCCGGGAATAGCCGGGGTGGGGTGCGTGTTCGTCTCTGCGGCAAAGATGAACCCCGATGGACCGACAGGATCTTCGATCAGCGTCCATCGGGGTTCAGCCGTGTCCCCATCCGCCCGCCGATGTGAGGATCTGCTGGCGGAGCTGGGCCGGGTGCAGGGCGTTTCGTTGACAATATTCCTATCGTCCGTCACAATGCTCCTACCCCAGGGCGTCGGCGGAAAACGGGGGGTGGGCGGATGTGACGACCATGAGGAAAGCGTATCACGGTGTATCATCCGGTAACATTCGCCCCCCGATCCCGGTCTTCGAATGACCACACCGGCCACGGGAGAGGCGTTTTGCCCTCGGTATGCGATCATGCTATACGCTCGACGGCCTTGCGGACCACGGAGGTCCGGCCATGCCTGACGTGACCTTGCGACCGAACATGCCGCTTCCAGACGCGCCTTCCCCAGCCCCGCGTGCCCCCGTTCCGGCGCGGCCCCGGCTGTCCGTCGTCATCCCCTTCTACAACGAGGGGCCCAACGTCGAGGCGCTGTTCGCCCGCCTCGTACCGGCGCTGGAATCGCTGGGCCTGACGTGGGAGGTCGTCTGCGTCAACGACGGCAGCCGCGACGACACCGTGGAGCGCCTCGTCGCCGCGCACGGGCGCGAGCCGCGCATCAAGGTGGTCGACCTGTCGCGCAACTTCGGCAAGGAACTGGCGCTGTCCGCCGGTCTGGCGCACGCCCGTGGCGACGCCGTGGTGCCGATGGACGCCGACCTCCAGCACCCGCCGGAGATGCTGGCCCAGTTCATCGCCAAATGGCGCGAGGGCTACGACGTGGTGGTCGCCGTGCGCAAGGCGCGCGTCGGCCAGAGCTTCAAGCAGCGCCTGTTCGCCCGCGGCTTCTACTGGGTCTTCGACCACCTGTCGGAGGTGAAGCTGCCGCGCGAGGTGGGCGACTTCCGCCTGATGGACCGCAAGGTCGTCGACGTCATCAACCGCATGCCCGAGCGCACGCGCTTCATGAAGGGCATCTTCGCCTGGGTCGGCTTCAGGACCGCCGCCATCCCCTACGAGCAGGGGGAGCGCGCGGCCGGCGACACCAAGTGGGGCTTCGTCAAGCTGCTGCGCTTCGCCATCGACGGGCTGACCGCCTTCTCCACCTTTCCGCTGCGGGTGTGGAGCCTGGTGGGCATGGCGGTGTCGGGCTTCGCCTTCGTCTACATCGTGCTGCGCCTGCTGCGCACGCTGATCTTCGGCGTCGACGTGCCGGGCTATGAGTCCCTGATCGTCTCCGTGCTGTTCATGGGCGGGCTGCAGCTCATCACGCTGGGCATCATCGGCGACTACCTCGGCCGCGTGTTCGCCGAGGTGAAGGGCCGCCCGCTGTTCATCGTGCGCGAGACGCACGGCTTCGATCCGCCGCCAAACCCGACGGCGGTCACCACCAAGGTCCCGATGGACGAAACGGTGGGCGAAACCGTCTAGCCCCCTTCGCACCGGGCGGCGCATCCGCCTGATCGCCGCCCGCGTCCGTCCCGCTTGGCCCCACCGCTTCCCATTCCTTCCCTATCGCACCGGGAAGGGATGGGCCGATGCACGCGCGCACACTCGGGATCGGGCTGGCGCTGGCCGTTTCGGTGGGGCTCGCCGCGCCCGCGGCGGCGGTCCGCTCCGACGGCCTGCGCGACACGGTGACGGCGGTGGCCGAAAACCGTTTGGGGGAGGTCGGGCACGGCGGCCTCGTGGTCGGCGTCGTGCACGAAGGGCGGACGCTGGTTCTGGGCTTCGGCGACAGCGGGCAGGCGAAGGGCCGGCCGAACGGCCGCACCGTCTTCCAGATCGCCTCGCTCACCAAGCCCTTCACCGGCACCATCCTGGCCGAGCTGATCCGCGCCGGCGCCGTGCGCGCCAGCGACCCGCTGCGCCGCCACCTGATCGCCACGCCCCGCGTGCCCGACTACGACGGCCGGCCGATCCGCCTGATCGACCTCGCCACCCACACCGCCGGCCTGCCCAACGTGCCGGAGACGCCGAACTTCTCCTGGTCGCGCCTGGAGGACCCCCGCAACCCCTACAAGCCGCTGACCCGCGCGGAGGTGGACGCGTGGCTGGCCGGCTACGAGCTGGCGGCCCCGCCGGGCACGCGCTTCCGCTACTCCAACGTCGGCATGGCCGTGCTGGGCGAGGCGCTGGAGGCGGCGGCCGGCGCCAGCTACCCCGACCTGCTGAGACGGGTGGTCACCGCCCGCTTCGGCCTGAGGGACACGACGCTGACCCTGACGGCGGAGCAGCGCGCCCGCAAGGCCGTCGGCCACGCCCGCGGCCGTCCGGTGCCGGATTGGGAGGCGCCGGCCATGCAGCCGTCCTTCGGCCTCTACTCCACCGCCGACGATCTGGTGAAATGGCTGCGCGTGAACCTGGGCGACTGCCCGGGCGGGTGCGGCGACGACGTGGTCGGCACGCTGGCGCTCGCCCAGACCGTGCAGGTGGAGGGGCGCGCGCTGGCCGATCCCGGCACGCTGGGGCTGGGGGCCATGGCGCTGGGCTGGTTCGTGTCGCCTGCGGCGGACGGCACGCCGATCTACTGGCACAGCGGCTCCACCGGCGGCTTCAACGCCTACATGGCCTTCTCCCGCGCCCATCGCTGGGCCGTGGTGACGCTGAACAACAGCGACCCCGAGCGCGTGGTGGCCGACCGCGTCGCCGTCGACCTCGTGCGGGTGTTCGAGAACCGTTGAGCCCGCACTTGGATTTGCGCACGGGACGCGGGTAGGATCCGGCGCCCTTTCAATCACGCGCCGGTGGTCCGCGGTGGAAACCTTCGCCCAACCCCTCGATGCCGGGGCCCTTTACCGGCTCGGCATCGAGCGCTACCGGCAGGGCGACGTGGCCGGCGCCGCCGACCTGATCGCGCGCTCCCTGGCACTCCACCCGCAGCCCGGCGCGTTCTCCGACCTCGGCATCATGCTGCACACGCTGGGCCGGCTGGTGGAGGCGGAGGACGCCTACCGCGCCGCGCTCCGGCTCCAGCCGCAGTACCCGGAGGCGTACAACAACCTGGGCATCACGCTGCACACGCAGGCGCGGTTCGACGAAGCAGAGGCCGCCTACCGCGCCGCCCTCGCCCTGCGCCCGCACTATGCCGAGGCGCTGAACAACCTCGCCGTCACGCTCACCGACCTGACACGGACGGAGGAGGCGCTGGCCGCCTGCCGCGCGGCGCTCAGCCTGTTCCCGGACTACGTGAACGCGCACCTCACCCGCGCCAACGCGCTGCTGGCGCAGGGCCTGACGGACGCGGCGCTGGCCGCCTTCGAAACCGCCCTCACTCTGCATCCGCACAGCCTGGAAGGCCTCGTCAACCACGGCAACGCCCTGCGGCAGGCCGGCCGCCCGGAGGAGGCGCTGGCGCGCTACGATCAGGCGCTGGTATTGCACCCCGGCTATGTGGAGGCGCGCGTCAACCGCTCGTTCCTGCTGCTCGGCCGTGGCGACATGGAACGCGGCTGGTTCGAGTACGAGTGGCGCTTCTGCACCCCCGGCCTCGCCCCCCACCGCCTCCTCCAGCCGCAATGGACGGGGGAGCCGCTGGAGGGCCGCACCATCCTCCTGCACGCCGAGCAGGGGTTCGGCGATACGCTGCAGTTCGTGCGCTACGCCCCCCTGGTGGCGCAGCGCGGCGGCCGCGTTCTGCTGGGGGCGCCCGCGCCGCTGCACCGCCTGCTGCGCACCCTGCCGGGCGTCGAGCGGGTGCTGGAACCCGATGAGCCGCCGCCGCCCTTCGACCTGCATTGCCCGCTCATGAGCCTGCCGTTCGCCTTCCGCACGCGGCTGGATAGCGTTCCGGCGGAGGTGCCCTACTTCTTCCCCGATCCGGCCGACGTGGCGGCGTGGCGCGCGCGGCTGCCGGACGACGGGGCGTTGAAGGTCGGCCTCGTCTGGGCCGGCAACCCGCGCCCGCACATGCCGCGCGCCAACCTGATCGACCGCCGCCGCTCCCTCGCGCTCACCCAGCTCGCCCCGCTGGCCGGCGTGCCCGGCGTGCGGTTCTACAGCCTGCAGAAGGACGGCGACGCGGTGCTCCAGGCCAAGGCGCCGCCTGCGGGCATGGATCTGGTGAACCTGATGGACGGGGTGAGCGACTTCGCCGACACGGCGGCGCTGGTCGCCAACCTCGACCTCGTGATCGGCGTGGACACCTCGGTCATCCATCTGGCCGGTGCGCTCGGCGTGCCGGTGTGGGTGCTGTCCCGCTTCGACGGCTGCTGGCGCTGGCTGCAGGACCGGGACGACAGCCCCTGGTACCCCTCCATGCGCCTGTTTCGCCAGGAGGCGCCGGGCGACTGGGGACCGGTTGTCGCGCGGGTGGCTGAGGCGTTGCGCGACCGCGCCGCCTGATCCCCGCTCAATGCAGCCGGCGCGGCGGGGTCTCGGCCTTCGGCTCGGGGCGGCGCTGGGCGGCGGGGGCGAGCGGGCCGGCCTGGTGGTGCGCCATGCGCCACTCCCCGTCCTCGCGCACGAACAGGTTGGAGGCGGCGAGCAGCCCGCCGCCGATCATCTCCTCGCACAGCACCAGCGCGGTGTCGCCGTAGAGATGCACCACCTCGTTGCGGACGTGCACGGGGGTGATCTCCGGCTGGGACATCAGCTCGTTCCAACTGCGCAGCACCGCCTCGCGCCCGGCCAGCAGCGGCCAGCCGGGATGCAGGCAGGCGACCGGCAGCCGCCGCGCCCACAGCGATTCCATGGCCGGGTAATTGTGCGTGGCGAAGGCCCGGTAGAAGGCCTGGTTGAGGGCCAGCACGGCGTCCTGGTCGGTCATGGCGGCGCTCCACTTTGCGAGAGGCCGAATGTGTAGGCAGCCGGGCAGGGCTTGTCCAGTTCGCTAGTCCGCCGCGTGCCGTCCGTGCTGATCGCCGTCATCGGCGGCAGCCAGCGGCGCGCTGGCCGGACCGTTCAGCACCGTGCCGTCCACCGCGAAGCGGGAGCCGTGGCAGGGGCAGTCCCAGGTTTTCTCGGCCGGATTCCAGTGCACGATGCACTTCAGGTGCGTGCACACGGCGGACCGCCGGTGCAGTTGCCCCTGTTCGTCGCGGTAGACGGCGATCCGCCGGGTGCCGCGCCGCGTGACGGCGCCCGTGCCGGGGGCGATCTCGCTCTCGCTCTTCACCTCGGCCGGCATGACGTGGTGCAGGTATTGGCTGGCGACGTCGAGGTTCTCGCGCAGGTATTCGCCCAGGGTGCCGGTCATCTGGCGGGTCGGGTCGTACAGCATCGCCCACGGGTTCTCGCGCCCCAGCACGAGGTCGCAGATCAGCAGCCCGGCGATCGTGCCGTGCGTCATGCCCATGCCGCTGTCGCCGGTGGCGATGAAGACGCGGTCGCCCCGGCCGGCGTCGCGGCCGATGAAGGCCAGCCCGTCGAACGGCTCCAGCACCTGCCCGGACCAGCGGTGCTGCACGGCCCCGGCCATGGGGAAGTGGACGCGGGTCCATTCCTCCAGCCGCGCCCAGCGCTCCTCCATATCGCGCGCCTCGCCGGTCTTGTGGTCCTCGCCGCCGACGATCAGCAGGTCGTGGCCGGCCATCGGCTGGAGGCGCACGTAGTGGTACGGGTCGCGTGTGTCCCAGTAGAGAGCGTTCGGCACGGCCCCCTTGTCCACGCGCGCGGCGATGGCGTAGGTGCGGTAGGGCGCCTGCTTGGTGTGGATGGCGAACAGGTCGCTGATGGGGGAGTTGGTCGCCACCACCACCGCCGCGGCCTCCAGCGTGCTGTCGCCGAAACTCACCCACGCCTTGTCCGCGTCCTGTCCGACGCTTGTGACGTGCACGCCGGTGGCGAGGTCGCCGCCGCGCGCCTGGAACGCGCGCACCAGCCCGGCCAGGTATTTCAGCGGGTGGAACGTCGCCTGGCTCGGAAAGCGCAGGCAGGGGCCGGGATGAGACACCGGGGCCGGCGGGCGGTCGAGCTTGTCCACGTTCACATGCCCGGCGCGGAAGGCCGCCTCGCGCTCGCGGTCCAGCGAGTCGGGATCCTGCCCCGGCGCCAGCATCAGCCATCCGTCGATGCGAACGAAGTCGCAGGCGATGTTTTCCTCCCGCACCAGCCGCTCGATGGTGTCGATGGCGGTGTTGTGGCTCTGGAAGGCGAGGCGCGCGCCGCCCTCGCTGTGGATGCGCTCCATCTCGGCGAAGCGGTCGTCCAGCACGTCGGAGAGGTGCGCGGTGGTGCGCCCGGTCTCGCCGTCGCCCGGCGCGCCGTCGTCCAGCAACAGCACCTTGCGTCCCTCGCGCTGGAGCAGATAGGCGGTGGTGACGCCGGCTATGCCGGCCCCGACCACGATCACGTCCGGCCGCACGGTGCGCGCGTTGGCGTTCGCCTGCGGCATGGGAGCCGTGTCCATCCACGGCGATTTCGTGGAGCCGGAACCCTGCATCGCCTGTTTCCCCCGTGCATGAGCGTCACGGTTGAGCAACACGGCATGCGGCGGACGAGTTCCGGTGCGCGCTGCGCTGCAACGGCTTTCATGGCCGCGTCCGCGCTGCTAGGCTGCGACGTGACCCACGGGGCAACTGCAAGTGCTGGCCATGACCGACCGCCTTTCCATCGCGCTCGCCCAGACGAACCCCACCGTCGGCAACGTGACCGCCAACATCGACCGCATCCGCGAGGCCCGCGCCGAGGCCGCCGCGCGCGGCGCCGACCTCGTCGTGTGTTCGGAACTGGTGGTCTGCGGCTACCCGCCGGAAGACCTCGTGCTGAAACCCTTCTTCCTCGATCTGGTCGAGAACGCCGTGAACGGCTTCGCGCAGGAGACGGCGGACGGCGGGCCGGCGGTGCTGATCGGCGCCCCCTGGCGGCAGGACGGGCGCACCTACAACGCGGCGCTGCTGCTCGACGGCGGCAAGGTGGCGGCGGTGCGCTTCAAGCACGACCTGCCCAACTACGGCGTCTTCGACGAGAAGCGCGTGTTCGCCGCCGGCCCGCTGCCGGGACCCATCAACTTCCGCGGCGTGCGCCTGGGCGTGCTGGTGTGCGAGGACATGTGGACCCCCGACGCGGCCGAAACGCTGGCCGAGACCGGGGCGGAGATCCTCATCGTTCCCAACGGCAGCCCCTATGAGGTGGACAAGCACGACCGCCGCGTCCAGCTCGCCGTCGCGCGGGTGACGGAGACCGGGCTGCCGCTGATCTACGTGAACCAGGTGGGCGGCCAGGACGAGCTGGTGTTCGACGGCGCCTCCTTCGCGCTGGGGGCGGACTGCGCGCTGAAGGCGCAGGCGCCCTCGTTCGCCGAGCATCTGATGCTGACCCGCTGGGAGCGCGACGGCGACGAGGTCTGGCACTGCCGCGAGGGCGAGGTGGTGCCGCCCGCCATGGGCTCGGCGGGCATCTATCAGGCGCTGGTGCTGGGCCTGAAGGACTATGTGAACAAGAACCGCTTCCCCGGCGTCATCCTGGGCATGTCCGGCGGCGTCGATTCGGCGCTGTCCGCCGCCATCGCGGTGGACGCGCTGGGGCCGGACCGCGTGCACTGCGTGATGATGCCGTCGCCCTACACCTCGCAGGAGAGCCTGGACGACGCTGCGGAGGCAGCGGAGCTGCTGGGCTGCCGGATCGACACGATCCCGATCATCCCGGCCATGGAGGCGTTCGACCGCATGCTGGCCCCCGCCTTCGCCGGCCGCGACCCGGACATCACGGAAGAGAACCTTCAGGCGCGCTCGCGCGGGATGACGCTGATGGCGCTGTCCAACAAGTTCGGCGGCATGGTGCTGTCCACCGGCAACAAGTCGGAGATGTCGGTGGGCTATTCCACGCTGTACGGCGACATGTGCGGCGGCTACGCCGTGCTGAAGGACGTCTACAAGACGACCGTGTACGACCTCTGCCGCTGGCGCAACGCCAACCTGCCGCCCGACGCCCGCGGCCCGGCCGGCCGCGTGGTGCCCGAGCGCATCATCACCAAGGCGCCCACCGCCGAGCTGAAGCCCGGCCAGAAGGACCAGGACACGCTGCCGCCCTACGACGAGCTGGACGACATCCTGCAGTGCCTGGTGGAGCAGGACCTGGGTATCCCCGACATCGTCGCCCGCGGCCACGCGCCGGAGACGGTGAACCGCGTCTGGCGCATGCTGCATCTGGCCGAATACAAGCGCCGCCAGGCGCCGCCGGGCGTGAAGATCACGCGCCGCATCTTCAACCGCGACCGCCGCTATCCGATCACCAACGGGTTCACCAGCATCGTGTGAGGGCTATGGGGGCCATGCGGACGGCCCCCATTCCTGTCACCGCGCCAACTGGATCAGTGCCTTCACCGTGTTTTCCGCCCCCGTGGCGATCTGGCCGACCGTGGCGTCCAGCATGTAGCAGGGGGAGGTCACCACCTTGTGCGCGCGGTCCACCACCACCTCGCAGTGGGTGGTGTCCCGGTGCTTCGCCCCCAGGGCCTCCAGCGCCTGCGCCGTGCCGGCGTCGGAGCCGATGGTCAGCTCCACGCCTTCGCCGCCCAGCAGCTTGGCGAGGATGGCCGGGGCGATGCACAGCGCGCCGACCGGCTTGCCGGCGGCCTTCATGGCGCGCACGGCCTTCTCCACGTCCGGGTTCACCGTGCAGTCCGGACCCTGGAAGGCGAAGGTGGAGAGGTTCTTGGCCGCGCCGAACCCGCCGGGGAAGATCAGCACATCCACGTCCTCGGCCCGGAAGGTGGCGAGGTCGCTGATCTTGCCGCGGGCGATGCGGGCGGATTCCACCAGCACGTTGCGGGTCTGCGCCATCTCCTGGCCGCTCAGGTGGTCGATCACGTGCGCCTGGTCGACGTTGGGGGCGTAGCAGACCGCCTCCGCCCCCGCGCGGTCGATGGCCAGCAGGGTGCACACCGCCTCGTGGATCTCGGCGCCGTCGAAGACGCCGCAGCCGGACAGCACGACGCCGAACCGGAGCTTCTTGTCCGTCATGTTGGTTCCTCCCATTCCAGCGAGGGCGTCACCTTATCATTCCTTGGGCTTGGCGTGCAGGCGCTTCTGCCCGGCGACGAAGCGGGCCAGCGTGTCGGACAGCACGCCGCGCGGGATCATCGCCTCGATGAGCTGGAAGCGGCCGCGCGTCGCCCACGCCTTTTCCAGGGCATCCGCCAGCGCGGCGCGGGTGGAGACGCGCACGCCGTCGCCGCCCATGGCCCCGGCCATCTCGGCGAAGCGCCAGTCGTCCAGGTCGTTGAAGGCCGATTCCGGCTGGAAGGTGCGCAGCATCTCCCAACTGGTGTTGTTGAAGACCACCACGATGGGGTCGAGACCGTAGCGCCGTCCGTTGCCCAGCTCCCACCCTGTCATCTGGAACGCCCCGTCGCCGACGAGGCAGAGCACGCGCTGGCCGCTGGCCACCTGCGCCCCCATGGCGGCCGGCACGCCGAAGCCCATGCCGGCGTAGTAGCCCGGCGCCATGAGCCCGCTGTCCAACAGGTCCATGGCGGTGAACAGGCAGTCGCCGATGTCCGACGCGATCAGGGGGGCGCCGTGCTTGCGCGCCATGTCGTTGATGCCGCGCGCGATGTCCATGGGGCCAATGGGCTGATCGTCGGCCACCAGCCCGGCCGGCAGGTCGCGCCGCCGCGCGTCGTCCGCCGTGCGGGTGGAGGCCGGCAGCCGTTCCAGCAGCGCGTCGACCAGCCGGTCGAGCGGGATGTCGCGGTAGGTGTGGTAGCCCAGGTTCACCTCGCGGTCGAAGGCGTGGATGGTCTTGCGCAGGTCGATCTTGGTCTCCGACACCGCGAAGTTGGTGTCGGACAGCAGCGTGCCCAGCAGGAACAGCCCGTCCGACTCCTCGACCAGCCGGGTGATCGCCGGCTCCCCCGCCACGCCCAGATAGGTGCCGAGCGGCGGCCATGGGGCGCCCGACAGCAGCCCGCGCCCCATGAAGGAGGTGACCACCGGCACGCCCAGCCGCCGCGCCAGCTCCGCCGCCTTGTCCTCCAGGCCATAGCGGCGCACCTCGACGCACACCATCAGCACCGGCGCCCTGGCGGCGCGCAGCCGCGCCAGCACCTCGTCGGCGCAGGCGGCGACGGCGTCGCCGTCCACCGGCAGGGCGGGGTCGTCGCCCACCGGCTCCACCTCCCGGTTCACCATGTCGCGCGGCAGCTCCAGGTACACGGGGCGGGAGTAGGCGCGCGCCGCCCCCAGCACGCGGGCGATCTCGGCCGGTGCGGTGGCCGGATCGTCCAGGCGCGCCTGCGCCACGGTGATCTCCTGATAGACGCGGTACTGCGTGTCCAGCGTCTTGCCCTGGTGGTGCAGCAGGAGGCCGCCGCCTTCACCCGCGCCGGGCGCGCCGGAGATGACGACGACCGGCGACTTCTCGGCGTATGCCCCGGCCACCGCGTTGACGACGTTCAGCGCCCCGGCGCCGTAGGTGACGGCGGCCACGCCCAGCGTGGAGCCGACGCGCGCGGCGGCGTCGGCGGCGAAGCCGACGGCGGGCTCGTGGCTCAGCGTGACCAGCGGCAGGACCTTGGATTCCTCCATGACCTTGAAGAAGGGCAACGCGAAATCGCCCGGAATCCCGAACACCGTGTGCGCCCCGCGCGCCTTCAGCGCGTGCAGCAGAGCCTCCGCGAGCTTCATTCTCCGACCTTTCCCTGTGTGCGGATATGTTTTCTGATGAAAACATATCCGATGAAAAAGTCGCCGTCACCAGCGAAGGTGGCGGGGGAGGGATGCGGCGCCATGTTACCGGATGTTACGGGATGATACGCTTTGCGGGCCACCGTAACACTGGGCATCTCCGTTCCGGGCCGCGTGCGGCACCTGGGGCGGCACCTGGGAAAGAGTAGCGCCACCAAACGAACAAATCAAGAACTTGGCCGTTGGCGGAGTGTCGCTTGAGGCCGTTCAGAACATCTCGAAGACGCCGGGGGTGCGACTGAAGGTGGGGGCGGTGCGATGCTTGCGGCCTTGGCAGGTGCACCCTTCACGGGTCAGCCCCCCGCCCCCGCCTTCGCCCCCGCCTTCGCCGCCTCCAGAATCTCCTCCGACAGCGTGGGGTCATCCACGGCGCGGGCCATCACCATGGCGCCCACCATGGTCGCCACGGTGGCGAGCGCACGCTCGCGGCGGTCCGGGCCGCCCGGCGAACCCTCCGGCAGGGTATCGGCGACGAGCGCGGCAAGCGCCTCGATACCCTCGGTGAAGGCGTGGCGGGTCTCGGGGGCGGCGCGGAGGGCCTCGGCGCCCAGCGCGGCGATGGCGCAGCCGGCCCCCGGCGCGTCGCGGTGGCGCGGCGACAGGTAGAGGTCCAGCAGGGCGCGCAACCCCTCCGGCCCCGCGCCGGACCGCGCCGCCTTGGCCAGCGCGGCGCGGCCCGTGGTCAGCGCCTCGCGCACGGCTTCCGCCACCAGCGCGTCCTTGGACGCGAAGTGGCCGTAGAAGCCGCCGTGCGTCAGGCCGGCGGCCTTCATCAGGTCGGCCACGCCGATGCCCTCCAGCCCGCGCTCGCGAAACAGGCGGGACGCGGTCTCCAGGATGCGGGCGCGGCTCTGCTCCTTGTGCTCCTTGGAATAGCGCATGGCAGGGGGGGCTCCCTTCGGCCGAGAGGTGGATTGACAGATTGGATGACGGTCGTCATGTTTGCAATAACATGATGATCGTCATTCAATAAGGAGGGAGCCATGACCGCCGATTCCGCCGCCGATCACGCACGGGATTCCATCGTCATCGCCGGGGCGGCGCGCACGCCGCTCGGCCGCTACCAGGGGGAACTGGCGGCGCTGCCGGCGCCGCGCCTGGGTGCCGCCGCCATCCGCGCGGCGCTGGAGCGCGCCCGCGTGGCGTCGGAGCGGGTGGACGAGGGGCTGATGGGCTGCGTGCTGCCGGCGGGACAGGGGCAGGCCCCGGCGCGGCAGGCCATGCGCTTCGCCGGCATCCCCGACGCCGCCGGGGCGACGACGGTGAACAAGGTCTGCGGCTCGGGCATGAAGAGTGTGATGCTGGCGCACGACCTGCTGGCGGCCGGCAGCGCCGACGTGGTGGTGGCCGGCGGCATGGAGAGCATGTCGAACGCCGCCTACCTGCTGGACCGCGCCCGCGGCGGCTACCGCATGGGGCACGGCACGGTCTACGACCACATGATGCTGGACGGGCTGGAGGACGCCTACGACAAGGGCCGCTCCATGGGCACCTTCGGCGAGGCGACGGCGGAACGCTACGGCTTCACCCGCGCCGAGCAGGACGCGTATGCGGCCGAGACGCTGCGGCGCGCGCAGGACGCCATCCGCACCGGCGCCTTCGAGGCGGAGGTGGTGCCCGTCACCGTTCCGTCGCGCGCCGCCGCCGTGGTGGCGCACGACGAGAACCCGCCCAAGGTGTCGCCCGACAAGATCCCGGCGCTGAAGCCCGCCTTCGCGGCGGACGGCACCATCACCGCCGCCAGTTCCAGCGCCAACGCCGACGGCGCCGCGGCACTGGTGCTGACGCGCGCCAGCGTCGCCGCCCGGCTCGGCCTGCCGGTGCTGGCCCGCGTCGCCGGGCACGCCGGCCACGCGCAGGAGCCGGCGTGGTTCACCACCGCCCCCATCGGCGCCATGACCAAGCTGCTGGAGCGGGTGGGCTGGCGGGCATCCGACGTCGACCTGTTCGAGATCAACGAGGCGTTCGCCGTGGTGGTGATGGCGGCGATGCGCGACCTGGGCCTGTCGCACGACCGGGTGAACGTGCACGGCGGGGCCTGCGCGCTGGGCCACCCGATCGGCGCGTCGGGTGCGCGGATCATCGTCACGCTGCTGCACGCCATGATGCGCCGGGGCGCACGGCGCGGCGTCGCCTCCCTGTGCATCGGCGGCGGCGAGGCCACCGCCGTGGCGGTCGAGCGGGTGGGGTAGGGCAGCCCGGGAAGAGGCGAGGGGACACGGACGGACACGGATGATCATTTGTTCGTGTGCATCCGTGTAAAAACCACACGCAACCCACGCCGGTGTCTTGCAAGCCGCGATTGCCTCGCTACCATGCCGCGTGACATTGCGTATGGAGGCGGGCGATGCGGCGGTGGTTCGGGCTTGTTGCAACCGTTGGCTTGGTGCTGGCCGGCTGCGCGCCGCAGGGTGCGGTCTACGACCGCTCCATCTACAGCACGGCGGTGTACGACGCGCAGAACGTCAAGCCGCTGAAGCCGCTGGCCTATCCGGTGCAGGCGGCGTCGCTGACCAGCTACCCCCAGTGGGGCGAGGACGCGGTGGGCAAGACCACCACGCTCCAGCGCGACACCTGGATCACCGTCGAGCCGGAGGTCAAGGCGATCTGCCGCACCTATCCGCGCGCCCAGGTGGTGGAGAAGCTGCACCAGCTCCTCGGCCTGAAGCCGGCGACGGCGGACGACGCCAAGCAGCGCTTCGTGCGCTTCGTCATCACCAGGGCGCAGCCCACCGGCCCGACCGGGAACGGCATCTTCCGTCCCTGCGCCGACCCCGACCCGGCCGCGACGGCCTGCGGCAACGCCATCAAGGGGCCGGACGCCTACGTGTCGTGGTTCGCCAAGCAGATGGCGTCGTCCTACGTGATGGCGCCGACGGTGAAGGAGACCGGCTATCCCTGGACGCGCCTCGGCTACACCTACAACTGGGACCCGGTGGCGCCGACGTCGGTGGGTGCCCAGGAGTACGTCGTGCCCGCCGGCACCGAGGTGACGGTGACCGAGGTGGTGACGCCCGAGGAGTACTGCGCGGCACCGTGACGGGGAGGGCGGCATCGGCGCGCCGGGCGCCGGCGCCGCCCCTTGGCGAACCCGTTCAGCGGCAGTCGGCGTCGTTGTCGTTGCCCAGCGGGCCGGGCATGTACTCGAACTGGTCCTTCCAGTAGGACTGCGCCTGCTCGCCGTCGTACATGGCGCCGGCCTAGCAGTGATTCTTCGGCGGCAGGGCCACGCCCTTGCCCTTCTCGCAGCCGGCGGTCTCGCCGTCGTTGCCGCCGTTGCCCCAGCCGCAGTTGCCCTTTTTCGTGGTGTCGGGCTCGTCATAGCCCCAGGCGAGGGCGGCGTTGCGCGAGCCGTCGACGACCAGCCCGATCCCGGCCAGCGGCAGCGCCACGCCCAAGACGCCAGCGGCCGCAAGCAGACGCCGGAGCGAGGCTTTGTTGCGCGCTGTGGATTTTTTTGTTGCTTGTCATGTGAAATCCCCTTTTACGCCCTGGTGAAGACTTGGCATGTGCATGACCATGCCTTGGAGACTGCGAGAGTCGGGTCTTGCTTTGATTTCGTCTAGGAAGCGTCCGTGGTGATCCGTTGGCGGTGAAATCTTGGGCGGTTGCTCCGAACGCGCGAATGCGAATGTGGCCGGCGGGGCTTTGCCGGCCGGTGCAGCCGTGCTATCGCAAGGGACAGAGTCCAAAGCCGCCATCGAAGTCCGGGAATCGCCGCATGTCCGTCGCCGTCCGTTTCGCTCCGAGCCCGACCGGGTTGCTGCACGTGGGCAACGTGCGCCTCGCCCTGGTCAACTGGCTGTTCGCGCGCAAGCAGGGCGGGACCTTCCTGCTGCGCCTGGACGACACCGACGAGGAACGCTCGCGCCCCGAATACGCGGTGGCGATCGAGGAGGACCTGCGCTGGCTGGGCCTGACCTGGGACCGTTTCGCGCGGGAAAGCGACCGGTATGGGCGCTACGACGCCGTGGCGGCGGAGCTGAAGGCGTCCGGGCGGCTCTACCCGTGCTACGAGACGGCGGAGGAGCTGTCGCTGAAGCGCGCCAGCCTGATCGGCCAGGGCAAGCCGCCGCTCTACGACCGCGCCGCGCTCCGCCTGTCGGATACCGACCGCGCCCGGCTGGAGGCGGAGGGGCGGAAGGCCCATTGGCGCTTCAAGCTGGAGCACACCGCCGTGGAGTGGACCGACCTCGTGCGCGGGCCGGTGCATTTCGAAGGGGCGGCACTGTCCGACCCGGTGCTGATCCGTGAGGACGGGCGGCCGCTCTACACGCTGACCTCGGTGGTGGACGACGCCGACCTTGCCATCACCCACGTCATCCGCGGCGAGGATCACGTCGCCAACACCGCCGTGCAGATCCAGTTGTGGCAGGCGCTGGGGGCGGCGGTGCCGACGTTCGCGCACCTGCCGCTGCTCACCGACGCCGGCGGGCAGGGGCTGTCGAAGCGGCTGGGCAGCGGCAGCGTGAAGGCGCTGCGCGAGGATGAGGGGATCGAGCCGATGGCGCTCGCCAGCCTGCTCGCCAAGCTCGGCACGTCGGACGCCATCGAGCCGCGGCTGACGCTGGACGAGCTGGTGGCCGAGTTCGACATGGGCAAGATCGCCCGTGGCACGCCGAAGTTCGATGAGGAGGAGCTGAAGCGCATCAACGCCCGCGTCCTGCACCTGACGCCGTTCGACGCGGTGGGCGGCCGGCTGGAGGCCATGGGCTTCCATGGTGCCGACGCCGCGTTCTGGGACGCCGTGCGGCCGAACCTGGAAACGCTGGCGGACGTCGGCGAATGGTGGACGGTGACGCACGCGCCCGTCGCCCCGGTGATCGGGGACGCCGCCTTCACCACGGCCGCCGCCGGCCTGCTGCCGGACGAGCCGTGGGACGCCGCCACCTGGGGGGCGTGGACCAACGCCGTGAAGCAGGCAACCGGGCGCAAGGGGAAGGAGCTGTTCCTGCCGCTGCGCCTGGCGCTGACCGGGCGCGAGCATGGACCGGAACTGAAGAACCTGTTACCCCTGATCGGCCGGGCGCGCGCCGTGCGCCGCCTGTCCGGCGAGACCGCATAAGAAGAACGAGACCGCCATGCCCCTGGACCTCTACAACACGCTGACCCGCCGCAAGGAACGCTTCGAGCCGCTGAAGCCGGACACGGTCGGCATGTACGTGTGTGGTCCCACGGTGTACGACACCGCGCACATCGGCAACGCGCGCCCCGTGGTGGTGTTCGACGTGCTGTACCGGCTGCTGAAGCGCCTGTACGCGCAGGTGACGTACGTCCGCAACATCACCGACGTGGACGACAAGATCATCGACCGCTCGCGCGAATCCGGCGAACCGATCGAGGCGTTGACCGAGCGCACGGCGCGCCTCTACCACGAGGACATGGGCGCGCTGAACGCGCTGCGCCCGGACGTCGAGCCGCGCGCCACCCACCACATCGCGCAGATGATCGCGATGATCCAGCGCCTGATCGACACCGGCCACGCGTACGCGGCCGAGGGGCACGTGCTGTTCTCCGTGCCGTCCATGGCGGAGTACGGCCAGCTCTCCCGCCGCTCGGTGGACGAGCTGATCGCCGGGGCGCGGGTGGAGGTGGCGCCCTACAAGCGCGACGCGCAGGACTTCGTGCTGTGGAAGCCCAGCGCGCCGGAACAGCCGGGCTGGGACAGCCCCTGGGGCCGCGGCCGGCCGGGATGGCACATCGAGTGCTCCGCCATGTCGCAGGAGCACCTGGGGGCGACGTTCGACATTCACGGCGGCGGGCTGGACCTGATCTTCCCCCACCACGAGAACGAGATCGCGCAGAGCCGCTGCGCGCACGGCACGCCGCACATGGCGCGCTATTGGGTGCACAACGGCTTCGTCACCGTGGAAGGCGAGAAGATGTCCAAGTCCCTGGGCAACTTCTTCACCGTGCACGACCTGCTGGACGAATACCCCGGCGAGGCGATCCGCCTGACTCTGCTCAGCGCCCACTACCGCCAGCCGCTGGACTTCACGCGCGACGGGCTGCGCCAGGCCAAGGGCGCGCTCGACCGCTGGTACGGCGCGCTCCGTGGCGAGCCGGCGCCCATCGGCGGGGAGTTGCCGTTCGATGTGCTGGCGGCGCTGGAGGACGACCTCAACACGCCGCTGGCCATCAGCCACCTGCACGAGTTGGCGGGCGCTGTCAACAAGGCCACCGACCCGGTGGTGAAGGCGGCGGGCAAGGGCGCGCTGCTGGCCGCCGGCCGCGCCATGGGCCTGCTGGAGCAGGACCCGGAGGCGTGGTTCCGCTGGGCGCCCAAGGGGGCGGCGCAGCTCGACGACGCGGCGATCGAGCAGCTCATCGCCGACCGTCAGGCCGCCCGCAAGGGCAGGGACTTCGCCGAGGCCGACCGCATCCGCAAGGCGCTGCTCGACCAGGGCATCGTCCTGGAAGACGGGCCGGGCGGCACCACCTGGAAGCGTGCGTGATACCTCCCTCCCTCGCCTCCGGCGGGGGAGGGGTGATTACGGCCGCATCGCCGCCGGTTCGCGCATGTCGGCGGGGATGGCCGCGTCGCGGGCGGCACCCCGCATCTCCTCGGGCGGGCGGGGCAGGCCGGTGCGGTCGCTGTAGTCGGGCGGCGGGCCGGCGGCGTCCGGCTCGTCGGCGTTGAGGAGCTGCGTGCACAGCACGTCCAGCGCCGTCACGCCGGCCACCGCGGCGATGGCGAGGCCGACGTTCTCCCGTTGCGGGTTGTCGCGGTCCAGGCCGCGCGCCAGCGTGGCGAGGTCCAGCGCGTCGCCGCCGACACGGCCCCAGATCCACGGCTTCGGGTCGTCCAGCGCCAGAATGCCGACGCCGGTGGCGATCTCCCGCGCGCCATAGGCGCGGATCAGGCCGGTGTGGTCCTCCATGCCCAGCGATCGGGCGAGGCGGCGGCCCGCCGCCAGCTCCGCCACGCCCAGCGCGATGCTGAACCAGCCCAGGCCGCGCGCCAGCGCGTCGCCGGTCGATCCCCGGTGATAGTAGGCCATAGCTTTTTCCTTTCCCTCAGACGGCGGGCGGTGCCGTCCGGCCCCTTGCCTTCGCGGCCACGAGGCCGCAGGGCCTCAACGGCCCAGTCGCGCTGCGCGCTCCCCCTTACGGCTTGAGCACCACCTTGACGCAGCCGTCCCGCTTCTCGCGGAAGGTCGCGTACATCTCCGGCCCCCGCTCCAGGCCGACCGTGTGCGTGATGACGAAGGACGGGTCGATCTGCCCCTCCTGGATGCGTCTCAGCAGGTCGTCGGTCCAGCGGTTGACGTGCGTCTGGCCCATGCGCCAGGTCAGGCCCTTGTTCATCGACGCGCCGAACGGGATCTTGTCGAGCAGCCCGCCGTAGACGCCGGGGATGGAAATCGTGCCCGCCGGCCGGCAGACGTAGATCATCTCGCGCAGCACGTGCGGCCGGTCGGTCTCCATCATCACCGCCTGCTTGGCGCGGTCGTACATGGAATCCAGCGTGGCGGTGGCGTGCGCCTCCATGCCCACGGCGTCGATGCACTTCTCCGGCCCCTTGCCGCCGGTCAGCTCGTTCAGGCGCTCGACGACGCTTTCCTCCTCGAAGTTGATGGTGGTGGCGCCGCCGGCCTTGGCCATGCTCAGCCGCTCGGGCACGCGGTCGATGGCGATCACCTGCCGCGCCCCCAGCAGGAGCGCGCTGCGGATCGTCATCTGGCCGACGGGTCCGGCGCCCCAGATCGCCACCGTGTCGGTCGGCTGGATGTCGCACTGCGCCGCCGCCTGCCAGCCGGTGGGGAAGATGTCGCCCAGGAACAGGACCTGCTCGTCCGTCAGCCCGTCGGGGATCTTCACGTGGGTGCGGTCGGCGAAGGGGACGCGCACGTACTCCGCCTGGCCGCCCGCGTAACCGCCGGTCAGGTGCGTGTAGCCGAACAGGCCGGCCGTGGTGTGGCCGAACACCTTGTCCGCCACGTCCTTGTTGCGGTTGGAGCGCTCGCAGACCGAGAAGTTGCCGCGTCTGCACTGGTCGCATTCGCCGCAGATGATGGTGAAGGGGACCACCACGCGGTCGCCGACCTTCAGGGCACCCCTGGCTTCCGGCCCGACCTCGACCACTTCGCCCATGAATTCGTGGCCCACCACGTCGCCGGACACCATGCCGGGCATGAAGCCGTCGTAGAGGTGCAGGTCCGAACCGCAGATGGCGCAGGTCGTCACCTTGATGATGGCGTCGCGCGGGTGCTCGATCGACGGATCGGGGACGGTGTCGTAGCGGATATCGCCTCTGCCGTGCCAACACAGCGCTCTCATCGCGTATCTCCCTCGCTTCACACCAGGGATGACAATCGCCGCGCCCTTGCGTTCCGCCGGGCGCTTCAAATCGGCCCATTCCCGTGTTAAAGGAGCCGCGGGGCGCCCGCATCCGGCGGGTCGGCCCCGCTTTCGTTTCCGCGCCCGCGTTAAGGCGGGTGGCACTTGGGAGTGTCCGATGCTCTGGCTCGCCGCCTACATCGGCAGCGTTGTCGCGATCAACGTTGCCTTCAGCGCGGCCCCGCACCTCGACCTTCTGTGGTCGTGCTGGGCCGGCCTCATCTTCGTCCTGCGCGACATGGTGCAGGTCCGTTACGGCCACTGGTCCATCGCCGCCATGCTGGCGGCCTGCGTGGCCTCCTACCTGCTGGCCGACCCGTTCGTCGCCACCGCCAGCGTCACCGCCTTCGCCGTGTCGGAGATGATCGACTGGGCGGTCTTCTCGGTGACGCGCCGGCCGCTGCGCGACCGGCTGTGGATCAGCTCGTCCATCTCGGTGCCGGTCGACACCGCGCTGTTCTTCGGCATGATCGGCGTGTGGGACCCGACGGTGTGGACGGTCGGCCTCGCCTCCAAGCTGTTCGGCATCAGCATCGTCTGGGCGCTGATGCGCGCCCGCGAGGCCCGCGCCGTCGCGGCGTGACCCTGAAGATGTCGGGGAAAATGTCGGGCGAAAAGTTGGGCCGCGCCGACGCGCGGCCCAACGTCGCTCACCCCCACGCCCCGCAATCCTTCACCACCACGGCGAAGCGGTCGGCCAGGGCCGCCAGCTCAGCGCGCTGCAGCGCATCCGCCGACACCACGCCGCCCAGCGGATCCGGCAGGTCGCGCGTCGCCGTGGCGGATGCCACCACCGTGTTGCGGTAGCCGAGGTCGAGCGCGGCGCGCACCGTGGCCGAGATGCACATGTGCGTCTGGAAGCCGGCGACGATCAGCTCCGTCCGGCCGGTCGCCTTGAGGTGCACGTGCAGGTCGGTGCCGGCGAAGGAGTTGGGCAGGCCCTTCACCACCACCGCCTCGCCGTCAGCCGGGGCGACGGCGGGAATGATGGCGCTTCCCGGCCCCTCCGGATCGAACAGCGCGCCGCCCGGCTTGCCGTGGTGCACCACGTGGAACACCGGCGCGCCGTGGCGGCGGGCGAGGTCGAGCAGACGGGCGGTTTCCGCCACCGCGGCGTCGATGCCGGCCAGCGGCAGGTTGCCCGTCGCGTACTCCACCTGGGCGTCGACGATCACCAGCGCGGCGCGGTCGAACGGGGCGGGGTGGGCCGGCGCGCCGGCCATGGCGAGAAGGGTGCGGGGGGTGGTCATGGGGATCTCCCTGGTTGGCTTCTGCCTCTTCGTACCCCGTTCATTTTCGCGCAGCCATTCGCTAACATCGCGCAATGACTGTTCAAAATCGATCAGGGGCGCTGGATTGGGAGGACCTGCGCGTCTTCGTGGCGCTGGCGCGGGCGGGCAGCCTGTCGGCGGCGGCGCGGGCGCTGAAGGTCAGCCACGCCACCGTCGGCCGCCGCATCGCCGCGCTGGAGGACACGCTGGGCCGCGCCCTGTTCGACCGCCGCGCCGACGGCTACGCGCTGACCGCCGAAGGGGCGGCGGTTCTGGAACTGGCGGCGGGCATGGACGAGCGCGCGCTGGCCATCCTGCGCCGCGCCGGCCGCGACGCCGGACTGACCGGGACGGTGCGGCTGACCGCCACGGAATCGCTGGCCGAGCGCTTCCTCATCCCGCGCCTTGTCGCGTTCCGCCGCCGGCACCCTGGCATCGACCTGGAGGTGTTGAGCGACCCGCGCTCGCTCAGCCTCGCCAAGCGGGAGGCGGACGTGGCCGTGCGCCTCGCCCGGCCGCAGGCGGGGGAACTGGTCACCCGCCGCCTCGCCACCATCGCCTACGGGCTCTACGTGGCGCCGGACGGCGACGCGGCGTCCTGGGTCGGCTACGATGATTCCTTCGCCCACCTGCCGGAGGCGCAGTGGCTGGCCCGGCACGCGGCCGGCGGGCGGATCGCGCTGCGCGCCAACGGGTTGCCGGCGCAGATCGCCGCCGTGCGTGCCGGCTTCGGCAAGGCGCTGCTGCCGCGCTGGTTCGCCGAGGAGGAGGCCAGGGAGGACGGTGGCCTCGTGGCGTGCCGGCCGCCCGCCCCGCCGCCGGTGCGCGAGGCGTGGCTGGTGGTGCACCGCGACCTGAAGGACGTGCCGCGCGTGCGCGCCCTCATCGACGCCGTGGTCGCCGCCTTCGAGGCGGAGCGGGATCGGCTGGAGTCGAATGGGGTGGGGTGAGGTGTGCGGCAACTTGTCGCGGCGCCGGGAGCCCTTATCTTGAATCGACAGGGTGTCCGTCACGGCGGGAGTAAGGATCGATGGCCGCATTGTTCTGGACGTTTGCCGCCTGGTACGCGTGCGGCGTCGCCAGCTTCCTGTACTGGTGGACGGAGGACGAGCCGGTGAACGGCGTCATCCTCATGGACGCGCTGGCCTTCGGGGTGATGGGGCCGTGCAACCTGCTGCTCGGCTACCTGATCCACCACCTGCCGGACGAGGGCGCGGACCCGCAGGAGGGCGAGCCCGTCCCCGTGCGCATCCGCACGCGCGACCGGCGCTGAACGCTCACGCGATCTGAACGCTCACGCGATCAGGCGCGCCGGTTCCTCGGCCGGGGCCGCGTGGCCGGCGGGCAGTTCGACCAGGAAGATGGTACCCCGCCCCAGGCGCGACAGCACCCGCACCCGGTAGCCCAGCAGGCGCGTCAGCCGCGCCACCGTGGCGAGGCCCAGGCCCAGGCCCTTGGAGCGGTCGCGCTCCGGGTTGCCCACCTGATAGAAATCCTCGAAGATCAGGTGCATGCGGTCGCGCGGGATGCCGGGGCCGGTGTCCTGAACCTTGATCATGGCGCCGCCGCGGACCGTGTGGCAGGACAGCAGGATGGTGCCGCTGCGCGTGTATTTCAGCGCGTTGTGCAGCAGGTTGCGCACGATGCGTTCCAGCATCGTCGGGTCGGTCTCCACCGTGGCGCTGCGCAGGCGGATGCGCAGGGTCAGGCCCTTGGCCTCGGCCTCCGTGCGCAACTCGCCGCCCAGGCGCGCCAGGAACAGCGGCAGGTCGACCCGATGGATCTGCGGGTGGGCGGCGCCGCTCTCCAGCGCCGCGATGTCCATCAGCGCGTTCAGCATGCGCTGCGCCGCGTCGTACCCGTCGCGCGCCCCGTCGACCAGACGCCGCATGCCGGCCGCCGCCGGATGCTCGGCGATCAGGTGCAGGTAGATGCCCAGCGTCTGCAAGGGCTGGCGCAGGTCGTGGCTGGCCGCCGCCAGGAACCGGCTCTTGGCGGCGTTGGCGTGCTCGGCCTCGGCGCTGGCGCGGGCGACGGCCGCGTAGCTGCGCCGCAGCGCCGCCGCCTGCTGCCGCTCGGCCAGCAGGGCGCGGGTGACGGCGCCGATCAGGATGCTGATGACCAACCCGGCCACCAGGGCGATCAGCGGCATGCGGCGGTCCACCGTCGCTTCGAACGCCGGGGTCGCGGTGATCTCCATCCGCCAGCGCCGGCCGAAGACGTTGAGCATGCTGGTGGCGTGCTGCCGGCCGCCCGGCTCGCCGACGCTGTCGAACATCAGCGCCTCCGGCGCCGGCGTGGTGCCGTCGTACAGGCGCACGTGCAGGTGTTCGCGCAAGCCCCCGGTGAGGATCGATTCCATCAGGTCGTTCATGCGGAACGGGCTGTAGACGAAGCCGCGGATGGCCGCGCGCCGCTCCGTCACCGTGGCCATCGGCCGGCTCTGGTCGTAGACCGGCACGTAGATGAGGAAGCCGGCCTGCACGTTCTCGGCCGTCTCCTGCACCAGCGTGACCTTGCCGGTGGCGACCGGCCGGCCTTCGTCGCGCGCCCGGTCCATGGCGGCGCGGCGCGTCGGCTCGGCGTGCATGTCGTAGCCGAAGGCGCGCAGGTTGCGGCCCGAGAACGGTTCCAGGAACAGGATGGGGAAGTAGGAGTCGCGCGGCCCCGGCGGTGTCACCGTGTAGCCGGGGAAGCCCTCGGCCCGCACCGCGGCCTCGTGCGCCGCCAGCGCGTGCGGTGGCACGTACGTCGCGAAGCCGATGCCCTGGATGCCGGGGGAGTGCAGGTCGACCCGCAGCCCGCCGACGTAGGTGCGCCATTCCGCGCGGGTGACCTCGACGCTGGCATCCATGAAGGCGGCACCGCCGCGCAACAACTGCTCATAGGCGTTGAGGCGGGCGTTCACGGTGTCGGACAGGTCGCGCACCAGCCCGCGGAAGCGCGCCTCGGCCAGCCGGTCCACCTGATGCACCAGCAGCCACCAGCCCAGCACCGTCAGCAGCAGGCTGAGCCCCAGCATCGCCGCCGGTTCCCAGGAGAATGTCCGGGGCGACGCCGCCTTATCCTTCCGCTCCGGACCCTCGCCGGCCGTCGGCTCGCTCATGGCGTGCTGTGCCCCCTACGCTGTGCCGGGGGGCAGCGTCTGGGTGAGAACGGCGTGCAGGTGCGGCGGCAGTACCGGCTTTTGCAGGACCGTCAGGCCGCAGGCGCGCGCCTCGTTCAGGTTTTCGGTGGAGGTGTCGCCGGTGATGATGATGCTGGGCACTTCGCGCCCGACGATGGCGCGCAGCCGCCGGATGGCCTCCAGGCCCGTGCGCCCCTCGCGCAGGCGGTAATCGGCGACGATGAGGTGCGGGGCAAGATGCGGGGCGCCGTCCGGCCCCTTCAGCTTGTCCACCGCCTCGTCCTCGCTTGCCGCCGCCAGCACGTCGTAGCCCCAGGCATCCAGCAGGATGTTGAACGCCTGGAGGACGGTCGCCTCGTCGTCGATGACCATGATCAGATGGCGGGCTGGGTTCGTCACGGGACCGGGATGCTGGTGGATGGGGCGGCTCGGCGGGGCGGGGTGCCTCTTTTGTAAACATAGTCAGGCGCGCCCGCATTGCCAACGAATGCTAGACGGTTCAGGAATAGGTTGAGAAGTCGCGGCTGTTCCGCCATTCTTCCTGCCTTTTCGGCATAGGTTCCCCCCATGGGGGGGGCCGATCGGGGCGAAGGTTTGGTGATGACCGGCGAACGCATCTACCTGTACGACACCACCCTGCGCGACGGGGCGCAGACCCAGGACGTGGACTTCTCGGTCGCCGACAAGATCAGCATCGCCAAGGACCTCGACCGGCTGGGCATCGACTATGTCGAGGGCGGCTGGCCGGGTGCGAACCCCACCGACGACCAATTCTTCGCGCAGGCGCCGGAGATGGCCAACGCCACCTTCACCGCCTTCGGCATGACGCGCCGGCCGGGCCGGAGCGCCGCCAACGATCCGGGGCTGTCGGCGCTGTTCAACTCGCGCTGCAAGGCCGTGTGCATGGTGGGCAAGACGTGGGACTTCCACGTCGACGTGGCGCTGGGCATCCCGCGCGACGAGAACATCGAGCTGATCCGCGACAGCGTCGCCGCCGCCCGGCAGGCCAAGGGCGAGGCGCTGTTCGACGCCGAGCACTTCTTCGACGGCTACAAGCGCAACCCCGACTACGCCGCGGCCTGCGTCAAGGCGGCGTTCGAGGCCGGGGCGCGCTGGATCGTGCTGTGCGACACCAACGGCGGCACCCTGCCGCACGAGATCGACGCCATCGTGCGCGAGGTGGTGAGCAAGCACGGCATCCCCGGCGACAACTTGGGCATCCATTGCCACAACGACACCGAGAACGCGGTCGCCAACTCGTTGGCCGCCGTGCGCGCCGGCGTGCGCATGGTGCAGGGCACCATCAACGGCCTGGGCGAGCGCTGCGGCAACGCCAACCTCGTGTCGCTGATCCCCACGCTGATGCTGAAGCTGGGCTATGAGACCGGCATCCGGCGGGACGAACTGCCGCGCCTGACAGCGCTCAGCCACACGCTGGACGAGCGGCTGAACCGCGCGCCCAACCGCCACGCCCCCTACGTCGGCGCCAGCGCCTTCGCGCACAAGGGCGGGCTGCACGTCTCCGCCATCGAGCGCAACCCCGACACCTACGAGCACGTGGCGCCGGAGGCGGTGGGCAATCGCCGGGTCATCGTCGTGTCCGATCAGGCCGGGCGGTCCAACATCGTGGCGCGCCTGCGCGAGATCGGCGTGGAGATCGACGGCAAGGACGCGCGCCTGCCGCAGCTCCTCGACCTCGTCAAGCAGCGCGACACCGAGGGCTACGCCTACGACACGGCCGAGGCCAGCTTCGAACTGCTGGTGCGCGGCGAGCTGAAGCAGCTTCCCAACTACTTCGAGCTGCTGCGCTTCCACGTGACCGACGAGCGGCGCTACAACGCCAAGGGCGACCTCGTGGTCGAATCCGAGGCGGTGGTGCGCGTGCGCATGGGCAACACCATCCACCTGCACGTCGCCGACGGCAACGGTCCGGTGAACGCGCTGGACCAGGCCATGCGCAAGGCGCTGGAGCCGCTGTATCCGGAACTGCGCGGCATCAAGCTTGTGGACTACCGCGTGCGCATCCTGGCCGCCAGCGACGCCACCGGCGCCAAGCCGCGCGTGCTGATCCGCTCGCAGAACGCCGACGGGACGGAATTCTCGACGCTGGGCGTGTCCACCAACATCATCGAGGCGTCGATGGAGGCGCTGGTGGACAGCTACGCCTATACCCTGTTCAAGGCCGGCGTGACGGCGCGGATCTGACATGACCTCCGGCAAGGACCCCAACCGCCCCTTCATCACCGGCGGCCCCTCCGTCATCCTGGTCGAGCCGCAGCTCGGCGAGAACATCGGCGCGTGCGCGCGCGCCATGCTGAACTGCGGGCTGACCGACCTGCGCCTCGTGCGGCCGCGCGACGGCTGGCCGAACGAGAAGGCGGCGGCGGCGGCCAGCGGCGCCGACCTCGTGCTCGACAACGCCCGGCTCTTCGCCACGACGGCGGAGGCGGTGGCCGACCTGCACGTCGTCTACGCCACCACCGTGCGCACCCGCGGCATGATCCAGGAGTTCGTGACGCCCCGCGTGGCGGCCGAGCAACTGCGCGCCCACCACGCCGCCGGCCATGGCGTCGGCGTGATGTTCGGGCCGGAGCGCACCGGCCTCGTCAACGACGACCTGACGCTGGCGTCGACGCTGATCACCGTGCCGCTCAACCCGGCGTTCAGCTCGCTGAATCTCGCCCAGGCAGTGCTGCTGATTGGTTACGAATGGTTCCAGACCGGCGAGGTCCCGCCCGACCGGATCCTGCACACCGGCCAGACCCGCCCGGCCACCAAGGCCGAACTGCTGAACTTCTTCGATCACGTGGAGAGCGAGCTGGACCGCACCGGCTTCTTCACCACGCCGGAGAAGCGCCCGTCCATGGTGCGCACCATCCGCAACGCCTTCGAGCGCATGCAGATGACCGAACAGGAGGTGCGCACCTTCCACGGCATCATCGCCGCGCTCACGGGCCGGCGGAAGGGCGACAAGTAACACCCCTGCGACGCCGGCGCCGTGGCGGGGCCGGCGAAGAGAGCGTACCATGGGCCATCGCCCCATCCTTAGTCTGGAGGTGGCCATGACATCGCGTGCGCAGACGCTGGCGGTCGTGCGGGAGGCGCTGGCGTGCTTCACCGCCAACGACGTCGAGGGGCTCTTGAAGCTGATCGACGACGACGTGGAATGGCAGGTGCCGGACACCGGCGGACGCCTGCCGTGGAGCGGCTACTACCGCGGCAAGTCCGATGTGCTGATCTGGCTGCAGGCGCTGGGCGCCGTCGAGGACCTGAAGATCGAGCCGCGCGAGTTCCTGGTGGACGGCGACCGCGTCGTCGTGCTGGCCCACGAGAGCGGGCGCCTGCGCGCCACCGGCCGCGCCTATGGCAGCGACGTGGCGCTGGTCTTCACCGTCACCGGCGGCAGGGTCGCGGCCATGCGCGTGTTCGCCAACACCGCGGCGCAGGTCGAGGCCGCGACGGCGCGCTGAGTCCGGCGCGGCATCCCGTTTTGGACGACATCGTGTTTGACAGGCGGCGCGCGATGCGTATAGTGCGCGCCTTCACTCCCGGGAAGGTGGGCGTGCGTCCGTTTTGACGCCCGGTCCTCGGATGGTTCCGCCTTCGGGCGGCCGCCGCTGGAACTACCGGGACAACATCAGCTCGTCCAAAACGAGGATCACATGAGCAAGCGTCAAGAGTCCAAGTACAAGATCGACCGCCGCCTCGGCGTCAACCTGTGGGGCCGCGCCAAGAGCCCGGTGAACCGCCGCGAGTACGGCCCCGGCCAGCACGGCCAGCGCCGCAAGAAGCCGTCGGACTACGGCCTGCAGCTGATGGCCAAGCAGAAGCTGAAGGGCTACTACGGCAACATCGGCGAGAAGCAGTTCCGCAAGATCTATCAGGAGGCCGTGCGCCGCAGGGGTGACACCGGCGAGAACCTGATCGGCCTGCTGGAGCGCCGCCTGGACGCCGTGGTCTACCGCATGAAGTTCGCGCCGACCCCGTTCGCCGCGCGCCAGATCATCAATCACGGCCACATCCTGGTGAACGGCCGCCGCCTGAACGTGCCGTCGGCGCAGATCAAGGACGGCGACATCATCGAGGTGAAGTCGAAGTCCAAGCAGATGGCGCTGATCCTCGAGTCGGTTTCCTCGCAGGAGCGCGACATCCCGGAATACCTCGAGGTCGACACCGGCGCCATGAAGGGCAAGTTCGTGCGCGCCCCGCAGCTCGCCGACGTGCCGTACCCGGTGCAGATGGAACCGAACCTGGTCATCGAGTTCTACTCGCGCTGATCATCCGGTTTTTTCGCCGAGACAAGAAAGGCCGCGCCTCCGGGCGCGGCCTTTTTCGTTGCGGGCGCGCCGTGGCTTCGCTTTGATGGCGCAATGTGGGCCATTGTCGCGACGTAGGGGTGCGCTGCCATGAACGAAGAGCGGGTCCAACGGCGGCTCACCACCATCCTGGCGGCCGACGTGGCCGGCTATTCCCGGCTGATGGGGCTGGACGAGGAAGGCACGCTGGCCGCGCTCAAGGCGCACCGGCGCGCGTTGATCGACCCCAAGATCGCCGAGCATCGCGGGCGCGTCGTCAAGACCACCGGCGACGGGCTGCTGGTCGAGTTTCCCAGTGTCGTCGACGCCGTGCGCTGCGCGGTGGAGATGCAGCGCGGCATGGCGTTGCGCAACGAATCGGTGCCCGCCGACCGTCGCCTGGAATTCCGCGTCGGCGTCAACGTCGGCGACGTCATCATCGACGAGGACGGCGATATCTTCGGCGACGGCGTGAACGTCGCGGCGCGCCTGGAAGGTCTGGCCGAGCCCGGCGGCATCGTCGTCAGCCGTTCGGTCCGCGACTACGTGCGCGACAAGCTGTCGTTCGATTTCGAGGACATGGGCGAGCGGCGCGTCAAGAACATCGCCCGCCCGGTGGAGGTGCACCGCGTCCGCTACGGTGGCGGCGAGCTGTCCGCGGTGGTCGGCGCCACGCACCTCATGGCCCCGGCGCTGCGCCCGCCGCAGGCGACGGCCCGGAAGGGACCGATGTGGGCTGGCATCGGTGCCGTCGTGCTGGCGGTGGCGGTCGGCGGCGCCGGGTACCGGTTCCTGGCGAACGGCCCGGCCCCCGTCGCGCCGCCGACCGTGGCCGCCGTCCCGGAACCCGTGGTTTCCACGCCCGCCGCGCCGTCCCCGCTGCCCCCCGCGCCGTCTGGGGCGCCCGCCGAGGTTGCCCCGGCGCCCGTGGCCGCACCGATGGAACCGGTTGCCGCCCCTGAGCCGGCGGCTCCCGTTCCGGTCGATCCGGCGCCGGTGGCGGCCGCTCCCGCGCCGGTGCCGCCGGCGCCCGTGGCCGTACCGCCGCCTGCACCGGCGGCCGTGCCGGAACCGCCGCCGGTGCTGGCGGCCCCGGAACCGCTGCCCCTGAGGCCGCTTTCCTTGCTGCCGCCTCCGGCCGCCGTGGCCGCGGCTCCACAGCCGCCCGCGCCCGTGCCGTCCCTGCCGCCTGTGGCTGAGCCGCCAGCGCCGGCCGCAGGGGTCGCGGCGGCGAAGGCGCTGGTGCGGGAGGCTGTGGGTGGGGTGGTGGCCGGGGAGGAAACGGCCGCGCACGGCGCTGCGTCCTCCGGTATCGAGCCGGTGGCGCGCTGGGGCGGCAAGCTGGCCGAAAAGCCTGCCGAGACGGGCCTCTGCGCGACCGGCCAGAAGGTCGAGGTGCTGTGGGAGAAGGAGTGGTGGCCGGCCACCGTGCGCGCCGCCGCGCAGCCCGACGGCCGCTGCCCGGTGCGCTACGACGGCTTCGGCCGCGAGTACGACGAGTCCGTCCCGCCGCACCGCCTGCGGGCGAAGGGCCGCTGAGCGGCCCCTCGCGCCACGGCCGTCACGCCTCCACGCTTTCCAGCGCCGGGTAGTCGGTGTAGCCCTTGGCGGTGCCGCCGTAGAAGGTGGCCCGGTCCGGCTCGTTCAGCGGGGCGTCGCGCTTGAAGCGCTCCACCAGGTCCGGGTTGCCGATGAACGGCACGCCGAAGCTGACGAGGTCGGCCTCCCCGTTGGCCAGCGCGGCGTCGCCGGCCGCCCTGGTGAAGCCGCCGTTGATGATGAACGGCCCCTTGAAGGTGCGGCGCAGCAGCGGCGCCACCGGCGTGGCGCCCGCCGGCAGGGCCTGCGCGCCGGCGATGCCCTCGATCACGTGCAGGAAGGCGAGGCCGAAGGGGTTCAGCGCCTCCGCGACGTAACCGAACAGCGCGGCCGGGTCGCTGTCCCTCATGTCGTTGAAGCCGCCGTTGGGCGACAGGCGCACGCCGACGCGCTGGGCGCCCACGGCGTGGCTCACCGCCTCGGTCACTTCCAACAGGAAGCGGGCGCGGTTGGCGACGGATCCGCCGTAGGCGTCGGTGCGCGCGTTGCTGCCGTCGCGCAGGAACTGGTCGATCAGGTAGCCGTTGGCGGCGTGGATCTCCACCCCGTCCAGGCCGGCGTCGAACACCGCGCGCTTGGCGGCATCGGCGAAGGCGCGGGCGTAGGCCGGGATCTCCGCCGCCTCCAGCCCGCGCGGCACGGGGAAGGGCTGCATGCCGGCGGCACCCGTGTACAGTTCGCCCCTGGCGGCAATGGCCGACGGGGCGACGGGCTGCGAGCCATCCGGGCGGAACATCGGGTGCGAGATGCGGCCGACATGCCAGATCTGCATGAAGAGGCGCCCGCCCTCGGCGTGCACGGCGTCGGCCACGCGGCGCCAGCCGGCCGCCTGCTCCACCGTGTGGATGCCCGGCGTGTCGGGATAGCCCTGGGCGTCGGCGGAGACCTGCGTCGCCTCGGTGATGATCAGGCCGGCGCCGGCGCGCTGGCGGTAGTACTCGACCGTCAGGTCGGTGGGGGCGTTGCCGGCGCCGGCGCGCGAGCGCGTCATCGGTGCCATGACGATGCGGTTGGGCAGGTCGATCGCCCCGATGCGGATGGGCGAGAAAAGATCGACGGCTGACATGGTGTCTCCCGAGCGGGTTGGTTCGGCGGGTGAGTATGTATGCGAGTACATACTTGACCCGAATGCGCCCCTTGTCAAGTATGTCCCCGCATACCTATTGTCTGGGACATGGACGACGGCCTTACTCCCCCTTCCCCTGAGAGCGGCGCCTGCGCTGGGGCGCCGTCGCGCCGCCGCGACCGCGAGGCGACGACGGAGGCGCTGCTCGACGCCGCGAAGTGCACCTTCGCCGCGCGCGGCTTCGACGCGGCGACGACGCGCGAGATCGCCGCCGGGGCGGGCGTGAACGAACAGCTCATCCAGCGCTATTTCGGCGGCAAGACCGGCCTGCTGCTGGCGGTGGTGGAGCGGTTCGGCAAGGCGGAGGGGCAGGGCTGTCCGCTGCCGCCGCCGGGCGACTGTCTGGCAACGGACATCGGCACCTTCCTGCACCAGCAGGTCAAGCTGACGTGGGAGCGGCGCGACCTCGCCAAGGTGGTTCTGGACCGCGCGCTGGTCGACCCGGCGGTGGCGGCGGAGATGAGCCGCACCCTGTCCGAGACACGCATTCCCTGCCTGCTGGCGCGGCTGGAGACGTTCCGCGCGCGCGGCCTGATCGACCCTGCCGCCGACCTGCCCAACATCGCCGCCGGCATCGCGGCGCTGAGTTTCAGCCTGGGCTTCCTGGAGCAGGTGGTGTTCGCCCGCAATCCCGAAGGCGTGTGCGCGGTGATGCGCACGCTCGCCCACACCATCGCGCGCGGCTTGGCCCCCCGGCCGGCGCCCCCCCGGACTGGCGTTTAGTGGCGCGCGCCGGACAGTCCGTCACGCATGTGGAACGGCATGATCCATCTGGATCCGTCTCCCGAGACGTGAGCCGAACAGATATTCACGCTCGCATGAGGCCAGGAGCGGCGACGCCCGCACCAGCCTGTCTGGCTCGCACGAGGACAGCATGGCTGGGTGTGGTGGCCATATGGCACAATGGCGAAATGATTAATACGTTGAGCAGCTATCATCCGAGCAATAAATCACCCGAGGCTCTGCGGTTTTGTCATTGTTCTGATAGTAATAAACGTATGTCAGCCACCATCTGTTAAATGTGTATTGACCAATGGGTGTTACAGTGCAAGCGGGAGAGATATTTTTGCTCAGGCCGTTGCTTGTCAGAAACTGCATGACCTTGGGTAAAATAAAGGAATATTCTTGATAGTAATCGTAGTATGGGCCGAGGTCATTAAGTTTTTGCTGCAGGCATGCCTCGACGGTCATCGTGTCGGCGTGTGCCGAGCCGGCCATCACCACGCTGGTAAAGAAGGATACAGCGAAGCAGTGAAGTGCTTTCTTGAACAAGGCCAGTCCCTCCCCCTCGGTGTGTGTCAGCGCACGTCTCCACGCCGACCACTTCTCATTGGTAACAGGAGCGGGGAAAAGGTTCCTGTTGCCACACGCCGGGTCCGCAGGACAGGGGCAGCGTCCGCTGCGATGGTGCCAACGCGGCCGAACCCACAGGTTGCGCGCTGCGGCCACCACCAGACTGATGCGCATGCGGGGCTCCTCCTCGTTTCGATGCGTGCAGTGTAAAAGCGCCGGCCGTGCTTTCGCCGGGCGTTCCGGCTAGTGGACTGAACCAGAGGGATCGAATCGTTTGTACGTTGGCAAACCCGAGGCGCTCTGCGGTCTGAGCCAAGCTACATACATAACGGTCCGTCTGGTGCACACCACTAGGTCCTGAGCGCGCCGACGGCGGCGTCCACCGAGTCGTAGACGTCGAACACGGTGATGAGCTGGGTGATGTGCAGGACGTCGTTGATGCGCGTCGGCAGGTTGGCGAGAACCATGCGGGCGCCGCGGTTGGTCGCCGTGGTGTAGGACGACACCAGCTCGCCGACGCCGGTGGAATCGATGGCGGTCACGCCGCGCAGGTCGACGACGATGCGCTGCGCGCCGCTGTTCAGCGCCTGCTGCACCGCCTGTCGCAGGGCGAACTCGCCCTCGCCGATGATCAGCTTGCCGTTCAGCGTCAGCACCAGGACGTTGGCGACGTTCATCGGCATGACGCTCAGCGCCCAGGCCGGCGGCGCCAGCCCCGCCCCCAGCACGCCGGCGCCGAGGGCGCCGAGGGCGATCAGGCAGGCGCGCCGCGACCGCGGTTCCATCGTCATCTCTCTTCCTTCCATGCCCTTGCTGGTCGTGTTCCTTTGTGACAAGGCCACCGATCGGGTTCCCCACGCCGCGAAAAAATTGCGAAAAATCCGATGTCGCGCGCCGCTCTGCCGATCAACGTTGGGCTTTCTTGGATTGAGCGACAACCCAACGGCAGGCGGCGCTCGAAGCGAGCGCAAGCCGTCCTAATCCCCTGCGGCGGCGCGTGCCTCCAGCCGGCGGTTGGCGCGGTGGGTGCCGAGGGCGTCCAGCGAATAGAGGGTCAGCGCCGTCCAGATGCAGCCGAAAGCAATGGCGTGCGCCGTCGTGAAGCGTTCCCCATAGACCAGCACGCCCAGCAGCAGTTGCCCGGTCGGCGCCACGTATTGCAGCAGGCCGATGGTGGAGAGCTTCAGCCGCGCCGCGCCCATGGCGAAGAGGACCAGCGGCACCGCCGTCACCGGCCCGGACAGCGCCAGCATCAGGGCCTGCCCGACGCCCTGCGTCAGGAACGCGCCGCCCGTGCCCAGCCAGAGCAGGTAGGCGATGGCGGCGGGCAGCAGCAGCGACGTCTCCACCAGAAGCCCGATCATCGGGTCGATGGCCGCCTTCTTGCGGACCAGCCCGTAGACGCCGAAGCTCAACGCCAGACTCAGCGCGATCCACGGCAGCGTGCCGTGTGACACGACGAGGCTCCCCACTCCCCCCGCGGCGATGAGGACGGAGAGCATCTGCCGGCGCGACAGTCGCTCGTGCAGGAAGACGACGCCCAGCACCACATTGACCAGCGGGTTGATGTAGTAGCCGAGGCTGGATTGCACCAACTGGTTGGAGACGACCGAATAGATGTAGACCAGCCAGTTGCCGGAGATCAGCGCGGTCGTCGCCGCGAAGATGGCGAGCCGCCGCCACGTGCCGACGGCGCGCACCACGGCGGCCGGCCCCTTCGTGGCCAGCACCACGGCGCCCACCATCAACACCGTCCACACCACGCGGTGCGCGACGATCTCCATCGGGCCGACGGTGCCGAGCAGCTTGAAATAGACCGGCGCCAGCAGGCCCCACACAAGGAAGGCGCCCAGTGCGGACAGAAGGCCGACCAGGGTGGCGTCGCGGGCGGTGGGGGAGGTCATGCCGTCCGTTTACCACGCGGACGGATCGCTGGCGACCGGGCGCCCGGACATGCCGGGACTGCGCGGCCGGAATGTCTCGCCGTCGGCCCCGTGGCCGGAGATCGGGCAGAAGCCGTCAGACAATGCGCAAAGACATATGCCCTAGAGGTTAGATTGCACGCGTTTGTGATCCGTCCGCGTTGGTGATAGGCTCCCCCAGCGTCGACGTCGTCTTTGATTGTCCATGGGAAGTTCACGGATTTAGGGGCGTGTGGTGGATCGAAGTGGAGGCACTGTTGGTGGAGCTTTGGCGTTGTCCGCGGAAACGCCCGTGCGTCATCTTCAGGCGGTTGCCGAGTTCGGTCAGTATGCGCTGTGGGAAACCGACCTGGACGCGCTGTTGCACGAGGCGTGCTCGCAGGTGGCGAAGGGGCTTGGGGTTCCGTACGCGAAGGTTCTGGAATACCGGCCGGGCGGCGACGATTTCCTGATCCGTGCCGGCGTGGGATGGGGGCCGGGCGTCGTCGGGTCGGTGCGCGCACCGGCCGACCGCGGCCATCCGCCGGGCCTCGCCATGCAGACGCGCCAGCCGGTCGTCACCGAGGACATCACCGCCGATCCGCGCTTCACCCTCACCGCGCTGTTCCGGGAGTATGGCGTGGTGGCGCTGGCCAACGTGCCCATCATCGTCGAGGCCGGCGTTTTCGGCGTGCTGGAGGTGGTGACGCCGCGTCGCCAGGCCTTCACCCAGCCCGAAATCAGCTTCATGCAGGGCTTCGCCAACCTGATCGCCGCGGTGGTGCACCGCAAAGGCGTGGAGCGGTCGCTGCAGGCCGCCCTGCAGGAGCGCGAGATCCTGCTGCGCGAACTCCAGCATCGGGTGAAGAACAACCTGTACGTCGTCAGCAGCCTTCTGGGCCTGCAGGCCAACCGCATCGACGACGACGGCGCCCGGCAGGCGCTGATGGAGGTGCAGGGGCGGGTCCACGCCATCGGCCTCGCCCACAGCATCCTGCAAGCGTCGCAGGACATCTCGCGCTTGGACCTGGGCGCCTACCTGGGCGACCTGTGCCGGACGCTGATCGCTGCGGCGCCTTTTCCGGTCACGCTCGACCTCGACCTCCAGCCGGCGCAGGTGAGTCTGCAGGTGGGTGTGCCGCTCGGCCTCATCGTCAACGAGATCGTGTCCAACAGCCTCCAGCACGCCTTTGGACCGGGGGGCGGGCCGGAGGGCGGCCCGGAGAGCGGCCCGGAGAGCGGCCCGGAGAGCGGCATGGTGTCGCTGTCCGTGCGGCGGGCCGGCGACCGCATCGAGCTGATGATCGCCGACAATGGCCGCGGCATGGACGCCGCCGCCGTGGCGGCGCGGCGCGGCAGCCTGGGGCGCAAGCTCATCGCCGCGCTGGCCGTGCAGATCCAGGGCACGCTGACGCGCCCGGCGGTCGAGCGCGGCGTGTGCTACCACCTCAGCTTCCCGGTACCGCATGACTGACCGCCGGCCCGCGCTCAAGCGCATCCTCGTGGTCGAGGACGAGGCGCTGGTGGCGCTCTACACCCAGGAACTGCTGGAAGACGCCGGCCATACCGTCGTCGGCCTCGCCGCCACCGGCGAGAGCGCCCTGGCGCTGGCGGCGCGCGAGCGCATCGACCTGGCGCTTCTGGACATCCGCCTGCCCGGCGGCATGGACGGCGTCGAGGTGGGGGCCGCGCTGCGCGCCCGCCACGGCATACCGGTCATCTTCGTCTCCGGCACGCTGGACTGCGAGACGTTGGAGCGCGTCAGCGCCGTGGAGCCGCTGGCCTGCCTGCAGAAACCCGTGCGTCCGGGCGAGCTCCTGGCCGCCATTGGTCGCGCGCAATCGTAGGGGGGCGGGAAGCGTATGCCGCCGGGCCGCGCCTAACGGCCGCCGCCCGTTCCGCTCCCGGCGCCGCCCGCTCCGCCACCCGCGCCGCCCATTCCGCCACCCACGCCGCCATCGGAACCGGCGCGCCCGCCGGTGCGGGCTCCGGGCGTCGCGCCGGGGACTTGTGGAGTCGGGGTGAGCGAACCGGCCCCGGACGTCCCCGATCCGGCGCCGTCCTGCCTGCCGGCGGCACCGCCGGGGTTGGGCTGGCCGGATCCGAAGCCGGTCTCGCGGGCCAGCGTGCGCGCCTCGCGCAGGCGCTGCAGGCAGCCGTCGGTGTCGCCGCGCCCGGCGGCGGCCTGCGCTTCGCCGACGAGGTCGCGCATGCGGCGGCGCTCGTCCTCGCCCAGGCGCGCGCCCTGGCGGGTGCCCGGCTGGTCGGCCGGCGCCTCCGCCGCCGATCCGCGGTCGCCGGGCGCCGCATTGATGCCGCTGCCGATCGGCGAGGGCGTGACCACGCCGCCGCGTTGCGCCATCTCGCGCTCGGCGTCGGCGCGTCCGGTGGAGGGCACGGCGGTGGTGACGGCGTCCCGCCCGGCCGCGGGCGTGGCGCCGCCGCCCAGGAAGGTGTCGGCGAAGCGGGCGGCGTCGCGCTTGCAGGCGTCCGCCCGCTCGGCTGGCTGCTGCGCCGCCACCGGCAGGGCGGCGACGGCGAGGAGCAGCGCCAGTGGTGCAAGCGCGCGCATCAGGTGCGGTCCCGTGGCGGCGTGCGGTCCAACCGGCTGCGCGCCACGTCGGATGCCGATCCGGGCTCGTACGACGGCGACGCCGTTCCCGGACCGTGCACGGGCGGCGCGTGGATGCCGCCGGCCTCTGTCGTCTTCGGTTCGGTGTCCGTGTTGGCCTCGCGGAAGGCGCTGGCGGCGTCGGACAGGGTGCGCCGCGATTCCACGGTCTCGGGCGAGGGGATATCCTCCACGGGGGTGTGGCCGACGGTCTCGTCCGCGATCACGCCGCGCCCCGACGCATGCCCCGATGCCCGCCAGGTGGCGGCGCGTTCGCCCATGTTCACCGCACCGCCGCCTTCGATGATGGCGATGGCGCGCTCGATCGGCTCGGCATGGGTGAGGGAAGCGACGAGCAGCGCGCCGCCGCGCTGCACTCCCTCGGCGTAGGCGTGCGCCTCGTCGTCCGGCACGCCCCAGCCGCGCAACTGCGGGATCAGCGCGCCGTAACCGTCGCCGGCGCCATAGCCGCCGTCGCTGATCACCTCCAGCTCGGTGTCGTCGAAGCCGGCGTCGACCAGGCTGCGGAACGTGGCGTCGGCGTCGGCGCGGGTGTCGAACAGGGCCACGATGTTGGTGTGGGACATGGCGGCCTCCCTCAGATGAGCCAGACCAGGAGGATCGCCAGGACGGCGATGACGAACGCCGCGATGATCAGTGTCCGCGACTGCGACCGGACGGTGCCGGCCCCTTCGTAGACGCCCATCTTGCGGGGCCCATGGTCTTCGCTGGCCATGGCGTGCTCCCTTCGCAGTGCCGGATGTTGCATCCGGACAACAGGAGGCCGGGCCACCCGGTTCCGCAGGGCTTGCGCACCAACGACAAAGGCCCGGAGCGCGGGGCTCCGGGCCTTTGTCGAACGCCGCTGGTTCGGGGCGGCGGACTACTCGGTGACGACCTGCTGGCGGGCGAGGTCGAGCAGGCGCTCCATCTCGCGCTCGACGCGGTGCTCGGAGATGTCGACGCCGCGGTCCTTCAGGTCGGCGCACAGGCGGTCGCGGATGTCGTGCGGGCCGATGGTGCCGATGTCGGTATCGATGATCTGCCTGACGTAGTCGTCGGCCGCCGGACCGGTCAGGCCGAGGAGGTCGGCCGCCCACAGCCCCGCCAGCTTGTCGCGCCGGGCCCGGATCCGGAACAGCAGCTCCTCGTCGTGCTGGTACTTGTTCTCGAAGGCCCTCTCGCGCTCGTCGAAGGTGGTCATGGGACCCCGGACTCCTTGGCTTGTTTGCGCTTCCCGTTACCAGACTATATAGCCGGTGCAGCCGCTGGCGTCACCGCCCCGCCGGCTACCGCATTCGCGAAATCGGCAGCGGGCGACATACCGGGAGAGGAGCCGAAAGGCAAGATTTCATGTGCAGTGTCATCATCCTGCGGCGTCCGGACGCAACCTGGCCCCTGATCATCGGGGCCAACCGGGACGAAATGGCGAATCGGCCCTGGCGCCCGCCCGGCCGGCACTGGCCCGACCGCCCCAACGTGGTGGCCGGCCTTGACGAATTGGCCGGCGGCACCTGGCTGGGCCTGAACGACGAAGGCGTGGTCGCCGCCATCCTCAACCGCGTCGGCACGCTGGGCCCGCAGGACGGCAAGCGCTCGCGCGGCGAACTGGTGCTGGAGGCGCTGGACCACGCCGACGCGTCGGACGCCGTGCTGGCCTTGAGCCACCTGGACACGCGCGCCTACCGCCCCTTCAACCTGTTCATCGCCGACAACCGCGACGCCTTCGTCGTCATGCACCGGGGGGAGGGCGGGCGGAACCGGCCGGAGGTGGCGACGGTGGGGGAGGGCGTGCACATGCTGACGGCCCGCGACCTGGACGATACCGCGGACCCGCGCACCGGCCTCTACCTGCCGCTGTTCCGCCACGCGCCGCCGCCCGACCCCGACGCCGGAAACTGGGGCGGCTGGCCGGAGCTGTTGGCGAGCCGCATCTGGGACGGCGAGCGGGCCAGCGGCGCCATGAACTTCATGCTGCCCAGCGGCTTCGGCACCTCGTCCAGCGCGCTGGTCGCGCTGCCGGCGGTGGAGAGGCCGGAGCTTGACCCGCTCTGGCACTTCGCCGCGGGGCCGCCGCACGAGCATCCGTGGAAGCCGGTCGCGGCATAGGTCGGGCGGAACCCCTTGGGCGGAACCCGTTGGATTGTGTTCCGGCGGCCAGCTTGCTATATCACTCATGAACTTCCATGGGCCGGCGGTCTGTTGCCGGCCCTTCTACGGTTTTGGACAATCGCACCCATGTCGAGACGCCGGCGCATCTACGAAGGCAAGGCCAAGGTCCTGTTCGAAGGGCCGGAGCCGGGCACCCTCGTCCAGTACTTCAAGGACGACGCCACCGCCGACAACAACAAGAAGGGCATCATCACCGGCAAGGGGGTGCTGAACAACCGCATCTCCGAATACCTGATGAGCCGCCTGTCGGAAATCGGCGTGCCGACGCACTTCGTGCGCCGCCTCAACATGCGCGAACAGCTCATCCGCGAGGTCGAGATCATCCCGATCGAGGTGGTGGTGCGCAACGTCGCCGCCGGTTCGCTGTCCAAGCGCTTCGGCATTCCGGAAGGCACGCCGCTGCCGCGCTCGATCATCGAGTACTATTACAAGTCGGACGAGCTGGGCTCCCCCTTCGTGTCGGAGGAGCACATCACCGCCTTCGGCTGGGCCACCCCGCAGGACCTGGACGACATGGTGGCGCTGTCCCTGCGCGTGAACGACTACCTGTCGGGCCTGTTCCTCGGCATCGGCCTGCGGCTGGTGGACTTCAAGCTGGAGTTCGGCCGGCTGTGGGAGAACGAGGACATGCGCATCGTCCTGGCCGACGAGATCAGCCCGGACAACTGCCGCCTGTGGGACATCAAGACCAACGAGAAGCTGGACAAGGACCGTTTCCGCCAGGACCTCGGCAAGGTCGAGGAAGCCTACCAGGAGGTGGCGCGCCGGCTGGGCATCCTGCCGGAAGGCGGGCCGGGGGACCTGAAGGGCCCCAAGACGATCCAGTAAGTTTCCGATCCAAACAGACCACACCACACTGTCAGCGAAGGCCAGATCATGAAGGCGAAGGTTCACGTCACCCTGAAGCGCGGCGTCCTGGATCCGCAGGGCAAGGCCATCGAGCACGCGCTGCACACCCTGGGCTTCGCGGGCGTCGACAACGTGCGCGCCGGCAAGGTCATCGAGCTGGAGCTGAAGAGCACCGACAAGGACGCCGCCCGCAAGGAGGTGGAGGCCATGTGCACCAAGCTGTTGGCCAACACCGTGATCGAAGACTACGCCATCGAGCTGGCGTAAGGTTTTCGCCCAAATTCCCTCCCCCGCCCAGCTCTTGCCGGATCTTCGATCCGGCTGACGCGGCAAGCGGATCCTTCGGATCCGCTGAGAGTGGGGGAGGGTCAGGGGTGGGGGCAAGTGTCCGCGTTGCTGGACCCTCACCCGGCCGGCCGCGCCGGCCACCCTCTCCCGGGGCGGGAGAGGGAAGAACATGACCCCCGACCATCTCGCATCCCTCGATCCGATCTTCGCCGAATGCGTCCGTGTCGGCGGGCCGCTGGTGCGCGACTTCACGCGGCCCAGCGGCTTTCCGGGCCTGCTGCGCATCATCATGGAGCAGCAGCTCTCCACCCAGGTGGCGCTCGTCCTGTGGGGCAAGCTGCAGGGCCGGCTGAACCCGGTGACGCCGGACGGTTTCCTGGCCCTTGACGAGGCGACGCTGAAGGCCTGCGGTTTCTCCGGCCGCAAGATCCTCTATGGCCGCATCCTGGCCGAAGCGGTGCTGAGCGGTTCCCTCGACCTCGACGCGCTGCACCGCATGGAGGACGAGGCCGCCATCGAGGCGCTGGTGGCATTGAAGGGCATCGGCCGCTGGAGCGCCGAGATCTACCTGATGAGCGCGCTCGACCGGCCCGACGTGTGGCCGGTGGACGACCTTGCCATCCAGATCGGCGTGCAGCGCCTCAAGGGCTGGGAGGAGCGGCCGTCCCGCGCCCGGCTGCTGGAGGTGGCGGAGCCCTGGCGCCCGTACCGCAGCCTCGCCGCGCGGCTGGTCTGGCACCACTACATCGCGCTTCAGCAACAGAAGAAGAAACAGCCGCGCTGAGAGTCCGTGGCTTACCGCCAGCTCCGGCGTTTCTGCGTCGCGGCGGCGCGGATGGCCTTCAGCGCATCGTGCGACAGGCCAATCCGGGATTGGCCGGGGCGGCGGCCGGACAGGCGCACGTCCATCACCGCGTAATCGTTCGGCGCCCGTTCGTGGAACGCCACGGACGCGGCCTCGCAGACGGCCACGCCGCGCTCGAAGTCCACCTGCCACGTCAGTTCCATGGGGGTCTCCCCAAATAAGCGACAAAAATAGTATATCAGCGAAACGAATAGTGAGTCCACGAATTTTAACCCTTTCGAAAGAGATGGCGGGCGCCAGCCTCGAATCCGCAGCCCCTTGCCATGCGGGCGCGGTATCTCTAGTGTCGCCCGCAAAAGCCCCGCCACCCCCGAGCCCGAGCGAAACCGCGCCCCCATGAAGGCTGCCGTCATCGTCTTCCCCGGCTCCAACCGCGAACGCGACGCCGTCGCCGCGCTGGAAGCCGCCTCCGGGACCAAGCCGTACGAGGTTTGGCACCGCGACACCGAACTGCCCGACGTCGACCTGATCGTCGTTCCGGGCGGCTTCTCCTACGGCGACTACCTGCGCTCCGGCGCCATGGCCGCGCACTCGCCGATCATGCGCGAGGTCAAGGCCCGCGCCGGGAAGGGCGTGCGGGTGCTGGGCATCTGCAACGGCTTCCAGATCATCACGGAGGCCGGGCTGTTGCCGGGCGCCCTGATGCGCAACGCCGGGCTGAAGTTCATCTGCCGCACCGTGACCATGCGGGTGGAGAACACCGACAGCCCCTTCACCGCCAAGTACCGCACCGGGCAGATCGTCCGCTACCCGGTCGCCCACCACGACGGCAACTACTGGGCCGACGCGGAGACGGTGAAGCGCCTGGAGGGGGAGGGCCGCGTGGCCTTCCGCTACGTCGGCGACCTGGGTCAGGCCGACCCGGCGCACAACCCCAACGGCTCCGTCAACGCCATCGCCGGCATCTTCAACGAGACGAAGACGGTGCTCGGCATGATGCCGCACCCGGAAGACGCGGTGTGCGCCCTGCACGGCAACACCGACGGCAAGCCCCTGTTCGACGGTCTGGTGGAGGCCCTGTCGTGAGCGAACCCGCCAAGAACAATGAACCCAAGGTTACCGCGGAACTCGCCGCCACCTACGGCGTGACCGCCGACGAATACAAGCTCATCCTTGAGCTGCTGGGCCGCGAGCCGACCTTCACCGAGCTGGGCATCGTCTCGGTCATGTGGTCGGAGCACTGCTCGTACAAGTCGTCGAAGGTCTGGCTGATGAAGCTGCCGACCAAGGGCCCGCAGGTCATCTGCGGCCCTGGCGAGAACGCCGGCGTGGTCGACATCGGCGACGGCGACGCCGTCATCTTCAAGATGGAAAGCCACAACCACCCGTCGTTCATCGAGCCCTACCAGGGTGCCGCGACCGGCGTCGGCGGCATCCTGCGCGACGTGTTCACCATGGGCGCCCGGCCCATCGCCAACATGAACGCGCTGCGCTTCGGCGCGCCCGACCATCCGAAGACCCGGCATCTGGTGTCCGGCGTCGTGGCCGGCATCGGCGGCTACGGCAACTGCGTGGGCGTGCCCACGGTGGGCGGCGAGACCAACTTCCACGCCGCCTACAACGGCAACATCCTGGTCAACGCGATGACCGTGGGCGTGGCCAAGGCCGACCGCATCTTCTATTCGGCGGCGGCGGGCGTCGGCAACCCGGTGGTCTACGTCGGCTCCAAGACCGGGCGCGACGGCATCCACGGCGCCACCATGGCCTCGGCCGAGTTCAGCGAGGATTCGGAGGAGAAGCGCCCGACCGTGCAGGTCGGCGACCCGTTCACCGAGAAGCTGCTGATCGAGGCCTGCCTGGAGCTGATGGCGACCGACACCATCGTCGCCATCCAGGACATGGGGGCCGCCGGCCTCACCTCCTCCTCGGTCGAGATGGCCGGCAAGGGCGGGCTGGGCATCGAGCTGGTGCTCGACGACGTGCCGATGCGCGAGGAGGGGATGACCCCGTACGAGATCATGCTCTCCGAAAGCCAGGAGCGCATGCTGATCATCCTCAAGCCGGGCAGCGAGGCGCAGGCGCGCGCCATCTTCGAGAAGTGGGAGCTGGACTTCGCGGTGATCGGCCACCTGACCGACACCGGCCGTCTGGTCATCAAGATGCACGGCAAGACTTGGTGCGACATGCCGATCGCCCCGGTCTCCAACGCGTCGCCCGTCTACGAGCGCCCGTGGGAGCCGACGCCGGCCCGCGACGAGGTGCCGGACAGCGTGTGGGACACCTGGACCCTGCCGCTGGGCGAGACGCTGGAAAAGCTCGTCGCCTGCCCCGACCTCGCCTCCAAGCGCTGGATCTGGGAGCAGTACGACAGCCTCGTGGGCGGCGACACCCGCTTCATGTCCGGTCAGGCCGACGCGGCCGTGGTCCGCGTTCCGGGCCAGACGAAGGCGGTGGCGATCACCACCGACTGCACGCCGCGCTACTGCCTCGCCGATCCCGTGCGCGGCGGCGCCCAGGCGGTGGCCGAGGCGTGGCGCAACCTGACCGCCGTCGGCGCCAAGCCGCTGGCGATCACCGACAACATGAACTTCGGCAACCCCGAGAAGCCGCGGATCATGGGCCAGTTCGTCGGCGCCATCCAGGGCATGACCGAGGCGTGCACGGCGCTCGACTTCCCGGTCGTGTCCGGCAACGTATCGCTCTACAACGAGACGAACGGCGAGGCCATCCTGCCGACCCCGGCCATCGGCGGCGTCGGCATCCTGCCCGACGCCATGCTGGCGGTGGGCGTGGCCTTCCGGAACGAGGGCGACGTCATCCTGGCGGTGGGCGAGACGACGGGCCACATCGGCCAGTCGCTGTTCCTGCGCGAGATCCTCGGCATCGAGGACGGCCCGCCGCCGCCGGTGGACCTGGCCGTGGAGAAGCGCAACGGCGACTTCGTGCGCGGCCTGATCCTGGACGGGCTGGTGGTGTCCAGCCACGACGTGTCGGACGGCGGCCTGCTGGTCGCGATCGCCGAGATGGCGATGGCCGGCGGCGTCGGCGCCCACCTCACCGGGTTCGACGGCCAGCACGCCAAGATGCTGTTCGGCGAGGACCAGGGCCGCTACGTGCTGGCCGTCCGTCCGGACGTGGCGGCGAAGGTCGAGGCGCGCGCCAAGGCGGCGGGCGTCCCGCTCAGCGTGCTCGGCCGCACGGAGGGCACCGCGCTCTCCGGCCGCGGCGGCGAGATGATCAGCATCGAGCGGCTGCGCAAGGCCAACGAGGGCTGGCTGCCGGGCTACATGGCCGCGGCGGAGTAAGAGCACCTGCCGGGTTTTCGGCTGGCGCCTCAACCCAACCCACGCTTCCAACGTGGGTTGGGTTGAGCGCAGCGAAAACCCGACGCCGTCCTCTCTCCGGAAGAGTTTCCCCATCCAACTTTTGCCCTCTCCCGGTGACAAATCGGATATCAGCGCTAAATTATGCTGCGGCGCCCGCCTGGGCGGGGCATGAGTGGATTGGCACGAGAGGGCACAGACCAATGGCGATGGAAGCCGCTGTCATCGAGAAACTGATCAAGGAAGGCATCCCCGACGCGACGGTGGAGATCGCCGACCTGCGTGGCGACGGTGACCATTACGCGGCGCTCGTCACCTCGGCGGCCTTCAAGGGCAAGAGCCGGGTGCAGCAGCACCAGATGGTGTACGCGGCACTCCAGGGAAAAATGGGCGGCGAACTGCACGCGCTGGCGCTGACCACCGCCGTGCCGGAAGGCGCTTGAGGCTTATCGGGAAAGGGTATCGAGATATGGACCAGAGTGTCGTCGAGCGCATCAAGCAGGACCTCGGCAGCAACGACGTCGTGCTCTACATGAAGGGCACGCCGGTGTTCCCGCAGTGCGGCTTCTCCGCCGCCGTCGTCCAGGTGCTGAGCCACGTGGGCGTGAAGTTCAAGGGCATCAACATCCTCGAGGATCCGGGCCTGCGCCAGGGCCTGAAGGACTTTTCCAACTGGCCGACGTTCCCGCAGCTCTACGTGAAGGGCGAGCTGGTCGGCGGCTGCGACATCGTGCGCGAGATGTACGAGTCGGGCGAGCTGCAGCAGCTCCTCAAGGAAAAGGGCGTCGCCGCCGCCGACGCGGCGTGACGCCGTCGGCCTCGGCCGAACGGACCCGAACGGACAGGGGCCCCGCCGGTGCGGGGCCCTTTTCGTTTGCGCGGTCGGAAATTCCCTCACACCGTTGCCGCGTCGCGTTCCTGGTACGCCAACGAACGGCGCTGGCGGCGCACGGCGTCCATGCGGTCGTTGAAGAGGGTGAGGCAGCGCGGCGTCGGCGGCAGGGATTCGCCGCGATGGACGGAGGCCAGGAAGTCCACCACGTCCACCAGCGCCACCGGGCCCACCGGCTTCTCGACGTAGCCGATGCCGTAGGTGCGGTACTTTTGGGCGAAGTCGACGTTGGCGGTGATGTAGACGGCCGTGGTGCCGAAGGCCTCGTGCAGCCACGCTTCCACCTTGGCGCCACAGCGCTTGTGGCCCAGGCGCAGGTCGGCGAGGGCAAGATCGGGCCGCTCCTCGCGCGTCAGCGCCTGCGCCTGGTCGAGGCTGCAGCAGATGCCGATGACGGTGTAGCCGGCGCTTTCCAACGCGTCGGCGTACGCCATCGCGATCAGCGCTTCGTCCTCGATGATCAGAATCTTCATGACGCAACCAACGCTCAACGGAACGCACACGTTCCAGGGGGGTAAGGTGGCGCCCCGACCGGACGTGTGCAATTCCGCTTTCGCGTTACCTGTTTCGAACAGGCCGCCGGAGCGGCCTATGCGTCATTCGCCGAAGACCCGTCGGAAGATCGTGTCCACGTGCTTGGTGTGATAGGCCATGTTGAACATGGGCGCCAGGTCATCCCGGCTGATGTGCCGGGTCACGTCGGCGTCGGCCAGCAGGTTGTCCAGCAACTGGCCACCCTCGGCCCACACCTTCATGGCGTTGCGCTGCACGGCGCGGTACGCGTCCTCGCGGCTCATGCCCGCCTGCGTCAGCGCCAGCAGGACGCGCTGGGAGAAGACCAGCCCGCCAAGGTCCTCCAGGTTCTTCTTCATGCGCTCGGGATAGACGACCAGCTTTTCCATCATGCCGGTGGCGCGCACCAGGGCGAAGTCCAGCGTCACGGTGGCGTCCGGGCCGATCATGCGCTCGACCGAGCTGTGGGAGATGTCGCGCTCGTGCCACAGCGCCACGTTCTCCATGGCCGGCACCACGGCGGAACGCACGAGGCGCGCCAGACCCGTGAGGTTCTCCGACAAAACGGGGTTGCGCTTGTGCGGCATGGCCGAGGAGCCCTTCTGGCCGGGGTGGAAGTACTCCTCCGCCTCGCGCACCTCGGTGCGCTGCAGGTGGCGGACCTCCACGGCCAGATTCTCCAGCGACGAGGCGATGACGCCCAGCACGGCGAAGAACATGGCGTGCCGGTCGCGCGGGATGACCTGGGTCGAGTGCGGCTCGACGCTCAGCCCCATCTTCTCGGCGACGTACTGCTCGACGAACGGGTCGATGTTGGCGAAGGTGCCGACGGCGCCGGAGATGGCGCAGGTGGCGATCTCCCGCCGCGCCGCGACCAGCCGCTCCCGCGCGCGGGCGAAGGCGGCGTAGTGACCGGCCAGCTTCAGGCCGAAGGTCGTCGGCTCGGCGTGGATGCCGTGGCTGCGGCCGATGGTGACGGTGTCCTTGTGCTCGTACGCGCGGCGCTTCAGCGCGGCCAGCAGCCCGTCCAGGTCTTCCAGCAGCAGGTCGGCCGCCTGCATCAACTGGACGGCGAGGCAGGTGTCGAGCACGTCGGACGAGGTCATGCCCTGGTGCACGAATCGCGCTTCGGGGCCGACGTATTCGGCGAGGTTGGTGAGGAAGGCGATGACGTCGTGCCGGGTCTCGCGCTCGATCTCGTCGATGCGCTCGATCTCCCACTTGCCGCGCTCCCACACCGCCTTGGCGGCGTCCCTGGGGATCACGCCCAGTTCGGCCTGGGCGTCGCAGGCGTGCGCCTCGATCTCGAACCAGATGCGGAACCGGTTCTCCGGGTCCCAGATGCGGGCCATTTCGGGGCGGGTGTAGCGGGGGATCATCGGTCTCTCCGGGCTGTCGGGTCGCGCGCGCGGTCCATATACCGGCCTGGACGGCCCAACGGCAAGCGTTCACCGCCCTCGGGGCGCCACCTCCTCGTACGAACGGCCGCGGGCGAGGTTGTCGAGGTACACGGTGGTGGGATAGGGGGCGTGATCGCGGTAGGGGCCGAACTTGAAGTACTGCACGTTGTCGAACAGCCGCAGGCCGATGCGCCCGGTGGCCCGCGCGATGCGCACGCCGTCAGCCCACACCTCGACGATGCCGTCGGACCCCAGCGACGGCCTGATGTGGTAGACCATGTCGACCCAGCGGCCGAACGGGTCTGGCAGCGGGGCGAAGCGCTCCACCGTCACGTCCCTGGCGCAGAGACCGGCCGTCGTTTCCTTCGTGGTGTGGCGGAAGCTCTCGGCATGCGATGTCAGGCCCGGCTGGTAGGCCAACAGGATGCGGCACTCGCCGCCGCCATCCTCCGGGGCGGCGTCGTTCTGGATGGTGATGTGGAAGCGGCGGTTCTTGAAACGCTGCGCCACGAAGGGGCTGGCGTCGCCCCAGCCCTTCCACTGGCCGACGACGAGGCGCACGTTGTCGTTCTCGCCCACCATGCCGTCGATGCGCATGCTGAAGCCGTACCAAACGTCGCTGCCGAAGGGCAGGCGCAGGGATTCCGCCTCCCACAGCTCGGCCCGCTCGCGGCCCTGCTCCTGGTGGGGCGCGGCGGGATTGCGCGGATCCAGGCAGCCCTTCCACGGCACGGGGCCGGCCGACGCCGCCGGCGGCGCGACGGCGTGCGGCAGCAGCGTCATGCGCAACGCCTTTCGTCCGTCGCGCACCACGTCGCCCTGCACGGTGAAGATGTTTTCCGGGCGCAGGCACGGCTGCACCGGCGACTCCAGCGGTGCCCACGCCTCGAAGTCCTCGCGGTAGGAGACGGTGTCGGCGTGCGCGGCCGCGGTGCCGATGAGGCTGGCCAGAAGGAGGGTGGCTGCAGTGCGTGTCATGGCGGATCCGGTCGATCGGTCCAGGCCGTCTTCATAGCATGGGTTGCGTTTCCGCGCGCGCGATTCGCGGATGCCGGGAGTGCGCGCCGCGCCGGTTGACGCCGTTGGTGTACGTGTCCAGTGTTGCGGGACGCGGCCGCCGGGTGGCCGCCCAACCGGGAGAGGAGCGCATGGACATCGCCGAACGGACAGAGCAGGGCGTCAGCGTCGTCGGCATCGGCGGACGGGTCGACGGCAGCACCGCGGCGGAGCTGGAGCGCCGCCTGCTGGGTGCCTTGCAGACGGGGGCGCCCCTGCTGGTCGACCTGTCGGGCCTCGGCTACATCAGCAGCGCCGGTCTGCGCTCGTTTTTGAAGGCGGCCAAGCAGGCCAAGGCGGCGGGCGTGCCGCTGGCGCTGGCCGGGCCGCAGGCCCAGGTGCGCGAGGTGTTCGAGGTCGCCGGCTTCCTGCCGCTGTTCACCGTGCACGCCGACACCGCCGCCGGCCTCGCCGCGCTGGCCGGCGCGCCGCACGTTCCGGCCTCGGCCGTGGCCGCCGCCGCCCCGGCCCCGGAGGGCAGCCACCCGACCCTGCTGGAGGAGGTGGTGCTGCTGGGCATCGACGAGGAGACCGGCGTTCCCCGGCCGACGGCGCGCAGCGTGCTCGACCTCGTGGTCGCCGGCGCGGCGCTGATGGAACTGGCGCTGCTCGGTCGCGTCGATTCGGACCTGGAGACCACGTCGGTCACCGACGCCACGCCGACCGGCGAGCCGCTGCTGGACGGCGTGCTGGCGACGCTGGCGGCCTCCGGCCCCGGCGCCACCGCCGACCGCGTGTCGGAGATCGCCGCCTACGGCGCGGAACTGCGCGAGAAGGCGCTGGACCGGCTGGTGGCGCGCGGCATCCTGCGCTGCCAGGAAGGCCGCATCCTGTGGATCTTCCGCGACCGCCGCTACCCCGTCGTCGATGGGCGCGAGCGCCGCGAGGTGCGCGCGCGCCTGCGCGACCTGCTGCTGGGCACCGACATCCCGGACGCCCGCGACGTGGTGCTGGTGTGTCTGGTGGACGCCTGCGGCCTGTTCGGCGCCGTGCTGAACGACGAGGAGTTCACCAGGGCCAAACCGCGCATCGCGCAGATTCGCCGCATGGACCTGATCGGCCAGGAGGTCGAACGCTCCATCGTGCAGATCGAGGCGGCCATCGCGCGGTCGATGCTGCCGGTGTAAGCGCCGCTTGCCCCCTCCCGGCCGCTCTCGCGGACGGGAGGGGGCAAGACCTACATCAACCCCAGCGCCTTGAAGCTGGCGTGCTTGCCTTTGCCGACGACGATGTGGTCGTGCACGGTGATGCCGACGGCATCGGTGGCGCGGATGATCTCCTTGGTCATGTCGACGTCGGCGCGGCTGGGGCTGGGGTCGCCCGACGGGTGGTTGTGCACCAGGATGACCGCCGTGGCGCCCAGCTCCAGTGCGCGGCGGACCACCTCGCGCGGATAGACGGGGGTGTGGTCCACGGTGCCGCGCTGCTGCACCTCGTCGGCGATCAGCGTGTTCTTGCGGTCGAGGAACAGCAGGCGGAACTGCTCCGTCGTCTCGTGCGCCATGGCCGCCGTGCAATAGTCCATCAGCGCGTTCCAGGAACCCAGCACCGGGCGTTTCATCACCTCCTGCCGCATGGCGCGCAGCGCGCACGCCCCCACGGCGCGCACGGTGGCGACGCGGGCGTCGCTGTTCAGCGCCACCTCGCCCGCCTTGAGGCCGCGCAGCTTCTCCGGCGGCGCCTGCACGGCGTTCCACAGCCCCCCGAAGGTCTGGATCAGCATCTTCGCCAGCGGCTTCACGTCCTTGCGCGGTTCGACGGCGAACAGAACCATCTCCAACAGCTCGTAGTCCTGCAGCGCGTCGGCGCCGCCGGCCAGGAAGCGGGCGCGCAGCCGGTCGCGGTGGCCGTGGTAGTGCGGGTCGTCCTCATCGCCCCCGGACGGCGCACCCACAGGCGTGACGAGGCCCGGCAGGGGCGCCTCCATCAGCGTGCCCGTGGCGGTGGTGGATCTGCGCTTGCGGCGGTTCGCCTCGGCCATGGGTGTCCCGGAATTGCATGCGTGCGTGTGGGCGCACTATAGCGCGCTCGCGTGCGGGTTGTCAGGCGCCCGTACGAACGGGATGTGGACAAACGCTCGTTGCCGGCGGCAACAATATCGGCCCATCAGACGGAGCGTTCGTGCACCCATGGCCCTGTCCGACCTGACCGCCATCAGCGACAACCTGTACAACGAGGCCGCGCGCCTGAGCCGCGCCGTGTACGAGAGCGAGACGGCGAAGGCCTTCGCCCACGCGCCGGGCTGGACGCCGCTGACGGCGGCCGACCTGCCGGTCGGCACCGGCACGCTGAACAATGGCCTGTTCGAAAACCAGAACGGCAACGCGCTGGTGGCGGCGGCCGTGGTGGACGGCAAGCGGACGCTGGCCATCGCGTTCCGCGGCAGCGACGAGCGCGAGGACTGGATCCAGAACTTCCGCAACATCGACGAGCATGCGGCCAATTTCACCGGCCTGCTCGGCGCCGCGGACGCGCTGGTGGCGCAGGGGCAGTTCGACCAGGTGCTGCTGACCGGACACAGCCTGGGGGGCGCCACCACGCAGGTGTCGATGAACGGCCTGCCGCACGCGCCGCAACTGATCGGCGTCACCTTCGGCTCGCCCGGTTCCACGACGGGCGGGGCGGATGACCGGCTGGTCAATTTCCGCGTCGCCAACGACCCCATCCCCTGGCTGGGGGAGCACCGTGCGGACATCGCCGACTATGTCCGTTCGCTGCCGCCGGCCGGGCAGGCGGTGGTGGCCGGGCGCGTGGCGAACGTCATCCAGGAGGACCCGCCGCTCACCGGGCAGGACGTCCTCGCCACGCTGCCCTACATGACGACGAACTACGCGCTGCGCGGCGCGCTGGTCGAACTGCCGGGCTCCGGTGGGGTGCCGCTGCCGACCTCGTTCTCGCTCGACGTCACCGACAAGCTGGACTACTCGCGGCACGGCATCAACCTGTACCAGACCTTCATGCCGACGCGCACCACCGGCACCGACGCGGGCGAGAGCTTCGCCGGCAGCGCCGCCATGGACGACCATTTCGGCTACGGCGGCAACGACACCCTGTCGGGCCAGGGCGGCAACGACGCGCTGTATGGCAACCTGGGCGACGACCTGCTGTTCGGCGGCGACGGCGATGACTGGATGCACGGCGGCCAGGGCGGCGACGCGGTGGAAGGCGGTGCCGGCAACGACCAGCTCTATGGCGGGCTGGCGGGCGATACGGTTTCCGGCGGGGCCGGGGCCGACACGCTGTTCGGCGGGCAGGGCGGCGACGCGCTGCTGGGCGGCGACGGCAACGACGTGCTGTGGGGAAACCTGGGCGACGACACGTTGACCGGTGGTGCCGGTGCCGACCGCTTCGGCTTCGGCGCCAACAGCGGCGCCGACGTGGTGGCCGACTTCGATGGTGCCTCCGGCGACCGCATCCAACTGGCCGGCGGGCTCACCGTCACGCTGCAGACCGGCGCGGCTGGCGTGGCGGTGCTCGACCTCGGCAACGGCAACACGGTGACCCTCACCGGCGTCCGCGCCGACCAGTTCAGCAGTGCATGGATGGTGTGAGCCGGTTTCTCCCTCCCGCGCTTCCGGTGCGGGAGGGCGCGCCCGCACGCCGCTCCTCCATCGCCTGATTTTTCCTCTCCCACGGTTTCGATTCGCCCCCGAAACGCTTGCGGGCGCGCGCGGGGTTGGGCACACTCGCGGGCGGCTGCGTCCACGGGGGGAACATGGCGCGGAACCTGAAGGCTCTGGGGTTGTGGCGCACCGTGCTGGTCGAGAGCGTCCGGCGGGACGGCCCCGACCTGTCCGCGCGCCAGATGGCCATCGTTCTGCAGGTCTACCTGACCGATCCGCCGCACACCGTGCGCGGCCTCGCCAAGACGCTGAACATCTCCAAGCCGGCCGTCACCCGCGCGCTCGACCGCCTCTCCGTGCTGGGCTTCGTCAAGCGCAAGCGCGACACCGAGGACAAGCGCAACGTGCTGGTCCAGCGCACGGTCAAGGGTTCGGTCTTCCTCTCCGACTTCGCCGAGCTGGTGATCCGCTCCGGCTGCGTGACGGCGGAGGACATGGAGACCGTCCGCGCCGAGGAAGCCCTGGCCGTCGCCGCCAAGGCGCGGCTGGAGGCCGAACTGCGCACAAAAATGAGCCCGAGCCCGGTGGCATGACCGCCCCGCTCGACCCGCGCCGCCATCCCTACCGCCCCGACCTCGCCGCCACCCACCTGCAGGGGCAGGTGGAGGCCGAACGTTTTGTCGCGGGTGCGCCGCACCGCGTGCGCACCGGCGTGGCCGGCCTGCGCGGCAGCCCGGACGCGTCGGCCACGCAGACCTCTCAGGTGCTGTTCGGCGAGACCTTCACCGTCTACGACCGGCAGGGCAACTGGGCCTGGGGCCAGTGCGGCACCGACGGCTACGTCGGCTGGGTGCATGCGCAGTCGCTGCGTTCCGACGTCGCCTCTCCCACGCACGTGGTCACCGCGCTGCGCAGCTTCCTGTTTCCCGAGCCCGACCTGAAGACGCCGCCGCGCGACGCCATCCCGCTGGGCGCCCCCGTCACCGTGCTGCGCGAGGAGAACGGGTACATGGCGCTGGCCGGCGGCGGCTGGCTGTACGGCAAGCACCTCGCCCCGCTGGACAGCGCCGAACCGGATTTCGTCGCCACGGCCGAGCGGCTTCTGGGCGTGCCCTACCTGTGGGGCGGGCGTTCGCCGCTGGGGATCGACTGCTCGGGGCTGGTGCAGCTTGCCCTGCTGCGCGCCGGGCTCGCCTGCCCGCGCGACAGCGACATGCAGCGCGCCGAGGTGGGCGAACTGCTCTCCACCGACGGCAAGGGTGTCGCCTACCGCCGCGGCGACATCGTGTTCTTCCCCGGCCACGTCGGCTTCATGCTGGACGGCGCGCGGATGCTGCACGCCACCGCCTTCACCATGACGGTGACCGTCGAGCCGCTGGAGGACGTGGTCCTGCGCGTCGACCCCACCCGTGCGGGCGGCATCCTGGCGGTGCGGCGGCTGTGAACGCGGTGAAGCCCAACGTCTACGTCGGCGCCACGCACACCCGGTTGCGGCCGTTGCGCTTCGCCTCGTAGAGCGCGCCGTCGACGCGGACCAGCGCGCGCTGCAGCGATTCGCCCTCCGCCAGCGCCGCCAGACCCATGCTGACGGTCATGGTGAAGGAGTGCCCCACGGCGTGCACGGCCATCTGCGCCACCGCCAGCCGCACCCGTTCGGCCACCGCCAAGGCGTCCGGGGCCAGGGTTTCCGGCAGCAGGATCAGGAATTCCTCGCCGCCGATGCGGCCGATGGTGTCGGTCTCCCGCAACTGCCGGCGCAACACGGTGATCAGCCGGCGCAGCGTCTCGTCTCCGGCCGTATGCCCATAGGTGTCGTTGATCGACTTGAAGTGGTCGACGTCCAGGCTGAGCAGCACCACCGGGTGGCGGTAGCGGTGGGCGCGCATGATCTCGCGCTCGGCCAGCTCCATGAAGTGGCCGCGGTTGGCCACGCCGGTCAGCGTGTCGGTGGTCGCCAGCCGGGCCAGCTCGCGCTCCGCCGCCTTCTGCTTGGTGACGTCGCGGCCGGCGGCGAGGATGCCGCCGATCTCGCCGGCCGGGTTGCGGTAGACCGAGATGTTGAACAGCAGCTCCGTCACCGTGCCGCAGGCCTGGCGCATGGACAGCGGGAAGTCGCGCAGCACCCCGTGATCGAGCGCCGTCTCCAGCCCGGCCGCTGCCTGCTCCGGCTGGGTGAAGTGGTCGACGAAGCCGGAGCCGATCAGGGCGTCGCGCGCCGTGCCGGTCACCTGCTCGGCGGCCGCGTTGACGCCGGTGATGGTGCCCTTGGTGTCGATGGTGATGAACGGATCGATGCTCGCCTCGATCAGGCTGCGCGCGTAGTCCGCCATCTCGCGCAGGCGGTTCTCGCGCACCACCGTGGCGGTGACGTCGGTGACCTGGACAAGGCACAGCGTGCCGCCGTCGCGGGCGGCCGTCGTGCGGATCGGGCGGACGACGGTCGACTGCTCCACCGGCGCGCCGCGCCGCACCGACCCGCCGGGCTGCGCGGTGAACAGCGGGAAGGGACGTGGGTGCAGGTTGTGCGACAGGATCGTCGGCAGGCCGGAGCGCAGCGCCATGCGGACCGACTGCTCGATCCGCGTGCCGGCCAGATGCGGGAACAGCCCGGCCAGCGTCCGGCCGACCGCTTCGGCCTCGGCGATGCCCGAGCGCTCCGCCATCCAGGCGTTCCACAGCACGATGCGCTCGTTGGCGTCGAGCAGGATCACCCCGCAGTTGAGCGCGCCCAACAGGCCGGCGCAGGCGTCGTACCGCATGGGAACTACTCCCGCCCCACGGCGCGCAGGCAGGCGGCCACCAGTTGGCGGAAGCGTTCGACGCCGACCACGTCCATGACGAACATCAGGTAGCCGCTGACGTCGTCGCTGCGGATCAGGAAGCGGATGTGCAGGAACAGCACGACCGAGTCGTCGGCCCCGCCGCCGCCCTCGCGCGGCCGGGCCGCCGCGAACAGGTCGCGGTTGACCTCGTTGGTCAGGCTGGGAAGCGACGACACCACCTCCGTCTGGAGGAAGTTGCCGATGGTGCCCAGGCAGGCGTTGAGGATGATGTTGCCGATCTCCAGCAGGGTTTCCTGCGCCAACTCGGTGATCTCCTGCACCGGATAGGTGCCGCCCAGGACGGAGCGCACGATGTGCAGGCTCTTGGCCTCCGGGAACACCAGGGCCGCGACGCCGGCCAGCGCGCCCTCGAAGCTCTGCGTGATGCCGGTGGCGCGGTCGCTGGTCAGCCGCGCCAGCGCCGCCACCGCCACGTCGCGCGACATCACCTCGACCGAGGGGACGGACAGGGTGATCTCCTCGCCGATCATCTGGCTGAAGGCGGCCGCCGCCTGCCCGACGCCGAGGTTCATCAGCTCGGTGACGACGTCGCGCTCGTCATCGGTCAGCTCGATCATGGCCGGGCTCTTCAGCCGGCGCCGAGCAACGCCAGGATCTGCTCTTCCTTGGCTGGCTTGCGCAGGAACGACAGGCCACGCTGGCGCGCGCGGTCGGACAGCGCGTCCTGCACGTTGGCGGTGACCAGCGTGATCGCCGCGGTGCATCCCGCCGCGCGGATCTTCTCCGCCACGGTCAGCCCGTCGTCGCCCGGCATGTTGTAGTCGAGCAGGATGTGGTCGGCCGAGAGGCCGCCCAGGATGCCCAGCGCCTCCTCGCCGTTGGCCGCCTCGGCGACGTGCCAGTCGGGGAAATGCTGCTCGACGATGCGGCGCAGGGACAGGCGGGCGAAGCGGCTGTCGTCGACGATGAGGATGGACTTCGGCATGGGGATCCTGATGAGCGGCGGCGGCGGGGGAAACGTCATCCGAATGCTTGCATTTTAGTAGAAATCTTTGAATTGGGAAATGATTTCCCTGTTGGTGCTACACCGTGATGAACCAGCCGGCGTTGACCTGCATCATGCCCACGCCGACCAGCGTCACGTCGTCGGCGCCGAAGCCGATCACGGCGTTGCCGGCCGTGTCGGCCGACAGCGACCATCCCATGCCCGCCGGCAGGCCCAGGCGATCGCCCTCGGTCCAGTTGAAGTCGGTGATCACGTCGTGGCCGATGCCGCGTCCGATGATGAAGACGTCCGCACCCGCACCGCCGGCCATGGTGTCGTTGCCCAGGTTGCCCGCCAGCCGGTCGTTGCCGGCGTCGCCGAACAGGGCGTCGTTGCCCTGGCCGCCGTACAGCGTGTCGCCGCCCTGGCCGCCGGCCAGCAGGTCCGCCCCGTCGCCGCCGAACAGGAGGTCGTCGTCGCCCCCGCCGAACAGGGCGTCCGCGCCCGCCCCGCCGGACAGCACGTCGTCGCCCGTGTTGCCGTAGAGCTGGTCGTTGCCGCTGCCACCCGTCGCCGTGTCGTTGCCCGCGCCGGCATGGACCACCACGGCCGCGGTGTTCCCGGCGCAGGCGACGCTGTCGTTGCCGTCCCCGGCGAACACGGTGTCGGCCCCGGCCGCGCCGATGATGGTGTCGGCCCCGGCCCCGCCGTACAGCAGGTCGGCGCCGTCGCCGCCGTCCAGCCGGTCGTTGTCCTGATTGCCGTACAGCACGTCGGCGCCCGCACTCCCGGACAGCACGTCGTTCCCTTCGCCGCCGAAGGCCTGCGCGCCCTGGGGGCCGCCGATCACGATCACGTCGTTCCCGGCCAATCCGGAGATGGTGTCGGTACCGCCGTCGCCGAGGATGGTGTCGCCGGCGCTGGTGCCGATGATCAGCTCCGCTCCCCCCGATCCGTTGTAGGGGGTTCCGGCGATGACGAAGACGGGTGTGGGCATGGCCTCGCTCGCACGCGGGGGCGGGGACGGAAAGGGCTCCTGCCGCCGGACGCGTTCGGACGTGTTTCTAGCATCTTCCGCGTGCGAGTCAAAGGAAGTTGCCGAATGGTTAATGTTGCCCGGTCGAAGCGGCCCCCATCACCGCCCCGTCACAAATCCGGACGGACAAGCCGCCAGTGAAACAATCCGCCGGAACGGCGCAGATTCTTGGGACTCGGGCTGCCGACTTGGCCGGCCGGCCGTGCTGCGCTGCAAGACTTTCCGGCGCTCAGTAGCCGCGGGTGCGGTCCACGACGCTGGTCAGGGGCAGGCCGGCGCGGTGGCGGCGGATCGACTCGGCCACATGGTCGGCGGTCTGCGAGGGATGGGTGATGCCGGCCACGTGCGGCGTGACGTGGATCTTTGGGTGGCTCCAGAACGGGTGCCCCGGCGGCAGTGGCTCCTCGGCGAAGACGTCGAGGCTGGCCCCGGCCAGATGGCCCGAATCGAGCGCCGCCAGCAGGTCCGCCTCCACCAGATGACCGCCGCGCGCGGCGTTGATCACCACGGCCCCCGGCGGCAGGGTGGCGAACAGCTTGCGGTCGAGGATGCCGCGCGTCGACCCGGTGAGCGGCAGCAGGCAGACGAGCAGGTCGCTGCGCGCCAGCAGCGCCACCAGCCCGTCCTCGCCGTGCACCGTCTCGATGCCGTCCAGCGGCTTGGGCGTGCGGCTCCACCCCGCCACGTCGAAGGCGAGTTGCTTGAGCGCGCGCGCCGCCGCCTCCCCCAGCACGCCCAGGCCCAGGATGCCGACGCGCACCTCCGCCGCCGGGCGGTGGCCCAACTGCTCCCAAACGCCGGCGCGCTGCTGCGCCACGTAGGCGTCCAGCTTGCGCTGCCAGCGCAGCACCTGCATGACGACCCAGCCCGCCATGTCGTCGGTCAGGCCGGGCGAGACCATGCGCACCAGCGGCACGTCGGGCAGGGTGGGGTCCTGCAGCAGCGGCTCCACGCCTGCGCCCAGCGACAGCACCAGCTTCAGGTTCGGCAGGCCGGCCAGCATGCCCGCCGGCGGCTTCCAAACGAGGGCGTAGGCGATGTCGGCCGGATCGCCGACGTCGGGCCAGACGCGCACCTCCAGGTCGGGCAGGCGCGCCTTCAGCTCGGCCTTCCAGGCGTCGGCGTCGTCGTGGGCGGAACAGAACAGCAGCGTCATGGTGCCAGATCCTTGCGCGCCAGCATGGTTTCCTCCATGTCGTGTGTCATCCCCGCTCGCCCAAGCTCTCCGGTTGGTGATCGTGCCGCGCCTGATCCTCCTGAACAAGCCTTATGGCGTGCTGCCGCAGTTCACCGACCGCGAGCAGGGGCGGCCGACCCTGGCCGACCACGTGCCGGTCAAGGGCGTCTACCCCGCCGGCCGGCTCGACCGCGACAGCGAGGGGCTGCTGGCGCTGAGCGACGACGGCGCGCTGATCGCCCGCATCGCCGACCCTCGCCACAAGTTGCCCAAGACGTACTGGGCACAGGTGGAAGGCGTGCCGACGGACGAGGCGCTGGAGCGGCTGCGGCGCGGCGTGGAACTCAACGACGGGCCGACGCTGCCGGCCGGCGCGCGGCTGATGGCGGAACCGGCCGGCCTGTGGCCGCGCGACCCGCCCGTGCGCTTTCGGGCATCCATCCCCACGGCGTGGATCGAACTGACCCTGCGCGAGGGCCGCAACCGCCAGGTGCGCCGCATGACGGCGGCCGTGGGCTTTCCCACGCTGCGCCTGATCCGCTGGGCCATCGGCGACTGGACGCTGGACGGTCTGGCGCCCGGCGCGTGGCGGGAGGTGCCCGTCCCGCCAGCCTCGCGTGCCGGCCGGCGGCCGGCGCGGGGTTAAGTCCGCACCGCGTCCGTCTTCACCGCCTCCAGGTTCAGCGCGGCGGCCAGCAGCGCGCGGGTGTATTCCTGCTGGGGCGCGTCGAAGATCTGCCTGGTCGGGCCCTGCTCCACGACCTTGCCGTCCTTCATGACGATGACGTGGCTGGAGAGCGCCCGCACCACCCGCAGGTCATGGCTGATGAACAGGTAGGCGAGGTTGTGGCGCGCCTGCAGATCGCGCAGCAGGTCGACGATCTGCGCCTGCACCGACATGTCCAGCGCCGAGGTCGGCTCGTCCAGCACCACGAAGCGCGGCTTCAGCGCCAGCGCGCGGGCGATGGCGATGCGCTGGCGCTGGCCGCCGGAGAATTCGTGCGGGTAGCGGTGCCGGCTCTCGGCGTCCAGGCCCACCTCCTCCAGCGCCTGGGCGATCATGGCGTCGCGTTCGGTGGACGAGCCGATGCCGTGGATCTTCAGCCCCTCGCCGATGATCTGGCCGATCGACATGCGCGGGCTCAAGGATCCGTAAGGGTCCTGGAAGACCACCTGCATCTGCCGGCGCATCGGGCGCATGCGCGCCGTCTGCCAGCCCTGGATGTCGGTGCCGTCGAAGCGGATGGCGCCCTGGCTGGCGTGCAGGCGCAGCAGCGCCAGCCCCAGCGTCGTCTTGCCGGAGCCGGACTCGCCCACCACGCCCACCGTGTGCCCGGCGCGCACGGCCAGCGATACGCCGTCCACCGCGCGCACATGGTCCACGGTGCGGCGGAGCAGCCCCTTCTTGATCGGGAAGTAAACCTTCAGGTCGTTGGCCGCCATGACCTCCGGCGCGTCGGCGGGCGGGGTGAGCGGGTCGCCCTTCGGCTCGGCCGCCAGCAGTTTCTGCGTGTAGGGATGGCGGGGGCGGTCGAACAGGTCGGCCACCGCCGCCTGCTCGACGATCTCGCCCTTGTTCATCACGCACACGCGGTCGGCCATCTTGCGCACGATGCCCAGGTCGTGGGTGATCAGCAGCAGCGCCATGCCGAAGCGCTTCTGCAGGTCCTTCAGCAGTTGCAGGATCTGCGCCTGGATGGTGACGTCCAGCGCCGTGGTGGGTTCGTCGGCGATCAGCAGGTCCGGCTCGTTGGCCAGCGCCATGGCGATCATCACGCGCTGGCGCTGCCCGCCCGACAGCTCGTGCGGGTAGGCGCCCAGGCGCTGCTCCGGGTTGGGGATGCCCACCAGCCGCAGCAGTTCCAGCGTGCGGGCGCGGGCCTTGGCGGCGTCCAGCCCCTTGTGCAGGAACAGCGTCTCGTTAACCTGCCGCTCGATGGTGTGCAGCGGGTTCAGCGAGGTCATCGGTTCCTGGAAGATCATGGCGATGCGGTCGCCGCGCACCTCGCGCAACACCCGCTCCTCCGCGCCCATCAGCGGCGTGCCGTTGAACTCGATGGAGCCGGACGGATGCCGCGCCATCGGGTAGGGCAGGAGCTGGAGGATGGACAGCGCCGTCACCGACTTGCCCGACCCGGACTCGCCGACCAGCGCCAGCGTCTCGCCCTTGGCGATGTCGAAGGACACGCCCCGGACGGCCGGGGTGGCGCCGAACGACACCGACAGGTCGCGCACGGAGAGGAGTTCAGTCATGGTGCCGTCCCCGCATCGTTTCCCGCATCGTCCTGGGCATCATTCCGCCGCCTTCTTCGCTGCCGCTGCGGTCGCCGGCGCCTCGTTGGCGGCACCACCGGTGTTGAGCTGGGCGATGGTCTTGCGCGGGTCGAAGGCGTCGCGCACCGCCTCGCCGATGAAGATCAGCAGGCTCAGCATCAGCGCCAGCACGAAGAACGCCGTCAGGCCCAGCCAGGGCGCCTGCAGATTGGCCTTGCCCTGCGCCAGCAGTTCGCCCAGCGAGGGTGAGCCCGGCGGCAGGCCGAAGCCCAGGAAGTCCAGCGCCGTCAGCGTGGTGATGGAGCCGTTCAGGATGAACGGCAGGAAGGTCAGCGTCGCCACCATGGCGTTGGGCAGCACGTGGCGGACCATGATGTGCGCGTCCGTGGCGCCCAGCGCACGGGCGGCGCGCACATAGTCGAAGTTGCGCGCCCGCAGGAACTCCGCCCGCACCACGTGGACCAGCGCCGTCCACGAGAACAGCAGCAGCAACCCCAGCAGCCACCAGAAGTTCGGCGTCACCACGCTGGACAGGATGATCAGCAGGAACAGCGTCGGCAGGCCCTGCCAGATCTCGATGAAGCGCTGGAACAGCAGGTCGGTCAACCCGCCGAAATAGCCCTGGATCGCCCCGGCGATGACGCCGATGACCGAGGAGAACAGCGTCAGCGTCAGCCCGAACAGCACCGAGATGCGGAAGCCGTAGATCAGGCGCGCCACCACGTCGCGGCCCTGGTCGTCGGTGCCCAGCCAGTTCTCCGCCGACGGCGGGGCCGGGGCGGGGACGGGCAGGTTGTAGTTGATGGTGCGGTAGGAATAGCGGATCGGCGGCCAGATGGCCCAGCCCTTCTCGTCGATGAGTTGCTGGACGTAGGGGTCGCGGAAGTCGGTGTTCGTCTCGAACTCGCCGCCGAAGGTCGTCTCCGGGTAGTCGCGCACGACGGGCACATAGTAGTTCCCGTCGTACCGCACCAGCAGCGGGCGTTCGTTGGCGATGAACTCGGCGAACAGCGTCACCAGGAAGAGCGCCAGGAAGATCCAGAACGACCAGTAGCCGCGCCGGTTGGCGCGGAAGTTGGCGAGGCGGCGGGCGGTGAGCGGCGTCATGGGCTCAGGTCCTCCGCGCTTCGAAGTCGATGCGCGGATCGACCATCATGTAGGTGACGTCGCCCACCAGGTTCATGATCAGGCCCAGCAACGTGAAGAAGTACAGCGTGGCGAACATGACGGGATAGTCGCGGTTGATCGCCGCCTCGAAACCCAGCAGGCCCAGCCCGTCCAGCGAGAAGATCACCTCGATCAGCATGGCGCCGGTGAACAGGATGCCGATGAAGGCGCCGGGGAATCCGGCGATGACGATCAACATGGCGTTGCGGAACACGTGCCCGTACAGCACCCGCCGCTCCGTCAGGCCCTTGGCGCGGGCGGTGACCACGTACTGCTTGTTGATCTCCTCCAGGAAGGAGTTCTTGGTGAGCATGGTGAGGCCGGCGAAGCCGCCGATCACCAGCGCCGTCACCGGCAGCGTGATGTGCCAGAAGTAGTCCAGGATCTGCCGGTACCATGGCAGCTCCGACCAGTTGTCGGAGACGAGGCCGCGCAGCGGGAACCAGTCCAGGTAGCGTCCGCCCGCGAACACCACGATCAGCAGCACGGCGAACAGGAAGCCCGGAATGGCGTAGCCGACGATGACGACGCCGGACGTCCACACGTCGAACGGCTGCCCGTCGCGCACCGCCTTGGCGATGCCCAGCGGGATCGACACCAGATAGACCAGCAGCGTCGTCCACAGCCCCAGCGAGATCGATACCGGCAGCTTGTCGAGCACAAGGTCCACCACCCGCTGGTCGCGGAAGTACGACTTGCCGAAATCGAACACGACGTAGTTGGAGATCATGTGCACGAAGCGTTCGTGCAGCGGCTTGTCGAAGCCGAACTCGCGCTCCAGTTGCTTGATGAACTCCGGGTCGAGGCCGCGCGCACCGCGGTAGCGGCTGGTCTCGTTGCCGCCGCCGGCCGCCTGTCCCTGTTGCTGGGCGGCGGCGCCCGCGTCGCCGGTGCCGGTGCCGCCGATGCGCGCGGTGGCCTCCACCGCCGTGCCCTGCACGCGGGCGATCATCTGCTCGATCGGGCCGCCGGGGGCGATCTGCACGATCAGGAAGTTGATGACCATGATCCCGAACAGCGTCGGCACGATCAGCAGCAGGCGGCGGACGATGTAGGCCAGCATGCGCGGGTGTCCTCACTCTTCCGGGGGCGCCATCATGCGCGGATAACGACGCACGGACCAGCCGCCGCGTCCCCCCTTCACGGCGTAGCCCGAAGGAACGGCGGCGCGGACGATCTTTCGAATCTGCACTTAGCCCGCGCGCGTGGCGATATCAAGGCACGGCGTGCCGAACGCCGCCCCGGCCCCGGCCGCGTCCGGCCCGCCGATCTGCGCAATGTCGAACGGCGTCGTCTGGTAGATCTGGTTGATCCAGTTCGAGAAGAGCAGATGCGCGTGGCTTCGCCACCGGTTCGGGGGAGTCCGCGCCGGATCATCCCCCGGAAAATAGTCGTGGGGGAGCGGCACCTCCTCGCCCCTGGCGACGTCCCGGAGATACTCGTTCCGCAACGTATCCGAGTCGTATTCGATGTGGTTGAACATGTGCAGCGACCGGTGGCTCGGGTCTTCCAGCAGGCAGAGCCCGACCTCCGGCGAGTCCATGAGCACGCGGATGCCGCTGCCGGGCGGAATGTCCTCGCGGCGCACCTCGGTCCAGCGCGACACCGGGATGGCGAAATCGTCCGAGAAGCCGCGCAGATAAGGCGATGCGGGCGCCAGATTGCGGTGCCGGTAGACGCCGAAGGCCTTTGCCGGCAGGACATGCTTCGGGACGCCATGGAAATAATGGACGGCCGCCTGCGCCGCCCAGCAGATGTTGAGGCAGGAATGGACGTGGCTTTGCGTCCATTCGAAGACGGCGCACAGCTCGTCCCAGTACGAGACGTCTTCGAACGGCAGCTTTTCGACCGGCGCGCCCGTGATGATGAACCCGTCGAATTTTTCGCGGCGCGCGTCCTCCCACGCCCTGTAGAAGACCGCCATGTGATCCGCGGACGTGTTGCGCGGCACATGGCGGGAGATCCGGATCAGGGAGAGTTCGACCTGCAGCGGCGTGGCCCCCAGCAGCCGGGCGATCTGGGTTTCGGTCCGGATCTTGTCGGGCATCAGGTTGAGAAGCCCGATCCGCAACGGCCGGATGTCCTGCCGAACGGCGTCGGTTTCGCGCATGATCGTGACGCCTTCGGCCTGAAGCGCCACGCAGGCGGGCAGATCATCGGGAATCTTGATGGGCATTGGCCGTCTTCCTCTGCGTTCAGCACATCGAGCAGAGCAGACGTCATGGCTTGACCCGTTTGGTTGCCGGTTCGGCCACATCCCCCTTTGGGGCGCCACCTTGCTCGGGAAGCAGGTTGGCGTTGAGCGTCTGCTCAACTCTTGATGTGCGGGGCAGTCTATACGGCACACGGATGGTTTGGCAACAACGGCCGGGCCTGGGCCTTCTCCCTCACCGCCCCAGCTTCGCCGCCTTCGCCGGGTCCACCCACCAGGACACAGGGAAACCGGTGTTGCGGAAGCCCATGTCGTACTTGGCGTTCGTCGAAGGCCAGCCGAACCTGTCCCACGCCGCCACCCAGGTCTCCGGGTTGTACCAGTGCGGCACCATGTAATGGCCCCACAGCAGCACGCGGTCCAGCGCGCGGGTGGCGGCCTGCAGCGTCTCCAGCTCCCTGGCGGCGATGATCGTCTCGATCAGCGCGTCGGCCACCGGATCCTTGATGCCGGCGTAGTTGGCCGAGCCCGGAACGTCGGCGGCGGCCGAGCCGAAGTAGCTGCGCAGCTCGGTTCCCGGCGGGCTGAAGAAGTTGAAGTTGGCCACCACCACGTCGAAATCGAAATCGTCGGTCAGCTTCTCGTACTGCGCGGTGTCGACGATGCGCAGGTTGGCGTCGATGCCCACGCGGCGCAGCGTCTCGACGTAGGGCTGGACGACGCGGGTCAGCGTGCCGCTGCCGTCCAGGAACTCCACGCGCATCGGCTCGCCGGTCTTCGCGTTGAGCAGCTTGCCGTCCTTCAGCTCCCACCCGGCGGCCTTGAACAGGCGTAGCGCCTCGCGCTGGTTGGCGCGGTTGTTGCCGGTGCCGTCCGTCTTCGGCAGCTCGAACGCCTTGCTGAACACCGCGTCGGGCAGTTTGCCGCGATGGGGTTCCAGAAGGGCCAGTTCCTCCGGCCCCGGAGGGCCCTTGGCGCCGTAGTCGGAGTTGGGGAAGTTGGAGGTGGTGCGGCGGTACTGGCCGTACAGCAGGGTCTTCTGGACCCATTCGAAGTCGAAGAGCTGGCCGAAGGCCTCGCGCACCCGCGGGTCGGCGAACTTGGCGCGGCGCGTGTTGAAGCGGAAGCCCTGGGCGCCCAGCGGCAACTCGCTGGCGATGGCGCGCTTGACGACGCGGCCGTCCGCCGCGGCCGGGAAGTCGTAACCGATGGTCCAGCGCTGCGCCCGGTTCTCCAGGCGGACATCGTAGGCGCCGCCCTTGAACGCCTCGAACATCACGTCGTCGTCGCGGTAGAAGTCGACCTTCACCGTGTCGAAGTTGTAGAGGCCGCGCGCCGTGAACAGGTCGCGGCCCCAGTAGTCCGCCACCCGCTCGTAGGTGATGGAGCGGCCGGGATCCACCGTCTTGATCCGATAGGGGCCGGAGCCCAGCGGCGCCTCCAGCGTCGTCTTGGCGATGTCGCGCCCCTCGGCCGCCCACCAGTGCCGGGGCTGCGGCGCCATGGACAGGCCGAAGTCGATGATCGGCTTGATCTCGCCGGTGGTCTTCAGCGTGATCTTCACCCGCTGCGGGTCCAGCGCCTCGACCGTCGCCACCTTGTCCAGGAAGGATTTGATGAAGGGCGCGCCGTGCGCCTGGATGGCGTCCCAGGTGAACACGACGTCGTCGGCCGTCACCGGCCGTCCGTCGTGCCAGCGTGCGCTGGGCCGCAGGTGGAAGACGGCCCAGCCGTGGTCATCCGGCACCTCGACGCTTTCGGCCAGCGCGCCATAGGCGGCGTCCAGCTCCCAGCCGGAACTCGCCATCAGCGTGTCGGAGATCAGCCCCAGCGTGCGCGGCCGCACGCCGCGCAGGATCAGGGGGTTCAGGCTGTCGAACGTGCCCGGCGCCGCCATGGCGAGCGGACCGCCCTTGGGCGCGTCCGGGTTGGCGTGCGGCAGGTGCGCGGTCTCCGGCCCGAACATCGGCGCGCCGAACTGGCGCAGCGCGTGCGTCCGGGTGGCGTCCGCCTGCGCGGGCGCGGCCAGCAGCAGGAGCGTGGCGAGCGCGGGGAGCAGGCGCATCGCAGGCCCCTTACGCCTTGTCGTCGTCATCCTCCAGGTCGTCCTCGTCCTCCTCGAACTCGGGCGCCAGGATCAGCTCGAACAGCGCCTCGTAGCGGCGGTCGCTGCGCAGCAGCTTCTTGAAGGCCTTGCCGTGCTTGATGTCCTCCTGCAGCCACTGTTCGGCGGCGGCGGCGTGTTCGTCATGGGCGGACAGAAGGTACAGCGCGGCCTGCTCCACGCAGGTGATGCGTTCCTCGCCCAGGCGCTCCAGGATGGCGCCGATGAACACCGGCAGCACCTCGGCGGAGGCCGCCACCTCGTCCTCGTCGTCGGAGACTTCGGCGTCCGGCGCCTGCTCCAGCATTTCCAGCGCGCGCTCGGCCTCTTCGGCGCTGATGCTGCCGTCCTCGATGCCGCGCATGACGCGGTCGAGTTCGACGCGCTGCTCTTCGGTCAGTTCGGTGGCGACGTCCAGCACCGACAGCACGTCGAGCAGCGTCTTCTTGCGCACCTTCCAGTTGGCGTCCGCCTGCACCTGCTTGACCAGTTCGTCGAGCGTCGGCTTCAGTTCCTCGGGCGCCGAGTCGTACAGCGACTCCTCGGGTTTGGTGATGGCGGTCATCAGGGTTCTCCTTCCAGGGATCGGGTGGCGGAACCGCCGCCGGGCACGCGGGCTGTCTTCAACAGAGTGGCGAAGCGCTTGTCGCCTTTGACAACCTTGCGCACCGCCTTGGCGTTGCGCGGGTCGGCCATCATCCACGCCTCGGCCGCCGCCTGGTGTTCGGGATGGATGGACAGCACGTAGACGGCGGCCTGTTCGGCGCTCGCCACGCGCTCCTCGTCCATCCGCTCCAGGATGGCGCCGACGTAGAAGGGCAGCATCTCGGCGAAACGGGCCGAGGCTTCATCGCCATCGGTGTCGTCCTCCGGCGGCAGGTCGCGGCCGATGTCGTCGGCCATCCTGCGTTTCTGCTCCGGGCTCATGGCCAGATAGGCGCCGAGGCTCAGCATGGTGTCGCACAAGGTCCTCTTGCGGACCATCCAGTTGGCGCCCTGCGCCACCATGCCGGTCAGCGAGGCGACGAAAGCCTTGAGGTTGTCCGGCGCCTCGTCGAGGACGGAGCGCGCCGGCCGGGTGATGGGGATGGAGGTCATGCTATCCAGATAGGGTCAGCCGGCCAGCGCGGCGAGCGCTTCACGGTGGGTGCGGGCGTCTCCGGCGGCGATGACGTGCCCGTCGGAGGAGGCGTCGAGCGGGCGGCCCCGCCAGTCGGTCATGATGCCGCCGGCCCCGGTGACGACCGGCACCAGGGCCGCGAAGTCGTACAGCTTCAGCCCCGCCTCGACGACGAGGTCGTAATAGCCGCTGGCGAGCAGGCCGTAGGTGTAGCAGTCGCCGCCGTACACGCTGACCTTGGACGCCGCCGCCACGCGGCGGAAGGCGTGCACGTCGTCGCCGGGGAACAGGTCGGGCGAGGTGGTGCCCAGCATCGCCGCGCCCAGCCCGTCCGCGCACGCGCGCACCGTCGCCGGCTGGCCGTTGTGGGTGGTCGGCCGGCCGGCGGCGCCGATCCAGCGGTCGCCGATGACCGGCTGGTCGATGACGCCCAGGATCGGCCGCCCATGGTGCAGCAGCGCGATCAGCGTGCCGAAGATCGGCCGGCCGGTGATGAAGGATTTGGTTCCGTCGATCGGGTCAATGACCCAGACGTACTCGGCGTCGGTGTTCTTGTTTCCGTGTTCCTCGCCGACGATGCCGTCGTCGGGGCGCTCGGCCTCGATGATGGTGCGGATGGTGCGCTCCGCCTCGCGGTCGGCGATGGTCACGGGGGAGGCGTCCGCCTTGTCGTCCACCGCCACCGGGGTGCGGAAATAGCGGCGCACGACGGCCCCGCTGGCGTCGGCCAGACGCTCGGCGAGCGCCACCAGATGGGCGGGACAGGTCTCGGTCATGGATGGGGGCTCCGCCGGCACACGAACGAGGCGGCATCCTAGAAGGGGTGCGGCGCCGCTGCAAACGGGAAAGCGATGCAGCCATGCGCCGCGTTCATGAAGGGCGGCGCTTGGCCGCGGGCGGTTGCCGTGCCTACACTTCGCGCATGATCGAACGCCCCAACGTGTATGCCGCGGCGCCGCTCGACCGCGCCGCCCACCGCCGCAAGGACGCCGGCTGGCTCAGCGCCGCCCGCACCGCTCCCGAGGCCCTGGTCCTGCCGCTCTGGCAGGCGCGCTCGCTGGTCGCCGGGCCGGACGACGCGCCGCGCGCCGTCAAGCTGCCGGCATCCTGCGACTGGGGGGCGGAGGTCGAACCGGTGCTGCTCGGCCTGATGGGCGAGACGCCGCTGTTTGCCGTCGACCTCACCGCGCTCGCGGCGGAGGCGGAGGGGATCGCCGCGCACCCGCTGCTGGCCGGGCGGGGCCGCTTCCTCGACCTGCGCGGCATCGGCCTGCTGCTGCCGCGCGACGAGGCGGCGCTGTGCGCCTACGCCCGTGGCTTGCTGTGGTGGAACGCCCGGCACCGCTTCTGCGGCGTCTGCGGCGCCCCGGCGCTGAGTGCGGAGGCCGGGCACGTGCGCGTGTGCAGCAACCCCGCCTGCGGCGCGCAGCACTTCCCACGCACCGACCCGGCGGTGATCATGCTGGTGCACGACGGCGGCGACCGTTGCCTGCTGGGCCGGCAGGCGGCGTGGCCGCTCGGCATGTACTCGACGCTGGCCGGCTTTGTCGAACCCGGCGAGTGCCTGGAGGAGGCGGTCGCCCGCGAGGTGTTCGAGGAGGTGGGCCTGCGCGTCACCGACATCCGCTACCACTCCTCCCAGCCCTGGCCGTTCCCGTCGTCGCTGATGCTGGGCTTCACGGCGCGCGCGGTGGACACCGGGATCACGCTGACCGACGAGATCCAGCACGCCATCTGGGTGACGCGCGACCGCCTGCGCGACCACGAGCCCAGCGACGACTTCCGCCCGCCGCGCGGCGATTCCATTGCGCGGCGCCTGATCGACGACTGGATCGCGGCGGGGTAGGGGCGCAGGTCGGCGTTCCGACCAACGCTCTCCGGCAACGGCCTCCGATCAACGGAAAGCCCGGCTCAGGGCGGGCCGGGCTTGGGAAAGGTCGGTCGGGCGGTCAGTCCCGCCAGATCGGGTGCGTGGGGCGCACCGGCGAATTGCGCCGGTCGCACGGGTTCGGGTGCCGCTCGCAGGTCACCCGGTAGAGGTCCGCCAGTTCGAGGGAGCGTTCCCCCTTCTGGCGCTGGTTCGCCTTGCACAGGTTGTCCCAGACCATCTGCCGGATGGCGGCGTCGCCCCACGGCTGCATCAGCAGCGCCGCACCCTTTTCGAGCGCGGTCATGTACGGGAGCCGCTCGTGCTCCGCGATCTCGGCCACCTCGTCCTTCTCGAGGTTGGCAAGACCGATGCAGTCCTCGTAAGTCAGCATGGCAACCTCCATCCAGTGGTGCCATGGGCGCCGCCGGGATCGAGCCCGACGCACGCCGGGGCTGAAGGCCCGGTTTGCCGGGCTCTTCAATAGTCACATTTGTACCACATGCCACGGAATAAAGACAGCCGAAGACGAGGTTAAGACGACGTAGAACCTCTCCTGCGACCGGATGCCGCATTTCTTCTGGTTGTTCGCCGCGATGCACAAAATACGCTGGCGCGGCGCAGCATAGGCCAAATATCCTATGCGGTATCGACTGTGCGTTCCCGGTGCTCAGTCTTCGCCGTGCAGTTGGCTTCCCTGGTAACGGAAAAGGCTGGCGGGGTAGACCCCGAGGATCTTCACGTCGCGGGCGAAGAAGTCCAGCTCCTCCAGCGCCAGACGGAGCGGGCGCTCGTCCGGGTGTCCTTCCACGTCGGCGTAGAACTGCACGGCGGTGAAGCGGCCGCCGACCATGTAGCTTTCCAGCTTCGTCATGTTGACGCCGTTGGTGGCGAAGCCGCCCAGCGCCTTGTACAGCGCGGCCGGAACGCTGCGCACGCGGAAGACGAAGGTGGTGACGACCTTGGTCGAGCCGGCCGGCGGGATCTTCGGCTCGCGCGACATGATGAGGAAGCGGGTCGTGTTGTGCTCGGCGTCCTCGATGTTGCTCTTGAGGATGTCGAGGCCGTAGATCTCGGCGGCCAGCTCCGACGCGATGGCGGCGTGCCGCGCGTCGTCCAGCTTGGCGATCTCGGCCGCCGCACCGGCGGTGTCGGCGTGCTGGATCACCTCCAGGCCCAGTTCGCGGGTCAGCTTGCGGCACTGGGACAGCGCCTGGATGTGGCTGCGCACCGTCTTGATGGTCTGCAGCGTCGCCCCCTTGGGCGCCAGCAACTGGTGGTTCACCCGCTGGAAATGCTCGCCGATGATGTGCAGCCCGCCTTCGGGCAGGAGCTGGTGGTTGTCGGCGACGCGCCCGGCGACCGAGTTCTCCACCGGGATCATGGCGAGGCGCGCGCGCCCCTCGCGCACCGCGGCGAAGGCGTCCTCGAAGGTCGCGCAGGGCAGCGTCTTCATTTCCGGGAAGACGGAGCGGCAGGACAGGTCGGAATAGGCGCCGGGCAGGCCCTGGAAGGCGATGAGGTCGTGCGGCTGCATGGAAGGGCTCAAGCGGAGGGGCGGCGCGCCAGGATGGTCCGGGCGCGCTCCAGGTCGGCCGGAGTATCGACGCCGAGCGGAACCGCGTCAACGACGGCGGCGTCGATGCGCATGCCGTTGGCCAGCGCGCGCAGCTGCTCCAGCCGCTCGCGCTGCTCCAGCACGGCGGGCGGCAGCGTCACGAACCGCTCCAGCGCGGCGCGGCGGTAGGCGTACAGGCCGATGTGGTGGAACAGCGGCCCCTCGCCCCACGGCGCCGTGGCCCGCGTGAAATACAGCGCGCGGCCGCAGCGCGCACCGTCCGCCAGTTCCAGCACCGCCTTCACCACGTTGGGATCGGTTCGTTCCTCCTCCCGCGTGATGGCGACCGCCAGGGTGGCGATGTCCACCCGCGGGTCGGCCAGCGGGGCGAAGGCGGCGCGCACCACCTCCGGCTCGACGGTCGGCAGGTCGCCCTGCACGTTGACCACCGCGTCGTGCCGGCCCTCCGGGTCGACCAGGGACACCGCCTCGAAGATGCGGTCGGAGCCCGAGGGGTGGTCTGGCCGGGTCAGCACGGCGGTGCCGCCGGCCTCCTCGATCGCCTGTGCCACCTCCGGTTCGGCGGCGGCGACGACGACCGGGCCGATATCGGCCTCGACGGCGCGGCGCCAGACGTGCACGATCATAGGTGCACCGTCGATATCCGCCAGCGGCTTGCCCGGCAACCGGGTGGAGGCCATGCGGGCGGGGATCACGATGATGGGGTTGGAGGGCGGCGGGTTGGTCATCGGAACAGCCGGTCGTGCGGAGGGACGGTCCGGCGGGTGAAGCACGGATCGAGACTTTCCGTCAACCCCGCGAAGACCAATTTACCGGATGGGGCGGCCCGCCGGCGGCGGCCGTTTCCGCAACAAGAGCTTGGAAACAAGACGAAGAACGAGAGGGATGAGACGTAATGTCGATGGAATCCAATAAGATATTCGGGGCCGTGCTGCTGGGCATGCTGATCGCCATGCTCACCGGCTTCATTGCCGAGGTGCTGGTGCACCCCAAGCCGCTGGAGAAGCCGGCCTACGTGATCGCCGTGCCCGAGGGGCAGGGCACGGCGCCGGCCGCGTCGGCCCCGACCAGCGGGCCGGCCGAGATCGGCCCGCTGCTGGCCAAGGCCGACCCGGCCGCCGGGCAGACCGCGTCCAAGGCCTGCGCCGCCTGCCACAGCTTCAACAAGGGCGAACCCGGCAAGGTCGGGCCGAACCTGTACGGCGTCGTGGGCGCCGCCAAGGGCCACGTGGCCGGCTTCGCCTATTCCGACGCCATCAAGGGCAAGGGTGAGTGGACCTACGAGGACCTGAACAAGTTCCTCCACGATCCCAAGGGCTACGCCCCTGGCACAAAGATGACCTTCGCCGGCATCAAGAAGGACCAGGAGCGCGCCAACGTCATCGCCTATCTGCGCTCCCTCTCCGACAACCCGCCGCCGCTGCCCCAGTAAAGCCCCCGTCCATCCTGCTCCCCCGTACCTTCTCCCGCCACCGGTGGGGGAGGGGCGGGGGTGCGTGCCTGTAAGACAGATGCGCTGCACTGTTTATCTCGTCATATGATGATGAGACAAACTATATCGGCTCGAATACAAGTGCTACAGACTTGTGAGTATTGCGGCTGCGACTCTTCTCTGATAATAATAATCGGGCGGAATTCTTCCGATTGTGAGAGGTGTCGGCATGCTTACGGCAGTGGTCACCAGCACGGATCGGCATCGCGAGGCGATCGTCGGACTGGAGCGGCGAGTCGAGCGCGAGGAGCGCAACGGCGAGGACACGACGATCGTGCGCATTATTCTGGTGCAGCATTATGCCGCATACGCCGCGTCGATGGTCCAGGGGGCCGGCGGCAACCTCACCGAACTGCACACCCTGACCGACCGCAACAACGTCATCCCGCTGGCCTGGAGCGACGGCCGCTGTCCGGTCGTGGATTGAGGGAGCGAAGCCTCAGAACGGTCGCCGCGCCTTCAGCGCCGCCGTCAGGGTGCCGTCGTCCAAATAGTCCAGTTCGCCGCCCACCGGCACGCCGTGCGCCAGGCGCGACACGATAACGTCGGCCGCCACCAGGCGGTCGGTGACCACGTGCGCGGTGGTCTGGCCGTCCACGGTGGCGTTCAGGGCCAGGATCACCTCCTTCACTGCGCCGTCGCGGGTGCGCTCGACCAGGGAGGCGATGTTGAGGTCGTCCGGCCCCACGCCCTGCAGGGCCGACAGGGTGCCGCCCAGCACGTGGTAGGTGCCCCGGTAGGACCGCGTGCGCTCCAGCGCCCACAAATCACCAGCGTCCTCCACCACGCAGATGGTGGAGCGGTCGCGCGTGGGGTCGGCGCAGACGGTGCAAGGGGTGCGCGTGTCGATGTTGCCGCACACCTCGCAGGTGCGGATCGCCTCGGCGGCCAGCGCCATGGCTTCCGACAGCGGCACCAGCAGGCTCTCGCGCCGCTTCATCAGGTGCAGCGCCGCGCGCCGCGCCGAACGCGGCCCCAGCCCCGGCAGCTTGCCCAGAAGCTGGATCAGCCGTTCGATTTCAGGTCCGATCATGGATTCCAGCCGCTTTCCCCGTCACGGGGATTTCGGGACACGGATGAGCACGAAGAGAACACCATCCATCCCTTCATCTGTGTCCATCTGTGTTCATCTGTGTCAAAAGAAACCGTTTTCCGCCGGGTGCCTTCAGCGGAGAATTGTCGTTTTGACATAGATGGACACAGATAAACACAGATGAAGTATATGATGCTGTCCATCCGTGCGCATCCGTGTCTCAATCTCTGCCTCAGAACGGCAGCTTGATGCCCGGCGGCAGCTTCAGGCCGCCCATCATCTTGGCGGTCTCGTCGGCGACGTGCTGCTCGACCTTGGTCTTGGCGTCGTTGAAGGCGGCGACGATGAGGTCTTCCAGCATCTCGGTGTCCTCGGGGTCGACGATCGACTTGTCGAGCTTCACCTTCTTCAGCTCGCCCTTGCCGTTCACCGTGACGTTCACCATGCCGGCGCCGGACTGGCCGCTCACCTCGATTTCGGCCAGCTTCGTCTGCATCTCCGCCATCTTGGCCTGCATCTGCTGGGCCTGCTTCATCATATTGCCGAGGTTTTTCATGGCTTATTCGTCTCCAATTTCATCCAACGGATACAACAGGGCGTCGCGGATATTGATGTCGTCACTGTCGTGTTCATCCGCAACCTCGGCCGCCGCCTGCGCCTCGGCCGCCGCCTTGGCGAGGTCGCGCACCTCGACGATTTTCGCACCTTCGAAGGCGTCCAGCACGGCGCGCACCACCGGGTTGGCCGCGGCCTCTTCCAAGGCGCGGCGCACCTCGGCGTCGTCCTGCTCGGCCAGGGTCGGCTCGCCGGGGCGGGTGCTCACCATCACCACCCAGCGCTGGCCGGTCCATTCGGTCAGCAACTGGCCGACGCGGTTGGCGAGGTTGGCGGGTGCCGTGGGTTCCGGCCGCAGTTCCAGCCGGCCCGGCTCCATCCGCACGAGGTGCGCCGCGCCATACAGGTGGCCGTACAGCGCGCCCTCGCGCCGGTCGGCGAAGAGCTGCACCAGCGTGCGGTAGTCGCGCGGCATGGGGGCGATCTCCTCCCCCACGGCGACCGCTTCGGCCGGGCGTGGCGCGCCCGCCGCCTGGGCCGAACCGCTCGACACGGCGCGCACCCCGCCGCCGGCGATGGCGACCGGCCCGCCGCCGGGGCCGCGCGGGGCCGGCGCGCCGGCCGCGCCGCCGCCTTGCCCGGCGTTCTGCAATTGGCGGATCAGCTCGCCCGGCGTTGGCAGGTCGGCGGCGTAGGCGAGGCGCACGATGACCATCTCCAGCGCCTGCTGCGGCACCGGTGCGGCCTGCACCTCGCCCAGGCCCTTCAGCAGAAGTTGCCACGCGCGCGTCAGCGCCGGCATGGACAGGCGGGCCGACAACTCGGCGCCGCGCGTGCGCTCGGCCTCCGGCAGCGAGGGGTCGGCGGCCGTGGCCGGCACCACCTTGAGGCGCGTCAGGTTGTGCACGAGGTCCAGCAGGTCCTGCAGGATCACCACCGGGTCGGCGCCCACGCGGTGCAGGTCGGCCAGCGTGTCCAGCGCGTCGGCCGGCTTGGCGGAGATGGCGCAGTCGAACAGGTCGATGATGCGGGCGCGGTCGGCGAGGCCCAGCATGTCGCGCACCTGCACGACGCTGACACGCCCGCCGCCCAGCGCGATCGCCTGGTCCAGCAGCGACAGCCCGTCGCGCACCGACCCGTCGGCGGCGCGCGCGATCAGCGCCGCGGCGTCCGGCTCGATGGTCGCGCCTTCCTTTTCGGTGATGCGGGTGAAGTGCTCCTTCAGCACGGCGCTGTCCACCCGGCGCAGGTCGAAGCGCTGGCAGCGGGACAGCACCGTCACCGGCACCTTGCGGATCTCGGTGGTGGCGAAGACGAACTTCACGTGGCTCGGCGGTTCCTCCAGCGTCTTCAGGAGCGCGTTGAACGCGCTCTTGGACAGCATGTGGACCTCGTCGATGATGTACAGCTTGTAGCGCGCGGCGACCGGCGCATAGCGCACGCCGTCGATGATCTCGCGGATGTCGTCGACGCCGGTGTGCGACGCGGCATCCATCTCCATGACGTCGACGTGCCGGTCTTCCGCGATGGCGCGGCAGTTGTCGCACACGCCGCACGGATTGATGGTCGGCCCGCCGGTGCCGTCGGGGCCGGTGCAGTTCAGCGCGCGGGCGATGATGCGGGCGGTGGTCGTCTTGCCCACGCCGCGCACGCCGGTCAGCATGAAGGCCTGCGCGATGCGCCCGGAATTCACCGCGTTGGTCAGCGTGCGCACCAGCGCGTCCTGCCCGATCAGCTCGTCGAACGTCCTGGGACGGTACTTGCGCGCCAGCACCCGGTAGGCGAGGCCGCTGCCGGCGTTGCCGGTTTCGGTGGTGCCGGTTCCGGCGGTGGGCGTATCGGTCACGGTGTCGGTCACTGCGGGCGCATCCGGGCGAAGAGACGGCGTCACGTCGGCGGCCCGCAGCATAGCGGCACCGCGGCCCGGCGGTCAGTCAAAAACGACGCTGTGGGGGAAGAGGGTGGGAGGCTGACTGAACGACCCGAGCCGGAACTCGTTACGGCTGCTTCCTTCCGGACCTGACCGGGTTGGCGAGGGACCCGTCCGCCGCCAACCTCCCAGGCGCAATATCGGCACTCCCGGCCCCGGATGCAAGGCGAATCCGCCGGGACGGCGCCATTCCCTCCACCATCCCCTCCGCCATCCCGTCCATGTAATGGCGCGGCGTCTCGCCCAGCGCGCGGCGGAACATGGCGGTGAAGGCGCTGGGGCTGTCATAGCCCGCACCCCGCGCGGCGGCCGCCACCCCGTCGCCGCGCGCCAGCCGGGCCAGCGCCTCGGCAAGGCGCGCCTGCTGCCGCCATGCGCCGAACGTCAGGCCGGTTTCCCGCCGGAACAGGCGCGCCAGCGTGCGCGCGCTGGCGCCGCTGTGCTCCGCCCACGTCTCCAGCGAATCCGGCCGGGCCGGGTCGTCGATCAGCGCCCGGCACAGCGTCGCCAGCCGGCGGTCGCGCGGCATCGGCAGGCCCAGCGGCACCTCCGGCGCGCGGGCCAGCTCGTCGAGGATGAGGGCGGAGAGCAGTGCGTCGCGCTCCTCCGGCACCGGGCCTTCGAGGGCGGCCAGGATCAGCTCGCGCAGCAGGCCGGACACCTGGACCACCCGGCAGCGCCCGCCGTCGGCGAACACCGGCACGTCGGGGTCGATGTACAGCGTGCGCATGGACAGGTCGCCGGCGATCAGGAAGCTGTGCTCGACCCCCGGCGGGATCCACACCGCGCGCAGCGACGGCACGATCCAGGCGCCCTCGTCCGTGGCCAGCCGCATGGTCCCGGTGATGGCGTGCAGCAGTTGGGCGCGGCGGTGCCGGTGTGGCTCCACCCGCGTGCCGTGCGGGTATTCCTTGGCCATGGCGACGACGCGGCCGGGCAGGTCGTCGGGATCGGTGATGCACATGCGGTGTGTCTGTTTCGCGACGATTGTTGGCCGGACACAGTCTGACGGACAGGCCTACACTTCGTCCACGGTCAACTTCGGGAGAGGAGCAACGCCATGACCGCCGCATCGCGCCGGGTCATCGCCTTCGTCAACGCCGGCCACGTGATCGACCACCTGCACATGCTCATCCTGCCCACCGCGGTGCTCGGCATGGGCGACGCCTTCGGCCTGTCGTACGGGGAGCTTCTGGCGCTGTCGCTCGGCGGCTTCATCGCCTTCGGCGCGGGCTCGATCCCCGCCGGCTGGCTGGGCGACCGGTGGAGCCGGCGCAACATGATGGCGGTGTTCTTCCTGGGCATCGGCGCCGCCACGGCGCTCACCGGGCTGGCGGACACGCCCTGGCAACTCGCCGCCGGGATCACGCTGGTCGGCGTGTTCGGGTCGATCTACCACCCGGTCGGCACGGCCATGCTGACGGCGCACGCCGGCAGGCTGGGGCGGGAGATCGGCATCAACGGCGTGTGGGGCAACCTGGGCATCGCCGCGGCGGCGCTGGTCGCCGGCGGCCTCACGCAGTGGTTCGGCTGGCGGATGGCCTTCGTGGTGCCGGGCGTGGTGGCCGCCGCCGTCGGGCTGCTGTTCCTGGCGCTGGTGCCGGACGCGCCGGCGCCCAGGCGGGCGGCGGCCCGGACCTCGGCCAACCTGCCGCGCGGCGTGGTGGTGCGCGCCTTTTCCGTGCTGGCGGTCACCACGGTGGCCGGCGGCGTGGTGTTCAACGCGGCCACCGTGTCGCTGCCCAAGCTGTTCGACGAGCGTCTGCTGGCGGTGGCCGGCACTCCGCTGGGGGTGGGGGCGCTGGTGTCGGCGATCTACGCGCTGGGGGCGACGTCGCAGCTCATCATCGGCCACCTGCTGGACCGCCACACCCTGCGCCGCGTCTTCCTGCCGCTGGCGGCGCTGCAGGCGCCGGGCCTGCTGCTAGCTTCCACGGTGGAGGGCTGGGCGCTGGTGGCGCCGGCCTTGCTCATGATGTTCGCCATCTTCGGGCAGGTGACGATCAACGACACCATGGTCGCCAAGTACACGACCGAGTCCTGGCGCGCCCGCGCCTACGCGGTGCGCTACTTCGTGTCCTTCGCAGCGAGCGCGCTGGCCGTGCCGCTGGTCGGCGGCCTGCACGCGGCGGGCGGCTTCGCGGTGGTGTACCAGGTGCTGGCCGCCTTCGGCCTCGCCATCGTCCTGGCGGCCGTCGCCTTCCCGCACCGCCCGGACGAGCTGGAACCGGCGCCGGCCCCGGCGGAGTAGTCACACCGGCGGCGCCTTCGGGCGCCGTCCGCATCAGCGCGCCTTCCCGGCCGCCCACGCCCGCAGGTCCGCCGCTACCCGCTCCACCACCGGCGCCCAGGCGCCGGGCCGGGGCTGGCGGAAGACGCGCATCGTCGGATACCACGGGCTGTCCTCCCGCCCGGCCAGCCAGCGCCAGCAGGCGTCGAAGCGCGACAGCATCCACACCGGCCTGCCCAAGCCCCCCGCCAGGTGAATGACCGAGGTGTCGACGCCGATCACGAGGTCGAGGGTGGCGATCAGCGCCGCCGTGTCGGCGAAGTCGCCGACCGCGTCCATCACATCCACCAGATCCATGCCCGGCGGCGGCGCCTTGGCCTGGGAGGCGGTCTCCTCGCCCTTCTGCAAGCTGTAGAATCGCACGCCCGGCACGCCGGCCAGCGGCGCGAACTGCTCCAGCCGCATGGAGCGGCGGCGGTCGATCGAGTGGGCGCTGATCTGGTTGCGGCGCGGGTTGCCGGCCCACACCAGCCCGACGCGCAGGGTCCCATCCTCCGGCAGCCGGGCCTGCCAGCGTTCCACCAGCGCCGGATCGGCGTGCAGGTAGGGGATGTCGGCCGGGATCGTCTCCAGCCGCGTGCCGAAGGCCTGCGGCAGGCTGAGCAGCGGGCACTGCAGGTCGTGCGCCGGCGGCGGCGTGCCGTGGGTGGTGACGCGCTCGACGCCCGGCGTGCGCTCCAGCAGGCGCTTCAGCGGCTCCGGCGCCTCCAGCAGCACGCGGGCGCCCAGCGCCGCCACCATTGGCGCGTAGCGGACGAAGTGCAGCGTGTCGCCGAAGCCCTGTTCGGCGTACAGCAGCACGGTCTTGCCCGCCACGTCCTCGCCCTGCCAGCGTGGCCCCGGCGGCGGGAAGGAGTCGCCGGTCCGCCAGCGCCATTCGTACGTCGCCCAGCCGCGCGCGTAGTCGCCCTGGTGCAGTTGCATCAAGGAAAGGCCGAAGTGCGCGGCGGCGTGGTCGGGCGTCAGCGCGATGGCCCGCTTGTACGACGCCTCGGCGTCGGCATGGCGGGCCTGTTCCATCAGGGCGTTGCCCAGGTTGTGGTGCGCCGAGGCCAGCGCCGGGTCCAGCGTCAGGGCGCGGCGCACGGCCACCAAGCCCTCGGCGAAGCGATCGTGCTCGCGCAGCGCGTTGCCCAGGTTGGAATAGACGCGCGGATAGGCGGGGTCGAGCGCGATGGCGTTGCGGTAGGCGGCGACCGCGCGCTCCGGCTCCCACACGTCGACCAGCACGTTGCCGACGTTGATGTAGGCGGCGGTGTAGCTGGGGTTGAGGCGGATGGCCTCGCGGTAGGCGGCGACCGCCGCGTGCCACTCCCGGCGCTCGGCCAGCGCGATGCCCAGGTTGTAGTGCGCCGCCGGGAAATCGGGTGCCAGCCGCACGGCCGCCTTCGTCTGTTCCAGCGCCTCGTCGAAGCGGCCGGCCTGCTTCAGCGCGACGGCGAGGTTGTAGCGCGCCCGGCCGTTCTCCTGCATCGCCAACGACCGCTCGATCAGGCGGATGCCGTTCGCTGCGCCGTCGCGCTGCATGGCCAGGACGCCGGTCATGTGCAGGGCGTCGGGATTGGCCGGCTCGGCCAGCAGCACGCGGCGGTACAGCAGCGCCGCCTCGGCCAGCCAGCCGGCGGTGTGGAGTTCCATGGCGCGCCGCAGCTCGTCCTGGGCGGTGACGGTCATGACGTTCGCGTTCATGCAGGATCCGGGAAAGGCGAGTTCCGCCCGGACACTACACCTTTCCGCGCGGCGCCGTCACCACGCGGCGATCAGGCTCCAGGCGCCGTAGCCCAGCCCCAGGACCAGCGCCCAGGATCCGGCGATCAGCGCCCCCCACAGCAGCACCAGTCCCGGCCCGCGCATGCGTTCCACCACCGGTTCCGGGCGCGGGCCGGCGTGGATGGGGGCGGCCTCCGAAAGGTTCGCCGGCGCGGCATCCGGGGGCACGGCCGGCGGCGCCTCGCGGCTGGTGGCCGGGCGGCGCGGGAGGGTGGTGTGATCGGATGGGCGCATCGGGGGTGCCGCGTGTTGTCGGGCGTGCGTCACTCTACCCCACCTTCGCGCGGAGGGGATGAGACCAAAAGGGGCAACCCATCAACAGCGCGGGCGCGCCGCCGGTTCCGTCCGCCACAACGCCGACGCGAAACGGGCGGGGAAGCGTATCCCCGCCCGCACCGTCACCTTACTTCTTCAGGGCCGCCACGCCGGGCAGGTCCTTGCCTTCCAGCCACTCCAGGAAGGCGCCGCCGGCCGCCGAGACGTAGGAGAACTTCTCCTCCACGCCGGCCGCGGCCAGGGCCGCCACCGTGTCGCCGCCGCCGGCCACCGACAGAAGGCGCCCCTCCTGCGTGCGCTCGGCCACCAGACCGGCCACGGCGTTGGTGCCGGCGTTGAAGGGCACCAGCTCGAAGGCACCCAGCGGGCCGTTCCACACCACGGTCTTCGCACCCTGCAGCTTCAGCCCCAGGAACTCCACCGTGGCCGGGCCGACGTCCAGCGCCATCTCGTCGGCGCCGATGGCATCGGCGGCCACCGCGCGGTGGGCGGCGTTGGCCTTGAACTCCTTGGCGACGATGAAGTCCTTCGGCAGCAGGATCTCGCAGCCGGCGGCCTTCGCCGTCTCCATGATCGAGCGCGCCTGATCGGCCATGTCCTTCTCGCACAGGCTGGCGCCCACGTCGGTGCCCTGCGCGAACAGGAAGGTGTTCGCCATGCCGCCGCCCAGCGCCAGCATGTCCACCCGCTTCACGAGGTTGCCCAGCAGGTCGAGCTTGGTGGAGATCTTGGCGCCGCCGACGACCGCGCACACCGGCCGCTCCGGCTTCTCCAGCGCCTTGGTCAGCGCTTCCAGCTCCGCCTGCATCAGGCGGCCGGCGGCGGCCGGCAGGTGCTTGGCGACACCCTCGGTCGAGGCGTGGGCGCGGTGCGCGGCGGAGAAGGCGTCGTTGACGTAGAAATCCCCCAGTTCCGCCATCTGCTTGGCGAAAGCGGGTTCGTTCTTCTCCTCCTCGGCGTGGAAGCGGGTGTTCTCCAGCAGCACCATCTGGCCCGGCTGAACGGCCGCGATGGCCGCCTTGGCCTTGTCGCCGATGCAATCCTCGGCGAAGGCGACGTCCTGGCCCACGGCCTTCGACAGCTCCGGCAGGACCTGGCGCAGCGAGTTCTTGGTGTCCGGCCCGCCCTTGGGGCGGCCGAAGTGGGAGAGGATCACCACCTTGGCCCCCTTGGAGGCCAGCTCCTTCAGCGTCGGCGCCAGACGGTCGATGCGCGTGGTGTCGCTCACCTTGCCGTCCTGCACGGGCACGTTCAGGTCGGCGCGCACCAGCACCGTCTTGCCGTTCACGCTCAGGTCGTCGATGGTGTTGAAGTCGGTCATTGGCGGCGTGTCCCCCAGTTTCGGGTTGGTGTTGGGATTGGCCGCAACGAAGCACAGCTTCCGGCGCTTTGCAACGCCCGCCGGCAGGGGTAACGCCCTCCCCGAAAGGGTGGGCGTCCATCGCCGCGGGCGGTGGCGCACCCCATGTTTCTGCCATGACCGACGCATCGGAACGATATGGGGAACGCCTGGGCCCCGTGGGGCGCTTCGCCTACGCCGCGTCCCAGGCGGCGCGGGTGGCGTGGTTCTTCGGGCAGTACGCGGTGGCCGCCCGCCTCAGCGGACCGGCGGTGCCGCGCGCCAAACGGCCGCAGGGCCTCTCCTTCCCCGACACCCGCGGCATCCTGGCCGAGCTTCGCGCGCTGATGGAGCGTGACCTCGCCAACATCGCCGCTGGCTATTACCGCATGCCGCACGACCTCGTGCCCGCCCCGGCGCGGGTGCTGGCCGATGCCGCCGCCTTCTTCCGCGACCTGCCGGAGGTGGTGCGCCGCCGCCGCGCCGGGATCGGATTCGAGGTGCGCGAGAACCCGCCCCCGATGGTGGAGACGGGCGCGGAGAAGCTGCCGCCCTACTACCGCCAGAACTTCCACTTCCAGACCGACGGCTACCTGTCGGCGCGCAGCGCCCAGCTCTACGACCATCAGGTGGAGGTGCTGTTCGGCGGCGGTGCGGACGCCATGCGCCGGCAGGCCCTGGTGCCGATCTTCGAGCACCTGAAGCACCGCACCCTGGCCGATTGCCGTCTCACCGACGTGGCGGCGGGCACCGGGCGCTTCCTCACCTTCGTCAAGGACAACTGGCCGCGCCTGGACACCACGGCGGTGGACCTGTCGCACGCCTACCTGGACGAGGCGCGGCGGCGGCTGGCCCCCTGGGCGCGCAGCACGCACGTCGTGCAGGCGGCGGCCGAGGCGTTGCCGCTGCCCGACGCCAGCCAGGACGTGGTGACCTGCATCTACCTGTTCCACGAACTGCCGCGCGGCGTGCGCGCCCGCGCGGCGGCGGAGATCGCGCGGGTGCTGAAGCCCGACGGTATCGCCGTGTTCATCGACAGCCTGCAGCGCGGCGACAACCCGGCCATGGACGGCCTGATCGAGCTGTTCCCGCTGGCCTTCCACGAACCCTATTACGCCGACTACGCGGCGCAGGACCTGGGCGCCCTGTTCGCCGGGGCGGGGCTGTCCGTGCGCTCCTCCGCGCTGGCGTTCCTGTCGAAGGTGATGGTGCTGTCGAAGGATTCGCCGGATGCGCCGTCATGAAACTGCAACAAAACTGTAAACTCAGCCTGTCTAGGCAGCGTCCCGCTCGTCGGTGTACAAGGTTCGACACCGAACGACCGCTTGGTCCGAGGGATGGGTGCTGAGGGGATGGGAATGGCCCGCGCGTGCCATGGCTGAGGACACCAACCGCGAGACGGAGCTGAAGCTCGCCGTCCGTCCGGAAGACCTGGGGCGCCTGCGCGGCGCCCCCGTCCTGAAGGAGCGCGGCAAGGGCAAGGCGGTCACCAGGCAACTGGAAAGCACCTATTTCGACACGCCCGACCTGCGGCTGGCGCGCCGCCGGGTGACGTTACGGGTGCGCCGCCAAGGTGCGCAGTACATCCAGACCGTCAAGGGCGCGGTCGCCGACGACGGCGGCCTGTCGCGCGACGAGTGGGAATGGCCGGTGCCCGGCCCCGCGCCCGACCTGTCGGTGATCACCGAGCCGGCCGCCCTCCAGCAGCTCGGCACGCTCGCCGCCTCGGACCTGGAGCCGGTGTTCGCCAGCCACATCCGCCGCACTGTGCGCATCCTGAACGGCGCGTCCTCCACCATCGAGCTGGCGATCGACGAGGGCGAGATCCGCACCATGGCCGGCGCCGTGCAGCCGGTGGCTGAACTGGAACTCGAACTCATGGGCGACGGCGACCCGGCTGACCTCTTCGCCGTGGCGCTGGAGCTGGCCAAGGTGGCCCCCCTGCGCGTCGAGGTGCGCACCAAGGCGGCGCGCGGCTACGCCCTGGCGTCGGGCGAGGCGGACGGCCCGGTGAAGGCGGAGAAGCTGGCGCTCGACCCATCGGTGACGGTGGAGGGCGCGCTGTGCCGCATCGTGCGCAGCTGCCTGAACCACCTCGCGGCCAACGAGGCGTGTTCGCTGAAGGGCGCGGATCCGGAGGGCATCCACCAGATGCGCGTGGCGCTGCGCCGGCTGCGCTCGGCGCTGGCGCTGTTCCGCCCCTTCGTCCCGCCGGAGCAGTACGATTGGCTGGTCGGCGAGGTGAAATGGCTGGGCGGCCATCTGGGGCCGGCGCGCGACTGGGACGTCTTCCTCACCGAACTCCACGCCCCCGTGCGCGACGCCTTCGAGAAGGCCGGCGAGCATGGCGCCGCCCAGGTGGGTGAACTGCACGCCCTGGAGCACGCCGCCGAGGCGCGGCGCCAGCGCGCCTACCAGGGTGCGCGCGAGGCCATCCTGTCGGCCCGCTACGGCGCCTTCCAGCTCGAACTCACGGCGTGGCTGGAGGGCCGGCGCTGGCGCGGCCAGCCGGTCAACGAGCAGTCCGCCCGCCTGTTCGAGCCGGTGGACACCCTGGCCGGCGACCTGCTGGCCAAGCGCCACCGCAAGGCCCGCAAGGCCGGCAAGGGCTTCGCCGCGCTGTCGGTGGACGACCGCCACCAGCTCCGCATCGCCCTGAAGAAGCTGCGCTACGCCGCGGAGTTCTTCCGCCCGCTCTATGCCGACAAGGCGGCGCGCCGCTACATCCAGCAACTCGCCGGCTTCCAGGACGCGCTGGGCCACCTGAACGACGTGGCGACGGCGACGCGCCTGCTGCGCGACCTGCACGACGACGGCAGCCCGGCGGCCCCCGGCGAACGCCGGGCGGCGGGCATCGTCATCGGCTGGCTGGCGCGCGGCATGGTGGACGCCGAGCCGTCCCTGGTCGCGCAGTGGGAAAGCTTCGAGGACGCCAAGCCGTTCTGGACGGGTGGCGTGCGGAGGTAGCCTTTTCCGTCCTCCCCCCGCCGGAGGCGAGGGAATGGCAATTCAACTGCCCGTCACACCCGCGCGACGATGAACAGGCGCTTGAACGGGAACAGCGTCGAGCCGTCGGGCCGCTCCGGGTAGGCGGCCTCCAGGCGCTCGCGGTAGGCGTTCAGGAAGGCCGTCAGCTCCTCGCCCCGCAGCGCCTCCATCACCGGCACCAGGGCGGAGTCCTTCAGCCACTGGAAGACCGGCGCGTCGCCGTGCAGCACCTGCAGGTACTCGGTCTCCCACACGTCGACGCGCTTGGCGAACGGCGCCAGCCAATCGAAATAATCCTGCGGGGCGTGCACCGGCCGCGGGCGCAGCACGCCGCCCAGCCGGTCGCGCCAGGACCCCGCCGCCGCCGTCTCCCGCAACAGGGCGTGCGAAGGCGCGTCGGCGTTGCGGGGCATCTGCACCGCCAGCACGCCACCGGGCGCCACCGCCTCCAGCAACTCGGGGAACAGCTCCGCATGGTTGTCCAGCCAATGCAGCGCGGCGTTGGAGATCAGCAGGTCCACCGGCCAATGCGGGCGCCACGCGTGCAGGTCGGCGCGCAGCCACCGCACGCGCGACGGCGTGCCCTCCGCCCACGCCAGCATGGCCGGCGAATGGTCCACCCCCAGCACCTCGGCCTGCGGCCAGCGCTCGGCCAACAGGCGCGACAGGTGCCCGCCGCCGCAGCCGAGGTCGACGATCCGCTTGGGGTCGAGTGTGGGCAGGGCGGCCAGCAGGTCGTGCGCCGGGCGCCGGCGCAGCGCGTCGAACAGCGCGTGCCGCTCTGGATCCCAGCTCATGCGCGGATCGGGGTGATGGTCAATGCGGCGGCTCGGCGTGGCCATCGCCGGACGCGGTGTCCCGGCGGTCGTAGTGGCTGTTGATCATGTGGAAGATGTAGGCCACGCAGCCGACGAACACCAGGAATCCGCCCCAGTAGAAGGCCGAATCCTGCGCCCGCGACGCCGCGAACAGGCCGATGAACGCCAGGAGTCCGACGGCGCCGCCGGTGATCCACTTGCCCGTGCCTTCCACAGTCCGCTCTCCCCTGTCCTGCGCGCCGTCGGCGCGGCGCTTCGGGCAGGAAGAGTGATGCAAGACTACGAATGAATCAATCGGCGTCGCGCCGGCCGTCGAATTGACAAAATTCCTAATCTCCGCCATGATCGATGCGATACTGGCCGCATCAGCCCATTCTTGTCGTGCCCAACCAGGGCTCCGCCGAAAAATGAAGCCGGTGGCCGGATGTGACAGCCCTGCCCAGGGCGTATCATCGTGTAACATTGGGTAACATTTCCTGCGGGCGTCTGCGCTCCTACGCCGGCAGGTCCAGGGCGAAGGTCGTCCCGGCCCCGGTGGTCTCGACCAGCCGCAGGTCGCCGCCGTGCGCCCGCGCGATCTCCCGCGCGATGGCGAGGCCGAGGCCCACGCCACCGGCGCGCGCCGATCCGGCGAAGGGTTCGAACAGATGCTCGCGCGCTCGCGGCGGCAGGCCGGGGCCGGTGTCGGCCACGGTCAGCGTCACCCGCCCGCCGGCCGGCTGTGCCGCCACCATCACCGCCACCGTCACCGTGTCGGCCCCCGCCTGCATGGCGTTGCGGCCCAGGTTGACCAGCGCGCGGGCGAGCTGGTCGCGGTCGGCGGTGACGCTCAGCCCGGCCGGCACGGCGTTGACCCAGGCGGCCTCCGCCCGCACGCCGTCGGCGCGCAGACCGGCCCGCACCTCCGGCTCGACCTCGTCGACCAGGGCGGCCAGCGCCACCGGCTGGCGGCGCAGCGGCAGCACGCCGTCGCGGGTGTAGGACAGCGTCTGCCCGCACAGGTCCACGGCGCGGTCCAGCGCCGCCATCAGCCGGGGCGTGACCCGGCGCGCCTCCGGGTCGGCGCTTTCGCCCAGCCGCTCGGACAGCAGCGAGGCCGTGGCGAGGATGCCGCGCAGGTCGTGGTTGATCTTGGCGACCGCCGTGCCCAGCGCCGCCAGCCGCTCGCGCTGGCGCAGCGCGGTGCGCACGGTGTCCTGCATGGCCGCCAGTTCGCGCAGCGCGGTGCCGATCTCGTCCGTCCGCTCGCCCGCCGGGGGCGGTGGCGCCGACTCCGGGGCGCGGGCGAAGGCGACGACGCTTTCCGTCAGGCGCCGCATCGGCCGCACGAACAGTCCGTTCAGCGCCAGGAACACCAGCCCCGCGGTGATCAGCGAGATGACCACCGACAGCGCCAGGATGCGTGCCGCGAAGTCGCGCATGGCCTCGACCATCGGGCTCTCGTCCAGCACCACCTCGACCCGCAGGCGGGCGTCCCTGGGCGAGGGACCGATGACGCGGATCGCCCGCCGCTCGGCGCGGGCGAGTGCGGAAAAGGCGTCGGCGATCAGCATGATGAAGCCGGTGTCGCGCAGGTCGAAGGTCGCGTCGACCTCCGGCGGCATGGAGCGCGCCAGCATATAGACCCGCGAATCGGGTTGAATGAGGTCCACCGCGTGCGCGCCGACATGCGCCAGCAGCTTGGCCGTCAGCCCCTCCGTCACCGTGCGGTCGGGCGCCGCCTCGACCGCGAGTGCCGCGAGGTGGCCGGCGGCCAGCCGCTCCTCCAGGTAGGTCAGGCGGAAGCGCGCCACCGAGGGGGTGAAGATCAGCACCTCCGCCAGCATGACGAACAGCACCGTCAGCACGAGGAGCTTGGCGGACAGGCTGCGGGCAAGGGGGGGCATCGGCATGGCCGGGGAATGTTAGGCGAGTGCGCGCCGCTTGCCTACGGCGCAGCGCGAACCTGCGCCGGGGTGACGCCGTAGACGCGCTTGAACCAGCGGGTCAGGTGCGCCTGGTCGGCGAACTCGGCCTCCGCCGCCACGTCGGACAGGGCGTGGCCGGAGGCCAGCAGGTGCTTGGCGTGCTCCAGCCGCATCAGCCGGGCGTACTCGCCGGGGGCCAGCCCGACCGTGCGGCGGAACAGGCGGGCGAGGTGCGGGCGGGTCAGGCCCAACTCCTGCGCCAGCGCCTCCACGTCCGGTCGCGCGCCGGCCCGTTGCAGCGCGGCGCACAGCCGGGCGATGCGCGGCTCGCGCCGCTCCGGCCGGTCCAGGGGGGCGCTGCCGCCGTCGGCGTGGAAGGCGCGCAGCGCCGCCGCCACCACGTCGTCGAAGGCCGGGGTGCCCGGTGCGGTGTCCTCGTCGGTCAGCCGGCCGGCGAGGGCTTGGTCCAGCAGCACGGGGCGGGGGGCGCGGGGCCCATGCTCGGGCTGCAGGCGCAGAACCTCCTCCACCAGCGCCGGGGGCAGGTAGAGCATGCGCATGTCCAGCCCCTGCCGGCCGACGCTGGCGGAGTGCACGGCGAAGGCCGGGATCAGCACGAGGTCGCCGGGCACCGCCGTCCAGCGCCCGCCGGAGCAGGCGAAGTTGCAGGTGCCCGCGCGGATGGCGCCCAGCGCCCAGCGGTCGTGCCAGTGCGGCGCGAAGCGCATGGGCGGATGCGCGCCGCTCCTCACCTCGATGCCCCGTTGGGCCGGGGCGGTTTCCAGCGTTGCCTTTGCCGTCACGGCACCTCCCCGTCGGCGACGCGCGAGATGGTCAGCGCGAAGCAGCCGGCCGACGCGTCGACCACCCGGTTCGGCGCCAGCGCCACCAGTTCCTCGCGCGGCGAATCGAAGAAGTCAAGCGAGGCGTCGGCGGCGAAGCTCGGGCCGAACTCCTTGGCGTCGGCCGCCATGCGGACCAGCCGGGGCTGCGCCGCCTGGGCGCCGCCGATCAGGCTGGGCAGGCCGGTCAGCCCGTAGGTCGGCCGCGCCAGCAGGCCCAGCCGGCGCCCCTCGCCGCCGGTGAGCGTCAGCCCCGCCTGCGCCAGCCGCCGGTCCTTCACCGCCAGCGAGGCGCCCAGCCGCGTGCCCGCAACGGCCGGCGCCGCCGCCGGGTGGTTCAGCGGGTAGGAGCGGGTGAGCCACACGTTGCCCAGCTTCTTGGGCAGTCCCTGAAGCCAGCCGCGCACCATGGAGATGTCCTGGTCCACGTAGATGAAGGGGCAGAAGTTCACGGTGTCGCCGCGCCGCTCGGCCTCGATCAGCACGAAGAATTCGCGGTACTGCGCGTAGATGGGGTCGAGCAGTTCGCTGCCGTCGGTGGTCGCCTGCCAGTCGCAGAAATGCGCGGCGGCGCAGCCGGTGGCGCGCCCGAAGCCTTCGGGCAGAAAGCGGTTCGCCACGGCCGGATCCATCTCGTACGCGATGGAGAACAGCCAGCCGGCGTAGTGCCAGGGCGGTGCCGGGGCGAGCGAGGAGCGGCCGTCGGGCGTGAAGGGCGGGGTGAAGCCTTTGAGCATGGCGGGGTTCCTTGTGTCGTCGTCCGCCAGGATGGCGCGCCCGCCAGATGGGTGTCTTGAACGCCTTTGACCCGTCAGCCAGCCGTCGCCGGCTCCTCCGGCAGCACGCGGTTGCGGCCCGACCGCTTGGCGCGGTACAGCGCCTCGTCGGCGCGGGCCAGCATCGGGTCGATGTGGTCCTCGCCCTTGTGCAGGGTGCTGACGCCGATGCTGACGGTGAAGGTGAAGCTCGCCCCGTCCGGCGCCTTCACCGCCGTCACCGCCAGCGAGCGGCGCAGCCGTTCGGCCAGCAGCACCGCGCCGGGCAGCGCCGTTTCCGGCAGCAGCACGGCGAACTCCTCGCCGCCCAGCCGGCCCAGCACGTCGCACTGGCGGATCAGGTGGCGGGTGGTGCGCACGTTCATGCGGATCGCCTCGTCGCCGGCCGCATGCCCGTGGGTGTCGTTGATCCGCTTGAAGAAGTCGATGTCCAGCATCATCGCCGACAGGTCGCGGCCATAGCGGCGGGCGCGCATCACCTCCTCCGCCGCGCGGGCCATGAAGCGGCCGCGGTTCAAGGCGCCGGTCAGCGAATCGGTGGTCGCCAGCCGCTCCAGCTCGCGCTGCATGTCCACCACGCGCGACGCCGCCAGCAGGCGGGCGCGCAGCCATGCCCAGTCCAGCGGCTTGCGCAGGAACTCGTCGGCACCGTTCTCCACCACCTCGAAGAACTGGTTGGTGATGCTGCCGGGGATCATCAGCATCAGGTAGAGGTGCTTGGCGCCTTGCGCGGCGCGCAGGTGCCAGCACACCTCCACGCCGTCCATGTCCTCGACCTTGAAGTCGACCAGGACGACGTCGAACGCCTCCTCCTGGACACGGGCCAGCGCGTCCGCGCCGCCGGCGGCCCACGCCGTCTCGTACCCCATCGTGGCAAGCTGCTGGCACAGCGCCGTGCGAGCCATGCGGGAATCGTCGACCACCAGGATGCGCAATCCGGCCTCCCTGCGCGGCTTCTGCCTGCGCCGCGACAGTGAAGCGCGCAGCCCTTTAACGAAGGGTTACACTTGCACCCCGCGAGCGAGCGGAAATTAGCCGAACCAGGAAAGGAAGCGTACCAACAACCGCGTGCGCGGTCCGAACAGAGTGGGCGTGAAGAAGCTGCCGGCCGCCCGCTTGCCGGCCTCCGTCAGCGTGGGGTAGGGCAGCAGCAGCCCGGCGACGTCGTGCACGCGCAGGCCTTTGGACAGCGCAAGGCACCACAGCGCGATCTGCTCACCCGCGTGCGCGCCGACGATGGAGGCGCCGAGGATCCGCCCGCCGGGCAGCGCCACGACCTTGGCCAGTCCCTCCGGCGCGCCCTCGGCACGGGCGCGGTCGTTCTCCGCGAAGGGCGCGCGCAGAACCCGCACGTTGCCGTGCCGCTCTCCCGCCTGCGCCTCGGTCAGGCCGACGTGGGCCAGTTCGGGATCGCTGTAGGTGACCCACGGCACGGCGGCGCGGTCCGCCCGCGCCGGCCAGCGGAACAGCGCGTTGCGGATGATGATGCCGGCCTGATGCCCGGCCATGTGCGTGAAGGCCGGGCCGCCGGTCACGTCGCCCACGGCGAAGACGCGCCGATTCGTGGTACGCAGCCGGGCGTCGACCACGACTCCGGCCTTCGTGGTTTCGATGCCGGCGGTCTCCAGCCCCAGGTCCTCCACGTTGGCCCGGCGCCCGGCCGCCACCAGCAGGTCGGAGCCTTGGATCCGCCGGCCGTCCTCCAGCAGGGCGGCGACACCGTTCCCGGCGCGCTCGACCGCCGCGACGCCCGTCCGCTCGACCAGATCCACCCCCTCGGCGGTCAGGCGGCGGCGCACGACCTCCACCAGTTCCGGGTCGTCCTTGGGCAGCAGGCTCTGCTTCTCGACAACGGTGACGCGGGCGCCGAGACGGCGGTGCGCCTGCGCCATTTCCACGCCGATCGGCCCACCGCCCAGGACGATCAGGTGCTCGGGCGCCGTGGTGCGTTCGAAGATCGTCTCGTTGGTCAGGGTGAGGACCGAGTCGAGCCCGGCGATCGGCGGCACCAGGGGGCGTGAGCCGGTTGCCAGCACGAAGCGGCGCGCCTTGATCCGCATGCCGCCGGCCTCGATGGTGTCGGCGTCCACGAAGCGCGCGGAGGCGCGGATCACCCGCACGCCCAGCCCCTCGAACCGTTCCTGGCTGTCGTGCGGGGCGATGGCGGTGATCGTCCCGGCGACGTGCGCATGCACGGCGGCGAAGTCGATGACTGGCTCGTGCCCGTTCACCCCGAACCGCCCGGCCGTGCGCAGCCCTTGTGCCGCCTTGGCGGCGGCCAGCAGCGCCTTGGACGGCACGCAGCCAGTGTTGAGGCAGTCGCCGCCCATGGCCGCGCGCTCGATCAGCACCGTGTCCACGCCCATCTGCGCCGCCGCCGCCGCGACCGACAGCCCGCCGGAACCGGCGCCGATCACGCACAGGCCGCAGCGGATCGTCTCCGTCATCGCCGCCCCCGCCATGCCTTTGCCGCCACCGGCAGCAGCGCCAGGGCCGCCAGCCCCAGCAGGGGGAACAGCACCTCCGGCGCGAAGATCAGCCCCAGGTCCGGCGTGCCCCCAGAGTCCAGCACCGCGCCCAGCCCGTTGCCGACGGAGGCGTAGACCAGCCCGCCCGGCACGATGCCGATCAGCGTCGCCAGGGCGTAGGTGCGCAGCGGCACGCCCAGGAAGGCCGGCACCAGGTTGACCAGCCAGAACGGGAACAGCGGCACCAGCCGCAGGAACAGCGTGTAGGAGAAGGCGTGCTCCCGGAATCCCGCCTCCAGCCGGGCGATCCACGGCCCGGCGCGCTCGCGCAACCCGCCGCCCAGCGCCGAGCGCGCCGCCAGGAACACAGCCACGGCGCCCAGCGTCGCCCCGGTGACGGCGTAGGCTGTGGCCGCCAGCGTGCCGAACAGGAAGCCGCCGGCCAGCGTCAGCACCGTCGCCCCCGGCACCGAGAACGCCACCGACAGCGCGTAGACACCCACGTAGGCCAGCACCGCCACCGCGCCCTGCTCGGCGACGAAGCCGGCCAGCTCGGCGCGGTGCCGCGCCAGCGCCGCCAGCGAGAGCTGCCGGTCGAGCCCCAGCGCGAAGAAGGCCACAAGCCCGCCGGCCAGCAGCAGCACCGGCACCAGACGCTTGAGGAGGGGAGGAGGGGGAGCAGCGACGTCGGGCATGCCCCCGATGTAACGCCGCATCCCGCTCACCGGCCAGTCACCTTGCCGTGAGCGGGCCGCGACTGGTAGAAGTGCGCGCATGAGCGACCTTGCCCGCCACATCGATTCGCTGTCGTCCGCGCGCGTGCTGTGCGTCGGCGACGTCATGCTCGACCGCTTCGTCTACGGCGCGGTGGACCGCGTCTCGCCCGAGGCGCCGATCCCCGTCCTGCGCATCGAGCGCGAGAGCGCCATGCTCGGCGGCGCCGGCAACGTGGCGGCCAACGTCATGGCGCTGGGCGCGGCGTGCCGTTTCGTCTCGGTCATCGGCGACGATGCCGCCGGGGCCGAACTGCGCCGGCTGGTCGCCACGGAACTGGGCGGCGACGGCGGCATGGTGGCCCAGCCCGGCCGGCAGACCACGGTGAAGTCCCGCTTCATCGGCGGACGTCAGCAACTGCTGCGCGCCGACGCCGAGACGGTGGCGCCGATCGCCGCCGACAGCGCGAACCTCGTGTCCGGCATGGTGCGCGACGCGCTGTACGACGTGGGCGCGGTGATCCTGTCGGACTACGGCAAGGGCACGCTGACCGACAAGCTGCTGGCCCGGGTCATCGCCGTGGCCCGCACCGCCGGCCTGCCGGTGGTGGTCGACCCCAAGGGCAGCGACTACCGCCGCTACAAGGGGGCGAGCGTCGTCACGCCCAATCGCAAGGAGCTGATGGAGGCGACCGGCATGCCGGCCGACTCCGACGACCAGGTCGTCGCGGCCTGCCGCCGCATCATCGAGACCTGCGGCATCGACGCCGTGCTGGCCACGCGGTCCGAACGGGGCATGAGCGTGGTGACGAAGGACGGCTTGGTGGCCCACTTGCCGGCCGAGGCGCGCGAGGTGTTCGACGTGTCCGGCGCCGGCGACACCGTCGTCGCCACGCTGACCTCCGCGCTGTCCGCCGGCGTGCCGCTGGAGGATGCGGCGCGCCTCGCCAACCTCGCCGCCGGCATCGTGGTGGGAAAGGTCGGCACCGCCGTGGTCCGCGCGCCGGAATTGCTGGAGGCGCTGCACACCCAGGAATGGCGCCACGGCGAGGCCAAGGTGGCGACCCGCGAGCAGGCGGCGGAGTGCGCCGAGCGCTGGCGCCTGCGCGGCAAGCGGGTGGGCTTCACCAACGGCTGCTTCGACCTGTTGCACCCCGGACATGTGTCGCTGCTGTCGCAGGCCAAGGCGGCGTGCGACGTGCTGGTGGTCGGGCTGAACAGCGACGAGTCCGTGCAGCGCCTGAAGGGTCCGACCCGCCCGGTGCAGAGCGAGACGGCGCGCGCCACCGTGCTGGCCTCCATGGCCCCGGTCGACCTCGTGGTGATCTTCGGCGAGGACACACCCGAACAGCTCATCAGGGCGCTGCGCCCGGACGTGCTGGTGAAGGGGGCGGACTACACGATCGACACGGTCGTGGGCGCCGACTTCGTGCAGAGCTATGGCGGCAAGGTCGTGCTCGCCGAGCTCGTGGCCGGACAGAGCACCACCAACACCATCAAGCGCATGGCGGGGTAAGGATTCTCTCCCACTTCCTCTACGCTCTCGCCTGGGCGGCGTTCGGCCTGGGGCACAGCGTGCTGGCGACGCCGGCGGTCAAGGCGTGGCTGCGGCTGGGGCCGTACACGCGGTTTGCCTACAACCTGTTCGCCGTGGCCACGCTGCTGCCGGTGCTGGCGCTGGGGCGGGTGTTGATCGATGGCGCTCCGTTCGACCGGCCGGCGTGGCTGGCGGTGGGGCAGGCTGTGGCCGTGGCGGCGGGGGTGGCGGTGTTCCTGTGGGGGGTGGCGGGCTACGACCTCGGCCGCTTCGCCGGCACGGCGCAGATCCGCGCGCACCGGACGGGCATCGCCTTGAACGAGGACGAGCCGCTGCGCCTGGACGGCGCGCACCGCTTCATGCGCCATCCGCTCTACGCGGGCGGGCTGCTGGTGCTGTGGGGCGGGGTGGCCGATCCGCTCAGCCTCGCCACGGCGGTGTGGGCGAGCGCCTACCTGCTGATCGGCATGATGCACGAGGAGCGCACGCTCCTGGCGCTCTATGGGGAGGCGTACCGCGCGTACCGGTCGCGCGTCCCCGCCTTGCTGCCGTGGCGGGGACGCGCCCTCTGACCGGATGGGGTCACATCCTCTTCTGAACGCTGTCGGCCGAGCGTTCCATGGCGCGGCCGCCGGCCTGGACGTCCTCGCCCATGCCTTCGAAGGTGTTGCAGGCGGCCAGCAGCGAACCGAAGAGGCCGAGCAGGACAACGGCCTTGATGATGCGCATGATCGTCTCTCCAAAATCCGTTCGGTCGGGGTGCCCTTACAAACGGTGCCGACCACGCTTGGTTGCGCCGCCCACAGCGGCGCGAGCGTGGTTCCCCGATCGAAGGGCTTGATTTCGCCGAACGGAGGAGAGTGGCGACCGGCGCTTACCAGCTCCCCGCCGGGGTCTTCACCTCGTGGGCACCGGCGGCCGGTTCGTTGGCGGCCAGCCAGCGCTCGACCTCCAGGGCGGCCATGCAGCCCATGCCGGCGGCGGTGACGGCCTGGCGGTAGACCTTGTCCTTGATGTCGCCGGCGGCGAACACGCCGGGGACGTTGGTGGCGGTCGAGTCCGGGGCGGTCAGGATGTAGCCGTGCTCGTCCATCGCGACCTTGCCCTTGAAGACCTCGCTGGCCGGCGAATGGCCGATGGCGACGAACACGCCCTCGCACGGCACGGTGGACTCGGCGTCCGTCTTCACGTTCCGGATGCGCACGCCGGTGACCGCGCGCGGGCTGTCGAAGGTGCCGTCGCCCTGGCCCACCACCTCTTCCACCACGCTGTCCCAGATGACCTGGATCTTCGGGTTGCGGAACAGGCGGTCCTGCAGGATCTTCTCGGACCGGAAGCTGTCGCGGCGGTGGATCACCGTGACCTTGCTGGCGTGGTTGGTGAGGTACAGCGCCTCCTCCACGGCGGAGTTGCCGCCGCCGACCACCACGACCTCCTTGCCGCGGAAGAAGAAGCCGTCGCAGGTGGCGCAGGCCGACACGCCGAAGCCGCGGTAGGTCTGCTCGCTCTCCAGGCCCAGCCAGCGCGCTTGCGCGCCGGTGGCGATGACCACCGCGTCGGCGGTGTAGGTGTCGCCCGAGTCGCCCTTGCACACGAAGGGGCGTTGGGTGAAGTCCACCTCGGTGATGACGTCGAAGACCATGGTGGTGCCGACGTGCTCGGCCTGCTTGGCCATCTGCTCCATCAGCCAGGGGCCCTGGATGGGGTCGGCGAAGCCGGGATAGTTCTCGACCTCGGTGGTGATGGTCAGCTGCCCGCCCGGCTGCATGCCCTGCACCAGCGTGGGCTGCAGGTTGGCGCGGGCGGCGTAGATCGCCGCGGTGTAGCCGGCCGGGCCGGCGCCGATGATCAGGACCTTGGTGTGGTGCGTGGCGGGCATGGATCGGATGTTCCGTTAGGGAAGACTAATAGCCGAACATATGGTCGAGGCTGAACGCGCCGTCACCGGCAAGGCAGCCATGATAGCCGAACAGGCGGCAGGTCACGTCGCGGATCAGCACGTAGGCGTGGTCGCCCGCGGCCAGCCGCTCGGCCTCGGTGAAGGTTTCGTGGTAGCGGAACAGGCGCGAGCCGCCGCAGGGGATGGCGATCTTGCGGCGCGCCACCTCCTGCCCGTCGGCGCGGGTCAGGATCAGCGCGGTGTCGGACGCCGGATGCCAGGGCGTGGAGGCCGGGTAGACCAGATGGCAGAGCGTGTCCCACGGCTTCGGCCCCAGGCGCAGGAACAGGCGCGACGACAGCCCCGGCGGCCGGCCGTGGTAGCTCTGCGGCTCGTCCCGGTAGGTGAGTGCCGTGTTGAAGATGTGGCTGCCGAAGCTGGTCTCGGCGGCGTGGCCGGACCGCCGGTCCTCGTAGCGGAACAGGGCGTGCAGCCACCCGTCGGCGCAGGTGCCGGCCTCGAAGTCGTAGACCAGTTCCACATGGCCCCAGCCGCCCGGCAGCTTCGTGCCGCCCAGCAGGTCGGTGACGTCCAGCGCCACGCTGTCGGAGCGCTTAAGGTTGCCGAAGCGGTGGCGCGCCAGCTCACGGCCCGACGCGTCGTAGGCCACCGCCTGCACCGGCAGCTCCGTCTGCGCCGTGCTCATGGGCGTGGGCAGCAGGATGGTGCGCCAGCGATCGGGCGGCAGGATCGGCGCGGGCAGGATGTGGCCCTTGCCCAGCAGCGGCGCCAGCGTCGCCAGCTTGGGATCGGGCTTGAGGTCGGTGCGCTCGACGTTGGCGTGGGCGATGCGGCGGCGGCCGTTGCCGTGGATGACTTCATAGCGCGGGCGGACGAAGTGCTTGCCGGCCCGCACCTCCAGCTGCTGCGGCCAGCGCGCCTCGGGGAACAGGGCGGCGACGTCCAGCGCCACGGTGGCGAAGGGCGGCACGGGCGTGTCCAGCCGGCGCACCTCCTCCTGCCCCATCAGGTTGAGGCCGACCGCGCCCGCCGGGATCGGCGTCGGGTGGCTGTTCTGGATCCACAGCAGGACCTTCTCGTCCGCCGCCGGGGCGGGCAGGCCGGCGTAGCGCTCGGCCGGCCAGGCGTTGGCGTCGTGCGTGCAGGACAGCTCGTTCGGGTCGTCGCCATAGGTGTCCAGCGCGTACTTCACCACGTCGTGGCCGGCGGCGCCGATCACGTGCAGGAACAGCGTGCCGCAGAAGTCGCCCAGGCCGAAGCGGCGGCGCACCTCCTTGCTGTCCACCACCACGGTGCCGCCGGCCGGCGGCATGGCGTCGGTCCATTCGGCGATGGCGCGGCCGTCGGCGTCGAACAGGCGCGCCCACAGGCGCGGCGCCTTGGCGCCGTAGCCGGTCCAGTAGTTGGCCGAAACGATCCGGGTGTGCCGGCCGTCCTCATCGCGCAGCCAGGCGAAGTTGGTCGCCCAGTTGAATTTGGCGAGGTAGTTCACCCGGTCGGTCAGCATGTCCTCCGGCACGCGCATGGCGTCCAGCGACACCACGCGCACGCCCTTGGGCACCAGATGGGCGATGTGGTTCTCCAGCCGCTGCGAATCGAAGGCGGCGATGAACACCGTGCGCGCCCCGCTGTCGGCCAGTTCGGTGACCGGCCGCGCCGCGTGCCCCAGCACCTCGCGCCCCACCGCGTCCACGTCCTGCACGTAGACGCCGGAGATGGCGACGCGGCCGATGTCGTAGAACTCGGCGAAGGCCGTTGCCATGCCGTGCGGGTCGTAGACGGCGACCGGCCCTTCGCCGGCCAGCCGCCCGATCAGCGCGTGCGCCTTGGGTACCGCCAGCGGATGCCCGAGGGCCTTGAAGACGCTGAAACCGCCGGTGACGTTGGAGAAGGTCTCGATGCGAAGGGGCATGACGGGCGCTGGTTTGATGGCCGGGCCGACGGTTATAGCCCGTCAGGGCAGGGCGCGACAGAGCAAACCGAGCGGCCGGGTGGGGGACGGGGCGGGCGAATGTTACCCGATGTTACCGGATGATACGCTTTCGGGCCGGGCGTCACATCCGGGCACCCCGTTCATGTTCCGCCCAGCGGTCGCGGACGGGACGGTGGTGGATGCGGGTGGGTTGCCTCCACCGGGGGTGCGCAGGGTGTGGTCAGGATCGCATCGATGATGGCGCGCAATAGGAATAATGTCAATCGGGCGGTCGCGCCAGGGCCGTGGGGGATCAGCCGTACTCGAAGGCGCCACGGTCGATCAGGCGGCGCACCGCGTTGCCGAACGCCGCGAAGGGGCTGAGATTGACTCCCAAGCCGGCGATCTTGCGCGCGGCCTCGTCCCCGCCGTCGTCGATCGCGTTGAAATAGGCAAGGCGCTGCGGGTCGGCGGGTGCCTTTGCCGTGGCGGGCTTGTCGGTCCGGATCGGGGCGGCATCCTGAGGGGCTTCGGTGTCCGGCCGGCGCTCGCCGCGCCGGAGCAGCCGGGAGCCGTCCATCCGCCGGAGCATCGCGTCCAGATCGAGGTCCACGGCGGTGACGCCGAGATCGGCGGCGTGGGCGAAACCAACCCGCTTCAGGCGTGTCGTCAGCCCCTTGGCGACGTCGTCTCCCGTCAAGGTTCCGGCCCGTACGGCGTCGTCGAGCGTGCGGCGGTCGTCGTCGGTCAGGGCCTCGTTGAACACCGTCAGGGCGTTGCCCTTCAGGGCGGCCGCCATCGGACTGAGGGACACGCTGTCGCCGGAGCGGCCCGGACCGGTGGATGCCGCATCCCGAGGGACCAAGGCTGTGGCCGACGTGCGCGATGCGGCCGTGGTGCGCAGGAACGCGGGCACGTCAGCGGGTGATGTCGCGCCTGTTGTTGTCATGGAGGTCTCCGGGGAGATGCGGCGATCCACGCGGGCGTCGTAGGTTGGGCTGATGAATTCAGCGTCTTTGGCAGAGTAGAGTGCGAAAAACTAAAGCGTGATTAATGTGAATTAGCTTTCTAACGAAGCTTTGGAATGTCTTGCGTGGGTGCCGACATTCCAGACAAACAAAAAAGCCCCTCCCGGTGGGGAGGGGCTTTTTCCATGCCAGAAGATCCGGCTCACGCCGCCTGCTGATTGCCGAACAGGTTCTTGGCCCAGGCGCCGATGCGGTGGCGCCACTGTTCGTGCCAGATGTAGATGTTGCCCTTCACCCAGTTCATCTGCACCGCGCGGCGCGGGCCCTCGAATGGGTGGTGGCCGTGCCAGGAGGTGTCGGTGCGGCGGAAGCACATCAGCGTGCCCTCCTCCGGCGGAACCTCGGCCGCGTAGTCCTCCAGGTTCTGGGAGCGCAGCACGCGCAACCGGCCACCCGAGGCCTCCCACGGCGGGTTCATGTAGATCAGCACGGTCACCACCTTGCTGGCCGAATCCGGGTGGATCTTGCCGTCGGTGGCGCGGCACATGCCGCGGGCGGTGAACATCGTGGGGTACTGGGAGAGGTCGATGCCGAACTTCTCCGAGAAGGCTTTCGCCACCTCCGGCCCGCGCAGCTCGCGGATCAGGTCGTCGAACACCGGCCCCTGCGGGAAGACGCCGAGCGGGATCGAGCCCGGCTTGTCCACCTTGGGATAGTCGCGGTGCAGCGCCTCCAGGTATTCCTTCTTCACGAAGCCCGGCACGCACAGGAAGTCGTAGGGGTCGCGCTGCAGCGGGGTGGCGCGGAACTTGTCCAGATCGAGCATCGACATGGAGGAACGTCTCCCGAAGGGGTCAGGCGGCGATGGGGGCGTCGGGGAAGCAGAGTTCCTGGCGCGCGCGCCACTCCGGCCCGACGTAGTTGACGATGATCGACTTGCGCACCCCGTCGATGGGGCGCTTGGCGAAGCCGTGCCAGGTGTTGCTGGCCGGGATGAAGATCAGCCCGTCGTTGAAGGCGTAGGGCGCGCGGCGCACGAGGTTGCCCTGCGCGTCGTTCACGTCGGTGCCCCAGTTCTCCGACCCCGGTTCCTTGGAGAGATAGACCAGCATCGTGTACTTCTTGACGCCGATGTCGGTGTGCGGCTCCAGCCAGAAGCCGTCGGTGTCCTGGCAGTACTCGATGCGCAGCGAGGTGCCGGTCAGATCGACGTTGCAGGTCTTCTGGATGGCGGACACCACCTCCGGGCTCTGGAACGCTTGCGCCACGTCGTCGCACGCCTTGTATCTGGCGCGGTTCTCGGCGCTGAAGTAGGTGCGGGACGCGTTGTTGGTCTCGCGCTTGCCGTAGGTCTCCAGCACCGCCGGCGGACCCCAGGGCAGGGCGGCGATGCCGTCCGCGGTCTCCTCGGGCAGGGCGTCCGACAGAAGCCAGTGATGGTAGGGATCGGTCAGCAGCCGGCTGTTTTCCAGGCAGGCGATGAAGCTCTGGCGCACGGCGGTCGGCGAGGTCATGCGAGGGTGATCCGGTGATGATGGCGCCACACCCGAACGGGCTGTGTGGTGCCCTCTTATGGCACGAGCGCCGCCCGAAAGGAACGGGTACGGGATGTCGCATTGCCCACGGAAGAAGCAGGGTTTGCGGCACTGCGCCGACATGTCGCGGGCGTGACGGCGGCGGTCCCGGCGTGTTGGTGGGGGAAGACGCTCACACCAGGGGAGGCCGGCATGGCCGAGAAGCGCGACGACGACCGGAAGCCCGACGACAAGGCGCCGAAGAAGCCGCAATCCGGCGGTTCGGCCATCGACGACCGCACGTCCAAGGCGCAGGAGGAAGCGGCGAAGGAGCGCGCCAAAGAGGGCGGTTACCAGTAGGGGGGCTGCTTAGAAGCCCCTCCCCCGCGCGGCCAGACGGCGGCGGACCTCCTCGGCGACGCGCTCGGTGTCATCCAGCAGCGGGTATGTCCAGCTTTCCAGCGCGCCGGTGAAGGGGCGGGTGATGCCGTCCTTGTACAGCCCGTCGTGGAAGGCGCGGAACTTGGCCGAGCCGCCCTCCATCTCGATCACGTACACCGGCTTGCCGGTCGAGCACGCCTCCGACACCATCGACACGCTGTCGCAGGTGACGACCACCGCGTCGGCCATGGCGAGATAGGCGAAGTACGGGTTCTCGCCGGTGCCGTCCCACACCTCGGCCGGCAGGTTGCGCAGGCGCGCGCGCAGGATCGCCTCGTTGTCGGCGCCGGTGCGCCGCGACGGCGTCACCATCAGCCCGGCGCCCTGGTCGCGGGCCAGCGCCGCCAGCTTGTCGGCGACGTCGCCCATGATGGTCGGCGTCAGGTGATAGACGGCGTTGTTGCCGCCGATCAGCACGGCCACGCGCGGGCGCGGCAGCGACTCCAGCCGCGCCCCCAGGCGCTGCGCCGCCGCTTCCAGCACGGCGGGTGTCACCCGGTGCAGCGCGCCGCGCGTCACCAGCACGTTGGACCCGCGCAGCCGGTCGTGCCGGGGCACCACCACCAGATCGAAATGGCGCGGGCTGATCTGCGGGTCCTGGATCTGAACCGTGAAGGTGCGCCCGCGCGACAGTTTGCGCGCCGCCAGCGAGGGCGCGATGCTCTGCCGCCCGGTGGCGATCAGCAGGTCCGGCCAGGGCGGCCCGATCGGGTCCCCCTTGGGCGAGGCGGCGAAGCGCGAGCCCAGGCGCAGGAACGGGCTCAGCTCGCGCCACGGGCTGCGCAGCCGCACGCGCTTAACGACGGGGGTGATGCCCAGCGCCTCGGCCAGGCCGATGCACTGGTTCTCCATGCCCGGCTTGCCGTCGCTGACGACCCAACAGGTGAGATTCTGCATGACGGGAATGCCGTGTTCTGGTTGGGGGCGTGTGGGTGGGGTGCGGCTGGTCGTCGCGCACCGATCATCGCACCGAGGAGCGGCGCGCGATACGGGGGTATTCCGGTCAGTGTTGTAAGGGCTTGCGTCTTGGATTAAATGTGGTCACCGTGTAATATCCTTTCTCAAACCCATCCCCCCTGGAGCGAAACGAGTACATCATGCGGCGGGTCAAACTCGACCGAATTGACCGGCGCATTCTGCGCGACCTGCAGAATGACGGCCGGATGACCAACGTGGAGCTCGCGCGGCGTGCCGGCATTTCGGCCCCGCCCTGCCTGAGGCGCGTGCGCGCTCTCGAGGAGGCGGGTTTCATCCGCGGCTACCACGCCGACATCAATCCCGACGCGTTGGGATTCGGCGTCACCGTGTTCGCGCAGGTCGGGCTGTCGAGCCAGGCCGAAGCGGACCTAAAGAAATTCGAGGAGTTGGTCAATAGCTGGCCGATGGTGCGCGAGTGCAACATGCTCGCCGGCGAGTACGATTTCCTGCTCAAGATCGTGGCGGAGGACTGGGACGACTACCAGCGCTTCCTGACCCAGAAGCTGACCAGCGCGCCCAACGTGGCGCACGTGAAATCGGCGCTGTCGATCCGCGGCTCGAAGTACCTGCCGGGCGTGCCGATCGACGTCGACTCGCCGGACATCCCCGACGGCTCGGAGGACGACGACGAGGACGACGAGGAGCCCAGCACCCCCGCCCGCACCGCCCGCCGGTAAAGGGCCGTGAGTTCGCAGGTTGGGTTTTCGCTGGCGTCCGGCCCAACCTACGCGTCGCCCCGCGACGCACCCGGGGTGTTCCGGTGGCAAGCGCCTTCCGCCAAGGCCGCCGCCGGCCACCCGCCCGCCGGGGACGCCGCGCGGCAACACGCCGCGTCCGGCCGACGAAACCTGTGCCTGCGACCAGCGCACCCCAAGGGGGGCGCCACCAAGGCGCGCATCCCGGCGCGCGCTGCCTTCCTTTCCGCCCGCGCCGATTCGCTGGCGTGGGTGGAGGATGCCCTGAGGCGGCATTTGAAGGAGTAGCGGCTGGGGACTCTCAGGCCCCGGCCTCGCCTTTTACGCCCGCCTGCGGCACGGCCGTACGGGCGGCGGACGGGGCGCGGTGCGGCGGCATGGCCGGTGTGGTGCAGCGGTGAAGCGAGCGCACCCTTGTTGCTGTCGGCTGCGACAATAATTCGCGGATCAAGCGATTGTCGGGGGGCTCAACCGCCGTGCCGGCCCCCGCATGCGAAAGTCCGGGCATACGAAAAAGCCCCGGTCCGCGGCGGGCGCGGGCCGGGGCTTCATCGAGAGGGAAACCGGTCAGCGGTACGCGACCGTGACGATCTCGTACAGCTTCGAGCCGCCGGGCGTGGAGACCTCCACGCTGTCGCCGACCGACTTGCCGATCAGCGCGCGCGCCAGCGGCGAGGTGATGGACAGGAAACCGTTCTTGATGTCGCTCTCCTCCGAGCCGACGATCTGGTAGGTGGTCTCCTCGTCGGTGTCCTGGTCGGCCAGCGTGACGGTGGCACCGAACTTGATGGTGTCGCCGGACAGCTTGGCCGGATCGATCACCTCGGCGCGGCTGATCTTGTCCTCAAGCTCGCCAACGCGGCCTTCGATGAAGCTCTGGCGTTCGCGCGCGGCGTGATATTCGGCGTTTTCGGACAGGTCACCGTGCTCGCGAGCCTCGGCGATCGCCTTGATGACGGCCGGGCGCTCGATCGTCTTGAGGTGCTTCAGTTCCTCCTGCAGGCGGTTGAAGCCCGCAGCGGTCATCGGGACTTTTTCCATGTTGTTCTGTCCATCACCATGCCAACGCTGCGCCAGGGAAAGATGATTTCGGCGCGACGGTAAGGCCGTCGCGCCGTCAACCATCCCTAGTACGATCCGCTAAGGTACGACTGCAACGGCGCGACTTCAAGGCTGCCGTTGCCCAAGGCGGCGATGGCTTCCACGGCCGCGCGGGCTCCGGCGACGGTGGTGTAGTACGGAATGTTGTAGGTCAGCGCCGTGCGCCGCAAGCTGAAGCTGTCGGCCAGGGCCTGCGCGCCTTCCGTGGTATTGAGCACGAGGTGGACTTCACCGTTGATCATGGAGTCCACGATATGCGGCTGTCCTTCGACGACCTTGTTGATGCGCTCCACCGGCAGGCCCGCCGCGCGCAGGTGCTCGGCCGTGCCGGTCGTGCCGATCAGGCGGAAGCCCATGCCGTGCAGCTTCCTGGCGATGGGCACCAGCGCCGCCTTGTCGCGGTCCTTGACCGAGATGAAGACGGTGCCTTCCTTGGGCAGAACCGTACCGGCGCCGAGCTGCGACTTGGCGAAGGCCAGCGCGAAGTTGGCGTCGAGGCCCATGACCTCGCCGGTCGACTTCATCTCCGGCCCCAGCACGATGTCGACGCCGGGGAAGCGGGCGAAGGGGAACACGGCTTCCTTCACCGCGGTGTGCGGCGGGGTGGGGCCGTTCAGCTTGAAATCGGACAGCGTCTCGCCGGCCATGATGCGGGCGGCGATCTTGGCGATGGCGGTGCCAGTCGCCTTGGCGACGAAGGGTACCGTGCGCGAGGCGCGCGGGTTGACCTCCAGGATGTAGACCGTGCCGTCCTTCACCGCGAACTGCACGTTCATCAGGCCGACGACTTTGAGGGCGCGGGCCAGCGCCTCGGCCTGCCGGTTGATCTCGGCGATCACGTCGGCGGGCAGCGAGTAGGGCGGCAGCGCGCAGGCGCTGTCGCCGGAATGGATGCCGGCCTCCTCGATGTGCTCCATCACGCCGGCCACGTAGACGGCACCGCCGGCATCGGCCACCACGTCGACGTCCACCTCGATGGCGTCCTGGAGGTAGCTGTCGATCAGCACCGGGTTCTTGCCCGACACCTTGACCGCCGTGCCCATGTAGCGCTGCAGCCCGGCCATGTCGTGGACGATCTCCATCGCCCGGCCGCCCAGAACGTAGGACGGGCGGATGACGACCGGGAAGCCGATGCGCTCGGCCACCGTCTCCGCTTCCTTCAGCGAGCGGGCGAGGCCGTTGGCCGGCTGCTTGAGGTCCAGCTCGTGCAGCAGCTTCTGGAAGCGCTCGCGGTCCTCGGCCAGGTCGATGGCGTCCGGCGACGTGCCGAGGATCGGGATGCCGGCCTTTTCCAGCGCTTCCGCCAGCTTCAGCGGGGTCTGGCCGCCGAACTGCACGATGCAGCCCAGCACCGTGCCGGTGCGCTGCTCGACGCGGACCAGCTCGATCACGTCCTCGGCGGTCAGCGGCTCGAAGTACAGGCGGTCGGCGGTGTCGTAGTCGGTGGAGACGGTCTCGGGGTTGCAGTTGACCATGATCGTCTCGATGCCGGCCTCGCGCAGCGCGTAGACGGCGTGGACGCAGCAGTAGTCGAACTCGATGCCCTGGCCGATGCGGTTCGGCCCGCCGCCGAGGATGACGACCTTGCGGCGCTCCGTCGGCTCCGACTCGCACTCGGCCGCACCCGACCCGTCGGTCTCGTAGGTCGAGTACATGTAGGGCGTGCGCGACGGGAACTCGGCGGCGCAGGTGTCGATGCGCTTGTAGACCGGGGTGACGCCGGCGGCGCGGCGCGCCTCGGCCACCGCGTCCTCGTCCTGGCCGGTCAGCTCGGCCAGACGCGCGTCGGCGAAGCCCATCTGCTTCAGCTTCAGCCAGCCGCTGGCGTCCTTCGGCAGGCCGCCGGTGCGGACCTCCGCCTCCTTGTCGACGATGGCCTTGATCTGCTCCAGGAACCAGGGGTCGTACTTGGAGGCCTGCTGCACCTCGGCCACCGACAGGCCGTGGCGGAACGCCTGGGCGATCACCAGCAGGCGGTCGTGCGTCGGCTTGGCGAGCGCACCGCGGATGGCGGCCGGGTCGGGGTTGTCCTCACCGGCGATCTTCACCTCGTTGAAGCCGGTCAGGCCGGTCTCCATGGAGCGCAGCGCCTTCTGCACCGACTCCTGGAAGGTGCGGCCGATCGACATGGCCTCGCCGACCGACTTCATCGACGTGGTCAGCAGCGGCTCGGCACCGGGGAACTTCTCGAAGGTGAAGCGCGGCATCTTGGTGACGACGTAGTCGATCGTCGGCTCGAAGCTCGCGGGCGTGCAGCCGGTGATGTCGTTGGTCAACTCGTCCAGCGTGTAGCCGACGGCCAGCTTGGCGGCGACCTTGGCGATCGGGAAGCCGGTGGCCTTCGACGCCAGCGCCGAGGAGCGGCTGACGCGCGGGTTCATCTCGATGACGATCAGGCGGCCGGTCTGCGGGTTGACCGCGAACTGCACGTTGGAGCCGCCGGTGTCCACCCCGATCTCGCGCAGCACCGCGATCGAGGCGTTGCGCATGATCTGGTATTCCTTGTCCGTCAGCGTCAGCGCCGGCGCGACCGTGATGCTGTCGCCGGTGTGGACGCCCATCGGATCGATGTTCTCGATGGAGCAGATGATGATGCAGTTGTCGGCGCTGTCGCGCACGACCTCCATCTCGTACTCCTTCCAGCCCAGCACCGATTCCTCGATCAGCACCTCGCCGACCGGGCTGGCGCGCAGGCCGCCGCGCACGATGTCCTCGAACTCCGCCCGGTTGTAGGCGATGCCGCCGCCGGTGCCGGCCAGCGTGAACGAGGGGCGGATGATGGCGGGCAGGCCGACGAACTCCAGCGCCTCCTGCGCCTCGCGGTAGGACTTGACCAGCCGCGACTTCGGGCTTTCCAGGCCCAGCTTGTCCATGGCGTCGCGGAACAGGATGCGGTCCTCGGCCTTGGCGATGACGTCGCGCTTGGCGCCGATCATCTCCACGCCCAGCCGCTCCAGGGTGCCGTCGTCGGACAGCGCCATGGCGGTGTTCAGCGCCGTCTGGCCGCCCATGGTGGGCAGGAGCGCGTCGGGCCGCTCCTTCTCCAGGATGCGGGCCACCACGGCCGGGGTGATCGGCTCGATGTAGGTGGCGTCGGCCAGACCGGGGTCGGTCATGATGGTGGCCGGATTGGAGTTGACCAGGATGACCCGGTACCCCTCCTCGCGCAGGGCCTTGCACGCCTGGACGCCGGAGTAGTCGAACTCGCAGGCCTGGCCGATGATGATCGGCCCCGCGCCGATGATGCAGATGGACTTGATATCTGTGCGCTTGGGCATGGCGGTCCGCTTCTCGACGTTCAGTCAGCAAAAGCCCCCTCCCGCCTTTGTGGGGGGAGAGGGGGCGTATGTCTCGTGCGAGGGCACTTTATAGGCACTAACCGGCCGGGGGGGAAGGGGTGGCTTTGGCAGATCCGCCATATGCCCGTAACAATGCAACGCAGCGGCGAAAGGGCGCTTGCGCGTTCGATGCAACGGCGTCATCAATCGAGGCATGACGCACGCCTTCGCCAAAGACAGCCGCGCCTGCGCCGCCTGCGTCTCGTGGAGCGGGCAACGCGTGCTGGCGGCCGACAACACGTTGGTCGAGGTCCCCCGCTACAGCGTGGAGGGGGAGTGCCGGACGGCGATCAGCCAGGACTACCGCAAGGTCCGCAAGTCCTATCATACCTGCGATGCGTGGTCGCCGCTGCCGCTGCTGCGCGCGCACGGCGGCCGCACCGACCGCACGCCGGGACCGTCGGCGGCGATGGCGGCGATCATGGCGAACGCCCCGGCGGGCGCGGCCGCGCCCGTTCCTCCGGCGCCGGTCGCGCCGCCGCCCAAGCCCGCGGCGCCGAAGCCGGCCGCGGCCCCGGCCGCGGAACCGGAGGTGCCGCGCTGCACGGCCACGCCGCTGGACATCGACAAGGTGCCGCCGCAGGCGCGCGTGCTGCACACCTACTGGACCCGGCTGAAGCGCCAGCGCCCGATGCCCGGCGCCCGCGAGATCGACACCGCGCAGGTGCGCGACTGCGTGGCGCGTCTGGCGCTGCTGGAGCCGGTGCGCGGCGGCGCCGACTTCGTCTATCGGGCCTGTGGCAAGGCGCTGGCCAAGCGCCTGGGGCAGCGGCCGGTCAGCCGCCTGCTCACCGCCTGCCACCCCGAGGACGCGGCGGAGCGCTGGCTGGCCGACCTGCGCGCCTGCCTTGCGGATGGCGGGCCGCGCAGCGTCCTGGTGCGCGACGATCCGATCCTGCCGGGACAGAAGTTCGTCGAGCTGCTGCTGCCGCTTGCCGACGAACAGGGCCGGCCGGCCTACGTGCTGGCCTACCGGCACCTGCCGGGCGGCTGACGGGGCGCCCCGCCATGGCGAGCGGACCCACCGACAGGACCGGCCACGATGCGACGCCCGAGTCGCCGGACCTTTGGCCCGCCCTGCTGTGGATCGCCGCCGGCATCTGGCAGTTCGCCGCCTTCCCGATGCTGTTCGCATGGTGGAAGGGGGTGCTCTACTTCCTGGTCGGCGCGCCGGTCATGCTGCTGGTCACCGGCACGGCGACGGCGCGCCTGCGCGGCGTGATGCTCGACATGGTGCGCGACGTCTTCCCGGTAAAGGACCGCTTTACCTGGCTGATCGCCGTTCTGCTGCGCGTCATGCTGGCCGCGCTGGAGGGCGTGCTGGTGCTCACCGCCGCGCGCGGGGCGTTCATGCTGATGGCGTAGGGGGTGGTTCTCTATGAGCGGCTGAGTGGGCGGCATCGCAGCGAAGCCGTTGCCGTTGGGCCGCGCGGCAGCTCAGCCGCCCAGCACCCGCGCCGCCGCAGCGGCCATCTCGTCGGCCGGCACGGTGAAGTCCCAGTCGAAGTTCAGCGCGCCGCGTTACGCCCGCGCGGCCTTGGGGAACAGCAGCAGGCGGTCGGGGGCGACGGAGGCCGCCACCGCGGCGCCGGGCGGCATGGGGACGTAGCCCGGCACGCGGGCATGGATCTCCACGCTGCCGTCGCGGCCGGGGACCGGCAGGCTCAGGCACACGCGGGTCGAATTGCCCATGAAGCTGGTGCGCCGCACCGTGGCGGGGATGGCGCCGTGATTGCCGCCGTGGCCGCCGCCGGGCGGAAGCAGGGTGACGTCCTCAACCCGGCAGGCCACCTCGATGGCGCCGCCGGCGGGCAGGGCGGGGACGTCGAAGCGGCCGAAGGGGGTGCTGAGCTGGCCGTCCGTCACCTCCGCCTCGAAGCGGTTCAACTCGCCGAAGAGCTGCGCCACGAAGCTGCTGGCCGGGTTGTGGTAGAGCGCCAGCGGCGTGTCGTCCTGCACGACGTGGCCGTCGGCCATGACCACCACGCGCTGGCCGATCTCCAGCGCCTCGTCCGGGTCGTGGGTGACGACCACGGTGGCGATGCCGCTGGCCTTGATGATCTGCACGACCTCCTCGCGCACCGAGCGGCGGAGCTGTTCGTCCAGCGCCGAGAACGGCTCGTCGAGCAGCAGCACGGCCGGGTCGCGGGCCATGGCGCGGGCCAGTGCCACGCGCTGCTGCTGACCGCCGGAAAGCATGTGCGGGTAGGCCTCGGCGTAGCCCTTCAGCGCCACCAGTTCCAGCAGCTCGGCCACCTTCCGGTCGCGCTCGGCGCGCGGGCGGTGGCGCAGGCCGAAGCCGATGTTGCCGGCCACGGTCAGGTGCGGGAACAGCGCGAAGTCCTGGAACATCATGCCGACCGAGCGGCGCTCGGGCGGCAGGGAGTGGCGGGGAGTGGCGACGACGGTGCCGCCGATGGCGATCTCACCGTCCTGCAGGGTTTCCAGCCCGCTGATCAGGCGCAGCAGCGTGGATTTTCCGCAGCCCGATGGGCCGACCATGCAGACGACCTCGTGCGGGTCGACCCGCAGGTCGATCCCGGCGAGCGCGCGGTGGCGGCCATAGCGGTGCGAGACCCCGGAGACTGCGATGGTGGACGGCATCGGATCGGCCCCTCGGAAAAGTAGAATGCCGCAGGCCCGGAGGCCTGCGGCACGGAGATGCTTACTTCCAGCCCGCGCGGTCCATGATGCGCAGGGCCGATTGGGCGTACTGCGCGTAGGCCGCGGCGTTCATCTTGTCCTGCTTGAAGGCGCCGAGGGCGACCAACTCGGGGTGCGGCTGCACCGCCGGGTTCACCGGATACTCCATGTTGCCGTCGGCGAAATGGCGCTGCGCCTCGGGGCTGGCCAGGAACTCCAGCAGCTTGACGGCGTCCGCCTTGTGCGGAGCGGTCTTCACCACGCCCGCACCGCTGACGTTCACGTGCGTGCCGCGGCCGGACTGGTTGGGGAAGATCACGCCGACCTTCGCGGCCACCGCCTTGTCCTCCGGCTTGGAGGAGGTGATGAGCTTGCCGAGATAGTAGGAGTTGGAGAGCGCCACGTCGCCCTCGCCGGCGGCCACGGCCTTGATCTGGTCGGTGTCGCCGCCCTTGGGCGCGCGGGCGAGGTTCCCGACCAGGCCCTTGACCCAGGCTTCCGTCTTCTCCTCGCCGTTGGCGGCGATCATGGAGGCGGTCAGCGCCAGGCTGTAGGGGTGGGTGCCGCTGCGGGTCAGCACGCGGCCCTTCCAGAACGGCTTGGCAAGGTCCTCGTAGTCCTTCAGGTCCTCGGGCTTCACGCGGTCCTTGGCATAGACGATGATGCGCGCGCGGCTGGACAGACCGTACCAGGCGCCGTTGGCGTCGCGCAGGTGCGCGGGAACGGCCTTGGCGAGGACGTCGGACGTCACCGGCTCCAGCAGGCCTTCGGCGGCGGCGGCGGCGAGGCGGCCGGCGTCGACGGTGATGAACAGGTCGGCCGGGCTGCTCGTCCCTTCCGACTTCATGCGCTGGATCAGCTCGTCATGGTTGCCTTCGATGACGTTGACCTTGACGCCGGTGGCCTTGGTGAACGCTTCGTAGATCGCCCGGTCGGTGTTGTAGTGCCGGGAGTTGTAGACGTTGACCTCCTGCGCCTGGGCCGCGGTGGCGAAGCCGAGGCCGGCGAGCAATGCCAGGGCGCTGGTCTTGAAGCGGAGCATCCCGTTTTCCTCACGAATGCGAATGACTATCATCTTCATTCCGAGTACCAGAACGCGTGCCGTCTGTCGAGGGGGTCGTTGGGATCGGTGTGACGGTTCCATGACGATGCGACCACCTGCCGCAGCCCCCCGGGCGCGGTTCAATGGTGCCCGGGCCGCGACGCGGCGATGGAGCGGCTGAGCAGGATCACCGGCAAGAGGCCGGCCAGAACGATGATCAGCGCCGGCAGGGCGGCGTCGTCCAGCCGTTCGGTGGAGGCCATGCGGAACGCCTCGATGGCCAGCGTGTCGAAGTTGAAGGGGCGCAGGATCATGGTGGCCGGCAGCTCCTTCATGATGTCGACGAAGACCAGCAGGAAGGCGCTGAGCATGCTGGCGCGCAGCAGCGGCAGGTGGACGCGGAACAGCACCTGCACCGGCCGGTTGCCCAGCGAGCGCGCCGCCCCCTCGATGTTGGGGCTGATCTTGGTGAAGCCGGATTCCAGCGGGCCGTAGGCGACGGTGAAGAAGCGGATGAGGTAGCCGTACAGGACGCCCACCAGTGTGCCGCCCAGGATGTAGCCGGTGACCGCCCCGCCGAACCACTGGCCGGCCGTGCCGATGGCGATCAGGATGCCCACGGCGATGACGGCGCCCGGCGTGGCGTAGCCCAGCGAGGCCACGCGCACGGCCAGCGCGGCGACGCGCGTGCGGTCCTGCCGCACGCCGTGCAGCACCAGGAAGCCCACGGCGACCACCAGCACCGCGCCCACCACGCCCAGCAGCAGCGTGTTGGCGGTGAGGTGGGCGACCTGCTCCAGCGTGATCTCCGCGTTGCCGCGGGCGATCATCCACACCAGAATGCCGGCCGGCAGCACGAAGCCGAAGACCACCGGCGGCGCGCAGAAGAACCACGCCAGCAGCGTGCCGGGCGCCGACAGGTGTACGGTGGGCAGGTGGCGGTAGCGCATGGTGGTCTGGTGGAAGCGCATGCGTCCGCGCGACAGCCGCTCCAGCCCCAGCACGGCCAGCACGAACAGCAGCAGGATGGCGGCGAGCTGTGCGGCCACCACCGGGCTGCCCAGCGCGAACCACGCCCGGTAGATGCCGACCGTGAAGGTGTCGATGCCGAAGTACTTCACCGCGCCGAAGTCGGCCAGCGTCTCCATCAGCGCGTAACCGACGCCGGTGGCGATGGCCGGCCGCGCCAGCGGCAGCGCCACCCGCAGGAAGCTGGTGAGCGGCGTGGCGCCCAGCGTGCGGCTGACCTCCAGCACGCACACCGACTGTTCCAGGAACGCCGTGCGCGAGAGGACGTAGACGTACGGGTACAGCACCGCCGACAGCACGAACCCGGCCCCGCCCAGCGAATGGATCTCCGGGAACCAGTAGTCGCCCTTGCGCCAGCCCATGGTGGCGCGCATCCATGTTTGCAGCGGCCCGGTGAACTGGAAGAAATCGGTGTACGTGTACGCCAGCACGTACGCCGGCATGGCCAGCGGCAGCAGCAGCGCCCAGCGGAACAGCGAGCGGCCGGGAAACTCGTACATCGTCACGACCCAGGCCGAGGAGACGCCGGCGAACAGCGTCCACGCCGTGACCAGAACCATGAGCGCCAGCGTGTTCAGGACGTAGCCCGGCAGCACCGTGTCCGCCAGATGGCTCCACATGCCGTTGCTGGACACCACGGATTGCGAGAATACGGCGGCGATGGGGGCGGCGATGGCGACGGCCACCAGCAGCGCCAGCACCGTGCCCCAACCGAAACGCGGCCGTCCGAAACGCGACAGCCGCAGGCGGTGCGCGATGCTCCAGGAGCCGTCCCGGTCGTTCCTCGCCACCGACATACCGCACCACTCCGCTCAGGCATTCTGCGATTCATTCGCAGTTACTATTCATACGCCATATGGTGGTGCGGTACAAATATCTCGGTGCGACTCGTGGGATGCGGTCAGTTCGGGTCGCGCAGGAAGTAGATGAAGTCGATGGGCGGCGCCTCGCGGCCGAGCTGCGACAACAGGGCGTGGGCCTGCCCGCGGTGGTGCGTCTGGTGGTTGAAGACGTGCGCCAGCACCTCGGAGAGCGGCTGCTCGAACGGTTCGCCCTTGACGGTGCGGTAGGCGAACGGGGCGGCGATCCGCGCCTCGTCCAGGCCGCCGACGACGCGCAGGATGCGCTCGTCCTCCGCCTCGCGGGCGGCGCGCAGGTCGGCGAAGGTGTCGCACAGGATCTCGTCCAGGCGCGAGGGCATCGGCCCCGCGCCCTCGATGCGGCCGAACCACAGCCGGTCACCCACCAGGATATGGTTGAGCGTGCCGCGCAGCGACCCGAAGAAGGCGCCGCGGTCTTCGCGGAACTGCGCGTCGGACAACTCGGCCACCGCCGCGTACAGGCGCCGGTTGGCCCAGCGGTTGTAACGGGCGAAGGCGTCGAAGTGCGCTTTCATGGCCGACCTCAGGGCAGGTGGCGGTGGGGTTCCATGGCGTCGTGGAGCAGGCGGAGAACGGCAACCGTTTCCGGGTCGCGCATGCGGTAGATCAGCAGATGGCGCGGCGCATGCACGATCCCGTCCGGCGTTCGTGCCCGTTTCCGGCAATGCACGAGATGATAGGAGCGGATGCCGTCACCCAGATCGCTTCGTTGCCGGCTGCCGGGCCGGTACGGGTCTTCGGCAAGATCCCGCAACGCCCGTCTGACAAGCGCGCTGTAACGCCGGGAAGCCGCCTCGCCGAACGTCCCCCGGCTTTGGGCCAGAGCCGCGTCGATGTCGCGCCGGGCCGGCGCGGTGACGCGAACGAGCGCCATGGGTCAGCGATGCCCTTCCGACCGCCGGAACCGCTCCTCTACTTCGATTCCGATCTGATTCACGAAGTCGTCGATCTCGTCGGGCCGGAGAATGGTCACGTCGCCACGCGCGTCCGCCTCCATCCCCTCGCGAACGGCCTCGCGCAGGCGCTCCAGCTTGAGGGCGTCTTCCTGTTCCTGCTGTTCCAGCAGGCGCAGGGCGGCGCGCACCACCTCGCTGGCGTTCTGGTAGCGGCCACTGGCGATGCCGGCCTCGACGAAGCGGTCGAAGTGGTCGGTCAGGTTGATGTTCCGCGTCGGCATGGTCCGTCCTCACGGTCGTTCGACCGGAACGATAGGCCAATTGGCAAAATTTGCCAACCGGCACGCGGGGGGCTACACCCCCGCGCGCTTGGCCGACAGGCCGGCAGGTGAGAGCAGGACCTCGCGCTTGCCCTGGTGGTTGGCGGGGCCGACGACGCGTTCCTGCTCCATGCGCTCCACCAGACGGGCGGCGCGGTTGTAGCCGATCTGCAGCTGGCGCTGGATGAAGCTGACCGACACCTTGCCCTCGCGCACCACGAGGTTGACCGCCTGCATGTACAGGTCGTCGCCGGTGGCGCCGCCCGCGCTGTCGTCATCCTCGTCGGCGACCGCCTCCTCCTCTTCCTCGGTGATGGCGGTGACGTAGTTCGGGGCACCCTGCGCCTTGACGAACTGGACGATTTCCTCGACCTCCGAGTCGGAGACGAAGGGCCCGTGCACGCGGGTGATGCGCCCGCCACCCTGCATGTACAGCATGTCGCCCTGGCCCAGGAGCTGCTCCGCCCCGGCTTCGCCCAGGATGGTGCGGCTGTCGATCTTGGAGGTGACCTGGAAGCTGATGCGGGTCGGGAAGTTCGCCTTGATGGTGCCGGTGATGACGTCCACCGACGGGCGCTGCGTCGCCATGATCAGGTGGATGCCCGCCGCGCGCGCCATCTGCGCCAGGCGCTGGATTGCCGCCTCGATCTCCTTGCCGGCGACCAGCATCAGGTCCGCCATCTCGTCGACGATCACCACGATGTAGGGCAGCGGCACCGGCTCCTGCGGGGTGAGGTCGAGCAGGGTGTCCGGGTCGCCCGGAACGGTGCGGCGGGGCAGCTTCTCGCCCGCGGCGATCATCTCGGCCATGCGGGCGTTGTAGCCCTCGATGTTGCGCACGCCCAGGCGCGACATGGACTCGTAGCGGCTCTCCATCTCGCGCACGGCCCAGCGCAGCGCCACCACGGCCTTCTTCGGGTCGGTCACCACCGGGCTCAGCAGGTGCGGGATGCCGTCGTAGACCGACAGCTCCAGCATCTTCGGGTCCACCATGATGAAGCGGCAGCGCTCCGGCGGCAGGCGGTAGAGCAGCGACAGGATCATCGTGTTGATCGCCACCGACTTGCCCGAGCCGGTGGTGCCCGCCACCAGCAGGTGCGGCATGCGGGCGAGGTCGGCCACCACCGGCTCGCCGCTGATGTCCTTGCCCAGCGCGATGGCGAGGTGGGCGGAGGTGTCGCGGAAGACAGCGGCGTCGAACATCTCGCGCAGGTAGACCATCTCGCGCACGGGGTTCGGCAGCTCGACGCCGATGACGGAACGGCCGGGCACGATGGCGATACGGGCGGTGACCACGCTCATGGACCGCGCGATGTCGTCCGTCAGGTTGATGACGGTGGAGGACTTGGTGCCGGGCGCCGGCTCCAGCTCATAGAGCGTCACCACCGGGCCGGGGCGCACGTCCATGATCTCGCCGCGCACGCGGAAGTTCCGCAGCACGGTTTCCAGTTGGCGGGCGTTGCGGGCCAGCACCGTCTCGTCGTGCTGCTGCGGCGGGCGCGGCGGCGGCGTCTGCAGCAGATCCACCGACGGCAGCAGGTAGGGGCCGCCCGGCTCCGGCTTCTCGGCCGGGACGCGGGGCGCCGTGCTGGAAACGTTGGCGACCGGCAGGTGGATGACCACGGTGGACTGGCCGCCGTGCGTCGCGCCGTGGGTGGCCTGGGGCGCCGGCGCGGGGGCGGGCACCGCCGGCTCCACCGGTGTGGACAGGCTGGGCACGTTGGCCGTGACGGCGGTGCCCGTCTCCTCCGACGCGCGCGCCTCGTAGGCCCAGTCGACGCCGGCCAGGAAGGCGAATCCGGCGACCACCGCCAGCGCCTCGTCGCCGAGGCCGGTCGAGTAGACGGCGCCGGCGCCCGGCGTGCCCGGCAGCACCTCCACCGCCCACAGCGAGCGGCCGTCGGCGGCGTGCGGGACCAGGTTGAAGGGACGCCCGTTCAACGCACACCACAGGTTGAACTCGTCGGCGGTGACGATGCCGGACTGGGTCAGCGGGGCGGCGAGGTGGGGAATACGCGGCTTCATGCCGGGGCTCCCGAGGTCTGGGTGGCGGCGGGTGCCGGGGCGGTTTCGGTGCCGGCGGAAGGCGGTGCGGCGGCCTCGACGACGCGCGGCTCCGCGTTTGGCGTGGCGGCGGCGGCGCCGGTCAGCTCGTAGGCGGCGACCAGCAGCTTGTCCACCGCGGCGCCGTCGCTGGACAGCGGCAGGACGAGGCGTTCGAACGTGCGCCGGGTGCCGTCGAAATTGCCGGTATAGACGCGGGCGACCGGCAGGCGTTCGCGCAGCACGGCCTCGTACTCGGCGGCGAGGATGGCGCGCTGTTCGTCCGGCAGGGCGTCCAGCGTGTGGCCGAGGCGCGAATGCCCCCACGCCTCCGCCAACGCCTTGCCGTAGTAGGAATAGACGAAGTCGTCATCGCCGATCACTTCGAAGATGACAATATTGTCCTTCCACGGCCGCAGGTCGGCGGGCGCGATGGTGCTGGACACAGGCGGGATCCCGCCGGAACATTTGCCGAGCCAGAAGTCGAGCAGGCCGCTCAGGGCAAGCGTCGTCAGCTCGGTTCTTTCCTTCATCATGGGATGTGCGGTTTCGCGACAGGGGCCACAGGGGCTTTCAAGGACGGACCGAACCATACCCGCAACGGCCCGCACGGTGCAACCGGACCTTACCCCAAAGGGGTGGGACATCGCGCGTGGCCGCCCACCCGTGTCGGAAATGCCGCGGCGGGAAGGGGGCTCAGGCCGCGCGGAAAGCCCCGTAGGTTGGATTGAGCCGCAGGCGAAGGCCCAACATTCCCGGCCATGCGAGGAATGTCGGGTCTCGACCCAGCCTACGCGTCCCGCCCGTGTCGGTCCATCACCCCGGACAGCTCACCCCCGTGCCGCCCAGGCCGCAGTAGCCGCCGGGGTTCTTGGCGAGGTACTGCTGGTGATAGTCCTCGGCGTAGTAGAAGGGCGGCGCCTCGCGGATCTCGCTGGTCACGGGGCCGTAGCCCTGGCGGGCCAGCGCCTGGGCGTAGGCGTCGCGCGAGGCCTCGGCGGCGGCGCGCTGCGCGTCGGTGTGGACGTAGACGGCGGAGCGGTACTGCGTGCCGACGTCATTGCCCTGGCGCATGCCCTGGGTGGGATCGTGGCTTTCCCAGAAGACCTTCAGCAGATCCTCGAACCGCACCTTGACGGGGTCATAGACGACGCGCACCACCTCGGTGTGGCCGGTCCGGCCGGAACAGACCTCCTCGTAGGTCGGGTTGGGCGTGACGCCGCCCTGGTAGCCGACCGCCGTCACCCACACCCCCGGCACCTGCCAGAACTTGCGCTCCGCCCCCCAGAAGCAGCCAAGGCCGAAGTCGGCGACCTCCAGCCCCGCCGGATAGGGCGGCTTGAGGGGGTGGCCGTTGACGTGGTGGCGCTCCGGCACCGGCATGGGCTCGGCGCGGCCGGGCAGAGCCTCGGCTTCGGTCGGCAGGGCGAGGGGCTTACGCAGGAAATGGCCGAGCATGGCGCGGCGTCCTCCGGATGGTCGGTCAGGCCGAATGGCCTGTGAGGAAAGGCAAGTGGGGGCCGAACGGCCGAGCGGCAAGTGCACACGGCCCCACCTTGGCGGGAACCGCCACACACGCCACATGGTTCTGGCGCCACCCGCCGGAAGGAGGCCGGACGCTGAGACCGCTGCTGCACCCCCGTCTCATCAACCCGCCCACCGGGGATCCCGGCGTGCTCGTCGAGTTCCTGTTCGAACGGCGTGCCCTGCTGCTCGACATCGGCGACCTGACGACGTTGGCGCAGCGCAAGATGCTGCGCGTCAGCCATGCCTTTGTCAGCCACGCCCACATGGACCACTTCGCCGGCTTCGAGCGGCTCCTGCGCACCTGCTTCGGCCGGCCGGCGCCGCTGCACCTGTTCGGGCCGGAGGGGTTCATCGACCGGGTGGCGGCCAAGCTGGGCGGCTACACCTGGAATCTGGCGCCGGGCTACGCCAACGACTTCGTCATCACCGCCACCGCGCTGTCGGACGACGGCACGGCGCGCAGAACCACCTTCCACAGCCGGCGAGGCTTCGCCCGCGAGGGGGAGGAGACGGTCGCCGTCCCCGACGGCGTGCTGCTGGCCGAGGAGGGGGTGCGAGTGCGCGCCGCCGTGCTGGACCACGGCGACATTCCCTGTCTCGCCTTCGCGGTGGAAGAGCCGGCGCACGTCAACGTCTGGAAGGCCCGGCTGGAGGCGCTGGGCCTGACCACCGGCCCCTGGCTGCGCGACCTCAAGCGCGCCGTGCTGCGCGGTGACCCGGACGACACGCCGGTATCCGCCGCCGTGCCGGGCGCCGGCATGCGGGTGCTGCCGCTGGGCACGTTGCGGGGGCAGGTGCTGTCCGTCGTGCCGGGCCAGCGCATCGCCTATGTGGTTGACGCCGCCTTCACCCCGCGCAACGCCGAACGCATCGTCGGGCTGGCGCGCGGGGCCGACGTGCAGTTCATCGAGACGCCGTTCCTCGACGCCGACGCCGGCATCGCCGGGGCGCGCAACCACCTGACGGCGGGACAGGCCGGGCGGCTGGCGGCGGCGGCCGGAGTGGGGCGGATCGTGCCCTTCCACTACTCGCCGCGCTACACCGGGCGGGAGGAGGATCTGGCGCGCGAGGCGGAAGCGGCATTCCGTACCGCTTCCGGCGGAGTTGGCGCCGCCGCTCCCGCGCCCGATTGTTTAGGATAGGAGACGCCATCACGGAACGGGAGGCCGCCATGGCCATCAACGAAGCCGCCTATCAGCGCCTGGAGGCGCACGGCCGCCGCGACGGCCGCATCACCGTCGAGGAGATGGGGCGCGAACTGCCCATCGAGGAGATGGACCCGGTCGAGATCGCCGAGGTCGTCGACCGGCTGGAGCGCGCGGGCATCGACGTGGACGTCGACGCCGCCCTGCTGAAGCCGCACCCCGACCGCGGGCGATCGGGCGACGCCGCCGGCGTGGTCGACATCGCCCACCCGGCGGCCCCGGCGGTGTCGGTACCGGGCGTGCGCCCGTCGCGGCCGGCCGACATCGCCGGCATGGGCGAACCGCTCCACGGCCATTCCGGGCACGGCCGGAAGGCGCCGACCTGGAACCACAACGGCATGGACCTGCTGCCGATCGTCTGCGTCGGTGTCGTCGCCATCGTGATGATCGTGGCGCTGGGGTAGCGGGCGCTCAGATCCAGGCCGTTTCGATGGTCTGGTCGCTGAAGCGGATCAGTTCGACCCGGTAGAGCCGTTCGCCGTCGTTGACGACGACGGCGCCATCGGCGGCGCGGACCAGCGTGTACTGGGCGCGGGTGTAGAGGAAGACGGCGGTGTCGGTGCCGTCGCCGCCGTCGATGGTGTCCCACCCGGCGTTGCCCGCCGTCGTGGCGTTGTCGCCGTAGAGCGTGTCGTTGCCCAAGTTGCCGAAGAGCGCGTCGTTGCCGTCGCCGCCCAGAATCACGTCGTCGCCCTGACCGCCGAAGATGGTGTCGCTGCCGGAATCGCCCACCAACCGGTCGCTTGCCAGATTGCCGTAGAGGACGTCGCTGCCGTCGCCGCCCGACACCGTGTCGTTGCCCTGGCCGCCGAACAGGGTGTCGGCGCCGGTGCCGCCCAGCAGCGTGTCGTTGCCCAGGTTGCCGTACAGCACGTCGTCGCCGCCCTGGCCGTCGGCGTAGTCGTTGCCGCCGAGCATCGACGTGGTGTCGTTTCCGCTGGTGCCGATGTAGGTGTCGTTCCCCTCCGTCCCCGTCCCGCCGGTGGGCGTGGTGGTGGGCGTGGAGGTGGCCGTGCCGCCGGCGGCGCCATAGAGCGCCACGACGCCGGAGATGTCGTCGGAATGCAGGACGGTCTGGTTGGAGTTGTAGGCGTACATGATGGCCTGGGACACGCTGGTGTGGTCCAGGCCGATGGCGTGGCCGATCTCGTGCACGGCCACGGAGTAGAAGTAGGTGCCGCTGCCCGCCGAACTGGACCACGACTCGCTGGAATCGAAGACGATGTCGGACTGCGTCATCGTCGAGCCGCGGTACATGTAGTGGGCGGTCGCCAAGGTGCCGCCGGACCCGTCGATGCTGCCGCCGCCCAGGCGGATGTCGACGTCGGCGCCGTCCGCCACCTTCACGAAGTGGATGTTGGCCACCTGCTCCCAGGCGTTGAAGGCCTGCTGCGCCAGCGCCTGATAGCCGCTGGGCAGGAACGTCAGCGTCGAGCCGAAGGTTTCGCGGCTGTCGTAGTTGTATTCCGCGAAGCTCCAGGTGACGGTGCCGCCGGACGTGCCCATGCCGCCGTCGCCCCACTTCGGGCCTTCGAGCACGTAGTCCTTCTGGACGCTGACGCTGCCGTCGGCGTTCACGGTGACGTTCGAGGTGGCGCAGGTGCCGCACCCGCAGGCGAAGCTGCCGCCGCCGACCGATCGCGCGGCCTCCGGTGTCACTTGTCCGGGGAGTGGAGAGAGCAACGGGTCCGGCATGCAGGGTCTCCCCACGGGCGCCGGCGCGCCGAACCGTTCGGGTGCGGGCCGGGCATGATAGTCCGGGTTGATTGTTCCGACGGTGTTCGCGCGGAGTCAACCGACAAAGGGCGGCCTACGCCTCGCAGCGCATGCGATTGCGACCTTCGCGTTTGGCGCGGTAGAGGGCGGCGTCCGCGCGGTTGAGCGACGCCTCGATGGAGGCGTCCTCGGGCGCCCATTCGGCGACGCCGACGCTGACGGTGCAGTGGACATCGGCGCCGACGCCGGACAGCGCCGCCCCCTCGATCGCCTCGCGCAGGCGTTCGGCCGTGGCGACCGCGCCGTCCAGGTCGGAGTCCGGCAGCAGGACGGCGAACTCCTCGCCGCCGATGCGGCCGATGTGGTCGGTGGCGCGCAGCACCGACAGGGCGACCCGGGCGACCTGCTTCAGCACCTCGTCCCCCACGGCGTGGCCGTGGCGGTCGTTGATTTCCTTGAAATGGTCGATGTCCAGCATCAGCACGCCCATCGGGCGCTGGTGCCGGCGGGCCAGCGCCACCTCGCGCTCGGCCATGGCGAAGAAGTGGCGGCGGTTGGCGATGCCGGTCAGCGCGTCGAGCATGGCGAGCCGCTCCAGTTCGCGGTTGCTGCGCTCCAGGGCCGCCGCCATGCCGGCGAGGTCGCGCTCCGTCTGCTTGCGGCGCGAGATGTCCTCCTCCAGCGCCACGAAGTGGGTGATCGCCCCTTCGGCGTCGCGCACCGGCGAGATGGCGACGGACACCCAGACGTCGAAGCCGTGCTTGGTCCTTTGCAGCATCTCGCCGTGCCAGCCCTCGCCACGCCGGGCGGCGGCGATGTGCGGCCGGTAGGCATCGTGCGCCGCGTTGGGGGAGCGGAAGACGGCGGGCGTGCGGCCCTTCACCTCGGCCAACGTGTGGCCGGACAGGCGCTCGAACGCCGGGTTCACGTATTCGATGCGGGCGTCGGCGTCGGCAATGATCACCGCCGCCGCGCTCTGGGCGATGGCGGAGGAGAAGGTGCGCAGTTCGCGCTCGACCCGGCGGCGGTCGGTGATGTCGTGGACGATGGAGTAGAGGAGCATGCGGTCGCCCACCTCGATGGGACCGGAGTGCACCTCCACGTCGCGCACCTCGCCGGACGCCAGACGGTGGCGGAACAGGAAGTGCGAGCGCGACTCCGCGCGGGCGCGCGCCATCTCGGCGGCGACCTGCTCGGGCGTCAGGCAGTTGATATCGCCGATGCGGCGGGCCTTCAGCGCTTCCACCGGCCAGCCGTAGAAGTCGGCCGCCGCCTGGTTGGCGTCGACGATGGTTCCGTCCGCCGGGTCGATCAGCAGCTCGACCGCCTTGCACTGGGTGAACAGCCGGCGGTAGCGCTGCTCGCTGGCGCGGAGCGCCGCCTCCACCCGCAGGCGCTCGGCCCGTTCGCGGTCGCGGGCGATGCCGAGCGTCAGCTTGGCGGCCAGTTCGCCGAGCAGGGCCACCTCCTCCCCGTCGAAGGCGTCGGGCTGCGCCGCGTAGACGCCCAGCGCGCCGATCACCCGTCCGCCCAGGCGCAGCGGCAGGCCGATGCAGGACGCGAAGCCGCGCTGCGTCGCTTCGTCGCGCCAGGGGCCGAAGGCGGGGTCGGTGTGGATGTCGCGCACGACCATCGGCTGGCCGGTGCGGATCGCCGCGCCGACCGGGGTGTGCCCGCGCTCCGTGTCGTCCCAGGAAAGTTCGAGCCCGTCGACGTAGCCGGTGGCGAAGCCGCTGTGCGCCATCGGCCGCACGGGCTTGCCCGGCGCGTCCACGGCGTAGCCGACCCAGGCCATGCGGTAGCCGGCCTCGTCGACGATGACCGAGCAGACCTCCGCCAGCACCTGCGTTTCCGGGAGGTCACGGGCGAGAATGTCGCCGCAGCGCCCGATCGCGGTGAGGGCGCGCATCCGGCGGCGCAACGCCGCCTCGGTGTCCGGCGGGGGATGCGCCACCAGCCGCGCCCGCCGCATCAGCAGCGCCGCGCCGGCGGCGGCGGCCATCAGGCCCAGGGCAACCGTTGCGATGGAAGGCATGGCACGACAAGGGGCAAGGGAAGGTCCGGCCTCGGGGCAGGATGAAGCGCACGTATCATGGTATGCCCCAAGCGTTGCCAAAGCCTTTCCAGCGTGCTCAACCGCCGGTCAGCGTGTGGATGACGATGGCCGCGGTGGCGGCGACGTTCAGCGACTGCACGTGGCCGGAACCGGGGATGACCACCACCTCGTCGCAGGCGTCGAGGGTGGATCCGGGCAGTCCGTCCTCCTCGTTGCCGAGCACCAGGGCGACCGGCTTGCCGGCCGCCTTCAGCGACGCCAGCGGCCGGGCGCGCGGCGACAGGGCGGTGCCGACCACGCGGTGGCTGTCCTTCAGGCGCTTCAGCGCGGCGGCGAAGCGCTCGGCCCGGTAGACCTCGACCCATTCGAAGCCGCCCTCGGCGACGCGGTAGCTGGCCTCCGACGGCAGGGCCTGTCCGGGGTGATCGGAGACGACGACGCGCGGCAGCCCGAAGAAGGCGGCGGTGCGCACGATGGCGCCCAGGTTGTGCGGGTTGCCGACGCCGTCCAGCAGCAGCAACGGCTTGCCCTCCGTCGCCCAGCGCCTGGCCTGTTCGGGGTCGAAGGCGGGCACCGGGCGCGGCTCGATCAGGGCGACCACGCCGCCGTGCATGGCGGTACCGGCGACGCGCGCCAACTCGTCGCCCTCGACCAGCCGGTAGGGGCGGCGGGCGCGGGAGAGGTGTTGGCAGAAGGCGCCGACCTGCGGTTTCAGCCGTTCGTCGAAGAACAGCCGCTCGACCCGGCCGGCGTCGCGCTCGAACAGGGCCGAGACGGCGGCCAGCCCGGCGACGCGGAACAGCCTGCCGGGCTCGCGCTCCCGTGCCGGCGCCGCCGGTTCGGCCTCCTTTCGGGGGCGGGGTGGTCCCGGTCTGCGCGTGGGGTGCCGGTCCGCCGGTCGTGCCATGTCCGTCCCTTGGGTTCGTGAAGGGCGGCAGTGTGGCGCAAGCGGTGCCGGGGTTCCAGCGTCAGTGTCGGGTATTGCGGCGCGTCAGTCCGACGTAGGCGGCGGCCGCGGCGGCCGCGACCCCGGCCAGCACCGCGGGGGCGGCCCAGGCTGGCGGCGGGCGGTTGAAGCCGCCGTGGACGCCGCGCCCTTCCTCCATCGGTTCGAACAGGTTGCCGTCGCGGACGGGGGCCGGCGGCGTGCGGGAGAAGTGGCGCCGGGCGCCATAGCCGGCCACCGCCTCCATCACCCGCGGCGCCACCGCGTGGCCGAGCAGGGCGAGCTTGGCCAGCGCTCCGACGGTGGCGCGCGACCGGGGGCGCCGGGCCAGCGCGACGATGGTCTCGGCGACGTCCTCCGGGTCGTCGTAGAACGGCCCTTCCGGCTCCAGCGCGTGGCCGGTGTAGTTGGCGCCGTGCTTCAGCCCCGGCGTGTCGGTGAAGGACGGGTAGACGCCGCACACGTGGATGCCCGGCTCGTCGCCCAGTTCGGCCCGCAGGCTCTCCACCAGCCCTTCCAGGCCGAACTTGCTGGCGGCGTAGGCGGCGGCGTAGGGCGCGGGCGCGTAGGCGCCGACCGAGATGGTGTTGATGAGCACCCCGTGCCCCTGCCGGCGGAAGATGGGCAGCACCGCGTGCGCGCCGTGCAGCGGGCCCAGCAGGTTGGTTTCGATGACGCGGCGGTGCGCCTCGACCGGCGTCTCCTCGAACCGGCCGACGGCGCCGACGCCGGCGTTGTTGACCCACACGTCGATGCCGCCGAACGCCTCGACCGCGCGGGAGGCGAGGCGGCGCACAGCGTCGGCGTCGGTGACGTCGGTTGGCACGACGGCGGCCTCCGCGCCCAGCGCGCGGCATTCCTCCGCCACCTCCTCCAGCAGCCCTTCGCGCCGCGCCGCCAGCACCAGCCGCGCCCCCTGGCGCGCGAAGCCCTGCGCCGTGGCCCGGCCGATGCCGCTCGACGCCCCGGCGATGACGACCACCGCTCCGTCCAGATTGTCCATGACTTCCCCCTCCCGTGATAACGGGAACTCAACAGGGCGGGAGCGCGGCCGTTGCGGCGGCGTTGGGCTGCCTGACGGCTACAGCAGCTTCACCACCAGGAAGCCGCCGACCAGGGTGACGGCGAAGACGCTGGTGACCAGGGTCAGGCGCTTTTCGATGAAGTCGCGGATCGGGGTGCCGAACCAGTAGAGCAGCGCCGCCACCAGATAGAAGCGGATCGAGCGCGAGATGATCGAGGCGCCGATGAACACCCAGATGTCCAGCTTCGCGACACCGGCCGTGATCGTCAGCAGCTTGTAGGGAATCGGCGTCATCCCCTTGATGATCAGGATCTCCGCGCCGTAGTCGACGAAGGTCTGGCGCAGGGTGTCGAACTGGGCTTCCAGGTGGTAGAGGTCGATGACCCAGCGGCCGATCGTCTCGTACAGGAAGAAGCCGATCATGTAGCCGGCAATGCCGCCGACCACCGAGGCCAGCGTGCAGATGGTGGCGATGCGCCAGGCGTTCGCCCGGTTCGCCAGCACCATCGGCACCAGCAGCAGGTCCGGCGGGATCGGGAAGAAGGAGCTTTCGGCGAAGGACACGCCGGCCAGCCACGTCGTGCTGTGCTTCGAGGCGGCCTTGGCCATGGTCCAGTCGTAGAGGCGCTTCAACATGCCGGGCGGCCCGTCGGTTGGCTGCGGTGCGCCCTTCTTGTAGCCGCCAGCCGGCGTTGCCGCTACGGCCAAATTGGAGTCACATCGAAGGGGGTCGCCCCTTCGGTCCGGCCGCCGACGGTGCGCCGTCAGGGTGCCGGCTTCTTCTCGTCCGTCAGGTCGTTGCCGACGCGGGCGCAGTCGCCTTCCGTGTCGCCCGGCAGGCCGCGGTGGCGGGTGTCGGTGGCCGACCCGCCGCCGCCGCTGAACTCGTCGCATCCCGGCTTCCAGGCGGGGGCCGTGGCGGGATCGCGGCTGCGGTCGGGTTGATGCTGCGGCTTGGTGCTCATGGCGGGGGCTCCTGATGCTGGGGTGTCCCAGGCCAACAGGGGCGCACCCGGCCGGTTCCCGGCCCGCACTATTCCCGCGGGACGGCGCGGGGGAAGCGGATGATGAAGGTGGTGCCCTTGCCGGGCGCGCTGTCGATGGCGATCCGGCCCTTCAGGCGCTGGGTCACCAGATTGAAGACGATGTGCAGGCCCAGGCCCGTGCTGCCCGCGCCGCGCCGCGTGGTGAAGAACGGCTCGAAGACGCGGGCCTGGAGATCGGCGGGGATGCCGCGGCCGTCGTCGCTGAAACGCAATTCCACCTGCTCCGCGCCGCGCCGGCGCACCTTGACGGCGAGCTTGCCGGTCTGCCCCGGATCGTAGCCGTGCAGTATGGAATTCATGGCGAGGTTGGTGAGCAACTGGCCGAGCGCCCCCGGGAATCCCTCCACCTCCAGGTCGGCGGGGCATTCGATGCTGGCCTTGAGGCCGGCCTTGCGCAGGCTGACCGACAGGCTCTGCATCACCTCCTCCAGGTAGGAGCCGAGGAGGAAGCGGCGGTGGTCCTCGCTCGCCTGGTCGACGGCGACCTGCTTGAAGCTGTGCACCAGCCGGGCGGCGCGGTCGAGGTTGGCCTGCACGCTCTGCGTCACCTCGGTGGCGGTCGCCAGGTACTCCTCGAAGTCGGCGCGGCGCATCTGGCCGTCCTTGAAGCTCTTGGACAGCTCGCTGGTGCGGTCGGCGAGCAGCGAACTGGCGGTCACCGCGACGCCCAGCGGCGAGTTGATCTCGTGCGCCACGCCGGCCACCAGGGAGCCCAGCGCCACCATCTTCTCGGCCTGCACGAGGTGGCTCTGCGCCGTGCGCAAATCGTCCACCAGATGGTCCAGCCGCTCGACCGAGCGGAAGATGGTGTCCATCTCGCTGGTGCTGGCCGGCGGCAGGTGCACGTCGTGCCCCCCCGCCTCGATGCGTTCCAGCGCGTCGGCGGCCAGCAGGACCGGGCGCACCACGTGGCGGCGCGCCATCCACACGGTGGCGCCGAGCAGTGCCAGCATGCCGATGAAACCCGCCAGCACCACCGACGACACCCACTGCGCCGTGTCCTGGATGGCGGCGAAGCGGCCGGCGGTCAGGCTGGCCACGTCCACCGACAGCCGGTCGGCGGTGGCGTCCAGCGCCACCAGCATCTCGTGCCAGGTGTTGGAGGCCTTGCGGTTGAAGTCGGTCGCTTCCTGCCGGGCGGTGGTCGCGGCGGTGGGGGTGACGGCGGCGGCCGCCTCCTGCCGGCGGCGTTCCGCCTCGTCCTTCAGGGTGCTGGCCTGCCGCAGCACGTCGAACGCCTCGGAGACCTGCAGGCGCAGCGCGCTGTCGAAGTGGAAGCCGGGGTGGAAGGCCAGCGCCTGGGCCGCCAGAAGCGCCTGCCGGCGCTGCCACGCGTCGTCCGACGCGATGACGACGGCGCCGTAGCGCTTGAACCGCTCCAGGTTCACCGCGGCGCGCTGGCGTTCCAGGATCAGGGGGGCCACGCGGTCCTTGCTGTCCTCCGCCACCCGTTCCATGGAGCGCTGCTCCAGCGCGATCACCAGGAACAGGGCGCCGACCAGCAGCAGCACCGCCGCGCTGGCGGCGACGATCACCGGGCCGAGACGCGCCCCGCGCGCCGCCGGGCGGCGCGATTGGGCGGTGGCAGCGGTCTGGTCCTCGCGGGGCACGGCGGCGGCGGTCACGGGTTGTGGTCCGGCGGTCTCGTCTCAGTATACATCAAAGGGGAAGTAGCGGCGGTTGACATCCTGGTACGAGCCGTCGACCCGGATGGCGCCGATCGCCTCGTCGACGATGGCCTTCAGGTCGTTGCGGCCCTTGGGCATGACGATGTGCACGGTGCCGCCCAGCCCGTCCTCGGCGATCGGCGTGCCGACGGTGGAGAAGCGCTTGCCGTCGTCCGACAGCAGGAAGCCGAAGGCCGTCAGCGTCGGCACCAGCCCGTAGTCGGCTTTGCGGGTGCGCAGCGCCTCCCACAGCTCCTCCAGGTCGGTGACGGGGACGAGCTGGGCCAGCTCGCGCTCGACGCGCTTCAGGTAGGAGAACTGGCGCGACGTCTGGATCGCCACGACCCTGGCGCCGCGGATCGCCTCCAGGCTGGGGGTGTTGGCGGCTTCCGCCGGGCCGATGAAGCTGGAGCTGGACCGCCAGTACGGGGCCGAGTAGGTGAGCTTCGCCTCGCGTTCGGGCGTGCGCAGGAAGTTGGCGAGGCCGAAGTCGTAGCGGCCGGTCGACACGTCGTCGGTGATCGCCTGGAAGGCGATCTCCTCGAAGCTGCACGTCGCCTTCATGGCGCGGCACGCCTCGCGCATGATCTCGACGTTGAAGCCGGTCAGCGTGCCGTCGGGGCCGCGGTAGCTGAACGGCGGCGTCGCCTCCATCACCGCGACCCTGTAGGTGCGCGACTGCGCCTGTGCCGGCGCCGGCGCCGGCGTGCCGAACAGGGCGAGGCCGAGCAGCAGGACCAGCGCCAGCATCGGCCGCATGCGGCCGTCAATAGACGCGGAACGGGAAATAGCGCGAGCTGATGGCATCGTACCGACCGTTGAGCAGGATGGTCCTGAGGGCTTGGTTGACACGGTCGCGCAACGCTTCGCGGCCGAAAGGCAGGGCGATGGCGACGTCGCCGCCGAGGCCGTTCTCCGTGATGGGGTCGCCGACGACCTCCATGCCGCGCCCTTCCTCGGACGACAGGATGAGAAGCGCGGTGATGGTCGGCACCAGCGCGACGTCGGCGTCGCCCCGGCGCACGGCGTCCAGCGTCTGATCGATCGTGGTGAATTCGACGCTGTCGGCCCGCCCACCCAGGCGCTCGCGCGCGAACGCGTTCTGCCGGCTGCCGGTGAGCGTGGCGATGCGCCGGCCCGCCACCGCGTCGGGTACGGCGCCCTGGATGCTGCCGGTGCGCGCGACGAAGCTGGAACTGGAGCGCCAGTAGCGGTCGGTGAACAGGAAGCGGCGCTCGCGCTCGGGGGTGCGCAGCACGCTGGCGACGGCGAAATCCAGGTTCTTACCCGTGGCCAGCCGGTCCATGACCTCGGCGAAGGGCAGCATGACGATGTCGCAGCGCGCCGCCATCTCCTCGCACAGGGTGCGGGCGACGTCCACGTCGAAGCCGTCGAGCTGACCGTTCCGGCCCACGGCGCCGAAGCCGGCGGACGGCGTCACGGCGACCCGCAGGACGTCGGCCGCGCGCGCCTCGCCGTTCGCCAGGGCGATGAGCCCCGCGACCAGGGCAACGCCGATCCACCACAGTCCCGCGCGCATGTCTTCCCCATTCCCTTTCAGGCCCCTACAGGAAAGAGGGGAAATCGGCCGGCGTCAATGCGGCAACTCGCCGGTTGGGAAATATGTCGCCACGCGCGCCTCCCGGTGGTTGCGCTTCTCGCCGGCCCCGCCCGGAGTGGTTTCGGGGCGCGCCCTTCACCCCCTCGGTCCCTCCAGAAGCGGGGCGACCCAGCGGGCGAGGAAGGGGTCCTCGGGGCCGGATGCCAGCGCCGGGCGGGCGGCCAGCAGGAGCTGGAGCAGCGCGGTGTGCAGGCCGGTGCAGCGGCGCAGGTCCACCGCCGGACTCGTCTCCGCCAGCAGCCACTCGTTCAACGGCAGCGCCTCCTCCACCGTGCAGTCGCCCTCGAAATGCGCCAGCGAGGCGTCGAAGCGGATGGGCATCACAGCAGCTCCCGAAGGTTGATCACCGGCAGGAGCCGGCCGTCGCCCAGCTCCGCCGTGCCGCTGTAGCCGCGCAGGCCCGCCAGCACGCCGGACAGCGGCTTCAGCACCACCTCGGCCCGCTCGCGCACGCCGTCCACGGCGAGGCCGACCGGCTCGCGGTCGATGCGCAGCACCAGCACGGTCTCGCCGTCGCCGGACCGGCCGGCCGGGGCGGACAGCTCCAGCAGGCGGTGCAGGCGGAACAGCGGCACCACCGCGCCGCGCAGGACGAAGCTCTCGGCGTGCTTGACCCGCCGCACCTCGGACGCCGGCACGCGGGCGACCTCGGCCACGGCGCCGGTGGGAATGCCGAACAGGGCGCCGCCGGCCGCGACCACCATGATGGGCGTGATGACCATGGTGAGCGGCAGCGTCAGGCGCACGCGGGTGCCGGCGCCGGGGGTGGAGGCGATGCCGATGCGGCCGCCGGCCGATTCCACGGCGCTGCGCACGGCGTCCATGCCGACGCCGCGGCCGGACACGTCGGTCACCGTGGCGGCCGTGCTGACGCCAGGCAGGAGGACGAGCGCCAGCGCCTCCTCCTCCGACAACGCGGCGGCGCGGGCGGGATCGACGGCGCCGTTCGCCACCGCCTTGCGGCGCACCCGCTCGGTGTCGATGCCCGCGCCGTCGTCGGCGACCTCGACGATGACGCTGTCGCGCTCCTGCCGCGCCTCGACGCGGATGGTGCCGGTCTCGGGCTTGCCGGCGGCGCGGCGCGCCTCTGGAGTCTCGATGCCGTGGTCGAGGGCGTTGCGCACCAGATGGATGAGCGGCTCGCCCAGCACGGCCAGCACGTCCTTGTCGGCCTCCGTCCCCTCGCCGGAGACGCGCAGGTCCGCCCGCTTGCCCAGCCGTTGCGCCAGGTCGCGCACCAGCCGGGGCAGCGGCTGGAACACCTGGGCCAGCGGCAGCATGCGCAGGCCCAGCACGGCGTCCTGCAGCGCGTCGGTCAGCGAATCGATGGCGTCGTAGGCGTCGCGCAGGTGGCGGGCCGGGGTGCCGCCGCCGGACAGGTCCTCCGTCTCGCGGACGACGAAGGGCAGGCGGTTCTTGGCCACCACCAGCTCGCCCACCAGCGCCATCAGGCGGTCGATGCGCTCGGGCTCGACGCGCAGGGCGCGGCGGACGGCGCGGCCCTCGGCGGCCGGAGCCGTGGCGGGCATCGCCCCGCTGGTGCCGAAGGTGGCGAGCAGCGTGGCCAGATGGTTGGCGAGCGGTCCGGGGCGGCCGACGGCGCGCGCCGCCTCGGCGGCGGTGGCCAGGGCCTGGACCTCATCGGCGCGGCCCAGCGCGGCGAGGACACCGGCGGCGGTGCGCGCCACGGAGGCGAGGCGGCCGTCCAGTTCGGCCGGGTCGGCGTCCATGCCCAGCGCGCGGCGCTGTTCGCGCAGGATCGCCTCGGCCATCGCCAGCGCGCTTTCGGGAGGCGGGGCGGCGGCGATGGAGGCGGCGGGGGTGGGGGCCGGCTCCTGCCCGGCGGGCGGCACGGCGGCGAAGCGCACCTGATCCGGCGCGGCACGGAAGAGGGGGGCGATGTCGGCCCGGCCCGCCGCGCTCAGCGCGCGGAAGCGCAGGACGCAGCGGTAGGGATCGAAGCCGGCGAGGTCGGCCGGCCAAGGCGCCGCCGGCTCGATGCGCAGCCACACCAGTTCGGGGATGCGCCGCACCAGGGCCAGCGGGTCGTCGCCGTTGAAGAAGCACTCCGGGTCCGGGTCGTACGCGACGGCGGTGAGCGGTCGGGCATCCTGGACGCCGGTGCCGTCCAGCCAGTCGAAGCCGGCCGGGCGTCCGGCGGACGCCTCGCCGGTGCCACCGGTGGTGCCGGACAGCGCCGCCCCCAGCCGGCGGCCCTGCTCGTCCGCGTCGGCGGGCAGCGCCTCGTGCGTCTCGATGGCGTCGATCCAGCGGCTGCACTGGTCGAGGATGGCGAGCAGGCGGTCGACCAGCTCCGGCGTCGCCGGGGTACGGCCGACGCGCACGGCGTCCAGCAGGTCCTCGGCGACGTGCACGAGGCGGGTGAAGGGCGGCCAGTCGAACAGGCCGGTGGCGCCTTTCAGCGTGTGAAAGGCGCGGAACACCTCGTTGACCGCGTCGCGGTCGCCGACGTCCTTCTCCAGGCGCAGAAGGCCGCCGCCCGCCGCCTCCACCAGCTCGCGCGATTCGACGAGGAATTGTTCGAACAGGCTGCTCATGCCGGGCCTCCCGGGCCGGCCGGCCGCCCGGTCAGCAGGCGCGCCGACAGGGCCAGCGCGTCGGGCCGCACCGGCTTGACCAGGTACCAGTTTGCCCCGGCGCCGAGTGCGCGCACGCGGTCGGCCTCCCTGGCCTCGGTGGTGATCATCAGCGCCGGGATGCCGGCCAGCTCCGGCTCCCGCCGCACGGCGTGGAGCATGGTGTAGCCGTCCATCTTCGGCATGTTGATGTCGACGATCAGCAGGTCGGGCGGGGATGCCAGTGCGCGTTCCAGCCCGTCCAGGCCGTTGACCGCCTCCTCCACCGCGAAGCCGTCGGCTTCCAGGATCTGGCGGGTGTAGGCGCGGACGGTCGCGGCGTCGTCGACGACCAGCACGCGCGTCCTGGAGGACTCAGTGTTCATGGGCGGACTCCGCCGGTCTCACGCGGCTTCTGGTAGATGATGGCGTCGGGGAACTTGCGCGGCACGAACAGCGAGGACATGCGGCTCATGCTTTCCGAATGGCCGAGGAAGATGAAGCCGCCCGGCACCAGCGCGTCGTGGAACATGGCCGAAGCTTCCCGTCGCCCGAGGTCGTCGAAGTAGATGAGCAGGTTGCGGCAGAAGATGACGTCGAGCAAGGGAATGGCGCGCGTCGCCAGCGGATCGACGATGTTGACGTGGGAGAAGTCGATGGAGGCGCGCAGGTCCTCGATGATCTGCCAGCGGCCGGGACCGGCCGGCGTGAAGTACTTCGCCACCAGGGCGGGCGGCAGGTACTGGAGCGAGCGCTCCTCGTAGATCCCCTCGCGGGCGCGGGCGAGCACGCGGGAGTCGATGTCGGAGGCGCGCAGCTCGATCTCGTAGTCGTCGGCCTTGCTCCAGTATTCCAGGAGCGCGATGGCGATGGAGTACGGCTCCTCACCCGTCGAGCAGCCGGCCGACCAGATGCGGATGCGCTCGCCCTTCGGCCGGTCGCGCACCACCTCGTCCAGCGCCGAGCGCACGAGGCAGTCGAGCTGGTAGCGCTCGCGGAAGAAGTAGGTCTCGTTGACGGTGAGCAGGTTGACGAAGTGCTGCAGCTCCTCGCCGGACGCCTGGAGGCGCAGCAGGTCCAGATACTCGCGCGCGTCCGCCACGCGCTTGGCCGTCATGCGGTCGGCCAGCCGCCGCTCGACGTAGTAGCGCTTGTTTTCGCTGAAGCTCAGGCCGGTCCGCGTGCGCAGGAAGTCGCACAGCCGTTCGTAGTCGGCCGGGGAGAGCGGCGCCGAATCGCCGCCTTCGGGCGGAGCCTGGCTCACGCGCCCGCCTGGAAGCGGCGGCGCGCCGCGTCGACCGAGAAGGCGACGACCGGGTCGTCGGGGAAGCGGGCGCGCAGCCGCTCCAGGATGGGCAGCACGTCCGGCCGGCCGATCTCCACCAGCCCCTCCAGCGCGGCGAGGCAGACGTTGACGTGGCTGTCGCGCTCGATGGCGCGCGACAGCCAGTCGATGCGCCGGGGGTGTGCCAGCCGCGCGGCGAGCTGCACCGTGAAGATGCGCACGTCGGAATCGGGGTTGTCGAGGAACGCCTCGACGTGCGGGGCGGCGGCGTCGGGTGGCATCTGCTGCAGCGTCTCGATGACGGCGTTGCGCAGCGCCGTGTCCTCGCTGGCGAGGTAGGGGAACAGGCCGGCGGCGGCCTCGGCCGAGCCGATGCGGACGAGCACGGTGAGGATCGCCTCGCGCACGGCCGCGTCGGTCTCGTGGGCAAGGCGGGCGCAGAGCGCGGGGGCGGCGTCGGGGTGGTCGGCCAGCGCGTGCGCGGCGCGGCGGCGCGCGGCGGGGGCGGGGTCGTCCAGCCGCGGCGGCGTGTCGGCGGGCGGGGAGGGAGGCGTGGGGGTGGAGGATTTGATCAGGGGCATGGGGGCTACCGGCACGCTGTCGATGTACGGCCTTCCGTCGGAGAATAGCCCCTCTCCCTGGACGGGAGAGGGGAGAGGGGCTTTTTGCTGCCTTGCCGTGCGGGCAAGCGTCTCCTCATCATCACCGTATCCACCGCGCCAGTTGTGCCGCGATCTGCTCGGCCGGCAGCACGGCGTCGGCGCCGCCGAGGCGGACCAGTTCGCCGGGCATGCCGAAGACGACGGCGCTTTCCTCGGACTCGGCGATGGTCCGGCCGCCGCGGCCGCGCAGCTCGGCCATGGTCGCCGCACCGTCGTTGCCCATGCCGGTCAGCAGCACGCCGACCAGCCGGGCCGGGGCGACGTGCTGGAGGGCGCTCGCCACCAGACGGTCGACGTTGGGGTGCCAGGGGCGGCCGGGGTCGGACGGTACGGGCATGACCACAAGCTGCCCGGCGCGCGCCGTCAGCACCGCGTCGGCGCCGCCACGGGCGATGACGATGGTGCCGGCCTGCACGGGCGTGGGCTGCACCGCTTCCACCACCCGCAACGCGCACACCTGGTCCAGCCGGCGGGCCAGCGTCGCGGTGAAGGACGGCGGCATGTGCTGCGCCACCACCACCGGCCAGGGGAAGTTGGCGGGCAGCAGTGGAAGAACCTCCTCCAGCGTGCTGGGGCCGCCGGTGGACACGCCCACCAGCACCACGCCGGGGCCGGCCGGCAGCGGTTCGGCCGGGCAGGGCGGGGCCGCAGCGGGTGTGGCGGTGGGTGCCGCGGCCGGTGCGGCGGCGGGCGGCAGTTCGGCGTCGCCGATGATGCGGGCGCGCGTCAGGGCGATGCGTTCGCGCAGGTTGCGGGCGCGGCGCAGGCGCGCGCCGGCCGCCGCGCGCACCTTCTCCACCAGCTCCCGCCGGATGCCGGACACCGCCTTGGCGCCGATGCCGGGCTTGTGCACCACGTCCACCGCGCCCAGGCGCAGCGCCTTCATGGTCTCCTCCGCCCCCTGCTGGGTGAGCGCGGAGACCATGACGACGGGCCGCGGGTTCTCCACCATGATGCGTTCCAGGCAGGCGAGCCCGTCCATCTCCGGCATGGTGACGTCCAGCGTCACCACGTCCGGCGCGAAGCTGGCCAGCATCTCCAGCGCTTCCGAGCCGGTGCGGGCGGTGGCGACCTCGATGTCGGGTTCGGCCGTCAGCAGCTCGGTCAACTGCCGGCGCATCAGCGCGGAATCATCGACCACCAGGACCTTCATGCCGGCACCTCGTGTGATGGCGCTGCGGTCATGCGGATTCCAGAAGCGCCGCGAGTTGGTCCAGGTCGAACAGCGCGTCGATCTCCAGAAGCAGGATCATGCGCGCCCGCCCTCCCGCTTCCCCGCCGGATTCCAGATGCGCCACGCGGGTGATGAGCTGGCGCTGCGCCTCCGACACCGCCGGGGCCGGCTCGATGGCGGCGGCCGGCACACGCACGACGCCGGAGACGGCGTCGACGATCAGCCCGACGCGCGCATCGCGCAGGCCGACCACGACGATGCGCGGGCGCTCCGCCGCGCCGCCGGGCAGGCGCAGGACGCGGCGCAGCTCCACCGCCGGCAGGGCACCGCCGCGCAGGTTGACGAGCCCGGCCACGAACTCCGGCGTCTTGGGCAGGCGGGTCAGGTCGTCGGGCCGGCGCAGCACCTCCTGCACCGCCCCCACCGGCAGCCCGTATTCGGCCCCGCCCAGACGGAAGACGACGAACGGCTCGGCGGCGGCATTGGAGGCGGCGGGGGCGGCGTGATCGGCGGTGGTGTCCGGCGTCATGGCGCCTTCCCCCTGGCTGGCGAACGGGCTGGCGAACGCCGCGGCGAACGCGGCGGTGTGGGTGAGCAGCCGCTCGGCCGAGAGCACGGAGACCAGCCGCCGGCCCTGGTCCAGGCGAACGATGCCGGACAGGTCCTCGAACTCCGCCTCGCGGGCGAGGATCGACGGCACCGGGCCGACGGCGGCGGGATCGGCGCGCAGGATCTCGCGCACGGCGTCCACCACGAGGCCGACCCGCTCGCCTTCCACCGTAGCGACGACGACGCGCGGGTGGGACGGGGCGGCGCCCTCCAGCCCGAACAGCGCGCGCAGGTCCAGGAGCGGCACCAGCTCGTCCCGGATGGCGGCGACGCCCAGCAGGTGGGCGCGCGCCTTCGGCATGCGGGCGACGGTGTCCGGCACGGGGACGATGCGCTCGACGTGCGCGATGGGCAGCGCGAATTCCTGCCCGGCGACGTCGAAGGAGACGAGCACCACGCGGTCCGCCGCCATTTCCGTCGGCGTGGTGGCGCCGCTGTCCAGAAGGCCGGCGCCGGTGGGGGACAACGGGCGGGCGAGGTCCTCGAACTGCCGGTCGATCACTGCCCCGGCGGCCAGCAGCAGGGCGACGACGCCGCCCCCGGCGTCGCGCACGGCGCCGGCCAGGATTGCGGCGTCCAGGTCGGCGGCGTTCAGGTCGGCCGTGCCCTCGTCCGGCGCGGTGGCGTCGATGCGGGACGCCTCGACCGCCAGCACGCCGTCCACCCGGTCAACGGCAAGGCCGACCGGCTGGCCACGATGGCCGACCACCACCACGCGCCCGGCGTCGTCCGCGTCTTCCGGGTCCGCATCGCTCCGCTCGGCCTGCCCGAGGACGCGGCGCAGGCTGATCACCGGCAGCACGGCGCCGCGCCGGCGCGCCAGACCGTCCAGGCTGGGCGGACTGAGCGGGATGCGCACGACCTCGGGCCGGCGGATGATCTCCTGCGCCTCGGCCAGCGGCAGCGCGAAGCGCGTGGCGCCGACGCGGAAGGCGACCAGACGGCGGACCGCGCCGCCCGCTTCCGTCAGTCCGGTGGCGGGCGCGGTGGCGGGGGATGCCTCCGGTGCCTTGGTTCGGCGGCGCGTCGGGCCGGTCGTCATGCGGCGGTGCCCAGCAGCTCGTCGGCCATCTGGGCGATCTCCTCGACGGCGGCGGCCAGCTCCTCGGCGCCCTTGGCCTGCTCGCGCGCGGCCTTCACCGCCTCGCCCGCGGCGGTGCTGGCTTCGGCGGCCCCGCCGGCGATCTGCTCCACGGCCTTCTGCGTTTCCTGCACGGAGCGCAGCACCTCGCCGGAGCTTTCCAGGATCTCGGTGGTGCCCACGTTCACCACCTCCAGCTCCGCCGCGGCGGCCAGCAGGCTGGCGGCGAACTCCTGATGGCGGCCGGCCTCGCGGGCGGCGGCGGCCGAGATATCCTCGATGTCGCGGCGCACGCGCTGGATCTGGTCCTGGATGCCCTTGACGATGTCCTTGGCGCGCTCGGCGTTGTCGGCGGCGTCCTGCGCCAGGTTGCGGATGTCGGTGGAGACCACGGTGAAGCCGCGGCCGAACTCGCCGGCCCGCGCCGCCTCGACCGAGCCGGTGACGGCCAGCATGTTGGTCTGGATGGCGATGACGCCGATGGCGTCGATGGTCTTGTCGATGCGGCGGTTCACCTGTTCCAGCGCGGCGATCTGGTCGACGCTGCGGCGACCGGCCTCGACCGACTGGAGCACGCCGGCCGCCAGCCGGGCGACGGCGTCGCGGGTCTCCGCCAGCAGGCTGCCCATGGCGCGGGTGCGTTCGCCGGCCGCTTCGGCGCGGTCGAGGCTGAGCCGGGCGCTCGCCCCGATCTGCGCCACGGCGGACGCGGACTGCTGCGTCGCGGCACTCTGCGTTTCCGTGGCGCGGGAGATCTGCGTAATGGCGATGGTGATCTGCGCGGCGGCGCGGTTGATCTCCTCGATGGCGGCGGACAGCTCCTCGGCGGCCGACGCCACCTCCTCGGCGGTGCGGCGGATGTCGGTGGCGCCGGTCAGGTCGTCGGCGATCTCGGAGAGCTGGGCGGCGGCGCGTTCGCTCTGCGCCAGGGCCTGGGCCTGCTGGCCCACGGTCTTCAGCGCCTCTTCGCTGGCCGCCGACTGCTCCTCGGCGGCGGCGGCGATGTTCTCGCTGCCCTTCTGCGCCTCGCGCGCCGCCGTCTCGGCCTCGGCGGCGGCCTTGATGGTCTCCTGTGCGCCGCGGGCGATGGCCCCCATGTCGCCGCGCACGCGCTCCAGTTGCCCGGCCACCTGCCGGCCGCGCTCGACCTCCGAGCGGGCGGCGTCGGCGGCGCCGACGATGCCCTGGGCGATGCCGCCCACGGTGTCCTGGATCTGCGCCACCAGCCCCTGGATGTCGCGGGTGCAGCGCTCCGACCGCTCGGCCAGGGCCTGCACCTCGTCCGCCACGACGGCGAAGCCTTTTCCCGCGTCGCCGGCCCGCGCCGCCTCGATGGCGGCGTTGAGGGCGAGCAGGTTGGTCTGGTCGGCGATGCGCGCCACGCCCTGGACGATGGTACCGATCTCGCCAGCCTGGCGTTCCAGTTCGCGGACCAGCGCCACGGCGGCCTCCTGCCGCTCGGCGGCGCCGACGATGGCGTCGATGGAGCCGAGGATCTGGGCGCTCACAACCTTGACCGTACCATCCAGCGCCTCGACCTTGCCGACGGCCACCTCGGCGTTGTCGCGGGCGCGCTGCACCATCTCGGCCGCGCGGTCGATCATGCGCTGCGACTGCTGGGTGGCGGCGGCGGCCTCCTCGGCCCCCGCGGCGATCTGCTCCATGGCCTTGCGCAGCTCCTCGGCCGCGGCGGCGGCTTCGGCCACACCGCTGGCGAGCTGACTGGAGGCGGTGGCGATGCCCTCGGCCGCCTTGCGGCGGCGGGTGTTGGCGCGCACGCGGCGCTTTTGCGCCTCGCCACCCGTTTCGTCGGGACCGGCGACGGCCTCGTCCAGGTCCGGCGCGGCGGCGGGCTTGCCGGCGGTGCGGGTGATCTGCGTCTTCTTCACGAGAGCCATCGGTGGAGCTTCCCTGATGCGGTGCGCCGGGTCGTGGCCGGGCGCGTCTTGTTGTCGTTCGGTCCTTGCAGGCGTGGCTAGCCGAGCACGCGCTCGACGTAGGCGGCGATGCGCGCGCGCAGCGCCTCCTCCGACGCGGCATCGACGGCGATGACGATCTCTGCGGGGATGTTCCGCGCCTTCATCCGGATGCGGGTGGTGAAGACGATGGCCGTCGGCTCGGGCCCGCCCTCGGCCCCGCACTGGGCGAAGACCTCCAGCCCGTTGCCGAACAGCACCCGCGGCAGCGCGGTGTCGAGCCGGGCGCCCAGCATGTTCGCCATGGAGGACAGCCCGTTGTTCAGCGCGATGTTGCCGACCTCGGCCAGCGCCTCCGGTGCCAGCGCGTCGGCCTCGTCGGGCGGCACCTCGTCGGGCAGGGCGGCGCGCACCAGCTCCAGGCAGTTCGCCTCCGGAACGACCAGCAGCGCCACCCCCGCGATGGACCCGCCGAAGCGCTCCGACACGGCGGCGAGGCGGCCGGCGTACTCGGCGTCGAAGCGGCGCGCCGCCTCGGCGCAGGGCACCACCTCCACGGTCGGCACCGACATCGCCACCTCGTCCCCGACAATCCTGCTGAGCGCGACCGAGGCCTTCGACACGCCGATGTTGGCGAGTTCGGCGAGCGCGTCGTTCTCGATCTCGCTCAGGACGATCATGGGGCGGCGGCCGGCCGGCGCGGCAGCAGGGTGGAAGCGAGAAAGTGCTTGATCTGCTCCTCGTCGACCGGTTTGGGCAGAAAGGCGGCGCCCAACGCGCGGATGCCGGCGACGACCGCGTCCTGGGCGTTGGCCGTGACCATGGCGATGTGCACGTCCGGGTGGCGCTGGCGCACTTCCATCGCGGCGTCCAGGCCGTTCATGCCCGGCATATTGTAGTCGATTATAGCAATATGGATATTACCTTTGTCCAGCTCCTGGAAAAGCTCCAAGGCGTTCGCCGCTTCCGACACGGTCCATTCTGGGCGGTGACGCAAGACGATTCCGCGCAGGTGCATGCGCGAAAGTTTGCTGTCGTCGACGATTATTACGTTCTTGTTCACGTGTGGCTCCGAGGCGCGACTGTACGAAGGCTGAACCGTTTGCGCCGACTATACCCCACCCCCCGGCCGGCAACCAGTGGCGAGGTGGCAGATAGGCCCAAGCGGAAGGAGGCTAAGCGACCTGCATGCCCACCGCTTCGGCATGGCCATGGGTGCCGGGCGCGCGCAACGGGAAGCTGAGGAGAAAGGTGGTCATGCCGGCGTCCCGGCCGGTGGCGGTCAGCGACGCCTCGCCGCCCAGCTTGGTGGTGAGCGACTGCACGATCTGCAATCCCAGGCTGGAGGCGCCGCGCCAGTCGAAGCCGGACGGCAGGCCGGCGCCGTTGTCGCGGATGGTCAGCGTGGCGCGGTTGCCCTGCCGGGCGACGGACATGGTCAGCGTGCCGTGGCGGCCGTCGCGGAAGCCGTGCTTCAGCGCGTTCGAGAAGATCTCGTTGACGATGAGCGCCAGCAGGATGCTGCGCGTCATGTCGAGGTTGAGGTCCTCGCATTCGATGGTGATCGCCACCCGGTCGGCCACGCCGTAGGATTCCTTGAGCTGGTCGGTGAGGTCCTGGAGGTATTCGCGGAACTCCAGCCCGGTGCGGTCGCCCTGGCTGCTCAGCATCTCGTGCACGAGGCTCATGGCGTGCACGCGGTTGACCGAGTCCTGGAGCGCCTTGCGCACGCCGTCGTCCTCCATCTGGATCGACTGGAGCCGCAGCATGGAGGAGATGACCTGCAGGTTGTTCTTCACGCGGTGGTGCACCTCCTGCACCAGGATCTCCAACTGGGCGTTGGCGGTGCGCAGGTCGGCGGTGCGGGCCTCCACCTCGCTTTCCAGCATGCGCTTGGCCCGCTCGTCGCGCCGGGCCTGACGGAACACCAGGACCGAGAGCGCGCCCAGGGCCAGCAGCGCCACCGCCGCCATGCCGCCGGGCACGCGGGAATCCTCCAGCCACACGCGCACCAGCGCGTCGCGCTCGATGGCGATGCTGACGTACAGCGGCAGGTTGGCGATCTTGGCGTAGGCGATGATCATCTCCCGCCCGTCCTCCGTGTCGGTGACGGTGCCGGACGCCATGCCGTCGCCGTTGGTGCCGGCCCCGGTCTCGCCCGGCGCGGCGTTCATCGCCTTGCGGATGGCCTCCGCCCCGGTGACGTGCGGCGTGCCGCCGATGATGGCCGGCGGGTACTGCGCCAGAAGCTGCAGGTCCTTGCGGAACAGGCTGATCACCGGCCCGTAGGGGAGATTGACCGAGCGGTAGAACTCGGCGAAGTAGTCGACGTCGATGATGGTGGCGGCGATGCCGCGGAACTCGCCGTCGGGGCCGTTGATGCGCCGGCTCAGCACGAAGCCCAGGTGATCGGTGGCGCGGCTGACCAGCAGGCCGCTGACGTACAGCGCCGGCTTGCCGTCGCGGTGGACGCGGAAATACTCGCGGTCGACGACGCTGTAGGGGGTCACGGGGAAGGTGGCGCTGACCTGCCGGACCATGCCGTCCTGGTCGGCCAGGAACAGCGCGTCGACGTAGGGGAAGCGCTCGCTCAGCCGGTGCAGGGCCTGCCAGGTCTTCTGCGAGGCGGCGGCGGTGTCCCAGCTCTCGTTCTCGATGGCGGCGATCGCCTCGCCGGTGGCGAGGTCGGTCGCCTCGAACAGGCGCGAGCCGTGGTCGGCGAAGAAGAAGGCCGCGTCGCGCGCCTGCTGCTCGCCGCGCGCGATGACCCGCTCGTAGCTGGACCCCGCGAAGATCAGGAAGGTGCCGGCCACCACCGCCAGGCAGGCGATGCAGGCATAGCCCAGCAGCGTCTCGCGCGGCAGGCGGTGCAGCAGGTCGCCGGAGGCCGGGGGAGGGGCGCCGGGCGCCGCGTCGGTCATGTCCGCCGCCGTCTGTGCCGCCATCTTAGCCGCCATCGCTCATCACCGTCCGGATGGCCTGCCGCAGGACGGAGGGCAGGAAGGGCTTGCCGATCGCCATGGCGTCCGGCAGGCCGCGGGCGCGCAGTTCGCGCCAGTTGCCGGTGACGAACAGCACGGGCGTGCGGCGGGCCGCCTGGATCGCCTTCACCGCGTCGATGCCGTCCTGCGGCCCGGGCAGGCGGATGTCGGCCAGGATGAGGTCGGGCGTGTGGCGGGCCGCCTCCTTGATGGCGTCCTCGGCCGTGCCGGCCACGGCGCACACGTTCCAGCCCAGTTCCTTCAGGATCGCCGTCAGGTCCAGGACGATCAGCGGCTCATCCTCGATGATGAGGACGCGCGGCGGCGTCTCTTCCTGGGTTGTGCCGGGTAATGCCATGCCTTTCTACCTCCTCACTCGCACGCCATCTCGGCGCCCATGGCCGCGTCCAGCGCCGCGCGCAGGGCGCGGGCCAACTCGTGACGCAGGTATGGCTTCTGAAGCACCGGAGCCGGCACCTTCGACTCCCGGCTGCGCGCCAGCGCGAATTCCGGATAGGCGGAGGTGTAGAGGATCCGGAGACCTGGCCGCGCCTCGCGGGCTGCCGCCGCAAGATCGTAGCCGTTCATGCCGCCGGGCATGGCGATGTCGGTGAACAGCAGCGCCACCTCCTGCCCGCCGGCCAGCAGGTCGAGCGCCGGCTGCGCGCCGCTCGCCTCGATCACCGTGTAGCCCAGCTCGCGCACCTCCTCGGTCGCCACGGCGCGCACGCCGGGGTCGTCCTCGACCAGCAGGATCGCCTCGCCACGGCGGGCGAGCGGGCATTCGGCCTCCATGGCCTCGCCGCCCGCGGGCTTCGACAGATCCACCGTGGCGCGCGGCAGGATGAAGCGCACCGCCGTGCCCTGGCCCGGCTCGCTGTCGATGCGGATGTCGCCGCCCGACTGGCGGACGAAGCCGTGGATGATGCTGAGCCCCAGCCCGGTGCCATGGCCCAGTTCCTTGGTGGTGAAGAACGGCTCGAACGCGCGCTCGCGCACGTCGGCGGGCATGCCGGCGCCGCTGTCCACCACGCCCAGCAGCACGTAGTCGCCGGGGGCGGCTTCCGGGAAACGATGGTGGGTATCGCCGCCGGGGCCCTCATGGATGGTGACGTTGGCCGTTTCGATGCGGATGGCGCCGCCGTCGGGCATGGCGTCGCGGGCGTTGACGACGAGGTTGAGCAGCGCCGCTTCCGCCTGCGCCCGGTCGACCACCACGGCGCCCAGGTCGGCCGACAGGTCCAGCGTGATCTCGATCTCGTCCTCCAGCGTGCGGCGGAGCATCTGCATCATGTCGCCGACCATGCCGTTGAGGTCGAGCGGCACGGCCTGCAGCGGCTGCCGGCGCGCGAAGGTGAGGAGCTGGCGCGTCAGGTCGGAGCAGCGGAGCGCCCCCTGCATCGCCATGTCCAGCCGTTGGGCCAGCTTCGGCTCGCCCTCCAGGTGGCGCTGCACGCGCTCCAGGTTGCCGATGATGACGGCCAGCATGTTGTTGAAGTCGTGCGCGATGCCGCCGGTGAGCTGGCCCAGCGCGTCGATCTTCTGCACCTGGGCCAACTGCTGCTCGGCCCGGCGCCGTTCGGTGACGTCGAGCCAGGTGCCGACGATCTCGCGCCCGCCGGCCGGCACGGTGACCACCGCCCCCTGGTCCAGGAAGTGGCGGTAGGTGTCGTCGGCGCACAGCCAGCGGTATTCCGTGTTGAAGGTGGTGCTGGCCATGGCCGCCGCCTTTTCCGCCAGCACGCGCTCGCGGTCGGCGGGGTGGATGCGGGCCGACCAGAACTCCGGGTCCTCCAGGAAGCGTTGCGGCGGGAAGCCGCACATGCGCTCCACCATCTCGCCGAAGAACTGCGGGCCGGTCTGGCCGGTCGACAGGTCCATGCTGTAGACGGCGATGGGCAGCGAGCGGACGATCAGCGACTGCCGTTCCTCGCTGCGCTGAAGCGCCTGTTCGGCGATGCGCCGTTCGGCGTTGGCGCGGATGTTCTCGTCCAGGAGGCGCTGCTTCAGCGCCACCTGCCGCTGCAGCTCGCGCGTCTTGTTGAACAGGTCGACGAAGACCGACACCTTCGAGCGCAGGACCGCCGGATCGACGGGCTTCAGGACGTAATCCACCGCCCCGGCCGAATAGCCGCGGAACATGTGCATGTCGTCCTTATTGACGCCGGACAGGAAGATGATCGGCACGTGGCGGTTGCGCTCGCGCTGGCGCACGAGGGTGGCCACCTCGTAGCCGTCCAGGCCGGGCAGGTGCACGTCCAGCAGGATCAGCGCGAAGTCGCGCCGCAGCAGGTGCCGCAACGCCTCCTCGCCCGACGCGGCGGTGACGGCGTCGACGTCCAGCACGGCGAGCGCCTGTTCCAGCGCGAACAGGTTGTGCGGGTCGTCGTCGACCAGCAGGACGCTGGCCCGCGTGTCCTGGTTCGCGGCCTGGGGGCTTGCGGCCTGCGGGGCCGGGGCGGGCGCGCCGGCCTGCAGGGCGCCGGTGTCTGGCAGGGTGATCATCATCGGTGCAACCATGCGCGCAGCGTGGCGAGCAGCCGGTCGATCTCGACCGGCTTGGCGATGTAGTCGGACGCCCCGGCCTCCAGGCACTTCTCCCGGTCGCCCTGCATGGCCTTGGCCGTCACGGCGATGACGGGCAGGGCGCGGTATTTCTCGATCGTGCGGATCTCCCGCATCACCTCGTAGCCGTCCATCTCCGGCATCATCACGTCGACCAGCGCCACGTCGATCTCGGGATTGGCCTTCAACAGATCGATGCCGTCGCGGCCGTTCTCGGCGAACAGGACGTTCATCCGGTGCTGCTCCAGGACGCTGGTCATGGAGAAGATGTTCCGGATGTCGTCGTCGATGATCAGGATGGTGCTGCCGGCCAGCGCCGTCTGCCGCTGGCGCAGTTGCTCCAGCATGGCGCGGTCGTCGTCCTTCAGGCTGCCGAGCGGCCGGTGCAGCAGGAACGCCGTGGTGTCCAGAAGGTCCTCCGGCGTGGCCGCCTTGCGGACCAGAACGGCGTGCGAGAGCACGTCGAGCTTCTCGGCCTCCGTGTCGGACAGGGGCTTCTTCAGGTACACCACCACCGGCAGGGTGGGCAGGTTGTCTCGGATCCGCTCGATGGTCGGCAGCATGCCCGAGCGCGGCAGGCCGGAACTGAGCACAACGCAGTCGAACGGTTCGGATGCCAGCAGGCGCTGGGCCTCCTTGGCCGTTCCGGCGTGGGTGACCTGCACATCCTCGCCGCCGATGCGTTCGGCCAGCTCCCCGCGCAGCTCGGCATCGTTCTCGACGATCAGCAGGCGCATCACGTCGCGGGCGACGACGCCGCGCAGCGCGGTGAAGGCCGCCGACAGCTTCTGCAGGTCGACCGGCGTGGTGGTCACGTCGACGGCGCCGACGGCGCGGCAATGCTGCCGGCTCTCCTCCGGGGCGATGACGTGCGCCGGGACGTGGCGCAGCTCCAGGTCGTGCTTGATCAGCTCCAGGAGCGCCAGCCCGTCGATGTCCGGCAGGTGCAGGTCGATGGCGATGGCGCTGGGCTTCACCTTGCGCAGCAGCGCGATGGCGCCGTTGCCGGTCTGCGCCAGCACCGCCTTGAAGCCCTTCTCGCGGGCGAGGTCCATCATGGAGCGGGCGGCCGTCGGCTCCGGCTCGACGATCAGCATGACCAGATCGTCGCCCATGATGGTGTCGCGGTCGTCCGCCTGCTCGCCGCGCGGCTGGAGGACGAAGCGCTCGGCCGCGGCGGCCGGGGTGCCGGCCGCCGCGTCCGCCGCCGCGGCCTTGGACAGGCCGGGCTCGTAGCGCACGGGCAGGTAGAGGGTGAAGGTGCTGCCCTCGCCCGGCGCGCTGGTGACGCGGATCTCGCCGCCCAGGCGCTGGGCGATCTCGCGGCTGATGGACAGGCCCAGGCCCGTGCCGCCGTACTTGCGGCTGGTGGTGCCGTCGGCCTGCTGGAACGCCTCGAAGATGATCTTCTGCTTGTCCTCCGGCACGCCGATGCCGGTGTCGGTGACCGAGAAGGCCAGCACCTGGGGGGCGGTGCTGAGCGCCGAGTTGTTCGGGCTCCAGCCGTCCTCGGCCGGGCCGATGCGCAGCGTGACGCCGCCGGCTTCCGTGAACTTGAAGGCGTTGGCGAGCAGGTTGTTGATGACCTGCTGGAGACGCTTCTCGTCGGTGCGGATGGTCTTGGGCAGGGTGTCGTGCAGCTCGATGGCGAAGGACAGGCGCTTGTTCTGCGCCACCTGCCGGAAGGTGCGTTCCAGGTGCTCCACCATCTCGGGGATCTGCACGTCGCCCACCTCGATGGACACCGTGCCGGATTCGATCTTGGACAGGTCCAGGATGTCGTTGATCAGTGCCAGCAGGTCGGAACCGGCGGCGTGGATGGTGCGGGCGAACTCGATCTGCTTGTCGTGCAGGTTGCCCTGCGGGTTGTCCGACAGCAGCTTCGACAGGATCAGCAGGCTGTTCAGCGGCGTGCGCAGCTCGTGGCTCATGTTGGCCAGGAACTCGCTCTTGTACTTGGAGGTGAGGGCGAGCTGCTCGGCTTTCTCCTCCAGCGCCCGCTTGGCCATTTCGACCTCGCGGTTCTTCGCCTCCACCTGCATCTTCTGGCGCGAGAGGAGTTCGGCCTTTTCCTCCAGCTCCTCGTTGGTGCGGCGCAGCTCTTCCTGCTGGCTCTTCAGCATCTCCTCCGACTGGCGCAGCGAGGTGGCCTGCTGCTCCAGGCGGTCGTTGGTCTTCTTCAGCTCCTCCTGCTGGCTCTGCAGCTCGGCGGTGAGGAGCTGCGACTGCTTCAGCAGGCCTTCCGTGCGCATGGTGGCGGCGATCGTGTTCAGAACGATGCCAATCGATTCCATGAGCTGGTCGAGGAAGCTGCGGTGCGTCTCGCTGAACAGGCTGAAGGAGGCCAGCTCGATCACCGCCTTCACCTCGCCCTCGAACAGGACGGGGAGCACGATGATGTTGAGCGGCGGCGCCTCGCCCAGGCCGGAGTTGATCTGGATGTAGTCGCCGGGGACCTTGCTCAGCAGGATCGGCTGCTTCTCGAAGGCGCACTGGCCGACGAGGCCCTCGCGCAGCTTGAAGCTGTTGGAGAGGTGCTTGCGCGTCTTGTAGGCGTAGCTGGCCACCAGGTCGAAGCTGATCTCGTCCTCTTCCGTGTTGGCGATGTAGAAGACGCCGTGCTGCGCCATCACCAGCGGCGCCAGTTCCGACAGGATCAGGTTGGAGACGGTGACCAGATCGCGCTCGCCCTGCAGCATGCGGGTGAACTTGGCAAGGTTGGTCTTCAGCCAGTCCTGCTCCGCATTCTTCAAGGTCGTGTCCTTGAGGTTGCGGATCATCTCGTTGATGTTGTCCTTCAGCGCCGCGACCTCGCCGGAGGCCTCGACGGTGATGGACCGGGTCAGGTCGCCCTTCGTCACCGCCGTCGCCACCTCGGCGATGGCGCGGACCTGGGTGGTCAGGTTGGCGGCGAGCTGGTTGACGTTGTCGGTCAGGTCGCGCCACACGCCCGTTGCACCCGGCACCTTGGCCTGTCCGCCCAGCTTGCCCTCGATGCCGACCTCGCGGGCGACGTTGGTGACCTGATCGGCGAAGATCGCCAGCGTCTCGATCATGCCGTTGATGGTGTCGGCCAGCGCCGCGATCTCGCCCTTGGCGTCCACCGTCAGCTTGCGCTTCAGGTTGCCCTGGGCCACGGCGGTGACGACCTCGGCGATGCCGCGCACCTGATTGGTCAGGTTGGTCGCCATCATGTTGACGTTGTCGGTCAGGTCCTTCCAGGTGCCGGCCACGCCCTTCACCACCGCTTGGCCGCCCAGCTTGCCCTCGGTGCCCACCTCGCGCGCCACGCGGGTGACTTCCGAGGCGAAGGAGCCGAGCTGGTCCACCATGGTGTTGATGGTGTTCTTCAGCTCCAGGATTTCACCCTTCACCTCCACCGTGATCTTCTTCGACAGGTCGCCGTTCGCCACCGCCGTGGTCACCTCGGCGATGTTGCGCACTTGGTTCGTCAGGTTGCCGGTCAGCAGGTTGACGTTGTCGGTCAGATCCTTCCAGGTGCCGGCCACGCCCTTCACGACCGCTTGACCACCCAGCTTGCCCTCGGTGCCCACCTCGCGGGCAACGCGGGTGACTTCGGAGGCGAAGCTGTTGAGCTGATCGACCATCGTGTTGATGGTGTTCTTCAGCTCAAGAATTTCGCCGCGCACGTCGACGGTGATCTTCTTCGACAGGTCGCCGTTGGCGACGGCGGTCGTTACCTCGGCGATGTTGCGCACTTGGTTCGTGAGGTTCGCGGCCATGGCGTTGACGTTGTCCGTCAGATCCTTCCACGTGCCGGCCACGCCTTCCACCTGCGCCTGACCGCCCAGCTTGCCCTCGGTGCCCACCTCGCGGGCCACGCGGGTCACTTCCGACGCGAAGGAACCGAGCTGGTCCACCATGATGTTGATGGTGTTCTTCAGCTCAAGAATTTCGCCCTTCACGTCCACCGTGATCTTCTTCGACAGGTCGCCCTTCGCCACCGCCGTGGTCACTTCGGCGATGTTGCGGACCTGATTGGTCAGGTTGCCGGTCAGCAGGTTGACGTTGTCCGTCAGGTCCTTCCAAGTGCCGGCGACACCCTTCACCATGGCCTGCCCGCCCAGCTTGCCCTCGGTGCCCACCTCGCGCGCCACGCGGGTGACTTCGGAGGCGAAGCTGTTGAGCTGGTCCACCATGGTGTTGATGGTGTTCTTCAGCTCCAGGATCTCGCCCTTCACGTCCACGGTGATCTTCTTGGACAGGTCGCCATTGGCGACGGCGGTGGTGACCTCGGCAATGTTGCGGACTTGGTTGGTCAGGTTCGCGGCCATGGCGTTGACGTTGTCGGTCAGGTCCTTCCACGTGCCGGCGACGCCTTCCACCTGCGCCTGACCGCCCAGCTTGCCCTCGGTGCCGACCTCGCGCGCGACGCGGGTGACTTCCGAGGCGAAGGAACCGAGTTGGTCCACCATGATGTTGATGGTGTTCTTCAGTTCCAGGATCTCGCCCTTGACGTCCACCGTGATCTTCTTGGACAGGTCGCCCTTCGCCACCGCCGTCGTCACCTCGGCGATGTTGCGGACCTGGGCGGTGAGGTTGGTCGCCATGGCGTTGACGTTGTCGGTGAGGTCCTTCCAGGTGCCGGCCACACCTTCCACGCGCGCCTGACCGCCCAGCTTGCCCTCCGTACCGACCTCGCGGGCGACGCGGGTCACCTCGCTGGCGAAGCTGTTGAGCTGGTCCACCATGGTGTTGATGGTGTTCTTCAGCTCCAGGATCTCGCCCTTGACGTCCACCGTGATCTTCTTCGACAGGTCGCCCTTGGCGACGGCGGTGGTGACCTCGGCGATGTTGCGGACCTGATAGGTCAGGTTGGACGCCATCAGGTTCACGCTGTCGGTCAGGTCCTTCCAGGTGCCGGCAACGCCTTTCACCATGGCTTGGCCGCCGAGCTTGCCCTCGGTGCCCACCTCGCGGGCGACGCGGGTGACTTCGGAGGCGAAGCTGTTGAGCTGGTCCACCATCGTGTTGATGGTGTTCTTCAGCTCCAGGATCTCGCCCTTGACGTCCACCGTGATCTTCTTCGACAGGTCGCCGTTGGCCACGGCCGTTGTGACCTCCGCGATGTTGCGCACTTGGTTCGTGAGGTTCGCGGCCATGGCGTTGACGTTGTCGGTGAGGTCCTTCCAGGTGCCGGCGACGCCTTCCACCTGCGCCTGACCGCCCAGCTTGCCCTCGGTGCCGACCTCGCGGGCCACGCGGGTCACCTCGGAGGCGAAGGAACCGAGCTGGTCCACCATGATGTTGATGGTGTTCTTCAGCTCCAAGATCTCGCCCTTCACATCGACGGTGATCTTCTTCGACAGGTCGCCCTTCGCCACCGCCGTCGTCACCTCGGCGATGTTGCGGACCTGATAGGTCAGGTTCGACGCCATCAGGTTGACGTTGTCGGTGAGGTCCTTCCAGGTGCCGGCCACGCCCTTCACGACCGCCTGCCCGCCCAGTTTTCCTTCCGTGCCCACCTCGCGGGCGACGCGGGTGACTTCCGAGGCGAAGCTGTTGAGCTGGTCCACCATGGTGTTGATGGTGTTCTTCAGCTCCAGGATCTCGCCCTTGACGTCGACGGTGATCTTCTTCGACAGGTCGCCGTTGGCGACGGCGGTGGTGACTTCCGCGATGTTGCGCACCTGGGCGGTCAGGTTGGCCGCCATGGCGTTGACGTTGTCGGTGAGGTCCTTCCAGGTGCCGGCCACGCCTTCCACGCGGGCCTGACCGCCCAGCTTGCCCTCGGTGCCGACCTCGCGGGCCACGCGGGTCACCTCGCTGGCAAAGCTGTTGAGCTGGCCCACCATGGTGTTCACGATCTTGCCGATGCGCAGGAACTCACCGCGCAACGGACGCCCGTCGATCTCCAGCACCATGGTCTGCGACAGGTCGCCCTTGGCCACCGCGCCGATCACGCGGGCCACCTCGTTGGTCGGCTGCACGAGGTCGCCGATTAGGGTGTTGATGGAGTCGACGCACTTCTCCCACTTGCCGGTGGCGCTGGCCAGCTTGGCGCGCTGGCTGATCTTGCCTTCCTTGCCCACCACCGAGCTGAGACGCCCGAACTCCTCGGTCATCTGCTCGTTCAGTTCGACCACGTCGTTGAAGACCTCGGCGATCTCGGCGTCGATGCCCGTGAAATGCATGGGCAGGCGCACGGAAAAGTCGCCCTTCTTGAAGCGGCGGAGTGCCGCCAGAAGGTCGCGGGCCGAGAGTTCGACGGTGCTGGTGTCGGGCATCGTAAGCCTCAGAAAGCTCTTGTTCTTCTGGTTGCGTCCGGACGGGGTTTTGGAAGGGCCTTCCACGTCAGTCATGGCGCGGCGTCGTACCGATGGCCTGACGGCGTCCGGCGGAAAGGGCGGGCGTGTCGCCCGGCCCGGCGATGGTGCTGCTGATGGACATGCCCGGCCCCCTTCGACGCGCTGCCTCCGGATGGAGCGTCAAATTTAAAGGGACTCGAACCCATCGGCGCGGAGAACAAGGTGCTATATGACGAAATCGCGACGGCTATGAGGAAAGGCGGAGCCCTAGTATCGGCTGGTTATGACACGGCATGACGCGCCGACTGTCGACGTGTTGGGGCATGCTTCTGCACGAAAGGATGCACTCTTTTGGGCGTGAATGCGCCGTACCTCATGTCCCTGTTCGAGGTGGCGGCACGCCGACTTCCGGGTTATTGCAGGCCGGCGGCGCGGGCGGCGAAGACGCGTTCGGCCAGTGCCACGCTGAGGCGCGCCTCGGCTTCCGAGACGGTGTCGTCCAGCGCCCGCTCGGCGCGCAGGCTGGCGAGCCACAGCGTGTTCCAGTGGCGCCGCGCCAGCTTGATGAAAGCGGGCGCGTCGGCGGTGTTGGCGCCGGCCAGCGCCTCGCGCACGGCGCGGGTGTTGCCGGCGAAGGTGGCGGGGTCGAGGCCGACCGCGCCGGCCACCAGCAGGAGCACGGCGTCGTAGGCGAAGCGGGTGGCGGCGCGCCAGTGCCGCTCCGCCCCCGCCGGGGTGGCGATCGCCTCGCGGGCCAGCGACAGGTAGTGATCAGGCGACATCGGGACCGGCCACGGCAAGGGGGGTGAAGCGCAGCGCCAGACTGCCGCAGAGTTGCGGGGCCATATGCTCGACCCGGTCGTGCAGCGCCTCGATCAGCGCGGCGAGGCGCGGGGTGTCCGCCATCAGGTCGGCGGCGACCGGCACGACCATTTCGTAGACGATCATGTCGCCGGCGATGCGCGGCGTCAGGCCGACGCTGTCGGGCATCTCGTCCAACTCGGCAAGCGCGGCGAGGTACAGCTCACCGGCGGTGACGAGGTTGACCTCCGGTGTGCGGCGGCGGCCGATGGCGAGCGCCCGGTGGCGCATCTGGCGGATGATGGTCAGCCACTCGTCCTGAAACTGCTCGGCCGCCTCGGTCACCTCGCGCACCACGGCGGCGATCTTCGGCGGCATGTTCAGCTTGCGCGCCAGCGCCTTGTATTCGCGGATGACGTCGTTGCCCAGGCGCTTGATCTCCGCCTCATGCTCGGCGGCCACCTCGATCAGCTGCTCGTGCACGGCGAAGCCGTCGGCGGCCGCGCGCTCGGCCAGGTACATCAGCCGTTCGGCGTCGTAGCGCACCTCCGCCACCACGCGGTTGGCGATCAGCTCCAGCGCGGTCTGCACCGGGCGCACCTGCGCGGTGTCCAGCTCGTTGCGCCGCTCCAGCACGTTGTGGATCAGCGAGACGTACTGTTGCGCCACCTTGAGCGGCTGTTCGGGGGTGAAGGGGTCGAGCGCCAGTCTTGCCATGCCCCACCTTGGCGGCCCGCCGTTGGCGGGTCAATCCGACCTACGGCAGGCGAACTAGCCCGTAAGGGGGATGCCGAAGCGCAGGTTCGGGGCATTCCCGGTCAGGCGGCCGATTCGGCGGGAAGCAGTCCGGTCATGCCGGTAACGATGCACATCCGCCGCACGCAGCCGGACGCCCCCTGGAACTCGATCGCAGCGCCCACCTCCGCCGCCGCCTCGCGCGCCACCATCAGCATGATCACCGCCGTCGAGTCGGCGAAGCGCAGCCCCGACAGATCAAAGCGCCAGCGCGTCGCGTCGGTGCGGAGCAACTCCGCCAGCAAGGCGCGGAAACCCGTGTGGTCGGAGTAGGTCATGCGCCCGTGCAACGACACCAGCGCGGTTTCCTCCCGGCATTCCATGGCGTGGAACATGACGGCTCCCCCAAGCATTCTTGGTCACGGCTCTTATCTGTTCAGAGGCTAAACAGACAATCATTGGTGATCAAGCGGATTTGTGGAGGATTCCATTGTCCATCAAAAGGCGGAGGTCACAGGGCGGAAACCGGCGTCCCGCCGCCGGGCACGAGCAGACCGGCGCAGATCCGCCGCGCCGTGTCGATGGCCGGGCTGGCGCGGTCCTGCACCAGCAGCCCCTCGCCGAAGATGAAGGAGTAGAAGAGATAGGCGCGGGCGAACGCGTCCTCCGCCGACAGGCCGAGTGCGGAAAACAGCGCGGAGACGCAGCGCAGGCGCTCCTGGTCCACCTCGGCCACGGCGGATGCGGCCTTGGCGTCGCGCCGGGCCCAGTCGCGCATCGCCAGCTCGATGGCGATGCCGCGTGGCTTGCTGCCGTCCAGGTAGAGCGACAGCAGGCTGCGCAGCCGCTCGGTGGCCGGCGTGCCGTCCAACTGCGTCTGCCGCTTGATGGTCTCGATGCGGCCGGTCTTCCACGTGTCGAGCAGGGTATCCATCAGCTCGCCACGGTCGCGGAAGTGCCAGTAGAAGCTGCCCTTGGTGACGTGGAGCTGTTTGGCCAGCACCTCCACCCGCACGCGCTCGGCGCCGCCTTCGGCCAGCGCGGTGAACGCGGCGCCAAGCCAGGATTCGCGGTTCGCCCTTACTTCCATGCCACTTTCTCCAGGCCGTTGCTCGCTTCCTATCCTGCCGCGCGTCCTCAGGGCAATAAAGTTCCGCGTGTGGCGGGTCACGACGGAAGCCGGCGTGAAAAAAGTTGGGGGGCGGTTGACCCGCCCCTCCGTTGTCACGCGTTTCCTCCCACCCGCCCGAGCGCTCAGCCGAGCGCGTCGGTGAGTTCCGGGACCGCCTTGAAGAGGTCGGCGACGAGCCCGTAATCGGCCACCTGGAAGATGGGCGCTTCCTCGTCCTTGTTGATGGCGACGATGACCTTGCTGTCCTTCATGCCGGCGAGGTGCTGGATGGCGCCGCTGATGCCGACGGCGATGTACAGCTCGGGCGCCACGATCTTGCCGGTCTGCCCGACCTGGTAATCGTTCGGCACGAAGCCGGCGTCCACCGCCGCGCGCGAGGCGCCCACCGCCGCCCCCAGCTTGTCGGCCAGCGCTTCCAGAAGCTTGAAGTTGGCGCCCGACTGCATGCCGCGCCCGCCCGACACCACGATGCGCGCCGCCGTCAGCTCCGGCCGCTCCGACTTCGTCAGCTCCTGGCCGACGAACGTGGACAGCCCCGTGTCCGGCGCGCCCGACACCGCCTCGATGACGGCCGAGCCCCCCGTCGCGGCCGCCGCCTCGAAGGCGGTGGCGCGCACGGTGATCACCTTGATGGGATCGGCCGAGCGCACGGTGGCGATGGCGTTGCCGGCGTAGATCGGCCGCTCGAAAGTGTCGGCCGCGACCACCCCGGTGATGTCGGAGATGGCCGCCACGTCGAGCAGCGCCGCCACGCGCGGCAACAGGTTCTTGCCCGCCGAGGTGGCCGGCGCCAGCACGTGGCCGTAGCCGGAGGCGAGGCCCACCACGAGGGCGGCCAGCGGTTCGGCGAGGCCGTGCGCGTAGGCCGCGTCGTCGGCCAGCAGCACCTTGGACACGCCGCTGATCTTGGCCGCCGCCTCGGCGACCGGCTGGGCGCCGTGGCCGGCGACCAGCACGTGGACGTCGCCGCCGATCCGCGTGGCGGCGGTGACGGCGTTCAGCGTGGCGGGCTTGAGCGCCGCGTTGTCGTGATCGGCGATGATGAGAATGGCCATGGTCAGATCACCCGCGCTTCGGTCTTCAGCTTGTCCACCAGCGTCGCCACGTCGGCGACCTTGACGCCGGCCTTGCGCTTGGGCGGCTCGACCACCTTCAGCGTCGTCAGGCGCGGGGTGACGTCAACGCCCAGGTCGGCGGGGGTGACGGTGTCGAGCGGCTTCTTCTTGGCCTTCATGATGTTGGGCAGAGAGGCGTAGCGCGGCTCGTTGAGGCGCAGGTCGGTGGTGACCACGGCGGGCAGCGTCAGCTCCACCGTCTCCAGGCCGCCGTCGATCTCGCGCGTCACGGTGAGGGTGCCGTCGCCGGGCGCCACCTTGGAGGCGAAGGTGCCCTGCGGCCAGCCGAGCAAGGCGGCGAGCATCTGGCCGGTCTGGTTGCAGTCGTCGTCGATGGCCTGCTTGCCGAGCAGCACGATCTGCGGCTGCTCCTTGTCGACCAGGGCTTTCAGCGCCTTGGCGACGGCGAGCGGCTGCAGCTCGGCGTCGGTGTGCACCAGGATGCCGCGATCGGCGCCCATGGCCAGCGCGGTGCGGATGGTCTCCTGGCAGGCGGTGGGGCCCAGGGAGACGGCGATGATCTCGCTGGCGGTGCCGGCCTCCTTGAGGCGCACCGCCTCTTCGACGGCGATCTCGTCGAAGGGGTTCATGGAGAACTTGACGTTGGCGGTCTCTACCCCGGAACCGTCCGCCTTCACGCGGATCTTCACGTTGTAGTCGACCACCCGCTTCACCGGGACGAGGATCTTCATCGCGTCGTCTCCCTTACTGCGGCGCCAGGCGCACGGCGCCGTCGAGGCGGAGGGTGGTGCCGTTCAGCATGCGGTTCTGTACGATGTGCAGCACGAAATCGGCGTACTCCTCCGGCTTGCCCAGACGGTGCGGGAAGAGGGTGCCGGCGACGAGCGACTCGTGCACCTCGGGCGGCATACCGCCCATCATCGGCGTCTCGAACAGGCCGGGGGCGATGGCCATGACGCGCACGCCGCGCGGCGCCAGCTCGCGCGCCGCCGGCAGCGTCAGCGACGCCACGCCGCCCTTGGAGGCGGAATAGGCGCACTGGCCGATCTGTCCCTCGAACGCGGCGACGGAGGAGGTGTTGACGATGACGCCGCGCTCGCCGTCCTCGCCGATCGGATCGAGGGCGGTCATCGCCTCGGCGGCGAGGCGCATGACGTTGAAGGTGCCGATCAGGTTGACGGTGATGACCTTGGAGAAGGTCTCCAGCGGCATCGGCCCCTTCTTGCCGACGACGCGCGCCCCCACGACGATGCCCGCGCAGTTCACGCAGATGCGGGCCGGGCCGTGCGCGTCGGCGCCGGCCTTCAGCGCGGCCTGCACGGACTCGGGGCTGGTCACATCGCAGACGGCGGCGATGCCGCCGATCGCCTCGGCCGTCGCCTTGACGCCGGCCTCGTTGACGTCGAGCACGGTGACCTTGGCGCCGGCCGCGGCCAGCGCGCGCGCCGTCGCGGCGCCGAGGCCCGATCCGCCGCCTGTGACGATGGCGGCCTGGTTGCGGATGTCCATGGTGTTCCCTCCCTTTGATTTCGTTCGGACGTTGGGTTTTCGCTGGCGCTCAACCCAACACCCCTTTACTCGAACGTCAGCGTGCCGGCCGGGTGGGGGCCGAAGGCCTCGTCCACCGGCAGGGCGCCGGGCGGCTGCCACCGGGGCGCGTTGTCCTTGTCGACGATCACCGCGCGCACGCCCTCGCGGAAGTCCGGCGCGATGGCGACGTGCAGCGCCAGCGTGAACTCCAGCGCCATCGCCTGATCGAAGCTGAGATTCGCCCCGTCGCGGAGCTGGCGGAAGGTCACGGCCAGCGCGTAGGGCGACTTCGTGCGGATGGTCTTCAGCGTCTCGGCCGCCCACGGGTCGGTGTCGGCGGCGAGGTTGGCCAACACGGCGTCCAGGCTGTCGCCGGCGAACAGCCGGTCGATCAGGTCGCGCTTGGCGGCCAGCGGCGCCGGGCCGGGATCCTGGTGGAAGCGCTGGAGCACCGCCTGCACCTGGGCATCGGCGTTCGCGGGGTCGGTGATGTCGGCGAGCGCTGCCTTCAGGTCCTCGATGGCGCTGGAGGGCACGCAGTGCGTGGCGATGCCGGCGTACAGCAGGTCGGCGGCCTTGAGGCGCGCGCCGGTCAGACCGAGGTAGAGACCGATCTTGCCGGGGCAGCGCGGCAGGAAGTACGTGCCGCCGACGTCGGGGAAGAAGCCGATGCCGGTCTCCGGCATGGCGAACAGCGTGCGTTCCGTCGCCACGCGGTAGCGGCCGTGGACGGACAGGCCGACGCCGCCGCCCATGGTGATGCCGTCGATCAGCGCCACATACGGCTTGGCGCAGGTCTTGATGCGGCGGTTGAGCGTGTATTCCTCGCGGTAGAAATCGGCGAGGAAATCCACGTCGCCGGCCGAGGCGGCGTCGTACAGCGCACGGATGTCGCCGCCGGCGCAGAAGGCCTTCTCGCCGGTTCCCTCGATCACCACGACGGCGACGGACGGGTCGGCGGCCCAGCGCCGCAGCGCCGGGTCGATCTGGCGGATTTGCTCCAACGTCAGGGCGTTCAGCGCCTTCGGCCGGTTCAGCGTGATGACGCCCGCGCCGCCGCGGGCTTCGAACAGAACGGTAGCCTCGCTCATGATGCCTTCTTTTCCTGGAAGATGTCGGCGTGGCGGTCGCGCAGCAGGTTCTTCTGCACCTTGCCCATGGTGTTGCGCGGCAGTTCGTCCACGAAGAAGACGCGCTTGGGCACCTTGAAGTTGGCGAGCTGCTCCTTGCACACGGCGATCACCGCCGCCTCGTCGGGCGTCTGCGCGCCGGGCTTGCGCAGCACGACGGCGGTCACGGCCTCGCCGAAGTCCGGGTGCGGCACGCCGACGACGGCGGATTCAACCACACCGTCGATGCCGTCGATCACCGTCTCGACCTCCTTCGGATAGACGTTGAAGCCGCCGGAGATGATCAGGTCCTTGGCGCGGCCGACGATGTGCACGTAGCCGCGCGCGTCGATCTTGCCGACGTCGCCGGTGATGAAGAAGCCGTCGGGCTTGATTTCCTGTTTCGTCTTCTCGGGCATCCGCCAGTAGCCGGAGAAGACGTTCGGGCCCTTCACCTCGATGACGCCGATCTCATCCGCGCCCAGGACCGTGCCGGTCTCCGGATCGACGACGCGCACTTCCACCTCCGGCAGCGGGAAGCCGACGGTGCCGGGGATGCGTTCGCCATTCAGCGGGTTGGAGGTCAGCATGCCGGTCTCGGTCATGCCGTAACGCTCCAGGATCGCCTGGCCGGTGCGGGCGGCGAACTCCTTGTGCGTGTCGGCGAGCAGCGGGGCCGAGCCGGAGATGAACAGGCGCATGTGCGCCGTCGCCTCCCTGGTCAGGCCGGGGTGCGCCAGCAGGCGGGTGTAGAAGGTGGGCACGCCCATCATGACGGTGGCCTGCGGCAGCAGCCGCATGACCTGATCGGCGTCGAATTTGGGGAGGAAGATCATCGACGTGCCGTTCAACAGCACGCAGTTGGTCGCCACGAACAGGCCGTGCGTGTGGAAGATCGGCAGCGCGTGCAGCAGCACGTCATCCGGGCGGAAGCCCCAGTATTTGTGCAGCGTCAGGGAATTGGAGCCGAGGTTCCGGTGGCTCATCATGGCGCCCTTGGAGCGCCCGGTGGTGCCGGAGGTGTAGAGGATGGCCGCCATGTCGTCCGGCCCGCAGGGCACGGTGTCGAAGTCGCTTGCGCAATCCGCGGCGCGGGCGGGCAGGGTGCCGTCGCCGGCCGTGCCCAGCGTCAGCAGGTGGGCGACCTTGGCCTTGTCGGCCACCTCCTTGAGCGCCGCCTCGGTCTCCGGCTTGCAGACGAAGACGTGCGGTTCGGCATCGGTCAGGAAGTATTCGACCTCCGCCTTCGTATAGGCCGGGTTGAGCGGCAGGTAGACGCCGCCGGCGCGCACCACGGCTAGGTAGAGGACGATGTTCTCGGCGGACTTCTCCACCTGCACGGCGACCCGGTCGCCCTTCTTGAGGCCGAGGTCGCTCAGCAGGCGCGCGTAGCGGCCGGTCAGCTCCTCCAGGTCGCCGTAGGTGACGGCCTTTCCGTCATCCGTGGTGATGAACGGCCGGGAACGGTCCTTTGGGAAGCGGGACCGGAAGAGGTCGAAAATGTTCCCGATGGTGTCAGCCGCTGCGGTGTCGGCCAGTGCCGTTTCGGCCATGTCGCCCTCCCCCATGTCGTTTTCCCCGGGCGCGCCCCCAATGGCGCGGATTCGTTGCTGTGGGGATTAGCACACGGGGGGCTCGCTTTCCAGCGGTTTGTATACGCAGGCCATCAGGACTGTATACCGGCGCCGCCCATGATCGATACGAACTCGGCGAAAATGTCGATCTGGATGGTCACGTGGCGACGCATCGCCTGGTACGCACCTTCGGGATCGCCGTTCAGGATGGCCTGCACCACCGTGTCGTGCTCGTCGAAGCTGTCGTGGACGCGCGAGGGGTGGTTGAGCTGGTAGCGGCGGTAGGGCGCGAGGCGCACGAACAGGCCGTGCGCGATCTCCTGCAGCGGTTCGTTGTGGCTGCCGGCCTGGATCGCCTCGTGGAATTCGCGGTTCTTGGCATAGTAGGCGTCCAGCTCGCGCGCCTTCATGAACGCCTTCGATTCCTCGTGGATGCGCTTGAGGTCCTGCTTTTCGGCATCCGACATGCGGCGCGCGGCGTAGCGGCAGCACAGTCCCTCGATCTCCGACATCACCTCGAACATCTGCACCATGCGGTGCAGCTTCAGCGGCGCCACCACCGCGCCCTGGCGCGGCTGCTTCTCCACCAGTCCGGCGTGGACGAGCTGGAGGATCGCCTCGCGGATGGGGGTGCGGGAGATGTTGAAGCGCTGGGCCAGCCCTTCCTCGTCCAGGCGGCTGCCGGGGCGCAGGCGGCCGAGGAAGATGTCCTCCTCGATGGCGCGGCGCACCTCGTCGGCGCGCGTGGCGCCACCACCCTTCTTGTCGGACACCGGATCGCTCCCCTTTTCCTTCTCCGCGGCGCTCTGCCGCTCCGGCGGCGGATATACGTCCATGACCCGTCCCCTCCCAAACCCTTTTCGCGCTCTGTGGAACACGGCGCGGCACCTATATGAACACAAACCCGTGCGCTGGTGTATACAGAATGTGGACAGCCGGTATCCGACATGCTACACCACCCTTAAGCAAATGGTTCCGTACGGCCATGAGCCGGCGGTCGCGACGGGAGGGTCGCTGCATGGATTTCACCCTGTCCGAGGATCAGCAGGCGTTCCGCGACACGGCGCGCGACTTCGCGCAAGCCGAGATGGCGCCGCAGGCCGCCCGCTGGGACGAGGAGGCCGAGTTCCCGGTCGAGACGCTGCGCAAGGCGGCGGAGCTGGGGTTCGCCGGCATCTACGTGAAGGACGACGTGGGCGGGTCCGGCCTGGGCCGCGTCGACGCCGCCATCATCTTCGAGGAGCTGGCCGCCGCCTGCCCCTCCACCGCCGCCTACATCTCCATCCACAACATGGCGTCGTGGATGATCGACACCTGGGGCACGGACGAGCAGCGCGCCCGCTGGCTGCCGAAGCTGACCCGGATGGAGCATTTCGCCAGCTATTGCCTGACGGAGCCGGGTGCGGGCTCGGACGCCGGCAACCTGCGCACCAGGGCGGAGCGCGACGGCGACCACTACGTGCTGAACGGCTCCAAGGCGTTCATCTCCGGCGGCGGGGCGTCCGACGTCTACGTGTGCATGGTGCGCACGGGGGGCGAGGGGCCGAAGGGCATCTCCTGCCTCGTCGTCGAGAAGGACGCGCCGGGCCTGTCGTTCGGCAAGCAGGAACACAAGCTGGGCTGGAAGAGCCAGCCGACCTCGGCGGTGATCTTCGACAACTGCCGCGTCCCCGTCGCCAACCGCATCGGCGCCGAGGGCGAGGGCTTCAAGATCGCCATGAAGGGGCTGGACGGCGGCCGGCTGAACATCGGCGCCTGCTCGATCGGCGGCGCGCGCTTCTGCCTGGAGCAGGCCATATCCTACACCGGTGACCGCAAGCAGTTCGGCCAGCCGATCAACAGCTTCCAGGGGTTGCAGTTCAAACTGGCCGACATGGCGACGGAGCTGGACGCGGCGCGCCTGATGCTGTGGCGCGCGGCCAGCGCGCTCGACGCCGGCTCGCCGGAGGCGACCATGCAGTGCGCGATGGCCAAGCGCTTCGCCACGGACGCCGGCTTCAACGTGGTGAACGACGCGCTGCAGCTGCACGGCGGTTACGGCTACGTCAAGGAATATCCCATCGAGCGGTATTTCCGGGATCTGCGCGTCCACCAGATCCTGGAAGGCACCAACGAGATCATGCGCGTGATCATCGCACGCCAGTTGATCAGCGGCTGGCCGCGGAACAGCTAAAGCGGTTCATGGAAAGATCCGAACCTTACGGACTCGTCATCCCCGCGAAGGCGGGGTGGAGTGGTTCAGGATCCAGGCGGAGCAGCTCTAACAGCGAATAGCCTGCCCATACGGGCGCAAACGACATTTCGGGGGAGGAAACGCATGGCGACGATCGCCTTTATCGGGCTTGGCAACATGGGTGCGCCGATGATGCGCAACCTGCTGAAGGCCGGCCACGCCGTCTTCGCATTCGACCTGTCGGAAGCCGCCTGCAAGGCGGCGGCCGACGCCGGCGCCACCGTGGCCGGCAAGCCGGCCGATGCCGCGGCGCAGGCGGACGTGGTGGTCACCATGCTGCCGGCCGGGCAGCACGTGCGCGACGTGTACATGGGCTCCGGCGGCGTCATCGCCGCGGCGAAGCCGGGCAGCCTGTTCATCGACAGTTCCACCGTCGACGTCTCCTCCGCCCGCGCCGTCGCGGAAGCGGCGGCCCAGGCCGGCCACGTGATGGTCGACGCGCCGGTGTCCGGTGGCGTGGGCGGGGCCGAGGCCGGGACGCTGACCTTCATGGTCGGCGGCACGGACGAGGCCTTCACGCGCGCCCAGCCGATCCTCGCCGGCATGGGCAAGACGATCGTGCACGCCGGCGGCAGCGGCACCGGTCAGGCGGCGAAGATCTGCAACAACATGATCCTCGGCATCTCGATGATCGCCGTGTCGGAGTCCTTCGCGCTGGCCGAGAAACTGGGCCTGGACGCGCAGAAGCTGTTCGACATCGCGTCGAAGTCGTCGGGTCAGTGCTGGTCGCTGACCTCCTACTGCCCGGTGCCGGGGCCGGTGCCGACCTCGCCCGCCAACCGCGACTACGTGCCGGGCTTCGCCGCCGGCATGATGCTGAAGGACCTGAAGCTGGCGGTCGAGGCCGGGCAGGTCGCCGGCTCGCCGCTGCCGCTGGGGGCCGAGGCCGCGCAGATGTACGCGCTGTTCTGCAACGCGGGCAACGCGGGCGTCGACTTCTCCGGCATCGTCAAGATGCTGCGGGGGCAATCCTGAACGGAGCGGCGCCGTTACCCCGCCTGCTGCATCGGGATCGCGTCCGAGCCGGTGCCGCGGTAATGCACGTTGCCGTCGGCATCGATGAAGGCCCAGTCGCCGGTCAGGTAGTAGCGCCGTCCGTGGCGGAAGCGGCGGGCGGTGCGCTCCTGGTCGTTGGCGTAGGACTCGAACCAGAAGAGCGGGGACTTCTCGGTGTCGATGGCGATCTCGCCCTCGCCGCCGACCGGCGCCTCGCGCCCCTCGCGGTCGAGCACGACGATCCGGTAACCGGGCATCGGCCGGCCCAGCGATCCGTCCCGCCGCGCGGCCGTGGTGCCCGGAGCGTAGCGGTTGACGATGATGATGCCGGTCTCGCGCTGGCCGTACTGGTCGAGCAGCGGCACCTGCAGGGTCTGCGTCACCCAGGCGATGAGGTCGTCGGGCAATGGCTCGCCGACCACGGCGATGGAGCGCAGCGCCAGCTTGTCCGGCACGGGGATGGAGCCGCGGGAGTGCCACGCCCGCACCTGGGACGGCGCCGCCGTCAGGTTGGTGACGCCGAACTTCGTCAGCATGCGGTAGCCCTGCTGCACGTTGTACGGCCCGTCGCAGAAGATGGTCGTGCGCCCCAGCAGCAGCGGCCCGATCAGGCCGTAGTAGGCGCCGTAGGCCCAGCCGGGATCGGCCATGTTCCAGTAGATGTCGTCGTCGCGCAGGTCGAGGCCGACGCGCATGTACTGCTCGATACCCGACAGCGCCTTGACCGGCAGGTAGACGCCCAGCGACGGCGAGTCGGCGTCCGAGGTGTAGATCAGCGCGAAGGGGTCGCCTTCCGCGTAGGTGGTGACGGAGTCGCGGGGCGTGGCGGCGTGCAGCGCCGACCAGAAGAGGACGTCGTGATGGACGCCGCTCAACGCTTCGTCGCCCTCCACCATGATGACGGCGCGGCGCCGGGCCGGGTCGCGGGGCACCTTGCGGCTGAGCGAGCCGTTGGTGACCACGGCGCGCGTCTGGCTGTCGTTCAGGCGGAAGGCGATGGCGTCGCGGGTGTAGGTGGTGAACAGCGGCATGTAGACCGCGCCCAGCCGCCACGTCGCCAGCGCGGCGATCAGCAGTTCCGGGCCCTTGGGCAGCAGCACGGCGACGCGGTCGCCCTTGCCGACGCCCAGGTCGGCCAGCACGGTCGCCAAGCGCATCGAATCGCGCGACAGGCGGGCGAAGCTCAACTCCGTCGTCTGGCCGGCGACGCTTTCGTGCAGCAGGGCCGCGGCGGCGCCGTTGGCCCGCGCGTGCCGGTCGCACAGCAGGGTGGCGAGCGGGATGGCGGGGCCCTGGTATTCGGGCCGCGCGAAGGCGGACGGGCGAACGCCGGCCGCCGCCGGATCGGGCAGGGGAAGCCGGCCGTGGCGGGCCGCCGCGACCTGTCCCAGCGTGTCGAGGTCCGGGCCCAGGAAGTAGCGCCGGCTGGCCGTGTCCTGCTCGATCAGGCCTTCGCGGGCGAGTGCCGCCAGCAGGCGGTGCACCGTCGCCTTGGACAGGCCGGTTCCGGCCATCAGGTCGGTCAACCGGGCGCCGTCCGGCGCGCAGGCCGCGACCTTGCGGATGAGGGCGATGGCGCGCTCCAGGCTCTGGGTTCCGCCCGTGCCCGCCGCGGAATGAGTATCGGGTTTCATGTGTCTCAGCATATGGAACTTTTGTCACTTTAACATCTGCGTAGCGCGCTTACAAATACGATTTCTGTTGTGGCGGGTCTTTGGACTGGGGTATGTTGGCCCTGCCCACAATGATGCGGTCCATATTGTGAGACTTACGATCGCCGCGACGGCGGCTCACGATGTGGACCTTGCGAACGGCACACACGAGGCTCGCGACGAAGCCGAGCCCGAGAGAAGAACGGAGGAGGAAATGCCCGGCGCGCCACCCGCCTCGCCCCAGGATCGCACCCCGCGGGACGAGACCCCCATCTTCGAGGCACGCAACATCTCGCTCCGCTTCGGCGGCGTGCGCGCGCTGACCGATGTCAGCTTCCACATTAGGAAGGGCGAGCTGTTCTCGATCATCGGGCCGAACGGTGCGGGCAAGACCTCCATGGTCAACTGCATCTCCGGCCGCTACCGGCCCACCGACGGCCGCGTCCACTTCAAGGGTCGGGACATCACCGACATGACGCCCAACCATCGGGCGTCGCTTGGCATCGGCCGCACCTTCCAGAACCTGGCGCTGTTCGGGCACATGACCGTGCTGGACAACATCATGGTCGGCCGCCACCACCTCCTGAAGAACAACTTCCTGACCGGGTCGCTGTACTGGCTGACCGGGGCGCGCAAGGAAGAGCTGGCGCACCGCCGCGAGGTCGAGGAGATCATCGACTTCCTGGAGATCCAGCACGTCCGCAAGGCGACCGCCGGCACGCTGTCCTACGGCCTGCGCAAGCGGGTCGAACTGGCGCGCGCGATGGCGCTGAAGCCCGACCTCATCCTGCTCGACGAGCCGATGGCCGGCATGAACCTCGAAGAGAAGGAGGACATGGCCCGCTACATCGTCGACCTGAACGAGGAGTTCGGGATGACGGTGGTGATGATCGAGCACGACATGGGCGTGGTGATGGACATCTCGCACCGCGTCATCGTGCTGGATTTCGGCAAGAAGATCGCCGAGGGCAAGCCGGAAGAGGTCCTGGCCGATCCGCGCGTGCGCACCGCCTACCTCGGCGAGGAAGACGAGGGCGAAACCGCCCCCGCGCAGGAGGTCGCGTGATGGCCGGTACCCCACAGCATTCCAATCTCGGGCTTCCCGATCTCGCGACCTATGACACGCTGCCGAAGCTGCTGGCCCTGCACGCCCGCGACCACGGCGGCGAAGTGGCGATGCGCGAGAAGGACTTCGGCATCTGGCGCCCCTTTACCTGGGTGCAGTTCCATGAGCGCGTGCGCGCCTTCGCGCTGGGCCTGACGCAGTTGGGCGTCGGCAAGGGCGACGTCGTGGCGCTGCTGGGCGACAACCGTCCGGACTGGGTGATCGGCGAGGTGGCGGCGCACGCCATCGGCGGCATGAGCCTGGGCATCTACCGCGACGCCATGGACGAGGAGGTCGCGTACCTCATCACCTACGCCGACGTGAAGGTGGTGATCGCCGAGGACGAGGAGCAGGTCGACAAGCTCCTGAACCTCGCCGAGCGGCTGCCGACGCTCAAGCACATCATCTATTCCGACCCGCGCGGCATGCGCAAATACCGCGACCCGCGCCTGCTGGAGGCGACGGACCTCGTGCGCATGGGCGAGGAGTTGCTGAAGCGGCAGCCCGACCTCTACGACCGGATGGTGGCGCAGACCAGCGGCGACGACGTCGCCGTGCTGTGCACCACCTCGGGCACCACCTCGCACCCCAAGCTGGCGATGCTGCCGGCGGGGCGCCTGCTGCGCCACTGCGCCAGCTACCTGTCGGTCGACCCCAAGGGTCCGCAGGACGAATACGTCTCGGTGCTGCCGCTGTCGTGGATCATGGAGCAGATCTACGCCGTCGGCATGGCGATGCTGTCGCGCATGCGCGTCAACTTCGTCGAGGAAGCCGAGACGATGATGAACGACTTCCGCGAGATCGGCCCCAGCTTCGTGCTGTTCGCCCCGCGCCTGTGGGAGGCCATCGCCGCCGACGTGCGCGCCCGCATCATGGACGCCTCGCCCTTCAAGCAGAAGATGTTCGACCTGGGCATGAAGCTGGGCCTGGAGGCGCAGGCGCAGGGCAAGCGCTCGTGGCTGGCCGATCAGATCCTGTTCCGCGCCCTGCGCGACCGCCTGGGCTTCACCAACCTGAAGTCGGCGGCGACCGGCGGTGCCGCGCTCGGCCCCGACACCTTCAAGTTCTTCCAGGCGCTGGGCGTGCCGCTGAAGCAGATCTACGGCCAGACCGAGACGATGGGCGCCTATACCGTGCACCGCGGCGACGACGTCGATTTCGACACGGTCGGCGTGCCCTTCGACAGCGGGATCGAGGTGACGGTCATCGACGCCGACCAGAACGGCGTGGGCGAGATCGTCACCCGCCACCCCAACATGTTCCTGGGCTACTACAAGAACGAGGCGTCGACGGCGGCCGACCTGCGCGATGGCTGGATGCACACCGGCGATGCCGGCTTCTTCGACAAGAAGGGCCATCTGGTCATCATCGACCGCATCAAGGACATCGCCACCACCGCCAAGGGCGACCGCTTCAGCCCGCAGTACATCGAGAACAAGCTGAAGTTCTCGCCGTACGTGGCCGAAGCCGTGATCCTCGGCGACAAGCGCGACTATCTGGCGGCCATCATCTGCATCCGCTTCCCCATCGTGTCGAAGTGGGCGGAGAAGAACCGCATCGCCTTCACCACCTACTCGGACCTGTCGTCGAGGCCGGAGGTGTACGAACTGCTGCGCGCCGAAGTGGAGAAGGTCAACGCCACGCTGCCGGAGTTCCAGCGCATCACCAAGTTCCTGCTGCTGTACAAGGAGCTGGACGCCGACGACGGCGAGTTGACCCGCACCCGCAAGGTGCGTCGCGGCGTCATCGCCGAGAAGTACGGGTCGATCATCGACTCGATCTACGCCGGTGATCCGGCCATCGACGTCGACACCACCATCACGTTCCAGGACGGCACCAAGCAGCGCATCCGCACGACCCTGAAGGTCGTCGACCTGCTGCCCACCGGCAAGGCGCGGGCTCCTCAGCCCGCCGCGGCCTGAGCGGACAAGGAGTGACCCCATGACTCTGTTTCTCCAGCTCCTGGTCAACGGCCTGATCGTCGGCGCGCTGTACGGCGTCGTCGCCATGTCGTTCGTGCTCATCTACAAGGCCAGCCGCATCGTGAACTTCGCGCAGGGCGAGTTCCTGCTGATCGGTGCCTGGACCTGCTGGTGGCTGCTCACCTCGTGGCAGTTGCCGTTCTGGATCGGCTTCCCGATCACGCTGGCCTTCATGATGGCCTTCGGCATCATCCTGCAGGTCGTCGTGCTGCGGCCGATGATCGGCGAGCCGATCATCTCCGTCATCATGGTGACCATCGGCCTGTCGCTGTTCTTCCAGGCGCTGATGAAGTGGATGTTCGGCGTGTTCGCCAAGCCGTTCCCGCCGATCTTCGCCAGCCCCACGGTGAACATCTTCGGGCTGGACGTGCAGACGGTGTACGTGGTCAGCCTCGTCATCTCGCTGCTGATCATGGCGGGCTTCGGCTGGTTCTTCAAATTCTCGCGCATGGGTCTCGCCATGCGGGCCACCGCCTTCGACCAGCAGGTGGCGCAGTCGCTGGGCATCTCCGTCCGCCAGGTCTTCGCCGCCTCCTGGGCCATCTCGGCCATGGTGTCGGCGGTGGCGGGCGTGGTGGTCGGCGTCGTCAACGGCGTGTCGTCGGCCTTGTCCTTCTTCGGCATCAAGGTGTTTCCGGCGGTCATCCTCGGCGGCCTGGACAGCATCGTCGGCGCGGTCCTGGGCGGGCTGATCGTCGGCGTGCTGGAGAACCTCGCCCACTACGTCGACAGCCAGTGGCTGAACTGGGGCAACATGTACGAGATCGCGCCCTTCTACGTCCTGATCGCGATCCTCATGGTCAAGCCCTACGGCCTCTTCGGCACCAAAGACATCGAGCGCGTGTAAGGAGCCGCCGACATGGCCAACATCAGCCTCATTCCCAGCGGCGACTTCAAGACCGCCTACGGCGCCGACACCACCATCTTCCCGACGGTCACCAGCCGCAACTTCGCCATCGCCGGCGTCCTGCTGCTGGCGCTGTGCCCGCTGTTCATGGACCGCTACTGGCTCAGCCTGCTGATCCAGATCGGCTACCTGGGCATCGCGGCGCTGGGCCTGAACATCCTGGTGGGCTTCACCGGGCAGATCTCCATCGGGCATTCCGCCTTCTTCGGCTTCGGCGCCTTCTCCTCCGCGTGGCTGTCGAACAACTACGGCATCCCGGTGGCGCTGGCCATCCCGCTGGCCGGTGTCATGACCACGGCGGTCGGCATGGTGTTCGGCGTCCCGGCGGCGCGGCTCAAGGGCCTGTACCTCGCCATCGCGACGCTGGCGGCGCAGTACATCCTGCAGGACTTCTTCGCCCGCGCCGACTGGTTCACCGGCGGCGTCGCCGGCACCATCGCCGAGCCGTTCTCGCTGTTCGGCTTCGCCTTCGACACGGACGGGCGTTTCTTCTACGTGGCGCTGGTCTACGTGGTCATCATGTACGTGCTGGCGACCAACCTCATGCGCTCGCGCGACGGCCGGGCCCTGGTGGCGGTGCGCGACCATTATCTCTCCGCCGAGATCATGGGCATCAACCTGACCAAGTACCGGACGATGTCCTTCGGCATCTCCGCCTTCTATGCCGGCATCGGCGGGGCGCTGTACGCGCACTACCTGCAGTTCGTCTCGGTGGAAGGCTTCACGATCCTCTTCTCGATCCAGTTCCTCGGCATGATCATCATCGGGGGCCTGGGCTCGATCATGGGCACGCTGATGGGCACCGCCTTCATGGTGCTGCTGCCGGAAGCGATGCAGTTCATCACCACCAGCCTGTCGGGCACGGCGATCGACGCCGCGCTGAACCTCAAGGATGCGATTGCCTTCTTGCGCGAGATGGCGATCGGTGTCGTGATCATCCTCTTCCTGGTGTTCGAGCCCGACGGGCTGGCGCACCGCTGGAAGCAGATCAAGGCGTACTGGAAGCTCTATCCCTTCTCGCACTGAGCCCCGTCTCGCACCGCGATAAGGGCGTCTGGGTCCAACCGTTCCAATCAATACATAGGGGGAAACGCGATATGTCGATGAAGACTGCTCTCCTCGCCGCCACCGCCGTCCTGGCGTTCAGCACGGGTGCGTTCGCCCAGGCGAAGATCCCGGTCGGCCACCTCGCCGACCAGTCGGGCGCCACGTCGGACGTGGGCGTGCCGTTCGCCCAGGGCGTGGCCGACGCGCTGGCGTGGGTCAACAAGAACGGCGGCATCGGCGGCACGCCGCTGGCGGTCGAGACCGTCGACTACGGCTATCAGGCGCCGCGCGCCATCAGCCAGTACAAGAAGTGGTCGGGTGGCGACAAGGTCGCGGCGATCCAGGGCTGGGGCACGGCGGACACCGAAGCGCTGACCGGCTTCGTCGGCAAGGACGAGATCCCGTACTACTCGGCCTCGTACTCGGGCCACCTGACCGATCCGACCGGCAAGGGCCCTCATGGCTCCAAGCCGGCGCCGTACAACTTCTTCTACGGCCCGTCCTACTCCGACGCGCTGCGCGCCATGCTGATGTGGGCGGCCGACGACTGGGCCAAGAAGGGCGGCAAGGGCAAGCCCAAGTACGTCCATATGGGCGCCAACCACCCGTACCCGAACGCGCCGAAGGAAGCCGGCGAGACGCTGGCCAAGGAGCTGGGCTTCGAGGTGCTGCCGGCCGTGCAGTTCGCGCTGACGCCGGGCGACTACACCGCGCAGTGCCTGACGCTGAAGGAATCGGGCGCCAACTACGCCTACCTCGGCAACACCGCCGGCTCGAACATCTCGGTGCTGAAGGCCTGCCAGACGGTCGGCACGCAGGTGCAGTTCCTGGGCAACGTCTGGGGCATGGACGAGAACGCCGCCAAGGCCGCGGGTGCGGCCGCCAGTGGCGTGGTGTTCCCGGTGCGCACCTACTCCATCTGGGGCGGCGACACCCCGGGCATGAAGACGGTGAAGGAGATCTCCAAGATGTCCGATCCGTCGGGCAACGCCTATCGTCCGGTGCACTACATCGCGGGCGTCTGCTCGGCGCTGTACATGAAGGAGGCGATGGACTGGGCGCAGAAGAACGGCGGCGTCACCGGCCCGAACATCCGCAAGGGCATGTACCAGAAGAAGGACTGGGTGCCGGCCGGGATGGACAGCGTCTGCGCCCCGTCGACCTGGACCGAGACGGACCACCGCGGCACCACCGCCGTGAACCTCTACCGCGCCAACGTCAAGGGTGACACCGGCGGCACGGTCGAGGAACTGGTGAAGAGCGGCGCGATCAAGATGGAAAAGATCGCCACCGTCGACGTGCCGCGCAAGCCCGAGTGGCTGGGCTGGTAACAGCCCTGCCCGAGCGGCGCCCCCGCCGGTTCCCCGCCATCCCCGCTTGCGAGGGGCGGCGGGGGCGCCGCTCCCTCCATTCTTCTTCGCGATTCAGGTGCCGCATGACCACTGCCGCCCCGGCCACCGTTCCCGCCGCCGCATCAATCGCCGCCGCCCCGGCCGCCAAGCCGGCCAAGGCGCCGCTGCTGTCCGTCAACAACATCGAGGTCGTCTACAACGACGTCATCCTCGTGCTCCGCGGCCTCAGCCTGGAGGTTCCGGAGGGCGAGATCGTGGCGCTGCTGGGCGCCAACGGTGCCGGCAAGTCGACCACGCTGAAGGCGATCTCCGGCCTCCTCAAGACCGAGGACGGCGAGGTGACGCGCGGCGACATCGTCTTCAACGGCGAGCGCATCAACGGCATCGACCCCGACCAGATCGTCCGCCGAGGCATCTTCCAGGTGATGGAAGGGCGCCGCATCATCGCCGACATGACCTGCCAGGAGAACCTGCGCCTGGGCGCCTTCACACGCCGCGACGGCGGCGTGAAGGACGACATGGACATGGTCTACCATTACTTCCCGCGCCTCAAGGAGCGCACGGGCCTCGCCGGCTATCTGTCGGGCGGCGAGCAGCAGATGCTGGCCATCGGCCGCGCCATGATGGCCCGCCCGAAGCTGATCCTGATGGACGAGCCCTCCATGGGCCTGTCGCCGCTGATGGTGAAGGAGGTGTTCTCCATCATCCAGCAGATCAACAAGGACCTGGGCGTCACCATCCTTCTGGTCGAGCAGAACGCCCGCATGGCGCTGCAGGCCGCCAACGCCGGCTACATCATGGAGAACGGCAAGGTGGTGCTGGACGGCACGGCGGACGAGCTGAAGAACAACGAGGACGTTAAGGAATTCTACCTCGGCGGCGGCAGCGACGAGCGCAAGAGCTTCAAGAACCTCAAGAGCTTCAAGCGCCGCAAGCGGTGGATTTGACATTCAGTCCCTCTCCCCCCTGGGGAGAGGGTGGCCGCCGCAGGCGGCCGGGTGAGGGTGCCGCCAAGGATCCGTTCCTTCTCCGTGCCGGTACCCCCACCCCGACCCTCCCCCGGGGCGGGGGAGGGAGATAGACGGCGGAGGCGATGGTGCCCGATTTTTACGATCAACTCGAAACCCGCAGCCCCGACCAGCGCGAGGCGGAGCTGTTCGCCGCACTGCCGGCGCACGTCGCGCACGCCAAGGCGAACGCGCCGTACTTCGGCCGGCTGCTCGCCGGCATCGACCCGGCGTCCATCCGCGACCGCGCGGCGCTCGCCGCGCTGCCGGTCACGCGCAAGTCCGACCTGATCGCGCTGCAGAAGGACGAACCGCCCTTCGGCGGCCTCGCCGCCGTCGCCATCGGCAGCCTCGCCCGCGTCTTCGCCTCGCCCGGCCCGATCCATGATCCGGAGCCGCACGGCAAGGACCCCTGGCGCACCGCGCGCGGGTTGTATGCCGCCGGCTTCCGCGCCGGCGACGTGGCGCACAACTGCTTCGCCTACCACCTGACCCCCGCCGGTTCCATGTTCGAGACCGGGGCGCACGCGCTGGGCTGCGCGGTGATCCCCGCCGGCACCGGCAACACGGAGCAGCAGGCGCAGGTGATCGCCGCCCTGAGGCCGCGGGGCTACATCGGCACGCCCGATTTTCTGAAGATCATTCTGGAGAAGGCGGACGCGCTGGGCCTGGATTGCTCCTCCGTGACGATCGGCCACGTCACCGGCGGCCCCTACCTGCCGGACGCGCGCGCCTTCTATGAGGCGCGGGGCATCGACGTGTACCAGAGCTACGGCACCGCCGACCTGGGCATCGTCGCCTATGAGACGCCGGCCCGCCAGGGGCTGGTGGTGGAGGAGGGCGCCATCGTCGAGATCGTCCGCCCCGGCACCGGCGATCCGGTTCCGGAAGGCGAGGTGGGCGAGGTGGTCGTCACCATCTTCAACACGGCCTACCCGCTGGTCCGCTTCGCCACCGGCGACCTGTCGGCGGTGCTGCCGGGCGCCAGCCCGTGCGGGCGCACCAACATGCGCCTGAAGGGCTGGATGGGCCGCGCCGACCAGACCACCAAGGTCAAGGGCATGTTCGTCCATCCGCAGCAGGTGGCCGAGGTGGTGCGCCGCCATCCGCAGATCGCCAAGGCCCGGCTGGTCGTCGGCCGGCAGGACGCCAGCGACACCATGACGCTGCGCTGCGAGAGCGAGGAGACCGGCGACGCGCTCGTGGCAGCCGTGCGCGAGACGCTGGCCTCCGTCACCAAACTGAAGGGTACGGTGGAACTCGTCGCCCCCGGCGCGCTGCCCAACGACGGCAAAGTCATCGAAGACGCCCGCAGCTGACCCAGACTCCAGAGGACTTGAGAGACATGTCGACCATCGCCCCGCAGCTCGATCCCTTCGCGCTCGCCAAGGAACTGTCCGGCAAGCACTTCATCAATGGTGAGTTCCGCCCCGCCGCCTCGGGCAAGACCTTCCCGGTGGTGAATCCCGCCACCGGCGAACAGGTGGCCGAGGCCGCCTACGGCGAAGCGGCCGACGTCGACGCCGCGGTGGCGGCAGCGAAGAAGGCGCAGAAGGAGTGGGCCAAGCGCCCGGCGCGCGAGCGCGGCAAGCTGGTGGCCGAGTGCGGCCGCGTCCTGGACGCGCACAAGGAGGAGATCGCGCGCCTCGTGGCGCTGGAGACCGGCAAGGCGCTGCGCACCGAGAGCCGCGTCGAGGCCGGCGTGCTGTCCGACGCCTTTACCTTCTTCGGCGGCCTGGGCGGCGAGTTGAAGGGCGAGACCGTGCCCTTCAACCCGACCATGCTGACCATGACCGTGCGCGAGCCGGTGGGCGTGGTCGGCGCCATCATCCCATGGAACGTGCCGCTGATGCTGATGGCGCTGAAGATCGCGCCGGCCATGGTGGCGGGCAACGCGGTCGTGGTGAAGTCGGCGGAAGAGGCGCCGCTGGCCGTGCTGCGCGCCATCCAGCTCATCAGCACCATCCTGCCGCCGGGCGTCATCAACATGCTGTCCGGCTACGGTCCGGAATGCGGCGCCCCGCTGGTCGCCCACCCGGACGTGCACAAGGTGACCTTCACCGGCTCGGTCGAGACCGGCAAGATCGTCTACAAGACGGCGGCCGAGAAGCTGATCCCGGTGACGCTGGAGCTGGGCGGCAAGAGCCCGATGATCGTCTGCGGCGACGCGGACCTGGACCAGGCGCTGGCCGGCGCCATCGCCGGCATGCGCTTCACCCGCCAGGGCCAGAGCTGCACCGCCGCCAGCCGCATCTTCGTCCATGACAGCATCCACGACGTGTTCGTGGAAAAGCTGAAGGAGAAGGTGAACGCCATGAAGATGGGCGATCCGCTGGACGAGGCGACGGACATCGGCACCATCGTCTCGCGCCAGCAGATGGACCGCGTGCAGAGCTACATCGCACTCGGCAAGGAGGCCGGCGGCACGGCGCACGTCTGCTCCGCCATGCCGACGGACGTCAAGCTGACCAAGGGCCTGTACGTGCAGCCGCACATCTTCACCGGCGTGAAGAACACCGACCGCATCGCCAAGGAGGAAATCTTCGGCCCGGTCTGCTGCATCATCCGCTGGACCGACTATGAGGAGGTGATCGCGCAGGCCAACGACACCGAATACGGCCTCGCCGCCACCATCTGGACGCGCGACCTGAAGCTGGCCATGGACGCGGTGACGCGCCTGGAGGCCGGCTTCGTGCAGGTGAACCAGAACCTCGTCGTGCAGCCGAACCTCAGCTACGGCGGCGTCAAGACGTCGGGGCTGGGCAAGGAAGCCACGCTGGAGGCGATGCTGGAGCACTTCACGCACAAGAAGACGATCATCATCAACATGAAGTGACCCTGTCAGCCCCTTCCCCGCAAGGGGGAGGGGCTTGATTTCGTTCAAACCATACGCTACCGTATGGGCCAGACAAAACACCCTTTGACGGGGGAGGATCCGCATGCTCTCGAACCAGTACCCGACGCTGAACTTCGACCTGGGCGAAACGGCCGACATGCTGCGCGACAGCGTGCGCAACTTCGCCCAGGACGAGATCGCCCCGCGCGCCGCCGACATCGACCGCGAAAACGACTTCCCGGCCGACCTCTGGCGCAAGATGGGCGACCTCGGCATCCTCGGCGTCACCGCCGAGGAGGAGTACGGCGGCGCCGGCATGGGCTATCTGGAGCACGTCGTGGCGATGGAGGAGATCTCCCGCGCCTCGGCCTCGGTGGGCCTCAGCTACGGCGCGCACTCCAACCTGTGCGTCAACCAGATCCGCAAGAACGGCAACGAAGCGCAGAAGCGCAAGTACCTGCCGAAGCTCATCTCGGGCGAGCACGTGGGTGCGCTGGCCATGTCGGAGCCGGGTGCGGGTTCGGACGTGGTGTCGATGAAGCTGCGCGCCGACAAGAAGGGCGATCGTTACGTCCTCAACGGCACCAAGATGTGGATCACCAACGGCCCGGACGCCGACACGCTGGTCGTCTATGCCAAGACCGACGTCAACGCCGGCCCGCGCGGCATCACCGCCTTCCTCATCGAGAAGGGCTTCAAGGGCTTCTCGGTGGCGCAGAAGCTGGACAAGCTGGGCATGCGCGGCTCCAACACCGGCGAGCTGGTGTTCGAGGACTGCGAGGTGCCGGAGGAGAACGTGCTGGGCGCCGTCGGCAAGGGCGTCAACGTCCTGATGTCCGGCCTGGATTACGAGCGCGCGGTGCTGTCCGGCGGGCCGCTGGGCATCATGCAGGCGTGCATGGACGTCGTCATCCCCTATGTCCACGACCGCAAGCAGTTCGGCCAGTCGATCGGCGAGTTCCAGCTCATGCAGGGCAAGCTGGCCGACATGTACACCATCATGAACGCCGCCAAGGCGTACGTGTACGCCGTCGCCAAGGCGTGCGACCGTGGCGAGACCACGCGCAAGGACGCGGCGGCCGCCATCCTGTACTCGGCCGAGAAGGCCACGTGGATGGCGCTGGAAGCGATCCAGTGCCTGGGCGGGAACGGCTATATCAACGAATACGCGACGGGGCGTCTGCTGCGCGACGCGAAGCTCTACGAAATCGGCGCCGGCACCAGCGAGATCCGCCGTATGCTGATCGGCCGCGAGCTGTTCAACGAGACGAAGTAATCGGGAAGGGAGTGAAGCCATGACCGACACCATCGTGATCGCCGGCGCCGCCCGCACGCCGATGGGCGGCTTCCAGGGCGACCTGCTGCCGCTGACCGCCTCCCAGTTGGGCGCCGCCGCTGTCAAGGCCGCGGTCGAGCGCGCCGGCATCGCGCCGGACGACGTGGGCGAGGTGATCATGGGCTGCGTGCTGCCGGCCGGGCAGGGGCAGGCCCCGGCCCGTCAGGCCGCACTCGGCGCCGGCCTGCCGCAGGGTGTGGGCTGCACGACCGTCAACAAGATGTGCGGCTCGGGCATGAAGGCCGCCATGCTGGCGCACGACCTGATCAAGGCGGGCGCCGCCGACATCATCGTCGCCGGCGGCATGGAGAGCATGTCGAACGCGCCCTATCTGCTGGACCGCGCGCGCGGCGGCTACCGCATGGGGCACGGCAAGGTGCTGGACCACATGTTCCTCGACGGGCTGGAGGACGCCTACGACAAGGGCCGCCTGATGGGCACCTTCGCCGAGGACTGCGCCCAGCACTACCAGTTCACCCGCGAGGCGCAGGACGCCTACGCCATCGAGAGCCTGACCCGCGCGCGGCGCGCCATCGAGGACGGCAGCTTCGCCGGCGAGATCACGCCGGTTACCGTGAAGGGTCGCAAGGGCGACACGCAGATCACCATCGACGAGCAGCCGGGCAAGGCGACGCCGGAGAAGATCCCCGGCCTGAAGCCGGCCTTCCGCGCCGATGGCACGGTGACGGCGGCGAACTCCTCGTCGATCTCCGACGGCGGTGCGGCGCTGGTGCTGACCACGCGCGCGCTGGCCGAGAAGCGCGGGCTGCCGGTGCTGGCGACGGTGACGGCGCACGCCACGCACGCCCAGGCCCCGGCGTGGTTCACCACCGCCCCGGTCTACGCCATGCGGAAGGTGCTGGAGAAGGCCGGCTGGAACGCCAAGGACGTCGACCTCTTCGAGATCAACGAGGCGTTCGCGGTGGTCGCCATGGCGGCGATGCGGGAGCTGGACCTGCCGCACGACAAGGTGAACGTGCACGGCGGTGCGTGCGCGCTGGGCCACCCGATCGGCGCGTCGGGTGCGCGCATCCTGGTGACGCTGCTGGCGGCGCTGGAGAAGAACGGACTGAAGCGCGGCGTGGCCTCGCTCTGCATCGGCGGCGGCGAAGCCACCGCGATGGCGGTCGAGCGGGTCTAACCCTCTCCCGCCCCGGGAGAGGGGGGCCGGCGGAGCCGGCCGGGTGAGGGTGACGGCAAGGATCCTTGGCCTTACCCCCACCCCGACCCTCCCCCGGGGCGGGGGAGGGAGAAGAAAAAGGCGGGTCTAGGGAGCGAAACACATGCGCCTCACCGAAGAGCAGCAGATGGTGCGGGACATGGCGCGGGCCTTCGCGCAGGACCGGCTGGCGCCGACCGCCGCCGAGCGTGACCGCACCCACGCCTTCCCGAAGGACGAGCTGGCCGAGATGGGCAAGCTCGGCCTCATGGGCATGCTGGTGCCGGAAACCTTCGACGGCGCCGGGGCCGACCACGTCGCTTACGCGCTGGCGATCGAGGAGATCGCGTCGGGCGACGGCGCCATTTCCACCATCATGAGCGTGCACAACTCGGTCGGCTGCATGCCAATCCTGAAGTTCGGCTCGGCCGAACAGAAGGCGGAGATCCTGAAGCCCATGGCGCGCGGCGAGAAGCTGGGCGCCTTCTGCCTGACCGAGCCGCAGGCCGGGTCCGACGCCGCCGCCATCAAGACGCGCGCGCGGCGCGACGGCAACCACTGGGTGCTGTCGGGCACCAAGCAGTTCATCACGTCGGGCAAGAACGCCGACTACGCCATCGTGTTCGCCGTCTCCGACCCGGACAAGGGCAAGAAGGGCATCACCGCCTTCATCGTGCCCACCGACACGCCCGGCTATTCGGTGGCGCGGGTCGAGGACAAGCTGGGCCAGAACTGCTCCGACACCTGCCAGATCAATTTCGACGACGTGCGCATCCCCGCCGACCTGATGCTGGGCGAGGAGGGCGGCGGCTATAAGGTGGCGCTCGCCAACCTGGAGGGCGGGCGCATCGGCATCGCCGCCCAGTCCGTTGGCATGGCCCGCGCCGCGCTGGAGCACGCCATTGCGTATGCGCAGGAGCGCCAGAGCTTCGGCACGCCGATCATCAATCACCAGGCGGTGTCCTTCCGCCTTGCCGACATGGCGACGCAGGTGGAGGCGGCGCACCAGATGGTGCTGCACGCGGCATCCTTGCGCGACGCCGGCGAGCCGTGCCTGAAGGAAGCCGCCATGGCGAAGCTGTTCGCCTCGGAAATGGCGGAGCGCGTGTGCTCCGACGCCATCCAGATCCACGGCGGCTACGGCTACCTGAACGATTTCCCGGTCGAGCGGATCTACCGCGACGTCCGGGTCTGCCAGATCTACGAAGGCACCAGCGACATTCAGCGGCTCGTGATCAGCCGCGCGCTCGTGTCGTGACGACCGGAAGGGGAGGACGACGGCAATGACCGTCCTGAAGAGCGCCGTCAATCCACGCTCGGCCGATTTCCAGGCCAACGCCGACGCCATGGCCGGCCTCGTGGCCGACCTGCGCGAGAAGGTAGCCATCATCAAGCAGGGCGGCGGCTCACGAGCCCGCGACAAGCACCTCGCCCGTGGCAAGCTGCTGCCGCGCGAGCGGGTGCGCCAGCTTCTCGATGTCGGCTCGCCGTTCCTGGAACTCAGCCAGATGGCGGCCTACAAGGTGTACGAGGATGACGTGCCGGCCGCCGGCATCATCACCGGCATCGGCTCGGTCGCCGGGCAGGAGTGCATGGTCGTCGTCAACGACGCCACGGTGAAGGGCGGCACCTACTACCCCCTCACCGTCAAGAAGCACCTGCGCGCGCAGGAGATCGCCCAGCAGAACAACCTGCCGTGCATCTATCTGGTGGACTCGGGTGGCGCCAACCTGCCGAACCAGGACGACGTCTTCCCCGACCGCGACCACTTCGGCCGCATCTTCTTCAACCAAGCCAACATGTCGGCCCAGGGCATCCCGCAGGTCGCGGTGGTGATGGGAAGCTGCACGGCCGGCGGCGCCTACGTGCCGGCCATGTCGGACGAGGCGGTGATCGTCCGCAACCAGGGCACCATCTTCCTGGGCGGCCCGCCGCTGGTGAAGGCCGCCACGGGCGAGGTGGTGTCGGCGGAGGACCTGGGCGGTGCCGACGTGCACTCCCGCACCTCCGGCGTCACCGACCACTATGCGATGAACGACGGCCACGCGCTGGCCATCGCCCGGCGCATCGTCGGCAACCTGAACCGGCGCAAGCCGGTCGGGCTGGACATCCGCGAGCCCGAGGCGCCGCTGTACGACCCGCGCGAGCTGTACGGCGTCATCCCCGCCGACCCGCGCAAGCCCTTCGACGTGCGCGAGGTGATCGCCCGTGTGGTGGACGGCAGCCGCTTCGATGAGTTCAAGCCGCTGTACGGCACGACGCTGGTGACGGGCTTCGCCCACATCTTCGGCTACCCGGTCGGCATCATCGCCAACAACGGCATCCTGTTCTCGGAGAGCGCCTTGAAGGGCGCGCACTTCGTGGAGCTGTGCTGCCAGCGCGGCATCCCGCTGATCTTCCTCCAGAACATCACCGGCTTCATGGTCGGCCGCAAGTACGAGTCCGGCGGGATCGCCAAGGACGGCGCCAAGCTGGTGACGGCGGTCGCCTGCGCGCAGGTGCCGAAGTTCACGATGATCATCGGCGGCTCGTTCGGCGCGGGCAACTACGGCATGTGCGGCCGCGCCTACTCGCCCCGCTTCCTGTGGATGTGGCCGAACTCCCGCATCTCCGTCATGGGCGGCGAGCAGGCGGCCGGCGTGCTGGCGCAGGTCAAGCGCGACAACCTGGAGGCCCAGGGCAAGAGCTGGCCGGCGGAGGAGGAGGAAGCCTTCAAGGCCCCGATCCGCGCCCAGTACGAGCACCAGGGGCATCCCTACTACGCCTCCGCGCGGCTGTGGGACGATGGCATCGTCGATCCGGCCGACACGCGCATGGTTCTGGGCCTCGGCCTGTCCGCGTCGCTGAACGCGCCCATCCCGCCGACGCGCTTCGGCGTCTTCCGCATGTGAGGTGGTGGCCATGACCGACAACGTTCTTCTCACCATCGCCGGCGGCATTGCCACCGTCACCCTGAACCGGCCGGAGCGGCACAACGTCTTCGATGACGCGCTGATCGCCGAGCTGACCGCGCTGTTCACCAAGGTGGGCCAAGACCCGGCCGTGCGCGCCGTGGTGCTGGAGTCCACCGGCCGCAGCTTCTCGGCTGGCGCCGACCTCGGCTGGATGAAGCGCATGGCCGGCAACGACCATGACGCCAACCTGCGCGACGCCGAAGCGCTGGGTGCGCTGATGAAGACCATCGACCGCTGCCCGAAGCCGGTGATCGGCGTGGTGCAGGGGGCGTGCTACGGCGGCGGCGTGGGCTTGGTGGCCTGCTGCGACATCGCCGTGGCGGCGGAGGGTGCCACCTTCTCGCTGTCCGAGGTCAAGCTCGGCATCCTGCCGGCGGTCATCTCGCCGTACGTGGTGGCCGCCATGGGCGAGCGCGCCTGCCGGCGCTATTTCCTGACCGCCGAGCGCTTCTCGGCGGCCGAGGCGCATCGCCTCGGGCTGCTGCACGAGGTGGTTCCGGCGGACGGGCTGCACGCCGCGCGCGACCGCATCATCGAGGCGCTGTGGCAGTGCGGCCCGGCGGCGCAGGCGGCGGCCAAGGACCTGATCTTCGCCGTGGCGCGCAAGCCGACCGACGCGGCCGTGATCCGCGACACCGCCGAGCGCATCGCCACCATCCGCGCGTCGGATGAGGGGCGCGAGGGCCTGAACGCCTTCCTTGAGAAACGCAAGCCCCGCTGGCTGAGCGCGGCGGAGGAGTGAGGGGCATGTTCGACAAGATCCTCATCGCCAACCGTGGCGAGATCGCCTGCCGCGTCATCCGCACGGCCCGCCGCATGGGCATCAAGACGGTGGCCGTCTATTCCGAGGCCGACGCCGGTGCGCGGCACGTGGAGATGGCCGACGAGGCCGTGTGCATCGGCCCGGCCCCGGCCGCCGAGTCCTACCTGAAGGGCGACGTGGTGCTGGAGGTGGCGAAGCGCACCGGCGCCCAGGCCATCCACCCCGGCTACGGCTTCCTGTCGGAGAACGCCGGCTTCGCCGCCGCCTGTGCCGAGGCCGGCGTGGTCTTCATCGGCCCGCCGATCGAGGCGATCCGCGTCATGGGCTCCAAGGCCGAATCCAAGCGCGTGATGTCGGATGCCGCGGTGCCGCTGGTGCCCGGCTACCACGGCACGGCGCAGGACTTCGAGACGCTGGCGGGCGAGGCCAAGCGCATCGGCTACCCGGTGCTGGTCAAGGCCTCGGCCGGCGGCGGCGGCAAGGGCATGCGCGTGGTGCGCGCGGCGTCCGAGTTGGCCGACGCGGTCGAAGGCGCCAAGCGCGAGGCCAAGGCCGCCTTCGGCGACGACAGCCTGCTGTTGGAAAAGTACCTGACCAAGCCGCGCCACGTGGAGATCCAGGTCTTCGCCGACACGCACGGCAACTGCGTCTATCTGTTCGAGCGCGACTGCTCGATCCAGCGCCGTCACCAGAAGGTGATCGAGGAGGCGCCGGCCCCGAACCTCGCCGACGATCTGCGCGTGCGCATCGGCGAGGCGGCGGTGGCGGCGGCCAAGGCCGTCGGCTACGTCGGCGCCGGCACGGTGGAGTTCCTGTACGAGGACGGCGGGTTCTACTTCATCGAGATGAACACCCGCCTGCAGGTCGAACACCCGGTGACCGAGATGATCACCGGCCAGGACCTCGTGGAGTGGCAGATCCGCGTGGCCGGCGGCGAACGCCTGCCGCTGATGCAGGACCAGCTCGTGCGCCGCGGGCATGCGTTCGAGGCGCGGCTCTACGCCGAGGACCCGCAGCGCGAGTTCCTGCCGGCCATCGGCACGCTGGTCCATCTGCGCCCGCCCGAGGAGAACGCGCATGTGCGCGTCGACACCGGCGTGCGCCAGGGCGACGCGGTGACCATGTACTACGACCCGATGATCGCCAAGCTGATCGTCTGGGACGAGAGCCGCGACGCGGCCCTGCGCCGCCTGCGCAACGCGCTGAAGGACTACGAGGTGGTGGGCGTCACCACCAACGTGAACTTCCTGGGCGCCATTGCCGGCCACCCGGCGTTCCAGGCGGTGGAGATCGACACCGGCTTCATCGAGCGCCACCGCGCCGACCTGCTTCCCGCCCCGGCCCCGGTGCCGCCGCGCGGGTTGGTGCTGGGGGCGCTCGCCGTGCTGCTGCGCCGCCATGCGGAGAACCACGCGGCGCTGCGGGCCAAGTCCGACCCGTTCTCGCCCTGGCACATCGCCAGCGGCTGGCGCCTCAACGACGACAACCACCATGACCTGCGCCTGAAGGACGGCGATGCGCTTCGCGAGGTCACCGTTCACTTCCGCCCCGATGGGTACGAGGTGGAGCTGACCGGCTCGGCGCCGATCGTCGTCACCCGCGCCACGCTGGAGAACGGCGCGCTGTCCGCCGTCATCGACGGCGTGCGGGTGCGCGCCACCGTGGTCTGCCAGGGGGCCGACCTGACCATCCTCAGCGACGGCGCCGTCTGGCGCCTGCAGCTCGACGATCCCATGGCGCGCGCGGCGGAGCAGGAGGGCGGCTCGGGCCGCCTGACGGCACCGATGCCCGGCACCGTGATCCGCGTGCTGGTCGAGGCGGGGCAGGCGGTGGAGCGCGGTGCGCCGCTGATGCTCCTTGAAGCCATGAAGATGGAGCACACCATCAAGGCGCCGGCCTCCGGCACCGTGTCGGCCGTCCACTTCGCGGTGGGCGATCAGGTGTCGGAAGGCATGGAGCTGCTGGTCCTCGACGTGGAAGGGGAGTGACATGCGCCTGCCGCCGAACGTCCGCCTGGTCGAGGTGGGGCCGCGCGACGGCCTGCAGAACGAAAAGCAGATCGTTCCCACCGCGACCAAGATCGAGTTGATCGAACGCCTCGCCGACGCCGGGCTGACGGTGATCGAGTCCGGCAGCTTCGTCAGCCCGAAGTGGGTGCCGCAGATGGCCGACACACCGGACGTCTTCGCCGGCATCCGCCGCAAGGCGGGCGTGCGCTACACGGCACTCACCCCCAACGCCAAGGGCCTCGAGGGGGCGCTGGCGGCGCAGGCGGACGAGGTGGCGGTGTTCGGTGCCGCGTCGGAAAGCTTCTCGCAGAAGAACATCAACTGCTCGATCGCCGAAAGCCTGGAGCGCTTCGCACCCGTCATGGCCGAGGCGAAGGCCAGGGGCGTCCCCGTGCGCGGCTATGTGAGCTGCGTGCTGGGCTGCCCGTACGAGGGCGAGATCGCGCCGGCCGCCGTGGCCGATGTGTCGGCCAAGCTGTTCGAGATGGGCTGCTACGAAGTGTCGCTGGGCGACACCATCGGTACCGGCACGCCGGCCAAGGCGCAGGCGATGCTGGCCGCGGTGGCGGAGCGCGTGCCAGTGGAAAAGCTGGCCGTGCACTTCCACGACACCTACGGGCAGGCGCTGGCCAACATCCTGGCCTCGCTGGAGGTGGGGGTGGCGGTGGTCGACAGCTCGGTCGCCGGGCTGGGGGGCTGCCCCTACGCCAAGGGCGCTTCCGGCAACGTGGCGAGCGAGGATGTGCTATACATGCTGAACGGGCTCGGCATCGAAACCGGTGTCGACCTCGACCGCCTGATCGCCGCGGGGGCCTTCATCAGCGAGGCGATCGGCCGGCCGACGGCGTCCAAGGTGGCGCGCGCCCGCGGCTGCGCATAAGACGCAGCGGACCGCGAAGGGAGAGAAAAATGACCTATAAGAACCTGCTGGTCCACCTGGACGACGGCGAGCGGGCGAACGCGCGCCTGGACGTCGCCCTCCACCTCGCCAGGGATTTCGACGCCAGGCTGGTGGGCCTGTTCGCCAAGAGCGAGCAGTCCGGCCCCAGCCTCGTCGCGCGCCGCGCCAGCGAGCACCTGACCCAGGCCGGCGAGAAGGTGCGCGCCGTCTTCGAGGAAAAGGCCAAGGCGGCCGGTGTGGCGGCCAAGTGGTGGCAGCTCAGCCACGGCGAATACGCGCACGTGGTGGGTGAGACGGCGATCTGCTCGCGCTACAGCGACCTCGTCGTGCTGGGCCAGCACGAGCCGGAGGACGCCCGCGTGCCCCAGGAGCTGATCGAGGAGGTCGTGCTGAACTGCGGCCGGCCGGTGCTGGTCATCCCCTACATCCGCACCGCGCCGCACGTGGGCGAGCGCATCGTCGTCGCCTGGAACGCCTCGCGCGAGGCGGCGCGCGCCATCAACGACGCGCTGCCGCTGATGCGCCGGGCCAAGTCGGTGCTGGTCCTGGCGCTGCACCCGCCGCGCCCGGAGATCGACATCGGCGGCGTGCCCCCGGTGGACATCATCGAGCATCTGGCCGACCACGGCGTCACCGCGCAGATCGACCGCATGTCGGTGGAGAGCATCCTGCCGATGGACGCCGTGCTGTCGCGCGTGTCGGACGAGGCGGCGGACCTGCTGGTGATGGGCGGTTTCGGCGGCTACGGCAGCCATCCGTTCCCATGGCTGAACCGCGGGTCGAACACGCGGCACATCCTGCGCCAGATGACCGTCCCGGTCCTGCTGTCGCATTGAGGACGATCACCCTCCCCCGCCGGAGGCGGGGGAGGGATCGAGGCTCAAATACACCTTCCTCCGTCCACCTCCATGCACACGCCGGTGAGGAACTCGGCCTCGTCGGAGCACAGGAAGAGGGCGGCGTTGGCGATGTCCTGGGGCAGGGACAGGCGGCCCAGCGGGATCGTCGCCTTGAACTGGGCGCGCTTTTCCGGCGTGTCCTCGCCCATGAACAGGTGCAGCATGCCGGTCTCGCCGGCCACCGGGTTCAGCGCGCAGACGCGGATCCGGTCGGGCGCCAGTTCCACCGCCATGGACTTGGTCAGCGTGATCGCCGCCCCCTTGGAGCCGTTGTACCACGTCAGCCCCGGTCGCGGCCGAACACCGGCGGTGGATGCCACGTTCAGGATCACGCCGCCGCCCTGGCCGCGAAAGACGGGAACCGCGTGGATGGCGCTGAGGTAGATCGACTTTACGTTGACGTCGTAGACGCGGTCGAACGTCTCCTCGTCCACCTCCAGCATCGGGCGGTTGCGATGGGTGTAGCCGGCGTTGTTGACGACGATGTCCAGCCGGCCGAAGGCGTCGACCGCCGCCTGCACCATCGCCCTCACGTCGGCCGAGACCGACACGTCGGCGCGCACCGCGCGGGCGGCGTCGCCCACCTCGGCGGCCACGCGCTTGGCGGCGTCCTCGTTGATGTCGGCGACGACGACCTTCGCCCCTTCCGCGGCGAAGCGTTTGACGATCCCCTCGCCGAAGCCCGATCCGCCGCCGGTGACGATGGCGACCTTGTTCTGCAGGCGCATGCTCTGTCCTCCCGTTCTTCCTGTCAGTCGTGCTTGATGGCGACGGTCTTTACGGCGGAGAAGCCGTACAGCGCCTCGAAGCCCTTTTCGCGGTTGAAGCCGCTCTTCTTCACGCCGCCGAAGGGCAGCTCGACGCCGCCGCCCGCACCGTAGTTGTTGATGAACACCTGGCCCGCGTGCAGCTTCTTCGCCATGCGCAGTTGCCGCCCGCCGTCGCGCGTCCACACGCCGGCCACGAGGCCGAAGGGCGTGCCGTTGGCGATCCGCACCGCCTCCGCCTCGCCGTCGAAGGGGATGGCGGCCAGCGCCGGGCCGAACACCTCGTTCTGCTCGATGGGGCAGCCGGGCCGCACGTCGCCGAACAGCACCGGGGCCACGTAGAAGCCGCCCTTTGGCGCGCCGTCCACCACCGTGCCCTCGGCCAGCACGGCGAAGCCGCCGTCCTTGGCCGCGGCCACCATGCCGGCGACGCGGTCGCGCTGCTTGGCGTTGATCAGCGGGCCGACGTCGTGGTCGTCCAGCGCAGGGCCGACCTTCAGCGCCTTGAAGCGCTCCGCGATCATGGCGGTGAAGCGCTCGTAGACCGGGCGTTCGATCAGCACGCGGCTGCCGGCCGAGCAGGTCTGCCCGGCGTTCTGCACCGAGGCGCGCACGACGAAGGTCAGCGCCTGTTCGAGATCCGCGTCGGCGAACACCACCTGGGGCGACTTGCCGCCCAGTTCCAGCGTCACCGGCACGATGTTGACGGCCGCCGCCTGCTGGACCAGCACGCCCACCTCCTGGCTGCCGGTGAAGGAGACGTGGTTGATGCCCGGGTGCGCGGCCAGCGCCGCCCCGGCCTCCTCGCCGTAACCGGACACGATGTTCAGGGCACCGGCCGGGAATCCCGCCTCGTGCGCCAGCCGGCTGAGGTACAGCGTGGACAGGGAGGCGTCCTCGCCCGGCTTCACCACGCAGGCGTTGCCCATGGCGAGTGCGGCACCGACACTGCGGCCGATGATCTGCAGCGGGTAGTTCCACGGGATGATGTGGGCGGTGACGCCGTGCGGCTCGCGCAGCGTCATCACCGTGTAGCCGTTCAGGTACGGGATGGTGTCGCCGTGCACCTTGTCGGCCGCGCCGCCGTAGAACTCGAAATAGCGGGCGCAGGCGGTGACGTCGGCCTTGGCCTGGGCCAGCGGCTTGCCCACGTCGCGGCTCTCCAGCACCGCCAGTTCGTCGGCGTTCCGCAGGATGAGCGCGGAGAGCTTCAGCATCAGCCGCCCGCGCTCGGCCGCCGTCAGCAGGCCCCAGTCGCCGTCCAGCGCGGCGCGCGCGGCCTCCACGGCGCGGTCGACGTCGGCCGCCGCGCCGCGCGGGATGGCGGCGAAGGTCTCGCCGGTCGACGGGTCGACGCAGGGGATCGTGTCGCCGCCGACCGCCTCGACGAACCGGCCGCCGATCAGGAGCTTGGTTTCCATCATCTCTCAATTCCTCAATAGACGAGGCTGCGGAAGAACAGCGGCACCTCGGGCACGTAGGTGATGACCATCAGGCAGGCGAGGATCACCAGAACGAACGGCACCAGCCGGCCGATGATCTGCTCCAGGCTCAGGCCCGCCACCTGGCAGGCGGCGAACAGGTTCACGCCGAACGGTGGCGTGACCATGCCCAGCGCCAGGTTGACGATCATGATGATGCCGAAGTGCACGGGGTCGATGCCGAAGTGCACGGCCACCGGCGCCAGGATCGGCGCCAGCACGATGATCGAGGCGGAGGTCTCGATGAACATCCCCACCACGAACAGGAACAGGTTGATCGCCAGCAGGAACAGCCACGGGCTTTCGATGGCGCCGGAGATCCAGGCGCCGATGGCCGCCGGCACGCCGGCCCGCGTGATCAGGAAGCTGAACAGCCCGGCGGCGGCGATGATGAACATGATGACCGCCGACGACAGCACCGACTTGCGCAGGATCGGCCCGACATCCCGCCAGCCGATGGCGCGGTAGACGAACATGCCGATGATGAAGGCGTAGAACACCGCCACCACCGACGCCTCCGTCGGCGTGAAGACGCCGCGGTAGATGCCGCCGATGATGATGACCGGCATGATCAGCGCCAGCGCCGCGCGCTCGGTCGCCTTCAGGAAGCCGAGGTTGCCTTCCCGGTCGTCCTTGCCCCACCCGTTGATCTTGCAGGTGACGTAGGTGAACAGCGTCAGCGCCCCGCCGATCAGCAGGCCCGGCCCGATGCCGGCGATGAACATCTCGCCGATGGACACCTCGGCCGACACGCCGTAGAGGATCATCGGGATCGACGGCGGGATGACGACGCCGAGTTCCGCCGAGGTGGCCTGGAGAGCGGCGGCGAAGTCCTTCGGGTAGTTGTGCTGGATCATCGCCGGGATGATGATGGCGCCGATGGCGAAGGTGGTCGCCACGCTGGAGCCCGACACGGACGCGAAGATCATGCAGGTCAGCACGCACGAGCAGGCCAGCCCGCCCTGCACGTTGCCGACGATCGACTTGGCGAAGTCCACCAGCCGGCGGGAGATGCCGCCCGCCTCCATCAGGTTGCCGGCCAGGATGAAGAAGGGCACGGCCATCAGCGGGAAGCTGTCGATCGACGTCATCAGCTTCTGCGCCACGACGATCAGCGGCATGCTGGTGAAGAAGGCGATGCCGCCGATGGAAGCGGCGGCCACCGCCACGGCGATGGGCACCGACAGCGCGAAGAGCGCCACCATGACGATGAGCATGAAGCTGGTCATGCGGGCGTCTCCTCGGACTTCGTCGATTTCTCAGACTTCATAGATTTCTTGGGGGGCGGGGTCCGCCGCGCCGGTGCGGCGGACCTCCCGGATCTCCTCCGCCGCGCGGGCGACGACGCCGACCATGGACAGCACCGCCCCCACCGGAATGGCGGCGTAGACCATGGCGATGGAGATGCCCTCGCCGGTGAACGGGTTCTCGACGCCGGCCAGCATCTGGAACCTCGCCCGCCCGGCCATTTCCCAGCCGGCCCAGGCGATCACCGCCAGCACGCCCAGCGACAGCCCGGAGATGGCGGCCACCAGCAGGATGCGGGCGGCGCCGTGCAGGCGCTGGTGCACGAACTCCACCGCCATCAACGCACCCTGGCGGAAGGCGACGGCCACGCCCAGGTAGACCATCCAGATGTCCAGCGAGCGCGCCGTCACCTCCGACCATGTCGAGGGTTCGGAGAAGACGAAGCGCGTCACCACCTGCCACAGCGACACGCAGGCGGCCAGCACCAGCAGAGTCATGGCCAGCCGCATGGTCCAGCGCATCAGGAACCGTTCGATCGCCGACAGGGCGGTGAGCATGAGGCACCTTTCTCCCTCACCCCACGGGGGAGAGGGCATTCGCGTCAGTACTTGTAGTTCTTGATCTCGTCGATCTTGTCCTGGCCGAACTTCTTGGCGTATTCGGCGTAGGCGGGCTTCAGCGCCTCCTGGAAGGCCTTCTGGTCGACGTCGGTCACCACCTGCATGCCCTGCTTCCTCAGCTCCTCGACACCGTTGGCGGCGTCGTCCTCGGCCTTCTGGCGCATGGCCTTGGCGCCGGCCATGGCCGCCTGCTTGAACCAGCCCTTCTCCTGGTCCGACAGCTTGTTCCAGACGGCCGGCGACAGGATGATGAGGGCGGGCGAGTAGACGTGCTGCGTCAGCGACAGGTGCTTTTGAACCTGGCTGAACTTGGCCGACAGGATCACGCCGATGGGATTCTCCTGCCCGTCCACGGTGCCCTGCTGCATGGCGGTGAACAGCTCGGGGAAGGCCATGGGGGTGGGCAGCACGCCGATGGTCTTGAAGGCCGTCATGTGCACCTGGTTTTCCATGGTGCGGATCTTCAGGCCCTTGGCGTCATCCGGCGTCTTCACCGGGTGCTTGGAGTTGGTCAGGTTGCGGAAGCCGTTCTCGCCCCAGGCCAGCGCGATCAGCCCGTGCTTGGGAAACTGGTCGAGGATGCGCTGGCCGATCGGCCCGTCCAGCACCGCGTGCGCGTGCTTGTAGTCCTTGAACAGGAACGGGATATCGGTGATCAGCGTGTCGGGCACGAAGTTGCCGACCGGGCCGGAGGAGGTGACGACGATGTCCACCGTGCCGATCTGCGCCCCTTCCACCATCTCGCGCTCGCCGCCCAGCGCGTTGGCGGGGAACTGCTTGATGGTCCACTTGCCGTTGGACAGGCGCGCCAGCTCCTCGCCCATCGCCGTGGCGCCGACACCGTAGTGCGAGGTGGGGGCCAGCGAGTAGCCGAGCTTCAGCTCCTCGGCCTGCGCGCCGGCGGCCGCGGTGGCGAGGCCGAGCGCGAAGGCGCTTCCCAGGACCAGCTTCTTCAAGAACATCTATTCCTCCCTCATTCCTTAGCGCGGTTTGTCTTCTTCGATGTAGGCGTGGACGACGGCGTCGATGTCGGCGTCACGGCGGAAGCCCAGGTGGTCGGCGCGCGTTGTCCGCATGCTGCCCGGCCAGCTTCCGACGATGGCGGCGATGCGCGCGTCCGGTGTGTGGTCGATCAGCGACGCGTCGCCGCCGGCCTTTTCCAGGGCGGCGATCATCGCCGCCACCGTCGCCGTGATGCCCGGCAGGTTCAGCGTGCGGTCATCCTCCCACGCCTCGGGCGGCAGGCCGTGCGCGTGCAGCAGATTGTCCACCACTGTGCGCGGCGAGGACAGCCAGAGGGGCAGTTCCACCGGCACCGGGCACACCGCACGCTCACCGTTCAGCGGCTCGCGGATGATGGAGCTGGCGAAGGAGGACGCCGCCATGTTGGGCTTGCCCGGCCGCACCACGACGGTGGGCAGGCGCAGGGCGCAGCCGCGCACGAAGCCCTTGCGGGCATAGTCGTTGACCAGCAGCTCGCCGATGGCCTTCTGGGCGCCGTACGAGGACTGCGGCCGGGCCGGCGTGTCGTCCTCCACCACCGGCGGGGCGTGGCCGAACACGGCGACGGAGCTGGCGAACACGAAGGTGGGCGGCTTGCGCAGCACGCGGCAGACGTCCAGCAATGCCCGCGTGCCGTCCACGTTCACGCGCATGCCGAGGTCGAAGTCCGCCTCGGCCGCCGAACTCACCACGGCGGCCAGGTGGAAGACGCTGTCGGGGGCGAGGTTGCGCACCTGCTCCTGCACGGCGGCGTCGGTCAGGTCGCCGAGGATGGCGGAGGCGCCGGCCGGCATCGGCCCGCCCGGCTGCACGTCGAGCAGCACCACGTCGTGGGCGCCCTCGGCCAGCAGCCGCTGCGCCAGCTTGCGCCCGAGGAACCCGTTGCCACCGGTGATGAGGGTTTTCACGGCATTGCCTCCCCAGGCATGGATTCAAGGGCGTCGTGGAAGAAGTCTTCGCCTCCGAAGTTGCCGGACTTCAGGGCCAGCGCCAGCGGTACAGCGCCCAGGCTGACGGTGGCCGGCACGCCCGGCGCGATCTCCGCGCCGATGCGCAGCGCCTTCACCCCCAGCGCCTCGACCACCGCGCCCGATGTCTCGCCGCCGGCCACCACGAAGCGGCGCGCGCCGGCCTGGGCCAGGGCGGCGGCCAAGCGGGCGAAGGCCTGCTCGACGGTGCGGCCGGCGTCCTCCCGGCCGAAGCGGTCCTGCACGGTGCGCACGGCGTCCGGCGGGGCGGAGGAGGCGACCAGCACCGGCGTCGTGCCCAGGTGTCCGCGCGCCGCCGCGACCAGATCCGGCACCACGTCCGTCCCGGCGAGCAGCGCGTCCACGTCCAGCCGCAGCACCGGGTAACGGCGTCCGGCTGCCTCCACCTGCGCCAGCGTGGCGGGGGAGCAACTGCCGGCCAGCAGCACCGCCGGGCCGGCGACGGCCGGCAGCGTGGTGGCGTTGCGCCCGTCCGCCAGACCGGCGCGGATGACGTTCGCCGCCAGACCGGCGGCAAGGCCGGACGCGCCGGTGACCAGCGGCAGATCCGCGCACGCCGCGCCGATGGCGGCCAAATCACCCAAGGTCAGCGCGTCCACCACCGCGGCGCCCACGCCCGCGCGTTGCAGAACGCCGAAGGCGGCGCGCACGGCGTCGGGGCCCTGCGTCACGGTCTGCCAGTCCACCAGCCCGACCTTGGCCCGGCTCTGCGCCTGCAGGACGCGCACGAGGTTGGCGTCGCGCATGGGGTTGAGCGGGTGGTCCTTGAGCGGGGATTCGTGCAGCGGCTGGCTCCACACGAACAGGTGCCCCTGGTAGACGGTGCGCCCGTTCTCCGGGAAGGTCGGACAGGCGACGGTGAAGGCGCTGCCGGTTTCCGCCAGCAGCGCGTCCGTCACCGGGCCGATATTGCCGCGTTCGGTCGAATCGAAGGTCGAACAGTACTTGAAATAGCACTGCCGGGCGCCGAGCGCCTTCAGCCGCCGCCACGCCTCCACCGACTGCCGCACGGCCTCGGCGGGTTCGATGGAGCGGCTCTTCAGCGCCACGACGATCGCCTCGGCGTCGTCGGACACCTGCGCCAGCCCGTCGATGCCGATGGCCTGCACGGTGTGCAGCCCCGCCTTCGCCAGCGTGTTGGCGAGGTCGGAGGCGCCCGTCACATCGTCGGCGACGCAGCCCAGAAGCACCCCGGCCATCAGGCCCCCTCCAGGTACCGTTGCGCCCAGCCCAGCCCGGCCAGCGTGCCGGCCTTCGGCCGGTATTCGCAGCCGACCCAGCCGGCGTAGCCGATGTCGTCCAGCACCTTCAGCAGGTAATGCGGGTCGCACTCGCCGCTGTCCGGCTCGTGCCGGTCGGGCACGCCGGCGATCTGCACGTGGCGGATCATGTCCTTCAGCCGGCGCAGCCGCATGGTGAGGTCGCCCTCCATGATCTGTGCGTGGTAGAGGTCGAACTGCAGGCCGAGGTTCGGCTTGCCGACGCGCGCGATCACCTCGGCCGCCTCGCTGGTGGTGCGCAGCGGGTAGCCGGGCATGTCGCGGTCGTTCAGCGGCTCGATCACCACCGTGCGGCCGTGGTCGGCGGCGCGGTGGGCGGCGTGGGCCAGACGTTCGGCGTACAGGTCCAGCGCCGCGCCGCGCGAAAGGCCGGCCGGCGGAAGGCCGGCCATCATGTGCAGCGTCGGGCAGTCCAGCGCCTGGGCGTAGATCAGCGCGCGCTCCACCGACTCCACGAAATCCGTTTCGCGGTCGGGCAGGCAGGCGAGGCCGCGTTCGCCCGCCGCCCAGTCGCCCGGCGACATGTTGAACAGCACCACCGTCACGCCGGCCGCCGTCGCGGCTTCGGCGACGGCTTCCGGCGGGTGGTCGTAGGGAAACAGGAACTCCACGGCCGTGAAGCCGGCCCGTGCCGCCGCGGCGAAGCGGTCGAGGAACGGGACCTCGTTGAACATCATGGTGAGATTGGCGGCGAGGCGCGGCATTCACGCCCCCGTCGTGCCGAACGCGGCCGGAATCCGGGCGCAGGCGGTCTCGTGCGTCATCGTCCTCCCCGGCGGGCGCTTGGTGTGCCCCGCTCTGGTCCTGTGCCGTCGTGGTCGCGGCGTTCGGCAGAGTGTCGGCACGAACGCGCGGAGCGTCAAGCGGTATCACCACTTGGCCCGCCGGCCTTCGCCCCGCCGCCATTTGCCGCGTCGCACAAAATTCACTGGACCCGCTCACAATGCATACGCCTTATGTCCAGGATCCTGAACGCCGTGTCGGATTTTCGGACAGGTTTCCCGGTTTTGAGCGGTCGGGTGTCCAGACAATCCGCCGGCTCCACAAAACGGCACGCGTCTTGCTGTGATGCAGCGAAACGGCCTGCGGACGGGCCGGCGGCCAACAAACGGAGACCATCACCCATGAGCTTTCGCGACCGGACGGACTTCACCGGCAAGCGCGCCATCGTCACCGGCGGCAGCCGCGGCCTCGGCCGCTGCATCGCCGACACGCTCGCCGAGCTGGGTGCCACGGTGCACGTCTTCGACTGGGCCGTGCCCACCGACGACAACTTCAAGCACGACTTCCAGCAGGTGGACATCTCGTCGTCGTCCAGCGTGAACGCCGCCGTCGCGGCGCTGCCGGCCCCGGCCACGCTGCTGGTCAACAACGCCGGCATCACCCGCGACGCCACCATCCGCAAGATGACGGACGAGGACTGGCAGGCGGTCATCAACGTCAACCTGACCGGCGCCTTCCACATGATCCGCGCCACCGCGCCGCGGATGGCGGAAGAGGGCGGTGGGCGCATCGTCAACATCTCGTCCATCAACGGCATCCACGGCATGTTCGGCCAGGCCAACTACGCCGCCGCCAAGGCCGGCCTGATCGGCCTGACCAAGACCGTGGCCCGCGAGTACGGCCAGAAGCGCATCACCTGCAACGCCATCGCGCCGGGCCTGGTGCTGACCGAGATGGCGCTGAAGCTGCCGGAAGCCGCCATCGACGGCTACAAGCAGGAGGCGGTGATGAAGCAACTGCCCATGCCGCAGGACATCGCCGACGCCGTCACCTTCCTGCTGTCCGATGCCGCGCGCTATGTGACCGCGCAGGTCATCAAGGTGGACGCCGGCCAGCGCGTCTGATCCCGCGGGGTCCGGATCCGGCCGCGCCTTCGGGTTGCGGCCGGGCTGGACTTGGCTTGGCGCGCTCCGATATCGTCGTGCGGACGGCCCCGGCAGAGGGCCGCCGTGGGAGGGGACGACCGATGATCGACGAGGGCGAGTACGAAGCCCTGCGCCAGCGCATGGTGCACTCGCTGTTCGACCAGATGGCCAGCCAGTGCGTGGGCACGGTCGCCGTGGACCGCGAGGCGCGCATCGTCTGGATGCACGAGAAGTACAAGCAACTGGTCGGCATCGCGGGGGACGTGCGCGGCAAGCCGGTCGAGGAGGTCATCCCGAACAGCCAGATGCGCCACGTCGTCGAGACCGGCAAGGCGATGTTCCTCGACATCATGCAGTTCGGCGAACGCTCGCTGGTCGTCACGCGGCTGCCCATGCGCGACGAGGCCGGCGCCGTCATCGGCGCCATCGCCTTCGCCATGTACGAGAGTGCCGAAGAACTGAAGCCGCTGATCGCGAAGTACCAGCGCCTGCACGAGGAGCTGTCGCGTACCCGGCAGGAGCTGTCGAAGGCGCGCCGCGCCAAGTTCACCTTCACCCAGATCGTCGGGTCGGGCGAATCCATCAAGGAGGTGAAGCGCCTGGCCCGTCGCGCCGCGCAGATGGACTCGACCGTTCTGCTGCTGGGCGAGACGGGCACGGGCAAGGAGCTGCTGGCGCACGCCATCCACGCGGCCAGCCCGCGCGTCAACAAGCCCTTCGTCGCCATCAACGCCGCCGCCATCCCCGAGACGCTGCTGGAGGGGGAGCTGTTCGGCGCCGCCGCCGGGGCCTACACCGGGGCCGACCGCCGCGGCCGCGAGGGCAAGTTCCAGATCGCCGACGGCGGCACGCTGTTCCTGGACGAGATCGGCGACATGCCGCTGGCCCTGCAGGCCAAGCTGCTGCGCGTGCTGCAAGAGCGCGAGATCGAGCCGCTGGGCTCGAACAAGGTGATCCGGGTGGACGTGCGCATCGTCGCCGCCACCAGCCGCGACCTGGGCGCCCTGGTGAAGCAGAACCAGTTCCGCGCCGACCTCTACTACCGCCTGAACGTCGTGCCGATCCGCCTGCCGCCGCTGCGCGAGCGGCTGGAGGACGTCGAGGACATCGCGTCGAGCATTCTGGAGGACATGGCCATCCAGCGCGGCACGCCGCCGCGCGAGCTGACCGAGCCGGCGGTGCGGGCTCTGACCTCCTACGATTGGCCGGGCAACGTGCGCGAGCTGTACAACATGCTGGAGCGCGTGGTGGCGGTAACGGACGAGCCGGTGCTGACCGCCGACATCATCCGCCGCGTCCTGCCCAAGGCGCCGGGCGCGGAGGCGCCGGCGGCCGTGGCGGGTGGCGTGCGTCCGCTCGACGACGTGGTGAAGGAGGTCGAGCGCGCCGCCATCCTCGCCGCGCTCAAGGAGGCCGGCGGCATGAAGACCAAGGCGGCGCAGCTCCTGGGCATTTCCCGCGCCTCGCTGTACGAGCGCATGGCCACGCACGGGCTGAACGGGAGCGAGGCTTCGTCGGGGTGAACGTGCGCCGTTGGGGTTGCGCTGGCGCTCAACCCAGCGTCGGAACCGTCCCCGGAACGCAAAAAGGCCCCGGCGCGCCGTGCGCACCGGGGCCTTCGTGTCGATGGGAGGCTTTACGCCGCCATCTTGGCGACCGCGTTCATGCGGGCGGCGACCGGGGCGGCGGCCTCGGTGGCGACCTTGACGCTCAGCTCGGTCAGGCCGTTGGCCTCGGCGATGGCGCTGTCGAGGGTGCGCTTGGCCAGCGCCAGCTGCAGGTTCGACAGCTCCTGGAACGACTTGATGCCCATCAGGCTCTTGCCGGTGGCGAGCTGGTCCTGGAACAGGCCCTGGGCGAAGGCGGCCAGACGCTTGGTGGCTTCCTCGGCGCCCTTGGCGACGATGGTGCCCGACTGCACGGCGGCGTCCATGTTCGCCTTGGTGGCGACGGTCAGCTCGTCGAACAGCTTGGTGGTCTGGGCGAAGGTCTTGGTCTGAAAATCGGTCATGGCGCGGATCTTTCCTGCTGCGGCCCCGGCGTCCCCGTCACGGCGGACGGCGCGGCCCAGTTGGCCAAATGTCCCCTTGCGGCGGACGGGTCATGCTGCAACGCAACATGACCCCAATATACGCATCCGCATGGCCGATTCAAGCGGTTTTTGTGCAGCGCACAAAAACCCCTGCGTGTCAGCTTCCCTGAGCGCCGAACACGATGCCCTGGGCCAGCGGCAGGGCGTTGGAGTAGTTCACCGTGGCCGTCTGGCGGCGCATGTACGCCTTCCAGGAATCGGAGCCGGACTCGCGCCCGCCGCCGGTCTCCTTCTCGCCGCCGAAGGCGCCGCCGATCTCCGCGCCCGACGGGCCTATGTTGACGTTGGCGATGCCGCAGTCGGAGCCTGACGCGGCCAGGAACCGCTCCGCCTCGCGCAGGTCGGTGGTGAAGATGCAGGACGACAGGCCCTGCGGCACGCCGTTCTGGATGGCGACGGCCGCGTCCAGGTCGCCCGCATAGCGCAGCACGTAGAGGATCGGCGCGAAGGTCTCGTGCCGCACCACGTCCGTCTGCTCCGGCATCTCGACGATGGCCGGGCGGACGTAGAAGGCGTCCGGCCACGCATCGGCCAGCACGCGTTCGCCGCCCGTCACGGTGCCGCCGTCGGCGCGCGCGGCGTCCAGCGCCCTCTGCATGCCGTCGAACGAATCGCGGTCGATCAGGGGCCCGAGCAGGGTGCCGGCCTCCAGCGGGTTGCCGATGGTGACCTGGGCGTAGGCGTCCTTCAGGCGCGGGACCAGCGCGTCATGGACGCTCTCGTGCACGATCAGGCGGCGCAGCGTGGTGCAGCGCTGCCCGGCGGTGCCGACGGCGGCGAACAGGACGGCGCGCACGGCGAGGTCGAGGTCGGCCGAGGGCGCCACGATCATCGCGTTGTTGCCGCCCAGTTCCAGGATGGAGCGGCCGAAGCGCGCGGCGACGCGCGGGCCGACGGCGCGGCCCATGCGGGTCGACCCGGTGGCGCTGACCAGGGCCACGCGCGGGTCGTCCACCATGCGCTCGCCGATGACGCGGTCGCCGACGATGACCTGCGACAGCCCCTCGGGCGCCGCACCGAAGCGCGCGCAGGCGCGCTCGAAGATGCGCTGGCAGGCCAGCGCGGTGAGCGGCGTCTTCTCCGACGGCTTCCACACCACCGGATCGCCGCAGACGATGGCGAGCGCGAAGTTCCACGACCACACGGCCACGGGGAAGTTGAAGGCGCTGATGACGCCGCACACGCCCAGCGGATGCCACGTCTCGCGCATCGAATGCCCCGGCCGTTCCGACGCGATGGTCAGGCCGTAGAGCTGGCGCGACAGGCCGACCGCGAAGTCGCAGATGTCGATCATCTCCTGCACCTCGCCATAGCCTTCCTGCAGCGACTTGCCGCACTCCAGCGTCACGAGGCGGCCCAGCGCCTGCTTCTCGGCGCGCAGTTCCTCGCCCAGCAGGCGGACCAGCTCGCCGCGCTTCGGGGCGGGCACCGAGCGCCACTCCAGGAACGCGGCGTGCGCCGCGGCGATCTTGGCGTCCACCGCGTCGGGCGTGTCGGACGCGACGCGCCCCAGCGGCCGACCGTCGATGGGCGAGTGGACGGCGATGTCGCCGTCGCGCAGCGCCGCGGGGTCGAGCAGGTGGGCGACGCCATGCTCTTCGAGGATCATCGGTGTGGTCTCCCTGGCCGCGCTGCGTTGGTGCGCGCGGCGTCTGGTTGTCGTTGTCCGAAAATATAGGGATGCGGTGGGCTGTGAAACCCTCTCCCCGCTGGGCAGAGGGATCAGCGCCGCCAGCCTTCCAGCACGCGCAGCGTGTCGGCCACCGCGCGGTCGAGGCGGTCGAGGCCGCCGTCCGCGTCGGTGGCGCCGCGCTCCACTGCCAGAAGGCCGAAGTTGCCGGCCAGCCCGCGCAGGGTGTGAACGGCGCGGCGCACGCCGGCGTCATCGCCCTGGTCGGCGGCGGCACGGGCGTGGGCGAGCTGGCTGGCGAGTTCGGCGCGCACGTTGTCCAGCATGGCGTCGAGATCCTCGTCCCCCAGGCTGGCGGCGATGGCGAGCAGGCGCGGTCGGTCGAGGCCGTCGTCTCCGGCGGGAGCAGGCGCGGGCGCGGCGGGCGGCGGGGCGTGGCTCTGGCCCAGCGCCACCAGCGGGATGACGGCCTTCAGCCGCTCCCAGTCGACCGGCTTGGTCAGCAGCTCGGTAAGGCCGGCGGTCATGTAGTGCTGACGGTTCTCGGGGGCCGCGTCGGCGGTCAGCGCCACCACCGGCACGGAACAGCGCGGCGGCGGCAGGGCGCGGATGCGGCGTGTCGCCTCGATGCCGTCCATCCCCGGCATCTGCATGTCCATGAGCACGAGGTCGAAGGCGCCGTCGGCCAGCGCCGCCACGGCGTCCTCGCCGTCGGGCACGGCGACCACCGCGTGGCCCATCCGCTCCAGCATGGCGGCGATCAGGTCGCGGCTGACCGGGTTGTCCTCGGCCAGCAGGATGCGATGGCCGGGGACCGGCGGCTCGGCCGCGTGCACGGGCGGGCGCGGCGACGGGGCCTGCGGCACCGGGCCGGCGGCCGTGACGAAACGCACCGTGAACCACACGGTGGTGCCGGTGCCGGGCGCGCTGGTCAGGCCGATCTCTCCGCCCATCGCCTCGACCAGCCGGCGGCAGATCGCCAGCCCCAGCCCGGTGCCGCCGTAGCGCCGGGCGATCGAGGTGTCGCCCTGTTCGAAGGGGCGGAACAGCATGGCCTGCATGCCGGCGTCCATGCCGATGCCGGTGTCCTGCACCTCGAAGCGCAGCAGCTCGCTGGCGCCGTCGCGGCGGTGAGCGGATATCCGAATCTCCACCCGCCCGCGTTCGGTGAACTTCAGCGCGTTGCCGACGAGGTTGGCGAGCACCTGGCGCAGCCGCGTCGGGTCGCCCACCACGCCCGGCGGCATGTCGGCGGGGATGGTGCGCTTGAGCAGGATGTCCTTCTCCGAGGCCTGGACGGAGAACAGGCGCACCACGTCGTCCATGACGTCCTGCACGCTGAAGCCGACCTCCTCCAGGTGCAGCCCGCCCGCTTCGATCTTCGAGAAGTCGAGGATGTCGTTGAGCAGGCGCAGCAGCGATCCGGCGGAACTGCGCAGCGTGCGCACCCACTCCGCCTGCCGGGCGGCCAGCGGCGTGGTCAGAAGCAAGTCGATCAGGCCCATGATGCCGGTCATCGGCGTGCGCAGCTCATGGCTCATCACCGCCAGGAAGCGTGACTTCGCCTCGTTGGCGGCTTCGGCCTTCTCGCGCAGGGTGTCGGCCTTGGCGCGCAGCGCCTCGGCCTCCTGGCGGGCGCGGTCGAGGTCGCGGGCGAGTTCGGCGAGTTCCGCCGCCTGCCGTTCCAGCGCGACGCGCCCGCGCTCCAGCTCCTCCTGGGTGCGCACCTCCTCGGTGATGTCGGTGCCCACCCCTCGATAGCCGGTGAAGGTGCCGTCGGCGGCGAAGACCGGCGTGCCGGCGATGCGGAAGATGCGGGTCTCGCCGTCGGTGCGGCGGTGCGTGTAGACGAAGTCGCGGAAGGGCCGGTGGTTCTCCAGGTCGTCCAGGTGCGCCTTCCAGAAGTCCGGATCCTCGGCGTTGGCGGAGATGTCCGTACGTGACTTGCCCAGCGCCTCCTCCGGCCGGGTGCCGGTGACGCGGGTCAGGCGTTCGGAGAAATAGGTGAAGCGCAGGTCCGGCCCCATCTCCCAGAACCAGTCGGACGCGGCGTTGGCGTAATCGCGGAACCGCTCCATGGCGGTCGCCAGTTCGCGCTCGGCGCGCTTGCGGTCGGTGATGTCCTGCAGCACGCCGAACACGGCGGTGACCCTGCCGTCCGGCCCGACCTCCACCTGGCTGCGGCAGGCGACGTCGCGCAGTTCGCCGTCGGCGCGGATGATGCGCAGCTCGTAGCCGTAGGGACGCCGGTCCCTGGCCGCCGCCTCCACGAACCGCACCACCGCCTCGCGGTCGTCGGGATGGTAGGTGGCGATGGTGTTCTCGCGCGTCGGCACGTGCGTCGCCGGGTCGAGGCCGCGGATGCGGAACATCTCCTCCGACCAGGTGAGCGTGCCGTCGGGCAGCGACAGGCGCCAGTGGCCGACGTGCGCCATCTGCTCGGCCAGCCGCAGCAGGCGGGAGCGCTCCTTGGCCTCCGCCTCGGATTGCCGGCGTTCGGTGATGTCGTTCATGATCCAGATTTCGCCGCGCTCGGAGGTGTAGGCGGAGAATTCGACGGCGCGCTCCTCGCCATCCTTGCGGCGCAGCCGCACCTCGCGCGGGGTCGGGAATCCAGCCGCCCGATCCGCCTCGTACAGCGCGTGCATCGCGGTCACGCGGTCGCCGAACAGGGCATTGCCCCACGCCTCGATGGTCGTCAACTCGTCGCGCCGGTAGCCGGTGATCGACTCGGCGGCGCGGTTCAACGTGAGGACGCCGTCCCCCACGTGCACCGCACCCATCGGCAGGTGGTCGACGAGGTGTGCCAGCCGCGCCTCCGCCCGGCGGACGGCCTGTTCGGCGTCCGGCTGGGGTTCGGGAGGGCTGGTGCCGCCGTGGGCCATGCTGCGCGAACCTTGTTCCATGCACTGATGGGTAAGAGGCTAACGCGAGTGGTCATACCGAAACCTTAACGCTATGGCGCATCGCGACGCTCCGCTTGCCGCCGGGGCGCGGCTGAGCGACACTCGTGCCCGGCGCGGCCCGGCAAGAGGCTGGCGGGGAGGCACGATGACGCAGAGCATGAGCGATCGCCTGTTGCGGCTGATCGGCGAGCGCACCGACGAGCTGGTCGAACTGACCCGCGACCTCATTCGCATTCCCACCGTCAACCCGCCCGGCGACGCCTACACCGACTGCGCCGAATTGATCGGCGAGCGGCTGCGCAAGCGCGGTTTCCAGGTGGAGTACGTGCGCGCCGAAGGCGTGCGCGGCGACAGCGACACGTATCCGCGCACCAACGTGATCGCCCGTATCGAGGGGCGCGGGCCCGGCAAGTGCGTGCACTTCAACGGCCACACCGACGTGGTGCCGGCCGGCAAGAACTGGACCGTCGATCCCTTCGGGGGCGAGGTGCGCGACGGCAAGGTTTATGGCCGGGGTGCCTGCGACATGAAGGGCGGCATCGCCGCCTCCATCATCGCGGTGGAGGCGATCCTGGCATCGGGCATCCCCTTCGACGGCGCGCTGGAGATCTCCGGCACGGTGGACGAGGAGTCGGGCGGCTACGGCGGCGTCGGCTACATGGCGCGGAAGGGCTATTTCTCGAAGCCCCGCGTCGACCACGTGATCATCCCCGAGCCGCTGAACGTCGACCGCGTGTGCATCGGCCACCGCGGCGTCTGGTGGGCGGAGATCGAGACCAAGGGCCGCGTCGCGCACGGCTCCATGCCCTTCCTCGGCAACTGCGCGGTGCGCCACATGGGCGCGGTGCTGCACCGGATCGAGCAGGAGCTGATCCCGCGTCTGGCGTCCAAGCGCACCTTGATGCCGGTGGTGCCGGAAGGGGCGCGGCAGTCCACCATCAACCTCAACTCCATCCACGGCGGCCAGCGCGAGGAGCGCGACGGCTGGCCCAGCCCCATGGTCCCCGATTCCTGCCGCATGGTCATCGACCGCCGCTACCTGATCGAGGAGGACCCGGAGGAGGTGAAGGGCGAGATCACCGCCATCCTGGAGGACCTGCGCCGCACGCGGCCCGGCTTCGATTATGAGATGCGCGAGGTGCTGGCCTTCCTGCCGACCATGACGGACGCCGACGCGCCGGTGGTGCGCGCGGTGGAGGCGGCGATCGAGGCGGTGCTGGGCCGCAAGGCGCAGCAGGTGGTGTCGCCCGGCACCTACGACCAGAAGCACATCGTGCGCGTCGGGAACCTGAAGGACTGCATCGCCTATGGCCCCGGCATCCTCGACCTGGCACACCAGCCGGACGAGTACGTGGGCATCGCCGACATGGTGCATTCCGCGCAGGTGATGGCCATGGCGGCGCTGGACCTGCTGGGGACGACCGAGGGATGAGGGTGGGGCCGCGCAACCGGATCACCGACGTGCCCGGCCTGACGGTGGGCAACGCCGGGGATGCGCGGGCGCGCACCGGCGTCACCGTCGTGCTGCCGGACGAGCCGGCGACGGCGGCCGTCGCCGTGCTGGGCGGCGCGCCGGGCACGCGGGAGACGGACGCGCTCGATCCCTCCTGCCTTGTCGACGCGGTGCACGGGCTGGTGCTGTCCGGCGGCTCGGCCTACGGGCTGGCGGCGGCGGACGGGCTGATGACGTGGCTTGCCAGCCGCGGGCGCGGCTTCCGCGTCGGGCCGGCGGTCGTGCCGGTGGTGCCGGCGGCCATCTGCTTCGACTTCTTGACCGGGGGCGAGCGCGACTGGGGGCACGAGCCGCCCTACCGCGCGCTCGCCCGCGCTGCGGCCGACGTGGCGGGGGCGGACTTCGCGCTGGGCAACGCGGGCGCCGGGCTGGGTGCCAAGTGCGGGGCGCTGAAGGGCGGGCTGGGCAGCGCGTCCACCGTGCTGGACGACGGCACGACGGTCGGGGCGCTGGTGGTGGTGAACGCCTTCGGCTCCGCCGTCATGCCCGGCACCGGCACCTTCTGGGCCTGGGCGCTGGAGCAGGGCGGGGAGGCCGGCGGGCAGGCGCCGCCGACGCGGCCGCTCGGCCCCGACGACCTCGACTACAGCTTCGACCTGTCGGTGGGCGGCAACACCACCGTCGCGGTGGTCGCCACCGACGCCATATTGACCAAGGCGCAGGCGCGCCGGGTGGCGCTGATGGCGCACGACGGGCTGGGCCGTGCGTTGCGCCCGGTGCACACCACGGTGGACGGCGACAGCGTCTTCGCGCTCGCCACCGCGCGGCGGCCGTTGGCCGACCCGGTGGGCGGGCTGGCGCGCATCGGCATGGCCGCGGCGGATTGCCTGTCCCGTGCCATCATGCGCGGCGTCTACGAGGCGGAGGCGCTCGGCCCCTGGCCCGCCTACCGCGATCTTCACAAGACCCAACGGGGAGAGAGACGATCATGAGAGCAGCGTTGACCGCGGTGGCCGCCGCCGCCCTCACCGCCATGGCCGGCACGCCGGCTCTGGCCGCCAAGGACACCGTGGTGCTGGGCATGGTGCTGGAGCCGCCGCACCTCGACCCCACCGCCGGCGCCGCAGCGGCGATCGACGAGGTGACCTACCACAACGTCTTCGAGGGGCTGACGCGCATCGACCGCACCGGCGCCGTGCAGCCGGCGCTGGCCGAAAAGTGGACGGTGTCGCCGGACGGGCTGACCTACCGCTTCGACCTGCGCGACGGGGTCAAGTTCCACGACGGCACGGCCTTCGACTGCTCGGTCGTCAAGTTCTCTTATGAACGCGCGCTGGCCGCCGACAGTGTCAACGCGCAGAAGCGCCTGTTCGAGCCGATCGCGTCGGTCGCCTGCCCGGATCCCGGCACGGCGGTGGTGACGCTGAAGCGGCCGACCAGCAGCTTCCTGTTCGACATGGGCTGGGGCGACGCGGTGATGGTGGCGCCGAACTCGGCCGCCGGCAACAAGACCGCGCCCGTCGGCACCGGCCCCTTCAAGCTGAAGCGCTGGGCCAAGGGCGACCGCATCGAGCTGGAGCGCAACGAGGCCTACTGGGGCCCGAAGGTGGCGCTGAAGGCGGCGACCTTCCGCTTCATCGCCGACCCGGCCGCAGCCACCGCCGCCGTGCTGTCCGGCGACGTCGACGGCTTCCCGCAGTTCCCGGCGGCCGAGAGCCTGATGCAGTTCCGCGCCGACCCGCGCTTCACCGTGGTGGTCGGACAGACGGAAGGCGAGACGATCCTGGCGCTGAACAACGCGAAGAAGCCCTTCGACGACCCGCGCGTCCGGCGCGCCCTGGCGCACGCCATCGACCGCAAGGCGATCGTCGACGGTGCCATGTCCGGCTTCGGCACGCCGATCGGCTCGCACTTCTCGCCCACGCACCCGGCCTACGTCGACCTCGCCGGCACCTATCCGTACGACCCCGCCAAGGCGAAGGCGCTGCTGGCCGAGGCCGGCGTGGCGCAGGGTACGAGGGTGACGCTGAAGCTGCCGCCGCCGCCCTACGCCCGGCGCTCGGGCGAGATCATCGCCGCGCAGCTCGCCAAGGTGGGCATCACCGCCGAGATCATCCCCATGGAATGGGCGCAGTGGCTGGAGCAGGTGTTCCGCGGCTCCGACTTCGATATGACCATCGTGGCGCACACGGAACCGATGGACATCGAGATCTACGCACGCGACAAATACTACTTCAACTATCAGGATGCGGCGTTCAAGGACCTGTACAAGCAGTGGCAGGCGACGCTGGACCCGGCCCAAGGTAAGGAGCTGCTGGCCGCTATGCAGCGCAAGCTGGCGGCGGACGAGCCGAACGTCTTTCTCTTCCAGCTTCCCAAGCTGGGCGTGTGGAGCGCCAAGCTGAAGGGCCTGTGGGAGAACTTCCCGACCCAGGCCTACGACCTGACCGAGGTGTCGTGGACGAGTTGATGGGAAGACGCGTAGGTTGGGTTGAGCCGCAGGCGAAAATCCAACGTTCCTGCCGTGGCGAGAGCGTTGGGTTTTCGCTGACGCTCAACCCAACCTACGGGCGACGGCCGGCGCGGGGAAGGCCATGACCCTCTTCCTGCTGCGCCGTACGGCGGCCCTGATCGTCACGCTCCTTGTGGCGACGCTGGTCGTGTTCGTCGTGCTGGAGGTGCTGCCGGGCGATCCCGCCGCCGTCATGCTCGGCACCGGCGCCAGCGAGGAGACGCTGGCGGCGCTGCGCGCCCAGCTCGGCCTCGACCGGCCGGCGCCGGAGCGCTATCTGCGCTGGCTGGGCGGCATGCTGACCGGCGACTTCGGGCGCAGCTACACCTACGACGTGCCGGTGGCCGGGCTGGTGGCGGAGCGCGCGCAGGTCAGTCTGCCGCTGGCGCTGCTGGCGATCGCACTGTCCACCGCCATCGCCATTCCCGTGGGTGTGTTCGCGGCGGCGCGGCGCGGCTGGCCGGCGGACGCCGCCGTCATGGGCCTCACCCAGGTCGGCGTGGCGGTGCCGAACTTCTGGCTGGGGCTGCTGCTGATTGTGGTGTTTTCGGTGCAGCTCGGCTGGCTGCCGGCCGGCGGCTTCGCGGGGTGGGACGCCGGGGTGTGGCCGGCCCTGCGCTCCCTGCTGCTGCCGGCGGTGGCGCTGGCCCTGCCGCAGGCGGCGATCCTGGCGCGCGTCACCCGCTCCACCGTGCTGGAGACGCTGAGGGAGGATTACGTCCGCACCGCGCGCGCCAAGGGGCTGGGGCCGGGCAAGGCGCTGTGGCGGCACGCGGTGCCGAACGCGCTGATCCCGGTGGTCACCATCATGGGGCTGCAGTTCTCCTTCCTGCTGGCCGGCACCATCGTCATCGAGAACGTCTTCGCGCTGCCCGGCATCGGCCGGCTGATCTTCCAGTCGATCGCCCAGCGCGACCTGATCGTGGTGAAGGACGTCGTCGTGCTGCTGGCCGCCACGGTGGTGATCGTCAACTTCCTGGTCGACGTCGCCTATGCCCTGCTCGATCCGCGCCTGCGGCTGGGGAGCGGGCATGGGTAGCCTGCTCCGCTCCCCCGGCCTGATCCTCGGCGCGGCACTCACCGCCGCGCTGGTCGGCATGGCGCTGCTGTCGCTGGCGTGGACGCCGTACCCGCCGGCCGAGATGAACATCGCCCAGCGCCTCGCCGCGCCGTCGGCGGCGCACCCGCTGGGCACCGACCAGTTCGGGCGCGACGTGCTGTCCATGGTCATGGGCGGAGCGTGGAACTCCATCGTCGTGGCGCTGGTGGCGGTCGCCATCGGGGCCGGCATCGGCGTGCCGCTGGGTGCGCTGGCGGCGGCGCGGCGCGGGTGGGTGGACGAGGCGGTGATGCGCTTCAACGACTTCGCCTTCGCCTTTCCCGCGCTCCTGTCGGCGGTGATGATCACGGCGCTGGCCGGGCCGGGGGCGGTCAACGCCATCATCGCGATCGGCATCTTCAACATTCCCGTCTTCGCGCGCCTGACGCGCGGCGCGGCGCTGGCGCTGTGGCAGCGCGATTTCGTGCTGGCGGCCCGCGTGGCGGCCAAGGGCGACGCGGCGATCACGGTGGAGCACATCCTGCCCAACCTCGCCGGGCTGCTGATCGTGCAGGCGACCATCCAGTTCGCGCTGGGCATCCTGGCGGAGGCCAGCCTGTCCTACCTGGGGCTGGGCGTGCAGCCGCCGGCCCCGTCCTGGGGCAAGATGCTGAACGAGGCGCAGACCTACATCTACATGGCGCCGCGCCTCGCCATCTTCCCCGGCCTCGCCATCGCGCTGTCGGTGCTGGGCCTCAATCTGCTGGGCGACGGGCTGCGCGACCTGCTCGACCCGCGCCTGCGGCGGGAGCGCTGACATGCCGCTGCTGGACGTGCGGGAACTGAGCGTGTCCATCGGCGGCGTCCGTCTGCTGGACGGCGTGTCCTTCGCCATCGAGCGCGGCGACAGCCTGGGCGTGGTCGGCGAATCCGGCTGCGGCAAGTCTCTGACCGCGCTGGCGCTGATGGGTCTGCTGCCGGCCGGCGCCACCGCCACCGGCTCCATCCGCCTGGACGGGCGGGAACTGCTGGGCGCGCCGGAACGGCAGTGGCAACAGGTGCGCGGCCGGCGCGTCGCCATGGTGTTCCAGGAACCGATGACCGCGCTCAACCCCGTCCGCACCATCGGCGCGCAGGTTGCGGAGGGGCCGCGCCTGCATCTGGGCCTGTCGCGGGCGGACGCCGAGCGGCGCGCCGTGCAGGCGCTGGAGCGCGTCGGCCTGCCACCGGGCCGCTTCCCGCCCACGCTCTACCCGCACCAGCTTTCCGGCGGGCAGCGGCAGCGGGTGGTGATCGCCATCGCGCTGGCCTGCGACCCGGACCTGCTCATCGCCGACGAGCCGACAACGGCGCTGGACGTCACCATCCAGGCGCAGATCCTCGACCTTCTGGCCGATCTGGCCGCCGAGCGCGATATGGCGCTGATGATGATCACGCACGACCTGGGCGTGGTGGCGGAGACGACGGACCGCATGCTGGTCATGTACGCCGGCCACGTCGTGGAGCGCGGGCCGACGGCGGAGGTGTTCCGGCGCATGGCGCACCCCTACACGCGCGGCCTGCTCGCCGCCTCGCCGCACGCGGCGGCCGGGCGCATGGGGAACGCGCCGCCGGGCCTGCGCCTGCCGACCATCCCCGGCCAGGTGCCGGACCCGGCGCACCGCCCCCATGGCTGCCCCTTCGCCGACCGCTGCGCCTTTGTCACCGACGGCTGCCGCGCCGTCCCGCCGCCCGAGATCGCTGTCGGGCCGGAGCACACCGCCGCCTGCATCCACCCGCGCAGCGAGGGCGCGCCATGACGCCCCTGCTGGAGGTGACGGACCTCAAGCGCGACTACGCGCTGCCGCGTCGCCGGCTGTTCGAGCGGCCGGGCAGCGTGCGGGCGCTGCACGGCGTGTCCTTCGCGGTGGCGGCGGGAGAGAGCTTCGGCATCGTCGGCGAGTCCGGCTGCGGCAAGTCCACGCTGGCCCGCGCCGTTCTGGCGCTGGAGCACCCCACCTCCGGCACCGTGCGCCTGCTGGGCCATGACCTGTCGACGCTGCGTCCGCGTGCGCTGAAGGCGATGCGCCGGCACATGTCGATGGTGTTCCAGGATCCCTACGGCTCGCTCGACCCGCGCCACCGCATCGCCCGCATCGTGGCCGAGCCGATGGCCTCCCTGATGCCGGAAGTCGGCCGGGCGGAGCGGGCCGAGCGGGTGCGCGAGGCGCTGTCCGAGGTCGGGCTGGGTGCCGCGGCGGCCGGGCGCTACCCGCACGAGTTCTCCGGCGGGCAGCGCCAGCGCGTCGCCATCGCCCGCGCGCTGATCACCCGGCCGGAGCTGGTGGTGGCGGACGAGCCGGTGTCGGCGCTCGACGTCTCGGTGCAGGCGCAGGTGCTGAACCTGATGCTGGACCTGCGGGAGCGGCTGGGCCTGTCCTACCTGTTCATCAGCCATGACCTCAGCGTCGTGCGCTGCGTCACCGACCGTGTCGCGGTGATGTACCTCGGCCGCATCGTCGAAACCGGACCGACGGCGGAGATTTTCGCCCGCCCGCGGCATCCTTACACGCAGGCTCTGCTGGACGCCGTGCCGTGCCCCGACCCGTTGCGCCGCGGCCACCGCCACGCGCGTGGCGAACCGGCACCGGGCGGGTCGCCGGGAGGGTGCCCCTATGCCCCGCGCTGCCCGCGTGCGGCCCCCGCCTGCGCGCAGGCGCCGGCCCTGCTGGAAAAGGCGCCGGGGCAGGCGGCGGCGTGCCATTTCGCGTAAGTCCCGACGTCGGGTTTTCGGCTTTGGCCTCAACCCAACCGTGAGCGCCGCGAAAACCCAACGTCAGCGCTTGCGCCCGCGCCTGTGCGCGGCTACCAAGCCCGCAGCGTCCACAACCCTCCCAAGGAGACAGGCATGTCGATCCAGCGCTTCCACACCGGGCCGCGCATGAGCCAGATGGTCGTCCACAACGACACGGTCTACCTCGCCGGCCAGGTCGCCGACGACACCTCCGGCGGCGTCGAGGAGCAGACCCGGCAGGTGCTGAAGCAGATCGACGCTCTGCTGGCCGAGGCCGGCACCGACAAGAGCAAGATCCTGTCGGCCACCATCTATCTCGTCGACATCGCCACCTTCGCCGACATGAACAAGGCCTGGGAGGCCTGGGTCGATCCGGCCAACAGCCCGGCCCGCGCCACCGTCGAGGCCAAGCTGGCGGCTCCCAAGTACCTCGTCGAGGTGCAGGTCGTCGCGGCGAAGTAAGTTCGCCCACCACCTGACCAGCCTCTCCGCCGGTCCTTTTGCAGGCAGCTCCTTTCGAAAGCAGCCGGGCGCCCACGCGCGCCCGGCTGCTTTCGTGCGTGCGCGCGCCCTTGAATTCCGTGCGTCGGAATTTTATTTCACTTTATTGACGCGACGGTCAACCGCTGGCAGGATGCCTGCTAAACAACGACGGCCCCGGCCGAACCGGCGCCGGACATCGGGAAAGGGAGAGGGAATGCGCAGGAGGGAGGAGGTTCCGAACGGCGACGTGCTCACTCCGGACGAGGAGCGCGACCCGAAGTTCGTCAGCGCGCTGGCCCGCGGGCTGGAGGTGCTGCGCGCCTACCGGCGTGGCGACGCGACGCTGGGCAACCTGGAACTGGCCGCGCGGACGGGGCTGCCCAAGCCGACCATCTCGCGCCTGACCTACACGCTGTCCAAGCTCGGCTATCTGGATTACGAGCCGTTGAGCGGCAAGTACCGGCTGGGCACGCCAGTCCTGGCGCTGGGCTACACCTGCCTTGCCGGCATGGGCGTGCGGCATGTGGCGCGGCCCTTCATGCAGGAACTGGCCGACTACAGCACGCTCCAGGTGGCGCTGGGCGGGCGCGACCGCATGAGCATCGTCTATCTCGAAAGCTGCCGCGGCAACGCGCCGGTCATCCTGGCGCTCGACGTCGGCTCGCACATCAAGCTGTCGACCTCCGCCATGGGGCGCGCCTACATCGCCGCACTGGGCGAGACGGAGCGCGCCGTGCTGATGGAGCGGCTGGAGGAGCACGAGGGGGACCGCTGGCCGCGTGTGCGCGAAGGCCTCCAGCAGGCGATCGAGGACTACCGGACCAAGGGCTACTGCACCTCCATCGGCGCATGGAAGGCGGAGGTGAACGCCGTCGGCGTGCCGCTGGTCCCGCGCGACGGCGGCCCGGTCGTGGCCTTCAACCTGGGCGGCCCGGCCTTCCTGGTGGACCCCGCCCGGCTGGAGCAGGACTTCGCCCCCCGGCTGGTGGAGATGGTGCGCCGCATCGACGCGGCGCTCTACAACGTCTGAACCGCGGAAGATTTGACAGACGGTATGGGCTGCACCAGATGGGGCGGACGACTCCTTCCCCACGGGACCGACCCCATGCCCAGACTCCGCCCCCTGGCCGCCGGCCTGCTGGCCCTCTCGCTCGCCGCGCACCACCCTGCTGTCGTTTGGGCGGAGGACGCCAAGCCCGAGAAGCAGGAGCCCCGGAAGCCGGAAACGGCGCAGGCGTTCGATGCGCAGCGCTCCGTCACCCGGCACACGCTGGCGCTGCCGTCCGGGCCGCTCGCCTACACCGTCACGGCGGAGTTCCTGCCGTTGCGCGAGGTCGGGAAGGACGAGGCGGCGGCGCGCATCTTCACCGTCACCTACACGCTGGAAGGCGCCGACAATGCCCGGCGCCCGGTCATCTTCCTGTTCAACGGCGGTCCCGGTGCGGCGTCGGCCTACCTGCACCTGGGCACGGCCGGGCCGCGCATGGTGGCTTTCAACCCGGACGGCACGATGATGCGCCCGCCGGCGGCGCTGGCGGACAACCCGGACACATGGCTGACCTTCGCCGATCTGGTCTTCATCGACCCCGTGGGGGCCGGCTACAGCCGCGTCATCAAGGGCGACGGCGATGCCGAAAAGCGCTTCTGGAAGATCGACGCCGACGCGCGCTATCTGTCGGAGATCGTGCGGCTGTGGCTGGTCCGCCAGGGGCGCTGGGAGTCGCCCAAGTTTCTGGCCGGCGAGAGCTACGGCGGCTTCCGCATCGCCAAGATGGCGCGCGAACTGCTGCGCACCGACGGCATCGCGCTCAACGGCCTCGTCATGGTGTCGCCGGTAATCGACTTCGGCACCATCCGCGACGGCGATACGGCGCTGCTCGCCTCCGCCTTCAAGCTGCCGGGCATGGCCGCCGCGGCGGCCGCGCACGGCCTTGCCCAGGGCACCCAATCCGATGCGGCGGCGGCGGCGGAACGTTTCGCGCTGACCGGCTACCTGTCCGGCCTCGCCACGCTCGACGTCGGCCGGCTCGCCGCATCGCAGGATCTGTTCGCCGAGGTGGCCCGTCTGACCGGGCTGCCGCCGGAACTGGTGGCGCGCCATCGCGGCCGGGTGCCGGCCCGCGTCTTCGCGCGCGAGCTGCTGCGCGACCGCGGGCTGGTGGTCAGCACCTATGATGGCGTCTTCACCGGGCTCGACCCCGCCCCGTCCTCGCCGCGCACGGGCGAGGATCCCTACCTGATCGGCACGCTGCCGGCCTATTCCAGCGCCTTCACCGGCTACGCCCAGCGCGAGCTGGGGGTGACGGTGGAGACGCCCTACCGGCTGTTGAGCGAGACGGTGAACCGTGGCTGGGAATGGCCGCGCGACGGCAGTCCGAGCGCCCTGGACGATCTGCAGACGGTGATGACGCTGACGCCGGGGCTGCGCCTGCTGGTCGCGCACGGGCGCACCGACCTGGTGACGCCGTATCTCGCCTCGCACTGGGTGGCGGCGCGGCTGGAACTGCCGGAGGCGGAGCGTGCCCGCATCGCGCTGCCGGTGTACGACGGCGGGCACATGATGTACGCCAACGCCGCGTCGCGCGCGGCCCTGGCCCGCGACGTGCGGGCGATGGTCGAAGCGGCGCTGCGGTGAAGGCGGAAAAGAAAAGGGGCGCACCCAGGGGGTGCGCCCGCTTTTGTCTTGGAGATGGCCAAGCGGCTTGGAATGGGCCGCTTAGAAGAGGCGCAGGATGGACTGCTGCGACTGGTTGGCCAGCGAGAGGGCGATGGTGCCCAGCTGCTGCCGGGTTTGCAGCATCAGCAGGCTGGCGCCTTCCTCGTTCTGGTCGGCCAGCGTCAGCTTGTTGGCGCCCTCGACCAGCACGTCGCTGAACTCCTTGGTGAAGCTTTCGCGGGTCGTGATGATGTTAAGGTTCGTCGACAGCGTCTGCGAGGACGAGCGGATCTTCGCCTTGGCGAAATCGATGCTGGCCACCGCCTTGTCGATGTCGGCGCGGTCGGTCCAGTCGTTCTGCGCGTAGTCGATCCGCAAGCCCTGGCCCGAGGTGCTGAGGTTCTGCGCGTTCACCGTGATCGAGTTGGTGTTGCGTTCGTTCAGCTGGACGGTCAGGTCGTTGGAGGTGTTGGAGTTGGTCACCTGCACCGTCACCAGGTTCGCCGCCGCGCCGGACGACGCGGCCTGCTTCAGGGTCTTGGCGTCGACGGCCATGCGGACCGTGCCGGTGTCGAAGGCGAACGACTGCTCACCGCTGCTCAGCTTGCCTTCGCCGCGGCTGGAGGAGGCGTCGCGGGTCACGACGGTGCCCTGCAGGTTGGAGACGGTGATCTGCAGGTCGACCTTCTTCTCGATGACCGACACGCCGTTGCCGTCGTTGGCCGCCTGTTCGAGCAGTTTGCGGTCGACCGTGAACGACACCACGGTGCCCGACGAGAAGCTTTCGGAGATTTGCTTGCTCAGCGCGTTGGTCGTCGAGGCGCTGATCGTCATCTCGCGCGCCTGGGAGGCGTTGGTGTTGCCGGCCAGGGTCAGGTCGCCGTTGGTGGCCACCGTCGCCGAGGCGATGTCGTAGGTGGTGCCCGACAGACGGCCGCTGGAGATGGCGGTGCTGATCGACTGCTGCAGCTTGGTGGCGATCGACATCTTGGCGGTCGTCGTCATGTTCACGTCGGCCGTGGTGGCCGTGTACGAGAACGTCTGGCCCTCGATGGTGATCGAGAAGATGTCGCCCGCCTCGATCGTGCCGCCCAGGGTGACGGTGGTCAACTGCGCCTGGTTCGACTTGGCGGGCACCGTCGTGTTGGCGGCGATCGTCTGGTTGTCGTCGAAGTAGGTGATGGTGCGCGACTCGACGCCGTCGCTCACGATGAAGGTGCGCTGGCGGCCGGTGGCGCCGCGGACCTCGATGCTGACATCGGAGAAGTTGCCGAGCGAGGTGGACATCGTGCCGGACATCTTCAGGCCGGTCAGGCCGTGAGCCATTTCGGCCTTGCTGATGTCGCCGGCGGCGCCTTCGATCGAGCCGTCGCCCTTGACGCGCACCGTGTAGGTGTCGGTGCCGACGACGTTGGTGACGCGGGCGTTCTCAAGACCGACGACACTGTTCACCGCGACGCGCGATGCGCTGGTCGAGTCGAGACGCAGGCCGTTGCCGTTCAGCAGGTTCTTGCCCTGGTAACCGGAGTCCTCGGCCAGCTTGTCGATCTGCTGCTTCAGCGCGTTGAACTGCGAGGCCAGCGTCTTGCGGGTGGCGACCGAACCGGCGTCGTTGCCCAGCGCCGAGTAGGCGGCGGTCGTCAGACCGCGGGCTTGTTCGACGAGGCTTTCGATCGCGGTCAGGCCCTTGTCGGCGGACTTGATGGTGCTGACAGCCTGGCCCATCGAGTCCTTGAGGGCCGAGAGGTCGCCCGCGCGCTGCGTCAGACCCTTCGCCGCGAAGTAGGCCGTCGGGCCATCCAGGGCGGAGTTGATCTTGTTGCCGGTCGCCAGAATGTTCTGCTTCTGCGAGATCTTCGTTTCAGTGCCCTGCAGCTGCAGCAGGTTGGCACGCATTGCACCGGTCAGGGCGACGTCGTTGATGGCCATGGCTCCTAGTCTCCTTCTGAGGCCGGCCTCGCGGCCGGTGAGGGGGCCAGGCGAGGCGACGTTGTTGATCGTCGCCCTCTCATAATCAAACGGCGTGCCAACTCGTCTGGCACGCCACCAACCCATTGAGAATACTGGATTATCGGTCCGGCATGGGCGCGGAGGGGAGGGGGCGGCGAACGGTGCCCGGCCGCTTGTGGAAAACTTTGCCGGGTCGGAAGCGCAGGGATGCCCGGCAGCGGTGGATAAAAATTTCCACGTCGGGCGTTCCGGCCTATCCCGGCTGGCCCCTTGGCCGCACCGTGCGCGCCCGTTATCGTCCAGGACGGCCCCGGAACGGGATAGACAAGGGAGGGACATTATGGCCGGACGCATCGAGGCGCGACTGAAGGAACTGGGCATAGAGCTGCCGCAGCCGGCGGCGCCGGTGGCCGCCTACGTGCCGTACACCATCTCCGGCAAGACGCTCTACGTCTCCGGCCAGGTCACCGTGTGGAACGGCGAGCGGCGCTTCCTGGGCAAGGTGGGCAAGGATTTCTCCGTGGAGGAGGGCAAGCAGGCCGCGCGCCTGTGCGGGCTCAACCTGCTGGCCCAGGCCAGGGCGGCCTGCGACGGCGACCTCGACCGCGTGGCGCGCTGCCTGAAGCTGGGCGGTTTTGTCAACGCCGGCCCCGACTTCCACGACCATCCGCAGGTCATCAACGGCGCGTCCGAGCTGATGGTGGAGGTGCTGGGCGACGCCGGCCGGCACGCCCGCTTCGCCGTGGGCGCGTCGTCGCTGCCGCTCAACGTGGCGGTCGAGGTGGACGCGGTGTTCGAACTGGCCTGACAAGGGTGGCTTGCCGCGCCGTCCAGGCCGGCTTACCTCCTTGCGGTGCAACAGGGAGGGCAGGGCATGCCTGACGGCGGAGACGCCATCACCGTGAAGATCCTGACCGGCATCGGCGAGGCTGACCCGGCGCAGTGGGACGCCTGCGCCGGGCCGGACAACCCGTTCCTGCGCCACGCCTTCCTGGCGGCGCTGGAGGAGTCGGGCTCGGCCGCGGCGCGCACCGGCTGGCAGCCGATGCACCTTGCGGCACTCGACGCCGAAGGGCGCATCGCCGGGGCGGTGCCCATGTACGTGAAGTCGCATTCCTACGGCGAATACGTCTTCGACCATTCCTGGGCGCACGCCTACGAGCGGGCGGGCGGCAAATATTACCCGAAGCTCCAGGTCGCCGTGCCGTTCACGCCGGTGCCGGGGCCGCGCCTGCTAGTGCGGCCGGACGCCGGCCCCGGCGTTTTCCAGTCCCTGATCCAGGCGATGGAGGAGGTGGCGCGGCGGTACGGCGTCTCCTCCGTCCACGTCACCTTCCCGGACGAGGCCGAGTGGTCGCGGTTGGGCGAGGCCGGCTGGCTGCGGCGGCTGGGGGTGCAGTACCACTGGCACAACCGCGGCTACGGCAGCTTCGACGACTTCCTGGGCACGCTCAGTTCGCGCAAGCGCAAGTCCATCCGCAAGGAGCGGCGCGAGGTGGCGGAGAGCGGCGTGCGCATCCACGCCCTGTCCGGTGACGACATCAGGCCCGCGCACTGGGACGCCTTCTTCCGCTTCTACATGGACACCACCGACCGCAAGTGGGGCGGCGGCTATCTGACGCGCGACTTCTTCCACCGGCTGGGCGCCACCATGGCCGATGCCGTTGTGCTGGTGATGTGCGAGGACGGCGGCGAGTGGGTGGCCGGGGCGCTGAACCTGCGGGGATCGGACGCGCTGTACGGCCGCAACTGGGGTTCAGACGGGCGCTACCGGTTCCTGCACTTCGAGGCCTGCTACTACACGGCGCTCGACTACGCCATCGCGCACGGGCTGGCGCGCGTCGAAGCCGGCGCCCAGGGCGAGCACAAGATCCAGCGCGGCTACCTGCCGGTGCCGACCTACAGCGCCCACTGGATCCGCGACGCCGGCTTCCGCCGCGTGCTCGCCAACCACCTGGAGCAGGAGCGCGCGGCCGTGCGCGCGGAGATCGACGCGCTGGGCGAGTTGTCCCCCTACCGCAAGGACGGCGAGGCGTAGCGCCGCGCCGTAAGCGGTTGGCTTCATCGTTGTTATCATGCCAGAATCCCCATCCCTGCGCGCGCCGTCACAGCGCGCGAGGCTACGAGAGACAGGGGAGTTCCCACCATCATGCGTACCATCTTCCTGGCCGCCGCCGCGGCGCTGGCGCTCGGCGCCTGCGCGTCCGACCCGTCCGCCACCCAGACGGCGGTGGCCGCCGCCCCGGCGCAGCCGACCGTCGAGCCGACCCGGATCGTCGCCAAGGGCGTCACCGAGGCGTGGCGCGTCGGCGGCTTCCAGTTGCCGGAGAGCGTGACGCTCGACCCGCGGCGCAACATCCTCTACGTGTCGAACATCGTCGGCGAACCGGCCGGCAAGGACGGTATCGGCTACATTTCGCGCCTGGGCTTCGACGGCAAGGTCCTGCAGGAGCAGTGGGTGACCGGCCTGAACGCGCCGAAGGGCATGGCGGTGCGCGGCGACACGCTGTACGTCTCCGACATCGACGCGCTGGCCGTCATCGACATCCCGTCGGGCAAGGTCACGGCCCGCCACGAGGCGCCGGGCGCCAAGTTCCTCAACGACATCGCCGTCGACCGCCAGGGCCGCATCTACGTCTCCGACCTGATGGACAACGCCATCTGGCGCCTGGAGGGCAAGCGCTTCACCCAGTGGCTGAAGGACGAAAAGCTGACCTCGCCGAACGGCCTGCAGGTGCGCGGCGACGACCTGATCGTGGCGTCGTGGGGCGTGTTCTCCGGCCAGGGCTTCGCCACCACCGTGGCCGGCCACATGAAGGCGGTGTCGCTGAAGAGCAAGGCCGTCCGCTCCATCGGCAGCGGCGCCCCGGTGGGCAACCTGGACGGGCTGGAAATCCTGCGGGACGGCAGCTTCCTGGTGACCGACTGGTTCAACGGCGGCCTGCTGCGCATCGACCGCACGGGCAAGGCCACGCAGCTCGTCGACCTGCCGCAGGGCAGCGCCGACCACGCCTGGCTGCCGCGCCAGAAGCTGGCCGTCGTACCGATGATGCTGCAGGGTGAAGTGGTGGCGTTCCGCCTGCCGTAAAGAACGGGGCGTTTCCCTGAAGGCGCTACGGCCGATCGGCGGTATCTTGGATCTATCGCCGATCGGCCGTCTCCTGACGGCATCTCCCGTTCATGCGGCGTGGTCGGGTTGTCATGATATCGCCGTTCGTCTATAGTGCGGAATTATCGCCATTCGGCGATAGAGCGTGGGCTGAGAAGGGAGTCGATATAGCCGATCGGCGGTATTGACCGCTTATCTCCGATCGCCCATATCATGGCTGTACCGTCGTTCGCCGGTGGAAGGGCGCATTCCGTGATCGTAAAGACCCCCAAAGACATTGGAGCGTTGATCCGTGACGCGCGTCGGCGGGCCAAGGTGAGTCAGGTCGAACTGGCGCGCCGGGTCGGCACCACGCAGGGGTGGATTTCGGAGGTCGAGAACGGGAAGGCCACCGCCGAGATCGGAAAGGTCCTGAAGGTTCTGGTCGCTCTCGGTGTGACTCTCGACGCTCAGGAGACGCCAGCGGTCGCTGCAAGCAAGCCGGAACCAAAGGTTGCAGCCGCTATCGAGCCGAAGACGTCGCGACCGGCTCCGTCCGGCGTTGCATACGACGTAAACGACGTTCTGAAGCAGAAGGCTGCACATGACGGCATTCTGAAGCGGGCCGGAATTGCTAACATTATGGCGGGCCGCAATGCCTACGAAGACGCATTGAAGGTGACCGGCGTCAATAATCGTGAGGGCATTCTGAAGGACACTGCCGCCAACGCATATGAAAGTATTCTGAAGTCGGCCGCCGTTAACGGACGTGATAGCATTCTGAAGTCCTCTCCACTCAAAAATTACCAAGATATGCTGAGGGCGACCGGCGCTCTCGGCGGTGTAGACAGCTCGGCAAAAAGCTCCGGGAATGTTGCTGGGGATTCGGGAGGTGGTGGACCGAAAAAAAATAATGTTACGTGATGGTGGGTGGGCTGCGTACTCTTGAGAGTGTTCGGGATCGGTCATGGCGAAGACGCGTTCAAGAGTGCTGCATGTCCTGATCGGCAAGGACACAATCGGTCACGTTGAACAAAGCGCAAGCGGCTCGCTGACGTTCACGTACGACGATGCATGGCGTGATGGTCCTCTTCAGATCCCGCTGTCGCTGTCCATGCCGCTGTCCGCCAGGGAGCATCCCCACTCCACCATCGAGGCCTTCATGTGGGGCCTGCTGCCTGACAATGAGGTGTTGCTGAAGCGCTGGGGCGAGCGGTTCCAGGTTTCGCCGCGCAACGCCTTCGCCCTGCTGGCCGCGATGGGCGAGGATTGCGCGGGCGCCGTCCAGTTCCTCACCGACGAGAAACGCCACGCGCTGGAGAACGACGGGCATGTCCGCTGGCTGACCGAGGAGGAGCTTGGTCAGCGTCTGGCCGAGCTTCGCAAGGATGCGGCGGCGGGGCGCCGGCACGGTGACCCCGGTCAGTTCAGCCTTGCCGGGGCGCAGGCGAAGACCGCGCTGCATTATGATCCGCAGGGGGATCGTTGGGGCGTGCCCGAAGGCGGCGTGCCGACCACGCACATCTTCAAGCCGCCGATGCCCGCTCTGAGCGGCCACACCGAGAACGAACATTTCTGCCTCCGGCTGGCGGCGGCCTCGAACCTGATCACCGCGCGCAGCGAGGTGCGGACCTTCGCCGGGGAGAAGACCATCGTGGTGGAGCGCTACGACCGCCAGCGGACGGCGGACGGCCTCATCCGCATCCACCAGGAGGACATGTGTCAGGCGCTCGCTGTCCATCCCTTCATCAAGTACGAGAAGGACGGCGGCCCCGGCATCGTGAGGATCATGAACGAGGTGCTCAACGCCTCGGACGAGGCGGAGCTTGACCGGATCCGCTTCATGGAGGCGCTGGTCTTCAATTTCCTGATCGTCGGCACCGACGCGCACGCGAAGAACTATTCGATGCTGCTGGGCCCGCGTGGCAGCGCCCGTCTGGCGCCCTTCTACGATCTGGCCAGCCTCCTGCCGCACCTTGGCCAGGGGGAGGTGGAAGCCGATTTGCAGGACCTGAAGATGGCGATGCGGATCGGCAAGACCTACCCGGTGCTCGACATCATGCCGCGCCATTGGGAGCAGACGGCGAAGGCCGCCGGGTTTCCGGTGGACATGACGATGGCGCTGCTGCGGCATCACATCGCGCAACTGCCCGACCTCGCCGTGATGGTGGCCGAGGCGTGCCGGCGGGACGGCGTCGACCACCCCGTGCTCGCCCGGCTGACCGACCTGATCGCCGGCCGCTGCCGCAGCCTCGCCGGGGCCTACGGAGCGGAGGCGCTGACCTAATACGGGATCCGGTCCGCCTTCTCCACCCACTCGCCGAACACGGCGCGGGCCTCATCGGAGAGCTGGCAGACCATCGGCAGGCGGCGTTCGGCGATGGGCAGCGCCACCTCGCCGTAGATGTGGGCGTCGTCGAAGCCGGCCGCGGCGGCGTCCTCGCGCGAGGCGGCGTAGACGATGCGGGCGACGCGCGCCCAGTAGGCGGCGGCGAGGCACATCGGGCAGGGCTCGCAACTGGTGTAGAGCGTGGCGCCCGCCAGCTCGTAGGTGCCGAGCGCCCGGCAGGCGTCGCGGATGGCCACCACCTCGGCATGCGCGGTGGGGTCGTTGGTCGAGGTGACGCGGTTCCAGCCCTCCCCCACCACGCGGCCGTCGTGCACCACCACCGCCCCGAAGGGGCCGCCTTCGCCGGCCAGCATGTTGGTGCGGCTGAGCGCGATGGCACGGCGCAGGAACTCCACGTCCTGGGTCATTCCGGTGTTCATGCGTTTCCATCCTACGTTGTTGATGCCGTGGCCGAGTCATCCAGAACGGCGGTGCTTTGTGACAATTTGTCGCAATACTCCGTTTGAAATCTCAGGGCTTCGAGGTACTTTCTTCGAATTGGAGAAGCAATCGCGGCGCGGAGGACGCTCCATGTCGGACAAGACCATCGAATTCCTGAAGCGCGTGCGCGACCATCTCCTCTACCTCAAGCTGCAGCCCGGCGGAACCCGCCTGCAAGCCAAGTCGATGGACCTGTCGGGACTGCACCTCAAGGGCTTCAATCTGAAGAACGCAGTGCTGACGCAGTGTGACTTCTCTTCCAGCCGTCTGGAAGAGGTGAGTTTCGCCATGACCGACCTGTTCGGCGCCGACTTCAGCCGGTCGTCGCTGGTGGGGTCCTCCTTCGCACGGGCGGATCTGCGCGGCGCCAACTTCCTCAAGGCGATCCTGCGCCAGACCGATTTCGAAGGCGCCGACCTGCGCCCCGGCCAGGTGATGACCTACAGCAACGGCCGCAAGACCGAGGAGGCGCAGCGCACCACGCTGAAGGACGCCAGACTGGACGGCGTGCGCTTCAAGGACGCCGACCTGTCCAACGCCGACCTGTCGCTGTCTTCGCTGGCGCGCGGCGACTTCACCAACGCCAACCTGTTCGCCGCCAACCTGTCGGGCGCCGATCTGTCGGACGCCAACTTTTCCGGCGCCAAGATGAAGCAGGCGATCCTCAGCGGCGCCACCATGACGCGCTGCTGCCTGCGCAACGCCGACCTGCGCGACGCCGTGCTGCGCAACTGCGACCTCAGCGGTGCTGACATCAGCGGCGCCAACCTCAACGGTGCTGTCTACCTGCGCAACCCCGGCGCCCTGCCGCCGGAAGTGCGCAGCATGCTGGACACCCACCGGGTGTGGATCAACACCAGCGGCCGGCGCGGCGTGCGGGCGGACTTCAGCGGCATGGACCTGAGCGGCGTCGACCTGACGGCCTGCGACCTCAGCGCCGGCGTGTTTCGCGACGCCAAGCTGGACGGTGCGGTGCTGTCGCACGCCTTTCTGGCGCTTGCCGATTTCGGCGGGGCCAGCCTGCGCGGCGCGGCGCTCGACCACGCGATCCTCACCGGGGCGAACCTGAAGGGCGCCGACCTCACCGGCGCGCAGGCGCCCGACGCCGACTTCGCCATGATGGAACTGCGCAACCCCGACGGCACGCCGACCGGCCGGCTGTGGCCGGCGAACCTCAGCGGCGCCACCCTGTCGAACGCCGACCTGCGCGGCGCGCGGCTGATGGGGGCCAAGCTGGCCGGCGCGGTGTTCGATCGCGCCAACCTCGCCGCCACCGACCTGCGCGGCTGCGACGAGACGCAATTCGACCTGTCGCACGCCGTCACCACCGGCCTGCGGCGTGGATCCGTGGACCGCCCCGGCACATCCGAACCGGCGGTGTTGATCAGCGTGTAGGAGCTTTCACCCCCCAGCGCGCCAGCACATCTTCCGCGCGGACTTCGGCCAGTGGGGCGCGGGCCGGCGGGGCGCCGCCGTCGACGCGCACACCCAACAGCGTCTCCACCAGCGGCTCCGGCCCGCCGTGCACCTTTACTTGCCCGCGCGCCGCGACATGCGGATGCTGCGCCACCTCGGCCAGATCCGGCAGCGCCTCGAAGCAGCAATCGACGGGGTCGAGCACCTCCTTCCACTCGGCCAGCGTGCGTTCGGCGAAGACGGCGGCGACTTCGCGCTTCAGGTCGTCCTGCGGCAGCGGTTCGTGCTGGCGGGCGACCCATTCCGGGTGACCGACGGCGTGGCAGAAGCCGTGCCAGAACTTCGCCTCCAGCGCCCCCAGCGTGACGAATCGCCCGTCCCTGGTGGGGTAGATGCCGTAGCAGGCCGCGCCGCCGGACAGCAGCGCCTCGCCGCGCTCGGGCATCGCGCCGCGCGCCACGTCGGTGAGGGTCAGCCCCTGCCAGCCCAGCACCGATTCCATGATGGACAGGTCGAGGAAGGCGCCTTTGCCGTTGCGCTCCCGTCCCAGCAGGGCCGCCAGGACGGACAGCGCCGTGTGCTGGGCCGAGGCGAAGTCGGCGACCGGCGGGTAGGCCATCACCGGCGTCCCGGTCAGGCCCGACGCGGCCAGCCCGCCGCCGACCGCCATGTAGTTCAGGTCGTGCCCGGCGCGCGAGGCGTAGGGGCCGGTGCAGCCCCAGCCCGACAGGCTGGCGTGCACGAGGTGCGGGTTGAGCGTGCGCAGCCGCTCCGGCCCCAGGCCGAGCTTGGCCATCACGCCGGGGCGGTAGCTTTCCACCAGCGCGTCGGCGCGCTCGATCAGCCGCTCGAAGGCGTGCCGTCCGGGCTCGCTCTTCAGGTCGATGCGGACCACCGTCTTGCCGGCGTTGATCAGCTTGTACACGCCGGTGGTGCCGTCGGCGTCCGTCGGGCCCAGGCGGCGCAACGGGTCGCCGTCGGGCGGCTCCACCTTCACCACCTCCGCGCCGAAGTCGCCGAGCATCTGCGCCGCGAACGGTCCCGGCAGATACTGGCCCAGGTCGATGACGCGAACGCCGCTGAGGAAGGGGAGGGGCATGACGGGCCTCGGTTGTTGACGGGACGAATGATAGCGGCTGCCTGCGGTTTCCCCAAGCCCTCCATGCGCCACCGTATGGCGGGCACACTCCGGCCCGGCCGGTGTTTACGTGGTGAGCACCGCAACGGGGAACGAAGCCATGGACAGCCGGAACCGACCCCGGGATCGACGGGGACTCTGGTGGGTGCTGGGCGCCACGGGCCTGATGGCCGGCGCCGCCGCCTACGCCTGGAGCCGCAGCCGCGCGCGCTATACGTGGCCGCGCAACCCGCCGCGCCTGCCCGCCCACCAGCACGCCCCGGCCTTCCGGGACGCCGAGCCGCAGGGCCCGACCGACCCGCACTGCCACCAGCAGGTCCGCCACGCCGGGCCGGAGCACATGCGCGACGGCACCCGCCGCCCGTGGGAACCGGTGGACGAGGCCTCCGACGAGTCCTTCCCGGCCAGCGACCCGCCCAGCTATTCGCCGGGGAAGGCTTGAGGTTCAGCCGATCCGGGCGGCGATCTGGCTGATGTCGAACTCCGGGTCCTCGGGCGCCCTTTCGGGCGGGTTGGGGATGCCGTTCATCGTGTTGGCGATCCGGTCGGCCTGCTGGCGCACGTGCGTGGCGACATCCGCCTCGGCCATCGACCGCACGGCGCGATCGAAGCTGGCGGAGGCGAAGCCGCTGGCGGTCAGCTTTTCGCCCGCCGCTTTTTCTATCGTCGTTTGGGTGAAGCGCGGATCCACCAAGGAGCGGCCGAAGGGCGAGACGATGCGGCGGCCGGGATGGTGGTCCATCCGGTCGCCGCGGCGCCGCGTGCTGTCGTCGATTGCAGTCGCCGACTCCTCCGCGCTCGGCTCGGCCTGCCCGATCAGCGTGCGGATCGTCGCCGCGTAGTCGTCGGAGCCGGCTTTCCCAGCCTTCTCCAACGCCTCCAACTGGCCGAGGAGCTGCTTGCGGCGGTCGAGATGGGCGCCGACGCTCTGCTGAAGCTCGTCGGCGCGGATGTCGCCCGGCTGCTCGGCGAAACGCGGGTTTTCTTGGAAGAACTGGGCGGAGCTTTGCCAGAACGCCGCGTTGCGTGCCTGCTTCACGCGGTCTTTGAGCGCGGCGTGCACGTCCTCGGCCGACATGATGCCGTTCGTCACGAGGCTGTCGAGCGCCTTGCGGTCGTCGGCCTCCAGCGTGTTGAACAGGTCGAGCGAGGTGCCGCGCAGCGTGCCGGCCAGCGGGCTCAGCGTCACGCTGTCGGCGGCCGGGGTGGTGGCGGCCTTCACCTCCTTCGGTGCCGCCTTGGATGTCGCCGCGGCCGGCGCCGTATAGGCCGCCGCACCCGCCGTCACGCCGTCGATCGCCATGCTTCGCTCCCTTCACGCGCGTTCGTTGCGGGCAGGGTAATTAGCTTTCGGCAAACCGATTGTTAATTCCAGCGCGAGGATGGGTGCGGCAACTCGTCTCCCGGTTTCAGCGATGCTTCCGGTACCACCCGATCAGCCCGCTGGTGGAGGCGTCGTGTGCGATGGGCGGGGCGGCGCCCTCGGCCAGTTCGGGCAGGATCCTGTTGGCGAGCTGCTTGCCCAGCTCCACGCCCCACTGGTCGAAGCTGTTGATGTTCCACACGACGCCCTGCACGAACACCTTGTGCTCGTACAGCGCGATCAGCGCGCCCAGCGTGTGCGGGTCGATGCGTTCGAACAGGATGGTGTTGGTCGGCTTGTTGCCGGGGAAGGTGCGGTGCGGGACCAGCTCCTCCACCCGCTCCGGCGGCATACCGGCCTTGGCCATTTCGGCGCGCACCTCGTCGGCCGTCTTGCCGCGCATCAGCGCTTCGGGCTGGGCGAAGACGTTGGACAGCAGGATGCGGTGGTGGTCGCCCACCGGGTTGTGCGTCTGGGTGGGGGCGATGAAGTCGCAGGGGATCAGCTCGGTCCCTTGGTGGATCAGCTGGTAGAAGGCATGCTGGCCGTTGGTGCCGGGCTCGCCGAACACGACGGGACCGGTGGCGTAGTCCACGGCATTGCCCTGACGGTCCACCCGCTTGCCGTTCGACTCCATGTCCAGTTGCTGGAGGTAGGCGGGGAAGCGGTGCAGGTACTGGTCATAGGGCAGCACGGCGTGCGCCTTCGCGTCCCAGAAATTCCCGTACCAGACGCCCAGCATCGCCATCAGCACGGGCATGTTGCGCTCCAGCGGCGCCGTGCGGAAATGCTCGTCCATGGCATGCGCGCCGGCCAGCATCTCCTCGAACCGCTCCATGCCGACGCCCAGCGCGATGGGCAGGCCGATGGCCGACCACAGCGAATAGCGGCCGCCGACCCAGTCCCAGAAGCCGAACATGTTCTCCGGGTCGATGCCGAACTTCCGCACCTCCGCCTCGTTGGTCGAGACGGCGACGAAGTGCCTGGCGACGTGCGACTCGTCGCCCGCGCTCTCCAGGAACCAGCGGCGGGCGGTGTGGGCGTTGGTCAGCGTCTCCTGCGTGGTGAAGGTCTTGGACGCGATGACGAACAGCGTCGTCTCGGGGTCCAGCCACTCCAGCGTCTCCATGATGTGGGTGCCGTCCACGTTGGAGACGAAGTGGATGCCCAGTTCCGGGTGCAGGAAAGGGGTCAGCGCCTCGGTCGCCATGACCGGGCCGAGGTCGGAACCGCCGATGCCGATGTTGACGATATCGGTGATCTGCTGGCCGGTGTAGCCGGTCCACGCCCCCTCGCGCACCGCCTTGACGAAGCGGCCCATGCGCTTCAGCACACCGTTGACGTCGGGCATGACATCCTTGCCGTCCACCATCACCGGCCGCCTGGAGCGGTTGCGGAGTGCGGTGTGCAGCACGGCACGGTCCTCGGTCGTGTTGATCCGCTCACCGGCGACCATGCGGTCGCGCCAGCCCTCCACGTCCTGCTGGCGGGCGAGGTCGAGCAGCAGGCGCACCGTTTCCTCGGTGATTCGATTCTTCGAATAATCGAACAGCAGCCCGCACGCCTCGACCGAGAAGCGCCGGAACCGATCGCCGTCGGCGGCGAACAGCTCGCGCATAAGAACGCCGTCCATCGCCGTGCGGTGGGTCAGCAGGGCCTGCCAGGCGGGAGACTGGGTGAGAGCGGACATCGGCGCGGATCTCCTCAAGGCGTCAGGCACGGGAGGGTATCACTGGAGGGCGTTTGCCGCCTATTCGCCATTGAACACGTTACCGCCCCCGTTCGAAAGGGCGATCACCTTATGCCCCTCTCCCCTTTGGGGAGAGGGCTTTGCAGGCACCCTCTCCCCAGAGGGGAGAGGACGCAAGTCAGCGCCGCGTCGGGGCCTGCTGCGGCAGGTCCTCTTCCAGGATGACCATGTGCAGCGCGTAGGAGACCTCGTCGTCCTCGACATCGCGGTGCAGGGTGGCCACGAACTCGCCGTTGATGGTCACCTCGGCCGATTCGCCGGCCTTGGCCTGCGGCTCGATCTTGATCTTGTCGTTGCCGAAGGTGGCGCGGAGATAGGCCTGCACGCGGGCGATCTCGCCCTCGGACATCTTGGCGGCGGCTTTGGAGCTGGTCTTGGGAGGCATGGCGGTTCCAAAGGGATGGCAAGGGTGGCGACTATAGGCATTTCACGGCGGGAGGGAAGCCCCTCAGCCGCCGTCCTCGACGGTGCGCGTCGGCGTCACCCCGTCGGGCCGGCCGACCAGCACGGTGAGCAGCGCCGCCGGGTCGAGCAGGCGCTTGGCCACGCGCTGCACATCGGCGCGCGTCACCGCGTTGATGTAGGCGTCGCGCTTGTCCAGGTAGTCGATGCCCAGGTCGTCGCGCTTGACCTGCAGCAGGATGCGGGCGATCGCCGAGGTGGAGCTGAACTGCAGCGGGAAGGAGCCGGTGAGGTACGTCTTGGCGTCCGCCAGCTCCTGCTCCGTCACACCCTGTTCGGCCATGCGCTTCCATTCCTGGCGCATGATGGCCAGCGCCTCGCCGGCCTTGGCGTTGACGGTGGAGCCGCTGGCCAGCACCAGCGCGGCGTGGTCGAGCGGGAGAAGGTAGCTGTAGACGCCGTAGGACAGGCCGCGCTTCTCGCGCACCTCCTCCATCAGGCGCGAGCCGAAGCCGCCGCCGCCCAGCACGTAGTTCATGACGCTGGCGGCGTACCAGTCCGGGTCGTCGCGCTTCACCCCCTGCTGGCCCATGAGCATGATCGTCTGCCCCATCGGCCGCGGCACCAGGATGGTCTGGCCGGCCCCCTTGGGCGTCGTGTCGGGCAGCGGCGCCCCGGCGCCCTTGGCCGGCAGGCCACCGAAGATGGCGTCGAGCGCCTTGCCCAAATCCTCGGGCGTGATGGCGCCGGACGCCGCCACCACCAGCCGGTCGCGGCCGAGCTGGTTCTTGGCGAAGGCGCGCAGGTCATCCGCACCGATACGCGGCAGGCTGGCGATGGTGCCGCGCACCTCGCCGCCGTAGGGGTGATCGGGGAAGGCGGCGCTGTAGAAGGCGCGGCGCGCCACGTAGTTGGGATCGGACAGGTCGCGGCGCAGGCCGGCCAGGATGGCACCGCGCACGCGGTCGATGGCGTCCTGGTCGAAGCGCGGCTCGGCCATGGCGAGGCGGGCCAGCTCGAACGCGTCGGCGGCGTTGTCCTTCAGCGTGCGCAGACTGCCGAAGAAGCCGTCGCGCGCCGCGTCGAAGCTGAGCGAGGTGGCGATGTCCTGCAGCCGGCCCTGGAAGGCCTGCGAGTCCAGCGGCCCGGCGCCCTCGTCCAGCGTGCTGGCGGCGAGGTTGGCGAGGCCCTCCTTGCCCTCCGGATCGGTGCTGCCGGCACCTTCGAAGGCCCATTCCAAGCCGATGACGGGGTTCTTGTGGTCCTCGATCAGCCACGCCTCGATCCCGCCGGGGCTGACCACCCGCTTCACCTCGACGGCCTGGGCGGGGAGGGTGAAGAGGACGACGAGCGCGAAGAGGGCGGAGGGGAAAAATCGTGTGCTCATCCTCAGCTCTCCTTTCCGGCCGGCGGCAGCAGGAGTCCGGTGACGTGGTTGGGCTGGTTCAGCACGGCGCGGGCGGCGGCGTTGACCTGATCGGCCGTCACCGCGTCGATGCGCACCGGCCAGCTTTCCACGTCGTCGACGCTCTGCCCGGTGGCGAGCGCGGCGCCCAGCACCTGGGCCGGGCCGGTCAGGCTGTCGCGGGCATAAGCCGCCTCGGCCAGCATGCGGCGCTTGGCGGTGGCGACCTCCTCGGCGGTCACGCCATCCTCCAGCAGCTTGGCGATCTCGCCTTCCAGCGCCGCTTCCAGCTTTTCCATGCTCACCCCCGCGGCCGGCGAGGCGCCGACCGACAGCGCCGTGGCGTCCCAGGCGGTCGGCGAGTAGCCGAGCCAGGCGGAGGTGGCGATCTTCTGCTCGACCACCAGCGAGCGGTACAGGCGCCCGGTGGCGCCGCTGCTCATCACCTCGGCCAGCACCTGCAGCGCGTAGGCATGCCCGTTCGGGTCGCGGCGGTAGGAGGGGGCGATCCAGGCGCGATGGATGGCCGGCTGGCGCACCTCGGCGTCGCGCAGGATGACGCGGCGCGCGGTGGACAGCGGCGGCTCCTCGACGCGCTGGCGCTCGGGCACGGCGCGCGGGGCGACGGCGCCGTAGTACTTCTCGGCCAGCGGCTTCAACTCCTCGGCCGTAATGTCGCCGGACACCACGAGGATGGCGTTGTTGGGCGCGTACCAGGCCTTGTAGAAGGTCTCCGCATCCTTGCGCGACAGCTTGGCGATCTCCTGCGGCCAGCCGATGATCGGGATGCCGTAGGGATGGTGCACGTAGAGCGTGGCGTTCATCTGCTCGCTCAGGCGGCTGGCCGGCTCGTTGTCGGTGCGCTGGCGGCGCTCCTCCTGGATCACGTCGCGCTCGGGCAGCACCACCTCGTCGGTGAGGCGGAGGTTGGCCATGCGGTCGGCCTCCATGGACATCACCATCTCCAGCCGGTCGCGCGCGACGTTCTGGTAATAGGCGGTGTAGTCCCACGAGGTGAAGGCGTTGTCCCGCCCGCCGTTCTTGGCGACGATGCGCGAGAAGGCGCCGGGCGCCAGCTTCTCCGTGCCCTTGAACATCAGGTGTTCGAGGAAATGGGCGATGCCGGACGTGCCGCGCTCCTCGTCCGCCGCGCCCACGCGGTACCAGACCATATGCGTGACGACCGGCACGCGGCGGTTGGTGATGACCACCACCTGCATGCCGTTGGCGAGGGTGAACGTCTCGGGGAAGAACACCCCCTTTTCGACGGTCCCCCTCTCAGTCGTCTGGGCGACGGCGGGAGCGGCCGGCAGCACCGCGAGAGGTGCGGCGAGCAGCAGGGCGCCGGCCAGGGCGACGTGGCGGGCCAGACGAGCGGAAATCATCACCACCTCGGTTTGTCCAAAACGAAAAAGGGGCGCTCCCCGGCGGGGGCGCCCCTTGAAACTGGGTGCGACCGGGGCTCAGAACAATCCTTCGAGCGGCCCCTTGCGCTTGCGCGAGATCGTCGGGACGGTGCCGTCGTTGACCGGCTTGCCCTGGGCCTGGGCTTCGCGCAGGCGCTGGCTTTCCTTCTGCGGGTCGACGACCGTGTAGGGCTGCTCCTGCTTCTGCCAGAACAGCAGGGTATCGATCCACTGGCGGTCGGCCACGATGAGCGCCGTGGTCTCCTGGTCGACCGTGGCGCGGATGTTCGGTTCGGCGCGGTCGGCGCCGGCCTTCGACAGCAGGGCCATCTCGCCGCGCGATTCGGCGGAGGGGCGCGCGGAGGTGCCGCGCGAGGAGCCGCCGGCCGGCGTCACGCCCAGCACGGTGGCGGCGGCCGCCTGCGAGGGCATGGCGTCCTGCGGGCGCATGGCGCCGGGGCGTGGCGGCGGCAGGCGCAGGTCCGGCGGCATGCTGAGCGGCGCGCGCGAGACGACCGAGAACTCGTCCGGGCTGGCGCGGTCCAGGCCGATGGACCGGCGGACGTCGGAGCATCCGGAGACCGCGAGCGCGGCGAGCGCCAGTCCCATGAGGGGCGCCGCGAGGCGGCGCCGCGGAGTCGATGAGGCAGTAAGCTTGCTGTGCACGGCTCGTTGGTCCCGTCGTCAGTCACCGCCGCGTGCCCCGGGCCTGTCCCCATGGGGATTTGGCCGGGCGCGGCTCCGTCGGATGATCTATTACGACTTTTCGGGGGTCGCGAACAACCCATCGATGACGAGCAGCGCGACTCCGACGCTGATCCCGCTGTCGGCGATGTTGAAGACCCAGAAATGCCACCCCATCGCGTGCACGTCCAGGAAGTCCACCACCGCCCCGAAGCGCAGCCGGTCGATGATGTTGCCGATGGCGCCGCCGATCACCATGCCCAGCGCCAGCGCCACGAACCACCGGTCGGCGCGGCGCAGCCACGACAGCAGCACCCCCGCGATGCCCAGCGCCACGGCGCTCAGCACATAGGGCATGATCTCCGCCTCGTGCGAGAACAGGCCGAAGCTGACGCCCTGGTTCCACACCAGCACGAGGTTGAAGAACGGCAGCACCTCGATGACGTGCGGCGGCTGCATGATGGACAGGATCCACCATTTGGTGACCTGGTCGAGCACGATGACCAGTGCCGCGACCGCCAGCCCCAGACCGAGGTGCGAGCGCTCCTGCCGTGCGACGAAGGCGTTCATCTATCTCCCTCTCCCCCCATGGGGAGAGGGGCGGGGTGAGGGGGTCCGGCAACAGCCGGACTTTCCCGTCCCCCGCGGACCCCCTCACCCTGACCCTCTCCCCAGGGGGAGAGGGGATTTGGTTGATCACCCCACCGCGTCCGCGCAGCGGGTGCACAGCGTCGGGTGGTCGGCGACGGTTCCCACCTCGGGCAGCACCTTCCAGCAGCGCTCGCACTTCTCGCCGTCGGCGAGGCCGGGCGCCACCGCGATGCCGGTGACGTCGGGCAGGGTGAACGCCCCCTCCGGCGCCGCGCCCTCGGTGAGCGTGATCTGCGAGGTGATGCAGACGTCGGCGAAGTCCACGCCGTCCAGCAGGGCCCTGGTGGCGCCGTCGATGTAGACGGTGGGCTCGGCCTGCAGCGAGGAGCCGATCTTCTTGTTGGCCCGCTCCAGCTCCAGCGCACCCGTCACCACGCGGCGGACGTCGCGGATCCTGCCCCACTTCGCGGCCAGCGCCTCGTCCTGCCAGGACGCCGGGATGTCCGGGAAGACGCGCAGGTGCACGCTCTCGTCGGTCCAGCCGTCGCCCTTTTGCAGGCCCTCCGGCCGGGCCAGCCACGCCTCCTCGGCGGTGAAGCACAGCACCGGGGCGAACCATGCGGTCAGGCACGACAGCAGGTGCTCCATCACCGTGCGCACGGAGCGGCGGCGGACGGAGTCGACGCGGTCGCAGTACAGGCTGTCCTTGCGGACGTCGAAGTAGAAGGCCGACAGGTCCACCGCGCAGAAGTCGTGCAGCGCGCGGTACAGGCCATGGAAGTCGTACGCCTCGATCTCGCCGCGCACGTGCTTGTCCAGCTCGTGCAGGCGGTGCAGGACCCAGCGCTCCAGCTCCGGCATCTCGGCCACCGCGATACGCTCGGCGTCCGAATAGTCGGCCAGCGCACCCAGCAGGTAGCGCAGCGTGTTGCGCAGGCGGCGGTAGAGGTCGGCCTGATACTTCAGGATCTCCGGGCCGATGCGCTGGTCCTCGGTGTAGTCGGTGCCGACCACCCACAGGCGCAGGATGTCGGCGCCGTACTTGTCGCAGACCTCCTGTGGGGCCACCACGTTGCCCAGCGACTTGGACATCTTGCGGCCCTGCTCGTCCAGCGTGAAGCCGTGCGTCAGCACCGCGTCGTACGGCGCCCGGCCGCGCGTGCCGCAGCTCTCCAGCAGCGAGGAGTGGAACCAGCCGCGGTGCTGGTCGGAGCCCTCCAGGTACAGCGACGCCGGCCATTTCAGCTCCGGCCGCTGCTCCAGCACGAAGGCGTGCGTGCAGCCGGACTCGAACCACACGTCGACGATGTCCTTCACCTGCTCGAACTCGGCGGCGGCGTAGCCGTCGCCCAGGAAGTCCTGCGGGTCGCGGGCGAACCACGCGTCGGAGCCTTCCTTCTCGAAGATCGCCGCGATGCGCTCGAACACCGCCGGGTCGCGCAGGATCTGGCCGTCCGACTTGCGCACGAACAGCGCGATCGGCACGCCCCAGGCGCGCTGGCGGCTGATGCACCAGTCCGGGCGCTGCTCGATCATCGCGCGGATGCGGTTCTCGCCCTGCGGCGGCACCCAGCGCGTGTCGCCGATGGCCGTCAGCGCCACCTGACGCAGCTCGTTCGTCTCCATGGAGATGAACCACTGCGGCGTGGTGCGGAAGATCAGCGGCGCCTTGGACCGCCAGGAGTGCGGGTAGCTGTGCTTGATGCGGCCCTTGGCCAGCAGCGCGCCGGCCTCCGCGAACGCCTTCAGCACGGCGCCGTTGGCCTCGCCCGGCTTGCCCTCGTCGGTGTAGACGCGCAAGCCCGCGAACAGCGGCACGTGGTCGTAGTAGCGGCCGTCCTCGCCCACCGTCTGCGGCACCTCGATGCCGTTGGCCTGACCCAGGTGGAAGTCGTCCTCGCCGTGGCCGGGGGCGATGTGCACGAAGCCGGTGCCGGCGTCGGTGGTGACGAAGTCGCCGGGCAGCATCGGCACGCGGAAGTCGTAGCCCTTGCCGGTCAGCGGGTGGTGGCAGAAGGTGCCGGCCAGCCGCGAACCAGGGAAGCGGTGCAGTTGCTTCCACTCGCTGATCTTGGCTTCCTTGGCGACGCCGTCGGCCAGCGCCGTGGCGACGACGAGGCGCTCGCCCACCGTGGCGAGGCTGCCCTCCTCGACCGCCGTCACCTTGTAGACGGCGTATTCGATCTCCTCGCCGTAGGCCAGCGCGCGGTTGCCCGGCAGCGTCCACGGCGTGGTCGTCCAGATGACGACGTTCGCCTCATCGACCTCCGGCGCGCCGGAGCCCCAGACGGCGAACTTGGCGAAGACGGTGGTCGAGGTGTGGTCGTGGTACTCGATCTCGGCATCGGCCAGCGCGGTCTTCTCGACCACCGACCACATGACCGGCTTGGCGCCCTTGTAGAGGCCGCCGTTCATGGCGAACTTGTGGATCTCGCGGACGATCTGCGCCTCGGCCGGCAGCGTCATGGTCATGTACGGGCGCTTCCAGTCGCCCTCCACGCCCAGGCGCTTGAACTCGGTCGTCTGCACGTCCACCCAGTGCTGGGCGAACTCGCGGCACTCCGCGCGGAACTGGACGATCGGAACCTCGTCCTTGTCCTTGCCCTCGGCGCGGTACTTCTCCTCGATCTTCCACTCGATGGGCAGGCCGTGGCAGTCCCAGCCGGGGACGTAGTTGGAGTCCGTGCCCAGCATCTGCCGGGACCGCACGATCACGTCCTTGAGGATCTTGTTGAGCGCGTGGCCGATGTGGATGTTGCCGTTGGCGTACGGCGGACCGTCGTGCAGGATGAACTTTTCCCGGCCCTTGGACGTGTCGCGCAGGCGCTGGAACAGGTCCATGTCGGCCCAGCGCTTCAGCAGCTCGGGCTCCTTCTGGGGCAGGCCGCCGCGCATGGGGAAGTCGGTGCGCGGCAGGAAGACGGTCGATTTGTAGTCGCGGGTCATCGGGTTTCCTAAAGGACAAGACCGTCGGGCGGCGGCGCTCCGGCCCCCGACGTGAACACACGGAAAGGCGCCCCGGCCCTCCTCAGAGAGCCGGGCCGGTAATTCGCGCCGCGCGCGACGGGACCCGCCACATCAGCATCATGGCGCCGGATATTAGCCGCGTGTGCGTTGCGGTCAAGGACGGCCGGCGGCTTCCCGCGCACGGGTGGTGCGCGAACAGGGGCAGCGACCATTGGCCCCACCATGATGATAATGATTATCATTGCGAAATGGGGGCATTCGGTGCAGGGTCGCGCCATGTCCCCCTGGAGCATCGCCATGTCCACCGCGCCGTCCCGCCGCCTGGGTTTCCTCACCGCCGCCAGCTTCGTGATCGTCGCCGCGTCGGGTGCGGCGTTCGGCCAGCCGGGCGAACCGACGAGCGTGGAAACGTTGGGCGAGGCCCTGTACTTCGACACCAACCTGTCCATCAACCGCACCCAATCCTGCGCCACCTGCCATAGCCCGGAGTTCGGCTTCGCCGATCCGCGCGGCGGGGCCGCATCGCTGGGCGCCGACGGCAAATCGCTGGGTGACCGCAACGCGCCGACGGCGGCCTACGCCCGCTTCAGCCCGGCCTTCAGCATCACCAAGGGCAAGGCGGTGGGCGGCCAGTTCCACGATGGCCGCGCGGCGGACCTGAAGGAGCAGGCCGGCGGACCGCCGTTGAACCCCGGCGAGATGGCGATGACGTCGAAGGCGCAGGTGCTGGAGCGGCTGAGGGAGAACCCGGCCTACGTCCGCGCCTTTCCGGCGCTGTTCGGCGCCGGCGTGCTCGACAACGCCGACACGGCGTACGACGCCATGACCGAGGCGATCGCCCGCTTCGAGCAGACCGACCTGTTCGCGCCGTTCGATTCCAAGTACGACCGCCACCTGCGCGGCGCGTACAAGATGACGGCGGAGGAGGATCTGGGCATGACCCTGTTCTTCTCCACGCAGTTCACCAACTGCAACCTCTGCCACCAGCTCAGGTCCATGCCGGCGGCGGAGAAGGAAACCTTCACCAACTACGAGTTCCACAACATCGGCGTGCCGGTGAACGCGGAGCTGCGCGCCGCCAACGGCAAGGGCAAGCGCTTCGTCGACCATGGCCTGATGGAAAACCCGAAGACGAAGGGCGCCGCGCAGGATGGCAAATACAAGACGCCGACGCTGCGCAACGTCGCCGTCACCGGCCCCTACATGCACAACGGCGCCTTCAAGGACCTGGAGACGGTCATCCGCTTCTACAACAAGTACAACAGCACGGCGGAATCGGCGCAGATCAATCCGGAGACCGGCAAACCCTGGGGCCGGCCGGAGGTCGCCAAGACCCTGTCGCTGAAGGAACTGGAGACCGGCCCGGCGCTGGACGCAAAACGCATCAAGGCGCTGGTCGCCTTTCTCAAGACCCTGACCGACGCCCGGTACGAGCACCTGTTGAAGGAGTAGCGTGACGTCGGGTTGATCGCGGCGAAAACCCCAGCGTTGCCGCCATCACGGCAGGATGGCGAACACCCGGGCCGGGAAGCCGGAGCCTTTTTCGGGTTTGGGGAAGGTGACCACGGCGATGGCGCCGGCCTCGGGCACCTTGTCCAGGTTGGCCAGCAGCTCGATCTGGTAGTGGTCGGTCGACAGAATGTAGGCTTCCAGCGAATAGTCGTCGCGGCTGGTCGCGATGCCGGGGTCGGTGTCGGTGGTCTCGTGGCCCGACGCGGTGATCTTGCGGTCCCCGTACAGGGCGGTCAGCACCTCCTTGCTCCAGCCCGGATAGTGGGCGGTGCCGGCGGCGTCGGCGTTGCGCATGGCCTTGGCGTCCGGCCAGCGCTTCGACCAGTCGGTGCGCAGCGCCACGAAGGCGCCCTGCGGCACGCGGCCGTTCTTCGCTTCCCAGGCCTTCAGGTCGTCCAGGGTGACCTGATAGTCCGGGTTTGCCGCCGCCTTGGCCGAGACGTCGATCACCACGAGCGGCAGCAGCATCTCGGTGACCGGGATGTCGTCCACCGCGCGCTTGCCGCGGAAGAAGTGCGCGGGCGGGTCGACGTGTGTGCCCCACTGGCCGACATGGCGGAACTCCTCCACCAGGAAGCCGGAACCCTTGCGGCCGACGCCGGGGTCGTAGTGGTAGAGGACGACGCGCTCCTCCTCGTCGAAGCCGGGCCAATGCGGGATGCCCGGGCGGAAGGCGTGCGTCAGGTCGACGAAGGTCTTGCCGCGCAGTTGCTCCACCACGCCCCACAGGCCGGTCGGGCTCTGCGCCCCGGCGGTGGCTGTCGTCAGCAGCAGGGCGGCCACCGCCGCGGCGAAGACCTTCATCGCAACACTCCGTCGTTGTATCAGTCCATGGTGGACTTGCCGCCGTGCGCGGCCGACCACTCCACCGGAGCGTGCAGGAACTTCTCCACCTCGTCCAGCGTGTTTGCATCGAAGTAGGCGTTTTCGCGCGCCACCTTCAGCACGTCCCACCAGGTGCACAGCTCGTGCAGGCGCACGCCGATCTTCTCCATGTTCGTCTTCGACTGCGGGAAGATGCCATAGTGGAAGATCACGAAGGTGTCGGTCACCTGGGCGCCCGCGGTGCGCAGCGCGGTGACGAAGTTCTCCTTGCTCTTGCCGTCGGTGGCGAGGTCTTCGACCAGCAGCACACGCTGGCCGTCCTCCACCACGCCTTCGATCTGGGCGTTGCGGCCGAAGCCCTTGGGCTTCTTGCGGATGTACTGCATGGGCAGGCCCATGCGCTCGGAAATCCAGGCGGCGAAGGGGATGCCGGCCGTCTCGCCGCCGGCGATCACGTCGATGCTCTCGTACCCGCACTCGCGGGTGATCGTCGCCACCGCCATGTCCATCAGCGCGGCGCGGGCACGCGGGAAGGAGATGATGCGGCGGCAGTCCGTGTACACCGGGCTGGCCCAGCCCGAAGTGAAGATGAACGGCTTCTCGGCGTTGAAGTGCAGCGCCTTGATCTCCAGGAGCAGCTTCGCCGCGGTGGCGGCGATCACGGCCTTGTCGGGGAGGGCGGCGAAGTTGGTGGACATGGGCGGGCCTCTGGCGGGTTCACGGGGCGCGGTGCGACGCGTGCCCTGTGTAGCCGCTGCCCCGCGGAATCGCAACGCGGAGGTTCAGGATCACTTCGCCGGCAGTTTCAGCGCCACGCAGCGGGCGAAGACCTCGTTGCCGGTCATGTCCTGGTAGATGGCGACGAGCTGCGGCCGGGCGGCCTCGCATTGCGCGTACGTGTCGAAGTCCACGGTGGTCGGGCCGCCGCGGCCGAGGATGAACAGCAGCAGGATGACGCGCTCGACCATGGCCGTCAGCACCATGGCCGTCAGTCCGCCGCCGGCCGGGAGAGGGCGAGGCGCGCCGCGTCGGCGTCCAGGCCGATCTGCGCCTTCAACTCGTCCAGGCCGGAGAACTTGCGTTCCGGGCGCAGGAAGTCGATGAGCTGCACGCGCAGATGCTGCCCGTAGAGGTCGCCCGCGAAGTCGAACAGGTGCACCTCCAGACGTTCGACCAGCCCGCCCACCGTCGGGCGGCGGCCGAGGTTGGCGACGCCGTCGTGCCACACCGTGACGGGGCCGTGGTCGACGCCGGCCCGCACGGCGTAGACGCCGTAGGCCGGGCGCAGGTACTCGCCCATCTCCAGATTGGCGGTGGGGAAGCCGATGGTTCGGCCGCGCTTGTCGCCGTGCTCGACGCGGCCCTCGATCTCCCACGGGCTGCCCAGCAGGTGCGCCGCCTCGCGCGGGTTGCCGGCCAGCAGCGCGTCGCGCACGCGGGTGGAGGAGTAGATCCCCCCGTGCGGGTCGGCCACCGGCCCCACGGCGGTGACGCCGAAGCCATGCACCGCGCCCAGCCGCTCCAGCAGCGCCACGTCGCCGCGCCGGCCGTGGCCGAACAGGAAATCGTAGCCGCACACGGCGTGCCGGATTTCCAGGCCGCACACGAGGTCCTCCTCGACGAAGTCCTCGGCGCTCTTGTGCAGGAAACGCTCGTCGAAGTGGCAGACGACCATCAGATCGACGCCCAGCGCCTCCACATGGCGGGCCTTGACGCGGAAGGGCGACAGGCGGAAGGGCGGGTCGCCGGGGCGGAACAGGGTGCGCGGGTGCGGCTCGAAGGTGACGACGCCGGTCGCCGTGCCGAGCGCGCGGGCGATGCGCTGCGCTTCGCCGATCACCGCCTGGTGGCCGCGGTGAACGCCGTCGAAGTTGCCGAGCGCCAGGACGGCGCCGCGTGCGTCGGCGGGCAGGTCGGTGGTGTGTCGGAACAGTCGCATGAAAACGCCTCAAACGCAGCGGCCCGCCGGAAGGGCGGGCCACACCGCTGGGCGAGTATATAGACCAGCCCTGGCGCGCGGTAAACGCGCGGGGATCGATGCGCGTGCGCGGATCAGCCGCCGTGGCGGTGCCGGATCAGCCGCGCGAAGGGACCATGAGCATCGCCTCGCCTTCCAGGACGACGGTCTGGCCCACGGTGCAGACGGTGCGCATGATGACGCGGCGCTTTTCCGGGATGATCTCGGTGATGGTGGCGCGGGCGGTCACCGTGTCGCCGGAACGGACCGGCGCCTTGAACTTCAGGTTCTGCGAGATGTAGATGCAGCCCGGCCCCGGCAGCTTGGTGCCCAGCACCGCCGAGATGAAGCCGGCCGTCAGCATGCCGTGCGCGATGCGGCCCTGGAACATGGTGCCGCTGGCGTATTCCTGGTTCAGGTGCACCGGGTTGGTGTCGCCCGAGATGCCCGCGTACAGCACGATGTCGGCATCGGTGATGGTCTTGGCGTAGGCGGCGTTCATGCCGACAGAGAGATCCTCGAGGTAATAACCGTCGAGTTCCTTCGAGACCTGACGAACATCGTCCATACGCGGATTTCCTTCTCCGTCGCGCGTGCGTTGCCGCAGCGCAAAATACGAATGATGCGGCGCGATATATGCGCTGCGGAACCATGATGACAATACGGCTCCTGGAAAAAAAAGGTAAATTTCGGCACGGCAAGCCGAAAGAGCCTTTCTTTGTCTCCGTCCGTTCATCGCAGGTGCAAAACGGCCGAGACCGACGTCGGATCCCCGCGGGCAGGGGATGGCTGACCGTCAGGGCAGGACTCGGGCATACTCCGGGAAGGGCGGGCCTCGACCTTCGGCTTGGCGACTCGGGTCACCCCCTTCGGGTGAGTTGACTTCCCGCCCGACGGCACGAGGGTCAGGTCAACACTCAAAAAACACCGCCGGAGGCCCCGCCCATGCCACACCGTTTCGCCCTGGTCACCGGGGCGTCTTCCGGCATCGGCGAGGCGTTCGCCCGCGCGCTGCCGGCCGACACCGGCCTGCTGATCACCGCCCGCGACGCCGAGGCGCTGACCCGCCTTCAGCACGAACTGTCCCGCCCCGGTCGCGCCGTGGAGGTGCTGGCCGCCGACCTCGCCACCGACGACGGCCGCGCCGCCCTGGCCGACAAGGCGCGCACGCTGGACATCGACCTGCTGATCAACAACGCCGGGGTCGGCGCCTTCGGCGCGGTGCTGGAGAACACGGAGGAGGCCGAGCGGCAGACGGTGGAACTGAACGTCACCGCGGTGGCCGTGCTGACGCGGGCCCTGCTGCCCGCGATGATCGACCGCGCGGCGCGCGACAACCGGCGGGCCGGGCTGATCCTGGTGTCCAGCACCACCGCCTTCCAGCCGGTGCCGTACCTCGCCACCTACAGCGCCACCAAGGCGTTCATCCTGTCTTACGGCGAGGCGCTGGCGACCGAGTTGCGGCGCAAGCCTGTGGACGTGCTGGTGCTGTGCCCGGGCGCCACGCGCACGCGGTTCGGCGAACGCTCGGGCTTCGCCGTCGGTTCGCTGCCCGGCGCCGCCGACCCGGACGACGTGGCGCGCGACGGGCTGGCGGCGCTCGGCCGGCGCACGGTGCACGTCAGCGGCTTCGGCACGCGCCAGTTGCTGCGCCCCTTCCTGTGGTCGCGCCACGCGGCCACGGGTGGGCTGGGCGCCCTGCTGTCCGCCTTCGACCGCGGCAACCGCTTCGGGCGGCCGCCGCGGCTTTGAGGCGAACGGCCTCGGTCAGTCGATGACCGCGGTGGTGACGCCGGTGCTCTTGTTCCAGCGCAGCGTCAGCTTGGAGATCTTGCACAGGTTCAGGTCTTCCCAAACAGCGGTCTCGCCGTCGTCATAGGTGACCTTCATGTCCCAGATGCAGGTCTTCTCGCTCTTGCCGAAGGAAACGTCGAGCGACTCGCCGTTTTCCAGAACGTCTCGGCCGAGGACGTCTTCATCCCAGCTGTTGTTGTTGGCTTCCGACACATGGATGTTCTTGAACGTGTAACCGGTCTTGTTCACGATCGTGAAGTCCTGCTGGCCGGCGAAGGCGGACGCCGGAACGATCGCGAGCGTCAGGGCAGCCGACACCACCGCCGCCTTGATGTATTTGAACCCCATAATGGAACTCCGGAGAAGGGTGAGAAACGCACGCGGCATTCTTTGCGGAGCAACCAAGTTAAGTCAAATCCCAAATAATGATTTCTAGACGAACGGATTTTCTCTTGAGATTTGTCACAGAGGGCGGCCGCCGCGCGCCTCGGCAGGCCCCCGTCCGGCCAGGGAAGGCAAGCCCTGCCCCGAGCCCATCCCTGATGCCCTTTCTGTGGACCGGGGCGCCCGGTGGTGGTTCAATCCGCGCCGTCATGCGGGCGGGAGGAACCATGGATCAGATGATGACCCGGCAGGCGCCGGCGTTCGGCAGCATCGAGACGCCGGACGGCGTGCGGCTGCGCACCGCACGCTGGCGGCCGGAGGGCGTGGTGCGCGGCACGGTCACCCTGGTCACCGGCCGCGCCGAGTTCATCGAGAAGTACCAGGAAACGGCGGAATCCTGGCTGGCGCGCGGCTTCCAGGTGTTCGCGCTTGACTGGCGCAACCAGGGCCTGTCGGACCGGCCGCTGGCCAACCGGCAGAAGCATCACCTGCTCAGCTTCTCCACCCTGCGCGACGACCTCGCCTACTTCATCGACCACGTGGTGACGCCGGAGTCGGAGGGGCCGTCGGTGCTGATGGCGCACTCCATGGGCGGGCTGGTCGCCACCTTCTACCTGTCCAAGTATCCCGAGCGGTTCCGCGCCGCCGTGCTGTCGGCACCGATGTACGCCATCAACCTGCGCCGCCTGCCCGGCGCCGTCGCCCGCGTGCTGGCCGAGGCGGCGTGCCTGTTCGGCGGCGCCACGCGCTACGCGCCGGGGCGCGGCGACTACGACCCGGCCGAGGCCGTCTTCTCCGCCGACAACGTGATCACCAGCGACCCGCGCCGCTACGCCGCCTTCCACGGCCCCTACGGGGAACAGCCGGAGCTGCGCGTCGGCGGCGTCACCTGGGGCTGGCTGCGCGCCGCGCTGCGCGCCTCGGTCGCGGTCCAGCGCAGCCTGCCGCTTGACGAGGTGCTGACTCCGGTCCTGCTGCTGAGCGCGCCCGACGACATGGTCGTCGATTCGCGCGCCCATCACGTGGTGGCCAAGCGGTTCCGCACCTGCACGCTGATCGAGTTCCCGCGCGCCAGGCACGAGCTGCTGATGGAATGCGACGCCATCCGCGACGCCGTGTGGGCGGACATCGACGCCTTCCTGGCGACGACCCCGGTCTGACACCACGTTATCGAAAGCCCTCCCGGCAAGGACCCGCCATGCCCGATTTCTGGAGACAGTCCGGCTATCACCTGCTGACCCGCGACGCCGACGGGCATCTGGTGGTGACCGACGACTTCCTGCGCGCCTATTTGCAGCGGCCGGAGATGGCGCCGGTCCCGGAAAGCTGCGCCGCGGAGCGTGCGCTGCACGACCGCTTGCTGGAGGAACCCCGCCGGACGGTGGCGGATGCGGAGGTGGCGGCGCTGGCCGATCCGGACGCGGTGGAGAACTGGCGGGTCTGGCTGGGCTTCCGCGACCGGCTGCTGGCCGCCGGCACGCTGGAGGGCTGCTACCTGCGCCTGTTCCAGGAGGGGGCGCGCGGCGTGCCGTCGCTGTTCGTCGACCAGCTCGTGCACGCCATCCTGCGCGGCATCCTGGACGAGACGCCGTCCGGCCTGCGCGCGCGGGCGGGGGAGCTGTTCTTCCGCCAGCAGACGGTGTCGGTCGACGATGGGCGGGTGCGCCTCGCCGATGCCGAGACGGTGGCCATGCACGCCACCACCGGCGGCTTCGGCAGCCTGGGCCGGCTGGTGGTCGAGGCGGGAACGGCGCCGCGCTCGGTGGAACTGGACATCCTGGACGAGACCAGCCACCACGCCTATTGGGGCCGCGACGAGCGGCACGACACGGTGATCGACGTCACCTTCGCGGCGGCCGGGCTGGATGCGCTGGCCCGCGTGCTGGAGCAATGGGTGGCGCATTTCCTGGGCATCAAGGTCTCCATCCAGCCGGTGCAGAAGATCCGCGACGAGCGCTGGGTGTGGCACGTCGGGCTGGACGCCGAGGGCACGGCGATCCTCAACGACCTCTACACGGGCGCCGAGGTGGACGAGGACCGGCTGGCCCGCGTCCTGGCGTTGTTCCGCCTGGAGTTCGCCGACCCCGCCGCGATGCGCGCCGACCTCGCCGGGCGCCCGGTCTACCTCGCCATGGCAATGACGCCGGAGCATACCCTGCGCCTGAAGCCGCAGAACCTGTTGGTCAACCTGCCGCTGGCCGCGACCTCCTGAACCGCTGTCCGATCCGTCCCGGGGATGTGCGTCCTTTCGTCCGTGGGGCGGATTGCCGCCTTCACGGGGCGTCGCGGGTCGGCATAATGACCGCACAAAGAACGCGGCCAATCGCGCCGCGCGACGAGGGACGCTCCCCATGCAAGCCAAGACGATGAAGGCCACCGAACCGCGTTGGGGCACGGTGGCGTGGCAGGACAGCTTCGGCGTCGGCCACGCGGACATCGACGCCGACCATCGGCGGCTGTTCGAGCTGTTCAACGAGTTCGTCACCGCGGTGAACGACAACCGCGCGGATTCGGACATCGAGAGCGTCCTGGTCGATCTGCTGGAGTACACCGACTATCACTTCGACCGCGAGGAGCGGCTTATGCGGGAGCACGGCTATCCCGATTACGAGACGCACAAGACGATGCACGACACCTTCGTGCGCCAGATGCACGACGTGAACAACGCGCTGGACGCCGGCGGCGAGCAGGGGGCCTTCGTACTGGGCTTCCTCGGCAAATGGCTGTCCGGCCACATCCTGGGCATCGACAAGAAGCTGGGCGCCTACCTGCGCGACCGCGGCGTCGAGGCGGCGTAAGGGGTATGGAAAGAAGTGCCGTCCTTGACCGTGCGGCACCCCGGCCTTAAAGCTGGCGCGACTGGAAACAAAGGCCGACGCCCGCATTATGTCCGTCGAACTCGCCGTGGTCATCCCGACGCTGAACGAGGTCGGCAACATCGTGCCGCTTCTTCAGCGGCTCGACCGGGTCCTGGACGGCATCGCCTGGGAGGCCGTCTTCGTCGATGACGATTCGACGGACGGCACGACGGAACTGCTGCGCCGGCTGGCGCAGGAGCGGCCCAACGTCCGCTGCCTGCACCGCATCGGCCGCAGCGGCCTGTCGTCCGCCTGCATCGAGGGGATGCTCAGCACCGCCGCCCCGCACATCGCGGTGATGGACGCCGACCTCCAGCACGACGAGACGCTGCTGCCCGGCATGCTGGCCAAGCTGAAGGGCGAAAAGCTCGACATCGTCGTCGCCAGCCGCTTCGCCGAGGGCTCAAGCCTCGGCACCTTTTCGTCGGCGCGCGAACGGTTGAGCCGCGTGGGCATCCGCCTCAGCCGGCTGGTCACCGGCGCCCGTCTGACCGATCCGCTCAGCGGCTTCTTCATGCTGAAGCGCGAGGTGCTGGAGGAGACGGCGCGCAACCTCTCCGGCCAGGGCTTCAAGATCCTGCTGGACCTCTTCGCCTCGGCACCGCGGCCGTTGCGCTTCGGCGAGGTGCCGCTGCACTTTCGCGCGCGCCACAGCGGGGCCAGCAAGCTCGACACGCTGGTGATGCTGGAGTTCGCCATCCTGCTGGCCGACAAGCTGGTGGGCAAGCTGATCCCCATCCGCTTCGTGCTGTTCGTGCTGGTGGGCGCGTTCGGCGTGGGGGTTCACCTGTCGTTGCTGGCGCTGGCGTTCCGCGGCATCGGGCTGGGCTTCGTGGCGGCGCAGGCCACCGCCACGGCGGCGGCGATGACCGTGAACTTCTACCTGAACAACCAGTTCACCTACCGCGACCGGCGCCTCAAGGGGCGCCGCTTCCTGTGGGGGCTGGCGTCCTTCTACGTGGCCTGCGCCATCGGCGCGGTGGTCAACCTGCAGGTGGCGGAATCGCTGTTCACGCTGGGGGCACCCTGGCCGCTGGCCGGCCTGCTGGGCGCGACGGTGGGGGCGGTGTGGAACTTCGGCGTCAGCTCCACCTTCACCTGGTCGAAGCCCAAGCCGCGACCCTCCACCGTGTCCGCAGACACGCCGCGGTTCGAATCGCTGCACACCCGTGGCGCGGGCGACTGACGCATGCCGCCGCCGACCCTCGCGCGCGCCACGCCGTGGGCGCTGCTGGCCGTGTTCGTGCTGGCGGCGGGTACCGTCGCGGTGGCGAGCTGGATCAGCCCGATCGGCCTGCTGAACAACGACAGCACCCTTTACATGCGGCTCGCCCGCTTCATCCTGGAGGGGCGCGGCCTGGGGGCCGGCGTGTTCAAGAGCGGCATCGACCGGCCGGACACGTTGTTCCCGCTCTTCTCCGTCTGGCCGATGGGATACCCGTTCCTCATTGCCGCGGTGGACGCGCTGCTGCCGGTCGACGTGTTCTGGGCGGCCAAGCTGCTGAACATGGCCTGCATCGGCGGCGGGCTGTTCCTGCTGCATCGGGTGTTCGGCGCCTGGGCGCTGGCGCCGGCCGGCCTCTATCTGTTTTGGCCGGTGCTCGACACCCATTCCTGGACGCTGGCCGAGGCGCCGTTCCTGCTGCTCCAGTTCGTCCTCATCCGCCTGCTGGCGGCGGCCGAGGACACGGAGCGACACCTTGCCGTGGCCGCTGGCATCGCGGCGGCGGCGCTGGGGCTGTTCCTGCTGCGCTACGTCGGCGCCTTCGCCTTCCTGGTCGGCGGGCTGGCGGTGCTGAACGCGGCTTGGCGGCGGCGCTGGCGCACGGCGTTCGCGCTGTCCGGCACGCTCACCGTGGCCGGGGGGCTGGCGGCGCTGTACCTGTGGAACAACGTCGTCCATACCGGGCTCGCCACCGGGACGACGCGCATCCCCAACCAGACGCCGCTGGCCGAACTGGCGATGCAGGCGGCGCGCGGCTTCTGGGGCGCCGCCAACCCGGTGTTCCTCGACGTCGCCCTGGACGCGCGCGGGCTGGCGCTGAACGCGCTGCTGTTCGGCCTGCCGGCGCTGGCCGTGGCGCTGGTGGTGTGGCGTGAGCGGGGCCGGGGGGATGGCGCGGCCAACGCGACCGCCGACCGCTTCGCCCGCTGGGCGCTGGTCACCGGGATCACCTTCTTCGCGGCGGTGGTGCTGCTGCGCGCGCGGCAGTACTTCGACGGCTTCGACCCGCGCTTCGTCACCACCGGGTTGCTGCCCATCGCGGTGTGGGCGTTCTGGCGCGTGCTGCGCCGGCAGGGGCGGGCGGCGTGGGTGCTGACGGCGTGCGTTCTCGCGCTCGGCCTTGCCGGGGTGGCGCAGTACACGGTGCGCCCGTGGCTGGCCTTTCGCGCCTCCGGCGCCCCGTCGTACGAGGCGATCCGGCGGGCGGAGGCCGAACGCCTCGCCGCCGTGCCGCCGGGCAGCGTCTACGTCTTCGGTTTCGGCCCGCCGGAGGTCTTCTACCTGCGCCCGGACCTCGCCGTGGCGCATCCCCGCGTGCGCCTGCGCGGCGGCCAGAGCTGGGAGGAGTTCCTGGACACGCTGCGCCCCTTCGGCCGGCCGATCTACGCGGGCGACGACTGGCGCGGCGAGCGGCGCTTCGACGAATCCGTGGCCGAGGCCTACCGCAGCCACATCGCCGGCCGCGGCATCGTGCGCATCAAGTAGCGCGGGCGACACCCACTATATCTTGTGCCGGCATCGCCTCCGGCCGAAGGGTGTGCCGGCACCGCTTTCCGCCGAACATTCCGCTGCCGAAATTATCCCCGTTATTCGGTGTGCGGACTCGTGAGCCGGCGCGCTTCCCCGCCGTCCAAATGGTGATTCCGACGGGGTAAGGATTCGGACGGCGCACCGTCACCGCCGGGGCCCTGGAACGCGCTGGCGTTACCTGTCATGACTTTGAAACAGTTCTTGCCCGCCCGCCGTTCATGAGTCCCGCGATTTGCGGCGCGGGTCATGGCACTTGGAACGGTCGCGAATCGCGGCGGGCGGCGGCGGCCGTGGAACAAGGCCCCGGTTGTGCCCGTTATCCACAGCGCAGGCAAGATGTTGGGGATAGATCGGATGGCGCCTACCAAATGTATTGCCGCCCCCATCGATCCTGTTAGGATGCCGCCAACATACAGCATCTGGTGCCTATGAGCCAGCGCGAGCGCGGTCTAGGCCCTATGTCAGGCAGAGGAAGGGAGCCCGAATCACCATGCGGATCCAGCGACGCTTTACGATCGAGGGGCAGGACGCCTACGCCGCCATCGGCTTCCGCCGCACCGGCAGCGAGATCCGCAATCCCGACGGCTCCGTGGTGTTTTCGCAGTCCGACATCGAAGTGCCGGAAGGCATGAGCCAGGTCGCCAGCGACATCCTGGCGCAGAAGTACTTCCGCAAGGCCGGCGTCCCCGCCGCGCTGAAGCCGGTCGAGGAGAACACCGTTCCCTCCTGGCTGTGGCGCAAGGCCGCGGACGAATCCGCGCTGGCCGAGCTGCCGAAGGAAAAGCGCTATATCGGCGAGACCTCGGCCAAGCAGGTCTTCGACCGGCTGGCCGGCACCTGGACCTACTGGGGCTGGAAGGGCGGCTATTTCGATTCGGAGGCCGACGCGCGCGCCTTCTTCGACGAGATGCGCTTCATGCTGGCCGCCCAGATGGCCGCACCCAACAGCCCGCAGTGGTTCAACACCGGCCTGCACTGGGCCTACGGCATCGACGGCCCCGGCCAGGGCCACTTCTATGTTGATTTCAAGACCGGCCTCCTGACCTCCTCGGCTTCCGCCTACGAGCACCCGCAGCCGCACGCCTGCTTCATCCAGTCGGTCGCCGACGACCTCGTCAACGAGGGCGGCATCATGGACCTGTGGGTGCGCGAGGCGCGCCTGTTCAAGTACGGTTCGGGCACCGGCTCCAACTTTTCCCGCCTGCGCGGCGAGGGTGAGAGGCTGTCGGGCGGCGGCAAGTCGTCGGGCCTGATGAGCTTCCTGAAGATCGGCGACCGCGCCGCCGGCGCCATCAAGTCGGGCGGCACCACGCGCCGCGCCGCCAAGATGGTCACCGTCGACCTCGACCACCCCGACATCGAGGCCTACATCGACTGGAAGGTCGTCGAGGAGCAGAAGGTCGCCGCCCTGGTCGCCGGCTCCAAGATCTGCCAGGAGCACATGAACCGCGTCATGGCCGCCGCGCAGAACGGCCTCGACCCGAAGGAGAACCGCGAGCTGCGCAAGGCGATCATCGGCGCCCGCGCCGCGCAGATCCCGGAGAACTACATCCAGCGCGTCATCCAGTTCGCCGGCCAGGGCTTCACCGCGATCGAATTCCGCACCTACGACACCGACTGGGATTCGGAGGCCTACCTGACGGTGGCCGGCCAGAACTCCAACAACTCGGTGCGCATCACCGACGAGTTCTTCGGGGCGGTGCTGAACGACGGCGACTGGAACCTGATCCGCCGCACCGACGGCAAGGTCCACCGGACCCTGAAGGCCCGCGACCTGTGGGAGAAGATCGGCTACGCCGCCTGGGCCTGCGCCGATCCCGGCGTGCAGTTCGACACCACCATCAACGACTGGCACACCTGCCCCGAGTCCGGCCGCATCAACGCGTCGAACCCCTGCTCGGAGTACATGTTCCTCGACGACACGGCCTGCAACCTGGCGTCGCTGAACCTGCTGTCGTTCCGCATGCCGAACGGCGCCTTCGACGTCGAGGCGTTCGAGCACGCCTGCCGCCTGTGGACCGTCGTGCTGGAAGTCTCCGTGCTGATGGCGCAGTTCCCGTCGAAGGAGATCGCCCAGCTCTCCTACGAGTTCCGCACGCTCGGCCTCGGCTTCGCCAACCTCGGCGGCCTGCTGATGGCGTCCGGCCTGCCGTACGACTCGGACGAAGGCCGGGCCTACTGCGCCGCCATCTCGGCGGTGATGACCGGCGTCGCCTACGCCACCTCGGCCGAGATGGCGGAGGAGCTGGGGCCGTTCCCGGCCTTCGAGAAGAGCCGCCTGTCGATGCTGCGGGTCATCCGCAACCACCGCCGCGCCGCCTTCGGCGAGACGGAGGGCTACGAGGGCCTGTCGGTGAAGCCGGTGCCGTTCGAGGCGGCCGACTGCCCGGACAGCGAGCTGGCGCTGGCCGCCCGCCGCGCCTGGGACAAGGCGCTGAGCCTGGGTGAGAAGCACGGCTACCGCAACGCGCAGGCCACGGTGATCGCGCCGACCGGCACCATCGGCCTGGTCATGGATTGCGACACCACGGGCATCGAGCCGGACTTCGCGCTGGTGAAGTTCAAGAAGCTGGCCGGCGGCGGCTACTTCAAGATCGTCAACCGGCTGGTGCCGGAGGCCCTGCGCACGCTGGGCTATGACGAGGACGAGATCGCCGAGATCGAGCGCTACGCGGTCGGCCACGGCACCCTGAAGGGCTCGCCCGCCATCGGCCACGACGCCCTGCGCGCCAAGGGCTTCACCGACGAGGGGCTGGTGAAGCTGGAGAACGCGCTGGCCAGCGCCTTCGACATCAAGTTCGTCTTCAACAAGTGGACGCTGGGCGCCGACTTCCTGACCGGCACGCTGGGCATCCCGGCCGCGGCGATGGACGCCCCCAACTTCGACCTGCTGACGCACCTCGGCTTCTCGAAGACGGAGATCGAGGAGGCCAACACCTTCTGCTGCGGTGCGATGACGCTGGAGGGCGCGCCCTACCTGCGGGACGAGCATCTGGCGGTGTTCGACTGCGCCAACCCGTGCGGCCGCATCGGCAAGCGCTTCCTGTCGTGGGCCAGCCACATCACGATGATGGCCGCCGCGCAGCCGTTCATCTCCGGCGCCATCTCCAAGACCATCAACATGCCGAACTCGGCGACGGTGGAGGAGTGCAAGGACGCCTACCTGATGTCCTGGCGCCTGGGCCTGAAGGCCAACGCGCTGTACCGCGACGGCTCCAAGCTCAGCCAGCCGCTGCAGGCGCAGATCCTGGAGGACGAGGAGGCCGAGACGGTCGAGACGATCGTCGAGTCCTCGAACGCCGCCCGCGCCCAGATCGTGTCGGAGCGTGTGGTCGAGCGGGTCATCGAGAAGATCGTTGAGCGCAAGATCGCCGAACGCCAGAAGCTGCCGCACCGCCGCAAGGGCTACACGCAGAAGGCCATGGTCGGCGGCCACAAGATCTACCTGCGCACCGGCGAGTACGAGGACGGCCGGCTGGGCGAGATCTTCATCGACATGCACAAGGAGGGCGCCGCCTTCCGCTCGCTGATGAACAACTTCGCCATCGCGGTGTCCATTGGCCTGCAGTACGGCGTGCCGCTGGAAGAGTTCGTCGAGGCGTTCACCTTCACCCGCTTCGAGCCGTCGGGCATGGTGTCGGGCAACGACGCCATCAAGATGGCGACCTCGGTGATCGACTACCTGTTCCGCGAACTGGCGATCTCCTACCTCGGCCGCCACGACCTGTCGCACGCCACGACGGAGGACCTGCTGCCGTTCACCGTCGGCAGCGGCGACAAGCAGGGCGACCTGCCGGAGTCCGACGTGCAGCCGCAGGACATCGTCCGCAAGGTGGCCTCCACCGGCTACGTCCGCAACAACCTGCGGGTGCTGGACGGCGGTCAGGCCCAGCGCGCCGTCGCCGCCATGGCGATCGCCGCGGCCTCCGGCACCGCGGCGGCGGCGCACACGGCGGTGACGCAGTCGGCGGTGGTCGCCACGGCGGCCGCCACCTACGGCGGTCACGCCACGGCGCACACCCCGGTGAGCACGGCCTACGGCGGCACCTACTCCGACAACCGCTTCGACCGCATCCGCGAGGCCAAGGCGCGCGGCTACGAGGGCGACCCCTGCGGCGAGTGCGGGAACATGACGCTGGTCCGCAACGGCACCTGCCTGAAGTGCGACACCTGCGGCTCGACCACCGGCTGTTCGTAAGACCGGCTGGGTTCTGTGACGTGAAGCGTGAGGCCGCCCCCGTGGGCGGCCTCATGGCTTTTTGGCCCGATCGGCTGACGCCGCGTTCGGGGATGCCTACACCCAAAGGCCAGGGATGACGATTCGCCGGGGCGCTATAAACTGCTGAGTCGTACGCATCAGGCAGGAGGCTCCATGACGGACGATGGCGCCGAATACCACGTGAACTATCGTGGTCCCAGTTACATGCCGGATGTCTGGTACCTGTGCGGTGCCTTCGACAATCTGGCCGAGGCGCGGGCCTTCTTTTCGGCCCGGATCGCCGCCGACACGGCCGCGATCACGGCCCCCGGCAGCGAGTGGCGGCTCGTCGGCGTGCGTGACGGCGAGGTGGTCAAGGTGATCGAACACGTGCGCCGCCCCGGCCCCATCCCCGTGCGGGAACGGGCGTAGCCGGGCGGCCTTCCCCCTTGCACCCCGCCCCTCCCCAAAGGCCGGAATCGAAAAACCCACCGCCGCGCCCTACTTTCCATAAAAATGGGAGGGGCGGAGGATGGACGGCTCGATCCGGACGATCGACAGGGACTACCGCCTGGACGACCGCTACGACCGCGCGGAAGGGCGGGTCTTCCTGACGGGGACGCAGGCGCTGGTGCGCCTCTTGATGCTGCAGGCCGAGATCGACCGCCGCGCGGGGCTCAACACGCGCGGCTTCGTCAGCGGCTACCGCGGCTCGCCACTGGGCGGGCTGGACCAGTCGCTGTGGCAGGCGCGCGAACGGCTGGCCAGTCACGGCATCACCTTCCAGCCGGGCATCAACGAGGACCTCGCCGCCACGGCCGTGCTGGGCAGCCAGCAGGTGGAGGCCAGCGGCGAGGGCCGCTGCGACGGCGTCTACGCGCTGTGGTACGGCAAGGGGCCGGGGGTGGACCGCTCCGGCGACGCACTGAAGCACGGCAACGCCTACGGCAGCTCCCCGCGCGGCGGGGTCCTGGTGGTGGCGGGCGACGACCACGGCTGCGTGTCCTCCAGCATGCCGCACCAGAGCGATCTGGCTTTCGTCGCGTGGTCGATGCCCATCCTGAACCCGTCGGGCGTGCGCGAGTATCTGGACTTCGGCCTGTACGGCTACGCGCTGTCGCGCTTCTCCGGGGCCTGGGTCGGCTTCAAGGCGATCTCGGAATCGGTGGAGAGTGCCGCCACGGTGGATCTGCCCGACGGTGAGCGGGCGTTCCGCGCGCCGGTCGGGCACCCGGTGCCGCCCGGCGGGCTGCACTACCGCTGGCCGGACTTCCCCAGCCTGCGCATCGAGGAACGGCTGGTCGCCAAGCTGGACGCCGTGCGCGCCTTCGCCCGCGCCAACCCGATCGACCGCCGGGTGATGGGAAATGGCGGGTGGTTGCGCATCGTCACCACCGGCAAGGCGCACCTGGACCTGATGGAGGCGCTGCGCCTGCTCGGCATTGGCGAGGTGGAGGCGCGCCAACTGGGCCTCAGCGTCTATAAGGTCGGCCTGTCCTGGCCGCTGGAGCCGCACGGCATCCGCGACGTCGTGGCCGGCGCCGAGGAGGTCTTCGTCGTCGAGGAGAAAGCGCCGGTCGTCGAGGGCCAGATCAAGGAGTTGCTGTTCCATCACGCGCACGCCGAGCGCCCGCGCGCCGTGACTGGAAAGACCGACGAAACGGGCGCGCCGCTGCTGCCCCGCACCGGCGAGTTGCGCCCGTGGATCGTCGCCAGGGCGCTGGTCGCCCGCCTGAAACGCCGGCATGACCTGTCGGTCCGTCTGGCGGACCTGCTGCCGGTCGCCAAGACGCCAACCCCGCCGCTGGTGCGCCAGCCCTACTTCTGCTCGGGCTGTCCGCACAACACCTCCACCCGCGTGCCCGAGGGAAGCAAGGCGCTGGCCGGCATCGGCTGCCACTTCATGGCGTCGTGGATGGAACGCGGGGTCGAGGGGTTGACGCCCATGGGCGGGGAGGGGGCCAACTGGGTGGGGCGTGCGCCCTTCTCCAAACGCGGCCACGTCTTCCAGAATCTGGGGGAGGGGACCTATTACCACTCCGGCTCGCTGGCGATCCGGCAGGCGGTGGCGGCGGGCGTCAACATCACTTACAAGATCCTCTACAACGACGCGGTCGCCATGACCGGCGGCCAGCCGGTGGACGGGCCGATTTCCGTCGCCGCGATCACGCAGCAACTGCGGGCCGAGGGCGTGCGGCGCATCGCCGTGGTCAGCGACGGCCCGGACAAGTTCCGCCCGGCCCGCGACCTCGCCCCCTTCACCACCATCCACCACCGCGAGGAGCTGGACGCCGTGCAGCGCGAGCTGCGCGACACCCCCGGCGTGACCGCCCTGGTCTACGAGCAGACCTGTGCCGCCGAGAAGCGCCGCCGCCGCAAGCGCGGCCAGATGCCGGACCCGCCGCGCCGCGTGGTGATCAACGAGCTGGTGTGCGAGGGCTGCGGCGACTGCGGGCGCAAGTCCAACTGCCTGTCCATCCAGCCGGTGGAGACGGCGTTCGGCACCAAGCGGCAGATCGACCAATCGTCCTGCAACAAGGATTATTCCTGCGTCGAGGGCTTCTGCCCCAGCTTCGTCTCGGTGGTGGGCGGCACCCTGCGCAAGCCGGACTCGGGCGCGCTGGAGGCGCGCTTCGCCGATGCGCTGGCGGCCCTGCCCGTGCCCTTCCGCGACATGCCGTTCGAGCCGGCGGAGGTGCTGGTGGCCGGCGTCGGCGGCACCGGCGTGGTCACCATCGGCGCGCTGCTCGCCATGGCCGCGCACCTGGAGGGCAAGGCGGCCAGCGTGCTGGACTTCACCGGCTTCGCGCAGAAGGGCGGGGCGGTCTACAGCTACGTCCGCACCGCGCGCCGGCCGGAGTTGCTGAACCAGACGCGCATCGAGCCGGGGCAGGCGCACGTCGTGCTGGCCTGCGACGCGCTGGTGTCGGTGAACACCGACGCGCTGCGCACCATCCGCGCCGGCCACACCCGCGTGGTCGCCAACACCCACGTGGTGCCCACCGGCGCCTTCACCCGCAACCCCGGCGGCCAGCCGCCGGCCGAGGCGCTGCTCGCCACCCTGCGCACCGCCGCCGGGCCGGAGCGGGTGGAGGCGGTGGACGCCAGCCGCATCGCCACGGCGCTGTTCGGCGACGCCATCCTGGCCAACGTCTTCCTGCTCGGCTACGCGTTCCAGAAGGGGCTGCTGCCGGTGGGGCTGGAGGCGCTGGACCGCGCCATGGAGCTGAACGGGGTGGGGGTGGACCTGAACCGCCGCGCCTTTGCCTTCGGCCGCCTTGCCGCGCACGACCGGCAGGCCTTGGCAACCGTGCTGGCGCCGGAGCCGGCGCACGACCGCCGGATCGACGAGGTGCTGGCGCGGCGCGTGGACTTCCTCACCGATTACCAGGACGCCGCCTACGCCGCCCGTTACCGCGATCTTGTGGAGCGGGTGCGGACCCGCGAGGCGGCGGTGCAGGCAGGCCGCACCGATCTGGCCGACGCGGTGGCGCGCGCCTACTTCAAGCTGCTCGCCGTGAAGGACGAGTACGAGGTGGCCCGGCTGCATACGGACCCGGCCTTCCGCACCCGGCTGGAGGAGCGGTTCGAGGGCGACTGGAAGCCGGTCTTCCATCTTGCCCCGCCGTTGCTGGCCCGGCCGCGCGAGGGCGGGGGCGAGCCGCGCAAGATGGCGTTGGGGCCGTGGATTCTGCCGGTTTTCCGGGCGCTGGCCGGGATGAGGCGGCTGCGCGGCACGCCGCTGGACGTCTTCGGCTGGACCGCCGAGCGCCGCACCGAACGCCGCCTGATCGCCGAGTACGAAGCCCTGGTGGAGGAGCTGTTGCGCGGCCTGACGCCGGAGCGCCACGCGACGGCCGTCGCACTGGCGGCGTTGCCGCTGGATGTGCGCGGCTTCGGCCACGTGAAGGAGGCGGCGCTCGCCGCCGTGCGCCGGCGCTGGGCGGCGCTGCTGGAGGAGTTCCGCCGGCCGGCGACACGCGAGGCCACGTAGGTCGGGTTAAGCGCCGGTGCAAAGCCAACATCCCCCGCATCGCGGACACGTCGGGTTTTCGCCTGCGGCTCAGCCCAACCCGGGGTTCTCAACCCCCAACACCTGCGCATACGCCGGCAGCGCCCGTTCCGGCGCGAAGTCCGCCGCGCGCCGTCTGCGGGCATCCGCATCCTCCGGATCGTCCAGCGCCGCCGCCAGCGCCTCGGCCAGCCGGGCGGGGTCGCCCACGGGGACCAGGGCGCCCCAGCGGCCGTGCTCCAGGATCTCCGCCGGACCGCTGGGGCAGTCGGTGCTCACCACCGGGCAGCCGCAGGCCAGCGCCTCGACCAGAACGACGCCGAAGCCTTCCCAGCGGGAACTCAGCGCGAAGACGCCGGCCCGCGCCATGAACCGGAAGGGGTTTGCCGCGAAGCCGGGAAACGCCGCGTCCGCCGCCACCCCCAGCGTTTCCGCCCGTGTCCGCAGGGCGGCGCGCAACGGCCCGTCACCCAGCACCACCAGCCGCACCGGGCGCCGCGCGCGCACCCGCGCGAAGGCGTCGAGCATGGTGAAAAAATCCTTCTGCGCCACCAGCCGTCCCGCCGCCAGCACCACCGGCGGCTCTCCGGGCGCGAACCACGGATGGTCCAGCGGCTCCGCCGCCAGCGCGCCGGCGCCGGCGATGTCGACGGGATTGTGGATCACGGTGATGCGATCGCGGCGCACGCCCACCCTCGTCACCAGATCGTCGGCGACGCCGTGCGAGATGGCGACGATCGCGTCGGCCTGCGGGTAGAGCCAGCGCAGGAGCGGCAGGCGCCACCGGTCGCGCAGTCGTTCCGCTCCCTCCAGGCTGGGCGTCACCGCCTCCGACTGGCGGAGCACGAGGCGAAGCGGCGCGCCGGACAGCGTGCGCGCCGCCACGGCGGCGAGGTTCGCGGCGTCGGTGGTGGACAGCAGCACGTCCGGCCGTTCCCGCCACAGCCAGCGCGCCAGTCGTGGCACCAGCGTCAGCGTGCGCGCGGCGCCAAGGTCCACCACCCGTACGTCGTCCGGCACCGCGCCGGCCAAGGAGCCGTCGGCGCGCCCCAGCACGAGGTCGACGGCGTGTCCGGCCTTGGCGAAGCGGCCGGCCAGCAGCAGCATGGTGCGCTCCGCCCCGCCGCCGGCCAGGTTGCCGAGAAGGAAGGCGATCCGCCCGGCCATGCCGCTCACGCCCTCGCCGCCACGTGCGAGACAAGATAACGGAACTTGCCCGACGGGCTCACGGGGATGTCCTCCACCATGCGGATCTCGATGGCGCAGGTCGCACCCATCACCGCCTTGATCCGCCGCTCGATGTCGGCCAGGTCGACGGGCGGCGGCGGGGAGGCCGGCACCACCTCGACCAGCACGCGGTCCACCGCCTCCTGGGTGACGCGGTAACGGGCGACCCACGGCCGCTCCTCCAGCGCGTAGAGGAACAGCGCGCTGTCCACCGCGGCGCCGTCCGCCGCCGTGAAGGTGTCGCTGGTGCGCCCGCCGATGCGCGTCAGCACCGGCCACGGATCGTCGGCGCCCAAGGCCCAGGCGGCGCGGTCGCCGATGCGGTAGCGGATCAGCGGCATGGCGACGTTGGTCAGCAGCGTCACCACCAGCTCCCCCACCTCGCCGGGCGGGGCGGCGGTGCCGTCCGGGCGCAGCACTTCCACGAGGTGCGTGGGCGCCACCACCAGCCCGCCGCCGGGCACGCGCTCGCCCGCCACCGCGCCCAGCTCGCGCGAGCCGTAGCGGTCGAACAGCGGTGCGGAGAAGGCGCGTTCGATCACCGCGCGCATGCGCGGCGTGCACGGGCAGGAGGAGACGACGAGGCTGTCCGGCCGCGCCGCCGGCACGCGCCCGGTCTCCACCAGCCGGGCGATGCCGTGCAGCCGGTCGGCGAAGGCCAGGATCTGGCGCGGCCGCAGGTCGGCCAGCGTCCGCGCCGCCGCGCGCAGCTCGGCGTCCGACAGGCGCAGGCAGTCCACCCAGGTCTCGCCGCGCAGCCAGCGCCCGACGCGCGGGCGCAGGCGCCGCGACGGCGCCTCGTGCAGCGAGGTCCACAGGATCGCGCGGCGCATCCCCGGCCGGTAGCCCGTCCAGCCGTCGAACAGCAGCTTGACCGCCACGTTCCAGGCGTCCGCCTCCGCGTCTTCCAGAACCCGCACCGGCTCGCCCGTGGAGCCGCCGGTGGTGTTGACACGGCAGCGCCCCCGGTCCACCCCCTCGGCCACGAGGTCGTCGAAGCGGCCGCGCAACTCGCCGCGCGTCAGTGGCGGGATGGCGGCGAAGCGGTCGGGCCGCACCCGCCCGTCCGCCAGCACCCCGGCCTCGGCGAGGCGCCGGCGGTAGAAGGGCACGGCGCGTCCGGCGTGGGCGAGCAGGGCGGCCAGCCGCTCCTCCCGAAAGGCCTCCAGCCCGCTGCGCCGCAGCCGCTCCAGCGTGGCGAGGTGGCCGGGCACCGGTCCGGTGAGATGCAGCCAGCCGCGCCACAGTGCGATGCGCAACGCCTCCATCACGCGCGCACCCGTTCCGGCCGGGCGGCGTGGAAGATGAAGGCGATGAGCGCCGCGTTGAACAGCGCCCCGGCCAGCGCGTAGGCCGCCACGGCTGTCAGCGCGTCGCCCTGCGCCGCGCCCAGCAGCAAGGCACCCAGCCGCGCCGCCCCCAGCGCCACCTCGTAGGCCAGGAACGGCCCTTGCAGCCGCAGCAACGGGATCACGGCGACGCACGGCACGTTGACGAAACCCAGGAACCACCACGGCGCCAGCCAGCGGGCGAAGGCGCCGGCCGTCTCCCATTCGGCACCGAAGGCCCAGGCGAACAGCGCCGGCCCGGCCAGAACCGCCGCCAGCAGCACCGGCAGCCCGACCGCCGCCAGCGCCAGCGTCGTGCGCGCCAGCCGCTGGCGCAGGTGGTCCAGATCGTCCCGGACGTCGCGGTAGAAGACCTGCCGCAGCGGCTGGTTCAGCACGGAGTCGGGCAGCGACAGCACGCGCAACGCCAGCCAGTAGAAGCCCACGCTCGCTTCGCCGAAGGCGGCGGCCAGCACCACCACCGGCCCGTACTGCGACAGCGCGTTGACCAGCGCCTGCGGCGCGCCGTACAGCGGGAACTCGCGGTAGCGCCGCGCCAGCGCGATCAGCCCGGCCAAGCCCGACGCCGGCATGCGCGGCCACGCGGCCGTCCCGTCCCGCCGGGCCAGCTCGCCGGCCTGCGCGCCGTATCCCAAAATCTGCCCGGCCAGCAGCCCCGCCGGGGCCGGGGCCGCGAAGCCGGCCGTCACCTGCACCGTCACCGTCACCGCGGCGCGCACCCCATGCGCGTGGGCCACCATGTGGTAGCGCTCCCGCCGCAGGTTCCACTGCGCCAGGACGTCGGCCGACGCCGCCACCAGCATCATGGCCGGCAGCCACCACAGGAGTTCGGGGTGGGGCAGCCACGGCCCGGCGAGCGCGATGACCACGACGACGCCCAGCGACGACGCGAACGCGGCGAGCAGCGCCAGGAACGCCACGCCGGCCGCGTCCTCCTCCCGTTCCGGCAGGACGATGGCCAGCTCCCAGCGGCCGGTGGCGATCATGGCGGCGAGGCCGGCCAGCGCGGCGACCAGCCCGAAAGCGCCGAACAGCGCGGGATCGTAGAGGCGGGTGAGCAGCGGCATGGCCGCGAGCGCCGCCGCCTGCGCGGCGACGGAGCCGGTGACGACGGTGCCGAGGTTGCGCAGGAACTGGCGTGGCGGTGCCGTCGGTGGCATGATGGAAGGCGTCGCATGACGGAAGCGGTGGAAGTATGGCACCGCCCACCACACGGGTCCAGTCGCGCCGCGGATTCCTCCTGGCGCTGTGCGGATCGCTTCTCCTCGCCCCGCCCGCGCGTGCGCAGGCGCCGAGCGGTTCCTACTGCTACATCTTCGGGCGCTCGGCCGACGACGACCACGCCGGCCTCGTCAAGGCGCCGCTGCCGGACGGCGAGCGGGATACGGAGCTGCGGCTCTACCTCAACAACCTGCACTACTACCTGGGGCCGTCGGCGAGCCACGACATCCGCTGGATGCGGCTGCGCCACCGCACGTTGCCGGGGCTGCGCTGGGACACCGTTCCGGGCAGCCGGTCGCCGGTTCTGGTGGTGCGCTGGCAGGGGCGCACGGTGAACCGGGGCGATGGCTCCATCGCCGGGCTGAACCTGCCGGACCGGACGTTTCTCCAGCTCTTCGTCGCCGATCCCGGCCCGGTGGCGGCGCGCACGCAGGGGTTCGTGCTGGACGTGACGACCTTCGACGGCACGCTGACCATTCCCGTCGCCCCCTTCGACCGCAACGACAACCAGTTCTATTAGAGAAACCGCGCCCGGATCATCTCCCACCGCTCCGTCGCGTGGGCGGTGGTGAAGCCGTCGCGGACGGCCGCCGCCGCCGCGGCAGCCATGCGCACGCGGGCGGCCTCGTCGCTCAGCAGCGCGTCCACCGCTCGCGTCAGGGCCGTGCCGTCGTCCGGGGGCACGAGGCACCCGTTGACGCCGTCGCGCACGAGGTCGGCGGAATCGCCGACGGCCGGCGCCACGCAGGGCACGCCGCAGCCCATCGCCTCGATCATCGACAGCGGCAACCCCTCGGCGGCCGAGGTCAGCACCATGACCCGGCTTTCCCACAGCAAGGGCCGCACGTCGTCCCGCCAGCCCAGCAGGGACACCGCGTCGCCCAGGCCGCGCCGCGCCACCTCCGCCGCCAGCTCGCCGCGCAACGGCCCGTCGCCGGCCACCGCCACACGCAGGGCCGGACGACCGGCGCGCAGCCGCTCCACCATGTCCAGCAACCGGTCCAGCCGCTTGCGCCGGATCAGACGCGCGACCGTCAGCACGTCCCACCGCGCGGGGCGCGGCCCGAGGCCGGACGCGGTGTGGAAGCGGGCGGGGTCGACGGCACTGGGCAGCGGCACGATGCGCTCCCCCGGCACCCCGGCGGCGACCAGCGCCTCGCGCGTCGCCGTGCCGGTGGTGGTGACGAAGCGCGCACCGCGCAGCACGCCCGGCAGCAACGGCGCCAGCGCCCGCCCCACCAGCGGCCAGCGGGCGAGCAGGCGGTTGTCCAGCCGGCCGCCGCCGCGCTCCACCTCCCGCGGGCCACCGATCACGGCGACGGCGTAGGGCCGCCCCACCGCCCAGGCGCACAGCCGCGCGTACAGCCCGAACGGCACGAGGTTGTAGGCGAGGATCAGGTCCGGCCGTTCCCGCCGCGCCGCCGCCAGCGCGCGGCCGAGATAACGCAGGCTGCGGCGAATGGGCGCGGGCTCGTCCGGCACCGTCTCGTACGCCACCTTGGGCAGGGCTGGCCCGGCCTGCCGGCCCAGCCAGAGCACGTGGTCCACCCAGCCGCAGGCGACCAGCGGCTCCAGTTTGGCCCGGATCAGGTTCGGGTTGAGGGACCCCAGGACGAGAAGCCGCATGACTGCCTTGCGTTAAGGCGATTTCCAGCAATTCTACTCTAAAGTACTATGAGTTCTAAGGGTATGCCCGCCATGGGCACGCTTTCCGGTTCCGGACGGAGCGATCATGTCCAACCGCAGCCACGCACGCCAGCCCCGCCCCTTGCCCGCCGCCTTCGCGTTGCGCGACCTGCTGGTGTTCGGCTTCCGCCATCTGCGGCTGATCCTCCTCAGCTTCCTCATCCCGGTGGCGGCGGGGGTGGCGCTGGCGGTGTTCCAGCCGCCGGTGTTCGAGGCGCAATCGCGCCTCGTCGTGCTGCTGGGGCGGGAGTACACGTTCCAGCCGGGCATGGGGGCCGGCGCCGTGCTGTCTTTCGGCCGCGACGAGATCATCAATTCCGAGCTGGAAATCCTCATCAGCCGCCCGGTGAAGCGCAACGTGCTGTTTGCGTTGGGCATCCGCAATCTCTATCCCGACCTCGTGGACGACATTCCCCCCGAAGCCGAGTTGCCGGGCGAGCGGGTGGAACTGGCGCTGCGCCGGTTCGAGCGTGCGCTGAAGATCGAGCCGGTCCTGCAGTCCAACGTGCTGCGCCTGTCGTTCCGCCACGCCTCGCCCGATCTGGCGGCGCGGGCGCTGAACCTGCTGGTGCAGGACTACATGGACCGCCGGCGCGACATCTACCGCCGCGACCAGTCCGCTTTCATGATCGAGCAGCGCGACGACTTCGTCCGCCGCCTATCCGAGCTGGAGCGCGAGATCGAGACATTCGCCCGGACCAACGGCATCTCCGACCTGCCGCAGCAGATTTCCGTCCAGTTGCGCGAACTGTCGGACCTGGAGGTGCAGTTGACCCAGGCCACCGGCGAGCTGGAGATGGCGCAGGCCCGGCTGGAAGCGGCGCGCGGCACCATCAGGGATGTCCCGCGCGACGTGCTGCTGTACGCCGAGGACGTGTCGCAGATGGCGGTGGATTCCGCCAAGGCGACGCTGCTGCACCTGCAATTGCGCCGGCAGGAACTGGCCAACCGCTACCATCCCGACTCGCCCGTCATCGCCGACGTCGACCGCGAGCTTGCCAAGGTGCAGGCCTTCATCGCCGGGGAGAAGCCGCGCAAGCAGGACGCCCGCCGTGTCGGCCGCAACCCGGTGTACGAGGATCTGGAGAAGCTGATCGCCGATCTCGGTCCCCAGGTCGAGGGGTTCGCGGCGCGGCGCGCGGCGCTGGCCGTCAGCGTGGAGCGGGTGCGCGCCCAGGTCGACACGCTGGGTGAACTGGAGATGCGCCACCACCAATTGCTGCGCGACCGCGCGGTGATGGAGGAGAGCTACAAGACCTACTCCTTCAAGGTGGAGGAAGCGAAGATCCTCGAACAGATGGACCAGCAGCTTTCCACCAACGTCCGCGTCGTCGAGCCGGCCCTGCCGCCGCAGCGCGACGCCAACCCGCGCCTGCTGGTGGTGGTGGCCGGCGTCTTCGCCGGGCTGCTGTCCGCCTTCGCGGTGGCGTTCGCCAAAGCCGCCGTGTCCGACGTGTTCCTGACGCCGGAGACGGTGGAGCGCCAGCTTGGCCTCAAGGTGCTGCTGGCGCTGCCGCACGCGGACGGCGGCGCGCCGGAGCCGCCGATGCTCGGCGCCGCCCGGCCGCTGCCGAAGCTGGCCGCCGCCCCGGAAAGGGAGGGCGTGTCATGACCACCGACGAAGCGCTTGGCGCCGACACCAAGGCCTTCCAGGAATGGGGGCAGCACTTCCGGCACCTCTACTACGAGGTCATGAGCCGTGTCGGTGACCGGCGCGGTGCGCTGGTGCAGTTCATCGGCGCCAGCCCCGGCTGCGGCGTGTCGTCGGTGGCGCGGATGTTCGCCCTGGCGGCGGCCTCGCTGGGCGACGGGGCGGTGTTCCTGTTCGACCTCGCCGGGCCGGAGAACGCGCAGTACGGTTGGTTCCGCGACCTCGCCGCGCGCACGCCGGGCCGCGAGCTTGCCCCCATCGACGGCGCGCTGCTGCCGGCCAAGGGCCTGTGGGTGGAGGATGAAGCCGGACGCACGCACCTGCGCGGCCACTGGGTGGAGGGCTTGCGCCTGGGGGTGAGCGAGTGCCGCGACCTCGACCCGCCGCCGGGGCTCGACCTGCGCGGGCAGGCGGCGTTCTGGGACCGGTTGCGCGCCGGCTTCGACATGGTGGTGGTGGACGCGCCGGCCAGCAGCGGCGTGTTCGACGGCATCCTGCTGGCCGGCCACATGGACGGCGTCATCCTTGTGGTGGAGGCGGAGGAGACCCGCGCCCCCGTCGCCGCCCACCTGCGCGACGAGTTGGAGGAGGCCGGCGCCAGCATCCTCGGCGTCGTCCTCAACAAGCGCCGCTTCCACATCCCGAAGCTCTTCTACCGCTGGCTCTGATCGCACCGGACGGCGGAGGTCCGCCATGCACGCCGAACACGCCCATTTCGAGACCACTCCGGCACGCCGGCCGCTCGGCCGGTTCGGCGCTGCCGTCAAGCGCGCGGAGGACCTGATGCTGGGCCTGCCGCTGCTGGTCCTGTTCCTGCCGGCCATGCTGGTGATCGGGGTGCTGGTCCGGCTCGACAGTCCGGGGCCGGCGCTGTTCCGCCAGCCGCGCCACGGCTTCCATGGCCGGGTCATCACCGTGCGCAAGTTCCGCACCATGCGCGACGACTGCGCCGACGTGGCCGGCGCGCGCCAGGAGGAGGACCACGACCCGCGTGTGACGCGCGTCGGCCGCGTGCTGCGCCGCCTGCGCCTGGATGAATTGCCACAGCTCCTGAACGTGGTGGAGGGCACCATGTCGCTGGTGGGGCCGCGGCCCTATCCGGCCGGCATGATGATCGGCAGCCACCCCGCGCGCGACGAGCTGGCGAAGCACGCGCGGCGCAACGCGGTGAAGCCGGGCATAACCGGGTGGGCGCAGGTCAACGGCCTTGCCGGGGCGGTGACCAGCGATGTCGAGCTGCGGCGGCGCATCGCCTACGACCTGCACTACGTCCACAACTGGTCCGTGGCCCTCGACCTGTTGATTCTGGCGCGCACCGCGTGGCTGGTGGTGCGGCAGGCGGCGCGCCCGCTTCTGAAGCGGTGGAGGCGGCGGTGAGCGCCCGGCTGGCTGCCCTGCTGGCCTTCATCGGCATCGCGCTCGACCTGCTGGTGTCGGACAGCCTGCTGGTGACGCTGGGCATTCCCTACAACGTGCCGGGCGGGTCGTACCTGTGGAAGGTCCATCCGGGCTCGTACGTGCTGATGCTGGCGTTCGTCGTGCTGGCGGTGCCGGCGAACCCCGTGCGCCTCGTGGCGGAGACGGCGCGCCGCGTGCCGGCCGCCGCCTTCTACGGGGTGACGGTGGCCGGGCTGTTCGCCTACGTCACCGTGAACCACGGCTTCTCCGGTTCGGCTTTCGTGCTGGAGACGCTGCTGATGCCGCTGCTCGCGGCGGTGCTGCTGCTGCATTTGCCGGAGCGGCACCGGGCGCTGCTGTTCGCCGGGGTGGTGGTGCTGGTCACCGCCAACGCGCTCCTGGGCATCGCCGAGGCGGTGAGCGGCGACCGCCTTGTCCCCTACGTCATCGGCGGCGAGCCGGTGTTCGAGCGGCACTTCCGCGCCACGGCGCTGGGCGGCCATCCGCTCAACAACGCGCTGATCACGGCGACCGTGCTGTTCGCCACGGTGCTGGTGCTGCGCGGGTGGCCGGTGCTGGGGGCGCTGGCGCTGCTGGTGCAGGCGGCGGCCCTGCTGGCCTTCGGCAGCCGTGTCGCCTTCGTCGTGGTCGGCGGCTTCGGCGCCGTGTGGCTGACGGTGTGGGCTGCGGGCTCGCTGCTGCGCGTGCGCCACGGCGTGCGCAACGCCATCGGCCATTCGCTGGTGCTGCTGCTGATCCCGCTGCTGGCCGCCGCCGCGGTGGTGGGGCTGGGGCTGGGGGAGCGCATCTTCTCCAGCTTCTTCCTGGACGCCAGTGCCCGCACCCGCATCGTCGCCTTCCGCGTCTTCGCGCTGGTCAGCACGCCGGAGCTGTGGTTCGGCATCGGCCCCCTGGGGGTGGAGCGGGTGCTGGCCTTCCTGCGCCGCGCGCAGGGCCTGTCCGACGCCATCGAGAACTTCTGGGTGCTGTGGGTGCTCAACTTCGGGCTGGTCGGCTTCGTGCCGCTGGCGGCGACGCTGGCGTGGTTCGCGCGCGCGCTGCTGCGCGGGGCGCCGGCGGCGCTGTGGGTGTCGGCGCTGACGTTCCTGCTCATCGCCTCCTCCAACAACTCGCTGGGCAGCAAGGACCGGGCGCTGGTGATCCTGGTCGTCGTGCTGGTCGGCGGCCTCGCCTGGCACCGCCGCGACCGGCCGGAGCCGGCGGCGGAGGCGGCGCCCATCCCCGCCGGCAACGGGCGCCGGCTGGCGGGCGCCGCGCTGGGCGTGCTGCTGGCGCTTGTCGCCGTGGCGGACGCGCGGGCGGACGCGCCGCCCATCCGGCGCGGCGTGAACCTCAGCCATTGGCTGCAATACGGCGGGCGCCAGCCGGTGACGGCCGACGACCTCGCCGCGATCCGCGCCGCCGGCTTCGACCATGTGCGGCTGCCCTTCGACCCGGCCCACCTGGGCTGGACCCCCGACGCGCCGCTGGCCCGGCCGCCGCAGATCCATCTGCTGGACACGGCGGTGCGCGACGTCCTGGCGGCCGGGCTGGCGGTGGTGCTCGACTTCCACCCGGCCGGGGCGGCCCGCACCCGCATCGAGCGTGAACCGGCGGTGCAGGACGGCTTCGTCGCCTTCTGGCGCGGCCTCGCCGAGCGTTACCGCAACCACCCGGCCGAGCGGGTGCTGTTCGAGCCGCTGAACGAGCCGCAGTTTCCCGGCCGGGCGGCGGTGTGGAACGACCTCAAGGGCCGGCTGCTGGCCGCCGTGCGCGACATCGACCGCGCGCGCTGGGTGCTGCTGTCCAGTGTCGACGCGCCGACCATCATGGACCAGCTCCACGCCGGCCGCGTTTTCCGGGACGCCCGCGTGGCCTACGTCGTCCACTTCTACGAACCGCACCTGTTCACGCACTTCGGCGCCAACTGGGGCACCGCGTCCCGCCCGCCGGAATCGCAGATCACGGCGCTGGCCTACCCCTCGCAACGCCTCGACCCGGCGGCGGTGGCGATCCGGCCGGGGCCGGAGACGGCGGCGGCGCAGGCGTTGGTGCGGGATTACGCCGCCGTCCCCTGGGACGCCGCGCGGCTCGACCGCCTCGTCGCCGAGATCGCGGCCTGGGGCCGTGCCAACGGGGTGCCGGTGGTGTGCACGGAGTTCGGCGTGCTGCGCCTGAAGGTCCCGCCGGACTCGCGCGGCGCATGGCTCGCCGACGCGCGCGCGGCGCTGGAGCGGCACGGCATCCCCTGGACGGTGTGGGACTACGCCGACGTTTTCGGCGTCGCCACGTCGGTGGGATCGGTGGAGCTGTGGCGCGACGGCGCCGTCGTCCCCGCCGACCCCAAGGCGATCCGCCGGGCGTTCGATCCCGATGCCCTCACTGCATTGGGGTTGCGCTGACTCACTGCGTGGCGGGGTTGGTGTTGCGGTTGATGGAGTAGTTGAAGCTGCGGCCGAAGGGCAGGACGCGGTTGATGTACTGCTCCACCCACAGGTCGATCTCGGCGATCGTGCTGCGCGGCACGAAGACGATGTCGTAGGGCATCAGCGGCACGTCGTTGCCGGGGCCGGCGCCGTTCAGCACGGCCTCCACGTTGATGATGCGCAGCATCGGCTTGTCGTAGGGCCCGCGCCGGACCAGCGCCACCTGATCGAGCCGCGCCGTCTCGCGGAAGCCGCCGGCCAGCATCGCCGCCTGCATCACGCCCAGGCGCCCGGTCATGGTGTAGACGCCCGGCGCCATCACCTCGCCGCCGACCAGCACGCGCTGCGAGGCGAAGGAGCGGCCGATGACCGTGATGTCCGGGTCGCGCAGCTCCTTGCGGTAGAGCTTCTTCAGCTCGCGCGCCAACTCGTCCGTGGTCTTGCCCTCGACGTGCACGGTGCCGACCAGGGGCAGGCTGATCCGGCCGTCCGGCGCCACAAGCATGCGGTCCGACAGCTCCGGATGGTAGATCATCTTGATCTCGATCTCGTCACCGGGGCCGAGGCGGTATTCCGGCGGCATCGACTGCCAGGGCTGGAAGCCCTGCGGCATGGTTTCCCGGATCGTCCCGTACTGCGTGCACGCGGCAAGCAACAGCAGGCAAAGCGCGATCGGCCAACGCATCGTCGTCCTTTGTGAACCGGTGATCACCAGCGCCAAGGGCGGAGGTGCCGCATCCCTTCGACGGTCATGCCCAGGTAGAGGGGGATGACACGCGGCCGGATGCGACGATACGCCCGGTGAACTCATAAGATGGAATCGCCAAAAGATCTATCGTTAGGGTTAGGATAACTTCCAGGCAGTGCTGTGCCGCGGGGTATCCGTCATGACCCATCGACCCGGCGTCCTCATCATCGTCGAGAACCTCCCCGTGCCGCTCGACCGCCGGGTGTGGCAGGAGGCGCACGCGCTGCACCGCCACGGCTGGGAGGTCAGCGTCATCTGCCCGAAGGCGCACGGCTACACCCGTGGGTACGAGGTCATCGACGGCATCCACGTCCACCGCCACGGCCTGCCGTTCGAGGCGACGGGCAAGCTGGGCTTCGTCCTGGAATACGCCGCGGCGCTGGTCGGCGAGTTCGTGCTGGCCTGCCGGATCAAGGCGACGCGCGGCTTCGACGTCATCCAGGCGTGCAACCCGCCGGACGACATCTTCCTGGTGGCCGGGTTCTTCAAGCTGCTGTTCGGCACGCGCTTCATCTTCGACCACCACGACCCGGTGCCGGAGATGTTCCTGGCCAAGTTCGGCCGCAGGGGATGGCTGTACCGCGCCACGCTGCTGGCCGAGCGCTGCACCCTGAAGCTCGCCGACCGCGTGGTGACCACCAGCGAGGCGCTGCGCCGCATCGCCGTGGAGCGCGGCGGCCGGGATTCCAGAGAGGTGACGCTGGTGCGCAGCGGCCTCGACCTCGACCACGTGCCGGCGGTGGCGCCGGTGCCGGCGCTGAAGCACGGGGCGGCGCACCTGCTGCTCTACGTCGGCGTCATGGGGGCGCAGGACGGCGTCGACCGGCTGCTGAAGGCGCTGCAGGTGCTGGTCGCCCGCGGCCGCACCGACGTGCATCTGGCGCTGGCCGGCGCCGGCCCGCAGTTCGAACCGATGCGGGCGCTGGCCCGCGAGCTGGGCGTGGACGGCCGGTGCACCTTCCACGGCTATCTCACCGGCCGCCCGTTCTTCGAGCTGCTGGCGACGGCCGACCTGGGCGTCTGCCCCGACCCGCCGAACGCCTACAACGACAAGATCTCCATGAACAAGCTGATGGAGTACATGGCCTTCCGCCTGCCGGTCGTGCAGTTCGGCCTGACCGAGGACTGCGCCATCGCCGGCGGTGCCGGGCTGACGGCGCCGGGCTCCGATCCGGCGAACCTCGCCGACCGCATCGCCGAACTGCTCGACGACCCGGACCGGCGCCGCCGCATGGGTGAGATCGGGCGGGAGCGGGTGGAGCGGCTGTTCGACTGGCGCCGACAGATGCACGCCTATCTCGGCGTCTACGACGCCGTGCTGGCCGGCCGGCCGGCGGTGGCGGCGCGCTGAGGGTGTCACGGTAAAGGCGGGGGAAAGGGGGAAGCATGTGCGGCATCGCCGGTTGGATCGCGCGGCGGGGGGAAGGGTTTCCGGCCCACGCGCTCGACCTCATGCTGGCGTTCGTGCGGCACCGCGGGCCGGACGATTCGGGTGAGATGGCCGCCGGGTCCGCCGACGGCTTCGCGGAAGTGGCGCTGGGCCACCGGCGGCTGTCGGTCATCGACCTGGAGGGCGGGCACCAGCCGATGACGCTGCCCGACGGCACGGCCATCACCTTCAACGGCGAGATCTACAACCACCGTGAACTCCGCGCCGAGCTGGAACGGGCCGGCGCCGCCTTCACCACCGCCAGCGACACCGAGGTGCTGCTGCACGGTTACCGCGCGTGGGGGACGGACGGGCTGCTCGCCCGCCTCAACGGCATGTTCGCCTTCGCCCTGTGGGACCCGGCGGCCGGCCGGTTGCTGCTGGCGCGCGACCCGTTCGGCCAGAAGCCGCTGTTCTTCCTGCACCGCGGCGGCACGCTGGCCTTCGCCTCCGAGATCAAGGCGCTGCTGACGCTGCCGGGGGTGGAGCCGCGCCTCGACCGCCGGGCGCTGGCCCACTACTTCGACTGGCTGTTCGTGCCGGCCCCGCGCACCCTGTTCGCCCGCATCAAGAAACTGCCGCCGGGCACCGCCGCCGTGTGGGAGCGGGGAGCCTTGCGCCACTGGGCCTTCTACACCCCGCCCGACGCGCTGCCCCGCCAGCCCCTGCCGGAGGGCGACCCGCCGGAGCTGCTGCGGTCCGCGCTGGAGGCGGCGGTGGCCCGCCACATGGTGGCGGACGTGCCGGTCGGGGCCTTCCTGTCCGGCGGGCTCGACTCCTCCTCCGTCGTGGCGCTGATGGCGCGGCACGCCGGGCGGCCGGTGGAGACCTTCTCCATCGGCTTCGCGGAAGCCGCGTACAGCGAACTCCCTTACGCCCGCAACGTCGCCCGGCACCTCGGCTGCCGCCACCACGACGTGGTGTTCTCCGAGCGGGAGCTGATCGACCTGCTGCCGCGCGCCACGTGGCACCGCGACGCTCCGGTTTCCGAGCCGGCGGACCTGCCGCTGCTGCTCTTGAGCCGTCTGGCGCGCGAGTCGGTCACCGTCGTGCTGTCCGGCGAGGGGGCGGACGAGTTGCTGGGCGGCTACCCCCGTGATATCGCGGAGCCGTGGGTGGCCGATTACCAGCGCGTCGTCCCGCCGCCGCTGCACCGCGCCCTGGCGGGGCCGCTGGCGGCGCTGCTGCCCTACGGTGCCCGCCGCATGAAGATCCTGGCCGGCGCGCTGGGGGAGGCGGGCTTCGGCCCGCGGGCTCGGATGTGGCTGGGCGAGCCGGAGGCGGCGGCGCTCCGCCCCGGCGCCACGGCGGCGCTGCCCGATCCGCACGGCGACACGGCGCTGCGCCGTATGCTGGCCTTCGAGCAGACGGTGTGGCTGCCCGACAATCTGCTGGAGCGCGGCGACCGCATGACCATGGCGCACGCGCTGGAGGGGCGCATGCCCTTCCTGGACCGGGAGTTCGCGGATCTGGCCGGGCGCCTGCCGGACGCATGGCGGGTGCAGGGCTTCACCGGCAAGCGCGCGTTGCGCGTCGCCATGGCGCCGCTGTTGCCGGCCGAGGTGCTGCGGCGGCCGAAAGTTGGCTTCCGCCTGCCGGTGCACCGCTGGTTCCGCCAGGGGATGCGCCACTATCTGACCGACCACCTGGACGGGCCGGACAGCCGCCTGCACGCCCTGTTCCCGGCCGCCGCGCTGCGAGCCCCCCTGGACGACCACCTGCGCGGCCGCCGCAACCATGAAAAGCTGCTGTGGGCGCTGCTGACGCTGGAGGTCTTCCTGCGCACCTTCCGCCCCACGGTGTGACGGGGCATTCCATAGGTTTGCGCCTGTATGCGTGCGAAGCTCTTCTCGGTCATATTCGACAAATTGCGACATAAGCATGCATGCGCTGGATTCGAGCAAAATTGCGGTGCTATGGGTGCCTTTCGGATTTGATGTGCATGGAGCTGCACAATGGAAAAAGGCATTCTGTCATGGCGGACGGCCGGCGCGGCCGTGGCGGCGCTGTACCTTCTGGCCGGGACCGGTCCGGCGCAGGCACAGGCGGCCGTCGAGCCGGCGGACCCGACCGTGGTGGTGACCGAACAGGGCACCATGGCGGGCGTCATCGGCAACGGCGTGCGCGAGTTCCGGGGCATCCCCTACGCGCTGCCGCCCACCGGCGACCGGCGCTGGGCGCTGCCGCAGCCGGCCAAGGGCTGGACGGGCGTGCTCGACGCGACGCGCTACGCCAGCGCCTGCCCGCAGGTCGAGCGCTACGGCATCCCCGAGAAGAGCGAGAACGAGGACTGCCTGTACCTCAACGTCACGGCCCCGGCCCCAGCCCCCGGCGGGCGTCCCGCCGCCGGCAAGCGGCCGGTGATCGTGTGGATCCACGGCGGCGCCTTCGTCGGCGGCTCCAGCGGCCTGTACGACCTCAGCGCCATCGCCAAGGCGGGCGACGCGGTGGTGGTGTCGATGAATTACCGCCTGGGCGTCTTCGGCTTCATGGCGCACCGGGCCTTCGACGCGGACTTCAACGGCGGCTACGGCCTGGAGGACCAGCGCGAGGCGCTGCGCTGGGTGCAGAAGAACATCGAGAAGTTTGGCGGCGATCCCACCAACGTCACCGTGGCCGGTGAATCGGCCGGCGGGGCCGGCGTGTGCATGCACGTTCTGGCGCCCGAGCGCACCACCGGCCTGTTCCACAAGGCGATCATCCAGAGCGGCGGCTGCACCCACAAGCTGCGCTCCTGGCAGGAGGGGGCCGACGCGGTGGGCAAGCGGGTGGCGGAGATCGTCGGCTGCACCGGCGACGACGCGCTGGCCTGCCTGCGCAAGGCGCCGGTCAAGGACCTGCTCGCCGCCGGCTCGAAGGTGGGCGAGACCGACCTGATGGCCTATGCGCCCGTCTACGGCAACAAGGTGGTGCCGCTGCAGGGCGACGAGGCGCTGGGCACGGGCCGGTTCGTCAAGGTGCCGATGCTGCACGGCGGCAACCGCAACGAGCTGCGCCTGTACGTCGCCTACTACCTCATCGCCGGCAAGCTCGTGACGCGCGACAACCTCGCCGACTGGCTGGACAAGACCTATCCCGGCTTCGCGGATCGGGTGCGGACGGCCTATCCGTTGGACAACACGCTGTCGGCGGCGGCGTCGCTGGGCAGCATCATGTCCGACTTCGATCCGGGCAACGGCCTCAACAACTGCGTCTACCTGCGCACGGCGCAACTGGCCTCGAAGTACGTGAAGGTCTTCCAGTACGAGTTCGCCGACGAGGGCGCACCGGACGTGGTCGCCAACCCCGGCATGCGGATGGGGGCCGTGCATTCCGCCGAACTGCCCTACCAGTTTCCCGGCTACTCCAACACCATGGCCCGCGACCTGCCCCCGCTGAAGGAGCCGCAGCGCACGCTCGCCGCCCAGATGATGGCGTACTGGACCAGCTTCGCCCGCACCGGCGCGCCGGTGGCCGAGGGTTCGCCGGTGTGGACGCAGTTCGTGTCCGACAAGGCCGTCTTCCGCTTCGCGCCGGACGCGCTCGGCTACTTCGACGCCGGCGAGGCCCACAAGTGCGACGTCTGGCGTGGCCTGTACCCGGAGCGTCTGGCGAAGACCTACTGATCGCCTGACACCCTGTTATCGTAGGTTGGGTTGAGCCGTAGGCGAAAACCCAACGTGTTCGCCATGCGAAGGGCGTTGGGCTTCGCCGACGCTCAATCCAGCCTGCGACGGTTTCCTCCACCCCACCCACGCGGGCAGGTTAAAACCCGCTCAAACGGGTGGTGTCCCTTGCGCGGACGGGCCGTTGCGCGCAATCTATATGGGATAAGCGGCCCCGGCCGTAAGACAAGCCCGCCCCCAACGAAGGGCGGAGCGTGGAGGAAGCATGATGCCCAGGCAGGACCGCCGCACGCGCGCGGCGGCTGACGACGTGTCTCCGTCCGCCCCCATACCGGCCCGTAGGATGGGAGGCGCGACGTGAAACCCACCGATACCACCACTCCCGAGTACTTCCACAAGGTCGTCGATTGCCAGTACGCCTGTCCGGCGCACACGCCCGTTCCGGAATACATCCGGCTGATCGCCGCGGGCCGCTATGATGACGCGTACCTGATCAACTGGAAGTCCAACGTCTTCCCCGGCATCCTGGGCCGCACCTGCGACCGCCCGTGCGAGCCCGCCTGCCGCCGCGGCCGGGTCGAGGACGAACCGGTGGCGATCTGCCGCCTGAAGCGCGTCGCCGCCGACAACAAGACGCCGGAATCCGTCCGCGCCCGCTTTCCCAGGGTGCCCACGGAGAAGAACGGCAAGCGCGTGGCGCTGATCGGCGCCGGCCCAGCCTCGCTCACCGTGGCCCGCGACCTGCTGCCGCTGGGCTACGCCGTCACCCTGTTCGAGGGGGAGGCGAAGGGCGGCGGCTTCATGCGCAGCCAGATCCCGCGCTTCCGCCTGCCCGACAGCGTGCTGGACGAGGAGGTGGACCAGATCGTCGACATGGGCGTCGACGCCCGCTTCGGCACCTGGATCGGCAGCCTGAAGGCGGTGCTGGACGAGGGCTACGATGCCGTGTTCATCGGCACCGGCGCCCCGCGCGGCCGCGACGTGGACGTGCCCGGCCGGCGGGAGGGGGCGGCCAACATCCACATCGGCATCGACTGGCTGGCCAGCGTCTCCTTCGGCCACGTGGAAAAGATCGGCAGGCGCGTCATCGTGCTGGGCGGCGGCAACACCGCCATGGACTGCTGCCGCACCGCTCGCCGTCTGGGGGGCGAGGACGTGCGCGTGGTGGTGCGCAGCGGCTTCGCCGAGATGAAGGCCTCGCCCTGGGAAAAGGAGGATGCTCAGCACGAGGGCATCCCCATCCACAACTTCCTGGTTCCCAAGGAATTCACCCACGCCGATGGCAGGCTGACCGGCGTCGTCTTCGAGAAGGTCGAGGCCCGGTACGACGAGAAGGGCCGCCGCAGCCTGCTGCCGACCGGCGAACCGGACGTGCATATGGAATGCGACGACGTGCTGGTCGCCATTGGCCAGGACAACGCCTTTCCCTGGATCGAGCGCGACATCGGGCTGGAGTTCGACCGCTGGGGCCTGCCGGTGGTCGATCCGGTCACGCACCAGACGACGCTGCCCCGTGTGTTCGTCGGCGGCGACGCGGCGTTCGGGCCGAAGAACATCATCACCGCCGTCGCCCACGGGCACGAGGCGGCCATCTCCATCAACCTGCTCTGCCAGGGGCAGGATGTGCACGACCGGCCGCCGCCGCACGTGACGCTCATCAGCCAGAAGATGGGCATCCACGAGTGGAGCTATGACAACGACGTCTCCACCGACAAGCGCCACAAGGTGCCGCTGCTCGACACCGCGCAGGCCCTGAGGGACGTCCGTGTCGAGGTCGAACTCGGCTACGACGGGCGGCTGGCGTGGCAGGAGGCGCAGCGCTGCCTGAACTGCGACGTGCAGACGGCCTTCGCCACCAACCTGTGCATCGAGTGCGACGCCTGCCTCGACATCTGCCCGATGGACTGCCTGACCATCGCGCAAGACGCCGAGGACGAGGGAGAATTGCGCACGCGCCTGAAGGCGCCCGCCGAGAACCGCACCCAGGCCGTCTACGTCTCCACCGCGCTGAAGACCGGGCGCGTGATGGTGAAGGACGAGGACGTGTGCCTGCACTGCGGCCTGTGCGCCGAGCGATGTCCGACAGGTGCCTGGGACATGCAGAAATTCTTCCTGGAAATGAGCCACGCGGGGTCCGCATGCCGCAGCCGCTGACCAGTACCAACGACTTCGTCGTCAAGTTCGCCAACGTCAACGGCTCCGGTTCGGCCAGCGCCAACCTGCTGTTCGCGAAGTCCATCCTGCGCATGGGCGTGCCCGTGGCGCCGCGCAACATTTTCCCCTCCAACATCCAGGGCCTGCCCACCTGGTACGAGGTGCGCGTGTCCGGTGCCGGCCATCGCGGCCGGCGCGGCGGCGTGGACCTGATGGTCGCCATGAACCCGCAGACGTGGGAGCGCGACGTGGCGGAGGTGGAGCCGGGCGGCTACCTGCTCTATGACAGCACCAAGCCGCTGCCGGCCAGCAAGTTCCGCGACGACGTCACCGTCATCGGCGTGCCGCTGACCGGCATCTGCAACGCCGAATACGCCGACCCGCGCCAGCGCCAGCTTTTCAAGAACATCCTCTACGTCGGCGTCCTGTCGGCGCTGCTGGGCATCGACCCGGCGGAGATCGAACGGCTGCTGGCCGAGCAGTTCAAGGGCAAGGACAAGCTGGTCGCCACCAACGTGCACGCCTTGCACCTCGGCCGCGATTACGCGCTGGCCAACCTGACGTGCCCCATCGGGTTGCGCGTCGAGCGCTCCGACGCCGTGGGCGAGCGCATCTTCGTCGATGGCAACAACGCCGCCGGCCTGGGCTGCGTCTACGGCGGGGCGACGGTGGCCGGATGGTACCCGATCACCCCGTCCACCTCTGTGGCCGAAGCCTTCGCCAAGCACTGCAAGAGGCTCCGCGTCGATCCGGAGACCGGCAAGAACCGCTATGCCATCGTGCAGGCGGAGGACGAGCTGGCCGCCATCGGCATGGTGATCGGCGCCGCCTGGAACGGCGCGCGCGCCTTCACCGCCACCTCCGGCCCCGGCGTGTCGCTGATGCAGGAGTTCCTGGGGCTGGCCTACTTCGCCGAGATCCCGGCGGTGCTGATCGACGTGCAGCGCGGCGGCCCGTCCACCGGCATGCCAACGCGCACGCAGCAGTCGGACGTGCTGACCTGCGCCTACGCCTCGCACGGCGACACCAAGCACGTGCTGCTGTTCCCCGAGGACCCGAAGGAGTGCTTCGACTTCGCGGTCCAGGCGCTTGACCTCGCCGACCGGCTGCAGACGCCGGTGTTCGTCATGACCGACCTGGACATCGGCATGAACGAGTGGCTGTGCGAGCCCTTCACCTGGGACGACAGCCGCCGCATGGACCGCGGCAAGGTGATGACGGCGGAAGAGCTGGAAGCCGGCAAGGATTTCGGCCGCTACAAGGACGTGGACGGCGACGGCATCCCGTACCGCACCTATCCCGGCACACACCCCGCGCGCGGCGCCTACTTCACCCGCGGGACCAGCAAGGACCCTTACGCCCGCTATTCGGAGGAAGGGGCGGTGTACGTGGACAACGTGCAGCGCCTGCTGCGCAAGTTCGCCACCGCCCGCCGTCTGGTGCCCGCCCCGGTGCCGCGCAAGGCCAGGCAGCCGACGCGCTTTGGCGTCATCCACTACGGCTCCACCGGCCCGGCGATGACGGAGGCGCTGGAGGTGCTGGAAGGGCGGGGGCTGCACGTGGACGCGCTGCGCGTGCGCGGCTTCCCCTTCGACGACAGTGTCATCGAGTTCATCGAGCGGCACGACACGGTGTTCGTCGTTGAACAGAACCGCGACGCGCAGCTTCGCACGCTGCTGATCAACGAGGGCGCCATCGACCCGGCCAAGCTGATGCCGGTGCTGCACTATGACGGCACGCCCATCACCGCGCGCTTCATCGTCTCGGCGATATCCGAGAAGCTGTCCGCCTACAACGTCGCACCTCTGCGCAAGGTGGTGTCATGACCTACCTGAGGCCCAAGCTTCACCACCCCTCGCTGCCCGCCAACGCGCTGGGCTTCACCCGGCGCGACTACGAGGGGGCGGTGTCCACGCTGTGCGCCGGCTGCGGCCACGATTCCATCAGCGCCGCGATCGTTCAGGCGTGCTTCGAACTGGACCTGCCGCCGCACCGCCTCGCCAAGTTGTCGGGCATCGGCTGTTCGTCAAAGACGCCGACCTACTTCCTCGGCGCCTCGCACGGCTTCAATTCGGTGCACGGGCGCATGCCGTCGGTGCTGACCGGGGCCAACCTCGCCAACCGCGACCTCGTTTATCTGGGCGTGTCGGGCGACGGCGACAGCGCATCGATCGGGCTGGGGCAGTTCGTGCACTCCATCCGGCGCGGCGTGAACATGCTGTACATCGTCGAGAACAACGGCGTGTACGGCCTGACCAAGGGCCAGTTCTCGGCCACCGCCGACAAGGGCTCCAAGTCGAAGAAGGGCCAGGTCAACCTGGACGAGCCCATCGATCTGGTGGGCCTCGCGCTCCAGATGGGCGCCACCTTCGTGGCGCGCGGCTTCTCCGGCGACAAGGGGCAACTCGTGCCGCTGATCAAGGCGGCGATCCGCCACCGCGGGGCCGCCTTCATCGACGTGCTCAGCCCTTGCGTGACCTTCAACAACCACGCCGGCTCGACCAAGAGCTACGACCACGTCCGCGCCCACAACGAGGCACTCAACCGCCCGGACTTCGTGCCGCCGAAGGCGGAGATCGTGGCGGAGGTGGAGCCCGGCACGGCGCGCGACGTGACGCTGCATGACGGATCGGTGGTGCGGCTGCGCGCCCTGGCGGCCGACTACGACGTGCACGACCGTGTCGCCGCCATGAACCATCTGGCCGGCCTGCAGGAGCAGGGCGAGATCGCCACCGGCCTGATCTACGTGGAGCCCGACGCCGAGGACCTGCACGAGCACCTGAACACCGTCGACACGCCGCTCAACCAACTCGGCGACGCGGAGCTGGTGCCGGGTGCCGCGGCGCTGGCGGCGCTGAACGCCGGGTTGCGCTGAAGCCCTCGTCCGGCGGGTGCGCCAAAGGGGTGCACCCGATCGGATGCGCCGCTTCCCCTTTTGCCTTTTCCCGCTCCACCGCCGCGCGGCGGTAGCCTGGGGCAAACTGTTTCAGGCGGGGGAGGGAAACCGCATGGACCGGCGTACGGCGTTGCGTGTGATCGGATGGTCGGCCGTCGGGCCGGGACTGGTGCTGGCCGGCTGCGCCGACATGGATGCCCCACCGGAGCCGCCGGGGCTGGCGCAGGCCGGCGACTACCGCCTTGGCGCCGGCGATGCCATCCGCATCACCGTCTTCGGCGAGCAGCCGTTGTCCGGCGAGTTCCGGGTGGACGGCAGCGGCCGCATCGCCATGCCGCTGATCGGCGAGGTGCCGGCCAAGGACCGCACCACGCGCGAGCTGGAACGGGAAATCGCCCGCCGCCTGTCCCCGGCCTACGTCCGCGACGCCAAGGTCAGCGCCGAGGTGCTCACCTTCCGCCCCTTCTTCATCCTGGGCGAGGTGCGCACGCCCGGCCAGTACCCCTACGTCAGCGGCATGACGGCGCTGTCGGCGGTGGCGATGGCCGGCGGCTTCACCTACCGCGCCCGCCAGGACGTGGTGTTCGTCTCCCGCGGCCGCGACCCGGAGCGCAAGGTCTACAAGGCGCCGATCACCACGCCCGTCATGCCCGACGACGTCGTCCGCGTCGCCGAGCGCTATTTCTGAGCGCTATGTCTGGGCTTGGGCCTCCGGCTGCTTCTCCGGTGCCGCGTCGGCGAAGGCGGGCAGGGTCATGCACTCCGCGGCGATGCGGCGGATGGTGGGGTAGGGCGTCAGGTCGGTGTTGAAGCGCTGGGCGTTGAACACCTGCGGCAGCAGGCAGACGTCGGCCAGCGTCGGCGTGTCGCCGTGGCAGAAGCGCCCGGTCGCCGGGCTGCCGGCCAGTTCCGTCTCCAACCCGTCGAAGCCCACTGTCACCCAGTGCCGGTACCAGGTGTCGCGCGCCTCCTGCTCATGGCCCAACGGCGATTCCAGGTACTTGAGCACACGCAGGTTGTTGATCGGGTGGATGTCGCAGGCGATCGCCTGGGCCAGCGCCCGCACCCGCGCCCGCTCGCGCAGACCGTGCGGCAGCAGCGCCGGTTCGGGGTGCGCCTCCTCCAGGTACTCGATGATCGCCATCGACTGCGTCAGGACGGCGCCGTCATCCAGCTCCAGCGCCGGCACCAGCCCCTGCGGGTTCAGCGCCAGGAACTCCGGCGACCGATGCTCGGACCGGCGCAGGTGGTGGCTGAGGTACTCGTACGGCAAGCCCTTCAGGTTGAGGGCGATGCGCACCCGGAACGAGGCGGAGCTGAGATAGTAGTTGTGCAGCTTCATGGGTCGGCTTTCCGTTCAAACACCCAGATACTTGTGCCGCAGGTCGGGGTCGGCGGCCAGCGTGTCGCCGTCGCCGTGCCAGACGACGCGGCCCTTCTCGACGATGAAGTGGCGGTCGGCGATTTCGATCAACGCGTCGACGTTCTTGTCCACCACCAGGATCGCCTGCCCCTGCGTCTTCAGCGCGGCGAGGCAGCGCCAGATCTCGATGCGGATCAGCGGCGCCAGCCCCTCCGTCGCCTCGTCCAGGATCAGCAGCTTCGGGTTGGTCAGCAGCGCCCGGCCGATGGCCAGCATCTGCTGCTCGCCGCCCGACAGACGATTGCCCAGGTTGGAGCGCCGCTCCGACAGGCGCGGGAACAGCTCGTAGACCTTCTTGAGGGTCCACTCGCCCTTGGTGGCCGTGGCGACGAGGTTCTCCTCCACCGTCAGGTTGGGGAAGATCTGCCGTCCCTCCGGAACCAGACCCAGGCCGGAGCGGGCCACCTTGTAGGCCGGTTGCCCGTGGATCGCCTTGCCGGAGAAGCGAACCTCGCCGCCCTTGGGACGGACGATGCCCATGATGGTGTGGATGGTGGTGGTCTTGCCCATGCCGTTGCGGCCCAGCAGCGTCACCACCTGCCCCGCGTCCACCGACAGGTCCATGCCGAACAGCACCTGACTGTCGCCGTAGGCGGCCTGAAGCCCTTTTACCTCAAGCATTGAAGAACTCCCCGGCATGCGCCTCCTCGCCCAGGTAGGCGCGCTGGACGTCGGGATCGCGGCGGATCTCGTCGGGCGTGCCGGTGGCGATGGCGCGCCCGTAGACCAGCACGCTGATGCGGTCGGCGAGGCTGAACACCGCGTCCATGTCGTGCTCGATCAGCAGCATGGTGTGCTTGCCGCGCAGTTTGGAGAGCAGGTCCACGATGACGGCGCCATCCTCGCGCCCCATGCCGGCCAGCGGCTCGTCCAGCAGCAGCAGCCTCGGGTTCGTCGCCAGCGCCATGGCGATCTCCAACTGGCGCTGCTCGCCGTAGGACAGGCGCGCGGTGGGCCAGTCGGCGCGGTCGCCAAGGCCCACCTGCTCCAGGCAGCGGCGCGCCGGCTCCACCAGCGCCGGATCGGTCTTCGCGTTGCGCCAGAAGCGGAAGCTGTGCCCCTGGCGCGCCTGTACGGCCAGCGCCACGTTGGCCAGCGCGGTGAACTCGCGGAACACGCTGGTGATCTGGAAGGAGCGCACCATGCCCCGCGCCACCCGCTCCGGCGGCGTCAGCGCGGTGACGTCGGTGCCTTCGAATTCCACACGGCCGGCGTCGGAGCGCAACTCGCCCGCCAACTGGGCGACCAGCGTCGACTTGCCGGCCCCGTTCGGGCCGATCAGCGCGTGGATCTCGCCGTCCTTCAGGTCCAGCGACAGGTTGTCGGTGGCGACCAGCGCGCCGAAGCGCTTCATCAGGCCGCTGACCTTGAGAAGGGGCCGGTCCATCACTTGCCCTCCCGTACCGGCAGCAGGCCGTACAGGCCCTGGCGCGCGTAGATCACGACCAGCAGCAGCATCGGCCCGAACACCGCCTGCCAATGCTCGGTCCAGCCGGACAGCACCTCCTCCAGCAGCAGGAAGACGAAGGCGCCGACCACGGGGCCGACCAGCGAGCCCATGCCGCCCAGGATGACCATGACGATGATCTCGCCCGAGCGCGTCCAGTGCATCATGGCCGGGCTGACGAAGTTCGCCTGGTTGGCGAGCAGCGCTCCCGCCAGCCCGGCGATGGCGCCGGCCAGCGTGAAGGCCACGAGGCGGTAGCGGAAGACCGGGAAACCGATGTGCGCCATGCGCCGCTCGTTGGCCCTGGCGCCCTGCAGCACCATGCCGAAGCGCGAATTGGTGACCCGCCACAGCAGCAGCCCCACCGCGATCAGCACCCCCAGCGCCACGTAGTAGAAGGAGGTCTTGTCGCGCAACGACACGAGGTCGGAGAAGGTGGAGCGCGCGGCGAGGCTCAACCCGTCGTCGCCGCCGTAGGCGCGCAGCGAGACGAAGAAGAAATAGGCCATCTGCGCGAAGGCCAGGGTGATCATGATGAAGTAGATCCCCTGGGTGCGCAGCGAGATATACCCCACCGCCAGCGCCAGCAATCCAGCGCACAGCATCGCCAGCGGCCACGCGATCCAGCCGCTGTCGGTGCCGGGCAGCAGGCCGAACAGCAGCGTCTCCTCCACCCCATGGTGGGCCAGGATGCCGACCACGTAGGCGCCCACCCCCATGAACATGGCGTGTCCGAAGCACACCAGCCCGCCGTAGCCGAGGATCAGGTCGAGGCTCATGGCCGCCAGCGCGAACACCAGCACGCGGCTGACCAGCGAGATGTAGAACGGCTCGCCCAGCGCCTTGGCGGCGGGCGGCAGGGCCAGGAGGAGGACGGCGAGCAGCATCACCACCCACAGGCGCGCCGAAGGGGCGCGCAGGGCCAGCGGCCCCGTCATCGTGGTCGTATCAGTCATGGGCCGGGAACAGTCCTTGCGGGCGCCAGTAGAGGATGGCCGCCATGAGGATGTAGATCGTCATCTCCGACACCGCAGCCGGCAGCAGCATGCGCCCGAAGGTGTCGCTCAGGCCCACCAGCAGGGCCGCGATGAACGCGCCGCGGATGGAGCCGATGCCGCCGATGACGATGACGACCAGGGTGAGGATCAGCACGCCGTCGCCCATGCCGACCTGCACGGACAGGAGCGGCCCCGCCATGGTGCCGGCCAGCGCCGCCAGCGCGGCCCCCAGCCCGAACACGGCGGTGTAGAGCACGCGGATGTTGACCCCCAGCGCTTCCACCATGGTGCGGTTGCTGGCCCCCGCGCGTATCAGCATGCCGGCGCGCGTGCGGGAGATCAGCAGGTACAGCGCCACCGCCACCACCAATCCGACGCCGATGGTGACCAGCCGGTACAGCGGGTAGGGCGCGCCGGGGATCAGTGTGACCGTGCCCTCCAGCGCGTCCGGCAGGGGCATGAAGACCGCCTGCGGGCCCCAGACGATGCGGGCCATCTCGTTGAAGAAGAGGATCAGGCCGAAGGTCGCCAGCACCTGATCCAGGTGGTCGCGCGCGTAGAAGCGGCGCAGCACCGCCAGTTCCAGCAGCATGCCCAGCGCCAGCACGCCCACGAAGGCGCCGGCGCCGGCCAGCAGGAACGAGCCGGTCAGCCGGAACAGCGTCGCCGCGAAATAGGCGCCCAGCATGTACAGCGAGCCGTGCGCCAGATTGATCAGGTTCATGATGCCGAAGACGAGCGTCAATCCGGCCGCCATCAGGAACAGCATGGTCCCCAGTTGCAGCCCGTTGAGCGTCTGTTCGGCGATGAGCATGGCACTCATGGTCCGCGGGTCTCCGCCTCGGTCGGGAGGGTGTCGTGAGGTGGGGCGGACGTTGGGCTTTCGGCTTCGGCCTCAACCCAACCTACATAGTCCCCGTAGGTTGGGTTGAGCGCAGCGAAAACCCAACGTCATGCGCCTCACTTCATCGCGCAGTCCTTCACGTACGCGTCCTGGTGGTCCTTCATGACCGGGGCGCGGTAGGCGTTGACCAGCCGGCCCTTGGCGTCCTTCACCACCTCGTACAGCGCGTAGTCCTGGATCGGGTAGTTGTTGGTGTTGAAGCGGAAGCTGCCGCGCACGCTCTCGAACTTCGCGTTCTTGATGGATGCCCGCAGCGCCTCGCGGTCCGACACCTTGCCGCCCGCCGCCTTCACCGCGGCGTCCAGCAGGCGGGCACCGTCATAGCCCGTCGCCGCGGCCGGGGAGGGGATGCGGCCGTATGCGGCCTCGAACGCCTCGACGAAGGCCTTGTTGGCGGCGTTCTCCGTGCCTTCCGACCAGAAGGCGGTGCTGTGCGTGCCCAGCGCGGCGTCGCCCACCGCCGGCAGCACCGTCTGGTCCAGCGAGAAGGAGGGGCCGTACAGCGCCACCTCGCCCTTCAGGCCGGACTGCGCGTACTGCTTCAGGAAGTTGATGCCCATGCCGCCGGGATAGAAGTAGAACACCGCCTCCGGCTTGGCCTGCCGGATGGCGGCCAGTTCCGCAGCGTAGTCGGGTTGGTTGAACTGCGTGTAGACCTCGCCGACGACCTGCCCCTTGTAGAAGCGCTTGAAGCCGGCCAGCATGTCCTTGCCCGCCGGGTAGTTCGGCGCCAGCAGGTAGGCGGTCTTGACGCCCTTGTCGGTCAGGTACCGGCCCATCGCCTCCGGCACGTTGTCGTTCTGGAAGGCGACGTTGAAGTAGTAGGGGCTGCACCCCGCGCCGGCGAGTTGCGACGGGCCGGCGTTGATCGACAGGTAGATCGTCTTGTTCTCCAGCACCGGCTTGGCGACCGCCAGCAGCACGTTGGAGAAGTTGATGCCGGTGACGATCTGCACCTTGTCGCGCTCCAGCATGCGCTCGGCCAACTGGACGCCGACGTCGGGCTTGGCCTGATCGTCGCCCTGGACGATCTCGACGTCGACGCCGCCCAGTTTGCCGCCGGCCTGCTTCACGCCGAGCTGGAAGCCGTCCAGCAGCTCGCGCCCCAGCACGCCCTGCGGGCCGGAGAAGGTGGAGATGAAGCCGACCTTCAGCTTTTCCGCGGCATAGGCCGGGGATGCTGCCAGCGGCGCCGCGGCCGCCAGGGCGAGGGTCAGGCCGACTGCGCGTTTCATCATGCGTTCCTCCCAAGGACAGGTCTGTTGCGCTGTCCGCATGCGGCCCCTGCGACGGAGCGTCGCTGCGTTTTTTATTGAACAGCGCGCAGACAATCAGTACGCTGTTGATCAGCATGCTGTCAATCAGTAATGTCAGCAACGACAAGAGGGGCGCTCCGACGCCCTTTCCGAGGAGGAAACCCATGTCCACCCAACTGGGGACGATGGCCGATCTGCCGGCCCAGTACGTCAGCGATCTGGCGGCGATGAGCGTGATCCCGCTGTGGCCGTCGCTGCGCGCCGTGCTTCCCTACGGCGTCCCGAGCCGCGCCACCGTGCCCTTCGCCTGGCGCTACGCCGAGATCCGCGACCACCTGATGCGCGCCGGCGACCTGACGCCGATCGAGAAGGCGGAGCGCCGCGTCCTGGTGCTGTCCAACCCAGGCCTGGGGCTGGAGCGGATGATGGCGACGCCATCCATCTACCTGGGCCTGCAGCTCATCCTGCCGGGCGAGACCGCGCCCAACCACAAACACTCGCCCAGCGCCGTGCGCTTCGTCGTCGAAGGCAACGGCGGCTTCACCTCGGTGGACGGCGAGAAGTGCCCGATGGAGAAGGGCGACCTGATCCTCACCCCGTCCGGCCTGTGGCACGAGCACGGGCACGCGGGCAGCGGCCCGGTGGTCTGGCTCGACGCGCTCGACCTGCCGCTGGTCTACGCGCTGGAGGCGTCGTATTGCATCGAGGGCGAGCCGCAGACCATCCGCAACGCCGCCGACCGTTCGCAGACCACCTACCGCCGCGCCGGCCTCGTGCCCTACGCCTCGCTGAAGGCGAAGCGCGACAATTATCCGCTGATCCGCTTCCCCTGGACCGAGGTGCGGCAGAACCTGACCGACCTGTCCACGGCGGTCGGTCCCGGCGAGGCCGTGCACCTCGCCTACGTGAACCCGGAGACCGGCGAGGAGTGCCTGCCGATCCTGGGATTCTCCGCCCAGATGATCCGCGCCGGGGAAGAGGTGGCGCCGCGCCGCCGCTCGGCCAGCAGCGTCCTGCACGTCATCGAGGGACGCGGCGAGTCGGACATCGACGGCGTCACGCTGCGCTGGGAGGAGGGCGACACCATCGCCATTCCCACCCACGCCACCGTCCGCCACCGCGCCGAGGGCAAGGCCCCGGCCTTCGTCTTCCACGTCGACGACGCGCCGCTGCACCGCAAACTTGGCTTCTACGAGGAGTTCTAAAGGTATGACCGAGTACGTCTTCCCGGCCCCCGCGGTGCCGTCGGTGCCCGTGCGCGGCACCGACGCGCGCTATCCCGTGTCGCGCATCTTCTGCGTCGGCCGCAACTACGCCGCGCACGCCCGCGAGATGGGATTCGACCCCGACCGCGAGCCGCCGTTCTACTTCACCAAGCCGGCCAACGCGCTGGTCGCGTCGGGCAGCGCCGTCGCCTACCCGCCGGGCACCGCCAACTATCATTACGAGATGGAACTGGTCATCGCCATCGGCAAACCGGTGTTCAAGGTGCCGGTGGAACAGGCGCTGGACGCCGTGTGGGGCTACGCCTGCGGCCTGGACATGACGCGTCGTGATTTGCAGATGAAGGCGCGCGAGATGGGCCGCCCGTGGGACCTCGGCAAGGCGTTCGAGGACTCCGCCGTGATCGGCGAACTGGTGCCGGCCTCGGCCACCGGCCACGTCTCCAAGGGCCTGATTCAGCTTTCCGTCAACGGCACGGTGAAGCAGAGCAGCGACCTCGCCGCGCTCATCTGGAGCGTGCCGGAAGTGGTCGCGCACCTTTCGCAGTTCTACCACCTCCAGCCCGGCGACCTGATCTACACCGGCACGCCGGAGGGTGTCGGCGCCGTGGTGGCGGGCGACACGCTGGCGGGCGAGATCGCCGGCGTCGGCACCATCGCGCTGACCATCGGGCCGGCGGCCAACGGAACGCAGGAATGAGCGGACGGAAGACCGCGGTGGAAGGGAAGCGGCGGGCGCGCATGGCCGGCGGGCGTCCGTCCGTGGTATCCGTGCGGTCTTCCTTTCCCGTGGACGCGAGAACCCTCATGCCGCCCGGAGACCTGCACCTCAAGCCTGGCTTCCTGATCCGCCGCGCGCAACAGATCGCCGTGTCGATCTTCCTGGACGAATGCCGGGACTTCGACATCACGCCGATGAACTACGCGGTGATGAAGGTGCTGAAGGCGACGCCGGACCTCGACCAGATCACCCTGGCGCACCGGGCGGCGATCGACCGCTCGACCATCGGCGGTCTGGCCGAGCGGCTGGAGGAGAAGGGCTGGATCCGGCGCATGCCCGGCACCGAGGACCGGCGGCAGAAGCTGCTCTCGCTGACCGAGGAGGGGATGCGCGTGCTGGACTCCGTCGAGCCGGCGGTCGAGCGCTGTCAGCGCCGCATCCTGGGGCCGCTGTCGCCGGAAGAGTGCGCCACCTTCATGACGCTGCTGGAACGCATCGTCGACGAAAACAACGAGGCCAGCCGCGCGCCCTACAAGGTGGGGTAGCGCGGCCCAAAGGGCCGCAAGCGAAGGAATCGTGAGATGCACGTCGGTTTGCGGGTCATCCGCGATGAACACCGTACCCTGGCGGCCGTCGTCGACGGCTTGTCCCAGGTGGCGCGGGAGATGGCGGCCAAGGAAATGGCGCCCGGCCGGGCTAAGCCCGACTTCGCCCTGCTGGACGCCATCATCGCCTACATCGAGGGGTTCCCGGCGCAGCTTCACCACCCCAAGGAGGACAGCGTCCTGTTCCCCGCCGTGCAGCGCCGCACGCGGGAGTTGGACGCGGTGATCGCCGAATTGCACCGCCAGCACGACGAGGACTACCGCCGCGTGGGCGCCCTGCGCGAATCCCTGGCACGGTGGCGGGCCGACGCGGGAGCCGGGGCGGCCTTCGCCGAGGAGGCCACCGGGTACGCCCGCTTCACCATGCGCCACATCACGATTGAAGAAACGCGCATCCTCCACGCCCTGCCCACCCTGCTGACGGCGGAGGACTGGGAGGAGGTCGACCGCGCCTTCGACGCCAACCAGGATCCGATGACGGCGCCGGATCTGGCGGATGACTTCCGCCGCCTGTTCCAGCGCATCGTCCTGCGGGCCCCCGCGCCGCTGGGCCTCGGCGGGTCTTAGTGTGGCTATATGGACAGTATACTGATTATCAGCGTGCTGCGTAACGTTGGGTTTTTCGGCTTACAACCATTCACAAATCCAAAGGGAGCGAAACATGTCCGGAACCGCGAAATTGAAGATGGTCGTAGCCGGCGGCGGCATTGGCGGCCTGTCAGCCGCGCTCGGCCTCGCCAACAAGGGCTGCACGGTCACCGTCCTGGAGCAGGCGCCGGTGCTGGGCGAAATCGGCGCCGGCATCCAGATCGGCCCGAACGCCTTCCACGCCATGGACTACCTGGGCGTCGGCCCGGCCGGCCGCGAGAAGGCGGTCTACATCGACAAGCTGGTGATGATGGACGGCGTCAGCGGCGACCTGATCGCCGAGATGCCGGTGGACGAGCCGTTCCGCAAGCGCTTCGGCAACCCCTACGCGGTGATCCACCGCGCCGACCTGCACGGCGTGCTGCTTGACGCCTGCCGCGCCCACGCGAACATCACCCTGGTCACCAACCAGCGCGTCGTGGCCTACGAGAACACCGCGACGGGCGCCAGCGTCCGCACGGAGTCGGGCGAGACCTTCGCGGGCGACGGCGTCATCGGCTGCGACGGCGTGCGCTCCAAGGTGCGCGAGCAGTTGACCGGCGGCGACCAGTTGCGCCTGTCCGGCCACGTCGCCTACCGCGCCGTGCTGCCGATCGAGCTGATGCCGGAGGACCTGCGCTGGAACGCCGCCACGCTGTGGGCCGGTCCGAAGTGCCACATGGTCCACTACCCGCTGCAGGGCTGGAAGACCTTCAACCTCGTGGCGACCTTCCAGACCGACGTGTCGAACGTCGGCACCAACGAGCCCGGCACGCGGGACGAGATCCTCGGCCGTTTCGGCGACGTGGTGCCGCGCGCCCGCAAGCTGCTGGAGAAGCCCGGCGAGTGGCGCCGCTGGGTGCTGGGCGACCGCGAGCCGATCGGCAACTGGACGGACGGCCGCGTGACCCTGCTGGGCGACGCCGCCCACCCCACGCACCAGTATTTCGCGCAGGGGGCCTGCATGGCGCTGGAGGACTCGGTCTGCCTCGCCGACATGATCGCCCGGTTCGAGGGCGACCTGCCCACCGCCTTCCGCGCCTACCAGGAGGAGCGCATCGTGCGCGCCTACCGTGTCGTGCTGTCGTCGCGCGAGCTTGGCCGCGTCTACCACGCCACCGGCGTGGAGCGTAAGGTGCGCAACGCGTGGCTGGGCTCCAAGACGCCGGAGGACTTCTACAACAGCCTGCAGTGGCTCTACGGCGGCACCGGCCTGTCCGCCGCCAAGTCCGCGTAAGCGGGGAACCGGGCCGGCGCGCGGGTCTTCCGGCCGCGCGCCGGCCGCCTGTTCTTTAGTCTTCAGCCTTCCTCAGCCTTCGGCCGCCGCCGGCATCCGTTGCCGCAGCGCCGCCAGCGCGCGGTGCTGGTCGGCGACGAACACGCGCAGGACCGACGCCATGCTGGCGCCGCCGCGCAACGCGGCGGCGTTCTGCCGCTCCAGAGCCTCGATCAGTTCATTGGTCGTCTGCCCGCGCGCCTTCGCGAGGCTGTCGAGCGCGTCCCAATAATACCGCTCCAGCCGCAACGAGTTGCGCCGCCCCGACAGTTTGGCATAGCGGGTGATTCGCTCGAACGAACTGGACATCCTCGCCTCCGGCCCCCACACGGCACGCAGATGTACGCGCGGGCGCACCGGGGCGCAGTGACGGCGGTCACAGCAGTCTGGAAGGCGCTTGCGACACAAGCACGGCATCGTATTAGCCGATCGGCTGTATCCCGCACTAGCCTCCTTATACCGAAGACAGCGGCTGTCCGACCTCCCCTGGTCTTACCAATGATGGAACGGACATGATAGCCACTCAACGAAATGGCAATCCCCCTTGCGGCGGGCGGCGCGAGAAAGCGGCGGGAGGTCTTCAATGCACGCGATACACATGAGCATGTCGAAACGGATTTTCGGGGGTGTCGCGCTCCTGATGGGACTATTCATCGCGTTGGGCATCGTCTCGGTCAGTGGCTTGAAGACGACCGAAAGGCGCGTGAGCGATCTGGTGGCCACCAGCCAGGCCGCCGCCGACTTCGCGGAACTCAGGAACCTCGCCAGTGAGGTCGAGGCCGCCGTCCAGACCGCCATACGGTCCAGTCAGGTGCAGGACATCGAAAGCGCGCGCGCCGGGCTCGGCGGCCTCAGCCGCTCGATCGAAGGGATCCTGAGCAACTCCGGCAGGCAGGGCAACGGGGCCGCCCTGAGCAACGCGCTCAACGTCGTCGGCACCGAATTCAACCGCACGATCGCCACCGTCGAACGCCGCCGGGTCCTGATGGAGAAGGCCACCGCCCTGGGGATCTCCCTCGGGACGACCGGGGAGGCCCTGAACGCGCTGGCGAGTGCCGCCGGTGACGCCGCGTTCGCCGCCGTCGCCGCGCGCGTGCGGTCCACCATAGACAACAGCCGGTTCCTCATCGCCCGCTTTGCCCTTTCCAATTCGCCGACGGACGCTGGCCTGGCGGTGGATGAAACGGCCAAGATGTCGGCGGCCTATGCCGAGATCACGGGCATGGCGCCGCCGACGCCGCGAACGAAACGGTTCATCGCGGCGTTGGAGAGCGACATCAAGGCACTGCCCGCGATCACGGCGGACCTCATCGCCGCCACGACCGAGCGCGGGTCCGCCGCCGCGTCGCTGACGAAAGCGCTCGGCCTGCTGCGGAACGCGGCCGAGGCGGAGACGACGCTCCTGAACGATCGGCGTGCCTCGGTGATCGAGGAAAGCCTTTCGGCGCAGCGCCTGCTGGAGAATGCGATCATTGTCGTCACCGTCGTGTTGACCGCGGTCGGCGGGCTCATGGGCTGGTGGGGCGGGCGCTCCATCACCACGCCGATCACCGGCATGACCGCGGTGATGCATAAGCTCGCCAACGAAGATCTGACCGTGGACATCCCGGCCCTGGAGCGGCGTGACGAAATCGGCCGGATGGCCAAGGCCGTCCAGGTCTTCAAGGACAACGCCATCGCCGTGGGCCGGCTGCGCGCGGAACAGGCGGAGGCCGAGATGCGTGCCGCCCGCGAACGGCGCGGCGCGATGGACGAACTGGCGCATGATTTCCAGTCCCACGTCAGCGGCGTGGTGAATCTGGTCGGCACGGCGGCCCGGGAGATGGGCGAGACGTCGCGGTCGATGGCCGCCATCTCGCAGCAGGCGACGCAGCAGGTCGCCACCGTCGCCGCCGCCGCCGAGCAGGCGTCGGGAAGCGTGAAGACGGTGGCAGCCGCGACCGAGGAGCTGAGTTCCTCGACCGCCGAGATCGGACGCCGCGTGACCCACGCCAACGCCACCGCCACCGACGCCGCGCAGCGGGCGGCGCAGACCAACACCATCGTGCGCAGCCTTGCGGAAGCGGCCCAACGCATCGGCGAGATTGTCAGCATGATCTCCGGCATTGCCGGACAGACCAACATGCTCGCGCTCAACGCCACCATCGAGGCGGCACGGGCGGGCGAAGCGGGCAGGGGGTTCGCCGTGGTGGCCGGCGAAGTCAAGACCCTGGCCAATCAGACGGCCCACGCGACGAGCGAAATCAGCGGGCAGGTCAGCGCCATACAGCAGGTGACCCAGCAGGCGGTGGAGGCGATCCGCGAGATCGGCGCGACCATCGATGAAATAAGCAAGGTTTCGTCCGTGATCGCGTCCGCCGTCGAGCGGCAGCAGGAGGCCACGCGCGAAATCGCCCGCAGCGCGGACATGGCGGCGAAGGGAACGTCCGAGGTGATCGTCAACATCGGCAGCGTCACCAAGGTGGTTGCCGCCGCCGGCCAAGCCGCCGCTCAGGTGTTGCGCGATACGGAAATCCTCTCCCAGACATCGGCCGAGTTGAGCACGCAGACCGACAATTTCGTCGAGCGGATACGCGTGGGCTGACCGGCGAAGCAGACAGACGGTTATCGCAAGAGGAGTTGAATGATGAAACTGATCCCCGCACTGGCGGCCGCGTGTGTGCTCCTGGCTTCACAGGCGCATGCCGAAACCGTCATCAAGATCGCCTATACCTTGCCGGTCGAATCGGTCATGGGCGCGGGCGCGAGCGCTTTCGCCGAGGAACTGAACAAGGCTCTGCCCGGAAAATACCGGGTGGACCACCAGCCAGCCTCCAAGCTGGGCGGTGACGCCGACGTGCTGAAGGGCGTGCAGCTCGGCACGATCGAGATGACCATTGTGGGCGGCGGCGGGGCGATCAGCACCTTCGTGCCGGAAGTGTCGGTGACCGACCTGCCGTTCCTGTTCCGCGACCGGCAGCACGCGCAGGCGATCCTTGACGGCCCGGTGGGGGCGGAAATCCTGGCGGCATTCCCGAAGCACGGGCTGGTCGGCCTCGCCTGGGGCGAGCAGGGCATGCGCCAGATCACCAACTCGAAGAGAGCCATCCACACCCTCGACGACCTGAAGGGTCTCAAGCTGCGGACCCCGCAGAGCCCCATCTACGTGGCAACGTTCAAGGCGCTGGGCGCCGACGTCTCCCCCATGGCCTGGCCCGAGGTTTTCCCGGCCCTGCAGAACGGCCGGATGGACGGGCAGGAAAACCCTGCGCCGACCGTGGTCGCGGCCAAGCTCTACGAGGTGCAGAAGCACCTGACGGTTTCGAACCACATCTACTCGTCGGGCATCCTGGTGATTTCCCCTGACTTCTGGGCCGAGGTCGCCGACGCCGACAAGCCGGCCTTCATCGCGGCGGCCAAGGCCGGCGGCAAGGCCATGCGCGACTACGTCCAGAAGGCGGACCAGGAAGCCCTGGACACCCTGCGCTCCAAGGGTATGGAGGTCGGGGCGATCAGCGACCGCGACGCGTTTGTCAAGGCCGTGCAGCCGGTTTACGACGGCCTCGATCCGGTACTCGCGGCGTATGCGAAGCGCATCCGCGAGACGAAATAGCCGGAGCTTTTCCCGGTCGGCGTGAGGCGGCTTGTGCACGGGCCATTGCCCTGCCTTCCGCCTGGCGCTACCACAGGTTTGTTTTGTCGGCTTTCTACGCGTTGGACGGACCGAACCCGGCCGAAGCCGGGTCGGTGCCGTCAAACCGTTGGTGCCCCAGGCCGGACTCGAACCAGCACGCCCTTGCGGGCAACAGATTTTGAGTCTGTCGCGTCTACCAATTTCGCCACTGGGGCAACGGGTGCAAATTGGTGGGGCGATCATACATGCCGGCCGGCCCTGGTCAATCCTAAAGGGTGGCGCATAGGACAAGACTGGCACGAACACCGGTCCGGGCGCAGCGGCTGGCCTTGCGGCGCGGGGCGCGCTATATCTCGCGGCATGACGCACCGCCTCGTCCTCGCCGATCCGCGCCTGCCCGCCCTGCTCCTGGCGCTCGCCAGCGCCGGGATCCTCGCGGCCGCCCTCGTCTTCCAGTACGGCTTCGGCTATCAGCCGTGCATTCTCTGCATCTGGCAGCGCTGGCCCTACGTGGCGGTGCTCGCCTTCTCCATCGTCACGCTGCTGTTCCCGCGCTGGCGCGGAGTCGGCGACGCTCTGCTGGTCGCCAGCGGCTTCGCGCTGCTCGCCAACGCCGGCATCGCCGCCTACCACGTGGGGGTCGAGCAGCAGTGGTGGGCCGGCACCTCGGGCTGCGGCGCGCCGGCCGCCGCGGCGACGATCGAGGAACTGCGCGCCCGCATCCTGGCCGCCCCCGTGGTGCGCTGCGACGAGGTGCAGTGGTCGCTGTTCGGCGTCTCCATGGCCGGCTACAATGTGGTGCTGTCGCTGGCGATGGCGGCCTTCGCCTTCGCCTCGGCTCGCGTCGCCTACATCCGCAACCCCGCCATCGGCCTGCCATGACCCCGCTCGACACCCGGACACGCGAAGGCCACACCGTCTCCGCGACGACTGTGCCCAAAGCCCATACGGCCGCCGCCCCGTCCAGGCCGCGCGGCGCGCTGCCGGGCGATCCCACGCCGCGCGAGCGGCTGGCCCGCATCTGCCGCGTCGACCATGCCGGCGAGTACGGCGCCAAGCGCATTTATGAGGGGCAGATCGCCGTCCTGGGCAAGGGCCGGCACGGCGACACGCTGCGCCACATGGCGCAGCAGGAACTGGAGCACCTGTGCTATTTCGAAGGACAGCTTGCCCGGCGCCATGTCCGCCCCACGGTGTTGCAGCCGTTCTGGCACGTCGCGGGCTTTCTGCTGGGCGCCGGCACGGCGCTGCTGGGCGAGCGCGCGGCCATGGCCTGCACGGTGGCGGTGGAGGAGGTGATCGACAGCCATTACGAAGGCCAGATCCCGCACCTCGGGCCGGATGAGGCGGAGCTGCGCGGCCAGATCGTCCGCTTCCAGGCGGAGGAGGTCGAGCACCGCGACATCGGCCTCGCCAACGGCGCCGAACACGCGCCCGGCTACGGGCTGCTGACCGCCGCCATCAAGGCCGGCACGCGCGCCGCCATCTGGGTGGCGGAGCGGGTGTGACGGCGCGTCATCCCCAATCGCCTCATCCGGGATCCAGTTCGGTGTCCCAGTAAAGAAAATCCCGCCAACTTTCGTGGAGGAAGTTTGGCGGGAAGGCGCGTCCGTTCTCTTGCAGCAGGTGGGCCGTCGGCTGGAAGGGCGGACTGAGGGGGATCATGCCGCAGTGGTGCGGCAGCCGGTTGCCCTTCACCAGATTGCACGCCGAGCAGGAGGTGACGACGTTCTCCCACGTGGTGCGCCCGCCGCGCGAGCGCGGGATGACGTGGTCGAAGGTCAGCTCCTGCGTCGGGAACGGCCGGCCGCAGTACTGGCAGGCGAAGCGGTCACGCAGGAAGACGTTGAATCGTGTGAAGGCCGGCTTGCGCGTCGCCGGGATGTACTCCTTCAACGAAATCACGCTGGGCAGGCGGATTTCGAAGCTGGGGGAGCGCACCACCCGGTCGTATTCGGAGATGATGTTGACCCGGTCGAGGAACACCGCCTTGACGGCTTCCTGCCATGACCAGAGCGACAGCGGGAAATAGCTGAGCGGACGGAAATCCGCGTTCAGCACCAGAGCCGGACAGTGATCGGGTGGTGGAGCCAATGGCCACTCCCTTCGTCTCGTTCCGTCTCGCAGAGCCACGGTAAGGCTCGGCGCACCAAATACATAAGCGATTGGGGTGCGGTTCTCAACATCTCGCGTTCGGGTGCGACGCTGCGGCGCACAAATTTCTTCAAACCGTAACCCTTTCGGCGGATGGCCGGCCGCCAGTCCTTCAAGGGGCAAGCGGACGAAGGTGTCCTTGTGACAAAGGTCGGTCCGGGCCGCCGCCGGCCTTGCCGGTTACAAGCCGTTAACCAAAGCGGCGCATGGTCCCCTCACGAAAAGTCAGGGGAATCGTCATGACCGCCATGATCATCGACCTTACCGAGAAGCGCCGCGAACGCGAGGAGCGCGACCGGCAGAAGCGCATCGACGCCTTCGACCGCGAACTGCGCCGCCGCCTCGCCCTCTACCTCGACGGCGAGGACATCCCGGTCGAGCCGATCCGCGATAATCCCTACATCTGAGCCGGCCTTCCATCTGACGAAGCCGGCGGAGGTCGGCTATAAAAGCGGCATGACGACCGTCACCCGCTTCGCCCCCAGCCCGACCGGGCACCTGCACCTGGGACACGCGCACTCCGCCCTGTTCGGCTGGCGCGCGGCGCGGGAAGCGGGCGGGCGCTTCCTGCTGCGCATCGAGGACATCGACCCGCAGCGCTGCCGGCCGGAGTTCGAGCGCGACCTGATGGAGGATCTGGCCTGGCTGGGCCTCGATTGGGAAACGCCGGTGCGCCGCCAGTCCGACCATCTCGACGATTACCGCGTCGCGCTGGAGCGGCTGCAGGGGATGGGGGTGATCTACCCCTGCTTCTGCACCCGCAAGGACATCGCCGCGGAGATCGCCCGCGCCGGCCACGCCCCCCATGGGCCGGACGGGCCGCTCTACCCCGGCACCTGCCGCCATCTCTCCGACGCGGCGCGCGCGGCGCGCATCGTTTCCGGCGCCGCGTACGCGCTGCGCCTGGACGTGGCGCGGGCAAAGGGCCTGACGGGGCCTCTCCGCTGGCACGACCGGGCCAGGGGATGGCAGGAGGCGACGCCGGAGATCCTCGGCGACGTGGTGCTGGCCCGCAAGGACACGCCCACCAGCTACCACCTGAGCGTCACGACCGACGACCACCTCCAGGGCGTCTCGCTGGTGACGCGCGGCGAGGATCTGTTCTTCGCCACGCACCTGCACCGGCTCCTGCAGGCGCTGCTGGGCTACGACGTGCCGGACTGGCACCACCACGGCCTGCTGACCAACGAGCGCGGCGAGCGGCTGGCCAAGCGCGACAAGGCGCGGACGCTCCGTTCGCTGCGCGACGCCGGCCGCACCCCGGCCGAGGTGCGTGCTATGGCCGAAGGTCATACGTTCGGGTGAGAGTCGATCCAGCACCGGGCGTTGGGTTGAGCACAGCGAAAACCCAACGTCATGCGTTCACCACACGCGCCGCAGCCCCATCACGAGGTCCAGGTACTCCGGGTGTTCGGGCGTCAGGAATCCGTGGCGGATCATGAAGTCGATGATCACCAGGTTGACGTTGAACTTCCAGCGGTCGGTGGTGCGCACCGACAGGGCCACCTCCTCCAGCGGCCAGCGTGTGTACTCCTCGACCTCGCCGTCGGTGTTGCGCGGCTCGAAGTCGGGGCCCAGTTCCAGGTCGTAGAGGAACAGCGTGTCGGGCTTCAGTCCGACCGAGGACTCCATCAGGTAGGAGATGGCGCCCACCGGCACGGCGCGGGCGATCAGTTCGGGCCCGATGCCGGCCTCCTCGTGCGCCTCCTTGACCAGGTTCTCGGCCAGCGTCAGGCCGATGGGCTGGCCACCGGCGATCAGGTTGTCCAGTTGCCCCGGCGCCACCGTGCGGTCCTGCGCGCGCCGCCCGACCCACAGGTCGATGCCGCCGTCCGGGCGCCGCACGAAGCCGTTGACGTGCAGCCCATAGGCGGTGACGCCGAACGGCGTGACCGCGGCGCGGTCGATGCGCATCAGCGGCTCGTCGCCCCATTTCGGCAGCACCGGGTAGAACTCGTTGCGCAGTTTGGGCACCGTGCCGCGCTCCACGAGGTATTCGGCGGCGTGTGCCAGCACGGCCGAGCGCGCCTCGAAGTCGCCCACCTCCGGTGCCAGCGTCAGCCGGTCGGGCAACACCACGAAGCCGGGATCGACGGCCGGCAGTTCCTCCGCCAGCGCGTGGTGGACCCAGCCGACGCGCACCCCGTCGACCACGAACGGGCGGAAGGCGGAGAAGTCGTACGCGTTGCAGGCGCGGATGTGACGAAGAAAGGACATGCCAGCGATGTAGCCGGGCACGGCGCGCTCGGCAAGACATTGTGAGGTGTGGCGGGCGCGGCGCTTTCGCCCAGCCCGCCGTTCGTGTTACCTCCTATTCGGATCGGGGTTGCGCGGCGGCGGTGATGGGCGTGTTCGGAGGGGCGGTGTTGGGAGCGGCCCTGCTGCTGGCCGGCGCGTCGGCGTCGGGGGTGGCGCTGGCGGCGCGCGCCACGCTGGTGGTGGACGCCGACGGGGGGCGCGTCCTGCACGCCGAGAACGCCAACCTGCGCAGCTTTCCGGCCTCCACCACCAAGATGATGACCGCCTATCTCGCCTTCGAGGCGCTGGCCAAGGGCGAGCTGAAGCTGGACGAGGACTTGGCCGTTTCGGCGCACGCGGCCGGGCAGGGCGGCCAGTCGCTGGAGCTGGAGCCCGGCACCCGCATCAAGGCGCGCGACGCGCTGGTGGGCATGCTGGTGGAATCGGCCAACGACGCCGCCGTGGTGCTGGCCGAGCGGCTGGGCGGCGGCGAGGCCGCCTTCGCCGAGCGCATGACCGCCAAGGCGCGCGAGCTGGGCATGGCGCGCACGCGCTTCCGCAACGCCTCCGGCCTGAACCATCCCGAGCAGGTGGTGACGGCCCGCGACATGGCGGTGCTGGCGCTGGCGCTGCTGCGCGATTTTCCCGACCGCTACGGCCTGTTCGCCACGCGTGGCTTCGCGCACAAGGGCGAGTCCTACACCACGGTCAACGGCTTCCTTGTCAACTATCCTGGCGCCGACGGCATCAAGACGGGCTTCACCTGCGCGGCTGGCTACAACCTCGTGGCGTCGGCGGTGCGCGGCGGGCGGCGGCTGGTGGCCGTGGTGCTGGGCGAGACCAGCCGGGGCGAGCGCGCCGGAACGGTGGCCGAGCTGATGAACGCCGGCTTCGCCAAGCCGGCGCCGGAGCCCGCCCGCACCCTGGCCGACCTCGACCCCACCCAGACCGGCGAGCCCGATCCGCCGCCGCAGGGCGTGATCGCCGAATCCTGCGCCTCCATCATCGCGACACCCGGCGCCCCCGGCGTCGGCTTGGCGGGCCTGGGCGTGCCGGGCGTTCGGGCCGCCGGGTGGAGCGTCGAGGTGGTCGGCGGCTTCGCCGACCCGGCGACGGCGCGCGCGATAGGCAACCGCACGCTGGCGCGCGAGCCCACCTTGCGTGGCGGCCGCATCGGCGTGCTGCGGCGGCGCGGCGGCGGCGTCCTCGGCTTCCGCCCGCTGGTGCTCGGCCTGACCGAGCAGGCGGCCAAGCAGGGCTGCTTCCGCATGCGCCAGCGCGGCCTGCGCTGCATCGTGCTCAGCCCGCAGCACCTCGTCGCGGCCGCCGAGCAGGCGGCCATGCTGTCCCGGGCCGCCAAGCCGGGCCGGCGTTGATTATCCCGCTGTGTTGCGGTTTGGCGACACACACGTCCTTGTTGCAACGGACATGCGGGCATCGTAAACGAGAGCGCACGCAAGAGAGAGGACGGCGCATGGCGACCACGGCGTTCGGGGACTTCACGGTGCTCGTCATCGAGGACGAGGCCTTCACCCGCATGGTCCTCGCCAAGATGCTCTCCACCCTTGGCTTCAGGGCGGTGCACCAGGCCGCCGACGGCGAGGCGGGCTTGGCCGCCGTGCGCGAACACCGGCCGGACGTGGTCGTCTGCGACGTCGAGATGGCGCCGCTCGACGGCCTGGGCTTCCTGCGCGCGCTGCGCGCCAGCGGCGACGCGCGGTCGAGCGCGCTGCCCGTGGTGTTCATGACCAACCGTGCCGACGAGGGCCGCATGGCCGAGGCCCGCGGTCTCGGCGCCGACGCCTTCCTGGTCAAGCCGGCGACGCCGGATTCCCTGCGCGAAGCCTTGGGCGCGCGGCTGGGCTGAACGCGCGATCTACGAAGCGCTTTACGCAGATCGGCGGATAGGGCCTAGGAGGCAGCCTTTTCGGCGGCCTCCCTCGGGGCCGGCCCTAACCCTTTGGACGCCTTCCAACGAACCTTGCAAGTCCGTGTTGATGTTGCGGGATAGCGATCCCCATCTCTCTTAGGGAGGGGTTGGATCCGGGCCGCGGTCCATGCGTTAATGGCTACGGGACAGGTCCATCCGCCGACAGCGCAGCAGGGAGTTGTTAACCTTTGATCGGCACGCTCATGATTAACCCTAGCGTCTGCGTAGGTTTACGGCGCGGGTGAGCTCTGGAGGGCGATGGCGTGACACTGGGCGCCTGGAATATCCGGACGGAGCGGCAGGCGGGGCAGACCCGCCCGGCCGGAACGCCGGTGGCGTCCCCAGCCGGCCGCCGGGGTGGGCACCGGCCCATACGCCGGAATGAAAGCACCTTCCGCCACGTTCGCGTTCACGACTGTGTGCGTCTGGAAAACCCTACGCCAAGCATTAGATTGATACTTATAGGTCCTGCTGGTTCGCTGCTTTTGGCAAGTAACCGCATAAAAATGCTGGGCTTCGACGGTGAGCGGGGTCGGTACAGGACTGGTCTTCCGCCTGCACCCACCCATGAACCTCGGTGGATGTGGTCCGCGCCGCTGGGCGGCAGCGCCGCATCCCCCGTCCCTTGGGACTAGGAATACGGAGCAACTGAATGTTCCCGGCCGACGAACTGTTCTCGCGATACACGCAAGCCTACGAGGGTCGCCGCGAGGTCGAGATGACCCTCACGGAATACCTCGAAGGCTGCCGGGACGATCCGATGATGTACGCATCGGCGCCCGAACGCATCCTGGCCGCCATCGGCGAGCCCGAGGTGGTGGATACCGCCAAGGACCCGCGCCTGGGGCGGATCTTCATGAACCGGACCATCAAGGTCTACCCGGCCTTCTCCGACTTCTACGGCATGGAAGAGACGATCGAGCGCATCGTCGGCTTCTTCCGTCACGCCGCGCAGGGGCTGGAGGAGCGCAAGCAGATCCTCTACCTGCTGGGTCCGGTCGGCGGCGGCAAGTCGTCGCTGGCGGAGCGGCTGAAATCGCTGATGGAGAAGTGCCCGGTCTACGTGCTGAAGGCCGGCAAGGAGGTCTCGCCGGTCTTCGAAAGCCCGCTCGGCCTCTTCAACCCGGACGAGATGGGCGAGATCATCGAGGAGCGCTACGGCGTGCCGAAGCGCCGGCTGACCGGGCTGATGAGCCCGTGGGCGGTCAAGCGCCTGGACGAGTTCGGCGGCGACATCTCGAAGTTCCGCGTCATCAAGGTGCATCCCTCCAAGCTGCGGCAGATCTGCGTCACCAAGACCGAGCCGGGCGACGAGAACAACCAGGACATCTCCTCGCTGGTCGGCAAGGTCGACATCCGCAAGCTGGAGGTCTTCAGCCAGAACGACCCCGACGCCTATTCCTTCTCGGGCGGCCTGAACCGGGCCAGCCAGGGCATCATGGAATTCGTCGAGATGTTCAAGGCGCCGATCAAGATGCTGCACCCGCTGCTGACGGCGACGCAGGAGGGCAACTACGTCGGGTCCGAGAACATCGGCGCCATTCCCTTCCAGGGCATCATCCTGGCGCACTCCAACGAATCCGAGTGGCAGTCGTTCAAGAACAACAAGAACAACGAAGCCTTCATCGACCGCATCTGCGTCATCAAGGTGCCGTACTGCCTGCGCGTGCAGGAGGAGCAGCACATCTACGAGAAGCTGATCAGCGGCTCCGACCTGTCCACGGCACCGTGCGCGCCGTCGACGCTGGAGATGCTGTCGAAGTTCTCGGTGCTGTCGCGGCTGCGCGAGCACCCGAACTCCAGCCTCTATTCGAAGATGCGGATCTATGACGGCGAAAGCCTGAAGGAGACCGATCCCAAGGCCAAGTCCATGCAGGAATACAAGGACCAGGCCGGCGTCGACGAGGGCATGGACGGCATCTCCACCCGCTTCGCCTTCAAGGTGCTGGCGGCCACGTTCAACTATGACTCCACCGAGATCTCCGCCGATCCCGTGCACCTGATGTACATCCTGGAGCAGTCGATCAAGCGCGAGCAGTTCCCGGAGGAAACCGAGAAGAAGTACCTGGAGTTCATCAAGGCCGAGCTGGCGCCGCGCTATGCGGAATTCATCGGCAACGAGATCCAGAAGGCCTACCTGGAATCGTACCACGACTATGGCCAGAATCTGTTCGACCGCTATGTCGACTACGCCGACGCGTGGATCGAGGACCAGGATTTCAAGGATCCCGACACCGGCCAGCTCATGAACCGCGAGTTGCTGAACCAGGAGCTGACGAAGATCGAAAAGCCCGCGGGCATCGCCAACCCCAAGGACTTCCGCAACGAGGTGGTCAAGTTCGCGCTGCGCGCCAAGGCCGCCAACCAGGGCCGCAACCCGTCCTGGACCAGCTACGAGAAAATCCGCGAGGTTATCGAGAAGCGGATGTTCAGTCAGGTCGAGGATCTGCTGCCGGTGATCTCCTTCGGCTCCAAGAAGGACAGCGACAGCGAGAAGAAGCACCACGAGTTCGTCGAACGCATGATGTCGCGCGGCTACACCGAGCGGCAGGTCCGGCGGCTGGTGGAGTGGTACATGCGCGTGAAGCAGGCCGGCTGATGCCGGTCCGCTTCGGGCTTGAGTAAACCGGAAGGCGAGGGCTCTCCATTGATGAACATCGTCGACCGCCGCCTGAACCCGCAAGGCAAGAGCCTGGCCAACCGCCAGCGCTTCCTGCGCCGCGCCAAGGAGCAGGTGATCAAGGCGGTGCGCGAGGCTTCCTCGAAGCGCTCCATCCAGGATGTCGAGAGCGGCGACAAGATCACCATCTCGGCGGGCGGCGTGCGGGAGCCCTCCCTCCACCGTGCCTCCCAGGGCGGGGTGCGCGACTACGTCGTCCCCGGCAACAAGGAGTACGTCGAGGGCGACACCATCCCGCGCCCGGAGGAGCAGGGCGGGCGCGGCAGCGAAGGCAGCCCGGACGGGGAGGGCGAGGACGATTTCCGCTTCGTCCTGTCTCGCGAGGAATTCCTGGACATCTTTCTGGAAGACCTGGAACTGCCGGACCTCGTCAAACAGAAGGTCAAACAGTCGGAATCCTTCTCGCTGACGCGCGCCGGCTATTCCGTGTCCGGTTCGCCGGCCAACCTCAACCTGGTGCGCACCATGCGCAACAGCCTGAGCCGGCGCATCGCGCTCAAGCGCCCGAAGCCCGACGAACTGATCGAACTGGAAAAGCGGCTGGCCGAGGCGGAGGCGCGGGGCGACACCGACGACGAGCTTGAGGAGATGAAGCGCCACCTGGAGCACCAGCACCTGCGCTCCAAGCGGATCCCCTTCATCGATCCCATCGACGTTCGCTACAACCGCTTCGAATCCGTGCCCAAGCCCATCGCGCAGGCGGTGATGTTCTGCCTGATGGACGTGTCGGGTTCGATGACCGAGCACATGAAGGATCTCGCCAAGCGCTTCTTCATGCTGCTCTACCTGTTCCTGCGGCGGCGGTACCGCTCGGTCGACATCGTCTTCATCCGCCACACGCACGAGGCCAAGGAGGTCGACGAGGAGACGTTCTTCTACTCCACCGAGACCGGCGGCACCGTGGTGTCCACCGCTCTCGAAGAGATGCAGAAGGTCGTCAACGACCGCTATCCCGAGAGCGAGTGGAACATCTACGCGGCGCAGGCCTCGGACGGCGACAACATGTCCTCCGACAACGCCCGCTCGGCGGCCCTGCTGCGCGAGGTGATCCTGCCCATGTGCCAGTATTTCGCCTACATCGAGGTGGCGGCGGAGCACAATCTCGGCCTGTCGGCGCTGGGCCGCGAGACCGAGCTGTGGCGCACCTACAAGCTGGTGGCGCGCCCCGACCTGCCGCTCGCCATGCGGCGCGTGCGTTCGCGCCGCGAGATCTTCCCCGTCTTCCGCGACCTCTTCGCCCGCGAGAAGGCCACCGGTGCCTGAGGAGGCCATACGCATGACCGCCGTCATCACCAAGCCGGAAGGGCCGCTGTTCGAAGGCGCCGACTGGGACTATGACAAGATCAAGCGCGCCTACGACGCCATCGAGGACGTCGCGTTCAACGAACTCGGCCTCGACATCTACCCCAACCAGATCGAGGTGATCACCGCCGAGCAGATGCTCGACGCCTATTCGTCCATCGGCATGCCGCTGATGTACAAGCACTGGTCGTTCGGCAAGCACTTCGCCCGCGACGAGATGATGTACCGCAAGGGCTTCCGTGGCCTCGCGTACGAGATCGTCATCAACTCCAGCCCTTGCATCAGCTACATCATGGAAGAGAACACCATGACGATGCAGACGCTGGTGATCGCCCACGCGGCGTTCGGCCACAACCACTTCTTCAAGAACAACCAGCTCTTCGTGCAGTGGACGGACGCGCGCGGCATCCTCGACTATCTGGAATTCGCCAAGAGCTACATCTCCCAGTGCGAGGAGCGTTACGGCCTGCCGGCGGTGGAGCGCGTGCTCGACGCCGCGCACGCGCTCATGAGCCAGGGCGTGCACAAGTACCCGAAGAAGCGTGCGCTCGACCTGCGCGAGGAGCAGCGGCGCGAGCGCGAGCGGCAGGAGTACCAGGAGCAGACCTTCAACGACCTCTGGCGCACCGTGCCCCGCCCGGCCGCCGGCGGCCAGCGCCCCTCCCGCACGGTGAGCGAGCGCAAGAAGCTGCTGGGTCTGCCCGAGGAGAACCTGCTCTATTTCCTGGAAAAGAAGGCGCCGCGCCTGCAGCACTGGGAACGCGAGATCCTCCGCATCGTCCGCCACATCTCGCAGTACTTCTACCCGCAGAAGCAGACGAAGCTGATGAACGAGGGCTGCGCCACCTTCGTTCACTACACCATCATGAACCGCCTGCACGAGAAGGGGCTGATCACCGACGGCTCGATGCTGGAGTTCCTGCACTCGCACACGGCGGTGGTGTTCCAGCCGGAGTTCGACGACCCGCGCTTCTCGGGCATCAACCCCTACGCGCTGGGCTTCGCCATGATGCAGGACATCCGGCGCGTGGCCGAGAACCCGACCGAGGAAGACCGCTACTGGTTTCCCGACCTGGCCGGCCGTGGCGACGGCATCGCGGCGGTGCGCGAGGCGTGGGCCAACTTCCGCGACGAGAGCTTCGTGCTCCAGTACCTCAGCCCGCACCTCATCCGGAAGCTGAAGCTGTTCAGCGTGCGCGACGACGCCGAGGACCCCTACCTGCTGGTCGAGCACATCCACAACGAGCGCGGCTACCGCCACATCCGCAAGCTGCTGGCGCGTCAGTACGATTTGGCCTTCCTGGAGCCGGACATCCAGATCGTCGACGTCGACCTCGCCGGCGACCGCAAGCTGATCCTGCACCACCGCGTCACCAACGGCGTGCTGCTGGAGGAGAGCGACGCCAAGGCCGTGCTGCGCCACATCGCCAACCTCTGGGGCTACGAGGTGCAACTGATCGAGGTGTCGGCGGTGTCGGAGGCCGTCCTCAAGGAACACGCCGTCACGGCGCCCAACAACGCCACAGCGTGACGCCCCTGACGTCCCTGACGCCTATGCCTCGCCATCGCGGGGGCTGGTGGGCGTCGCCGCCGTCAGGGGCAGGGGCGGTGTGTCGGCGCGGGCGGCGTGCCCTTCGAAGGGCAGCAGGTCCATGAAATACTCACGGTAGATCGGAGACGGCCGGTGCTGCCCGCGGTGGCCCGCGGCGGTGTGGGGCATGCCCTTCGGAACGGAGTCGCGCATTGCAGAACCTTCCCCATTTTTCCGGTTGAAAAGGAGTACTCCTGGCCGGCTCCAATATTCGACTCATAGGGGAAGTTTGCGTTCGAATCCATATGAATGTAGCTATGGGCGTGTATTGCAAATGTGTGCATTGAAACATGCGCGTGGTGCCGCCGAGCAAGCGCGTGCCGCCGTTTCCCTTTTGAAATGAGAGAATTAAAATGCATTCGCTTTGAATTGGAAGGGTTCCGGAGTGGACTTCCGTCGCCCGATATCGATCACCGCTCCGGTTCAGGCTTGATGCCGGCGTCCTTCATCCGGTGCACGAGGTCGAGGATGACCGTGCTCATCTCCGGGAAGTCCAGCGCCAGGGCGTTGCGCTCCGCGTCCACGCGCACGACGTGGGCGACCTGCCGGCCGCCGGTGCCGGGGGCGTCGGGAATATCGGCGCAGTGGATGTCCAGCTTGACGCGGTCGCCCGGGGACAGCTCCATTTCCCCTCGGTAGTTTTCCAGAAGCAGCCCGCGGATCGACCAGTTGACGGTCTGGTACTTCCGGCCGCCCAGGTCCACCGTCATCACCGGGTCCATGTAGCGGATGCAGCGCCGCCGCTCGATGCCGCCCGGCGCCTTGGCGCCGGTGTCGTGCTGCTCCAGCTTGCGCGCGGCGGCCTGCTTGGTGCGGTCGTCGATGCCGTCCTTGCTGGTCATCAGCGCCGCCTGCACGCGGCGTTCGACGGCGCTGCGGAACTCCTCGTCGGCGCCGAAGCGCACGGCCTTGGCGTAATGCTCCTTGGCTCTCGAGATCAGCTCGTTGCGGCCCTTGTCGTCACCGGCGTGGCCGCGCCGCTCGGCCTGTCCGATCAGCGTGTCGACGCTGAGCTGGTAAGCGCCGCGCTGAATCGTCTTGGTGGTCTCGCGGAATTCGGTGGCACGCTGGGTGGGGAATTCGCGCGCCTTCAGAAGCTCCGTCATCATCGCCGCCTGGGCGTCGACGCTGGCCGGGTCGCCGGTCTCGGCCGCCTGGCGGAGCTGACGCACCAGCGCCTCGGCCTTGCGCAGCAAGGCGTCCTCCAACTTCCGGCGCTGCTCCGCATCCATGACGGCGGGCATGACAACCTCCGCGAACACGTCGCACAAGGTTAGTTTGCAAGCGTGCTGTTAAGAACCGGTGAATCGCAAAAGGAGTGTGCGCTGCACAAAGTGGAGGCGCAGGTCGGGTTGAGCCACGGGCGAAAATCCAACGTGTCCTGCATTGCAAACATGTTGGATTTTCGCTGCGCTCAACCCGACCTACGGGGCCCCCGTGGTTCCGAACGTCTCGGCCGTGAAGCGGAAAGCCTGGAGGGTGCCGGTCTCGTGGTCAGGCGACAGGCCGGCCTTGGCCTTCAGGTTGCGCAGAAAGGCGCGCGGGTCGGGCAGGGCGTCCCACACCTTGGGCAGGAACAGGGCGCTGCGGCCGCGGTCGCGGATCACCAGCCCGTCCACGCCCGGGCGCAGTTGCGCCAGCAGGTGGGATTCGTCGGTGAAGGCGATGGGCCGGTTGTGGCTGAGGATGGACACGGTGATATCCACCCGGTCCACCTCCGCCGCCGTCATCGGGCCGAATCGCGGGTCCTGCATGGCCGATTTGTAGGTGTTCTCGACCACGTCCCTGATCAGCGGGTTGACCGGCTGCAGCGTGCCGATGCAGCCGCGCAAATCCCCGTCGATCTCCAGCGTGACGAAGGTCTTGCGCAGCGCCCGAAGCGGCAGCGGGAAGGTCTCCACCGCCACCGAGGGCGGCCGGCCGCGCCCCACCGCGTGGCGCAGCGACTGGTGCGCGCAGTCCAGCAATTGCCGGCGGTGGGCATCGCTGAGCCGCGCGTTCTCGGCGTATTCGAAGGTGTAGGCGCCATAGCCGACGACGCGGTTCCTGTCGCCCGCCGTATCGCCGGAATTGCGCAGGTCGCGCGTGGTGGCGCGCATGTCCAGCCTTTGCGCGCGCAGCAGCAACCCGGACACCGGCTTGTAGCCGCAGGCGTAATCGCCGTTCAGCGTGTCCGGGGCCGCCGTCTCGATGGCCTGTGAGGCGGCGAGGTCGAGCCCGCGCGCCGTGTCGTAATCATGGAAATGGCTGAGGTCCGAACTGACGACGATCAGCGTTTCCGGCCCGCCCCACAGCCGCTCCAGCACCGTGTCCACCGTCTGCGGCGCGCAGGCGCCGACCACCAGCGGCACCACGGCAAAGTCGCGGAACGTCCGCTGCAGGAAGGGCAGGTGCACCTCCAGCGAATGTTCGCCCTCGAACGCCTGGTCGAGGATCTGCACGTCGGGCAGGCCCAGGATGGCGTCGATGGCCGCGTGGTCCACCGGCACGACGCCCAGCGGCGTCACCATCCCGTCCGCCGAGGGGGCGGCGAGGCCGCGGAACGGGTGACGGTGCGCCGGCCCCAGCAGGATCACCCGCCGCACGCGGTCCGCCATGTGGCGCACGGCGGCGTAGGCAGTGCCGGCGATCGGCCCGGAGTACACATAGCCCGCGTGCGGCGCCACGATGGCCTTGGCCTCCACCGGCTCGATCCGGGCGCGGCCGATGCAGTCGTCGACCACACGGGCGAGCGTCTGGGCATCGGCGGGGTAGAAGGCGCCGGCGACCGCCGGCAGACGAAGATTCGGGGTGTGAAGAGTCGTCATGGCTTGGACACCGCTGCGGCAATGACCATATGCGGAACAGGATAAACCAGACTTCGGGTGTCACCGCGGCTTTTTCCAGAGGAAATGTGCCGCACGCTTTCCAGGACGCGTCTTTCGATGACTCACATCCATCCTGCCCGCTACTGGCACGCGCTTGACGATGGGCGAATCCAGTGCGACGTGTGCCCCCGCCATTGCAAGCTTCAGGACGGTCAGCAGGCGCTGTGCTTCGTGCGCGAGCGGCGCGGCGACGAACTCGTGCTCACCACCTACGGCCGCTCGTCCGGGTTCTGCATCGACCCAATTGAGAAGAAGCCGCTCAACCATTTCCTGCCGGGCACGCCGGTCCTGTCCTTCGGCACGGCCGGCTGCAACCTGACCTGCAAGTTCTGCCAGAACTGGGACATCTCGAAGAGCCGCGAGATGGACACGCTGGCCGATTCCGCCAGCCCGGAGACGATCGCCCGTGCCGCGAAGCAGACCGGCTGCCGCTCCGTCGCCTACACCTACAACGACCCGGTCATCTTCCTGGAATACGCCGTGGACGTGGCGCAGGCCTGCCACGCGCAGGGCGTGAAGAACGTGGCCGTCACCGCCGGCTACATCTGCGCCGAGCCGCGCGCCGAGTTCTACCGCCACATGGACGCCGCCAACGTGGACCTGAAGGCGTTCACGGAAGAGTTCTACCACAAGGTGACGGGATCCCATCTCGCCCCGGTGCTCGACACGCTGATGTACCTGGTGCACGAGGCCAACGTGTGGGTGGAGATCACCACGCTGCTGATCCCCGGCGAGAACGATTCGGACGCCGAGCTGCACGCCATGACCGCCTGGATCGCCGAAAACCTGCGCGCCGACGTGCCCCTGCACTTCACCGCCTTCCACCCCGACTACAAGATGCGCGACAAGGGCTGGACCCCGCACGCCACGCTGCTGCGCGCCCGCGACATCGCCGTGGCGAACGGCCTGAAACACGTCTACGTCGGCAACGTGCGGGACCTGGAGCATTCCTCCACCTACTGCACCGGCTGCGGCGCGCGGCTCATCGGCCGCAGCGGCTACACCCTGTCCGACTGGACCCTGGACGAGCACGGCGCCTGCCGCGTCTGCGGGACGACGCTGGCCGGCGTGTTCGAGGCCCGGCCGGGCGATTGGGGCGCCCGGCGCCAGCCGGTGCGGCTGCGGGACTACGCGGTGGCGTAGGTTCGCGGGTCACGCCCCCGTCACGTTGACCTCCACCATCACGGTCTCCTCGTGGAAGGTGGCGGCGTGGCGGGTGTGGGCGGGGAGGTGCAGCATCACGCCCGCCCGCAGCTCGTGCTCGCCGTCGTCGCAGCGCACCGTGGCGCGGCCGGAGAGCACGTGCAGCCACTGCTCGTGCGGGTGGTCGTGCGGCGCGGCCTCGGTGCCGGCCTTCAGGCGCAGGTGGCGGAAGATCACCCCCTCGCCGACCAGCGTCTTCGACCAGACGCCGTCCCCCGCCTCGCGCTCGGGAACCGTGTTCCAGTCGTGCCCTGCCGACCCCATGCTCCGCCTCCGTCGTGACGCTCTCCGCCCAGTGACGTGAGCGCCGGGCGACGGAGGTCAAGTTCAGGCGGTGCGGATGGTGGCGACGAAGCGCTCCACCTCCTGGCGCAACTGGTTCGACTGGCGCGACAGCTCGTCGGCCGCGGTCAGGCTCTGACCCGCCATGCTGCCGGTTTCACCCGCCGCCTTGGTCACGCCGGCGATGTTGGAGGACACCTCGTGGGTGCCGGCGGCGGCCTGCTGCACGTTGCGGCTGATCTCGCGCGTGGCGGCCCCCTGTTCCTCGGCGGCGGCGGCGACGGCCGTCACGGTCTCGCTGATGCTCATCATCGTGCGGCCGATCGACTGGATGGCGCTGACGGCGTTCCCGCTCACCGACTGCATCTCGGCGATCTGGGCGGAGATGTCCTCGGTCGCCTTGGCGGTCTGGTTGGCGAGGTGCTTCACCTCGCTCGCCACCACGGCGAATCCCTTGCCGGCCTCGCCCGCGCGGGCCGCCTCGATGGTGGCGTTCAGCGCCAGCAGGTTGGTCTGGCTGGCGATGGACTGGATCAGGCTGACCACGTCGCCGATCTTCTGCGCGGCGGTGGCGAGCCCTTCCATGGTGCTGTTGGTCTTGTCCACCTCGCCCACGGCTTCCGACGCCATGCGCGAGGACAGCGCGATGCGCTCGTTGATTTCGGCGATGGAGCGCGCCAGCTCCTCGGCCGCCGCGGCGACCGTCTGCACGTTGGCGCTCGCCTGATCGGCGGCGGCGGCGACCGCGACGGCCTGCCGGTCGGCCTCCTCCGCAATGGCCGACAGGCCCTGCGCGTTGGAACGCATCTGGTCGGACTGCGCCGCGACGTTGCGCACCACGCCGCCGACCGAGCTTTCGAAGCCGTCGGCCAGCCGGTTCAGCTCCTGCCGGCGCTGTTCGGCGGCGCGGCGCTCCTCCTGGCGGCGCTGCTCCTCCATCTCGGTCATGCGCAGCGCGTTCTCCTTGAAGAGCTGGAGCGCGCTGGCGATGGCGCCGATCTCGTCGCTGCGGTTGCAGTCGCTCACCTCGACCGCGTGGTTGCCGGAGGTCAGGGCCTGGATCGTCGCGATGGCGCGGTTGAGCGGCTTGCCGACCACCTCGCGGCTGACGATCCACAGCGCGCCCAGCAGGACGGCCAGAAGCCCGGCGCCCCCGGCCAGGATGAAGTTGCGCAGCTCGACCTTCGGGATCTCGACCCGGTTGAGCGGCAGATTCACCAGGATGGACCACGGCGTGCCGGAGGCACCCACGGTGACCGGCAGGAAAAGCTGCTTCACCTCGGTCTTCAGGCTGGCGGAGACGGAGAAGTGCTCGTACGGCTGGCCGGCGCGGATCGCCGGCTTGACGGCGCTCAGGCGGGGGTTCGTCTCCTCGATCGGCTTGCCCAGGTGGTCCGTGTTGCTGTAGGCGGCCCACAGCCCTGCGTTGGAGATCAGGAAGACCGACCCCGTCTCGAAGGGCTTGGCCGTCTTCAGCAGGTTCCAGATGCCGTCGGTGGAAATGTCGACGCCGGCCGCGCCGACGAACCGGCCGTCGCGGATGATGGGCACCACCAGCGACATCATCAGGATCTGCTTGCCCGCCGCCGTGTAGAGATAGGGCTCGACCACCACTTCCTTCACGGTGCGCTTGGCGATCTGATAGTACGCGCCGTCGGGGCCGGGATCGTCGTAGCTGACCAGGGGTTCCAGCGCCACGGTGCCCGACGCGCGGTTCCAATAGGGCAGGAAGCGGCCGGTGGCGTCGCTGCCCGGCGCGTTGACGAAGGCGGCGTCCTTGCCGTCCAGCGCGTTCGGCTCCATGCCCACCCAGACGCCCAGCAGGTCGGGGTTCGACTCTGTGATGGCCTTGAGCCAGGCGTTGAGCTGGCTACGGTCGGTGTTGCCCGTCTTCAGGAAGCTGGTCAGGGACGCGGCGACGAAGCGGCTCGTGTCCATCGCGTCGTTCAACTGGCGCTGCACCATGGCGGCGTAGCGATGGCCGAGCTGTTCGCCCTCGCGGAACGACAGGGTGTCGGTTTCGGCCCCGCTCTTGGCCGTGATGACCATCACGCCCGCGCCCAACCCGATGGTCGTCACCAGACCGATTACGACGAGCAGCTTGGTGACCAGCGAAAACTTGCCGAACGACATCTAACGCACTCCCCATTTGTCTTATCCGTGTGACGGTAGGGAAGCACCCTTTCCAACAAGTTAAGAAACTTAACCATTAGCTTATTCCCAATATTTTATGGGATGAGGATTGATGCTCCGCCCCGCCAGCGGGCTACCGCCGCGGCTTGGCACGCGCGGTGGGTTCGGCCTGCATGGGGTCGTCGGGCCAGTGGTGTTTGGGATACTGGCCCTTCAGGTCGGCCTTCACGGCCTTGTAGGCGTTGGCCCAGAAACTGGCGAGGTCGCGCGTGACCTGCACCGGGCGGCGCGCGGGGCTCAGCAGGTGCAGCAACAGCGGGATCCGGCCGCCGGCGATGCGCGGCGTCTCGGCCAGCCCGAACATCTCCTGCAGCCGCACCGCCAGCACCGGCTCTTCCGCCGTGTAGTCGATGGGCACGCGCGAACCGCTGGGCACCTCCACGTGCGTCGGCGCCTCCGCCTCCAGGCGCTTCTGCATGGCCCAGGGCAGCAGGCCCTTGAGCGCGCCGCCGAGGTCCAGCCGGTCGAGGTGGGCGCGGCGCGACACGCCGGACAGGAACGGCGCCAGCCACTCCTCCAGCGTGGCGAGCAGGGCGCCGTCGGAGACGTCCGGCCACTCCTCCCCCTCCACCCGGCGCAGGAAAGAGACGCGCGCCTGCCACTTGCGCAACTCGTCGCTCCACGGCAGGCAGGCGAGGCCCATCTCGCGTATGCCCTGGACCATGGCCGCCGTGATCGCGTCGGTCGGCGGGTCGGGCAGGCGCTTGTCCTCCAGCGCCAGGGCGAACAGCATGCGGCGGCGGCGGGCCAGCACCGCCTGCTCGCGCCCGTCCCAGGCGACGACGGTCTCGTTGCGGATCTGGCCGGCGAAGGCGTCCTCCAACTCGGCCTGCGTCACCGGAGCCGCCAGGAAGATGCGCGCCTCGCGCGCCGCACCGTCCAGGTCGGCGACGGCCAGCCAGTCCTCGGCCGACAGTGGCTCCGGCTGAGCGAAGAAGGCGCCGCGGCCGTTGGACAGGCGATACTGCGCCGCCTGCCCGCCGGCACCCGAACCGCTGCGCCGCTGGCCGATGCGGTCGGGGTAGGCCAAGGCGACCAGCAACCCCGTCGAGCCCACGTCGCCCTCGTCTGCGTTCACGCGCAACTGCCGCATCCACTGGCGGGACTGCTTCAGCGCCTGCTGCGCCCCGCCGCGCTCCACGGTCAGGCCGCGCCCGGTGCGCAGCCGGCCCCCAAAGCGGCCGTCGTCGTCCAGGCCGCGCAGCAGTTCCACGCGCAGGCGCAGGTCGCTGTCGCGGAAGCCCGGCTGCGCCTTGACGATGTCGCGCTCGCCCAGCAGCGCGGCCACTTGGCAGGCCAGCCCGCCGAGGCCCCGCTCCTTGCCGGCCAGCATCATGTGCGACAGGCGCGGGTGCACGCCGAAGCCGGCCATGCGGCGGCCGTGCGTGGTGACGGCGCCGCCCTCGTCCAGCGCCCCCAGCTCGCGCAGCAGCTCGCGCGCCTGCGCCATGCTGGACGCGGGCGGCGGGTCGAGCCATGTCAGGGAATTGGCGTCGGCGACACCCCACATGGCCAGCTCCAGCGCCAGCGGGGCGAGGTCGGCGTCAAGGATCTCCGGTGCTGTGAAGGGCGGCAGCGCCCGGTGCGCCGGTTCCGGCCACAGGCGGTAGCACACGCCCGGCTCCAGGCGGCCGGCGCGTCCCCGGCGCTGCTCGGCCGAGGCTTGCGAGACCTTCACCGTCACCAGCCGCGTCATGCCCGACCGCGGGTCGAAGCGCGGCACGCGCATCAGCCCGCTGTCGATCACCACGCGGATGCCCTCGATGGTCAGGCTGGTCTCGGCGATGGGGGTGGCGATCACCACCTTGCGCACGCCCGGCGGCGTCGGGCCGATGGCGCGGTCCTGTGCGTCGGCCGGCAGGTCGCCGTAGAGCGGGGCGAGGTGCACGTTCGGCTCCAGGCCGGCGCCGTCCAGCAGCGCCTGCACGCGGCGGATCTCGCCGGCGCCGGGCAGGAAGACCAGCAGGTTGCCCGGCTCCTCCGCCAGTGCCCGGCGCACGGTCGACGCCACGGCGTCCTCGATGCGCACACCCGGCGCCGGGGCGTCCAGATGGCGTGTCTCCACGGGGAAGGCGCGGCCCTTGCTGGTCACCATCGGCGCGCCGCCCAGCAGGGCCGCCACCGGCGCGCCGTCCAGCGTCGCCGACATGACGCACAGCCGAAGGTCGTCGCGCAGCGCGCCGCGCGCTTCCAGGCACAGCGCCAGGGCGAGGTCGCTGTCGATGCCGCGTTCGTGGAACTCGTCGAAAAGGACCGCACCCACCTCCTCGATGGCGGGATCGTCCTGGAGCTGGCGCAGGAACAGGCCGTCGGTCACCACCTCGATGCGCGTCTTCGGCCCCACCCTGGTGTCCAGACGCACGCGGTAGCCCACCGTCTGTCCGACGCTTTCGCCCAGCATCGCCGCCATCCGCCGCGCGGCGGCGCGGGCGGCGAGGCGGCGCGGCTCCAGCACGACGATCTTGCGCCCGGCCAGCCAGGGCTCGTCCAGCAGGGCCAGCGGCACGCGCGTGGTCTTGCCGGCGCCCGGCGGCGCCTGCAGCACGGCCAGCCCGCGTTCGGCCAGCGCGGACAGCAGCTCGGGAAGGACGGGCTCGATCGGGAGCGTGGGGGAGAGGATGGGCATGCTCATGGCCGCCTTTGCTGGCGCGAAACGCTGCTGAAATCAATGAGGAAGCGCGCGGCACGGTTGATGCCAGAAACTAAGTTTCGGGATGACAGCAAGGATTGCTCTGCTACCATGCCGGCCGCTGTCGCTTTGGACTGGTCCAGGTTCCCGTCATGCGTGTCGTCAAGAGCAAAAATTTCTCGCCGATTCTGGATTCCATTCTGTTCGGCGGGTCCAGCGTGGCGATGAACCTGATCGAGTTGTCGCGCAAGGCGCCGCCGGAAAAGCGGTTGTTTGCCGCGCAGGGCCTGAACAGCGCCATTCTTTTCAAATACCCGAACTTTCCCGAACAAATGCCGACCAGCACCCCGCGCGGCTGGGCCGGCGGCGCGGGGGAGGAGGAGGACTTCCGGCCCATCGAGACCGGCATCTATGTCCCCTATGACAGCGATCATCCGCGCGCCGGCGGCTCGGCCATCTACCTGCGGCAGAAGAATTGCGAGGCGCTGCTCCAGGAATACCTCGGCCTCGCGACCGAGGTCGAGCGCGAGGACCTGCGGCGCGACGTGAAGATCCTCGATCTGCTCGACACCGTGCCGTCGCTCGACCCCTTCCTGGTGAAGGACTGCCTGGACGCCAACCGCATCGGCTTCGATCCCGAATACCTCCAGCTCGACCCGCAGGAGGTGCGGCGTATCCGGCAGGCCATCTCCATCAAGATCACGGAGATCATCGAGAAGGCTTTCGCCGCCGGCAACCGCACGGTGAAGGACAAGGAGCGGCTGGTCGAATCCCTGTGGGATCCCTCGCTGCCCGAGGCGCGCGACTTCATCACCGCCTTCGGCATTTCGCACGACGACGCGCCGCTGGTGTTCAGCGCCTGGAAAGGCATCACCTTCTATCAGGTGCAACTCCAGATGCTGGCGCCGAAGGTGGCCGACGTGTTGCGCTGGTTCGCTTCCAAGGACTCCGTGCCCTTCGACGCCGCCATCAACCGCGCCTTCCTCGAACAGATGGGCATGTACAAGGATCGCATCATTAAGAAGCTGTCCTCGACGGCCGACGAGACGCGCGCCATTATGAAGAACTACGAGTCCTGTCACGTCGAATTTCTGGCAGGGAAGCCGAAGAACCTCGTGTCCTTCCTCAAGGCGTCGCGGCGCACTTACTGGATCCTGGCGCGCTGCATCTCGGCGCTGAACAGCACGGCGAACATCTTCTACACCGATGTCAAGCCGGCGCGCGGCAACCGTCTGTCGTTCGAGGAGGAGAACAACATGTTCCAGCGCCTCGACGTCGTCCTCAGCCGCAAGCGCGAGGCGCCGACGAGCTTCTGAGGTCGCGGCATCGTCGCCGCATCGCCGCAAGAGGGTGGGCGCGGGGGCCGCGACGCGCTATCGTGGGGGCATCCCGGCCGATGCTCACACACCCATCGGAGTTGCAGCGCTATGAACGACATCGGCGAGTTTCTTGCCCACGCCGTCAAACTCGAACATGAGGCGGCGACCCGCTTCGCCGACCTGACCGAGGCGATGAAGAGCTACGGCAACAAGGAGGTGGCGGCGTTCTTCTCGAAGATGGCCGAGTACTCGCGCAAGCATCTGGCCGAGGCGCGGGCGCGCTCCGGCTTCCGCGACATCCCCGACATCGTCCCCGACTGGGCCGATGGCGAGAGCCCCGAGGCCACCTCGATGGAGGCGTCGCACTACCTGATGACGGTGGACTACGCGCTGTCCCTGGCGCTCGAAGGCGAGCGGCGCAGTCACGCCTTCTATGCGGACATCGCGCGCGATACCACGGACCCCGAGGTGCGCATGGCGGCCGAGGAGTTCGCCGCCGAGGAGGCGGAGCACGTCGCCGCTCTGGAAGCCTTGGCGAAGAAGTACCCGGCCGCCGCGTAAGCCGGCCCACGTCCACCTCTCCCCCCGCCCTCGCCGGACCAAAGGTCCGGTTGAGGGCGGAGGGGAGAGGGGCCGTGCCTCAGACCGGGCGGCCTTCGTTCTTGTCGCGCACCGGCCCCATCCGCTCGAGACCCTGCTCGATGGTAATTTCCTCGAACTTGCTGCCGTCGAACGATTTGAACGCGGTGTCGGCGAAGTAATCGAGCTTGCCGGCCGTGTCGAGCTTCTTGATGTCGCCCTTGTCGATGCGCAAAAGCTCGAGAAGCTCGGCGTGCACCATGGCTTCGTCGATCGGCAGGATATGCCAGGTGGCGGTGCTGATCTTGACCTTGGCCTTCTTCGGGTAGTTGTCGACGAAGAGGAAGTACTTGCCTTCCGGGCCGACCTTGTCGGCCAGCAGTTCGGTCAGCGGCACGATCTCGGCGAAGGACAGGAGGAAGGCGGCGAAGAAGGCGATGTGCGGCTCGCCGGCGTGGGCGACGGCCTGCACCTGGTCGACGGCCAGATCGGGCGGGCGCTTCTCACCGGCCACGCTGACCGCCAGCTTGACGGCGAGGGTGCCACGGAAACCGAAGCGGCCCGGCTTGTGCGTCTTGTCCTTCAGGACGGGGTTGATCAGGCGCTCTTCCGCCTCGAGCTGTGCAAAAGCCGTTTGGTCGATTGTGGTCATGCGAATAATCCGTGATTGGTCTGATCGGCGCGCCGGGATCATCAATTTATGCCGAAAGATCTGCCGCCCCACAATAGAATCCATCAATTGGATCCACCAGCCCAACTAAATGCCGAGCATCCTTTTGGTGCGGCCGCCTGCATATTTTGCATGTGCTCGTTCGGAAGGCATTTGATGATTTATTGGCGCTTTGCTGAATACCTTACGGAAGTGCTTTGTCTATGGTCGTGAATCGCGCGAGCCGTCCAGCACCCTTCGGAACGGACGGTGCATCGCTTCAGCCGCGTGTCCTGGCGCCACCGCCCGGCTTACTTCAGCGACACCGCCTCCACGGCCGGCCCGCTGATGGCCGCGGCGATGCGCCCGGCGAGCCAGTCGGCGTAGACCGCCGCCGCCTCCGGCACCATGTGGGCGAAGTCGCAGAAGTCGGCTTCGTCGCCCCCCGCGGCCGGCGCGCGCCAGACTTCCGGGTCCGTCTCGGCGCGCACCCGCGCCAGGGCGCCGGGCAGATAGGCGTTGCCGGCTCCGTACACGCGCTCCTCCACCGCGCGCGGGCCGGCAATCGGCAGCAGCGCCACGCGCGCCCCGGCGGCGCGCAGCCGCGCCACCATGGCCTGCACCCGCGCGAAGGCCGGGGAATCGGCGCGGACGTTGGCGGCGGCGTTCGCCTGCTCCAGGAAGGTGTCGAGGTCCGCCTGGGCCGCCCACGCCGGGTCGTCGCGCCGGGGGCAGGGGCGGGCGTACTGCATGGCGACCTGGTCCGGGAGGTAGGCGCGCCCTTCCGCCAGCGCCCCGTACAGCACGTCGAGATAGGCCCGATACGTGGCGAGCGCCCGCCGCTCGCGGAACATAAGGTCGAGGTCGAGCAGCACCAGCGCCGGCTTGAGCGCCACCAGCCGGTCGAGCAGCGGCTCGAACGCACCGATGTCGGCGGAATCATGGACGATCCGCAGGAAGCCCAGCCGGGGCAGGCCGTGCCGCGCCGCCAGTTCGGCCATGCCCCCCTCGTCCGGCGTGGCGTGGCGCAGGCGCGAGCCGCCCAGCGCCACCACCACCGCGGTGCCGGGGGTCCGCCACGCGCGGTCGGCCATGGCGGCGATGCGGTTCTGGTTGAAGAAGACGAAGGGTTCGTCGTACAGACGGTATCCGACCCAGGTGGCGCCGAATCCGGCCAGCACCGGCGTGGCGAACAGCAAGGCGACGGCCATGGCGATGATGAGCTGGCGCCGACGGCGGGCGGGGGCCGGCGCGTGGTTCGGGCGTGTGGTGCGCATGCGAACCCCCCTGGGGCGGCGGGAAGGGACCTGCCGCCGATAACGCAATGGGGGCGGCCGATGCTGCGTGGCCTGAAGGGTTAACTCTTCGCCGCCGGAATGCCGGCCCGGGGCGTCGGATGCGAAATCTCTTGGTAACTTCGCCGCGCTAAGCTTTTCGGGTGCCAGAGGCGAGACGGTCATGACGACGGAAATCCGCACCTTCCAGATCCCCGACGCCACCCGCGAGGAGGCGCAGACGATGCTGTCCGCCTTCCTGCGCACGGTGGAGGTGCAGCGTATCGACACCGCCTATGCCGACGGCGCGTGGCGCATCCTGGTGCTCTACCAGGACCTTCGCCGCAAGGAGGAGGCGCTGCAGATCGAAACGGCGATCGCCGCCGCGCTCAACCTCTGGCGCGACCGGGTGGCCGCACGCGACGGCCTGTCGCGCGACAGCGTGCTGCCGGACGAGCTGGTGCCGGAAATCGCCCGCTTCGCCCCCACGACCGAGCACGAACTGTCGATCATCGTCGGCACCCGCGACTTCGACCTCGGCGCCCGCGGCGGCGAGATCGTGCAGGTCGTGCGCAGCACGCTGGATGAACTGATCGATTGACGGTGGCGCGCCGCTTCAGTGCGGCGGATCGCCGGCGAACAGGCGCTTCACCAGGATGCGGCAGGCGCAGCCCACCGGGCAGGCGGCGCAATCGCCGCGGCTGTGGCCATGGCCTTCGCACACGCCGGCCTGCAGCACGCGCAGTTTGCCGATCAGCCGCGCCTTGGCGTCGGCCTGCAGGCGTTCCGAACTGTGCACCATATGAATGGCGTCTTCCAGGATCCCTCGGCTCAGCTCCGGCATCCGCTGCGGCTCCTCCCACGATCGCCGCGAAGGTAAGTGGCCCGTGTTGCGGGCGTGTTGCAGGATCCGGCGCAATTGCTTCGCAGTTGTAATAAATCCGACATGGCGGGCGCACGCCAAGCCCACCCGGCCGGTGCGGATTAGGCCCTTCGGCGGGGATTCTGCATTGCACCAAAGCAGGCATCCGACCTGACGTAAGCGTAATTCACCGGGGGCCCCGCATCTGCGAGCATGATCGCGCAGAAGTTTTGCCGTCGCGCAAGGGTATCCGACCAATGGTTGCCGATTCGAGCCGCCTGGACATCCCCGACTACCACGCCATCGCCCGTCAGCTCGCCAGAATCGGCGCCCAGGCGGCGGAGATGGCGGGTGCGGCCGGCGACCCGCGGCTCCGGCAACTGGCGCAACGGCTGCGCGGCTGCGCGGCGGAGATGGAGCGCGACCTGTCCGGCGCGCCCGGGCGGCTGGGCGACTGGCGCCTGGGCCTTCTCGACCTAGGCCTTCTCGACTTTCAGGGCGGCCCCGTCGGTGCCGACGACGCGCACGCTGGCGCCGGCCGGCAGGTCGGGCCCCTCGACCGTCCAGTGGGTGTCGCCGACCACGGCGCGGCCGCGGCCGTTGACGATGGGCGTGGCCAGGGTGTGCACGGTGCCGATGTACCCCTCGGCCCGGCGGTTGAGCCCGGGCCGGCCGTCGTCGCCCCCGGCGGGCCGGCGGGCGACGACGCGCGCGCCGACCACGGCGGCGATCGCCAGCGCGGCGAAGAGCAGGAACTGGATCTGCCAGGGCAGCGCTGGAAAAGCCGCCAGGGCCAGCCCCACGGCGCTCGCAGCGCCGCCTAGCCACAGGAACGACGCCCCGGCCGGCACCACCGTCTCGATCACGGCAAGCAGGACGGCCAACACCCACCAGTGCCAGAACTCGATCATCGTCGGGGCTCCCCGTCTGTCACCCCTGGGTCCACGGCCCCTTCGGCACGGCCGGGGCGGCTGGCGTGGCGGGGCGGTCGGGGAAGGCGTCGCGGGCGATCTCGGCGATGCCGCCGATGGCGCCGATGACGCTCGCCGCCTCCAGCGGCAGGAACAGCACCTTCTGGTTCGGCGCCGTCGCCATCGCCGTCAGCGCCTCGACGTAGCGCTGGGCGACGAAGTAGTTGATCGCCTGCACGTTGCCGGCGGCGATCGCCTCCGACACCATGCGGGTGGCCGTCGCCTCGGCCTCGGCCTCGCGCTCGCGCGCCTCGGCGTCGCGGAAGGCGGCCTCGCGCCGGCCCTCGGCCTGCAGGATGGCGGCCTGCTTCTCGCCCTCGGCGCGCAGGATGGCGGCCTGGCGCTGGCCCTCCGCCTCCAGGATGGCGGCGCGGCGGTCGCGCTCGGCCTTCATCTGCCGGCCCATGCTGTCCACGAGATCGCGCGGCGGCTGGATGTCGCGGATCTCGATCCGCGTCGCCTTGACGCCCCACGGCATGGTCGCCTCGTCGACGACGGTGAGGAGCTGGGCGTTGATCTTGTCGCGCTGGGACAGCAGCTCGTCCAGGTCCATCGAGCCCATGACCGAGCGGATGTTGGTCATGGTCAGGTTCAGGATGGCGCGCTGCAGGTCGTTCACCTCATAGGACGCGCGGGCGGCGTCGATGACCTGGAAGAACACCACGCCGTCGGCGGTGACCATGGCGTTGTCCTTGGTGATGACCTCCTGCGAGGGCACGTCGAGCACGGTTTCCATCATGCTCTGCCGGCGGCCGATCTGGTCGATGGCGGGGATCAGCAGGTGCAGCCCCGGCGACAGCGTGCGCGTGTAGCGGCCGAACCGCTCGACCGTCCATTCCTGGCCCTGCGGCACCGTCTTGACACCCATCAGCACCAGCACCAGCGCGAACGCCACCAGCGCCAGCACGAACAGCGTGAAACCGCCGAATTCCGTCATCGTCCCGTTCCCCTGTGCCTCATTGACCCAGCACAGCCCCCAAGGGCTTCAGCGGTTCATGAGCATCGCACAGGATCTTCAGGATGGCGAGGATCGGCACGGCCAGGAGCGCGCCGGGGATGCCCCACATCCAGCCCCAGAACAGGATGGAGATGAACACCGCGATGGGGTTCAGCGACAGCCGCCGGCCGACGATCATCGGCGTCAGGAAGTTGCCCTCCAGCGTCGTCAGGCCGATGAAGGCGATGGGCGGCAGCAGGATGTCGAACAGCCCGTCGAAGGTCAGCGCCGAGACGAGGAACAGCACCGCCGCCATCACCGCCGGGCCGATGAAGGGGATGTAGTTGAGGAAGCCCGTCAACGTCCCCCACAGCGCCGGGTTGGGCACGCCCAGCATCCACATGACCAGCCACGTCGCGACACCCAGGAAGAAGTTGATGACGGTGATGGTCGCCAGATAGACGGCGATGTTCTGCTGCACCGTGGCGGCGACCATGGCGTAGTGCACGCGGTCGTCGATGTTCGACATGGTGCCGATCAGCGCCTCCAGGCTCTGCCGGCCGCGGGCCAGGAAGAAATACAGCAGCACCTGCATGATGACGACGTTGGCGATCAGCGCCTCCATCTGGTTCAGCATCTGCTCGGCCAGGGTGGGGCCGCGCACCACCACCTCGCGCATGGCGCCGCCGTTGTCGCCGCCGCCGGTGATCTCCTCGATCTGGCGCGACGCCTCGCGGGCCCGCTCGATGCCCTCGCGGATGTCGCCCAGCTTGAACTCCAGCTCGGCCAGCACGCGCGGCATGCGCTGCACCCAGTCGGCGGCGGGCGTGGCCAGGGAGTAGACGCCGAGTCCCCCAACGGCCAGCACCAGGATCACCATCAGGGCCGCCCCGATCCCCTCCGGAATGCCCAGCCGGTAAAGCCCGCGCACCAGCGGGCGCAGCAGCCAGCTCAGGATCAGCGCCAGGCAGATCGGCAGCAGCACGTCGCGCCCGAAGTACACGGTGTACAGGAGGGCCAGCACGAACAGCCCGACGATGGCGACGCGCGCCGGGCTCTGCGGGTGCGCGGCCGGCGGCAGCGGGCGGGTTGCCGGCTCCGGCGTGCCCTCGGTCGCGCGGCTGGGCGGAAGGTTGGCGGTGTGGTCGGTCATGGCCTCGCGCGGACGGGCTCCGGGGCGGGGTGCTTGACGCCGGCCCCCCGTACCCCGATCTAGGGAGGTCGAGGAGCCGCATCCGCGCGGTTCCGGCATTCACGACCACCGGAGATCATCCGCCATGCGCGCTTCCCTGCGCCGGGTAAACACGCTCACCGGCCTGTTGGTTCTTGGCCTTACCCTGCTGGTACGGCCGGCTGCCGCGGATGAGGTGGTGGGCCGCTTCTCCAACGACTGGACCGGCAACGGGCTGGAGGTGCAGGCCGTCGCGGATCCCAAGGTGCAGGGCGTGACCTGCCATCTGGTGGATTTCGACCGCAGCCTGATCGACCGCCTGTCCAAGGGCAACTGGTTCGAGGATCCCTCGAACGCCTCCATCGCCTGCCGCCAGACCGGCCCGGTGACGGTCGGCGACATCGACCTCTCCGCCAAGGGCGAGGAGGTGTTCTCCGAGCGCAAGAGCCTGATCTTCAAGTCGATCGCCATCCGCCGGATCTACGACCGGGCGAACGACACGCTGGTCTACATCGTCTATTCGCGCCAGGTGAAGGACGCGTCCGCCAAGATGTCGATCTCCACCGTGCCGCTCTTCCAGGCCAACGCCCAGTGGGCCAAGGGCAAGCCGGTGGCGACCAAGGGATAGGGGGCGGCGGTCACCGCCCCCGCCACTTCCGCCACAGCAGGAACACGCCCGGCGCCAGGGTGACGATCAGCACGATGCGCACGATGTGGTGCGTCGACACGAACGCGATGTCGGTGCCCAGCGCCAGCGCCACGAGACTCATCTCGGCCAGCCCGCCGGGGGCGAAGGCCAGGATCAGCCCGGCCATGCCCAGGCCGGTCGCCGCGTTCAGCAGCCACGACGCGGCCACCGCCACCGCCAGCATCAGCGCCGTCAGCCCGACCGACATCACCGCGCAGCGGCCGATGCGTTCCGCCCCTATGCCGGTGAAGCGGCAGCCCAGCGCCGAGCCCACCACCACCTGCGCCGCCCCCACCAGCACGCCGGGCGGCGCGCCCTCGGTCAGTCCGGCCAGGTGGATCGCCGCCGACAGCAGCATGGGCCCGACGATCTGCGCCGCCGGGATGCGCAGGAACCGGGCGATCGGGTAGCCGACGGCGCAGCCGGCCAGCAGCGCCGCGTCCTCCAGCGACACCGACGCCAGCGGCGGCCCCAGTGGCCCGCGGTCGTGCGGGTCGTAATAGCCCAGCGCCTGGAACCAGAACGGGATCGCCAGAACCACCAGCATCACGCGCAGCGCGTGCACCAGCGAGATGGTGCGGTCGTCGCCGCCCATGGCGGTGCCGGCCAGCACCATCTCGTTGAGCCCGCCGGGCGTGGCGGTGAAATAGGCGGTCACCGCGTCCAGCCGCACGAGGCGCCGCAGGTAGAGCACCCCCGCCACCGTGCACACCACCACATAGACCGCCAACGCCGACAGGCTGACGCCCCACTCGCCGATGCGGCCGAGGATCTCCGGCTTGAAGCCGCTGCCCAGCATGATGCCCAGCACCATGATCATGCCGCTGCGCATGGGCGGCGGCACGCGCACGGGCAGCTTCGCCATCGCCGCCGCCGCGGTGAACAGCATGGCGCCGATCATCCAGGCCAGCGGCATGTCGAAACGCGCGAACAGCGCGCCGCCCGCCGTGCCGATCGCCAGGGCCAGCGTCCAGGAAAACAGCGGACCGCGCATCAGGAAGCCATCACCCGCCCATCATCCGACGATTCGCCCCAACCGCACCGCCGTCTGTCCCGGCCGCACGCGGCGCGCCGGCATGATCAGCACGCAGTCGTCATAGGGGGTGACCAGCGGTTCCTCGCCGTCGTGGCCGATGACCGTCCCCGCCCTGGGTACGATCTCCAGCCCGGCGTAGGCGGCGTTGAAGTGCAGGTTTTCGCCGCGCGCCGTCACCGCCTGCGTCACCTCGACCACCCGCTGCGGCTCGGCGCGCCGGCGCAGGCGCGGGCGGGCCAGGGCGGGGTCGACCATGCCCAGGTGCAGCAGGAAGCGCAGGCAGGTCTCCACCGCCACGGCGCCGGTCTCGGCGTGCCAGTGCTGGCCGCACTCCACCAGCACGGCGGTGCGGGCGCCGTCCGCCTCGGCGAAGCCGTCGTAGTCGATCAGCCGGCGGCCGGCGGCGTGCCCCTCGTCGGCGACGATCCACGCCGGATAGCCCAGCGCCTTGGCCAGCTCGCGCCCGCGCGCGGTGCGCCCGCACAGCGTCAGCGGCGGCGTGTCGTTGGTCATGGAGTGCACGTCGAGCAGCAGGTCGGCGGCGTCGAACACCGGACGCAGCGCGCGGGCGCGGCGCAATTCCACGCTGTCGCGCCGGCTGTCCAGCACGTCCGGCGACCACAGGCGGTTGAAGTCCTCGTCGATGAAGCGGGCGGCGTAGGGCACGGCGCGGTCGAAGGTCTGGTAGGCGGCGACGTTGGCCAGCGACAGTGTCAGCTTGCCACGCAACGGCTTCACGCCCAGGCGGAACAGCGCGTCCACGGCGATGGCGCCGCAGATCTCGTTGCCGTGGGTCAGCCCGTTGATGACCACGTGCGGCCCTGGCTGCCCGCCGTCGAGCGTGGTGACGTACTCGATGCCGGTGTTGCCGTACCGGTAGGGCGCGACATCGGGCGGCTGAAGCTGGATGGGAACGGACTCAAACACGCGGGGGGGTTCTTTTCGCACACGCACGGACGCCGAAGTATGGCGAAGCCCGCCCGCCCGCACCAGCCCCCGACACCCGGTAGCATGACAGTTTTTCGTCGACGGCCGGCGGCAACTCCAGTATACGCGAGCGGATGATGCGGCGTCCGCCATCCCCCGTCCGGCAGGGGACTGCGACGAAAGGCTTACTGGATCCGGGTTTCGCGTGATGAGCTTCGTGATCGAGGACGTCCTGGTCCGCCACGATCCGGTCGGCCGGCGGGTGCCGGTCCTCTTCGACTCCCCGCACAGCGGCACCGTCTACCCGCGCGACTTCCACTTCATCTGCCCCTTGCCGACGCTGCGTCAGGCCGAGGACACCTACGTGGACGAGCTGTTCGCCTGCGCGCCGGAGCAGGGGGCGACGCTGCTGCTGGCGCTGTTCCCGCGCACCTACGTGGACGTCAACCGCGCCGTCGACGACATCGATCCGGGCATCCTCGACGGCCCCTGGCCGGAGAAGCTGCGCCCGACCGACAAGAGCGCCGCCGGCATGGGCCTGATCCGCACGCTGTGCCGGCCGGGCATGCCGCTCTACGACGGTCGCCTGCCGGTGGCCGAGGTGGCGGAGCGCATCGACCGCTATTACCGCCCCTATCACTTCCAGGTCGCCGGCGTGCTGGATTCCTTCACCGCCCAGTTCGGCGGGGCGTGGCACGTGGACTGCCATTCCATGCCGTCCATCGGCGACGGTTCGTCGAGCATCGACTTCGTCGTCGGCGACCGCGACGGGCGCACCAGCGAGCGCGGCTTCGTCAATCTGGTGGTCGAGGTTCTGCGCGGCTTTGGCTATCGCGTCACCCGCAACGACCCTTACAAGGGTGTCGAACTGCTGGCTCGCTACGCCAACCCGGCGCGCGGCCGCCACGCGGTGCAGTTGGAGATCAACCGGCGCCTCTACATGAACGAGGAGACGCTGGAGAAGCACGCTGGCTTCGACCGGCTGCAGGCGCACCTGTCCGCCCTCGTGCGCGAGATCTGCGCCTACGCGGCGTCCCGCACCACCGCCCGCGCGGCGGAATAGGCGCTCACGGCTCGAACTGTTCCTTGAGGATGCGTTCCTCGAAGTTGAACTCCGGGTCGAACAGCAGGGTGATCGACACGTCGCGCGCCTCGCTGATCACCACGCGCTCCACCTCGCGCACCTCGGTGAAGTCGGCCACGGCGCTGACCGGGCGCTTGGCGCTCTCCAGCACGTCGAAGGTGATCTGGGCGGCGTGCGGCAGCAGGGCGCCGCGCCAGCGCCGCGGCCGGAACGCGCTGATCGGCGTCAGCGCCAGCACGCCGGCTCCCAGCGGGATGATCGGCCCGTGGGCGGACAGGTTGTAAGCGGTGCTGCCCGCCGGCGTGGCGACCAGCGCGCCGTCGCAGATCAGCTCCGGCAGGCGGACCTTGTCGTCCACGGTGATGCGCAGCTTGGCGGCCTGGCGCGTCTCGCGCAGCAGCGACACCTCGTTGATGCCGATGGCCTCGATCGTGGAGCCGTTGACGCGCGTGGCGAGCATGCGCAGCGGGTGCAGCGTCACCTGTTGGGCGCGGATCACGCGTTCCGGCAACTCGTCGTCGCGGTAGGCGTTGAGCAGGAACCCGACCGAGCCGCGGTTCATGCCGTACACCGGCTTCGGCATCGCCCCGCCGCGCCCCAGCGCGCAGTGCAGCGTTTCTAGGAGGAAGCCGTCGCCGCCCAGCGCCACGATGACGTCGGCCATGCCGATCGGCACGTTGCCATAGCGGTGCACCAGCCGCGTGCGGGCGCGCCGCGCCTCGTCGGTGTCGGCGCACACGAAGGCGATCTGCGGGGGATTGTTGCGGAAGGGGTAAGCGGCGTGTTCGGTCATCGTGCCCCGACCATAGCGCAGGCGAGGCCGGCGCGACAGTGCCCGCGCGGGCGCGGCGGCTTTGCGAATCGTGCGGGAGGGGTTGTTTTACAAGGGCACGCACCGGGACCGCCGCCATGAACGATCTCGTGATCCGCAACTTCGACGAAGGCGTGATCGAGAGCCTGCGGCGCAGCGCCCTCTGTGCGAGAGCCAGACATCCCCAACAGACGGACAGCCTGGAATTGCTGCGCGAGGATCGCGACCGCTAAAGCTCTCGCCGTTCGGACTCTTGCCCCACCCCGACCCTCCCCGGCGAAGCGGGTGGCGGGTGCCCGAGCGCCAGCGAAGGCCGGGTGGGGGCAAAGTCGTGGCGGGAACTTACCCCCCCGTCACGCTCATGTGCCGCGACACGGGCGCCGTCTTGTGGCGGCGGTCGATGATGAAGTCGTGGCCCTTGGGCTTGTGGCGGATGGCGTCGCGGATCGCCTGTTCGACCACCGCGTCGTCGTCGCTCATGCGCAGCGGCGTGCGCAGGTCGGCGGCGTCCTCCTGGCCCAGGCACATGAACAGCGTGCCCGTGCAGGTCAGCCGCACGCGGTTGCAGCTTTCGCAGAAATTGTGCGTCAGCGGCGTGATGAAGCCGATCCGCTTGCCCGTCTCCGCCACGCGCACGTAGCGCGCCGGGCCGCCGGTGCGGTAGTCGGTGTCCTCCAGCGTCCAGCGCGTCTCCAGCTCGGCGCGCACCATGGACAGCGGCAGGTATTGCTCCAGCCGGGTGTCGCCGCCCAGCTCGCCCATGGGCATCACCTCGATGAAGGTGAGGTCGCAGTCGTGCTCGCCGCACCATTCCACCATGCGGTGGAACTCGTCGTCGTTCACGCCCTTCAGCGCCACGGCGTTGATCTTGACAGCCAAGCCGGCCTCGCGCGCCGCCGCGATGCCGCCCAGCACCTTGTCGAACTTGCCCCAGCGGGTGATGGCCTGGAATTTGTGCGGATCGAGCGTGTCCAGCGACACGTTGATGCGCTTCACGCCCGCCTCGACCAGCCCCTCGGCGTACTTGAACAGCATCGAGCCGTTGGTGGTCAGCGTCAGCTCGTCCAGGGCGCCGGACTTCACGTGGCGGCCCAGTGACCGGATCAGATCCATGATGCCGCGGCGCACCAGCGGCTCGCCGCCGGTCAGGCGCAGCTTGCGGGTGCCCAGTTTGACGAAGGCGGACGACAGCCGGTCCAGCTCCTCCAGTGTCAGCACCTCGGCCTTGGGCAGGAAACTCATGTCCTCGGACATGCAGTAGACGCAGCGGAAGTCGCAACGGTCGGTGACCGACACGCGCAGATAGCTCACCGTGCGGCCGAACGGATCGACGAGCGGCGTGGGGCTGGCGGTGGTGGACATCTCGAGTCTTCCTCCCGGAACGGCGGCGCGCGGCTTCTTCTCTACCCTTCACTATCGCGCCAGTGGGCACCCAATCATATAGGACATTGGGAGGGGTTTTTCGCCCCCGCGCGCTGTGCCTCCAGCCCAACACACCCGGCCATGCCGGCCCTTGATCCAGATCAACCGGCCCCCCTCACGCCCCCACCCTCACGCTCCATCGTCGGTTCCTTCCCCGGCGGTTTCGCGTTCGCGCAGGTAATCCTCGGTGGTGCGGGTCACCCGCGGGGCGCCCGCGGTCATGGGGTCCTGGCCGCGCTCGACCTGATCGATGACGCGGCAGTCCTCGCACATGCGGATGCGGTTGGCCGCTTCCGGCGTGGCGAACATCCAGTGCTTGCCGGCCAGCGCGCCCACGATCTTCTCGATCGACGATTTGGTGGCGAAGGGCTTGGCGCAGCGCACGCAGCAGAACGGCTCCTCCTCCTTGACCACCTTCGCGCCGCGCGCCTCGTCGCGGAAGTCGATCTCAGGCACGAGGCTGATGACCTTCTCCGGGCAGGTGTTCCGGCACAGCCCGCACTGCACGCAGGCGTCCTGCGCGAAGCTCAGCATCGGCTTGTCCGGGTTGTCGAGGAGCGCGCCCGTGGGGCAGGCGCCGACGCAGGAGAGGCAGAGCGTGCAGCCCTCGACGTTCACCGCCACGCGGCCGAAGGGCGCACCCGCGGGAAGCGGCAGCACTTCCAACGGCGAGGGCGCCACCTTGTGCAGGTGGCGCAGCGCCAGCATGACCAGCGTGCGCTTGCCACCCATCGGCAGGAACAGGCCGGGCGTCGCCGCCGGCTGCACCGGCAGGCTCCACAGCTCCGCCGCCACCGCGTCCGGGTCGCGCGCGTCGATGACGCCGACCCGGCCGGAGCCGTAGCCCAGACCCGCCATGGCCGTCTCGATCAGGCCGACCTGCCCGGCGAGCCCCGCCGTCTCCCCCTGGTTGGCCGGGCTGGTCAGCACCCGCACCTGCGACGCGCCGTAGGCCAGCGCCACCGCGAAGAAGTCCAACCCAAGCTGCGTCACCTCGTTGACCGCGAAGGGCAGCACGCGGGCCGGCAGGCCGCGCCCGAAGCGCCCCATCAGCGCCACCACCTCCTCGCCGTGCTCGGCGTCGTGCACCAGCAGCGCCGCGTCGCGCCCGCCCGCGCCCTGGTAGGCGGAGAGCAGCGTGCGCAGCCGTTCGAACAGCGCCTGCTGCGGCGGCAGGGCGTAGGTCGCCGCCCCCGTCGGGCAGACGGACGCGCAGGAGCCGCAGCCGGCGCAGACGTGCGGGTCGATGCTCACCGTATCGCCGGCCGCCGTGATGGCGCCGGTCGGGCAGACATCCAGGCAGCGCGTGCAGCCCACCTTGCGGCTGCGCGAATGCGCGCACAGGTCGGCCTTGAAGTCGACGTAACGCGGCTTGTCGAACTCGCCCACCAGATCGGCGGCGGCGAACAGCGCCTTGGCGACCTGTGCCGGGCTGTCCGGATCGGGGCGCAGGTAGCCGTCGCGCTTCTCGTGCGCCGGGAACAGCGGCGCGCCGCCGGTGAGGTCGAGGATCAGGTCGCACTTCGACGTGGCGCCCCGGTGCGCGCCCTCGAACGTCAGCGTCCCGCGCGACGCCGGCGCGGCGGCGCCGTAGCCGTCCACCACCACCTCGAACGCGCCCAGCCAGCCCTTGGCGGCGCGGATGGTGCCGCGGAACACCGGCACGTCCATGACGCGCGGCGGCGCCACGTCCTTCGGGTCCTTCAGCAGCACCGTGACGTCGAGGTGCTTGGAGAGCTGCCGGGCCGCCTCGATCGCCCGCTCGTCGGTGCCGTAGACGAGGCACACGCCGTCGGACTTCAGCGTGATGGAGCCGGTGGGCGGCACGTCCATGGTGGCTTCGCGCAGCAAGGCTGCGATCTTGGGCAGCGCCTGCGCGCCCTCGTCCGACCAGCCGGCGCGCTCGCGGATGTTGGTGAAGCGCAGCTCGGCCTGCGGCACCTCCTCGCCCGCCACCTCGGCGAACAGCGGCGCCTCCTGCGTGCAGGCGACCAGCAGCGGGCCGTCGGCCGCCTTGGCGCTGGATACGAAGCTTTCGATCTGGCTGCGGCAGAGCTGCGTGTGCACGGTGGCCGGCGCGTCGGACCCGCAGGCCCTGGCGAGCGCCTTGCCGTCGAGCGTCATGCTGCGCGCGCAGTCGCAGACCAGCACGGTGCGGCCGTTGATCTTCATCCCTTGTGCCTCCCTTGCGGCGCGGATTGCCGTCCCACGCCGTTTGCCTTTCGTTTAATATCCGCCCGTCCGTGTGATTTGCGACCCGAATCTTTTCGGGGCCACTCGTTCTTTTGGGGGATGCAGGCGCCTATGCGCGAGATGATGAACACCCGCGAGGTGGCCGAGTACCTGCGCATCAAGGAACGCAAGGTCTACGACCTCGTGGCGGCGCGCCGCATCCCGTGCTCGCGCGTCACCGGCAAGTGGCTGTTCCCCAAGGCGCTGATCGATCTGTGGGTGTCGTCCGGCGCCGAATTCGCCGAGCCCGGCCTGCGCCTGGACCGCCCCGCCCCGCCACCGGTGGTGGCGGGCAGCCACGACCCGCTGCTCGACTGGGCGGTGCGCGAATCCGGCAGTGGCCTGGCGCTGCGCGCCGACGGCAGCCTCGACGGGCTGCGCCGCCTGGCCGGCGGCGAGGCGATGCTGTGCGGCCTGCACGTGCTGGACGGCGACAGCGGCGTCTACAACGTGCCGATGATCGAACAGGGGCTGCCCGGCCTGGACGTGGTGGCGGTGGAGTGGGCGGTGCGCACCCAGGCGCTGCTGGCCGCCCCCGGCAACCCGCTGGGCATCCGCACGGTGGCCGACCTCGCCGGCCGGCGCCCGCGCGTCGTCCTGCGCCAGCCGGACGCCGGGGCGCAGGTGCTGCTGGTCCACCTCCTTGCAAAGGAAGGCCTGACTCCCGCAGACCTCGCCGCCGTGGACGGCGTCGCCCGCACCGAGCTGGACCTCGGCCTTGCCATCCTGGAGGGCCGTGCCGACGCCGGCCTGGGCGCCCTGGCCGTGGCGACACAGCTCAAGCTGGACGCCATCCCGGTGCGGGAGGAGCGTTTCGACCTCGTGATGCGCCGCCGCGACTATTTTGAGCCGCCGGTGCAGGCGCTGCTGGCCTTCACCCGCACCGACGCCTTCCGCCGGCGCGCGGCGGACCTGGGCGGCTATGACGTGGGCGGGGTGGGGGCGGTGCGCTTCAACGGGCCGTGAGTTAAGCGCGCACAATAAACGCGATCCGGGAGCCAGAGTGGGAGTTCCCGGTATTGTGGGGTTTCGCATCACGTGTGCGCCGCGGCAAGGCGCGGCCGGCCGGCGGCATCCGGTTGCTTTTTTGCCGCACACGCAAGCATGGCGGATTTATTGCAAATCAGACATATCGCATGTTATGTTTCCGACATGCCGCATCTTTTGCAACGAAAAGTATATTGATTCGGGGTTTGCCGTCCATGACCATCAGAACGCGATTGCTTGCGTCCTTGTTGCTGCTCGGCATCCTGCTGTCGGTCAGCTCGGCCTGCGGGCTGTTCTTCCTGAACATGGCGGAAGACGGGCTGGGCAGCGTCTACAAGGACCGCGTCGTGCCGTTGCGCGATCTGAAGGTCGCTTCCGACCTGTACGCCGTCGACATCGTGGACACCTCGCACAAGGTGCGGTCCGGGGCACTGCGCTGGGAGGACGGGGCGGCCTCCATCCGCAAGGCGCTGGCCGAGACGGAGCGGCGCTGGTCCGCCTACACGGCCACCTACATGGCGCCGGAGGAAAGGCGTCTGGCCAGCGAGGCCGCGTCCCGGATGAGGCAGGCCACCGCGGCGGCCGAGGCGCTGGCCGCGCTGATGCAGGCCAAGGACAAGGCGGGGCTGGACGCCTTCATCGACAAGCAGATGTACACCGGCATCGATCCCTTCACCGAGGTCATCGGGCGGCTGGTCGATCTGCAGATCTCAGAGGCGCAGGCGGTGTACGAGGAGACGGAGGCCAACTACCACAACTCCGTCCTCATCATGGCGGCGATCGTGACGCTGGGCTTCGCGGCGGTCGCCTTCGCGCTGTACACGACGATCGGCCGCGTCACCCGGCCGCTCAACGCCACCGCGGTCCTGATGGAACGGCTGGCCACCGGCGACCTGGGCATCGAGGTCACCGGCGCCGACCGGCGGGACGAGGTCGGCTCGCTCGCCCGCTCGCTGCTGGTCTTCAAGGACAACGGGCTGGAGATGCGACGCCTCCAGGCCGAGCAGGAGCAGCAGAAGCGGCAAGCCGAGGACGAGCGCCGCCGCATCCTGCATGCGCTGGCCGCGCAGTTCGAGAGCGAGGTGAAGGGCGTGGTGCAGTCCGTGATGGCCGCCGCCTCGCAGCTCCAGTCCAGCGCCCGGAGCATGAGCACCATCGCCGAGGAGACGACCCGGCAGGCCACCACCGTGGCCGCGGCCACCGAGCAGGCGTCGGCCAACGTGCAGACCGTGGCCGCCGCGTCGGATCAGCTGCGCGGCTCCATCGGCGAGATCGGCCATCAGGTCGGCCGCTCCGCCGCCATCTCGCGCGAGGCGGTGGAGGCGGTCGAGCGGACCAACGCCACGGTGGAGGGGCTGTCCATCGCGGCGCAGAAGATCGGCGACGTGGTCAGCCTGATCCAGTCCATCGCCAGCCAGACCAACCTGCTGGCCTTGAACGCCACCATCGAGGCCGCCCGCGCGGGCGAGGCCGGCAAGGGCTTCGCGGTCGTCGCCAGCGAGGTCAAGCAGCTCGCCAACCAGACCGCCAAGGCGACCGAGGACATCTCCACCCAGATCGGCGAGATCCAGACCGCCACCACCGGTGCGGTGGAGGCGATCCGCGACATCGGCCGCACCATTGCCCAGGTCAGCGACATCGCCGGTGCCATCGCCTCGGCGGTGGAGGAGCAGGCCGCCGCCACGCAGGAGATCGGCCGCAACGTTCAGCAGGCCGCGCAAGGCACGCAGGAGGTGTCGGACAACATCACCGGCGTCAGCCGCGCCGCCGAGGAGGCCGGCGCCGCCGCCACCCAGGTTCTGGACGCGGCCGGCGGCCTGTCGCGCGAGTCCGGCCGCCTGCACCAGCAGGTGGACGCCTTCATCGCCCGCGTGCGGGCGGGGTGAGCACCGCGGACGTTGGGTGTTCGCTGGCGCTCAACCCAACGTCACGTACGTCCCCTCACGCCCCGGGTTCGTTGGCGTTGGGGAAGAACAGGCGGTCGCCGTTGATCTTGAAATCGGCGATCGCCTTCTGCCCGTCGGCCGAGACCAGCCAGTCGATGAAGGCCTGTCCCTCCGCCGCCTTGGTGTGCGGGAACTTCTGCGGGTTCGCCAGGATGACGCCGTACTGGTTGAACAACCGCTGGTCGCCCTCCACCACCACGTCCAGCGCCGCGCGGTTCTTGAAACTCAGCCACGTGCCGCGGTCGGCCACCGTGTAGGCGTCCATGGCGGCGGCCGCGTTCAGCGTCGCCCCCATGCCCTGGCCCAGCGCCTTGTACCAGCCGCCCGGCGCCGCCGCCGGGTCGATGCCGGCCGCCTTCCACAGCGCCTGTTCGGCTTTGTGGGTGCCGCTGTCGTCGCCGCGCGACACGAACGGCGCCTTGGCCCCGGCGATGCGGGCCAGCGCCTTGGACACGTCCTTCATGCCCCTGACGGCGGCCGGGTCGCCCTTCGGCCCGACCACGACGAAGTCGTTGTACATGACCGGCAGGCGTTTCACGCCGTAGCCTTCCGCGACGAACTTCTCCTCCGACGGCTTGTGGTGCACCAGCAACACGTCGGCGTCGCCGCGTCGGGCCATGTCGATGGCCTGTCCGGTGCCCTTGGACACCACCCGCACCTCGATGCCGGACTTCGCCGTGAACAGCGGCAGCAGGTACCTGAACAGCCCCGAATCCTCGGTCGATGTGGTCGAGGCGACGGTGATGAAGCGGTCGGCCGCCGGTGCCGGACCGGGCAGGGCGGCCAGCGCGACGGCGCCGAACAGGGCGACGATCAGGGCGCGGCGAAGCATGGCGTTTCTCTCCCTTCCTCGGTTGTCAGACGTACGCCCGGTGGGCGGCGTCGCGGATGAGGCTGACGGCGGCGTTCACCGCCAGCGACAGCACGATCAGGATCAGTCCCAGGCCCAGCGCCAGCGGCAGGTCGCCCTTGCTGGTCTCCAGCGCGATGGCGGTGGTCATGACGCGGGTCACGTGGTCGATGTTGCCGCCGACGATCATCACCGCCCCCACCTCGGCCGAGGCGCGGCCGAAGCCGGCCAGCACCGTGGTGGCGAGGCTGATCCGCGCCTCCGCCAGCAGCGTGGCGATGGTGGCCAGCGGCCCGGTGCCCAGCACGCGCAGCAGGTCGTCGTACTCGACCAGCAGGTCCTCCACCGTCTGCCGCGTCAGCGCGGCGACAATGGGCGTGATCAGCACCGCCTGCGCGATGATCATCGCCGTGGGCGTGAACAGCAGCCCCAGCGTGCCCAGCGGGCCGGAGCGCGACAGCAGCAGGTAGATGACCAGCCCCACCACCACCGGCGGCAGGCCCATCATGGCGTTGAGCGCCACCACCACCACGCGCCGGCCGGGGAATCGGAACGCCGCCAGCGCCGCCCCCAGCGGCAGCCCGATCAGCGCCGCCGCCAGCACCGCCGACAGGCTGACGCGCAGCGACAGCCCCACGATCTCGACCAGATCGGGGTCCAGCGTCCCGATCAGGCGCAGCGCGGTGGCGAAGGCGTCGGTGAATTCGTGCATGATGGCTCCTGCACGCTTATGCCGTTTTCCTGCATCCCTTACAAGGTGCGTTCCCCGCTTGCCGTACGAAAGTCGCGGCCCCACACTGGTTCCATGGACTCCGAAGAATTCGCCATACGGCCGAATCCGGCCGACCCGAGGCTGACGCAGCGCGTGTCCGGCCTCGATCAGGAGGGCAGGCCGGTCGAGACCGCCGTCACGGTGGAACGGCCGCTGACCCTGTTCCTCAACGGGCAGGAGGTCGTCACCATGATGACCATCGCCGACTATCCGGAGTATCTGGCGGTCGGCTACCTGCTGAACCAGAACATGCTGAAGCCGGACGACCGCATCACCGGCATCGACCACGACGAGGAGACGGAAACCGTCGTGGTCCGCACGGAGCGTCGCACCGACTACCAGGAAAAGCTGCGCAAGAAGACGCTGACCTCCGGCTGCGCCCAGGGCACCGCCTTCGGCGACGTGATGGAGGTGTTCGAGACGGTGACGCTCAGCGCCACGGCGCGCCTGCGCACGTCGTGGATCTACGCGCTGTCGAAGGCGATCAACCTGACGCCCAGCCTGTACCTGGAGGCCGGTGCCATCCACGGCGCCGTGCTGTGCCAGGGCGACCGCCCGCTGGTCTACATGGAGGACGTCGGCCGCCACAACGCGGTGGACAAGGTGCGCGGCTACATGCACCTGCACGGGGTCGATCCGGAGGACAAGATCTTCTACACCACCGGCCGGCTGACGTCGGAGATGGTGATCAAGACGGTGCAGATGCGCATCCCCATCCTGGTGTCGCGCTCCGGCTTCACCGCCTGGGGCGTGGAGTTGGCGCGGCAGGCCAACCTGACGCTGGTCGGGCGCGCCAAGGGCAAGCGCTTCATCGCGCTCGCCGGCACCGACCGCCTCGTCTACGATGCCGACACCTCCGCCGGTCCGGACGAGGGGCGCGAGCACCAGCGCAAGGGAAGCCGCGACGATGACTGATCCGATTGCCGGAGTGCTGTTGGCCGGCGGTCTGTCGCGCCGCATGGGCGGTGGCGACAAGAACCTGCGCCTGCTGGGCGGGCGCCCCATTCTGGACCGCATCGTCGAGGTTGTGCGCCCGCAGGTCGGGCCCCTGGTGCTGAACGCCAACGGCGACCCGGCGCGCTTCGCCGCCTACGGCCTGCCCGTGGTGCCCGACGTGGTGGAGGGCTACGCCGGTCCCCTGGCCGGCGTGCTGACCGGGATGGAGTGGGCGCGCGCCAACGCGCCGGGCTGCCAGTGGCTGGCCAGCTTCGCCACCGACGCGCCGTTCCTGCCGTCCGACCTCGTCGCCCGCCTCGTGGGCGCGGTGGTGGAGGAGGGCGCCGACCTCGCCTGCGCCCGTTCCGGCGGGCAGGACCACCCGGTGTTCGGCCTGTGGCCGTTGCGTCTCGCCGACGACCTGCGGCGCGCCATGGTGGAGGAGGGCGTGCGCAAGGTCGACGCCTGGACCGGCCGCTACACGCTGGCGGTGGCCGATTTCCCCATCGCCCACGTCGACCCCTTTTTCAACACCAACCGCCCGGAAGACCTGGCGGAGGCGGAACGGCTGCTGGCGGGGAATTTGGATGGCTGACGGGCATTGCGATCCGGTGTGAGCGGCATCCCCGCCATCTTTCTTTTTCGTCATGCCCGCTTTTTCGTCATGCCCGGGCCCAGTCCCGGGCACCCACGCACCTGAACTTTGTCGCCCGTTGCAGCGCGTCGGGTGCGTGGGCAGCCGGGACAAGCCCGGCCATGACGACATGGAACGAGGGGCCCAGCCCTCAGTCGTCCGCCGCCGCCACGGCCGTACGGCTGCGCAGGAACCGCGTGATCTCCTCGGCCGGCAGCGGCGGGCTGAACAGGTAGCCCTGCGCGCCGTGGCAGCCGTGCCGGCGCAGGAAGTCCAGTTGCGGTTCGGTCTCCACCCCCTCGGCGATGACGGTGAGGCCCAGGTTGCTGCCCAGGCCGATGATCGCCTTGGTGATGGCCGCGTCGCTGTCGTCGGTGCCGATCTCGCTGATGAAGGAGCGGTCGATCTTCAGCGTGTCGACCGGGAAGCGCTGCAGGTAGGACAGCGACGAATAGCCGGTGCCGAAATCGTCGATCGACACCCGCACGCCCATGGTCTTCAGCGACGACAGGATGTGGATGGCCATGTCCACGTTGCGGATCAGCGCCCCTTCCGTCACCTCCACCTCCAGGCACGACGGGTGCAGGTCGTGGCGCTGCAGGGCGGCGGCCACCTGGTCCGGCAGCTCGGCGTTGCGGAACTGAAGGGCGGAGATGTTCACGGCGATGCGCCGCGCCGCCAGCCCGTCGGCCTGCCACAGGCTGGCCTGCCGGCAGGCCTCGTCCAGCACCCACAGGCTGAGCGAGGCGATCTGCCCGCTTTCCTCGGCGATGGGGATGAAGCGGCCGGGCGGCACCATGCCAAGGTCTGGATGCGCCCAGCGGATCAGCGCTTCCAGCCCCACCAGTTGCCCGCTCTCCAGGTGGAGCTGCGGCTGGTAGTGCAGGCGGAACTCGCCGAGGTCGAGCGCGCGGCGGATGTTGGCCTCCAGGTTCAGCCGCTCGTTGAGCTGGGCGTCCATCGAGGTGGTGAAGAAGCGCAGCGCGCGCCGTCCCGCCGCCTTGGCCTGGTACATGGCGGCGTCGGCGTTCTTGATCAGGTGCTCGACGTCCTCGCCGTCTTCGGGGAACAGGCTGATGCCGATGGAGGGGGAGACGGTGAACTCCCGCCCCTTCACGTGCAAGGGCGCCGCCATACTCTGGATGATGCGGTCGGCCACCACGGCCACGTCCTGCGCGGTGCCGGCCTCGGGCAGCACGATGATGAACTCGTCGCCACCAAGGCGGCCCACCGTGTCCCCCTCGCGCAGGCACTGGCGCAGGCGCACGGCCACGTCCTTCAGCACCTCGTCGCCCACCGTGTGGCCGAGCGAATCGTTGATCACCTTGAAGTGGTCGAGGTCGAGGAACAGGACGGCCACCGTGGTGCCGTTGCGGCGCGCCCCGGCGATGGCCAGCGCCAGCCGGTCCTGCAGCAGCGTGCGGTTCGGCAGCCCGGTTAGCGCGTCGTAGTGCGCGAGGTACTGCACCCGCTGCTCGACGGCGCGGCGCTCCGTCACGTCGTCGATGAAGGCGAGCAGGAACAGGAACTGCCCGCCGTCGAACACCGGCTGGAGGTGCACGAGGTAATAGCCGCTGCGCCCGCCCAGCGTGGAGACGTACTGCGTCTCCATCTCCACCGGTTGGCCGGTCAGCGCCGTGCGGATGGCGGGGGCGAGCGACTGGTCGCGCGCCTGCGTCACCATGTTGAAGCCGATGACCTGCTCCGCCGGGACGCCCATGAAGGCGCCCAGCACCGGGTTGCAGTCCAGGACCCGCCCCTCGGCGTCGAGGATGGCGATGCCGACCGGCGCCTGGGTGAAGAACTGGTGCAGCTCCGCCTCGCGCCGGTGCAGCGACTCGGTCATCCGCGCCGCCAGCCGCGCCGCGCGGGCGCGCGTCGTCGACAGGTTCCAGGTGATGGCGAACAGCAGCAGGCTGATCAGGCCGCCGGCGCCCGCCACGGTGTTCGGCCTGCCGGTGTCGACCAGCGCGTCGAAGGCCGTGGTCGATTCGTAGGTCACCGTCCACGGCCGATCATGGAACACCATCACCCGCGTCTCGGTCAGCCCGGCGCGGGCGCGCGCCTCCTCCGGGCCGTCGCCGGGGCTGTGGTACATCTCCTGCTCCGGCGCGGTGCCGGTGCCGTCGTGGATGGTCAGGCGCAGCTCGTCGTGCTGCGGGCCGATGATGCCTCCCAGCAGCGGGTGCACGCGGAAGGGCGCCAGCACGAAGCCCCAGACAGCGGCGCGGCGCTCGTCGGCCGTGGCGGCGGGCAGGCCGCGTTTGAACACCGGCAGGTACATGATGAAGGCCGGCTGCGGTGCGTGCTCTTCGTCGACCTTCAGCGTCAGCTTGCTGGTGATGGCCGGCTGGCCGGTCTCCAGCGCCTTCAGGATGGCGGCGCGGCGCGGCGGGTCGCTCAGCATGTCGTAGCCGAGCGCCTTGCGGTTCAGCGCGTTGAAGGGGGCCGCGAAGACGTTGACCACATAGGTGTCGCGCCGGCCGGGCGGGCGCACGGCGAACTCCGGAACACCCTCGGCCCGCACCGCGCGCACCAGCGCGTCCACCTCGGCGTCCTGGACGTAGCGCGCGAAGGCGACCGCCGGGATGCCGGGGTAGTGGAGGTCCAGTTCCAGGCTGCCGATGAAGGACTGCCAGTCGTCGCGCGACACCTCCGGCGACGCCTGGAGCATCGCGGCGGCCGAGCGCATCACCTGCGCGTAGGCCTGCATGCGCTGCTGGATGGCGGCGTGCACCTCGTTGACGCGGTTCTGGAAGCGCAGGTCGGCCTCGCGCCGGACCTCGGCGGCGGCGAACCACCACAGCGCCAGCGTCGCCGCCAGCGCCACCAGCAGCGTCGCCCAGGCCAGCCGCGCGCCGCCGTGCTCGCCCCCGTGCTCGATGCGCTCCACGGCGAGGCCCTCGCCGCCGCCGGACGCGAGGTCGGAGAAGATGCGGCGCGATCGCTGGGACGGTTCGCCCTTGGATGCCATGCTTCCTGCCGGTCTGGTCTCGTTCCGTCCTACGCCATAAATGAAATTCGTCAAGGGAGCGTTGACGTGGCGGGAAAGCATCAGTTGCCTGCCGCGCGCCTTGCCGACAATAGTGTGTATGCGCAAGAAACGGCGCGTGCGGTGCGGCGGGAATGACTTTCCGCGGCGCGCGCGCATGCAATCGGGGAGGACATCCATGGCGGAAACGCTCAACAAAATCGAGCGGATGCCGCTCGGCATCGTGCTGGAACGGCGGCGCAGCGCCAGCCCCTGGCAGGAGTTCGCGTGGTGCGCGCTGTCCGTGATCCCCGGCGCGCCGCCGCTGGACGGCGCCCCGCGCCTGCTGCGCGAGGGGGAGGGCTGGGCGCAGTTCCACGCGGCGACCGTGGACCTGGAACTGCACCGCTCGGACACCGAAGGCTACCGCCTCAATTTGTCGCAGGAGCCGCCGCGCCTGTGGGTGGCGCTGCGCCGGGACGACTCGGGTGAGCCCGTGCCCTTCTTCGTCACCGCCTGCGCGCACGAGGCCGAGGTCTACCAGGTCAGCGGCGACGAGATGGTGGAAACGGTGGCGATGCCGCTGGACGTGCTGGCGCTGGTGCGCGACTTCGTCGACCAGCACCACGTCGACGTTCCCTTCGAGAAGCGCGAGCGCAAGCGGCACTTCCCGGAGAAGGGCCCGGAGAAGGGGAAACTGAAATGACCGACGAACCCTTCCTGTCCCGCTGGTCGCGCCTGAAGCGCCGCAACGGTTCGGCCGCCCCGGTGCCGCCGGCCGAGGAACCGGCGGCACCCGCGGTCGAGGAAGCGCCCGACCCGTCGCTCCCCGTGGCGGCCGGGCCCGTCCCGCCGGAACCGCCGGAGGAGGACGAGGCGCTGAAGGACCTGCCGCCGGTCGAGAGCCTCACCGCCGAGTCGGACTTCACCCCCTTCCTGCGCGCGAACGTGCCGGAGGACCTGCACCGGCAGGCGCTGCGCAAGCTGTGGGCCTCCGACCCGGTGTTCGCCAACGACGACGGGCTCAAGGACTACGCCGACGACTACACCGGGATGTTCAATCTGTCCGAGCCGGTGAAGACCCTCTATCGCGTCGGCAAGGGCTTCCTGGACGCCGCCGGGGAGGCCGAGGAACAGGCCCGGGAACAGGCCGCCCGGCAAGCCGTCGCCGCATCGGAGGGGCACAATCAAGATGCGAATGACCCGGTGGAGCAGGCAGCAGACCAGCCCAAAGGCGGTGTGTCAAGCCAAGCATAACCCTTTCCGGCTAAAGGACTTATCCAAAAAAGCGGAAATCGTCAGTGAGTTGACAAGCTCAAACTTTGCGCATTAAATGGTAGGACCAGCGGTAAGCCCCGGTTAGTGTTGGGTTTTTCGCAGGTGCAACAATCGGTTGAAAGCCGCGCGGCGATACCGGAAGACTGCGGGCGCCGGAAAACGCGGTTGCAAAAGAGCGCGATCAAAATAACGCGGCCAAAAGGCCGCCGACGACGGCACCGCCGAACACTTGCGGGCCGCTCGTGAAGGGGGAGGGACGCACCGTGTCATTGACCGGTGACCAGACGACGTCTGCGGCGACGCCCGACGTGGCCTTGCCGGACGAGGAGCGTTTGCGGGCGCAGGTCTACGCGCTGCTGGCGCGTCTCCTTGCGCAGCCGCCGGGGCCTGAGGTGCTCGGCATCCTCGCCGCCGTGCAGGGCGCGGCGGAGGACGACGCGCCGCTGGGCGCTGCCTTCACGGCCCTGGCATCCGCCGCGCGCGCCACGGACGCGGGCGCGGTGGCGGAGGAGTACGGCGCGCTGTTCATCGGCGTCGGCGGGGGCGAGCTGTCGCCCTACGGCTCCTACTACAAGACCGGGTTCCTGAACGAAAAACCGCTGGCCGAGCTGCGCGCCGACATGGCGCGCCTGGGCATCGCGCGGGCCGACGACGTGCACGAGCCGGAAGACCACATCGCCGCGCTGTGCGAGATGATGGCCGGCCTGATCACCGGCGCCTTCGACGAGGCGGCGACGCTGCACGGCCAGCGCGCCTTCTTCGAGCGCCACGTCGCCGGCTGGGCCGAGCGCTTCTTCACCGATCTGGAAGCCGCGCCATCGGCGCGTTTCTACCGCGCCGTCGGCGCGCTGGGCCGCACCTTCTTCGCGGTCGAGGGCCAGGCGTTCGATCTGGCCGCTTAAGGGTTCAACCGGGTGGACACGGGGATGACGACGATGACGGACAGCAACGACACGACCTCGCTCAAACGGCGCGACCTGTTCCGCGGGCTGGGTGCCGGCGCCATCGGCGCCGCCGCCGTTGCCGTGTCGGGCGCCACCCCGGCCGAAGCGGCGCAGCCGGACCCGAACGACCCCACCGCCGCCCGCTACCGCGAGACGGAGCACGTCCGCAAGGCCTACGCGCTCGCCGCTTTCTGAGGAGCCCCGACATGCGCATCACCAGGAAATCCACGGGCACGGCCGGCGGCTCCAAGCTGTCCAGGGCGCTGTCCGGGCTGACCGGCTCGGCCATCGACCGCCGCACCTTCCTGCGCCGCTCCGGTCTCGCGGCCGGTGGCGCCGCCGCCGTGGCCGGCCTGCCGTTCGGCATGGTCAGGAAGGCCGACGCGGCCACCGCCACGCCGTCCGGCGGCGAGATCAAGCAGATCAAGAGCGTGTGCACGCACTGCTCGGTCGGCTGCACCGTCGTCGCCGAGGTGCAGAACGGCGTGTGGATCGGCCAGGAGCCGGGCTTCGACAGCCCGCTGAACCTCGGCGCCCACTGCGCCAAGGGGGCCGCGGTGCGCGAGCACGCGCACGGTGACCGCCGCCTGCGCTATCCGATGAAGCTGGTCGACGGCAAGTACCAGCGCATCTCCTGGGATCAGGCCATCGCCGAAGTCGGCGACACGCTGCTGAAGATCCGCGAGACGTCGGGGCCGGATTCGGTGTTCTGGCTCGGCTCCGCCAAGTTCTCGAACGAACAGTCGTACCTCATCCGCAAGTTCGCGGCGTTCTGGGGCACCAACAACATCGACCATCAGGCGCGCATCTGCCACTCCACCACGGTCGCCGGCGTGGCGAACGTGTGGGGCTACGGCGCCATGACGAACTCGTACAACGACATCCAGAAGTCGCGCGCGATGTTCTTCATCGGCTCCAACGCCGCCGAGGCGCATCCCGTCGCCATGCTGCACGTGCTGAAGGCGAAGGAGCAGAACAACGCGCCGCTGATCGTGGCGGACCCGCGCTTCACCCGCACGGCGGCCAAGGCGGACGAGTACATCCGCTTCCGCCCGGGCACCGACGTGCCGCTCATCTGGGGCATCCTCTGGCACGTCTTCGAGAACGGCTGGGAGGACAAGGACTACATCGCCAAGCGCGTCTACGGCATGGACGACATCCGCGCCGAGGTGAAGAAGTGGACGCCCGAAGAGGTCGAAAAGGTCACCGGCGTTCCCGGCAGCCAGTTGAAGCGCGTGGCGCGCACGTTGGCCTCCAACCGCCCCGGCACCCTGGTCTGGTGCATGGGCGGCACGCAGCACCACGTCGGCAACAACAACACCCGCGCCTACTGCGTGCTCCAGCTCGCACTCGGCAACATCGGCGTGGCCGGTGGTGGTGCGAACATCTTCCGCGGCCACGACAACGTGCAGGGGGCGACGGACTTCGGCGTCACCTCCGACACGCTGCCCGGCTACTACGGCCTTGCCGAGGGCGCGTGGCGCCACTGGGCGCGCGTCTGGGATCTGCCCTATGACGACCTCCTGAAGCGCTTCAGGGACAAGAAGCTGATGGAGGCGTCGGGCATCACCGTGTCGCGGTGGTTCGACGGCGTGCTGGAAGCCAAGGAGAACATGGACCAGCCCGACAACATCAAGGGCATGGTGTTCTGGGGCCACGCGCCCAACAGCCAGACCCGCCTGCCCGACATGCAGAAGGCGATGGACAAGCTGGACATCCTGGTCGTCATCGACCCGTACCCGACGATGACGGCGGTCCTGCACAACCGGAAGAACGGCGTCTACCTGCTGCCCGCCGCCACGCAGTTCGAGACGGACGGCTCCCGCACCGCGTCGAACCGCTCGATCCAGTGGAGCTTCAAGGTCATGGCCCCGCTGTTCGAGGCCAAGCCCGACCACGAGATCATGTACCTCTTCGCCAAGAAGTTCGGCTTCGCGAACGAGCTGTGCAAGAACATCAAGGTGAACGGCAACGAACCGCTGGTCGAGGACATCACGCGGGAATGGAACCGCGGCATGTGGTCGGTCGGCTACACCGGCCAGTCGCCGGAGCGGCTGAAGCTCCACATGGCCAACCAGCACACCTTCGACAGGACGACGCTGCGCGCCAACGGGGGCCCGGCGGACGGCGACTATTACGGTCTGCCGTGGCCGTGCTGGGGCACGCCGGAGATGAAGCATCCGGGCTCCGCCAACCTCTACGACACCTCGCTGCCGGTGGCCGAGGGCGGCGGCGCGTTCCGCGCCCGCTTCGGGCTGGAACGCAACGGCGTGACGCTGCTGGCCGAGGGCGCCTTCCCGGTGGATTCGGAGATCAAGGACGGCTACCCCGAAGTCACCATGGCGATGCTGCAAAAGCTCGGCTGGGACAAGGACCTGACCGAGGCCGAGATGGCGGTCATCTCCAAGATCGGCGGCGAGAAGATCGGCGCGGTGTCCTGGACCACGGACCTGTCGGGCGGCATCCAGCGCGTGGCGATCAAGCACGGCCTGAACCCGCCGGGCAACGCCAAGGCGCGCTGCGTGGCCTGGAACTTCCCCGATCCGGTGCCGGTGCACCGCGAGCCCTTGTACACCCCGCGCCGCGACCTCGTGGCCGCCTATCCCACGTACAAGGACACGAAATCCTGGCGCCTGCCGACGCTCTACAAGTCGATCCAGGACCGGGACCTGTCGAAGGAATACCCGATCATCCTCACCTCGGGCCGACTGGTGGAGTACGAGGGCGGCGGCGACGAGACGCGCTCCAATCCCTGGCTGGCCGAGCTGCAGCAGGACATGTTCGTCGAGATCAACCCGACGGACGCCAACAACCTGGGCATCAAGGACGGCCAGGTGGTGTGGGTCGAGGGTGCCGAGAAGGGCAAGGTCAAGGTCAAGGCACAGGTCACCGAACGCGTCGGCAAGGGCGTCGCCTTCATGCCCTTCCACTTCGGCGGCTGGTTCCAGGGCCAGGACCTGCGGTCCAAGTACCCGGCCGGCGCCGATCCCATCGTGCTGGGCGAAGCCGCCAACACGGCGACGACCTACGGCTATGACTCGGTGACCCAGATGCAAGAAACCAAGGTCACCCTCTGCCGCATCTCGGCGGCCTGACTCAGGGGAGTGTGAGAATCATGGCCCGCATGAAATTCCTGTGCGACGCGGACCGCTGCATCGAATGCAACGCCTGCGTCACGGCCTGCAAGAACGAGCACGAGGTCCCCTGGGGCATCAACCGCCGCCGGGTGGTCACGCTGAACGACGGCAAGCCGGGTGAACGGTCGATCTCGGTCGCCTGCATGCACTGCTCGGACGCGCCGTGCAAGGCGGTGTGCCCGGTGGACTGCTTCTACCAGACCGAGGAAGGCGTGGTCCTGCACAACAAGGACCTGTGCATCGGCTGCGGCTACTGCTTCTACGCCTGCCCGTTCGGCGCCCCGCAGTACCCGCAGGCCGGCAACTTCGGCACCCGCGGCAAGATGGACAAGTGCACCTTCTGCGCCGGCGGCCCGGAGACCGACCATTCGGACGCCGAGTACAAGAAGTACGGCCGCAACCGTCTGGCCGAGGGCAAGCTGCCGCTGTGCGCCGAGATGTGCTCGACCAAGGCGCTGCTGGCCGGCGACGGCGACAAGGTGGCCAACATCTACCGCGAGCGCGTGGTGGCCCGCGGCTTCGGTTCCGGCGCCTGGGGCTGGGGCACCGCCTACCAGATGAAGGCGGGGTCGTGATGTAAACCCCTCCCCCTGCTTCGCAGGGGGAGGGTGGGGGCCGCGGCCTGCCCGAGAATCCACGCGTAGGTTGGGTTGAGCGTCAGCGAAAACCCAACGCTGGTAGCGATGAGGACACGTTGGGTTTTCGCCTTCGGCTCAACCCAACCTACGGTCATCCCTCCCTCGGCGGGGCCGGGGGAGGGCAATAATACCACGGGGAGGCATCTGATGACGTCGTGGACCAAGGCGGCACTGACCTGTTCCCTCGGGCTGGTGCTCCTCCTCGTGGTAGCGCTGGCCGCCGGGGCGCCGCCGGTGCGGGCGGGGGAACCGGCGCCGCCGGTACCCACCCAGTCGGCGACCGGCGCCACGGAGGCCGACCTGTGGCAGGCCATCCGTCAGGGTGCCGCCGGCACCACCACGCTGCCCAACCCGCGCGCCGGCATCCTGATCCAGTCGGAAGGGGACCAGTGGCGCCACCTGCGCAACGGGCCGATCGTCACCTACGGCACGTGGGCGATGGCCGGCATTCTGGCCGTGCTGGCGCTGTTTTTCCTGCTGCGCGGCCGCATCCGCATCGACGGGCCGAAGACCGGCCGCACGGTGGAACGCTTCAACCTGTTGGAACGCGCCACCCACTGGCTGACCGCCGGCAGCTTCATCGTGCTGGCGTTGACCGGGCTCAACGTCCTGTACGGCCGCTGGGCGCTGCTGCCGCTGATCGGGCCGGAGCCATTCGCGCTGCTCGCCGGCTGGGGCAAGCTGGCGCACAACTACCTGGGCTTCGCCTTCATCCTGGGCGTGGTGCTGACGCTGGTCCTGTGGATCCGCCACAACCTGCCGGACCGCACAGACGCCGGCTGGATCCTGCGCGCCGGCGGCCTGTTCAGCAAGGGCGTGCACCCGCCGGCGAAGAAGTTCAACGCCGGGCAGAAGGTGATCTTCTGGTCGGTGGTGATCGGCGGCGCCGTGCTGGGCTACACCGGCGTGCAACTGCTGTTCCCGTTCTACTTCGGGACCATGGCCGACATGCAGTTCTACCAGACCATCCACGCCATCGCGGCGCTGGCCATGGTGGTGATCATCATCGGCCACATCTACATCGGCTCCATCGGCATGGAAGGCGCCTTCGCCGCCATGAGCACCGGCCAAGTCGAGGAGGAATGGGCGCGCGAGCACCACGCCTTGTGGCTCGCCGAGGTGAAGGGCCAACGGCCCGGCGCCGGTCACGGCGGCCGTCACGGGCACGCGCCGGCGGAATGATCGGCGGGCTGTTTGCGTTGGGCCGCGCCGGCGCTTGGCACCAACCTGCGGTGACGCGCGTTTACCCGTAGGTTGGTGCCAAGCGCCGGCGCGACCCAACGTCGTGCGATCTCCCCATCGCCCCGCGTTGACAATATTCCTACTGACCGTCATCATGGATGCCCCCGACGCAACAGGCGCTGAACCGGTGCGGTGAACGATGCGGCTGCCGATCCATCCCCTTCACCACGGACAGAGCCCGATCCGCACGGGGCTCGCCAATGTGACACCCCCGCCGGAAGCGTATCATCCCGTAACATTGGGTAACATTTCCTTTCTGGCCATCCTCCTCGCCCTGCTCCTCGCCGCCGTCCCGGCCCGCGCCGATCTGGTCGGCCACGGTGCCATGGTCAACGCCGTCGCCGTGTCACCGGACGGCGCACGTGCGCTGTCGGGAAGCTGGGACTACACGGCCATCGTCTGGGACTTGGCCGGGCGCAAGGAGCTGCGCGTGCTCCAGGGGCACGACGGCGGGGTCAACGCCGTGGCCTTCCTGCCCGACGGCCGGCACGGCCTGACCGGTGGCCGCGACGCCGCCATCAAGCTGTGGGACCTGGAGACGGGGGCGGAGGTCCGCACCTTCTCGGGCCACGCCGGCAACGTCGTCTCGCTCGCGGTGGCGCCGGGCGGGCGGCGCTTCGCCTCGGCCAGTTGGGACCCTTCGGTCAAGGTGTGGGACGTGGAGACCGGCGCGGTCGTCACGACGTTGAACGGCCACACCGCAAACGTCAACGGCGTCGCCTTCACGCCGGACGGCACGCGGCTGGTCTCGGTCGGCTACGACCTTCAGATCCGCGTCTGGGACACCGCCGACTGGAAGGAGCTGGCCGTTCTGGAAGGGCACGTGGGCAGCGTCAACGCCGTCGCCGTGGCGCCGGACGGCCGCACCGCCGCCACCGTGTCCAGCGACGAGACGGTGCGCCTGTGGGACCTCGCCGCGCTCAAGCCGCTCGGCGGCTGGCAGGGGCACGAGGGGTTCATCACCTCCGTGACCTACACGCCGGACGGGCGCGCCCTGCTCACCGGCGGGGGCGGCGACCGCACCGTGCGGCTGTGGGACGCCGCCACGCACAAGCCGCTGGCCGCCTTCCAGGGGCACGAGAAACCGGTGTGGGCGCTGGCCTGCACGCCGGACGGCGGCACGGCGCTGTCGGCCGGCTACGACGCGGTGGTCAAGCTGTGGGACCTCGCCCCCTACCGCCGGGCGCCTTGACGGGGATGCGCCCGCATGGCTCCCTCGACTCCCTCCTGTCCCAAGGACCCGTCATGAGCACGCCCGACACCCGCGACCTCCGCCAGGCGATCATCGACACCTGCCTCGCCATGAACCGGCTGGGCATCAACCAGGGCTCGTCCGGCAACCTGTCGGTGCGCGTCGACGGCGGCTTCCTGGTGACGCCGTCCAGCCTCGCCTACGACCGCACGACGCCCGACGACATCGTCCCCATGGGCTTCGACGGCACCTACACGGGCGAGCGGCGCCCCTCCTCGGAATGGCGCATCCATCGCGACGTGCTGGCCGCCCGCCCGGACATGGAGGTGGTGCTGCACGCCCATCCCACCTTCGTCACGGCGCTGGCCGTGCATGGGCGCGGCATCCCCAGTTTCCACTACATGGTCGCGGTGGCCGGCGGGGACGACATCCGCTGCGCCCCCTACGCCACCTTCGGCACGCAGGAACTCTCCGACAACGCCCTGAAGGCGCTGGAGGGGCGGACGGCCTGCCTGCTCGGCAACCACGGCATGGTGGTGCTGGGCAAGACGCTGGACTCGGCACTGTCCCTGGCGGTGGAGGTGGAGACGCTGGCGCGCCAGTACGTGTTTGCCCTGTCGCTCGGCGAACCCGCCATCCTGCCGCCCGAGGAGATCGCTCGCGTCGCCGAGAAGATGCGCCGCATGAAGTACGGCCAGGGCGGTGGCGGTGCCACGGAGCTGGACCCCGACGCCCCGCGCCGCCGCGACGCCTGAACGTTTCAGCGTCCGGTCGTCCGCACCAGGGCGCGCAGCCGCCGCACCGTTTCGGCGTCGGCCGTGCCGGTCAACGTGTCCGGCTGGAAGTGCCGCTGGAAGGCCAGCAGTGCACGCGGGCATCCGGCGTCGTAGCCGTAGCGCGCCAGCAGCGCCCGCACCTCGCCCTCGTCGAACGGCCCGCCGTCCGCCTCCGCCGGTTCCGGCCACACGCCGATGCCGGCGCGGGCGAGGCGGGGCCAGTCGAACAGCTCGCCGGGATCCTCCTTGCGGTCCGGGGCGATGTCGGAATGGCCGATCACGTCCTCCGCCCGGATCCCGTGCCGGCCCATCACGGCGCGGCAGAGACCCTCGACGGCGTCCATCTGCGCGGGCGGGAAGGGGCGGTAGCCGAACTCGTGGCCGGGGTTGACGATCTCGATGCCGACGGAGCGGCTGTTGACGTCGCCGGAGCCTCGCCAGGAGCCCACCCCCGCGTGCCAGGCGCGCCGCTCCTCCGGCACGTGGGCGTACACGGTGCCGTCCTCGTCCACCGTGTAGTGGGCGCTGACCTGCGCCGCCGGGTCGCACAGCCGCTCCAGCGCGTGGCGGGCGGTGGGCATGCCCGTGTAGTGCAGGATCAGCAGCTCCGCCCGCGCGCCGTCCGGCCGCGGCCCGTGGTTGGGGGAAGGAAGGTCGATGATGCGCATCCCGTCAGGCCCGCTCACGTCAGGTTCGTCACCTTCTCGTTCACCACCTTGGGCAGCCGCAGCACGATCACGCCGACCCCGGCCACCGTGACCAGGCCGCCCAGCGCCAGCCGCCACGTCAGCGGCTCGTCCAGCAGCAGCACGCCCGACGCCACGCCGAACAGCGGCACCAGCAGCATGAACGGCACCGCCTGGTTGACGTCGTAGCGCCGCAGCAGACGGTACCACAGCCCGTAGGCGACGATGGTCGCCATGACGGCGATGAACACCAAAGCGCCCCAGCCCCACAGGCTGGCGTTGGCGATGGCCTCCCACTGGCCGCTCTCCAGCAGCAGCGACAGCGCCAGCAACTGCGGCGCGGCGAACAGCCCCATCCAGGCGTTCAGCGCGAAGCCGTCCACCGCCCCCAGGCGCTTGATCTGCACGCTGGCCAGCGCGAAGGCGAGGCTGGCGAGCACCACCAGGACCAGCGGCGTCAGGTTGCCGGCCAGCCGCGGCTCACCCGCGATCAGCAACACGCCGGCGAAGGCCACCACCATGCCGAAGGCGCGCTTCCAGCCCAGCTTGTCCTTGAAGAGCAGCGCCGCCAGCAGGGAGGCGAACGGCACCTGGAGCTGGGCGGCGACCGACGCGGTGGCGGCATCCAGTCCCTTGATGCCGTTGAACATCAGCGGGAAGTGGACGGTGCCGAGGATGACCGACAGCAGGAAAATGCCGCGCATCTTCCCCCGCGGCATCCGCACGAAGGGCAGCAGCAGCGCCGCCACCAGCGTGAAGCGCATGCCCATCAGCAGCATCGGCGGGAACTCCGCCAGCCCGATCTTGGCGGCGACGAAGTTCAGCCCCCACAGCGCCATGATCAGCAGCGCCAGGGCGACGTCCTGCGGCGTCATGCGCGACCGCCTTCAAGCTCCTCGCGCAGGGATTCCAGTTCCAGCCAGCGCTCTTCGGACGCTGACAGCTCGGCCTGTCGGGCGTGCAGCGCCTCCGACGTCTTCTGGAACTTGGCGGGGTCTCGGGCGAACAGGTCCGGGTCAGCCAGCGCCGCCTCCAGCTTGGCGATCTCGGCACCCAGCTTGTCCATGCGGCCGGGCAGCTCGTCCAGCTCGCGCTGGTCCTTGTAGCTGAGCTTGCCGCGCGGCTTGGCCGGCTGGGCGGGCGCCTCGGCCGGCTTGGCCTTGGGTGCCGGGGGAGTCGTCTTGGCGGTGGCGGTGCGGCGCTGCACCAGATAGTCGGAATAGCCGCCCGCGTACTCGATGGCCGATCCGTCGCCCTCCACCGCGATCGTGCTGGTCACCAGCCGGTCGAGAAAGTCGCGGTCGTGGCTGACCAGCAGCAGCGTGCCCTGGTAGTCCCCCAGCACCTCCTCCAGCAGATCCAGCGTGTCCATGTCCAGGTCGTTGGTCGGCTCGTCGAGGATCATCAGGTTGCTGGGCCGGGCGAACAGGCGGGCCAGCAGCAGCCGGTTGCGCTCGCCGCCCGACAGGCTCTTGACCGGGCTGTCGAGCTGGCGGGTGTCGAACAGGAAGTCCCTGATGTAGCCGGCGACGTGGCGCGGCTGGCCGTTCACCATCACGCTGTCGCCGCCGAAGGGGCACAGCACGTGGCGGATCGTGTCCTCAGGATCCAGCCCCTCGCGCCGCTGGTCGAAGTAGGCGGGCTCCAGGTTGGTGCCGAGCTTTACGGTGCCGCTGTCGGGCGCCAACTGGCCGGTGAGCATCTTCAGCAGCGTCGACTTGCCCGCCCCGTTGGGGCCGATCAGGCCGACCCGGTCGCCGCGCAGGATGCGGGTGGAAAAGTCCCTGACGATGACCTTGCGCCCTTCCGGCGCGTCGAAGGCCTTGGCGATGTGCTCCGCCTCGATCACCAGCCGGCCGCCGCGCTCGCCCTCGGCGATCGCCAGCTTGGCCTGCTGGCCGCCCTTGATGCGCTCGGCCCGGTCGGTGCGCAGCTGCATCAGCGCGCGCACGCGGCCCATGTTGCGGGTGCGCCGGGCCGAGATGCCCTCGCGCAGCCACTTCATCTCGCCCTCGATTTTGCGGTCGAGCTTCTGGGCGGCGATCTCCTCGGATGCGAACACCTCGGCCTGCCACTCCTCGAACTGGGCGAAGCCGCGGTCGGTGGCGCGGATGGTGCCGCGGTCGAGCCACAGCGTGCGCTTGGCCAGCTTGTTGAGGAAGGCGCGGTCGTGGCTGATCAGCAGCAGGCCGCCGCGGTACGCCTGCAGCTCGTCCTCCAGCCACTCGATGGTCGGCAGGTCCAGATGGTTGGTCGGCTCATCCAGCAGCAGCACGTCCGGCTCGCCGACCAGCGTGCGGCCGAGCGCCGCGCGGCGCGCCTCGCCGCCCGACAGCGTGGACGGGGCGAGGTCGCCGGCAATGCCGACGTGGTCGAGGATGGCGTCGACGCGGTGCGCCTCGTCCTGCTCGGGCGCGGGCAGGCCGGCGGCTACGTAGTCGTGCACGGTCCGAAAGCCGGTGAAGTCCGGCTCCTGCGGCAGGTAGGCGACGCGCACGCCGGGCTGCACGAAGACGCTGCCGCCGTCGGGCTGGATCATGCCGGCCAGCACCTTCATCAGCGTCGACTTGCCGGTGCCGTTGCGGCCGACGAGGCAGGCCTTGTCGCCGCGGGCGATGGCGAGGTCGATGCCTTCGAACAGCGGCCGGCCGCCGAAGGTGACGGCGACGCCCTGCAGGGCGACGATGGGAGCGGGAGGAGGCATGGGGCCGATCGGGCGAGTGGACGGGAGGGTCCCCTGTATATCGCGCCGCCCCTTGTCTTCGCGACCCCCATCGCGCGCAGGGGTGACCCGACCCGGCCGGTGCGGGGCGCCCCGTGCATAGGCATGCATGTCGGAAAATAACCTTTTACATAAACATCTAATTGCGCCAATCTGCCTAGTACTAAGGCCGATGTGCGAATGGAGTGCGTGATGTCGGACGCCGCTTCGACCGTTGATGAGACCACCGGCGGCAACGATCCGGGTGCGCCCGCCGCCCAGGCCGCGCCACTGGCGCCGCCGGCGGCCGTGGTTGCGCTGGGTGCCCCCGCCAACGATCCCGATCCGGCCGCGCCGGCCGCCGCCCCAGCGGCTTGGGCCTCGCTCGACGCCCCGATCCGGGTCGCGGACATCCACATCGGCAACCTCGATTCGCGCCATGTCGAAATCACCTACGTCTACGCCGCCAAGCCGGGCGAGTACGCGGTCTATTATGCCGGTGACGTTCAGGTGCAGTATGCCGACGATCCCGCCACCGAGAAACAGCAACGGCAGAACATGCAGGCGCTGGCGCCGGTGCGGGCGGAACTGAACGCGCTGCTCAAGGGCTGGAAGGAACCGGTCGCGTATTACTGGAAGATCGCCTACGGCCTGCTGTTGGCGCTGGACGGAGACAGCCAGGCCGGCAAGGACGCGCTGACCGCGGCCAAGAACGAGTTGCTGCTCGACCGCGCGGCGGCGGGGCGGCTGGAATACCTCGCCTGGGCAGCCGGGGCGGGGGCCGTCATGCTGATCATCCTGGCGATCGCCAGCCGGCTCTACCCCTTCACGCAGACGGCGGACAACCTTTGGCTCGCGGCCAAGGCGGGGCTGGTCGGCGCCGCCTTCTCCATCGCGCTCGGCATTCGGGGCCGCAGCGTGGGGCTGGACATCGACCGCGCCGACAACATCACCGACGGCGTCCTGCGTCTGGGGATCGGCGTCATTTCCGCCGGCGTGCTGCTGCTGCTGATCGGGTCCGGCGTGGTGCCCAACGTGAAGGTGGGCGACGCGACGCTGTCGGGCGGCCAGATGACGTGGCAGATGGTTCTGATCGTCGGCTTCGTCGCCGGCTTCCTGGAGCGCCTCGTTCCGGACATCCTCGACAAACGCCTGCCCCTGGCCAGCGGTGGCGCGGCGGCATCCGCAACCGCGCCGGCCACGCCGGCGCCCAGTCCCGCGCCGTCCGGCACGTCTCCAACGTCCTGACCGGACCTCAGGCCAACTGGCGTTCCTTTTGGATCTGATCGTATGCGGCGTTGATCGCCGCCATTTTGTCGTTGGCCAGTTCGACGAATTCCTCGGGCATGCCCTGGGCAATCAGCCGGTCGGGGTGGTGCTCCTGCACGAGGCGGCGGTAGGCGGCCTTGATGTTCGCCTCGCCGTCGCCGCGGCTCACCCCCAACACGGCGTAGGGGTCGGTTTCGGTCTTGCCGCACAGCACGCAGTGCTCGGCCATGATGCGGCGGAACTCGGCATCGCCGAAGCCGAAGATACGGGCGATCTCGCGCAGGTAATCCAGTTCGGCGTCGTGCACCTCGTCGTCGGCCTCGGCAATGCGCAGCAGGCTGGCCAGCAGTTCTTCCAGGACGGCGTGCCGCTCCTCGAACAGGCCGGCGATCTGCCGGGCGTAGACCTCGAAGCCGGCGGAATCGCGGCGCGCCTGGTCGAAGACGCGGCCGACGTTCTTCAACTCGTCGGGCGGGACGTGGAAGAGGCGCTTGAAGGTGTCGACCTCCACCCGTTTGACCGTGCCGTCGACCTTGGCCATCTTGGCCGAGAGCACGATGACGCCGATGGTGAAGGCGATGGACTTGATCGCCTCCTCCGGCGGCTTCCTGGCGGCGGTCTCGTCGGCGCGGACGAGGTCGACGGCGTGTCCGGCCATGGCGCCCATGAGCGCGCCCAGCGGTCCGCCGATGGCGAAGCCCGCAGCCCCGCCGAGGATCTTGCCCCAGATGCTCATCGCCGCCCGCCTTGTCCTTTCCGCATCGCCTCCGCTGGTCGCGGCGCAGCATAGCGGGCGCCCGATGCGCCGCCAACTGTTGCGGCCACGCCACAGTCAGGGCTGCTATGCTTCCGGTGCGGTTGAGCCCGCTGGATCGGAAGCCATGTTGCAGTGCAATATGGCGATCGGCCGAGGCAACGGCCGGCGCAGCTCCATCGACCCGATGAAGAACAGGAGCATGAAGGGACGGACGCTCTGAGGCCGTGTGTCATCGTGTTGACAACGTGAGCAAGAGCATGCCTGTCTTTCGCAAAATGCTGCCGTCCGAAATGTACCTCTACGAGGAGCATCTTCTTCGGCTGAGCCGGGCTGACCGCTACGCACGTTTCGCCGGGACCGTCTCGGACGACGTCATCAAACAGCATTGCCGCAATCTGGACTGGCGCCGCACGATCGCGGTCGGCGGCTTCGTCCAGGGCGACCTGCGCGGGGCTGTCGTGCTGTGCACCGACCGCCTGCTGTGGCCCGATCAGGCCGAACTGGCGGTCAGCGTCGAGGGCGGCCTGCAGGGACAGCGGGTCGGCACCACCCTGGTGCGCCGGGCATTGACCATCGCCCGCAACCGGTCCATCCACACCGTCCACATGCTGGTCCAGGCGGAGAACATGCGCATGCGCGCGCTGTCCAACCGCTTCGGCGGACGCATGCGGCTGGAGGAGGGCGAAATCTCCGTCACCTTCGAACTGCCGCCGCCCAACCAGTTCTCGCTGGGGCTGGAGGCGCTGGAGGACGGGGCGGGGGCCGTCAGCGCGGTGCTCGACCGCATCCAGGCCGCCATTCCCGACCGCGCTGCGGCCTAGACGGAAGAGGGGGTGCCGGGCCGTGTCGGCCGCCCGGCGCCCGTTTGCTCAGGCCGCCATGCGGGGGCGGCCGGCGAGGTGCTGGCCGACGCGCATGTCGTACTGCTGGATATGCTCGCACAGCCAATCGCGCACCAGACGCAGCAGCGCGTCGTTGACGTCCTCGCCGGACTTCAGGCGGCGGTGCAGGTCGCGCACGCGCTTCAGCAGGTCCTCGTGCTGGGCGCGATGCTCCGCGAACTGCGGATAGGCGGCGTCGCGCATCGTCTGCTCCTCGTGCGTGAAGTGCAGCTCGGTGTAGGCGATCAACTGCTCGACCGCTTCGCCGGTCACCGCATGCGAACGGCCCTTGCGGACGGCGTCGTGCACGCGGTTGACGAGGCCGACGAGGATCATGTGGTCGTTATCGATGTCCTCGTCGCCGACCGACAGCCCGTCGCCCCAGGCCATGAACAGGTCCTTGCCCCTGGCGGCGTGCAGGTCGTCGATGCCGGCGGCGTTCACGGCCTCGACGTTGATGAGGAAGCTGTCGACCACCGCCTTCAGGGACTCGGCCTGGGTGGTCAGGCTTTTCGCCGCAGACAGCACCGTGCGGGCGGCCTCCTCCGTTTCCTGTGCCGACGACGACACGCCGGTGATGCTGAACGTGACCTGCTCGGTGCCCTGCGCCGCCTCGGTGGCGGAGCGGGCGATCTCGCCGGTGGCGGCCCCCTGCTCCTGAACGGCGGCGGCGATCGAGGTGCCGATCTCGTCGCTCTGGCCGATGATGGCGGCGATCTCGCGGATGGCCTCCACCGCTTCGCCGGTCGCCTGCTGCACGCCGCTGATCTGCGCGGCGATCTCCTCGGTGGCCTTGGCGGTCTGGGTGGCGAGGTTCTTCACCTCGTTGGCGACGACGGCGAAGCCCTTGCCGGCCTCGCCCGCCCGCGCCGCCTCGATGGTGGCGTTCAGGGCCAGCAGGTTGGTCTGGCTGGCGATGGAGGTGATGAGGTCGGCCACCTCGCCGATCTTCTGCGTGGCGTTGCCCAGGCTGGCGATTTGCCCGTCGGCGCGGCGTGACGCTTCCACCGCGTGGCCGGAGATCCGCGCGCTGACCGTCACCTGATGGCTGATCTCGGAGATGGCCTTCGACAGCTCCTCGGCGGCGTCGGCGACGGTCTGCACGTTGGCCGAGGCCTGTTGCGAAGCGCTGGCGACGGACGCCGCCTGCTGCAGGTTGCGGTCGGCGGTGTTGGACAGGCCGGCGGCCGTCGACTCCAGTCCCTCGACCGCCTTCGACACGGTGCCGACCATGTTCGACACGGTGGCGTCGAAGTGCTCGGTCAGGCGTTCCAGCGCGCGGGCGCGCTGTTCGGTCACGCGGTGCTCGACCTCCTGACGTTCCCAGTGGGCCTTCAGGGCCACCTGATGCTCGCGGAACACCTCGACCGTGCGGGCCATGACGCCGATCTCGTCGCCGCGGCCCATGCCGGGCACGGCGACGTCGGTGTCGCCGTCGGCGAGGCGCTGCATGACCGCGGTCATCGACTTGATCGGGCCGACGATGGTGCGGCTGACCAGCAGCGCCACACCGGCGCCGGCCAGGATGACCAGCAGGCCGATGCCGCCGATGCGCAAGGCGGCGTTCCAGAACGCCGTCTCCACGTCGTCGACGTAGATGCCCGAGCCGATCACCCAGCCCCACGGCTGGAACCCGTGCACGTAGGAGATCTTCGGAACCGGCTGGGCGGCGCCGGGCTTGGGCCACAGATAATCGACGAAGCCCTGTCCGCCACCCTGGGCGACCGCGGCGAACTCGACGAACAGGCGCTTGCCGTTGGGGTCCTTGTTCTCGGACATGTCCTTCCCCTCCAGTTCCGGCTTGAAGGGGTGCATGATCATGCGCGGCGCCAGATCGCTGATGAAGAAATACTCCTCGCCGCTGTAGCGCAGCGCGCGCAGGGCTTCCTTGGCGGCGGCCTGCGCCTGTTCGGTGGTGAGGGCGCCCTTGCGCGCCAGCGCCTCGTGGTGGGCCACGAGGGTATAGGCGACTTCGACCACGCTCTTCGCCTTGTCGTGCCGGTCCTTGTACAGCTCGCCGCGCAGGCCCAGCAGGCTGAGCGCGAAGACGAGGACAAGGCCCAGCGCCGAGACGCCGAGGATGACGGATATCTTCCCCTTGATGCCAATGCGGTCCAACACGGTGCGTTTCCCCTTGCCTGATTCGTCGTTGGCGGCTGTTGCGTTGGGGTGTCCGGTCCCGGCAATTCCGCTAAAATTTTTCGTTATGTTTAGGTTTGATTCATCGAAACCGTCAAGGTGGTCCGCACTGTACCGTATATAGACAAAAGCGCGCACCCCCTGGTGGGAGTGCGCGCCCGGAATGGCAGCGCCAGTCCGCGTGTGGGTTACAGCACCGTCAGCATGCTGGCGACCAGCGGGTGGCGGACGATATCCGTCTCGGTCAGGCGGACCACGGCGATGCCCTCCACCGCCTCCAGCCGCCGGGCGATGTCGGAGAGGCCGGAGAGGTTGTCGAGCAGGTCGGTCTGGTCCGGATCGCCGGTCAGCACCATGGTGGAGTGCCAGCCAAGTCGGGTCAGCAGCATCTTGATCTGCGCGTAGGTGCAGTTCTGCGCCTCGTCGATCACCACGAAGGCGTTGTTCAGCGTGCGGCCGCGCATGAAGCCGACGGGGGCGATCTCGATGGTGCCTTCCTGCATGAGCTGGCGCAGCCGCTTGCCGCCCAGCCGGTCGGCCAGCGCGTCGTACAGCGGGCGCAGGAAGGGGGCCATCTTCTCGTGCATGTCGCCGGGCAGGTAGCCGATGCTTTCACCGGCTTCGATGGCCGGGCGGGAGAGGACGATGCGGTCGACCTTGCCTCCGTCCAGCGCCTCCACGGCGGAGGAGATGGCGAGGTACGTCTTGCCGGTGCCCGCCGGGCCGAGCGCCACCACGAGGTTGTGCGACTGGATCGCCTCCAGAAGGTGGCGCTGGTTGTCGCTCTGCGGCTTGACCTTGCGGAGGTAGCTCTGGTCGCGGCGATCCTCCGGAGTCAGCGGGTCCCAGCCGGTGTTCGGGAACAGCGGGTGGACCTTTGAGTCGGACGCCTGCGCGGCAGCGCTGCCTTTGGTCTGGCGCTTCGCCATATCGCTCTCCTCACGTCATGGGGGTAGGCGGGTTGGCGGCGGGCACAAAAAAACCTCCCGCAAGGGAGGTCGCGCGATGACGGAATTGATGCGGAGCGTGCCCGACGCCGGCTTGCCGTTGCGAGGCGGACGTCCGCCCCGCCGAGCCCGGATGGAAGGGCTGCGGAGGGAACGCTGGACGCCATGGACAATGGATCGTGCAAGCCGAACTCCACGTCTGCCGATACCTGTTGGCCGAAGAGTGCCTCGCCACGTCAACCATAACCTGAACAACGCGCGTTGTCAGGGAAAGTTGCGTCTTACGCAAAAGTTTCATACAAGATGTTGTGGAATTGCCGCGGGATAGCCCGCCGGCGCGGGCGGCTGATCCTGTTGGAGCCGGTATCCCAAGAGGGTGTCGCCGGGCGAGGCGCTTCGTCGCGGCCTTTCGTGGGAAGGATGCCGACGCCGCCGTGCCGCTACCTGCGCGCGAGCCGACAAGGCGCCCGGCGCGCGCAGGATGACGGTATATTCCCTGGCGAAACCCTTTGCCCCCCATATGGAGATCCGTTACTATACTTTGTGGTGGGGTAGGTGGCCAACCCAAGTGGTCGTCTCTGATACGCATGATCGTGCTGGCGGGATGCCGGGCCGGAGGGGCCTGGGGCTTCGCGGCGCGATGTGCCGTTTGCGGCGGGCTGTCGGTTGTCACTCTCCATGGGTGCCGAGTCCCTTGAACGGAGCGCGCGCACCTCGCTAGAACGCGGGGGCGGATCGTGCCCCGGCGGGTGGCCATGTCGGTTGTGAGGTTCGTCGGTTGTCGGGGTCAATGTCAGGATGGTGGCGGTGAGCAGCGCCAATCAGGTCGCCGAACGGGATGCCCCGTTCCAGTTCCGGGGGAACTCCTTCACCATGATGGTGCTGAAGGTGGTCGACCCGGCGTCGCCGAATTTCTTCTCGCTGCTCGGCAGCAAGGTGCGTCAGGCGCCCAACTTCTTCCGCCACGCCCCGGTCGTGCTCGATTTCGACGAGCTGCCGGAGGGTGCCGCCGGCTTCGACATCACCGCCTTCGCGCTGAAGGTGCGCGAGCAGAACCTGTTGCCGATCGGCTTCGTCGGCGGCCCGCGCGCGGTGCAGGAGGCGGCGCTGGCCATCGGGCTGGTGCCGATGCCGGCCGGTCGCGCGGCGCGCCTGGACGTGGTGCGCGCGCCGGAGAACACGGCCGTGGCCCCGCCGGCCCCGCCGCCGGAGCCGGCCTACCGCCCGGCCCTGGTGGTGAACGAACCCGTGCGCTCGGGCACGCAGATCTACGCCGAGAAGTGCGACCTCATCATCACCGCTGCGGTCAGCCACGGGGCGGAGGTGCTGGCGGATGGGAACATCCACATCTACGGCGCGCTGCGCGGGCGGGCGCTGGCCGGCATCTCGGGCGACGCCGGGGCGCGGATCTTCTGCCAGAGCCTGGAGGCGGAGCTGGTCTCCATCTGCGGGCTTTACCGCGTCAGCGAAGACATGGACGAATCGGTCGTGAAGAAACCCGTGCAGATCCGGCTGAGCGAGGGCTACCTGCACATCCAGCCACTCTGATGCCCGGGATCTGCGCGGGCATCGGTTGTCGGAAACTCTAGCTTCTTAGGAGAGGCTCGTTGGGCAAGATCATCGTCATGACCTCCGGCAAGGGCGGCGTGGGCAAGACCACATCGAGCGCCGCGTTTGCCACCGGTTTGGCCTTGCGTGGGTTCAAGACGGTCGTCATCGACTTCGACGTGGGCCTGCGCAACCTCGACCTGGTGATGGGATGCGAGCGCCGCGTGGTGTTCGACTTCATCAACGTCATCAACGGCGAAGCGAAGCTGAACCAGGCGCTCATCAAGGACAAGCGGGTCGAGAACCTGTACATCCTGCCGACCTCGCAGACCCGCGACAAGGACGCGCTGACCAAGGACGGCGTCGAGCGCATCCTGAACGAGCTGTGCAAGGACTTCGACTACATCGTCTGCGACAGCCCGGCGGGCATCGAGCGCGGCGCCTTGATGTCGCTGTACTTCGCCGACCACGCCATCATCGTCACCAACCCCGAGGTGTCGTCGGTGCGCGACAGCGACCGCATCCTGGGCGTGCTGAACTCCAAGTCGCGCCGCGCCGAGCGGGGCGAGGAGCCGGTCACGCAGCACCTGCTGCTGACCCGCTACGACCCGGAGCGCGTCGAGAAGGGCGAGATGCTGAAGGTCGACGACGTGCTGGAGATCCTGGCGATTCCGCTCCTGGGCGTGATCCCGGAGAGCCAGGCGGTGCTGCGCGCCTCCAACATCGGCATGCCGGTCATCCTCGACGAGGCCTCGAACGCCGGCCAAGCCTACCTGGACGCGGTCGGCCGCTTCCTGGGCGAGGACGTCGAGCACCGCTTCATTTCGGTGCCGAAGAAGGGCCTGTTCAGCCGCCTCCTGCGGAGGTCGGCATGAGCATCTTCAGCTTTTTCCGTTCCGCGCCGAAGCCCTCCGCGGTCCAGGCGAAGGAGCGTCTGCAGATCGTCATGGCGCACGAGCGCGTCGGGCGCTCGGGCCCGGACTACCTGCCGATGCTCCAGCAGGAACTGCTGGCGGTGATCGCCAAATACGTCGACATCGACGACAACAAGGTCGAGGTGAAGCTTGACCGTGGCGGCGACTGCTCGACGCTGGAAGTCAACATCGAGCTGCCCAGCCGCGACCAGCTCAAGGCGCCCAAGGCCGACGCCAAGGGGGCCGAGGCGAAGCCCGGCAACGCAAACGGCAAGCCCGAGCCGGGCAAGCCGGCCAACGCATCCTCCCCGGCCCCGTCGGCCGGCTCGGTGCTCACCAACGGCGGGGTGTCGAAGCGGCACTGAGCCGCGGGGCGCCGACGGGCGCCCGCCAAGGGGCTTTCTACGCCTCCGCTCCCCTTCCGTCCGGGTTTACGGCCGCGCCGAGTGGTGCTTAGCTGTGGGGACGGGGTGGGGAGGAGGAGAAGGTCGATGTTCCTCGATTGCGCGCAGCTCATCGCCGGCAACGGGCCGCGCCTGTCCAACGGGATGGCGGTCACCGACGTGGACGGCGACGGCGCCTTCGAGATCGTCGTCACCGGCTATGGCACCGCCAACCTCGTCCTCAAATGGGATGGCAAGCAGTTGCGCGACGTCGCCGACCCGGTGCTGGCCGACGCCTCGCGCATGGCGCTCGCCGTGGCCGCCGCCGACGTGGACGGCGACGGGCGCGAGGAGATCTACGTCGTCAACACCGATTGCGGCGACGAGTCCGACGAGACATGCGACCGGCTGTTCGCCGGCTTCGGCAACCGCTGGATGGACCTGCTGAGCCAGTCGGAGAACGCCGCCGTGGCCAACCGGCTGCCCGGCCGCTCCGTTGCCGTGCTCGACCGTGCCGGGCGTGGGCGCTACGGTTTTCTGCTGGCCAGCGATGGGGCGCCCTTCCGCCTGTACGAACTGGGCCGCCGCGGCCGGCTGGTCGACTCCGCCGAGGAAGCCGGGCTCGACCTGATCGGCTCGGGACGCGGGCTGGTTTGCCTGCCGCTGCTGTCGGAGCGCATGGACGTCTTCGCGGCCAACGAGGGCGGGCCGAACTTCCTGTTCCGCAACTTGGGTGACGGCACCTTCGAGGAGATCGCCGAGGAGCGCGGCGTCACCGATTCCCGTCTGGCCGGGCGCGGCGTGGCGGCGCTGGACGCCGACGGCGACGGGCATATGGACCTGGTGGTCGGGCATTGGGACGGGCCGCAGCGGCTCTACCTCCAGCGCTCCGGTGGCGGCTTCGTCGACGCCGCCGATTCCGAGATGTCCATGCCCGCGCGCGTCAGCACGGTGATCGCCGCCGATTTCGACAACGACGGCTATGAGGAGCTGTTCTTCAACGTCTGCGGCGGGCCGAACCGCCTGTTCGCGTGGCGGCACGAGCAGTGGACCGAGATCGACCTGGGCGACGCGGTCGAGGAGCGGAGCTTCGGCACCGGCGCGGTGGTCGCCGACATCGACGGCGACGGGCGGCTGGAGTTGCTGATCGCGCACGGCGACGTGGCGGAGCAGCCGCTGTCCCTCTACCGCACCGCGCCGAACGACAACGCGTGGTTGCGCGTGCAGCCGCTCACCCCCTATGGCGCGCCGGCGCGCGGTGCGCTGGTGACCTGCTTCGCCGACGGACGGCGGCAGACGCGCGCGGTGTGCGCGGGTTCCGGCTATCTCTGCCAGATGGAGCCGGTGGCGCATTTCGGCCTGGGCGATGCCCGTGTGGTGGAGCGGGTCGAGGTGCGCTGGCCGGACGGCATGGAGGCGATCATCGAATCGCCACCCCTCGGCCGTGTGTTGACCGTGCCGCACCCGCCGGAATGACCGGCCACCGGATGCCGCGATATTTCAGCGCAGCAACACACACTTTAACCTTTCCGCAAACGGCCGTGCACATTAATGTCAAACGTCCCGCCGTATTTCGGGCGAATACGGCGGGAGGGAGATGACAGCGCCGAAACAATGAGCCCGGCGGCATCGCGCGCCGGGCCCTCGAGGCATCCGTATGGCACGACGTGACGTTCCCCTGACCGGGGTGGAACGGTTCTTCGACGCAGACGAAGTGATCGTCAGCAAGACCGATCTGAAGGGTCGTATCACCTACGCGAATCGCGTGTTCCAGCGCATCGCCGGCTATACCGAGGATGAGCTGCTCGGCGCGCCGCATTCGATCGTGCGCCACCCGGACATGCCGCGTTGCGTCTTCAAGTTGTTGTGGGACACGCTGGCGGCGGAGAAGGAGATCTTCGCCTACGTCGTGAACCGCGCGCGCAACGGCGACCACTATTGGGTGTTCGCGCACGTTACGCCGAGCTACGACGACAAGGGCGCGGTGGTCGGTTACCACTCCAGCCGCCGGGTGCCCGAGCGTGCGGCCATCGACAAGGTCGTGCCGCTCTACCGCACGCTCCTGGACATCGAAGAGAGCCACGCGGACCGCAAGCAGGGTATGGAAGCGGCCTTCGGCACCGTGGTGAAGCTGCTGACCGAGAAGGGGATCGGCTATGACGAATTCGTCTTCTCTCTCTAAGGCTTCGGCGCTGGCGGCGCTGGCCGCGCTGCTGCAGGTGCTGAACCTCGCGGCCGACGGGCTGGGTCTGGGCGGCACGGTGGTGCGGATCGGCTTCAGCGCGGCGGCCTTCGGCGCGCTCATCGCCGCGGTGCTGTGCCTGCGGGGTGCCGCGCGCGCGGTGGCCGAGGCGACCGAGGTGTGCCGGCAGGTCGGGCGCGGCAACTTCGAGGCGCGCGTCGTCCGCGTCACCGAGAAGGGCGACCTGGGCGAGCTGTTCTACGGCCTCAACGACATGATCGACCGCACCGACGCCTTCGTGCGCGAGGCGGCGGCGTCGATGGCCTATGTCTCCTCCAACAAGTATTTTCGCCGCATCTTGCTGAAGGGCATGGACGGCAGCTTCCTGCACGCCAGCCGCACCATCAACGCCGCCACCGACGCCATGGCGCAGAAGGTGAAGGGCTTCGCCGGCGTGACCCAGCGCTTCGAAGGGCAGATCCGTCAGGTCTGTTCCGAAGTGGCGGGTGCGGCGCACCACCTGGAGATGAGCGCGCGCTCCATGGAGACCGACGCGCAGACGGCGACCGGCAAGGCCTCGTCGGTGGCGAGCGCCGCGGCGCAGACCGGCTCCAGCGTCGGCAGCGTGGCGGCGGCGACCGAGGAACTGTCCGCCTCCATCGGCGAGATCGCGCGGCAGGTGGAGCAGGTGGCCTCCGTCGCCTCCGACGCCGCCGGCGAGGCGGAGCGCACCAACGCGCTGGTCGGCGACCTGTCGGGTGCCGCGCGGACGGTGGGCGACGTCATCACGCTGATCAACGACATCGCGTCGCAGACCAACCTGCTGGCGCTGAACGCGACGATCGAGGCGGCGAGGGCGGGGGAGGCCGGCAAGGGCTTCGCCGTCGTGGCGCAGGAGGTCAAGCGCCTCGCCGATCAGACGGCCAAGGCGACGGGGGAGATCAGCCAGCAGATCGCCGGCATCCAGTCCTCGACCGAGCAGGCGGTGGGCGCCATCGTCGGCATCGCGCGGACCATTCACAACATCAACGGCATCGCCGGCGGCATCGCCTCGGCCATCGAGCGGCAGGGTGGTGCCATCCGCGACATCGTGCAGAACATGGACCAGGCGGCAGCCGGCACGCGCGCCGTGTCCGACGACATCCGCGATGTGACCACCGCCGCCGAGCGGACCTGCGGCACCGCGCATTCCGTGTTCGCCGCGTCGGAGCAGATGGCCGTGCAGGCCGACCGGCTGGCGCACGAGGTGCAAGTCTTCCTGGACGAGATCCACAAGGTCGCCTGACCCTCGGTTCCGCCGATCCAAAATGAAACGGGCCGCCCCTCTGCGGGGGCGGCCCGTCATGGCATGGGCGCCCGGTCTTAGCCGCGCGTGCCGCTCGGCGTCGACTGTTGACCGCCCGTGGAGGCGGTGTCGGCGGCCGGGGTCTGCGGCAGGCTGACGCTCTTGTGAGTCGTCGTGCACTCGGCGCTGGCGATCCCTGCCGTCAGGAGGGCGGCAAGGCCGAACGCGGCGGCGACGACCGGATTGGCTCCATGAGACATTGGATCACCTCCTTTCTGTTGTTCGCTGCGGAAACCAATGGTGGCATGCCACGCCGGCCCTGCCCACTGCTCAGAAGGTATAGCCGGCCGCCCTCGGCGCGCGTCCGGCGCATGCCAGCGGGGCATGCCTGCGCACCGGGCGGCTGCCTGTCTGTTGGGCCGATGCCGGGAAAATAGGCGGAAATCCTGCCGCTCGTGCGCGATTCAGGAACAACCTTTCAAGAATGTGCGGTAATGCGACCGAATCCGGCACGGCGTTCCCGTTATGATCGCGTGCGCACGGTTGCTGCGATGCTGCATTGCACAATCTGCCAAATATTTCAGCATTTTCATAGGACCATAACCTTATTTTTCTTATGGGAGTTCGCCGGTGACGTCCACAAAACGGCTGGATTCCGCGCCTTCGGGTGGGTTGTGAAAACGTGATAATTGCTGGCACGGGAATTGATTCATGTCGCTACAAGGATTGGGAGTCGGAGAGGCAAGGCCATGAGTGCAGGCAGCAACCAGCTTTTCGATCTGTCGCGCGAGGTGCTCGACGTAGCCTCCCGCAAGGTTTCGCTGATCGAGGACATCACCCGCCGCACCAAGATGCTGGCCATGAACGCGCTGATCGAGGCGGCGCGGGCCGGTGACGCCGGACGGGGCTTCGCCGTGGTGGCCAACGAGGTGTCGGAGATCTCCAAGCAGGTCAACACCATCACCCGCGACCTGCGCAGCGAGATCACCAGCCGCGTCGATCATCTGACCTCCGCCGGCAGCGAGATGGTGCGCGAAATGCGCGGCAAGCGCCTCGCCGACCTGGCGCTCAACATGATCGAGATCATCGATCGCAACCTCTACGAACGCTCCTGCGACGTCCGCTGGTGGGCGACCGACAGCGCGGTCGTGGAGTGCGCCGTCGACCCGTCGGCGGTGAACCGCGAGCACGCCTCCGCGCGTCTCGGCGTGATTCTCGAGTCCTACACCGTCTACCTCGACCTCTGGATCGCCGACCTCAAGGGTGACGTCATCGCCACCGGCCGGCCGAAGTTCTACCCCGGCGCCGTCGGCGCCAACGTCGCCGACGAGCAGTGGTTCCGCCAGGGGCTCGCCACGCGTCACGGCGGTGAGTTCACCGTGGCCGATGTCGGCCGCAACCGCCGGCTCGACGACCGGACGGTGGCCACCTACGCCACCGCCATCCGCAGGGGTGGAGCGGCCGACGGTGATCCCGTCGGCGTGCTGGGCATCTTCTTCGACTGGGAGCCGCAGGCCCGCGCCGTGGTCGAGGGCGTTCGGCTGGAGGATGGCGAGCGCCAGCACACGCGCTGCCTGCTCCTCGACGCGCGGCACCGGGTCATCGCCTCGTCCGATGGGCGCGGCATCCTGACGGAAACGGTGCCACTGCGCACCGACGGCCGCACCATGGGCTATTACGGGCAGCCGGACGGCCGCACGATCGGCTTCTCGCTGACGCCGGGCTACGAGACGTACCGCGGGTTGGGTTGGTACGGCGCCATCGTGCAGGGGCACTGATCCGAAGACCGCATCCGATGATCAAGTCCCGTGCGCGTTGACCGGCGGCGGGGTGCGGCTATGCTGGACGGGTGCGCGGCGCCTCCCCGCGCGTCCCGTTCCGCAGGCCCATGATGTCCGTGTCCCGCCGCCGTCTCGTTGTCCGGCGTGAGAGTTTCCCGATCCGCGGCGCCTTCCGCATCTCGCGCGGCGCCAAGACGTCCGCCGAGGTGGTCGTCGCCGAAGTGCGGGACGGCGATTGGCACGGCCGCGGTGAGTGCGTGCCCTACGCCCGCTACGGCGAGAGCGTGGACGGCGTTGCCGGGGCGCTGGAGGCGGTGGCGGACGACGTGGCCGCCGGTCTCGACCGCGCAGCCCTGCAACGGCTCCTGCCGGCCGGTGCGGCGCGCAACGCGCTGGACTGCGCGCTGTGGGACCTGGAGGCCAAGCGCGCCGGCGTTCCCGCATGGCGCCTTGCCGGGCTCATCCAGCCGCCGGGGCCGCTCACCACCTGTTACACGCTGAGCGTCGACGAGCCGGCGGCGATGGCCGAGGCAGCCCGCGCCGTGGCGGTGCGCCACCCGCTGCTCAAGATGAAGCTGACCGGCGAGGGCGACCTGGACCGTGTGCGCGCGGTGCGCGCGGCGGCCCCGGCGGCGCGCCTCGTGGTCGACGCCAACGAGGGCTGGACGCTCGACCACCTCGACCGCTTCGCGCCGGACTTCGCGGCTCTCGGCGTCGAGTTGATCGAGCAGCCGCTGCCGGCGGGGCAGGACGAAGCCTTGCGCGGCGTGCGCTGCCCGGTGCCGCTGGGGGCGGACGAATCCTTTCATGGGCTGGACAGCCTGGAGCGCCTGAAGGGGCTGTACCAGGTCGTCAACGTCAAGCTGGACAAGACCGGCGGGCTGACCGGGGCGCTGGCCGTCAAGGCGGCGGCTGAGGCGGCGGGGTTCGGCCTGATGGTCGGCTGCATGGTGGCGACGTCGCTGGCCATGGCGCCGGCGGTCCTGCTGGGGCAGGGGGTATCCTTCGTCGATCTGGACGGGCCGCTGCTGCTGGCGGAAGATCGTGTGCCCGGGCTGCGCTACGACGGCGCGCTCGTCCATCCGCCCGAGCCGGAGCTGTGGGGGTGAGCGCCATGGACAACCTGCTGCGAAACCTGCCCAAGGACCTGCCGGACGAGCTGTTCTTCACGCTGGCCGAGAGCGACACCGTGCGCATCGAGCGCATCGTCTCCACCGGCCAGTCCTCGCCGGACGGCTTCTGGTATGACCAGGAATGGGACGAGTTCGTCGTGCTCGTGCACGGCGCCGCCAGCCTGGAGGTGGAGGGCGAGCCGGAGCGGACGCTGAAGCCCGGCGACTGGCTGGTGATCCCTTCGCACGTCCGCCACCGCGTCGCCTGGACCCAGGCCGACCCGCCCACCGTGTGGCTGGCCGTGCATTACCGGCCGACGGTGGGAGCCTGACCCGCGCGTCATGCGCTTGTCGGGCATGGAATATCAGGCCAAGCTCACGTTCCTGATATTCCGCCGGAGTAGCCATGTCCGTCCGCACTCTCGCCGCCGCGCTGCTCACCGCCCTCGCGTTCAGCGTGCCCGTGCAGGCCGGTCCGCTGCCGGACGGCCTCGTGTACCTGCGCTCCGTCGACGCGACCATCGTGCAGGAGATGCGCTACTACGGGCCGCACAACTTCATCGGCCGGCCGATCGACGGCTACTACGCCCCGGAATGCATCCTCACCCGCCCGGCCGCCGAGGCGATCGCCAGGGTCAACGCCGAACTGAAGGAGTCCGGGCTGCAGGTGAAGGTGTTCGACTGCTACCGCCCACAGATGGCGGTGGACCACTTCGTGCGCTGGAGCAAGGAGGTGGCCGATCAGAAAATGAAGACCGCCTTCTACCCGGAGGTGGATAAGGCCGACTTCTTCAAGCTGGGCTACGTGGCGGAAAAGTCCGGGCACTCGCGCGGCAGCACGCTGGACGTCACCATCATCCCCGCCGACGCCCGCGCGCCGGAACCCTACGTCGACGGCAAGACGGCGCTGGCCGACTGCCGCGCCCCCTACACCGCGCGCTTCCGCGACAACGGCCTGGACTTCGGCACCGACTACGACTGCTTCGATCCCAAGTCGCACCCCGACAGCGCGGCGGTGAGCGTCGTCGCCCGCCACAACCGCGCCATGCTGGCGGCGCTGATGGGCAAGCACGGCTTCAAGCCGCTGCCGGAGGAGTGGTGGCACTTCACCCTGCGCGACGAGCCGTTCCCGCAGACCTTCTTCAACTTCCCCATCGTGGCGCCGCAGGGCGCACCGAGCCACTGAGGACCCATGCCGCTGCTGCCCTACGGACGCAACGCGCCGCTGCTGGCGCTCTGCCAGGCGCTCTACTCCACCTCGCTGATGATCACGGTCACGCTGGCGGGCCTTGCGGGAGCGCAGATGGCGCCGTCGCCGGCGCTGTCCACGCTGCCGCTGGCGCTGATGATGATCGGCAACATCGCCACCGCCGGGCCGGTGTCGCTGCTGATGCAGCGCTTCGGCCGACGCGCCGGGTTCACGCTGGGCGGCGTCGCCGCGGCGCTGGGCGGGCTGGTCTGCGCCTACGCCGTGGTGTGGGGCAGCTTCGTTCTGTTCTGCGCGGGCACGGCGCTGGTCGGTGTCTTTCAGGCGGCCTCCATGTACTTCCGGCTGGCGGCGGCCGACGGCGTGGCGCCGGAGCGCCGCGGCGGGGCCGTGTCGCTGGTGCTGACCGGCGGCATCCTGGCCGCGCTGATCGCCCCGACCCTCACCCTGTGGACCAAGGACTGGTGGGCGCCGATCCCCTTCGCCGGCTCCTTCCTGGCGCTGGCCGTCCTCGGCCTCGCCACGCTGGTGCCGGTGGCGGCGCTGGCCGAGCACGGTGCCCACGGCGGCGCGTCGGGCGTGGGCGGGCGGCCGATGGGGATGATCGTCCGCCAGCCGATCTTCATCGCCGCGGCGGCCAACGTGGCGGTGGGGCAGGGCGTGATGGTGCTGGTGATGCACGCCACGCCGCTGGCCATGATCGGCTGCGGCCTGACCGTGGGGGACGCGGCGGGCGTCATCCAGTGGCACGTGCTGGGCATGTACGTGCCGTCGTTCCTGACCGGGCGGCTCATCAACCGGATCGGCGCGGCGCCCGTGGCGGCGCTGGGGGCGGTCGTTCTGGCGGCGAGCGCCACGGTGTCGGCCTGGGACCAGTCGTTGCCGTTCTTCCAGGGCGGGCTGGTGCTGCTGGGGATCGGGTGGAACTTCATGTACGTCGCCGGCACCACCATGCTGACGCAGTCGCACACCGTCGAGGAGCGCGGGCGCGTCCAGGGGGTGGCGGAGATGACGGTGGCGGTCACCGGGGCGGTCGCCAGCTTCGCGTCCGGCGGGCTGATCAGCCAGATCGGCTGGACGGCCGTCAACGTCGGCATGGTGCCGCTGCTGGCGCTGGCCGTCGCCGCCACCCTCTGGTACGTCGCCCGCAGCGCGCGGCTGAAGATGGCCTGAGGCGGACTTACGCCAGCATCGCCTCGGCCCGCATGGCCATCTCCCCGGCCGGGCCGGTGACCCACAGGTCGATGCGGTCGCCGTCCGGCCGGCCGTTCAGCGTGAAGGGGGCCGTATCGAAGACCGGCGCCATGGCGCGGTACCAGAAGCTGGCGACCGTGGCGTCCGGCCGGGCCCGGCGTACGAGGTCGAGCAGAAGCGTCGCCATCAGCGGCCCGTGTACCAGCAGGCCGGGATACCCCTCCTCCTCGGCGGCGTAGGGGCGGTCGTAGTGGATGCGGTGGCCGTTGAAGGTCAGCGCCGAATAGCGGAACAGCAGCACCGGGCTGGGGTGCACCGTGCGCGTCCAGGGGGCGTCCGTCGGCGCCGGCTCCGGCGGCGGGGCGGGGGTGCCGGGCTCGTCGTGGTCGCGGTAGACGATGTCGTGCTCCTCCACCAGCGCCGTACCGCCCCGCGCGGTACCGATGGTGTGGCGGACCTGCACGAAGACCAGTTCGCCCGTGCGGCCTTGCTTGACGCGCACATCGGCCACCTCCGACAGGCGTTCGGCGGTGTCACCGACGCGCAGCGGAGCGAGGAAGGTCAGGCGTCCGCCCGCCCACATGCGGCGCGGCAACCGCACCGGCGGCAGAAAGCCACCACGCAGCGGGTGGCCGTCCGGCCCCAGCCGGGTCAGCGGCGTGGCGTCCAGGAAATACAGCCAGTGGCCGCCGGGCGGCACCGGGGCGCCCGTGTCCGGCGGCGCCTCGTCGCCCAGCGTGGCGGCGAGCGCGGCGAGCGGCCACGGCACGAGGATGTCCGTGCGCCGCTCGCTGCGGCCGATCCAGCCACGGAGGGCTTCGGCGTTCGCCACGGCTCAGCGCGCCGTGGGTGAGACGTCGCCGGAGGAGACGGAGGCCGGGACGTACGGCTCGTTCTCCAGGCCGTTGACCTTGGCGGCCATGATGAAGTCGTTCTCGTGCAGGCCGTTGATCTTGTGCGTCCAGAACTTCACGGTGCAGTAGCCCCAGCCGTGAATGATCTCGGCGTGGTGCCCTTCCTCCTCGCACAAATTGCCGACGCGGACGGCGAAGTCCTGCGCCTGGCGGAAGTCGCCGAACTTGAAGGTGCGCACGAGGTGGTCGGGGTTCTCGGCGAGGCTCCAGCCCGGCACCTGCACGAGGTATTCCCGCGCCATGGCGCGGTCCATGGGCGGGATGCCGCCGCGGCACGGCTCGCATTTGCCGCTGGCAAGGTCACACACGGGGCCGCCCTGCTCGGTTTCGCCGGTCATCGTTTCTCTCCCGGTTGGTCTTGTCGGCTCGAAAGGAATGCTGGGAGGAATGCTAGGCGGCGCGGGGCGGTTCGGCAACCCGCTCCATCGGCTGGGGCCGCCTCCGGCCCCGGCCCGTGGCGTTGTGCGCCGGCGTGGGCTCGGCTATACGGGCTGGGGGCGTGGACCCCTTGGCCCTTTCGCCTGTTTCGGCAGGCAGACCGTCGCAGCGGGACCGAGCGATGACCGAATTGCCCTTCGTCGACTACCAGTATCCCACCCGGCCGGCCGGGGAGCGCCGCCTCGCCATCATCGGCGAGGCGCCGGGGGCCGAGGAGGTGCGGCAGGGCATCCCCTTCGCCGGGCGCAGCGGCAAGCTGCTGGACGAGAACCTGCTGGCCGCCGGCATCGACCGCGCCCAGGTGCTGGTCGCCAACGTCTTCCGCCGCCAGCCGCCGGGCAACAAGGTGGGGCACTTCTTCGCGTCCCGCACCCGCGCGCGCAAGGAGGGGCGCGGCATCGACGAGCGCTGGGGACCGTTCGGCACCTCCGACTGGGTGCTGGCGGAGTTCGCCGCAGACGTCGAGCACCTGCGGCGCACGCTGGCCGAGTATGGGCCGGCGGTGATCGTGGCGCTGGGTCGCACGCCGCTGTGGGCGCTGACCGGGCTGAACGGCATCATGCAGTTGCGCGGCACCGTGCAGCCCTGCCGGCTGGTGCCGGGGGCCGAGGTGGTGCCGACCTTCCATCCCAGCTACATCCTGCGCGGCCAACTGGTCGAGCAGCCGACCTTCCTGGCCGACCTGCGGCTGGCGGCGGCGCGGCTGGCGGGGCGGTGAGGTAACGTGGGAGGACAGCTTAGGACTGTGGCTCTTCGGCGTAGGGGCCGGACGGCGTCACCGCGGTGGTGAACAGCGCGCGGGCGTGCGCGGCGGCGTTTTCCGCGCGCTCCGGCTCCCCCTGGCACAGGCCGCACAGGTCCGTGGCGACCGCCAGAAGTTTGGCGCGGATGTCCGGGTTGTCGAGGTGCAGCAGGCGGATCAGGGCGTTCGCCCGCTCGGCGCGCTCGCTGACCCAGACGGCCGGCTCCTGCCGGACGCAGAGTTCGCACCCCAGGTCCACCACGGATCCGGCCGAATCCGTCTTCGTCGGACCGCGCGCGGGCGGTTCGCCATTGATGCTGCCGTTCATGATGTCCCCTCGCCGACGGCCTATGCCGTTCGTGCGGGGGGATGTTCGCACACATCCTTTTGCGCGTCAAATGGTCGCAAGCGTGACTGTTCGCCGGAGTCTGTGCGCCGCCGCGCTTTTCCTTGCTTCGGTGGCCGGCATGTCGGACTGCATAAGGGCATATGCAGGCGAACTCCGCCGGTCTTCAGCGCCCCAGCGTCTCGACGAGGCCGAGAAAGGCGGGCAGGGGGTGGGTGATGACATAGGTGGGGATGGGCGCCAGATAGTCGCGCATCCGGCCCTTCTCGGTGAACCGCTTGCGGAAGCGGGAGTGGGCGAAGAACGGGCCCAGCTTCGGCACGATGCCGCCGGCGATGTACACGCCGCCGCGCGCGCCCAGCGTCAGCGCCAGATTGCCGGCGACGGTGCCGAGCATGGCGCAGAACATCTCCACCGCCTCGACGCAGTGGGCGTTGGAGCCGTCGAGCGCCGCCGCGGTGATCTCGGCCGGAGTCATCGGTGGCGGCTCGCGCCCGTCGAGCACCATCAGCGTCTCGTACAGGTTGACGAGGCCGGGGCCGGACACCACGCGCTCCGCCGAGACGTGGTCGTATTTCTTGCGGAGCTGGCCGAGCACGGCGCTCTCGCGATCGCTGACCGGGGCCATGGTGGTGTGGCCGCCCTCGCCCGCCAGCGCCGTCCAGCCCGAGGGTCCGGGCACGAGGCCGGACGCGCCCAGCCCGCTGCCCGGACCGATGACGCCGACCACGGCGCCCGGCCGCGGGTCGCCCTCGCCGATCTGCTGGCGGTCGGATTCGCCCAGGCGTGGCACGGACAGGGCCACGGCGGTGAAGTCGTTGATCACCTCCAGCCGCTCCAGCCCCAGAGCTTGGCGCACGGTGGAGATGGTGACGTCCCAGGGCAGGTTGGTCATCGTGATGGTATCGCCGGTGATCGGGCCGGCGATGCAGAAGGCGCCCTCACGCGGGCGCGGCCCGGCCGCCGCCGCGGTGGCGAGGTAGGCGTCCGCCGCGGCCTGCAGCGAGGGGAAATCGGCGCAGCGGTAGACGCGGGAATCGCGCACGCCGGTGGCGTCCACCAGGCCGAAGCGGGCGTTGGTGCCGCCGATGTCGGCGACGAGGATGGGCGAATCGGCGGTACCGGAAGCGGTCATGGGTAGGGCGCTCGGGTCAAGGCGTTGACGAAGGTTTCCCGCCACCGCGTGATGTCGTTGCGGCGCAGGGTGCGCATCATGGCGTCGTACCGCTCCCGTCGTTCCTCGCGCGGCATGGTGAGCGCCCGCTGCAGCGCGTCGGCCATCCCCTCGATATCGAAGGGGTTGACGATCACCGCCTCGGTCAGCTCACGCGCGGCACCGGCGAATTCCGAAAGCACCAGCACGCCCGGATCCTCCGGATTCTGGCACGCCACGTATTCCTTCGCCACAAGGTTCATGCCGTCGCGCAGCGGCGTGACGAAACCGACGTTGGCCTGCCGGTAGAAGCCGGTCAGGATGCGCCGGCCGAAGCTCTTGTTCAGGTAGCGGATCGGCACCCAGTCGAACTCGGCGAAGCGGCCGTTGACGCGGCCCGACAGTTCCGACAATTCGCGGCGGATGGCGATGTACTCCGGCACGTCCTCGCGCGAGGGCGGGGCGATCTGCAGGAAGGACACGCGGTTGCAATGCTCGGGATAGCTTTCCAGCAGTTGCTGGAACGCCTCGAACCGGTGCGGGAGGCCCTTGGAGTAGTCGAGCCGGTCGACGCCGATGATCAGCCGCCGGCCCACCAGGCTCTCGCGCAGGCGCTCGGAATGGCGTGAGCGGGCGGTGGTTTGCGCCAGGCTGGCCAGCGGCTCGGTGTCGATGCTGATGGGGAAGGCGCGGGCCAGCAGCGTGCGGCCGAAGGCGCGGATGCGGCAGCCGCCCTCCGCTCCGCCGTCCATCACCTCGCCGCGCTCCTCGTAGCGGATGTAGTTGGCGAAGCAGCGCAGGTCGGTCTCCGTGTGGAAGCCGACGAGGTCGTAGGCGCACAGCTCGCGGATCAGTTCGCGGTGGTTGGGCAGGACGCGCAGCACCTCCGGCGCCGGGAAGGGCGTATGCAGGAAAAACCCCATGCGCTGCATGCAGCCCATCTCGCGCAGCCGTTCCCCGAACGGAATCAGGTGGTAGTCGTGCACCCAGATCATGTCGTCCGGCGCCAGCAGCGGCGCCAGCCGGTCGGCGAAATAGGCGTTGACCCGCTGGTACCCTTCGCGCGTGCGCCGGCTGACCGAGAACAGGCCGACGCGGTAGTGGAACAGCGGCCACAGGGTCTGGTTGGCGAAGCCGTTGTAGTATTCCTCGTAGTCGCGGCGGCCGAGGTCGACGGTGGCGTAGGTGAGGCGGCCGACGTCGGTGCGGCGCGGCTCGCCCTGGGATTCCCCCTCGACGACGGTGCCGCTCCAGCCGAACCAGATGCCGCCGGTGCGCTTCAGCGCGGCCAGCACGGCGACGGCGAGGCCGCCGGCCGCCTGCTTGCCCTCGTCGATCGGGGCGACGCGGTTGGACACGACGACCAGTCTGCTCACGGCGGGGCCTCCCGTTTTCGAAGAGGGCATGGCCGCGACCGGACGGGGTCGGCAGCGGGGCGCGGCCGGCGCTCCCGCAAGAACGGCCACCCCTCAGGTAAGTTCCCGGATGCGACGATCAACCTTGGGCGGTGCGTTGGACGCGACCCAGCCATGGCGTGGCCGTGGACGGGTTGTTTGCGCACGATCGTGCGCCCAAGTCATACGCCGGGATGCGCCAGAGCGGTTACGACCCCCCGCATCCCAGCTCTCAACCGCCTGCCGTTCGTTGTGCGTCGCAACATGATCTACGCCGAATGGTAGCGACTCCATACCCAATGGGCTGTCCTAAGGCATTGGATCGAAAGAGAAAGAATTTTCTCCTTGATCCCAGGGCGCCACACGATCATATTGTGCAGTGCGACATCGGTCGTGTCTGCGATGCGGACGGTGTCGTAACGCACTTCTTGGGCGTTTCCTCCCTAGACTCGGGCCGCGGGATCTTCCCGCGGCCTTTTTTCTTGTCCGGAGACCGGCCTGGAGGGCGCCGCCGCTCAGCGCGCGTGCAACGCCGCGGCGTCGAGGCGGCCGAGCAGGAGCATCAGTTCCGCCACGTGTTCGGCCAGCACAGGCAGGAAGGGCAGGCGAGTGAGGGTCGCCTCGTCCATGTAGAGGTCGCGGTTCAGTTCGATCTGCAAGGCGTGCACGCCCAACCGGGGCCGGCCGTAGTGGCGGGTGGTGAAGCCGCCGGCGTAGGGGGTGTTGCGGCTGACGGTGTAGCCTTTGGCGCGCAGCAGGCGTTCGGCGGCGTCGGTGACGGCGGGCGCGCAGGCGCTGCCGAAACAGTCGCCCAGCACCATGTCGACGCGCCGCCCGTCGCGTTCGCGTTCCGCGACGCCGCCGGACGGCATGGAGTGGCAATCGAGCAGGACGCAGCGGCCGAATCGGGCGGTGGTGGCATCGATCAGCCGACGCAGCGCCCCGTGGTAGGGGTGGTAGAAGCGGGTTACTCTCTGTGCGGCTTCCGAGAAGCGCAGCTTGTCGCGGTAGATCTCCTCGCCGTTGGCGACGACGCGGGCGATGGTGCCGAGTCCGGCCGCCACCCGAGGCGAGCGGGTGTTGACGTAGGCTGGAAGCGAATCGGCGAACATGTCCGGGTCGAGTTCGAACGCCTCGCGGTTGGCGTCCAGGAAGGAGCGCGGGAACAAGGCACGCAGCAGCGGCGCGCCGTGCGCGGGTGCCGAGGCGAAGATCTCGTCGACGAAGGCGTCCTCGGACTTGCGCAGGGTGCGGCCGTCCAGCCGCGCGGCGGCCAGGAACGCGGGCGGGTAGTCCCGCCCGCTGTGCGGCGAGGCGACGACCAGCGCCAGGGTCTGCTCCAGCGGCACCTGGATCTCGAATACCTGGTCGGGGCCGGCCGCGGCGGTATTGAAGTGCGCGTCCATGACCTCAGTGATGTAGTCGACGTGGCCGGCGCTGTCACGCCGGACCACGATAAGCCGGGGTTAATCCCAGGGGGTAGCCCCGGCCTACAACAGCCGGACGGCGGCCATGGTCCATGGTCGCCGCGGAAAATGACGCGAATGCGGAAAAAAATGAACGCAGGGGGTTGCGTGCCTCGGCGGATGTTGATATACCCCCGCTCCACGCCGGCCGGGCGAACACGAGACGCTAGGCCAGCCGGGCGCGTAGCTCAGCGGGAGAGCACTACGTTGACATCGTAGGGGTCACAGGTTCAATCCCTGTCGCGCCCACCATCCTTTCAGTGAAGCATGTCAAGGGCTTGGCCCTGCTTCACCAAGGCCATCGAAGAGCATCGCCAACAACGCTGTCACACTCTCGTCACAGCGAGGCGATGACAGATGGCGACCATCCGCAAACGCGGGACCAAATGGCAGGTGATCGTGCGCCGCAAAGGCGTGGCACCGCTGGCCCGCTCCTTCACCTTCAAGGCCGACGCCGAGGAATGGGCGCGGCACATCGAAACGCAAGCCGACCGACGCGGCTTGCCGCCCGATCCGCGTGCGCTCGACCGCATCACCATCGGCAACATGCTGGAACGCTACCGCGACGACGTGGTGAGCAAGAAGCGCGCGTGCCCGGTGGAAACCGTGATCCTGAACGCGATCCTGCGGCAAGGCTTCGTTCACACGACGCTTGCCGACATGACGCCGTCGATCTTTTCCACCTACCGCGACATGCGGTTGCGCACGGTGCAGCCGGTGACGATCAACCGCGAACTCGCGTTGATCCAGCATGCCTTCGACATCGCCGTGAAGGAATGGGACATCCCCATTCCGCACAACCCGCTGTCGAGCGTGCGCCGACCAAAGGTGCAGAACCGCCGCGAGCGACGCCTGTATCCGGACGAACTCGCCGCGCTGCTGTCCGCCTGCGACGCCTGCCGCAACACACTGCTGCGTCCGCTCATCCTGTTCGCCGTGGAAACCGGCATGCGGCGCGGCGAACTGCTGCGGCTGCGTTGGGACCACATCGTGTGGGACAAGCGCGTCCTGCGCATCCCCATCACCAAGAACGGCACGCCGCGAACCATCCCGATCAGCAGCCGTGCGTTGTCGGTGCTTCAGGAGCTTCACAGCGGGCGTGCCGAACGCGCGGATGCCGCCCGCGTGTTTCCGACGACGGACGAAGCGGTGAAGCTCGCGTGGCAACGTCTGACCGTGCGAGCGCACGTCGATGATCTGCACTTCCACGATCTGCGGCACGAAGCGGTCAGTCGGCTATTCGAACACGGGTTGTCGGTGCCGGAAGTTGCGTTGATCAGCGGACACAAGGATGCGCGCATGCTGTTCCGCTACACGCATCCGAAAGCGGAGAACATCGTCGCGAAGCTTGGGTAAGTTGAAGGCTATTGTATCAGCAATGGACGGCGACTAAGTGTCGTTATTATTATAACCAGCGAAATATAACAGAATGCCAGAACGACGGGAGGATGCAGGTAATCCTTCCGTCGTGGTGTCCGTAACCGCGCATGCGGCATTAATTACTACCAAACAAAACAATATCATATTCTTCATTATTACACGCAAATGGCGTGCTCGCCTGGAGAGCACAGCCCCATAGGGAGAGGACGAAGGCATACATCCTCAAGGAACGGTGCGCCAAGACACCGCATACCGCGCTGTCATATGTCTGCGACTACGATGCGGTGGGCTGCCCACGATGCATCTCACGTTACGCAAGCGCTCACGAACTTAGTAAATCAAATTGAAAACATCGCCTTAAAGGAACAGCAGACCGCACTAACTTGACATAAGCGCACTTGTGCGCAATAATATTTAGACAAATCGGCTTATTTGACGCGCAATAAATACTGCTTGTGTTGCAGGATAATACCCAAGAAGCAACACCCTGTGTACATTACCGTAACTTGGCAATCTAGAGCGCGCATGAATTTCTTGGTCAACAATTGAACATTCTTGACCTTCACAGGAACATCGTTCCGAGCTTGACAGGGAAGAATGTCGGCACGTTCTTATCAAAATATGTTTTTGGTCTTGAATATCGTTTTATATCAATGACTTATGGAAAAATACTGTGACCGGCGGATCACATTTGAGCCGCCGGATAGGAACAATCTGTGCCCCTGCGATCACACTGTGTACCGGTGAGACATGCCACGCGCCCCGCATCCTGATCTTGAACCTGAAATCTGGTTGCCCGCCGATTGGAGTGAGCAACAAAGCAGGGCAAAGAACGCTGTTGGCCAGAATTGGTCAGCACGAGCCTACCACAGCAATAATGGGTTTCGCGGCACCTATTCGATTGTCTTTGATGATCTTCATGATCAAGTCGGATATCTCAGAAAAATCGGAGTGAAAATTGATGAGGGGTTGCTGTTCTTTATGACAAGAAAATGCGATATCGCGAAATCAGTTCCGGCCCGCAAGGTGAAAAAAATACACTCGGGCGGAATGGATCATGAAATCCATATACTAAAACGTGTTGGATGTCGGGTTCGGGAGACACAAGATGAAATTGCTACCGAATACAGGTGCAGCCGAGAGCACGTCAATCGGCAGATTAGCTTGCTGGAATATTGCTTGATCATCGCCAACAAAAGAAGGAGGTGGTTCGAATTTGATGCTGATTACGTGTGGCGCGGTGCGGGGTATCTCCGCAACGAGTATTCAAAAATTCAACGACGGTCGGACATAGAAATCATGCAGCATGGTGTGTTGGTCAGCCGGATGTCGGGATATCCCCGATGGGACGCCACGCCGATGGAGCAAGAGCGAGAACGGGAGAACGATGATGAAGAATGGACAAAGATATACGCGTAATGCGATGCAGGAATTCATGTTCGGGCTTCCATCATCATTCTACGATATCATTATCAAGCCAACTCACTCCGATGAGGTTTCCATAAGGAAGCAACTGACACCCAATCAGTTGCTGAGAGAAGTTCCGTATTTACGTCACCGCAACGTCAATGGCTGTCATATTTACGGCAGACCATCTGTTATGCGGCATGTGTTGATCGATGACATATCTCCCGACGGTATCAACGCGCTCAGAGCGGACGGACTGCATCCAAATCTCGTCATCGAGACCAGCCCGCACAACTATCAAGCCTGGGTCACACTGTTTCCCGCGCCGCTGCTGCCACCGAAGGATGGAAGGCGAGGAACGGAGAACTTTGGCGAGTGGGCCGAGCTTTCGCCTTTTTTGCTCAACGATGATCTTCCGGCCGACATCGCCACCGCTGCCGCGCGTCTGTTGGCGGAACGGTACCATGGTGACAGCGGCTCGGCCGACGCACGCCACCTCGGCCGTTTGCCGCAGTTCACCAACCGCAAGCCGATGTACGAAGCCGACGACGGCCGGTTCCCGTGGACGTGGGTGGTCAGCATGCCACGACGAACCGTGGCGCGCGGCGCGTCCGCGTTGCTTCGCGACGCGATCATGGTCGCGCGGTCCCGCGCGTCCTCATCCTCTCCCCGTGGGGGCTGTGTTCCCTTCGACGGGGCTTCATCCAGCATCAGCGTCATGACCCCGGATGAAGCGCGGATGATCTACGAACATACATTGATGGTGATGACCGCACGTTTCGGGGGCGAGCGGTTCGTGAACGATCGGAGCGAAACGGACTTCGCCATAGCGCGACATCTTGCACTCACCGGCTTCGACGATGCCGACATAGCGGCCGTGTTGCTGCATGCCAGCGTCAAAGCGCACGAACGGGGTGCCGACTACATCGCTCGCACCGTTACCGCCGCGCGCCACCGTTAGGCCGAACCGAAAATCCGCCTTCCCGTCCTTTGGCGAAGGGGGTAACGTCGTGCATCCATAGGGGGCGGAGACAGCAAACACACAATGGACCGCAACGAGTTCGAGCGTCTGCGCGACTTGCCCGGCAAGCGCATCGTCGGTGACATCCGCCTAACCCAGCGCAGCGACATTTCCGCCGCGTGGGAGGCGAAGGACATCGCCATCGTCAACGCCGACGGGGTGGACGCGCGCTTGACGGTGCAGATCGTCTCGGAAACCGGGGCGAAGACGCTGAACGTCAAGGTCACGGGTGTCGGCCCGATCTGCCGTCTTGAAGTGGACAGCCGTCCGCACAAACCCGCCGGGCGCAGCCACAAGCACGCGCTGCACACCCCCGAGTGTCCGCGCGAGAACCTGAAGCGCGGCGTCATCGACCGTGGCGACCTGAACGGGCAGTCGATGAACGCGGTGTTTGACGCCTTCTGTCGGATGGCCCACATAGTTCATGAGGGTGCGTTGATCGTGCCTCCCGAAGCGGACGGGGCATGAAGACCATGATGGGGATGAACGAAGCGGCGGCGATCCTGAACCACACCCCCTTGATCGAAACGGTCGATACCGTTCCGAAAGGGCATCTGCGGATTGCCACGGCCTTCCGCTACCCGGATGGATCGACGGTCGATCTGTTCATCGCCAACCGCCGCGACCTGCTGTCCGAGGTTGGCCCGCTGACCTTGACCGATTTCGGCAACACCTTCCTGTGGCTGGATCAACTCGACATCCGCCCGTTGAAGTCGGCGCGGCGCAAGCGGCTGACCGAAGACGTGCTGAACACCTACGGCGTCACCCACACCAAGGGCGCTTTGTCCTGCGTGGTGACCGCCGACGACCTGCTCCCCGGCATCATCCGCTTGGGACAGGCGTGCATCCGCGTCGCCGATCTGACCTTCACCCAGCGCATCGCCGCACAGGGCAGCTTCGCCGAAGAGGTGGAAAGCCTGATCGACGACACCGGGTTGGAGTACGAACAGAACGCCAAGCTGCTGGGGCGCGGCGACGTGATCGTTCCCGTCGATTTCCTGATCCGCGCGCCGCGTGTCGAAACCGCCGTGTTCACCTTGCCGGCGGAAAGCAGCTATCCCAGCGCCGCGAAGACCCGCGCCAACGAGGTGTTCGCCCGCTGCTACGACCTACGCGACTGGCAGGGGCAACGCGTTGCGGCATTGGACGACCGGCGCGCGCTGTACCGCGAGGACGACATCGGCCGCATCCGCGACGTGGCGACCGTCATTCCGATTTCCGAAGCGGGAGCGTTGCGGGAGTTGCTGTTGGCGGCGTAAACCTGCATGGCCCGCACAACAACCGAACACTCATCCCGCCATGCCCACTCTGACTTGGTTGACACGCGACGACGACACCCGTGTCGCGTCGAAAGTTCCCTATCGGCTGCTTGAGGAAGCCCCCGAGCTTGGGCATGGCGACCGCGACAGCGGCAACATGCTGATCCAGGGCGACAATCTGGAGGCGTTGAAAGCGCTGTTGCCGTTCTATGCGGGACGGGTGAAATGCATCTACATCGATCCGCCGTACAACACGAAGTCAGCGTTTGAGCATTACGACGACAACCTTGAGCATAGCCAATGGCTGGCGATGATCTATCCGCGTTTGGAGTTGCTTCGTGAATTTCTAAGTGATGATGGGGCAATTTGGATTTCTATTGATGACAATGAAGGTCATTATCTTAAAGTTCTATGTGATGAAATATTTGGACGATCAAATTTCATTGACACAATCATATGGCGAAAGAACTACTCTCCAAAATCAAGCGCGAGACATTTTTCATCGGATCACGACTACTTAATTGTTTTTGCGAAGAACGCTGATTTGTTTGTTCCAAATCTAATGCCTAGAACGGAAAAACAAAATAATGCCTACAAAAATCTAGATAATGATTTTCGCGGTCCTTGGAAGACAAGTGACTTATCTGCAAGGAATTACTATAGCCTTGGTCGGTATCCCATCACCACTCCGAGTGGTCGCTTGATCAAAGGGCCGCCGGGCGGAAATTATTGGCGTGTTTCGGAGCAGAATTTTTGGAAGTTGGATGCCGATAAGCGCATTTGGTGGGGAAAGAATGGCGACGCCATTCCACAAATAAAGCGGTTTTTGTCGGAGGTTAAGCAAGGAGTAACGCCGCAGACCTTCTGGTCTTATGAAGACGTTGGGCATACGCAGGACGCGAAGAAAGAAATACTTAATCTGTTTGATGAAGACGTATTTTTGACGCCAAAACCGGAACTTCTGATGCAAAGAGTATTGCAGATAAGCTCAGGCGCGGGGGATATTGTATTGGATAGCTTTCTCGGCTCCGGCACCACCGCCGCTGTCGCCCACAAGATGGGCCGACAATACATCGGCATCGAAATGGGCGAGCATGCCGTCACCCATTGCGCGCCGCGTCTGCGCAAGGTGATCGACGGCGAACAGGGTGGCATTTCCGAAGCGGTGGGCTGGAAAGGCGGCGGCGGGTTCCGCTTCTATCGGCTGGGGCCGCCGGTGTTCGACGCGGACGGACACATCCGCCGCGACATCACCTTTCCCGTGCTCGCCTCGCACGTCTGGTTCAGCGAAACCGGCGCGCCGTGGAACCGCCGCGACGGGTCGCCCGTGCTCGGCATCCACCACGGCACCGCCTATGCGCTGCTCTACAACGGCATTCTCGGCGACAAGCGCCCGAATGGCGGCAATGTGCTGACGACAGCGGTGTTGCGCGGCATCCGCGCCGACATCGCGGCGCTCGATCCGTCGTTCGACGGTCCCTTGGTGGTGTATGGCGAAAGCGCGCGGCTGGGTGAGACGCGGTTGAAGGCGCTGGGCATCACCTTCAAGCAGACACCCTATGACGTGAAGGCGCGGTAAGGCGGGGGACCATTCCATGATGCGGTTGAAGGACTATCAGAACACCACGCTGAACGTGCTGCGGCGCTTTCTCGAAACCTGCCGTGTCGCCGGTCCCACGGCGGCGTATGACGCGGTGATCAACGAACCCGAACAGAAGGCGCGCTTGGGCCGCTACGCCGACCGTTACCGCGCGCTCGACGGGCTGCCGGACGTGCCCTATGTCTGCCTTCGGCTGCCAACGGGCGGCGGCAAGACGCTGCTCGCGGCGCACAGCGTCGCCGTGGCGCGCGATGCCTGGATCGAGAAGGACTATCCCGTCGTGCTGTGGCTGGTCACGTCCACGACGATCCGCTTGCAGACGGTGGAGGCGCTGAAGAAGCCGACGCATCCCTACCGCGCGGCACTCGACGAGGCGTTCAAGGGCCGCGTGCGGGTGTTCGACATCGCCGACATGACGCACATCCGCCCGCAGGATGTGCGCGACGCCTGTTGCGTCGTCGTCGGCACGATCCAGACGTTGCGGGTGCAGAACACCGAAGGCCGCAAGGTCTATGCCGACAACGAGAACTTCGAAACCCATTTCGCGGGCGTGTCGCGGACGCTCGAAGGGCTGGAACTGGTGGAGGACGGGCCGCACACGGGCCGCATCCGCTATTCCTTCGCCAACCTGATGCACATGCACCGCCCGCTGTTGATCGTCGATGAGGCGCACAACGCCGTTACCGGCTTGACGCGCGACATGCAGCGCCGCTTGAACCCGTCCGCCATCGTCGAATTCACCGCGACGCCGCGCGAGAAGAGCAACACGCTGCACAACGTCACGGCGATGGAGTTGAAGCGCGAGGACATGATCAAGTTGCCGATCATGCTCAGCGAACACACGACGTGGCAGAACGCGGTGAACGGGGCCATCGCGTCGCGCGCGGCGCTGGCCGACGCGGCGAAGACGGAACGCGACTACCTCCGCCCCATCGTGCTGTTCCAGGCGCAGCCGAAAGACCAGGAGGTGACGGTCGAGGTGCTGAAAAAGCACTTGATCGAGGTGGAACAGGTGGACGAGCGCAAAATCGCCGTGGCGACGGGCGACCAGCGCGAGTTGGACGGGATCGACCTGTTCGACAAGGATTGCAAGATCGAATACATCATCACGGTCGAGGCGCTGAAGGAGGGGTGGGATTGCTCCTTCGCCTATGTGTTCTGTTCGGTGGCGAACATCCGCAGCGCCACCAACGTCGAACAGCTTCTCGGCCGCGTGCTGCGCATGCCCTACGCCGAACGCCGCCGGAACGAGGCGCTGAACCGCGCCTACGCCCACGTGTCCGAAACCAGCTTCGCGCAAGCGGCGGAAGCCTTGCGCGACCGCTTGATCGACATGGGCTTCGACGACAGCGAAGCCGAGGACTGCATCGAAGCGGCACAACCCGACCTGGATTTGCCCGGCGGGCTGTTCGGTTCGCGTCGCGGACCCACGCCAAAGCTGACGGTGCGCGCGCCGCAAGCCCCGTCGTTCGACGATCTGCCGGAGCATGACCGGCACGGCGTGGACGTGCGCGACGCTGGCGACGGCGCGGTTGAGGTGATCGTCACCGGAGCAATCAGCGCTGACGTGGAAGCGCGCATCATCGAAGCCTTGCCGGAACACCGGCACGCCGGGTTCCGCGAGGAGGTGCGCCAGTACCGGCACGAGGTTGAAAGGGTGCTGTCGCCGGCTGAACGCGGCGAGACGTTCACGGTGCCCGCGCTGTTCGCCGAGGTGCAGGGCGAATTGGAACTGGCAGACACCGACAGCTTCGAGGGCGCATCGGAATGGAGCCTTCTCGATTATCCCGCCGCGCTGTCGGAGGATGAGTTCGCCGTGCGCGAGACGGCGCGCAGCTTTGAAATCGATCTGGACGGCCAGCGGATCACCTATCATTTCGCCTCCGAAGACGAACAACTGTCGCTCGACATCGATGTTCAGGGATGGTCGCCCGAGAACCTGACGATCTGGTTGGATCGGCAGGTGCGCAGCATTTACATTCTGCCGTCCGAAATGCTGCGGTGGTTGCGCCAAGTGGTGGCGGACCTGACGGAGCGGCGCAACATTCCGCTGTCGGCCTTGATGCGCTGCAAGTTCATTCTCGCCCGCAAGCTCAAGGAGAAGATCGCGACCATCCGCAAGATGGAACGCGCGGGCAGCTATCAAACCTGCCTGTTCGCGCCTTCGGCCCGTGTGGACATCAGCTTTGAGAACGGCTTTACCTTCCGCAAGGGCATCTATACGGACGTTCCGCGCTACAAGGGGCATTATCGCTTCGTGAAACACTTTCTCGGCCCCGATCATGTTCCCGCCTTCGACGGCGCCTTGGATGGCGAAGAGTTCAAGTGCGCCCAAGCGCTGGACAGCCTGCCGATGGTCAAGCATTGGCTGCGCAACGTATCGCGGCATCCCGCGTCGTTCTGGCTGCCCACGGCGACGGATCGCTTTTATCCCGACTTCGTGGCGGAACTGACCGATGGCCGCCTGTTCGTGCTCGACTACAAGAGCGAGCGCGACAAGGAGGACACCGAGGAGAAGCAAACCATCGGGCAGCTTTGGGAAACGGTCGGCAAGGGGAAAGGCGTCTTCCAGATCGTCAAGAAGACGGTCAACGGCAAGGATGCCCGCACTCAAATGAAGGATCGGCTTTCGGCGTGACGGCGCGCGGTGATGGGGGCTACGGCGCGTTGTGCGTGGTCTGCCGCTCGATCCGCTCCCGAACCGCGTCGGTGCACCCGCCCGTGGCGTGAAGGCCGCTGGTGCGCTGCATCGGCGCGTTCGCCCCATGCGCGGTCAACAGCGCTTCCGTTCGCTGACGTTCGCGTGCCGCGTCGTCGTATCGCCTCGCCAGTTCATCCCACGCGGTCACATCGACACCTTGCTTGATCGCGGACGACAGGAACGGTGTGCGTAGGTCGATCATCCCCCAGCCGCAGATTTCGTAGGTGACGCTTTCGTTCGCGGCCACGTCCGCCGCGTGAAGCCATCGTTGCATGGCGAGGTAGCCGGAACCGAGGCTGCTCGGTTCAGCGTGCGCATCAAGCGCGTGAGTGAACAGCAGTGCAACGCCAGCCGCGCGGTACGCTTTCGTCATGACAGTCCACATCGGCAGCACTCTCACCCGCTACGGCAATCGGAACGAAGTGAGCATAGCAAAGCCGTCTTATCGTACATAGAGCGCGTAGGGTACGCATGGAACAAATCGTTCCATGCATGTCCTGCCTTCACGCCTCAAAGCCCGCGCACGGGAACTGCGCCTGACCGACGCGGACGTTGCCCGCCGTGCCGGGTTGACCGAACGGCGCTATGGTCACTACGTCACCGGAACGCGGCGGCCGGATTATGAAACGTTGCTTCGCCTGTGCGGCGTGCTCGGAACATCGCCGAACGATCTGCTCGGCTACGAGGCGAAGCCGGAAGCGGATGAGGCGGCACGACTGAAGGAACAGGCCGATGCGGCGTGGAACGCGTTGGACGATGAAGGCCGCGTGCTGGCCGTCGATCTACTCGAAGCCTTGGTGAACAATCGGCTGCGCACACGATAGCGCATTGTGGCTCATTGACTTTGGCGCTGTAGCCGCCCCGACGAACTGGCCGAAAAGATGGGAAGCAGTGAACCAGAGAACGAAATTCCGATAACCTATTGATATGATTGGAACTTGATCGGGACTTCACTGCTTCCGTACCCCTTACGTACTGTTTTGGTTCATGTTTTTCCGTGTTCGATGGGTCTTCATTGCGCCATTCTCTCGGTCATAGTCGCTCGATCAACCCTCCGCGTTCACCGTCGCGTCGCCACCCGGAGCGCTTGCCCAACTGCGGCGAAGTGGGGGACGTTCGACCTGAAAAGCCGTGGCCCATACTCTTCAACCGCCCCTTTTGGGAAAGGCGGGGGGAGTACGGGGGGATCGGGGAACGAACGAGCCATACATAAGGTTGTTCGTGAATGACATATAACAACCGCAATCCGGCCGAAAGCGTGTGCCGGTTCTGCATCACATCGTACGCAACCCGCTGTCGGCATTGGGTGAATTCGCTGTTTTCCCGTCACACTCACGTCACACCGAGCGGTCAAAACCGCCTTGAAACGCTGCAACGCACCCTGTATGCTGTTTTCTACAGCGTTGATGTTGCTGTGTTTTTCGATAGGGGCGCGTAGCTCAGCGGGAGAGCACTACGTTGACATCGTAGGGGTCACAGGTTCAATCCCTGTCGCGCCCACCATCGAAACCCCAAGGGAAACCTTGGGGTTTCGTCATTTCTGGGTGTCACTTGGCCGCGTTCCCCGAGGTGGTGTGCGAGCTGGGGGTAAGCGGCCCGCCGAAGCGCCCCCAAAGCTGGCGGTACCTGCCAACGCGAATGAGACAGCCGGAGTCAGAAGTTCAGGCTCGGTCAGCCTGCATGATCAGAGGCGTCAGCGCCGTGGTCGCCGCGCCCGTGTGCCACACCTGGATGGGGCCGGTGGCCAGCAACTTCGGCTTGCTGTAGGCCGGGTGGCGGCGCTGCTGCCGGCGCTCGCACGCCTCGTCGTTGGCGGCGAGCAGGCGGTACGTGGTGCGCACCGAACACAGGTACCCCCCCCCGGCCCCCATCGAGCAGCGTGGCGTGGATCTGCGCCGGGGCGGCATCACCGAAGCGCTCGCCGCGGTCCGTCGAGCCGAGCGAGGTCTCCAGCAACTGAGCCACTTTCTTTTGAAGCTCGATGACGGCCTCGGCGCGCGCGAGCTGGTCGCGCAACCGCGCGTTCTCGCGCTCCAGACGATCGGGATCGTTCTTGTGCGGATGGGCCGGCGGGCTCTTTGGCCCCGGTTTGGCAGAAGCCAACCCAGGCTTTGCCGTCCTGATATTTTCGCCCGAGCGGCCGAAGGCCGGGAGGATGCGGCGCCACCAGTAGACGGAACCGCGGCGGTAGAGGTGGGGGGCAAGCGGCATCGGCGGCTCCGTCTCGGGAGGCGCACCGCGCGCGATGGCACAGGTCGCTGGCACAGGTGGGGGACTCGCCGGAGTGGTCCCGGACCGAGGTGCCGCAACTGCCTGATCTGCAAGGGATGCAACTGAAAAGTGGTTGGGGGACTAGGATTCGAACCTAGGCTGGCGGAGTCAGAGTCCGCTGTCCTACCGCTAGACGATCCCCCAAACTGGAGCGGGCGAAGGGATTCGAACCCTCGACCCCAACCTTGGCAAGGTTGTGCTCTACCCCTGAGCTACGCCCGCTCTGGCTCCGGCGGTAGGATTCGAACCTACGACCAACGGATTAACAGTCCGCTGCGCTACCGCTGCGCCACGCCGGAATGAAGCGGCCTTATACGAAGGCCCGGCCGCCAAGACAAGCCAGAAAAAAACGCTCCAGAACCAAACAACGTCAGTACCAACCCTAACAACCAAATGGCTCAAGAGCCAAATGGTGGAGCCGAGGGGGATCGAACCCCTGACCTTCGCAATGCCATTGCGACGCTCTCCCAGCTGAGCTACGGCCCCATTTGGTGCGCTTGGAGGGACTCGAACCCCCACGGCCGTGAAGCCACTAGGACCTGAACCTAGCGCGTCTACCAATTCCGCCACAAGCGCGTTCCCCGAACCCCGCGAGGGGCGTGGGGCGCTCCGTATAGTCCGCCCTGCGCTGCCGCTCAAGCCAAAAAATGCAGGAGCCCTCAAAATTTTCCCGAACCCCTCCGCCCCGGCAACCCATGCCGAAGGGCCGGCAGAAACTGCCGGCCCTTCCTTGCCCGGGGGAGAGGCGGGTGATCAGAAGGGGCTGATGATGTCGAAGAGCTGCTGCCCGTAGCGCGGCTGCTGCACGTCGGTGATCTGGCCGTGGCCGCCGTAGGCGATGCGGGCTTCGGCGATCTTCTCGTAGCTGATGGTGTTCTGCGCCGTGATGTCCTCCGGCCGCACCACGCCGCTCATCACCAGGTCGCGGCGTTCGTAGTTCACGCGCACCTCCTGGCGGCCCTGGATGACCATGTTGCCGTTCGGCAGCGTCTGCGTGACCAGCGCGGCCACCTTCAGCTCGATCTGCTCCTTGCGCTTGATGGCGCCCTTGCCGGTGTTGGCGCTCTTGGACGAGGCGTCGACGAGGCTGTCGGCGTTCACCGCGTCCGGCAGGATGGCGCCCAGCTTGCTCTCGAAGCCGAACAGGCCCGGCAGCCCCATGCTCTCCGAATTGTCGCGGGAGCGCTTGCTCTCGTTGTCGATCTGCGCCTGATCGTCGATCTTGATCAGCACCGTCAGGATGTCGCCCACCTTGGCGGCGCGCTGGTCCTTGAAGAAGGCCTTGGCCCCCGTCCGCCACAGCGAGTTCGGGTTGCGCTCCGCCGGCAGCGGGGTGGGCATCGGCAGGCTCACCGGCTGGTAGCCCGGCATCGCCTGCGGGTCCTGGATCGCCGACATCTTCGGCGGCTGGCCGATTTCCGAGAGGCGGCCGGCGGCGCCGCAGGCGCTCACGGTGGCGGCGACGGCGACGAGCAGGGCGAAGCGGGCGGCGGTGCGGGCGGTGCGGCGGGCGATCAGGGCGGACATAGGAGCTTTCTCCTTACTTGAGAACGGTGGCGCCGGGCTTTGCCACGGCGACGAGGTTGGGGCCCGCAACGGTGGCTTCGACGATGCGGTTGGATTGGGTGTTCAGCACGCGGATGGTGTCGCCGCGCCCGCCTTCCTGCAGGGCCTTGCCCTGGGTGGCGAGCGTGAGCACCGGGGTTTCCAGGGTGATCGTGACAACCGCCCCCTTGTCGATGATGCGGGGCGACTGGATGTCGCGCAGGCGGACCGGCTGGTTGACCGGCACGCCGCGCTTGGGCGTCATGCCGACGACCTGGGCGTCGCTGGCCGCCACGTCGCTGCCGGCCTGATCGGCGCGGACCTCGACCCAGTCGACGTCGGCGGCGGTGATCATGTCGCCCGGCGACACGCGGCGCACCAGCACCGGCACTTCAACGGTGCCGTAGGCGCGGCCGGCGACCGGCAGGCGCACCGCCGGGGCGGTGCCGGGGATCACCAGCTCGGCGGCGAAGCGCGCCTGCACCGGGCTGTAGTACAGGTTCTCGACCCGCAGGCCGCCTTCCACCGCGGCACCCGCCGGGGCGCGCAGCTCGACCGCGCGGTTGTCCAGTTCCAGGCGCATCTTGCCCACCGGGATGTGGCGGGCCAGTGCCTCCGACAGGGCGGCCTCGGCGTGTGTCTGGCCGTACACGATGGCCGGCTGCCCCTGGGCGGCGGCCGGACCCGGCGCCACGAGGGCGGCCAGGGTCAGGGCGGTGCCGAGGACGAGGCCGGAGAGGGTGCGGGTCATGGTCGTGGCTCCTCAGGTCAAGCCGGCATCAGCGCATCTGGCTGGCCTGCTGCATCATCTCGTCGGTGGTCTTGATGATCTTGGAGTTCATCTCGTAGGCGCGCTGCGCGGTGATCAGCGTGGTGATCTCCTGCACGATGTTCACGTTGGAGGTCTCCAGCGCACCCTGCACGACGCGGCCGAAGCCGGGGGCGCCCGGGTTGCCGGCGACCGCCTCGCCCGACGACGGGGTCTGCATGAACAGGTTGTCGCCCACGGCCTCCAGGCCGCCCGTGTTGGGGAAGGTGGCGAGCTGGATCTGGCCGACGTTCTGCGGCTCCACCTGGCCGTCGAGCTTCACCAGCACCTCGCCCGACGGGTTGATGGCGATGTCGGTGGCCTGCGCCGGCACGGTGATGGCCGGCTGCACCTGATAGCCGTCGGCGGTGACGATCACGCCTTCCGGCGACAGCTTGAAGTTGCCGGCGCGGGTGTAGGCGGTGTCGCCGCTGGGCAGCAGCACCTGGAAGTAGCCGGAGCCGTTGATGGCGACGTCCAGCTTGTTCTCGGTGATGTTCAGGTTGCCCTGCTCCATCATCCGGGCCACCGCGGCGACGCGCACGCCGGCGCCCACCTGCACGCCGGTCGGCACGATGGTGCCGGCGTCCGACGAGGTCGAGCCGATGCGGCGGAAGTTCTGGTACAGCAGGTCCTGGAACTCGGCGCGCTGCTTCTTGAAGCCGGTCGTGGTGGCGTTGGCGATGTTGTTGGAGATCGTCTCGACGTTGACCTGCTGGGCGATCATCCCGGTGGCACCGATGGCGAGGCTGCGCATGGCTGGTTCTCCTCTCGTGTTCTTCGTTTAAGCCGTGCGGCCGAGCCGCTGGATGGCGGTGCGGATGCGTTCGTGCTCGGTGTCGATCATCCGCTGGTTCTGCGCGTACTGGCGGTTGACCTCGATCATCGTGGTCATCTCCACCACCGGCTTCACGTTCGAACCCTCAAGCACGCCCTGTGCCACTTTCGTGTCGGCCGGGGCCGGCTGCGGCTCTTCGTCGCTGACGTAGAGGCCGGCGCCCACCTCGGTCATGAGCTGCTCGTTGCGGAAGGTGACGATGTTCAGGCGGCCGACGGGGCCCAGCTCGGTCGAGATGGTGCCTTCACCGGTCACCGTGATGTCGCGGGTGCCGGCCGGGATGGTGATCGGCTGGCCGTTGTCGGACAGCACCGGCAGGCCGCCGCCGTCCACCACCTGGCGCTGGTCGTTCATGCGGAAGGAGCCGGCCCGCGTGTAGCGGCGGCCGCTGGCCGTATCGACCGTGAAGTAGCCGTTGCCGGTCAGCGCCAGATCCAGGGCGTTGCCCGTGTGCGTCAGGCCGCCGGCCGTCAGGTCCCGCACCACGGCGCGGTCCTGCACCATGCTGACCTGCTCGTGCATGCCGGGGCGCTGCAGGAACTCGGTGAACAGCATGCGCTGCTGCTTGAAGCCGGTGGTGTTCATGTTCGCGACGTTGTTCGCGACCACATCCAACTGGCGGCGCAGCGACATCTGGCGCGACAGGGCGATGTAGGCGGGGTTTTCCATCGGCGGCCTCGAGCGTCTGACTGTGCCGGTCGCGGACCCTCCGCGGCGGCGTCAAATGCTATGCAGCCGGCGTGCCAACCCAGGTTTCGCACGGTTTTCGCCGACTCCGGTCACAGGGGCGCGGCTCCGGCACCGGCTGCCGGGCAATTCCTGCCGGATGGCCGCGGGCAAGCGGCGGGTTCTGCCGGCCGCGCCGGGCACGAACGTCCCTGTTCCCGCCCGCGGGGTGCGGGCAGGGCAGGGCGCCGGCAAGCCCTGCCGGCGCGCGCCGTCGCCCGGCGCCGCCAACGCGGCACCGGCCGGGCCGGACCCCGCGCGGACGCGGACTCCGGGCTATGTGGAGGGATGGCTACTCAAGAACCGTGCCGGACGTGGGGCGCCGTTTGGACTGGCAAGAAGCCGGATGTTGGGACAAAATGGTCCCATGGACATGCCCGATGGCCTGAAGGGATTGCTGACTTGCCTCCTCGACCGCATCGAGGCGGTTGCCGACGCCCGCCTTGACGAGCAGCGGCAGGCCATCAACGCGCTGATCCCCATGCGCATCGCCGCCGTGCCCCCGGCGGCGGAGTGACGGCGCAGCACCACACCCCATTCCCGTCCTCCGTCTCCTCCCGCGCGGTCACACCCGTCGCGGGCGTATGAAAGGACTTGTTAACTATCCCAAAGATAGGGTGACGGCTGCTGGTCCGGCTCTGTTTTCCCGCACGCGCACGACGGAATCCCTATGACGGCGCACGCCGACAACGACGAAGGCGACCTCTCTGGCGAAGGCTTGCCGCGCAAGAAGTTCAGCGGCAAGAAGCTCGTGCTTTTCGTCGTCCTGCCGCTGCTGCTGCTGGTGGGGGCCGGCGCCGGGATCTACTTCTCCGGCGTGCTCGACATGCTGCTCGGCCACAAGGAGGAGGCGCACGCGCCGGAGGCCGAGAAGGCCCCCGATCCGCACGCCGCGCCGGTCTTCTACGACCTGCCGGACATGCTGGTGAACCTCAACAGCGCCGGCAAGCGCCCGGCGTTCCTCAAGATCAAGATCTCCATCCAGGTCTCCAAGCCGGAGGACATCCCGGCCATCAACCAGGTTCTGCCGCGCATCATCGACAACTTCCAGGTCTACCTGCGCGAGCTGCGTCTGGAGGACCTCAAGGGCTCCGCCGGCATGTACCGGCTGCGTCAGGAGCTGCTGATGCGCATCACCGCGGCGGCCTATCCGGTGAAGGTCAAGGACGTGCTGTTCCGCGAAATGCTGGTGCAGTGAGCGGACGGGGCAGAGGGCGAGCATGAGCAACCCGGACGAGCTGAGCGAAGAGGAGCGGTTGGCCGCCGAATGGGCGGCGCTCGCCGAGGACAGCGGCGACATGGGCGACATGGGCGGGGGCGGCGGCTCCACCCGCGTCCTCAACCAGGACGAGATCGACAGCCTGCTGGGGTTCGACCAGGGTGGCGCCGGCGACGGCGACAACTCCGGCATCATGGCGCTGGTCAACTCGGCGCTCGTCAACTACGAACGCCTGCCCATGCTGGAGGTGGTCTTCGACCGCCTCGTCCGCATGATGTCGACGTCCTTGCGCAACTTCACCTCCGACAACGTCGAGGTCAGCCTCGACCAGATCTCGTCGGTGCGTTTCGGCGACTATCTGAACTCCATCCCGCTGCCGGCCATGCTCTCCGTCTTCAAGGCGGAGGAGTGGGACAACTATGGCCTGATGGTGGTGGATTCGGCGCTGATCTACTCGATCGTCGACGTGCTGCTGGGTGGCCGGCGCGGCACCGCGGCCATGCGCATCGAGGGCCGCCCCTACACCACCATCGAACGCAACCTGGTCGAGCGCATGGTGCACGTCGTGCTGTCCGACCTGTCGGCGGCGTTCGACCCGCTGTCGCCCGTCACCTTCCGCTTCGACCGGCTGGAGACCAACCCGCGCTTCGCCACCATCGCGCGCCCCGCGAACGCCGCCGTGCTGGTCAAGCTGCGCATCGACATGGAGGACCGCGGCGGGCGCCTCGAGCTGATGATCCCCTACGCCACCCTGGAACCCGTCCGCGAGCTGCTGCTCCAGATGTTCATGGGTGAGAAGTTCGGCCGTGACTCGATCTGGGAAACCCACCTGGCGTCCGAGCTGCTGGTGACCGACGTCGATCTGGCGGCGGTGCTGGACGAGGTGACGATGACGCTGCACGACGTGCTGAACTGGCGCGTCGGCTCCCGCATCCTGCTGAACGCCACCCCCGACGGCTCGATCGAGCTGCGCTGCGGCGACGTGTCGATGTTCCAGGGGCGCATGGGGCGCAAGGGCGGCCACATCGCCGTGCGCATCGAGAAGGAACTGCCCAAGCAGGAGGTCATGCGGCTATGAGCCCGATCATCTCCCTGGTCCTCGACCTGGTGATGGTGGGCCTGCTGGTCGCCACCATCGCCTACGCCATCATCCTCAACAAGCAGATCATCCGCATGCGCGAGAGCCGCGGCGAGATGGCCGAGCTGATCAAGGGTCTGAACGAGGCGATGGCCAAGGCCGAGCAGGGCGTGCGCGGCATGAAGCGCACGGCCGCCGACACCGGCGATGGGCTGCAGCGCTCCATCGACAAGGCCGCGGCGCTGCGCGACGAGCTGCAGTTCATGATCGAGGCCGGCAACACGCTGGCCGACCGGCTGTCCGGCTTCTCCGACAGTGACCGGCCGAAACACACGCCGGCCCGCCCGGCCTCCGGCGGCGGGCGGCAACCCTCGGCCTCCGTGGCCGCCGCGTTGCGCCCCCTGTTGGAGGAGGCGGAGGCCGCCGAGGCCGCCACCCCACCGCTGCCGCGCCGCGCCGCGCCGTCCGCCCCCCCGCCGTCCGACGACGACCCCGGCCGCCCGCGTCCGGGCGAGGAAGGTCTGTCGCGGGCCGAGCGCGAGCTGCTGCGCGCGCTTGAGAACCGCCGCTGAGCCCCGCGCGGAGAGCCGCCATGACCATGCAGCCCCCCGCGGCCGCCCGGCCGCCCCAGCAGAAGCCCGCGGTCCCCGCCGTCGCGGGAAAGCCCGTTGCGAAAAAGCCCGGCGCCGGCAAGCCGACGCGCAAGGCCAAACCGCCGCGCCGGCCACCGCTGTGGCAACGCCTGACCGAGCGCGTGAAGCGCGTGCGCTTCCGCGTGCTGCCGATCATGATCTTCGCCGCGGTGCTGATGCTGGGCGTGCGCGTCGGCGACGTCTGGCGCATCGCCACCCGCGACGCCCATCTGCCGGACTTTCCGGCGACACTCGCCCAGGACCCCAAGGTGGCCCCCAAGGCGGATCCCAAGGCCAGCGCCAAGACCTCTCCTGCCGCGACGGCCAAGCCGGCGCCGGCCCCCGCCGCTCCCCAGCAGCAGGTCGCGGCAAACGCCCCGCCGCCCGCCGCGGAACCGGCCCCCGCCGCACAGCCGCCGTCCGGCGACAAGATGGGGGTGGGCGACAACGAACTGCTGCAGCACTACGCCGACCGCCGGGCCGAGCTGGAAAAGCGCACCCGCGAGGTCGAACAGCGCGAGGCGCTGCTGGCCGCCGCCGAGAAGCGCATCGAGCAGAAACTGGCCGAGATGGAGAAGGTGCGCGCCGACATCCAGAAGCTGATGCGCACCGGCGACGAGAAGCAGAGCGCGCAGTTGGAAAGCCTCGTGAAGATCTACGAGACGATGAAGCCCAAGGAGGCCGCGCGCATCTTCGAGGAGCTGGACATGCCCGTGCTTCTCGACGTCTTCCAGCGCATGAAGGAATCGAAGTCGGCGCCGATCCTGGCCGCCATGGACCCCGGCAAGGCCAAGGAGGTCACCACCGCCCTGGTCGAGCGCCGTGCCCTGCCCAGCACAGGGCAGTGAACGAGCCAAGGATCGAGGCGTAGGTTGGGTTGAGCGCCAGCGAAAACCCAACGCTCTGTCCACGGCGAGGATGCCGGGACTTCGCCGGCGCTCAACCCAGCCTGCACGGCCTCGACCCGCGCCCACACCTTGCCCCGTTCCGCCACTTAACGGCCTGTTAACCCAACCATTTTAGGTTAAGACGGGCTTGGAAGGCCCGATTCGCCTGACTTTTTCGTCTCCACTGCGCGGCCGGTCCTGCCATGTCCTATTCCTCCTCGCCGATGCCGTCGCCGATGGCCGAGCAGAAGCTCCTGAGGCAGCGGCTCGACGCCGCGCTGGCCGAGACGGCCGTCCCGCTGTCGCGCGACGAGGTCGCCGGGATCGTGCGCGAGGTAGTCGCCAGCATGGGCGGCGACATGTCCGGCGACGACCTCAAGCTTTACGCCGAGCTGGAGGACCTGGCGCGCTACATCGCCGACGCCAAGGCGGAGCTGGCGGCACTGCGGCCGGGAGAGATCCGGGACGAGCACATCCCCACCGCCACCGATGAGCTGGACGCCGTCGTCGGCGCCACCGAGCAGGCGACCTTCGCCATCTTCGACGCCTGCGACATCGTCTCCGGCGTGGCCGGCGCGGTGGACGCGGACAGCGCCGCCACGCTCAACGACGCCGTCACCCGCATCTACGAGGCGTGCAACTTCCAGGACATCACCGGCCAGCGCATCACCAAGGTCGTCCGCACCCTGAAGCACATCGAGGCGAAGGTGGACGCCCTGCTGGCCGTGTTCGGCGAGGAGGCGCGCCACGCGGCCGCCGTCGCCGCACCGGTTCCGGAGCCGTCGCCCGCCGATGCCGACGCCGGCCTGCTGCACGGCCCGGCCCTGCCCGGCAACGCCAACGACCAGGACGAGATCGACCGCCTGCTGGCGAGCTTCGACTAGCCCATGGCCCTCCCCGGCACAGCGACCAAGACACCCGTCCGGGGGGCATCCGGCAACGGCAGCCTCGTGCTTCTGCTGTCTCTGTTCCTGCTGCTGCTGGTGTTCTTCATCATGCTGAACGCGCAGTCGGTGCAGCAGGTGACGCGCGTCAAGGCGGTGCTGGCCTCGGTGGAGCGCAGCTTCGACTTCGTCATCGATCCGCGCCTGCGCGACGGCGCCGATCCGGTCGGATCGCGCACCGGCACCGTCTTCGCGGTGGAGCGGCTGAACGGCGTGGGTGACCTGTTCGCCACCACCGTGGCGGTCGCCAAGGTCACGACGGTGGCGCCCGGCTCGCTGATGGAGGTGCGCCTCGACGCCGACGAGCTGTTCGAGCCCGGTACCGCCACCCTGCGGCGCGACCGCACCGGGCTGCTCGACCGCGTGGCGGAATCGCTGCGCAAGGAACTGCCCGGCGAGCGGATCGAGCTGGACTACCTCGTGGCCCTGTCGCCCGAGGCCCCCAGCCAGCCGCCCGGCCCCATCGAGCGCGCCGCCGCGCTGGCCCGCGACCTCGTGGCGCGCGGCGTGCCGGCGGAGGCCGTGACCATCGGGATCGAGCGCGGCGCGCCCGGCGCCTCGCGCTTCCTGTTCTCCGTCCGCTCGACCGATGAACGGGCGCGGGGCGAACGGGCGCGGGGAGGGTGGCGATGATCCGCGTGCCCAAGGTCCCCCGCTACACCCCATCCGCCGACACCGAGGCGGGGCGGCGCAGCATGTGGCTGATCAGCTTTACCGATCTGATCTCGCTGATGCTCGCCTTCTTCGTCCTCATGTTCTCGATGACCGAGCCGCAGGCGCAGCGCTGGGCACGCCTGACGCAGGCGGTCTCCGCCCGCTCCACCGCCACGAAACCGTCGGAGGCGCCGCCGGAACCGAAGGCCGCCTTCAACGCCGCCACGCTGGAGCCGCATTCGGCTGTCAACCTCGATTACCTGGGCGCGCTGCTCAACAGCCAGATCGCCGACACGGTGGACTTGGCCGGCGTGCTGGTGCGGCGCGAGGATGATCGCGTGGTCATCGTGCTGCCCGGTGACGCGCTGTTCGAGCCGCGCGCCGGCACCTTCAGCGACCGCGGGCGACGCGTTCTGTTCCTCCTGGGGGCGGTGATCGGGCGCATCGGCAACCGCATCGAGGTGGTCGGTCACGCCGAGCGGGAGGACGTGCCCGCCGGCCTCGCCTGGGAACGGTCGCTGGGCCGCGCGGTGGCCGTGTCCATGGCGCTGCGCGAGACCGGCTATCGCCGCGACCTCGTGGCGCGCACGGCGATGGCGCCGCTGCCGCGCACCGGGGCCAGGGACACGCGCGTCGACCTCGTCGTGCGCGAGCAGGGAGGACAGTGAGCATGGGCGCGCGGGCGCGCGGGGCGAAGGTGGGGGCGAAGGGACGGCGGGGCGGCGGCCTTCTGGTCGCGGCGGCGCTGCTGGCCGCCCTGCCGGCGCACGCCGCCACCGTGCCGGTGCGCGCGTCCGCACACGCCAGCTTCGGCCGCATGGTCTTCGACTGGCCGCAGAAGGTGGACTTCACCGCCGCCGTCGAGGGCGACCGGCTGATCGTCCGCTTCGACCAGCCGGTCGAGGCGGCGCTGGACCGTGTGGTCAAGGCGTTGCCGTCCTACCTTGCCGCCGGCCGGGCGGCGGCCGACGGCTGCGGCGTCGAGTTCGATCTCAAGCGCCCCGTATCGCTCAAGAGCTTCCGCAACGGCAACGCCGTCGCCATCGACCTGACCCCCGCGGCGGCCCCCACCCAACCTGCGGCGGCCCAACCCGCCGCCAAGGCCGAGCCGCCGGCCGCCCCCCCATCCGCATCGGTGGCCCCGGCGGCGAAGGGCGGCACGGTGAAGCTGCGCGCGGGCGATCACCCGACGCACAGCCGCCTCGCCTTCGACTGGTCGGCGCCGACGGCCTACACGCTCCAGCGTGACGGGGCGTCGGTGACGCTGCTGTTCGACCGCGCAGCATCCATCGACCTGTCCCCCGCGACCAAGACCAACCTGCGCAACGTCCGCAACGTCGAGCAGTTCAAGGGCCCCAACGGCGGTCTCGCCGTCACCTTCGCCGCCCCGCCGGACAGCGACGTGCGCGAGTTCCGCAACGGCGCCTCCGTGGTGGTGGACGTGCTGAACCCCGGCACCCGCAAGGCGCCCGGACCCGCCCCGGTGGCCGAAGGCAAACCCGCCGAAGCCAAGCCAGCCGAGAGCAAGCCTCCGGTCCCAACGCCGGCCGCCCCGGCGCCGGTGGCCCCGGTGCCGGTGGCCCCGGTGCCGGTGAAGGACCTGCCGGTACCGCCCGGCGCCACCACGACGTCGGTCAAGCTGCCTCCCGCCGCGCCGTCCGCTTCCGCCGTGTCCGCGCCGGCGCCTTCGGCCGCCGCCAAGCCCGGCAACGCTGTGGAGAAGGGGCCGGTGCTGGTGTTCGACGCCGGCGGCCCGGCCGCGGCGGCCGTCTACCCGCGCGCCGGCTATCTCTACGTCGTCTTCGACAAGGCGCTGCCCATCGGCGCCGGCGCGGTGGTTGGCCCCGGTGCCGAGCAGGTGGGCTCCATCGAGCCGGTCCCGGCCACCGCCGGCAGCGTGTTCCGCACGCGCATCGGCCCCTTCATCTGGCCGACGGTGGAACGTCAGGGCACCGTCTGGCGCGTCGTTCCCTCCACCCGCCTGACCGCCGCCCCGCCGCAGGAGCTGCGCGTCGACGCCGAACCGGACTTCCTGCTGGGTGCCCGCCTCGTGGTGCGCGCCAGCGACGCGGCGGCGGTGGTGCAGGTGGCCGATCCCGAAGTCGGCGACCGTCTGCAGGTCGTGCCGCTGCCCGTCCCCGGCCAGACGGTGAGCGAGGGCCGCCGCTACGCCGACCTGGAGATGCTGCCCGCCTTTCAGGGCGCCGTCATCCGCCCCGTTTCCGATTCCGTCACCGTGCGCCCGGTCAAGGAGGGGGTGGAGCTGACCACCGCCGGTGGCCTGCACCTCTCCACCATGGCCGACAGCGGCGTGCGCCCCGGACAGGCTCCGCCGCCGGCCGCCCCGGCGGTTGCCCAGACGCCGTCGCCGGGCGGCGCCTCGCCGGCCCCGCAGGCTCCCTTCGCGCCGGCGCAGCCGGGTCCGGTCGCTTCCGGCAAGCGCCTGTTCGAGCCGGAGGTGTGGCAGCGCGGCGGCGTCGACCGCTTCACCGAGAACCGGCAGGCGCTGCAGCACGCCATCGCCGACGCGCCCGACAGCGAGCGGCCGAAGGCGCAGCTCGACCTCTCGCGCTTCTACTTCGCCAACGGCTTCGGGCCGGAGACGCTGGGCATGCTCGACGTGCTCCAGCAGGCCCAGCCGGACCTGGACGGCTGGCCGGAGTTCCGCGCGCTGCGCGGGGCCGCGCGCGTGCTGGCCGGCGACCTGGACGGCGGGCGGGAGGACCTGACCCACCCCGGCCTTGCCAACAACGCGGAGGCCGCGCTGTGGCGCGGCGCCATCGCCGCCCAGCAGAACGATTGGCCGAAGGCCGCGCGCGATTTCAAGACGGGCGCCGCGGTCCTCGCCAAGTATCCCGAGCCGCTGCTCTCCAAGCTGGCGCTGCTGGCCGCCGAGGCCTCCCTGCAGGCCGGCGACGCGAACGAGGCCAAGCGATGGCTCGACCGCGTCGAGCAGAAGATCGGCACCGACGCCAACGAGCGGGCGGACATGCAGTACCTGCGCGGTGAGCAGTACCGCCAGCAGGGCGACGTGGCCCACGCGCGTGAAGAGATGACGGCCGCCTTCAACAGTCTGGACCGCTACTACCGGGCCAAGGCCGGACTGGCGCTGGTCAATCTGGAGGTGGCGGAGGGCCGCATGTCGCCGTCCAACGCGGCCGAGCAACTCGCCGGCTTGACCTTCACCTGGCGCGGCGACGACCTGGAAGTGGCCATCCGCCAGCGCCTGGGCGAGATGCAGATCGCCGGCGGCCAGTACGCCGACGGCTTCAACACCATGAAGGAGACCGCGGCGCTGGTCGGCGAGGGGCCGAAGGCCGAGCAGATCACCAAGGATATGGCCCGCACCTTCGCCGACCTCTACAAGGACGGCGCGGCCAAGCTGCCGACGCTGGAGGCCTTGCAACTCTACGACCAGTTCCGCGAGCTGACGCCGGTCGGCACGGCCGGTGACGAGATCATCCGCCAACTGGCGGAGCGGCTGATCCAGATCGACCTGCTGGGCAAGGCCGCCGATCTCCTTCAGCATCAGGTGGAATACCGCCTGTCGGGGCAGGAAAAGGCGAACGTCGGCACGCGGCTGGCGTCGGTCCGGCTGCTCGACAACAAGCCGCAGGAGGCGCTGAAGGCGCTGGAGCTGAGCAACGTGCCGGGCATCCCGGCCGATCTGCAGGGCGAGCGGCTGGTCATGCAGGCCAAGGCGCTGGCCGAACTGGGCCGTGGAAACGAGGCGCTGCTGCTGCTGGCGCAGGACGACAGCAAGGAGGCCAACCTGCTGCGCGTCGACATCGCGTGGCGGGCGCAGAACTGGGGGCAGGCTGCTGTGGCGCTCGGCAAGATCATCGGCGCCCCGCCGGCGTCCGGCCAGCCGCTGGAGCCCGCCGCCTCGCAGCTCGTGCTCAACCGTGCGGTGGCGCTGGCGCTGGCCGGCGACGGCACGGGCCTCAGCCAGCTCCGCAAGGAGTTCGGCACGGGCATGGAGAAAGGCCCGGACGCCGACGCCTTCCGCGTGCTGACCCGCCCCGACCAGGCCACCGGCCTGATCGACGTGAACACCATCCGCTCGCGCGTGGCGGAGGTGGACGTCTTCCAGAAGTTCCTCAAGGGTTACCGCAGCCGCACGTCGGGGCAGGCCCAGGATAAGAAGGCGGTGAACTGAACCCCGGCGAGCCCGTAGGTTGGGTCTGGACCCAACACCACTCGAGATGCGAAGGGCGTTGGGTTTTCGCTGGTGCTCAACCCAACCTACGCCGATCCTTGCGAACACCGTGCCGCCCCCTGCCCCGGCAAGGCTGGGGAGGGGGCTGAACTCCCAAGCTTACAACTGCACCTGGGTGCCCAGTTCCACCACCCGGTTTGGCGGGATCTTGAAGAAGTCGGTGGCGCTCACGGCGGTGCGGGACATCACCACGAACAGCTTCTCGCGCCACTGCGCCATCGGCGGCTCCATGCGCGGGATCAGCGTCTCGCGGCCCAGGAAGAAGGAGGTCGCCATCAGGTCGAACTCCAGGCCGAACGCCTTGCACAGCCGCAGCGCCTTGGGGATGTTCGGCTCCTGCGAGAAGCCGTAGCGCACGGTGATGCGGTAGAAGCCCTCGGCCAGCCCCTCGACCGTCACGCGGTCCTTGGCCGGCACGCGCGGCACGTCCTCCACCAGCACGGTCACGAAGACCACGCGCTCGTGCAGGACCTGGTTGTGCTTCAGATTGTGCAGCAGCGCGATCGGCACCGTGTCGGAGGAGGAGGTCATGAAGACCGCCGTGCCCTTCACCCGGTGCACGTCCGACTTGGCCTGCCGCTTGATGAAGTGATCGAGCGGCAACGAATCCTCGGCGAGGCGCCGCGACAGGATGGCCCGGCCGCGCCGCCACGTGGACATCAGGAACAGCGCGCCCACCGCGATGACCAGCGGCGCCCAGCCGCCCTGCGGGATCTTGATGATGTTGGCCGAGAAGAAGCCGGCGTCGACGGTGAGGAACACCACGCCCGGCACCATGCACGCGGGGACGCTCCAGTGCCAGCGGCGGCGCGCCACGACCAGCGCCAGGATGGTGGTGATGATCATGTCGCCGGTCACCGCGATGCCGTAGGCGGCGGCGAGGTTGCTCGACGACTGGAACCACACGACCAGCCCGATGACGCCGGCCAGCAGGCCCCAGTTGGCGCGCGGGATGTAGATCTGCCCGCTCTCCTCGTTGGAGGTGTGGCGGATGTCCAGGCGCGGGCACAGGCCGAGCTGCACCGCCTGCCGGGTCAGCGAGAACACGCCGGAGATCACCGCCTGGCTGGCGATCACCGTGGCCATGGTGGCCAGCGCCACCATCGGGTACAGCGCCCAGTCGGGGGCCAGCAGGTAGAAGGGGTTGCGGACCGCCGCCGGCTCGGTCAGCAGCAGCGCCGCCTGCCCGAAGTAGTTCAGCAGCAGCGCCGGCAGCACGAGGCCGAACCACGCGATGCGGATCGGCATGCGGCCGAAATGCCCCATGTCGACGTACAGCGCCTCGCCGCCGGTCACCGCCAGCACCACCGAGCCCAGCACCAGGAACGCGTGCCAGCCGTTCGTCAGGAAGAAGGCGATGCCGTAGCGCGGGTCGAGCGCCGCCAGGATCTGCGGCTGCTGCGCCACCTCCAACAGCCCCAACACCGCCAGCACGGTGAACCACGTCACCATGATCGGGCCGAACAGCGTGCCGACCCTGGCCGTGCCGTGGCTCTGGATGGCGAACAGGCCGATCAGGATGACCAGCGTCGCCGGCACAACCACCTGTTCCAACGCCGGCTGCGCCACCTCCAGTCCCTCGACGGCCGACAGCACGGAGATGGCCGGGGTGATCATGCCGTCGCCGTAGAACAGCGCCGCGCCGAACACGCCCAGCGCCATCAGCGGCCCCAAACGCCCGCTGGCGTCGGGACGGCTCTGCGTCGCCAGCGCCAGCAGCGCCAGGATGCCGCCCTCACCCTTGTTGTCGGCCCGCATGACGAACGTCACGTACTTGATCGAGACGACCAGGATCAGCGCCCAGAACACCAGCGACATGATGCCGAGGATGTTGTCCGGCGTCAGCGCCAGCCCGTGTTCGCCGCCGAAGCATTCGCGCAGGGTGTAGAGCGGGCTGGTGCCGATGTCGCCGTACACGACGCCGGTCGCGGCGAGCGTGAGCGCGGCGAGGCGCCCCGTATCCGGGGGTGCGGCCTTCATGGTGATGGCGGACATGCGCGGGGGGACGGACCTGTGATGGTTGGGAGGAGCCTGTTACCCGGCATGGCCGGGAGGTGAACGCGGTGCGGCTGCCCTATCCGAAAGGTCAATGTTGCGTCCATGTAACGCGCGAAACCGGGGCCCGTGTCAAGCGCTGCGATGCAGCACGGGCTGCGGCAAAGCGGCCCCTGAACAACCGCGAGTATGCGGAACGTTGGGTTTTCGCTGCGTCACGGCCGCGGGTCCTGCCCGCTGTTGCCCTCGACCAGCGCCTCGTAGTTGTTCTTGCGCACGTCGTCCAGGTACTGGTCCACCCCCTCGACCGCCATGCCGGCGGTGCGCAGCATCAGCCCGGCGATCTGCAGGCTGGCCTCCATGGTTTCCGGCACCACGGCTGTGGCGCCGCCTTTCTCCAGGATGCGGCGCTGGCCCAGGTCGTGGGCGCGGGCGATGATCGGCAGGTCGGGGGCGGTACGGCGGATGCATTCCACCGCCTTCTCGGCCATGCGCGGGCGGTTCAGCGTGATGGCGGCGGCGTGGGCGCGGCCGATGCCGGCGGCGCGCAGCACGCCTTCCTGGCTGGCATCGCCGTAATAGACGGGCAGGCCGCGGTCGCGTGCGCGGGCGACGCGCTGCGGGTCGAGGTCCAGCGCCACCCACGGGATATCGTGCGCGCTCAGCACGCGCGCCACCGCGCGGCCGACCCGGCCGTAGCCGGCGATGACCACGTGGCGCTTGAGGTCGCTGGTCTCGACGGGGAAGCGCTCCAGCCCCCATTGCCGCTCCACCCGCTTGGCGACGTGGCGGCCCAGCGCCGCCAGCGCCGGGGTCAGCGCCATCGACAGGGCGACGACGGCCAGCAGCGTCTGCCCGTCCTTGACGGCCATGACGTCCAGCGCCATCGCCTTGCCGAACACCACGAAGGCGAACTCGCCGCCCTGGCCCAGCAGCAGCGCCACCCGCAACGCCGCCGGCAGCGCCATGCCGAAGGCCAGCGTCAGGCCGAACAGGATCAGCCCCTTGGTGGCCAGCAGCCCGAAGGTCAGCGCCAGGATGGCCCCCGCCTTGGATGCCACCAGCGGCAGGTCGATGGACATGCCCACCGTCATGAAGAACAGGCCCAGCAGCAGCCCGCGGAACGGCTCGATGTCCGCCTCCACCTGATGGCGGTAGGCGGTGTCGGCCAGCAGCAGCCCGGCCAGGAAGGCGCCCAGCGCCATCGACATGCCGGCCTCCGCCGTGCCCCAGCCGACGGCCAGCACCAGCAGCAGGTTGGCGGCGGTGAACAGTTCCGGATTGCGGGCGGCGGCGACGTAGCGGTAGGCCGGGCCGACGACGAAGCGGCCCAGCAGGAAGATGACGGCGATCGCCGCCACCGCCTTCAACCCGGCCAGCCCCAGCGCCACCGGGATGCTCGCCGAATCGCCGGCCAGCAGCGGCAGCAGCGCCAGGATCGGCACCACCGCCAGATCCTGGAAGATCAGCACCGCCACGGCGATGCGGCCGAAGCGGGTCACCGTCTCGCCGCGCTCGGCCAGCATGGTCAGCACGGTGGCGGTGGAGGAGAAGGCCAGCGTGCCGCCCACCACCACCGCCGCAGCGGTGTCCAGCCCGGCCGCCCAGGCCGCCCCGCCCAGCACGACCGAGGTGACGAGCACCTGCAGAAAGCCCAGCCCGAAGATGTACCGCCGCATGGCGCGCAGCCGCGTCACCGGCAGTTCCAGGCCGATGGCGAACAGCAGGAAGACGACGCCGAACTCGGCCAGCGTGCGCGTGTCCTCCACGTCCACCACGGGACCCGGCGTGTACGGGCCCAGGATCATGCCGGCCGCCAGATAGCCCAGCACCGGCGGGATGCGGAAGCGCTGCAGCAGCGGCACCAGGATGACCGCCGCCAGCAGCAGGAACAGGGTGTCGAAGAGGAAGGCGGAATGTGGCATCGCGCGATGGGGCCGGGCGGTCGGATGGCGGGGCGCGGCACCCTACAGCGTGCCGGAGGCGCGGCACCCTACAGCGTGCCGGAGGCGCGGGAAACTAAAGAGTGCCGAAGCTCCGCGCCAGCGACCCGGCGATCAGGTACCAGCCGTCGACCAGGACGAAGAAGATGATCTTGAAGGGAATCGCCACCATGGTCGGCGGCAGCATCATCATGCCCATCGACATCAGGATCGACGACACCACCATGTCGATGATCAGGAACGGCAGGAACAGGAGGAAGCCGATCTCGAACGCCCGTTTGATCTCCGAGATCATGAAGGCCGGCACCAGGACCTGCAGCGGCGTCGCCATCGGTTCGGCGATCGGGCCGATGCGCCCCATCTCGACGAAAAGCAGCAGGTCCTTCTCACTGGTGTGGCGCAGCATGAACTCGCGGAACGGCGCCACTGCGCGGGTGAACGCCTCGCCTTCGTCGATCTGCTCGGCGATCAGCGGCTGGATGCCCTGCTGATAGGAGCGCTCCAGCACCGGCGCCATGATGAAGAAGGTCAGGAACATCGCCAGACTGACCATCACCGTGTTGGGCGGCACCTGCGGCACGCCCAGGGCCGAGCGCAGGAACGACAGCACGATGACGATGCGGGTGAACGCCGTCATCATGATCAGGATCGACGGCGCCAGCGACAGCACCGTGATCAGCGCGATCATCTGCACGACGCGGCCGGTGGTCGATCCGCCGGCGTCGCCCATATCGAAGGTCAGGCTCTGCGCCAGCACCGGCCCGGCGGCGACGCCGGCCGCCAGCGCCAGCAGGGCGGCGATAAGGAGGCGGGCGCGGCTCACGGCGCGGCCCCCTGCTTCTCGACGGTGGGCGGCTCGCCGGCCGGCGTGTTGGCGGCCACCATCGCGTCGCCGAAGGCGGAACGCACGCCGGCCTCGACCACCGCGTCGCCGGTCGGGCTCAGCAGCAGCAGGTGCTCGACGTCGTCGCGGCGCACCAGGACGAGGCGGCGCTTGGCGTCCAGCGCCGCCACCTCGACGATGGACAGGCGCCGCCGCCGCGCAGAGGCGTTCATCGTGTTGCCGAAGCCGAACCGGCGCAGCACCAGCGCCAGCGCCACGAACAGGGCGATGACGAAGACGAGCGCCAGCGAGAAGCGGAAGTAGAGATCGAGGTCCATCAGGGCTCTTCGTCGGGCGGCGGCTCAGCCGGCGGCTCAGCGTGCGGCGGAGGGGTACGCCCATAGGCGGCGGCGGCCCGCTGGCGGGCGGTGTGGGGGGCCGTCAGCACGGCCTCGCGCTGATGGGCCAGCGTCGCGGCCAGCGCGTTCACCGCGCCGAGCAGCGACTCCAGATCGTTCAGCAGGCCTTGTCCCGCGTCCCGCGGCAGCGCCTGCACGGCGCCGCACAGGGCGGCCACGCGGGCGTCGAGCCCGGCGAGGTCGATGGTGGCGCCCGACTCGGCCTGTGCGCGCGCCTCGTCGAGCGCGGCGGCGACGGCGGCCAGTTCGTGGTGGATGGCCTGTGCTCCGGTCATGGCGCCGCCGCCTCCGGCCCGGACGCTTGCGGGTCGGGCGGCAGGGTGCCGTTGGCGCGGTACACGTAGGCCAGGATCTCGGCCACCGCGGCGATGGCCTCGATGGGGATCTCGCTCTCCACGTCGATGGCGGCCAGCACCTCCACCAGGTCGGCGTCCTCGCGCACCTTGACGCCGTTGGCGAAGGCGATCTCCAGGATCTGCTCGGCCACGTGGCCACGGCCCGTCGCCACGATCTTCGGCAGCGTCTGCGTGCCGAGTTCGTACTTCAGCGCCACCGCGACGGGGCGGCGGGGCGGGGGCCGGGTGTTGGAGGAGGGCGCGGACAACTCGCTTTCCTTGGGCTGTGCCGGAGGCTCCCGCCGAAAGGCCTAGGAATCCCGCGCCATCCTCGCCGAACATGCTTAACGAATGCTGAAAGCGCGGCCCGTCTCCCGAGGCCGGATGCCGCGGGAGCGGGCCGTGCGGGTCACGGCTTCATCGGCTGGTGCTGGCCGCCCGGCGCATGTCCCATGGGCATCGGGTGGCCGTTCGCCATGCCGCCGGGGCCCATGGCGCCGGCCTCCTGCACGGGGACCTCCACGGTGACGGCGCCGGCCTTGGCGAAGGTCAGCGTCACCGGGAACCTGGATCCCTGCTTCAGCGGCTCCTTCAGGCCCATCAGCATCACGTGCAGGCCGCCGGGGCGCAGCATCGCGGGCTCGCCGGGCTTCACCTCGATGGCCTCGACGGGGCGCATCTTCATGACGCCGTCCTCATGGCGGTGGGTGTGCAACTCGACCTTCTGCGCCACCGGGCTGGACGCCGAGACGATGCGGTCGGCCTCGCCGCCGGCGTTGGTGGCGACGAAGAAGAAGGCGCCGTTGGCCGCACCCGGCGCGGTGGCGCGCGACCACGGGTCGGCGATGGTGATGGACCCGACCGTGGCGGCCGGCTTGCCCTGGGCAAAAGCCGTGGCGGCGGCGAGCAGGGCGGAGAGGAGGGCGGCGGAGAACAGCTTCATGGTGATGACCTTCGCATACGAATGACTGTGGTCGCCCCGGCGGAAGCGGAAGCGGGACGTCGATCGGGTAGAGTCGTCGTTCAGGCGAAGGCGGGCGGCGCGCGGCTCGGCGGCAGTCCGGGATCGGCCGGCATCCGGACGGCGACCGTGTCCGGCAGCACCGCCCGCGGGCAGGGGCGCACGGTCGGCGCCGCCAGCGCGGCGGCTGTGGCTGGCGCGGCCAGCGGAGCGGCGAACGCCCCGCACACCGGGCAGGGCGGCGCGACCGTCTTCTGCCCCTCCGGCGCGGCGGGCGCGTCGGCGGCGCGCGGCGCGGCGCAGATGCTGGTCCAGGCGTCGCTGGCCCCGGCGGCGGCCAGCACGGCCTGCACCGGCAGCGCCAGTTGCGCCAGCACCGCCGCCACGGCCAGCCACGCCCAGAGCCCGCGTGAAGCGGTCCCGGCGCGATGGCGGCGATGGGCGGTGGCGGTGCGCATGCCGGCGAGACTAGCACGGTCGCGCGGGCGGGGAACAGGGTTGCCGGCCGCGCATGCCGCCCGCTTCCGCCGGAAAAGCGCAACGGTTGCGCTAATCTTCCGGTGCGGGTTGGGAGCGGCGCGTGGCGACCATCAAGCGCTTCGGCAATTGCAAGATCGCCATCCATCCCGATGACCATCCGCCGCCCCCGTCCCGACCGCCCGCTTTCAGATTTTATTAAGGAAACCGGAGGACCATAAGCCTGACCCGGTGCATCCGGGCGTTCGCGCATCCGTATTTCCGGGCGGCGCGGCTCAAAGCGGTGCAAGGCCATGGACCTCAGCAATCTCGCCCTTTTCAAGCTGATCAACCGGAAGATGGACTGGCACACGCAGCGCCAGGAGGTGCTGGCGCAGAACATCGCCAACGCCGACACGCCGCAGTACCGCCCGAACGATCTCAAGCCCTTCACGTTCCGTGACGCGCTGTCCGATTCCCGGCGCATGAAGCCGGCCTCGACCAACCCCGCGCACCTGACCGGCACCGTGCCGGAGGGCGGGCTGGCCAAGGAGCAGCGCGTGCGCAATCCCTACGAGACCGCGCCGGACGGCAACGCCGTGGTGCTCGAGGAGCAGATCATGAAGGTCTCGCAGAACAACATGGACTACCAGACCATCACCAACCTCTACCGCAAGCAGGTCGCCATGCTGAAGCAGGCGATCGGCCGCGGCGCCTGAGGCACGGCAGGGGAGGCGTAAGCGATGGACCTCTACAAGGCGATGGCGGCATCAAGCGCCGGCATGAAGGCGCAGGGCACGCGCATCAAGGTGGTGGCCGAGAACATCGCCAACGCCAACACCACGGCGGAGACGCCGGGCGACCTGCCGTACCGGCGCAAGGTCGTCACCTTCCAGAACGAGATGGACCGCCAGCTCGGCATGGACACCGTGAAGGTCAAGAAGATCGACGTCGACAAGAGCGACTTCGAACGCCGCTACGACCCCACGCACCCCAGCGCCGACGCCGACGGCTACGTCCTGATGCCCAACGTCAACACGCTCGTCGAGTCCATGGACATGCGCGAGGCGCAGCGCTCCTACGAGGCGAACCTGACGGTCGTCGAAGCCACGCGCACCATGCTGTCGCGCACCATCGAGATCCTGCGCGCCTGAAGCCGGCGCCCGCGCCTGAGAGAGGGGAGTTCCACCCATGGTCGCCAACGTCGCCAACGTCATCGCCGCCTACGCCAACACGGCGGCCAAAACCTCCGGCGTGGGCATGGCGCCGCGCGACGAGGGACCCAGCTTCGGCGCCGTGCTGGAGGAGGCCGCCAAGTCCGCCGTGGGCAGCCTGCGCAAGAGCGAATCCATGACGGCGCTGGCCGCCGTCGGGAAGGCCGACCTCACCGACGTGGTGCAGGCGGTGAGCAACGCCGAAATGACGCTGCAGACGGTCACCACCGTGCGCGACAAGGTCGTCAACGCCTACCAGGAAATCCTGCGCATGCCGATCTGATGGCGGTGCAGCGCCCGTCTCGCCCCTCGCCGTGCCCACGCGCCGTACCATGAACGAAACCGACGTCATCGAGGTCTGCCGCACGTCACTCGTCACCCTGGTGATGGTGGCGGGGCCGGTGCTCGTGATCATGATGATGGTCGGCACGGTCATTTCCGTGTTCCAGGCGGTCACCCAGATCAGCGAGCAGACGCTCGCCATCGTGCCCAAGGTGCTGCTGGTCTTCGGCCTCACCATCCTTCTGGCGCCCTACATGCTGGGCGAGATGACGGAGTTCTTCTCCCGCGAGGTCGCCGACCGCATCGTCGCCATCGGCTCGCACTGAAACGGCTCCCCCTGATGAGCCTGGTGCAGACCCTCTTCGCCGACCAGATCTTCACCTGGCTGATCATCTTCGCCCGGCTGGGCAGCGCCTTCATGGTGCTGCCGGCCATCGGCGACGCCTTCGTCAGCGCGCGCACCCGCCTGCTGCTGGCGATGGCGGTGACGATGCTGGTGGCGCCGGTGCTGAAGGACCGGCTGCCGGCCGAGCCGCCGCAGGTGCTGGCGCTGGCCATGCTGATCATCGGCGAGATCACCCTCGGCATCTTCCTGGGCTCGGTCGGCCGGCTGCTGGTCGGCGCGCTGGAGGTGGCGGGCACGATCATCGCCACCCAGTCCGGCCTCGCCAACGCGCAGATGTTCAATCCGGCGATGGCCACCCAGGGCTCGCTGCCGGGTGCCTTGCTGGGCTGGCTGGGGCTGCTGCTGATCTTCATCACCGACATGCACCACCTGCTGATCATGGCGGTGGTGGACAGCTACACGCTGTTCGTGCCGGGGGCGCCGCTGCCGGTCAACGACATGGCCGATCTCGTCGGCCAACTGGTGTCTAAGAGCTTCCTGATCGGCGTGCAGATGGCGGCGCCGTTCCTCATCACCGGCATGCTGTTCGGCCTGGCGCTCGGCCTGCTCAACAAGCTGGCGCCGCAGATCCAGGTGTTTTTCCTCTTCATGTCGACGCAGGTGGCGCTGGGGCTTTTTCTCTTCGCCATCACGCTGTCGGCGATGATGATGTTCTGGCTCAGCAACTTCGAATCCGCCTTCGTCGGGTTCCTCAACCCGACCTGAGCGGCCTTCGGCCCAAGCGACACGGAGCTAAGGGGTGTCCGAAGACGCCGACGAGTCATCGAAAACAGAAGAGCCGACACAAAAGAAGCAGGACGAGGCTCGCAAGCAAGGCAACTTCGCCATCAGCCAGGAGGTCAACGTCTGGCTGCTGCTGGCGGCCGCGCTGACCATCCTGGTCTCGCTGCTGCCGGGCACGGCGGCGGGCCTGCAGCGCCGGCTGTCCTTCTACATCGAACACGTCTACCAGATCCCCATGGACCGGGGCGGCATCGGCATCGTCCTGCTCCGCGTCGTGGAGGATATCTTCTGGGCCCTCTGGCTGCCGGTGCTGCTGTTGATGATCGCGGGCGTCCTCGGCGCGATCGGACAGACCGGCTGGCACGTGTCCTGGCAGCTGATCGCGCCGAAGTTCAGCAAGATCGACCCGCTGAAGGGCTTGGGCCGTCTGTTCGCGGTGGTGCCGCAGTCGGTGCAGCTCCTCAAGGGCGTGGCCAAGATGGTGGCGGTCGGCACCGTCGCCTACATGGCGCTGACGCCGATGGTGACCTCGGTCGAACACTTCGTCGGCATCGACATCATGCTGCTGCTCAAGGAGATGAGCGAGCTGACCTACCGCCTGTTCGTCGGCGTCCTGGCCATGCTCACCGTCATCGCCGCGGGTGACCTCTTCTGGCAGCGCCATGAGCACGACAAGAAGATGAAGATGACGAAGCAGGAGGTGAAGGACGAGCACAAGCAGGCGGAGGGCGACCCCGTCGTCAAGAGCCGCATCCGCCAGCTCCGCTTCGAACGCGCCCGCAAGCGCATGATGGCCAACGTGCCCAACGCCGACGTGGTCGTCACCAACCCGACCCACTACGCCATCGCGCTGAAATACGACCCGGAGACGATGAGCGCGCCGCTGGTGCTTGCCAAGGGCGTGGACGCGGTCGCCCTCAAGATCCGCGAGGTGGCCAAGGAGCACGACATACCTGTGGTGGAAAACCCACCCCTTGCGCGCGCCCTGTACGCGACGGCGGACATCGACGAGGAGATCCCGGCCGAACATTATCGTGCGGTGGCGGAACTCATCACCTATGTTTTCAAGTTGAAGCGGCGTCCGTTGCGGAATTGAGGGTTGGGACGGGACGCCGAGGGGCGAACCGTATCCGGGGTCAGGCGTGGACGACGCATCCTCCTTCTTCGACACGCGCACGGCGGCGGTGCGCGCCCGCCGCCCGGCGCGCGGCCCGGGTTCGGCGCTGTTGGCCGCGGCGCTGCAGATGCTGGGCGCGGCCGGGCTGGCGGCGCTGGCCGCGGGACTCGCCTTCGACCGCGACCCGCTCGCCTGGGCCGGCGCCGCCGCCGCGACGTTCGGCGCCCTGGCGCTCATCCTCCACGTGGCGCGGCAGCGGCAGCGGCTGGCGCACGTCGACCAGCTTCTGACCGGGGCGCTGGATGGGCTGGCCGCCGGCCAACTGATCTGCGACGCCGACGGGCGCGCGGTGTTCGTCAACGCCGCCTTCCGCCAGATCGCCGGGGTGCGCGAGGGCGAGCCGGTGCTGGAGGGGCTGGAGCGCCACCTCGCGGCCGATCCCGACAGCCTCGCCGAGTTCCGCCGGGTGCGCGAGCGCGCCCGCGGCGGCGTCCCCGCGGCGGCCGAACTGACCATTCCGCGCGACGGCCACGGCCTGGAATGGTGGCGGGTGCAGGCGGTGCCGATCGCGCGCTTCCCCGGCGCCGTGCACTGGCGGGTGGAGGACATCACCGCCCGGCGCGAGCTGGAGCAGGTGATGCTGCGCGAGCAGGCCAAGCTGGTCGACTTCATGGACCATGCGCCGGTTGGTTTCTTCTCGGTCGATCAGGACGGCGCCTTCCTGTTCGCCAACGCCACGCTCGCCAAATGGCTGGGCTGCACGCCGGGCGATCTGATGGAGGGCGGGCGCCGCCTGCACGAGGTGCTGGCCGCCCCGCCGAAGGCCGCCGCGCCCTACGACCTGTTCGAGGGCGGCGGGGCCGAGCAGCGCGGCGAACTGGCCATGCGCGGGCTGCAGGGCCGGCGCTTCCAGGCGGCCGTCGCGCAGACCGTGGTGGTGTCCGACGACGGTGCGACGGTGCACACCCGTTCCGTCGTGCGCGACCTGACGCCGGAGCGCGAGTGGCAGGAGGCGCTGCGCCTGTCCGAACAGCGTTTCCAGCGCTTCTTCGAGGACGCGCCGATCGGCATCGCCCTGGTCGACGAGACCGGCAAGCTGGCGGAATGCAACCAGGCCTTCCTGGCGCTGATCGGTTCCCGCGCGGCGGAGGTCATCGGGCGCCCGCTCGCCGACCTCGTCGACCCGCGCGAGCGGGACGCGGTGGCCGAGCGGCTGAAGGCCGTGCACGGCGGCGCCGACCCGGCGGCGCCTTTGGAGGTGCGGCTGTCCGGCGGGCGCGACCTCGTGGCGCAGCTCTTCGCCCGGCGGCTGGCCGGCGTGGGCAGCGAGGGCGGGGCGGGCCTGATCCTGCACTTCATCGACATGACCGAGCGCAAGAGCCTGGAGGCGCAGTTCTCGCAGTCGCAGAAGATGCAGGCGGTGGGCCAGTTGGCCGGCGGTGTGGCGCACGACTTCAACAACCTGCTCACCGCCATGATCGGCTTCTGCGACCTGCTGCTGCTGCGCCACAAGCCGGGCGACCAGTCGTTCAGCGACATCATGCAGATCAAGCAGAACGCCAACCGCGCCGCCAACCTCGTGCGCCAGCTCCTGGCGTTCTCGCGCCAGCAGACGCTGCAGCCGCGCGTGCTCACCGTCACCGACGTGCTGGCCGAGCTGTCGAACCTGCTGCGCCGCCTGATCGGCGAGACGATCGAGCTGAAGATGCTGCACGGCCGCGACCTGGGCCTCGTCAAGGTGGACCAGAACCAGCTCGAGCAGGTGATCATCAACCTCGTCGTCAACGCGCGCGACGCCATGCCCGGCGGCGGCCGGCTGACGGTGGTCACCTCCAACTACACGCTCAGCTCGCCCGAGCGGCGCGAGCACGAGGTGGTGCCCGCCGGCGAGTACGTGGCGGTGGAGGTGATCGACACTGGCATCGGCATCCCCAAGGAGAACCTGCAGCGCATCTTCGAGCCGTTCTTCTCGACCAAGGAGGTGGGCTCGGGCACCGGGCTCGGCCTGTCCACCGTGTACGGCATCGTGCGGCAGTTCGGCGGCTTCATCTTCGTCGACAGCGAGCCGGGGCAGGGTGCCAAGTTCACCATCCTGCTGCCCCGCCACCAGGGCGAGGCGCGCCCCGCCGACCAGGGCGAGCCGCGCGAGCGCCGGGGCAGCGACCTTACCGGTTCCGGCACCATCCTGCTGGTGGAGGACGAGGACGCGGTGCGCGTGTTCTCCGCCCGCGCGCTGCGCAACAAGGGCTACCAGGTGCTGGAGGCGAAGAACGGCGAGGCGGCGATGCAGCAGCTCACCGGCGACGCGGCCGGCGTGGACCTGCTGATCACCGACGTGGTGATGCCGCAGATGGACGGGCCGACGCTGGCCCGCAAGGTGCGCGAGCGGCGCCCGGACATGAAGGTGATCTTCATCTCCGGCTACGCCGAGGACCGCTTCAAGGACGAGCTGGACGGCCCCAACGGCTCCCACTTCCTGCCCAAGCCCTTTTCGCTCAAGCAGCTCGCCTCCAAGGTGAAGGAGGTCATGCGGGGGGCGTGAGGACAATTCATCGCGAAACCGCCTCCTCCTGGCGGGAGAAGAACCGCACGGTGTCGCGGCCGGCCTGCTTGGCGGCGTACATGGCGGCATCGGCGTGTTTCAGCAGCGTCTCGGCATCGGCGCCGTCGCGCGGGTAGACGCTGATGCCGATCGACGCGCCGATGCCCACCTCGCCGCTGTCGTCGACCTCCAGCGGGAAGGGGCGTTGCAGCGACTCCAGGATGCGCCGCGCCACCTGCTCCGCCTCGGCGTCGTCGCGCACGGGCATCAGCACGACGAACTCGTCCCCGCCCAGGCGCGCCACGGTGTCGCTGTCGCGCACGCAGGCGCGCAGCCGTGTGGCCACCTGCGCCAGCAGCGCGTCGCCCGCCTCGTGCCCGAAGCTGTCGTTGACGGGCTTGAAGCGGTCGAGGTCGACGTACAGCAGCGCCACCCGTCCCACGCCGCGCCGGGCACCGTCCAGCGCGTGCAGCAGGCGGTCGTGCAGCATGGTGCGGTTGGGCAGGCCGGTCAGCGGGTCGAAGTTGGCCTGTTCCCACATGCGCTCGGCCGCGCGCTTCTGCTCGGTGATGTCCTCCTTGACGGCGACGTAGCTGACGATGCGTCCGTCGCCGGCCCGGATCGGCGCGATGGAGGCGCGTTCCCAGTACAGCTCGCCGGTCTTGCGGCGGTTGCGGAACTCGCCGTGCCAGACGCGCCCGGCGGTGATCGTCGCCCACAGCTCGCGGTAGACCGGTTCCGGCGTCTCGCCGTGCAGGATGTTCGGGCTCCGGCCGATGACCTCGGCGGGCTGATAGCCGGTGGTCGCCGCGAAGGCGGCGTTGACGTAGGTGATCAGCCCCTGCGCGTCGGTGATGACGATCGGCGCCGGGCTGTATTCCAGCGCCTTGGTCAGCGCCGCCATGCGCGCCTCGGCGTGGCGGCGTTCGGTGATGTCGAGGACGGCGCCGACGATGCCGCCGATGCCGCCGTCGGCCCGGCTGAACACCGCCTTGCTGACCAGCAGCGTGTGCTCCGTGCCGTCGGGGAAGCGCAGCGTGTCCTCGATGGTCACCGGCGTGCGCTGTTCCAGCACCGTGCGGTCGACGTCGTCGTGCGGCGCGGCCCCGGTGCCGAAGCGGTCGGCCATGGTGTGGCCGATGATCTCCGCGCGTTTCACCCCGGCGAACGTCTCGTACGCGGTGTTGCAGCCCAGGTAGCGCCCCTCCGGCGCCTTCCAGAACACCAGCAGCGGGATGGTGTCGAGCAGCGTGCGCTGGAAGGCGAGCTGGTCGTGCAGTTCCGCCTCCGCCGCCTCGCGCCGGCGCGACTGGCCGGTCAGCACGGCGAGGAGGGCCGCCAGCATGATCAGGCACACGCCCAGCGTCAGGCCCAGCGTGCGCACCTCGCCCCGCCAGTCGGTCAGCGCCTGGTCGCGCGGCAGCGCCGCGCCCAGGCGCAGCGGGAAGTCGGCCAACTGGTGGACGACGACGATCCAGTCCCCCGTGCCGGCGGCCGGTGGCCGCGCGGGCTGGCGCAGCACCTCCGCGAACGCGGCGGGCGCCGTCTCCCCGTCGCCCGCCGGTTCGCCCAGCGTCCAGGTCGCCAGCACCAGGCCGGCGGCGTCGAACAGCAGCTTGTGGCGGGCGGTGTGGGTGTCCTCGCCGTAGTGGTAGCCGCCCGGCGACTCCACGTCGACCAGCGCCAGCAGCATGCCCAGGAAGTGGCCGTGCGGCGCCACCACCGCGCGGCTCAGGCCCACCAGCGGCCGGCCGGTCAGGCCAAGTTGCGCCGCGGTCTCGTACTGGAAGGGCAGCATCTCGTCGCGGTGGCGGCGGATGACGTCGTGCGTGGCAAGCGAGGCGAGCTGCGGCATCGGCCGCCCGACGGAGGCCAGCATCCGCCCCTCGGCGTCGTACAGCCCGATGTAGGCGGTGCGCGACGACAGCAGGTGGCGGCGCAGCACCGGTGCTGCCGTCCGCCGCTCGAAGCCGCCCGCCGGCCCGCCGACCTCCTTCAGGTGGTCGGCCATCTCGCGCAGGGTGAAGTCGACCAGCGACAGCGCGGCGTCGATCTGCTGGCCGTGCAGGCGGGCGTCGTGCAGCAGCGTGACCTCGGCCATGCGCAGCGTCGTCTGCCGCGAGGTCCACAGCGCGGAGGCAAGCAGCGCGATCAGCACCGCCAGCGTGGCGGCGACGACCTGTCCGGCCACCGAACCGGAGAGCGGGCTCCTCATGCCGCACGCCCTCCCTTCAGTCGCCGAAGCTGGTGTGGAGCATGCGGATCAGGTACGGATCCATGCCCATCTCATAGGCCCAGTCGTCCTGCGCCGCCACCAGCCGCGCGCGCCAGCCGGCGACCGCTTCCGCCGCCGGGGTGACGATGCGCACGCCGTGCGCCAGCAGTTCCGCCCGCGCGGCCTCCTGCGCCTCGGCGGCTTCGCGCCGGGCGGTTTCCACCTGTTCCTCCCAGGCCTGTTCCAGCAGCGCCTTCAGGTCGTTCGGCAGCCGCCGCCACAGGCCGGCCGAGACCAGCGGCACGTACTGGGGGAAGTACTGCCGGTCCTCGAAGGCGTGGCGCAACCCGTGTTCCCACAGCTTGGCGCTGACCACGGTGGCGTGGGTGCTCAGCAGTCCGTCGATGCGCTGGGTGCGGAACGCCACCGGCAGGTCGGTCCATGCCACGGTCAGCGGCTTGGCGCCCAGCGCCGCGAGGCGGCGGTTGTTCACCTCGCCGCCCGGCGAGCGGATGCGCAAGCTCGCGATGTCCTCATGACGCGCGATCGGCTGGTCGATGGTGTAGAGGTGCGCGAAGCCCAGGTGGATCCACCGTCCCAGCACATGCACGTCCAGCGCCGACTCCAGCCGGTCGTTCAGCATCCGCCCCAGCGGCCCGTCGAGCAGCCGGCCCATGGTCTCCGCGTCGCGTCCGTAGAACGACGGCAGCAGCAGTGCGCCGACGTTCGGTTCGAACCGGTCGAGCTGCCAGCTTCCCGGCAGCGCCATTTCCACCTTGCCCTGCTCCAGCGCGATCACGACGTCGAGGTCGCGGTAGAGGCGCCCGCTGTGCTGGTAATCGACGGCCAGCCGCCCGGCCGCGCGTTCGCGCACGGTGGCGGCGAAGCGCTCCAGGATGCGGGTCTGGACGTGGCTGGGGCTGTTCTCGCTGGAGATGCGGATCAGCGGAACCCGGTCGGCCCTGGCCGGAAGCGCCGGGAACGCCGCCAGCACCATGGCGCACAGGACGATCAGCAGCCCGGGAATTCTCGCGAAGGACATACGATCGACTCTGGTGCGCGAGCGTTACGAAACCGTCAACCACGCGCCCGCGAGCGCCTGCATGCCCGCGTATGCGACCCTCGGTCGCAGCCGGTGCCTGATCCATACGGTCTTGAATGCGAACGGGAATGTGAACGAATGGGGGGCGAATCGGGGCCGACTCGGACGTATGCGTCACGGGAACGTTTGCGGAATTTCCCTTGCGGATGAGAACAAAGCGAGTACATTAAGCCCAGCACCCAAACCGATGACCGCGTCGATCCGACCGTGTTGATCTAAGAGAGGGAAACGGGCAATGTCGTCCCCACAGCTCCGATTGGTGGAAAAGGATTCCATGGACAAGCAGAAGGCCCTGGACGCCGCGCTGAGCCAGATCGAGCGCGCCTTCGGCAAGGGCTCGATCATGAAGCTCGGGGCGCGTGAGAACACGGTCGAGACGGAGGTGATCTCCACCGGGTCGCTCGGCCTCGACATCGCTCTGGGCATCGGCGGCCTGCCGCGCGGCCGCATCGTCGAGATCTACGGGCCGGAAAGCTCGGGCAAGACGACGCTGGCGCTGCACGCCATCGCCCAGGCCCAGAAGCAGGGGGGCACCTGCGCGTTCGTGGACGCGGAGCACGCGCTCGACCCGACCTACGCCCGTAAGCTGGGCGTCAACATCGACGAGTTGCTGATCTCGCAGCCCGATGCCGGCGAGCAGGCGCTGGAGATCGCCGACACGCTGGTGCGCTCCGGCGCCATCGACGTGCTGGTGGTCGACTCGGTGGCGGCGCTGGTGCCGCGCGCCGAGCTGGAGGGCGAGATGGGCGACAGCCACGTCGGCCTGCACGCCCGCCTGATGAGCCAGGCGCTGCGCAAGCTGACCGGCTCGATCTCCAAGTCGAACTGCCTGGTGATCTTCATCAACCAGATCCGCCTGAAGATCGGCGTGATGTTCGGCAACCCGGAGACGACGACGGGCGGCAACGCGCTGAAGTTCTACGCCTCGGTGCGTCTGGACATCCGCCGCATCGGCGCCATCAAGGACCGCGACGCGGTGGTGGGCAACCAGACCCGCGTGAAGGTGGTGAAGAACAAGATGGCTCCGCCGTTCCGCGTGGTCGAGTTCGACATCATGTACGGCGAGGGCGTGTCGAAGGTGGGCGAGCTGCTCGACCTCGGCATCCAGGCCGGCGTGGTGGAGAAGTCGGGCGCGTGGTTCAGCTACGACGGCACCCGCATCGGCCAGGGCCGCGAGAACGCCAAGACCTATCTGCGCAACAACCCCGACATGGCGAAATCCATCGAGGACAAGATCCGCTCCAACGCGGGCCTCGTCGCCGACGCCATGATGGGCACGCCTGAGTCGGACGCTGACGCCGCGACCCCGGAGTGATTTTTTAACCCTCCCCTGCGCAGCGGGGGCTTGGAACCGGTGCCGAAGGCATTCGCGGCAAGGCCGCGAAAGAAGGCCGGGTGGGGGCAAGTGCTTCGCGGGAGGGCTCCGCCCTCCCGCACCCACCCGCCAAGGGCCGCGGGCCCTTGGATTCCAGCAATAGGCGCTCTTGGAGGTCACCACACCTCAGGCTTGAACAGCATCAGGTGGAAGACGACCAGCAGCGCCCCGAAGGCTGGCCATCCCAGCACGAACCACCAGCGCGCCATGCGGTGGTAGGCGGGCGGCAACGGCGTTCCTTGGTCAGCGGCCGTGTGGGCGAGCCGAGCCATGCGCAGTTGCAGCCACACCACAGGCAGCCAGCAGGCACCGGCCAACGCGTACAAGGCGAACGATACGACGATCCACCCGCTGGTGAGCGGAAAGCCGGCGAGCAGGGCCAGCGTTACCCCGGTGATCGGCTGCAGGATCACCGACGGCGTGGTGAACAGCCAGTCGGCCAGCACCACGTTGCGGGCGACCACGGCGATGCCGCGCACGTCGCCGCGCAGGTGCGCGGCAAACATCTGGAAGGCCGTGCCGAGTCCGGTGCCGAAGATCAGCACCGCGCCCAGGATGTGGGCGTATTTCACCCAGAGATACGTGTCCATGTTCGTCAGTCCTCCAGCGCCATCATCGCCAGGGTGGCGGCGATGACCGGCACGTTTTTGGTGAGCGGTCCGAACGGGTGGACCCAGAAGCCCGGCAGGAACAGGCTGAGGATCACCGTGAAGGTCAGGATGGTGCCGATCTGCAGCGCACCGACGAGGTGTGGGCGCACGCCGGCCGCCAGTGCTGTGCCGAGCGCCAGATCCCAGCCGGCGGCGCCGTACAGTGCAGTCAGCGCCGGCCCGTCGCGCAGGCCGACGCCGGCGAGCAGGTCCAAGCTGTCGGCGACCGGATAAATCCCCAGCGACACCAATCCGGTGGCGATCCACAGGAACGCGAGGCTGAGTCGCAGCGGCAGCCGCACTGGCCGCAGCCGTGCCGCCCAGCGGTCGGCTTCCAGCGCCGGTTCGCGCGCCAGCCCGGCGGCGATGCCCACTGGAACGACGCCGGTCGTCGCCGTGAAGCCGACCGGGTCGGTGGCAGCGCCGCGCGCCAGCATGCGCATCGCCTCCCGGCTGACGAGGTGCGCGCCAAACGCCTCCGCCAGCGCCGCGCCGGCCTGCATGGCGGCGAGCGGCAGAGGCAGCGTGCGCGCCGGTGGCAGGCCCAACCAGTCGCGGTGCCGGGCGATGAAAGCCTCGGCGGTCACCTCCTCCGGCCCGACGGCGTCGACCACCGGCGGCAGCGGGGCCGGGGTGGTGAGCAGGGCGGCCGCCGCGGCGGCCAGATCGTCAACATGGATCGGCCGCAACGGTCCGCTCTGCACACTGGGGCGCAGGGGCAGGGCGGCCAGCGTGGCGAACAGCGCCGCGCTGGTCCCGCCGCGTCCGTACACCAGTGACGGACGCAGCACCGTCCAACCCGGCGGCCGGTCGGCGAGCAGCGCCGCATCCCCCTGGCCCTTGCTGCGCAGGAACTCGGTGTCGGCATCCGGCGCCGCGCCGAGGGCGGACAGGTGGATCAGCCGGGGGATCCCCTGCCGCCGCGCCGCCGCAAACAGAGCGGTGGGGGTGTTCCGGTGCACGTCCCACATCCCGGGACCGCGCTCAATGGTGCCGGCGGCGTAGACCACGGCGTCCACGTTCGCCAGCGCGGTCTTCCAATCCGTGGCAGTGGTCCGGCCGGGGAAGCAGCGGCGCAATCCCGCCTCGTCGCGGCCGGCGCACACCACGCGCGTGCCGGCCCGCTCCAGGCGGTGGACGACCCGTCTCCCAATGAAACCCGACGCACCCATCACCAGAACGACGCTTGCCGGCCGCATGAGGGTCTCCTTTGTATTCGGAAAATTCTGCATAGAAAGAAATATCCGGGTGCGTTTCGGCCGCTGCGGCGGCCGTCACCCTACTTCTTGAGAAATGCGACGATCCTGGCCCCAGCGTTGACGATGGCAACCATTGCGGGCCGAGGCAGGCGCTTGACCTGATCGTACCAGCCGGTCAGCGATTCGACGAACCCTAGCATCCTGGTGATCCGCTCCTTCACGTAGGGATCGGTGCCGGGTTGCTCCTCCGCCTCGATGGCGCACTGGCGCAGCATGGTCAGTGCCGGGTCGATCTCACGCTTCTTCCGCTCCTCGGCGATGCGCAATAGGATCTCCCACGGGTCCGTTTCGGCCTGGAAGTGGTCCCGACGGTCGCCGATCCGGTGGGTGACGCTGATGAGGCCGTAGCTTTGCAGTTCCCGAATGCTGTTGGAGACGTTCGAGCGAGCCATCGACAGCGTTTCCGCTATGTCCTCCGCCGGCAGCGGGTTCGGCGACAGGTAGAGCAGCGCGTGGATCTGCGCGACCGAGCGGTTGACGCCCCAGCGCGTGCCCATCTCGCCCCAGTGCAGGACAAAGCGCTCCATGGTTGGGGTCAGGTGCATCGCGTTCCTCGATTTCTGTAAAGACAGAAATAAAGAAACGAGACCTGCTCGTCAATGCGACGTTCTGTACCGGGATCCAAGGGCCCCCGCCCTTGGCGGGTGGGTGCGGGAGGGCGGCGCCCTCTCGCGTCTTGCCCGTACACGCGAAAACGCCGCCCGCGCCGCCGGTGGATGGCCCGGCGGGGCGGACGGCGCTGCGCCGCCCGGAAGGGCGCTTGCCGATCAGAACGGCAGGATCACGCGGCCCCAGGCGCGGGTGTCGTTGCCGCCGTAGTTGTTCTCGGCAACGGTGCGCGTCAGGTAGCCTTGCAGGATGAGCTGGTCGAAGCTGTAGCCGACCAGGGCGCCCAGCGCCACCTGGCTCTGCTTCTGGTAGCCGGCCGTCGGGCGGCTGGTGTCGAACGAGGCGAAGGCCACCGGGCCGACCGACCACTTGCCGAAGCTCTTGGTCGCCGTCACGTCGATGTTGAGGAAGTTCGGGTTGATCGTCTTGGTCGCCTTGCGGGTGTTGATGCCGTAGATGAAGTTGGCGGTCAGGTTCCACCCGTCGTTGGTGTAGCTGACGCCGACGCGCTGGTTGATCGAGGTGGTGTCGAAGCCCAGGCCGTTCTTCACCGGGAAATAGACGCCCAGCAGGTAGCTGAGCCCGAAGCCGCTGCCCAGGTCCCAGGCGAGCTGGCCGGCCAGGAACGGGTTGTACATGCCGCTGTCATAGAAATTGTTGTCGATGCCGACCTCCAGCGCGGGCAGGGCGGCCAGCAACTGCACGCGGGCACCGGCGACCTTGGCCGGGGTGGCCCAGGCGACCACCGGGATGTTGACGCCCAGCGTCACGTCGGGGTTGCCGTTGTTGCCGTGGCGCTTGCCCCAGTCGAAGGTGTCGACGAAATAGAACCCTTCCGGCAGCGGCGCGCCGGCCGCGAGGCCGATAGTCTCGCCGGGCTGCGTCACCGAGCCGGCCAGCGCCGGCGCCGCCGTCGCGCAGAGTGCCGCCGCGCCGAGTGCCGCCGCGCACGCGCACGCCGCGACGCCGGCCCGCAGGGCCTTCATGGAATTCCGCACCGTGGTGCCGAGCTTATTCATCATCGTATGTGGCCTTTCTCTTGCCGCGCTTCCCCTCGTGCCCGGCGTGCTGCCGGGCTCGGCGCTTGGATGCGCCTGCGCGCTAATACGAAGGATATGCCTGAGTCGACAAATAATACTTTTGGCGGAAAGCCGCTGTCGCTCAGGTATTAGTCGCTTGAAAGACTGCGCGTGCGCGTGGAATTCGCGCCGGTGGCGCCGCGTTGTACTTTGGTATTGATTCAATCGCCGGCGTATGGTGGGCCTGGATAGGGATATTGCGACTTTTGTATTGCCAGTACTTTCGGATTGGTGCCCGGTGCCCGGTGTGACAGGGGCGTGCGGGGTGTATCGCGGCGTATCATCCCGTCACATCCGGCGTCTGCCGCCGGGGTGGCGGTTGGTGGACAGGCGCCCTAAGTCACGCTAAAAGCACCCGTTCGGCCTCGCGGGCCGAGACGCGTACCCGGAGCCTTGGACCGCCCATGCAGACCGCCAACGACATCCGCGCCACCTTTCTGAACTTCTTCGGCAGGAACGACCACCAGATCGTCGAATCGTCGCCGCTCGTGCCGCGCAACGATCCGACGCTGATGTTCACCAACGCCGGCATGGTGCAGTTCAAGAACGTCTTCACCGGCGCGGAGACCCGGCCTTACAAGCGCGCCACCACCTCGCAGAAGTGCGTGCGCGCGGGCGGCAAGCACAACGACCTGGACAACGTCGGCTACACGGCGCGCCATCACACCTTCTTCGAGATGCTCGGCAATTTCTCGTTCGGCGACTACTTCAAGGAGGGCGCCATCGAGATGGCCTGGACCCTCATCACGAAGGAGTACGGGCTGAACCCGGAGAAGCTGCTGGTCACCGTCCACTCCTCGGACGAGGACGCCGCGGCCCTGTGGCGCAAGATCGCCGGCCTGCCGGACCAGCGGATCATCCGCATCCCGACCGACGACAACTTCTGGCGCATGGGCGACACCGGCCCGTGCGGCCCATGCTCGGAGATCTTCTTCGACCACGGCCCGGCCGTGGCCGGCGGCCCGCCGGGTTCGGAAGACCAGGACGGCGACCGCTTCATCGAGATCTGGAACCTCGTGTTCATGCAGTATGAGCAGCGCGGTCCGGACGATCTGGTGCCGCTGCCCAAGCCCTCCATCGACACCGGCATGGGGCTGGAGCGTCTGGCCGCCGTGCTGCAGGGCAAGCACGACAACTACGACATCGACCTGATGCGGGCGCTGATCCTGGCCTCGGCCGATGCCACGAAGACGGCGGCCGACGGCCCGCACGCCGTGTCGCACCGCGTCATCGCCGACCACCTGCGCTCCTGCTCCTTCCTGATCGCCGACGGCGTGCTGCCGTCGAACGAGGGGCGCGGCTACGTGCTGCGCCGCATCATGCGCCGCGCCATGCGCCACGCCCACATGATCGGCGCGCGCGAGCCGCTGATGCACCGCCTCGTCCCGGCGCTGGTGCAGCAGATGGGCGACGCCTACCCCGAGCTGGGCCGCGCCCGCGCGCTGATCGTCGAGACGCTGAAGCTGGAGGAGACCCGCTTCAAGCAGACGCTGGAGCGCGGCCTGAAGCTGCTGGAGGAGGCGGAGGAGCCGCTGCCCGCCGGCACGCCGCTGCCCGGCGACGTCGCCTTCAAGCTGTACGACACCTATGGCTTCCCGCTGGACCTGACTCAGGACGTGCTGCGCGCCAAGGGCCGCCCGGTGGACGAGGCCGGCTTCAAGGCCGCCATGGACGAGCAGCGCCGCAAGGCGCGCGAATCCTGGGCCGGCTCCGGCGAGGCGGCGACCGAGCGCCTGTGGTTCGAAATCAAGGACGACCTCGGCGCCACCGAGTTCTTCGGCTACGACACCGAGGTGGCGGAGGGCAAGGTGACCGCCATCGTCAAGGGCGACGCCCGCGTCGAGCAGGCGGCCATCGGCGACGAGGTGATGGTCATCGTCAACCAGACGCCTTTCTATGCCGAATCGGGCGGCCAGGTCGGCGACACCGGCATCATCTTCTCGACCGAGGGCGCCGAGGTCGCGGTCAAGGACACGCTGAAGAAGCTGGGCGCCGTCTGGGCCCACCAGGGCACCGTCACCAAGGGCACTCTGAAGGTCGGCGACGTGGTCGAACTGCGCGTCGATGCCGAGCGCCGCGCCGCCATCCGCGCCAACCACTCGGCCACCCACCTGCTGCACAAGGCGCTGCAGAACCGGATGGGCGAGCACGTGACGCAGAAGGGCTCGCTGGTCGCTCCCGACCGCCTGCGCTTCGACATCTCCCAGCCCACGCCGCTGTCGCCCGAGGACGTGGCGGCGGTGGAGGCGGAGGTGAACGCCCGCATCCTCGGCAACTCCGAGGTCGTCACCCGCCTGATGAGCCCGGACGAGGCGAAGGGCGCCGGCGCCATGGCGCTGTTCGGCGAGAAGTACGGCGACGAGGTGCGCGTCGTCTCCATGGGCGGCCCGCACGGCGAGCTGGAGCGCGACTACTCGATCGAGCTGTGCGGCGGCACGCACGTGCGCCGCACCGGCGACATCGGCATCTTCAAGATCGTCGCCGAGGGCGCCGTCGCCGCCGGCGTGCGCCGCATCGAGGCGCTGACCGCCCAGGGTGCCGCCCGCTACCTTGCCGAGCGCGAGAACCTGCTGTCCGAGACCGCCTCGGCGCTGAAGGTGCGCCCGGAGGAGGTGCCGTCGCGTGTCGCGGCGCTGGTGGACGAGCGCCGCAAGATGGAGCGCGAGCTGGCCGAACTCCGCCGCCAAGTGGCGATGGGGGGTGGTGCCAAGGCCGACTCGGGTGCTGTGAAGGAGGTCAACGGCTTCAAGCTCGCCGCCCGCGTGGTGGACGGCCTGCCGGCCAAGGATCTGAAGCCGATGGCGGACGAGCTGAAGAAGCAGGTCGGCTCCGGCGTCGTCGTGCTGGTGGCCGGGAACGAGGGCAAGGCGTCCATCGTCGTCGGCGTCACCGACGACCTGACGGCGAAGGTCAGCGCCGTCGACCTCGTGCGCGTGGGTGCGGAGGCGCTGGGTGGCAAGGGCGGCGGCGGCCGTCCCGACATGGCCCAGGCCGGCGGCCCCGACGCCTCGCTCGCCAACGCCGCCGTCGAGGCGATCGAGGCGGCTCTGGCGGCCAAATAAGGGCAATTGCAGGGACGGGAGACGATGCGCTTCACCGGCACCGACACCTACGTCGCCACCGAAGACCTGATGGTGGCCGTCAACGCGGCCATCACGCTGGAGCGCCCGCTCCTCGTGAAGGGCGAACCCGGCACCGGCAAGACCGTGCTGGCCATCGAGATCGCCCGCGCCCTGGACCGGCCGCTGATCCAGTGGCACATCAAGTCGACGACGAAGGCGCAGCAGGGCCTGTACGAGTACGACGCCGTCAGCCGCCTGCGCGACTCGCAACTGGGCGAGGAGCGCGTGCACGACATCTCCAACTACATCGTGCGCGGCAAGCTGTGGGAGGCGTTCGAGGCGCCGCAGGCCCCCGTCCTGCTGATCGACGAGATCGACAAGGCCGACATCGAGTTCCCGAACGACCTGCTGCTCGAACTCGACCGCATGGAGTTCCACGTCTACGAGACGCAGCAGACCATCAGGGCGAAGCAGCGCCCGATCATCATCATCACCTCCAACAACGAGAAGGAGTTGCCGGACGCCTTCCTGCGCCGCTGCTTCTTCCACTACATCCGCTTCCCCGACCGCGAGGTCATGGAGCGGATCGTCGACGTGCACTACCCCGGCCTGAAGAAGGACCTGCTGCGCGAGGCGATGACGCTGTTCTACGACCTGCGCGAGGTGCCGGGCCTGAAGAAGAAGCCGTCCACCTCGGAACTGCTCGACTGGATCAAGCTGCTGATGGTCGAGGACGTGGATCCCGAGACGCTGCGCGCCAAGGACTCCCGCAAGATCATCCCGCCGCTGTGCGGTGCGCTTCTGAAGAACGAGCAGGACGTCCACCTGCTGGAGCGTCTGGCCTTCATCGCCCGGCGCGACGGGCGCTGACGGCGGCTGTTCTGTTCCATCAAGAAAAGGACCCCCACCCGAGCGGGTGGGAGCCCGAAGTCCACGACGAGGGGCCGCGGCCCAGGACCGGCCATTGCGGCCCCTTTCGCCTGCCCGGTTGGCACCGGTCACCCTCCACCGCTGGAGGGTGATGTGCGGTGCGCCGGATCGGCGATTACGGTGCCAGGAAGACGCTGGCGTGGCGGTTGCTGTCCCCCGTGTTCACGTCGCGCACGATCACGGTCACGTCGGTCGACCCGCTCTTTGCGTCGGCCTTCGGCACGCGGGCGAAGATGCGGTAGGTGGCGACCGCGTCGGCCGGGGCGCCGAGGCGCAGTTCGGGCAGGGCCGTCTGGCTGCTGTCACCGGCCACCGACAGTTCCGGCGCTTTCAGCCCCTGCAGGGTGACGGCGTAGGTGCGCGGCTCGTGCGTCTTGTTGAGGATCTTGACGGTGTAGGCGTTCTGCACGTCGCCGTCCGACAGCACGACGAACAGCGGTGCCCGGTCGCGCAGCACGTTGACGTCCACGTTCGGGCGCAGCATCAGCCCCGCCGCCATGGCGCTGGCCACCGTCAGCATGATCAGGCTGTAGATGATCGTGCGCGGGCGGATGAACTTCACCGGCGCCTGCTTGCCCTGCACCTTGGCGACCTGGTTCGATTGCGTGTCGAACAGCACGAGGTTGCCGGGCCGCCCCAACTGCGCCATCACCTCGTTGCAGGCGTCCACGCACAGGCCGCAGCCGATGCAGGAGATCTGCTGCCCCTTGCGGATGTCGGTGCCGGTCGGGCAGACGTGGACGCACAGCTTGCAGTCGACGCAGTCGCCGTAGCCTTCGGCCTGCCGCTCCTCCCAGCTCTGCGATTTGCGGATCGGGTGGCGGTTTTCGCCGCGCCAGTCCTGGTAGGTGACGATGTAGGTGTCCTCGTCCACCATCGCCGCCTGGAAGCTGCGCCACGGGCAGACGTAGATGCAGATCTGCTCGCGCGCCCAGCCGGCGAAGAAGTAGGTGGTGAAGGTGAAGATGCCAGTGAACAGCAGCACCGTCGACGACACCTGTCCGGTGACGATGTCCTGCAACAGGGTCGGCGCGTCGTTGAAGTAGAAGATCCAGGCGCCGCCGGTGACCAGCGCGATCAGCACCCAGGCGCCGTGCTTGGCCGCCTTCTTCGCAACCTTCGACGCCGACAGCGGCGCCTTGTCCAGGCGGATGCGGTCGGTGCGCGGGCCTTCGATCTTGCGCTCGACCCACATGAACAGGTCGGTCCACACCGTCTGCGGGCAGGCGTAGCCGCACCAGACGCGGCCGAACAGCGTGGTGGCGGCGAACAGGCCGATGGCGGCCAGGATCAGGATGCCAGTGAGGTAATAGACCTCCTGCGGCCAGATCTCGATCCACAGGAAATACGCGCGCCGGCCGGCCATGTCGACCAGCACCGCCTGGTCGGGGATGCCCGCCCCGCGGTCCCAGCGCAGCCAGGGCGTCACGTAGTAGACGGCGAGCAGCGCGATCAGCGCCGCCCACTTCAATCGTCGGTAGGTGCCGCGCACGTCGGCGCAGTAGACCTTCGGGCGATTGACGAAGAGGTGCCGCTTCGGCTCGTCCTCGCGGACAGGGGATTGCGGCGGCTGGGCTTTGGGGGCCGGCGTGGAGCCGGCGAAGGTGGTCATCGACATGGCATCCTCGTGCCGTTCGGCTCGATCGCCAGTATTTCCTAGGCCCTTCCTTTATAAGCCGTCTGTGATGGAGTCACATTGCGGCACATCAACACGTCCGCATCATCGGCCTGCGGCATCGCGCCGCGCCCCTTTCGTGCAGCAGGGGGCCGCTATGTCCCGTCGCCGCGGATCCGCGCCAGCCCGGTGCGGTAGGCCTCGTCGAACTGCGCCTCCAGCGCGGCGTTGGTGCCGCGCAGCCCCTCCACCACGGCGGCGGCCCACTCGAAATACTCGACCTTGCGGGCCTGCCGCCAGTCGGCCGGCGGGCTGGCCTGCATGGAGCGCAGGTTGCTGATCTTGTCGGCCAGCTTCACCAGCTTGGCCTTCGGCGAGGCGTGCGGGGCGTGTTCGATCTGGCGCTGCTTGCGCTCGGCCTTGGTCAGGCGCTTGTCGTCGGTGACCTCGGCGACGATGCCGGCGATCTCCGCGCCGAACTCGCGCTCCAGTTCCTCGCGGGTGGCGTCGGTGTCCTCCAGCGTGTCGTGCAGCAGGGCGGCCAGCACGGCGTCCGGCTCCTTGCCGTCGGTGGCCTCGGCGACCAGCCGCGCCACCTCGGCCAGATGGTTGACGTAGGGCTCGGCCCGCACGCCCTTGCGGCGCTGGTCGGTGTGCTTGTGCGCGGCGAAATCCAGCGCGCGGGCGAATTGGACGAGTGCGTTCATGGCGTGTTTTCCCATGGGCCGCTATAATGCCTTCCCCGCTGGGAGAACGCCATGTTCACGACCTTCTTCTTCGAGTTGCGCAAGGCCGGCGTGCCGGTGTCGCTGAAGGAATACCTGACGCTGATGGAGGCCATGAAGCGCGGGCTGGCCGAGTACCGCGTCGAGGACTTCTATTACCTCAGCCGGTCGTGTCTGGTGAAGGACGAACGCAACCTCGACCGCTTCGACCGGGTGTTCGGGACCATTTTCAAGGGGATTGGCGAGGCGACGGCGGCGGGCGACGAGATCGCCGTGGTCGACCTGCCCGAGGAATGGCTGCGCAAGCTGGCCGAACGCTTCCTGACCGACGAGGAGAAGGCGCAGGTCCAGGCGCTGGGCGGTTGGGACAAGCTGATGGAGACGCTGGCGCAGCGGCTGGCCGAGCAAAAGGGGCGCCACCAGGGCGGCTCCAAATGGATCGGCACCGCCGGCACCTCGCCCTTCGGCGCCTACGGCTACAACCCGGAAGGTGTCCGCATCGGCCAGCACGAATCGCGCCACCGCCGCGCCGTGAAGGTGTGGGACAAGCGCGAGTTCAAGAACCTGGACGACAGCGTCGAGCTGGGCACCCGCAACATCAAGGTGGCGCTGCGCCGCCTGCGCAAGTTCGCCCGCCAGGGCGCCGCCGACCAGCTCGACCTGCCCGACACCATCCGCGCCACCGCCAACAACGCCGGCTGGCTGGACCTGAAGATGGTGCCGGAGCGGCACAACGCGGTGAAGGTCCTGCTGTTCCTCGACATCGGCGGCTCGATGGACGATCACGTCCGCCTGTGCGAGGAGCTGTTCTCCGCCGTGCGGACGGAGTTCAAGCACCTCGAACACTACTACTTCCACAACTGCGTCTACGAGAGCGTGTGGAAGGACAACAAGCGCCGCCACGCCGAGCGCATCCCGACCTGGGACGTGCTGCACACCTATCCCGCCGACTACAAGCTGATCTTCGTCGGCGACGCCGCCATGAGCCCCTACGAGATCAGCTACCCCGGCGGCAGCGTCGAGCACTGGAACGAGGAAGCGGGGCACGTGTGGCTGCAGCGCATGCTGTCGGTCTACAGCCGCGCGGTGTGGCTGAACCCGACGCCGCAGCAGTACTGGTCCTATACCGAGAGCACCCGCATGCTCCAGCGCCTGATGGACAACCGCATGTTCCCGCTCACCATCGAAGGGCTGGACGCGGCGATGCGGGAGTTGAGCCGGTAGGGGGTCAGCAGCGCAGGACGGCGATATGTCCGGCTTCGCCATAGGGGATCAATTCGCCGTCGCGCGTGACGACACGAAGGCCGAGTTCCCGAGCGGTTGCAGCCACGATGCGATCGGCCGGGTCCTTCGGCGGGTTTCCAGGCAGGAAGCTTGACGCCAGAAGGATTTTGGGCGGCATCGAGGCAAGAACGATGCCCGGCTTTGCCAGAAGCGTTTCGAACCATACGTCGGGCGTCACGGAAAGCCGAATCTTTGCCTTGCGAACGAGCGTACCAATTTCCCAGGCGGTGATGGGCGACACGTGGATGGGTACACCAAGGCGCCGCGCCTCGCCGATGGCCGCCCGGCTCTCCTCGGACATGGCAGCGCCGGCCATGAGCCAGATTGTGGCGCAGGTGTCGAGAAGGAGTGGTTCAGGCGTCGGCCTTCCAACTCGCCCCGGAGCCCGCCGTCAACGCACTCTCGTCAAGGATTTCCACAGTCCCCCGCATGGCGCCCCACAGATCGTCGTCCGTGGGAGCGTTCGCATCGGCATGCGGCGGGCCGATCTCGACCAGCGGGTGCCCGCTGTCGTCGACCACCACGACGCGCAGACCCGTGTCGGACGCCAGTTCGCGAGCGATGTCCTCGATCGACCCCGCCTGCCCGTTGATGCGGGACGCCGGGATGAACTTCGTGCGTGGCCCTGCGTGCGACATCGCTCTGGCCTCCGCTCTCGCCGTGGCGGCGAATGAAAAGAAGCATAGTGCTTCACCGGCCCTACCGTCACCGGATCGCATCCCGACTCCTTGAATCCTTAACCCTTTCCCCGGTAGGGTCCGGCCCGCATCATGGAGTCGGCCCCTATGCCCAGCGGCGTACCCACCCCCATCACCATCGCCTGCGGCGACGGCATCGGTCCCGAGGTCATGGACGCCGTCCTGATGATGCTCGCCGTCGCCGGCGCCAAGCTGGTGGTCGAGGAGGTGGAGGCGGGGGAGGCCGTCTACCGCCGCGGCGTGCTCACCGGGCTCGACCCGGCCGGGTGGGACTCCATCCGCAAGACCCGCGTGTTCCTCAAGGGGCCGATCACCACGCCGCAGATCCCGGGTGCCAAGTCGCTGAACGTCGCGGCGCGGGCCCGGCTGGGGCTGTACGCCAACGTACGCCCCTGCATGTCCTTCCACCCATACGTGCGTACGCGCCACCCGCGCACCGACGTGGTCATCGTCCGCGAGAACGAGGAGGACCTGTACGCCGGCATCGAGCACCGGCAGACCGACGACGTCATCCAGTCGGTGAAGCTGATCTCCCGGCCGGGGTCGGAGCGCATCATCCGCTACGCCTTCGAACACGCCCGCGCCAACCACCGGCGCAAGGTGACGGCGTTCGTCAAAGACAACATCATGAAGCTGACGGACGGCTTGTTCCTGCGCATCTTCCAGGAAATCGCCGCCGAGTATCCGGAGATCAAGGCCGACCACCTGATCGTCGACATCGGCGCCGCCCGCCTCGCCGACCAGCCGGAGCGGTTCGACGTCATCGTCACGCTCAACCTCTACGGCGACATCATCTCCGACATCGCGGCGCAGATCACCGGCTCGGTCGGGCTGGCCGGGTCGGCCAACATCGGTTCGCAGTGCGCCATGTTCGAGGCGCTGCACGGCTCCGCGCCGATGATCGCCGGGCAGGGCATCGCCAACCCGTCCGGCCTGCTGATGGCGGCCATCATGATGCTGGTCCACATCGGCCAGGGCGAGCCTGCGGCCAAGCTGCACAACGCGTGGCTCAAGACCATCGAGGACGGCGTGCACACCGCCGACGTCTTCTCGCGCGGCGTCAGCCGCTACCGCGTCGGCACCCGCGCCTTCGCCGAGGCGGTGATGGAGCGTCTGGGGCAGGTGCCGCAGACGCTGCCCGTCGTCGGCTACGCCAGCGACCGGCCGGCGCTCGACGAGGGCATCCGCATCGCGCCGCGGCAGGTGGCGGTGAAGGATCTGGTGGGGGTGGACGTCTTCCTGCACTGGTCGGCCGGCGGGCCGGACGATCTGGCGGCGTTGGCGCTGCCGCTGGCGGGCGAGGCGTTCGAACTCGCCAGCATCTCCAACCGCAGCCAGAAGGTCTGGCCGGACGGCCACGCCGACATCTTCTGCACCGATCACTGGCGCTGCCGCTTCCTGGCGCGGTGCGGCACGGTGACGCACACCGACATCGTCGGCCTGCTGGCGCGCTTCGCCGCCGCCGGGCTGGACTTCATCCAGACCGAGAACCTCTGCGATTTCGACGGAAAATCCGGCTTCTCGGCAGCGTGACCTTGGCATCTTGATCGGCGCCACGCCGGAATAGATTGCATTGTCCGGGCGTCCTAGGGAGCGAACGTCAATGCAACCGGACGAGACGATGCCGGCCCAGGAGATCGACGACCGCGCGTTGGCCGCGCATGTGCCCCGCCTGCGCCGCTACGCCGCGGCGCTGGTCGGCAACATGACGGAGGCCGACGACCTCGTGCAGGACTGCATGGAGAAGGCGCTGGCCAACCGCCACAGCCTGCGCGACCCCAGCCGGCTGGGCGGCTGGCTTCTGTCCATCCTGCACAACCTGCACGTCAGCGGCCTGCGCTGGCGCCGCCGCCGCGGGCCGGAGGTGGACGTCGCCGACTTCGCCGACGACATGGCCCTGTCCGCCCCGCCGGCCGATCGCGGCGCCGTGCGCGATTTCGTGCGCGCCTTCGAGCAACTGTCGGAGGAGCACCGCAAGATCCTGCTGCTGACCGGGCTGGAGGGGCTGTCGTACCGCGAGGTGGCGGAGGTGCTGGAGGTGCCCATCGGCACGGTGATGTCGCGGCTCGCCCGCGCGCGGGAACGGCTGCGCGTGCTGATGGAAGGCGGCGAGGAGCAGGTGTTGAGGAGAATCAAATGACCGACCGGAAGGAGGAGCCGGTGACCGACGCCGACCTGCACGCCTGGCTCGACGGCGAACTGCCCGACGAGCGCCGCGTCGCCGTGGAGCGGCACCTGCAGGCCGATGCCGACGCCGCCCGCCGCCTGGCCGCCTACCGGGACCAGCGCGCGCTGATGGCCAAGGCCTTCGGCCCGCTGATCGACCGGCCGCTGCCGGACGCGCTGAAACCGCCGTTCGGCCGGCGCAGGCCGGGGTGGGGCGGGGGCCGGACGTGGGCCGCGCTGGCGGTCGCCGCCTCGCTGCTGCTGTTCGTGGCCGGTGGCGCGGCCGGCTGGCTGGCGCGCGGCTGGGCGGAGCCGACGCCGACCACGACCCGCGCCTTCGTCGCCGACGCGGTGACCGCGCACCGCGTGTTCGTGGTCGAGGTGCGCCACCCCGTGGAGGTGGGGGCGGACCAGGAGGAGCATCTCGTCACCTGGCTCGGCAAGCGGCTGGGCAAGCCGCTGAAGGCGCCGCGCCTGAGCGCGCGGGGCTATGATCTGGTGGGCGGGCGCCTGCTCGCCGACGGCGGCGGGCCGGCCGCCCAGTTGATGTACCAGGATGCGACCGGTCGCCGCATCACGCTCTACATCCGGCCCTCCAGTGACCCGGCGGACACGGCCTTCCGCTTTTCCCGCGACGGCAGCGTCCAGGCTTTCTATTGGCGGGACAATGGCTTAGCATGGGCTGTAACAGGCGACCTCGATCGCGCCAGCCTCTCGGGTATAGCCGAGGAGGTGTACGGCGCGTTGAACTCATAAGACCCACAGACTTATGCACAGAAATGTTGCCCGTGCCCTCTATCGCCGGTCGCCCCCATCTGGTAGGTTTACGCCCGGTTGGCACAAAATGTTGCGCCCTTATGGAAAACGGCCGGTGGCCGGAAGACATAGAGCCGACCAAGGCACGGGAGACCGGACCAGTGGAGACAGGGATGAGTTGGACGGACGAGCGGGTTCAACAGCTTAAGGACCTATGGGCGCAGGGGCTCAGCGCCAGCGAGATCGCCGACACGCTCGGTGACATCAGCCGCAACGCCGTGATCGGAAAGGCCCACCGCCTTGGCCTCTCGGGGCGTCCCTCGCCAATCAAGAAGAAGCCCACCAGGGGCGCCACGATCCTCAGCCTGACCGAGCGCATGTGCAAGTGGCCGGTCGGCGACCCCAAGCACCAGGATTTCCACTTCTGCGGCAAGACGGCGCTGACCGGTCTCCCCTACTGCGCGGAGCACGCGGCCATCGCCTACCAGCCCAGCAACAGCAAGTCCTCCAAGCGTGACGAAGACCGCAGCGTCGGCGCCGCCTGAGCGGTTCGGGCCGCGGTCCGGGGCGCCAGCCGGCGGTGTCCAGGGACCGCAGACCGATACGGCGGATCGATGCAGAACAGAACAGCGGCCCCTTCGGGGGCCGCTTTCTTTTTGTGCCGCCGCTCAATAATCCGACGTGTCGTGCTTGAAGCGCACCAGCTCGCCCTTCGACAGGGACAGCATCAATTGGGCGATCGTCTCGTGCATGATCACCGTGTGCTGGTTGCCGGTGTCCCGCATGTGCTGGCGCAGGGCCTCGCGCACCTTGGGCACGCCGGTCACGTCGATCAGGATGTCGACGCCGTCGCCCAGGCGGGCCAGTTCCATGAAGTCGGTGGTGGTGGGAATGTCGCGGTGGCGGGCGATCCGCATGCCCGGCGCGTCGTCGTCGAGGTCGGCGACGCCGAGCAGCGTCACGAAGGGGGCGGCGAGGAGCTGGCGAAGCAGCGGCGTGCCGGTTTCGCCGGCGCCGACGACGGCGATGCGGAAGACGGTGTTGGGCATGGTTCTCCCCGGGGCGCGTTCTTGAAACGAAAACGGGGGAGCCTCGCGGCTCCCCCGGCATCGTTGCCTGGAACGCCCTCCGGTTGGGAGGTGCCCCAGTGTCGCACCCGATGGTCGCACCCGGCCGTTACGCCCAGGCGGCCATCTTCTTCTGCAGGTTCTCGTCCAGCTTGTCGAGGAACTGCTTGGTGGTCAGCCAGGGCTGCTCCGGGCCGATGAGGATGGCGAGGTCCTTGGTCATGTGGCCGGATTCGACCGTTTCCACGCACACGCGCTCCAGCGTCTGGGCGAACTTGACCACGTCCGGCGTCTCGTCGAACTTGCCGCGGTAGGCGAGGCCCTGGGTCCAGGCGTAGATCGACGCGATCGGGTTGGTCGAGGTCTCCTTGCCCTTCTGGTGCTCGCGGTAGTGGCGGGTCACCGTGCCGTGCGCGGCCTCGGCCTCCACCGTCCTGCCGTCCGGCGTGATCAGCACCGAGGTCATCAGGCCCAGCGAGCCGAAGCCCTGCGCCACCACGTCCGATTCCACGTCGCCGTCGTAGTTCTTGCAGGCCCACACGAAGCCGCCGTCCCACTTCAGCGCCGAGGCGACCATGTCGTCGATCAGGCGGTGCTCGTAGGTCAGGCCCTTGGCCTTGAACTTGTCCTTGTACTCGCGGTCGAACACGTCCTGGAAGATGTCCTTGAAGCGGCCGTCATAGGCCTTCAGGATGGTGTTCTTGGTCGACAGATAGACCGAGTAGTTGCGCTCCAGGCCATAGAGGAAGCTGGAGTGGGCGAAGCCCTCGATCGACTCGTCCAGGTTGTACATGCCCATGGCGACGCCGGCGCCGGGGAAGTCGAACACCTCGTGCTCGATGCCCTCGCCGCCCTCGGCCGGGGTCCACTTGATGGTCAGCTTGCCCGCGCCCGGCACCTTGAAGTCGGTCGCCTTGTACTGGTCGCCGAAGGCGTGGCGGCCGATGATGATCGGCTTCGTCCAGCCCGGCACGTAGCGCGGAACGTTCGAGCAGACGATCGGCTCGCGGAAGACGGTGCCGCCCAGGATGTTGCGGATCGTGCCGTTCGGCGACTTCCACATCTTCTTGAGCTTGAACTCCTCGACGCGCGCCTCGTCCGGGGTGATGGTGGCGCACTTCACGCCCACGCCGTACTTCTGGATAGCCTGCGCCGACTCGACGGTGACCTTGTCGTCGGTCGCGTCCCGGTTCTCGATGCTCAGGTCATAGTACTTCAGGTCGATGTCGAGGTACGGCAGGATCAGCTTGTCCTTGATGAACTGCCAGATGATGCGGGTCATCTCGTCGCCGTCGAGCTCGACGACCGGATTGACTACCTTGATCTTGGTCATGGGTGCGGATTCTCCCCCTGGGGGTTGGGCGTCGTGGTTGTCATTGGGCGCCGGGCGCGCCATCCAGCGGGCGTGTCCGAGGTGCTGCAAAACTGCGGAACCCGGAGGCCCGGGCGGAAGCAATGGCGGTTATATATCACCGGCGCGCCGCCGAAAGGAAGGTTCGGCGGCGGCCCCGCCGCCGCCTTGCCGCCGATGTCGCACCCCGGGGGGAGAACGCGCTCAGAGACGCCGCGTTTCCGTCTCCACGCGGGGCTCCGGCTCGTGCGCCAGCGCCGTGAACACGTCCTCGACCCGGTTCACGACGCGGAACAGCGCGCGGTGCTCCTCGCGGCAGAAACCCTCGTCCACCATGTGGTCGACCAGCGTCAGCAGCGGTCGCCAGTAGCCGTCGACGTCGACCAGCACCACCGGTTTGTCGTGCAGGCGAAGCTGCTTCCACGTCAGGATCTCGAACGCCTCGTCCATGGTGCCCAGCCCGCCGGGCAGCACGACGAAGGCGTCGGAGCGGTCGACCATCATGCGCTTGCGCGTGTGCATCGAATCGACGACGTGCAACTCGGTCAGCGCCGTGTGCTCGACCTCCAGCACCTGGATGTGTTCGGGGATGATGCCGACCACGCGGCCGCCGGCGCCGATGGCGGCGTCCGCCACGATGCCCATCAGGCCGACCCGGCCGCCGCCGTACACCACCTGGACGCCGCGCCGCGCCAGACCCTCGCCCAGGGCGTGGGCGGCCTGCTTGTAGACGTCGGCGACGCGGCTCGACGAGCCGCAGTACACGCACACCGATTTCGGGGCCTTCATCCGTAACCTTTCCCGTCGCTTGGCTTCACGAAGCTGTGATTGACCGCGAGCCGCTGCCCGTTACACCATCGTCCATGGAATAACACGCCCGGCCCCGGCGTCATAAGGGGTACCGAAACACTCATCCGTCCGGGGAGAGACCATCCATGCGCATTCGTTTCCTCAACGTGCTGGCCGCCGCCGCGGTTTCCGCCACCCTTGTCGCCGCCGCTCTCGTCGTTACCGGGGGGCCGGCGGTCGCCGCCGACCCGGTCGAGCAGGTGAAGGCGCGCGAAGCCCTCATGAAGAAGATGGGAGGCGGGATGAAGGTTATCGGCCAGTTCGTGAAGGGCGAGGGAGGCACCCAGGAGGAGGTGCAGAAGGCCGCCGCCGCCATCGCCGAGGTGTCGGCTAACGACGTCGCCGCCGTGTTCCCGCAGGGCACCGCCCAGGGCGTCGGCGACAGCCACGCCAAGCCCGAGCTGTGGGCGCAGTGGAGCAAGACGCAGCAGCTCTGGTCCGACGTGCGCCCCGCCGCCGCCAAGCTGGTGGACGCCGCCAAGGCCGGCGACAAGGCCCAGGTCGCCCAGGCCATGCAGGCGACCGGCAAGACCTGCGCCAACTGCCACGAAGAGTTCCGCATCAAGAAGCAGTGAGGCACGGCATGCGGGCCGCCCCCCTCCGCGTTCTGAGGATGCGCGTCCTGCGGATCGCCGCCGCGCTGCTGCCGCTCGCCCTGTGGGCGGGCGGCGGCGCGCGGGCGGCTGCGCCGGCCCCGCCGACATCGGTGCCGGCCGATCCCGCCTCGTCCGATCCGGTGGCGCGCGGCGCCTACGTCTTCCAGGCGGCCGGCTGCTACGGCTGCCATACGGATGAAAAGGGCGGCGGCAAGCCGCTGGCCGGCGGACGGGCGCTGAAGACGCCGTTCGGCACCTTCTTCACGCCCAACATCACCCCCGATCCGCAGACCGGCATCGGCCGCTGGTCCGACGCCGACTTCATCCGCGCTTTCCGCGAGGGCGTGCGGCCGGATGGCGCGGCGCTGTTCCCGGCCTTCCCCTACACCTCCTACACGCGGATGACCGACCAGGACCTCCGCGACCTGAAGGCCTACCTGTTCGCCCAGGCGCCGGTGTCCCAGCCCAACACGCCGCATGATCTGCGGGCTCCCTTCGGCTGGCGCTTCCTTTTGCCGGTCTGGCAGGCGATGCATCTGGACGAGGGGCCGCGCCCCGCCGACCCGTCCAGGCCGGCCGAGTGGAACCGCGGCCGCTACCTGACGGAGGCGCTGGGCCATTGCGGCGAGTGCCACACGCCGCGCAACGCCCTGGGCGCCATGGAACTCAGCCGCGCCTACGCCGGCACCCCCGACGGGCCGGAGGGCGACAAGGTGCCGAACCTGACGCCGGCCAAGGAAATGGCCGACTGGTCGCTGGGCGACATCGAGACCTTCCTGGAAATCGGCATGCTGCCCGACGGCGACTTCGCCGGCGGCTCCATGGCGGAGGTCGTGCGCAACTCCACGTCGCGCCTGACCAAGGCCGACCGCCGCGCTATCGCCGTGTACCTGAAATCGCTGCCTCCCGCACAGTGACGGCGGCCGAAGGCGCGGGGCAGGGGACGTATGCGCCTGTGGAATGGTTGTGGTAGCCCCTTTGCCCATTTGCGCTGTTGCTTCGCGTGCTTGGTCTGACTGATAGTCCACATTTGTTCGGCCAATGCAGGTCGCACGCCAGCGGTATGGTGCGGCGGTGAAACGAGCGGTTCTTCTGGGTGGTGCCGGTGCGGCCGTGTTGGCCGGCGCCGTCGCGTTCGCGGCCTTCCGTCCGGCTCCCCCGGCGCCGGAGGCGCTGGCCGTTTCGCCCCATGCGCTGCCCACCCCGAATCCCCCGCCCATGACGCGCCCGGTCACGGCCTCGCCGCCCCGGATCGTTCCGCCGGCCGCCCAGGCCCCGAGTGCCCAGGCCCCCACCGCCCAAGCCCCCGCCGCCCCGCCGGCCGCCACCCCGCCGTCCCAGGTCACGCCCGCCGTGGTCCGGCCGCCGGCCCCGGTGGAGACCGGGCCGCGCTTCGACGTCGTGCGCGTCACGCCGGAGGGCGAGGCGGTGATCGCCGGCCGGGCCACGCCGGGCGCCACCGTTGTCGTCTTCGACGGCGACCGGCCGATCGGCGAAGCGGTGGCCGACAAGCGTGGCGAGTGGGTGCTGCTGCCCGGCGACCCGCTGCCGCCCGGCAGCCGCGAGTTGAGCCTCGTCGAGCGCACGCCCGGCACCAAGCCGGTGCCGTCCGGAAACGTCGTCGTTCTGGTGGTGCCGGAAGCCAGGCGTGACGTGGCCGGCCGCCCGGCCGAGGCGGCGGGCGCGCTGGCCGTCTCCGTGCCGCGCGACGGCGGCGCCAGCACCGTGCTGCAGGTCCCGCCGCCCACGCCGGCCAAGGAGCCCGAAGCCAGGGAGCCCGACGCCAGGAAGGAGCCCGCGAAGGCGGCTGCGGCTCCGGCGCCCGGCGGCTCCTCGACCCGCGGCATCCCGCCGGTGCCGGCGGGCGGCGTCACCGTGGAGACGATGGACTACGACACCGCCGGCAAGGTCGCCATGGGCGGCCGGGCGCAGCCGGGCGACGCCGTCCAGCTCTACCTGGACAACAATCTCGTGGGCAGCGCCCCGACGGACACCGAGGGGCGCTGGCGTCTGTCGCCGGAACGCCCGGTCGACCCCGGCGTGTATACCCTGCGCGCCGATCAGGTCACGACGTCCGGCAAGGTGGTGGCGCGGGTCGAACTGCCGATCCAGGTGTCCGAGGTGCCGAAGGACCTGCCCGACGGCGACCGCGTCGTCGTGCAGCCCGGCAACAGCCTGTGGCGGATCGCCCGGCGCACCTACGGCGACGGCGTGCAGTACACGGTGATCTATCAGGCCAACCGCGGCCAGATCCGCGACCCCGACCTGATCTACCCCGGCCAGATCTTCACGCTTCCGACGACGAATTGAACGGGCGGGGTGAATCGTAGGTCGGGTTGAGGCACAGCCGAAAACCCAACGCGTCCGCATCGCCCGCAATGTTGGGTTTTCGCTGGCGCTCAACCCACCTACGACATCACAAATGCTCCGCCAGCAGGCGCAGGAACGGCCGCGCCTCGTGCAGCAGCAGCACGGTCTGGTGGATCAGGTCCTCCGCCGCCACGCGTCCGGCCACGCGGGTCTGGCCGGCCAGCAGGATCTTCTGCCCGTCCTGCACCACGAATCGCGCGCGCCTCAGCGGCAGCGCCTGGATTCCCCGCAGCACCATCAGCAGCTTGCGCCGGCGCTCCGGCGCCTGGACCGTGTAAGGGATGTGGCCGACCTCCGCCCACACCTGGCAGACCGCGCCGTCCTCCTCCGGGCTGACGGCGGCGTGGAACGGCATCCCGTCGGCGATGAAGGTCAGGCGCGAAGGCTGCGGCGGCGTGGCGATGGCCAGCAGCCCTTCCGGCGTGGTGGTGACCGCGTTGAGGCCGAGCGGCAGGGCGGACGCCGCCACCTCGGCCAGCGACCGCAGGGTTTCCAGGCGGTTGGCGACGGGAACAGACACGCGGGCAATCCCATTCCTGCAATGATCCGTGCGAGAGTTGGGCGCGGCCCGCTAAAATTCTGTAAAGGCCGGGCGGGTATCTCTAGAATGCGCCGCTTCCGAAGCAGGAGAGTGTTTATCCGGCATGTCGTCCGCTCTTGATACCGTCATCGTTCCCGTCCATCGCGCCGGTTGGCCGTTCATCGCCGGATTCGCCGTGGTGTCCCTCGTGCTCGGGCTGGCGGTGGCGCCGCCGCTGGGCTGGCTCGGCCTCCTGGCGACCGCCTGGTGCACCTACTTCTTCCGCGACCCCGACCGGGTGACGCCGACGCGGCCGGGGCTGCTGGTCAGCCCGGCCGACGGCCGCGTCACCATGATCGTGCCGGCGGTGCCGCCGCCCGAGCTGGGCATGGGGCCGGAGCCGCGCACCCGCATCTCCATCTTCCTCAACGTCTTCAACGTGCACGTCAACCGCGTGCCGGCCGACGGCGAGGTGGTGAAGGCCGAATACCACCCCGGCACCTTCGTCAACGCCGCGCTGGACAAGGCCAGCGAGGAGAACGAGCGCATGGCCATCCGCCACCGCCTGCCCGACGGGCGGGAGATCGCCTACGTGCAGATCGCCGGTCTGGTGGCGCGCCGCATCCTGTGCTGGATCAAGGCGGGGCAGGGCGTCAAGGCGGGCGAGCGCTTCGGCCTCATCCGCTTCGGCAGCCGCACCGACGTCTATCTGCCGGACGGTGTGGCGCCGCTGGTCTGCGTCGGCCAGCTCGCCATCGGCGGCGAGACGATCCTGGCCGACCTGAACGCGACCGAGCCGCAACGGCAGGGAGAGATTCGCTGATGAAACGACCGCCCGTCTTCAAACCGGGCGTCTTCCGTCCCGGCGTCTTTCGCAAGCGTCCGCGCCGCCCGCACCCGCGCCTGAAGGGCCTGTCGATCAACCGGCTGCTGCCCAACGTGCTGACGGTGCTGGCGCTGTGCGCGGGCCTGACGGCCATCCGCTTCGCCATGCACGGGGCGTGGCCGCAGGCGGTGGGCGCAATCGTCACGGCCGCCGTGCTGGACGCGCTGGACGGCCGCATCGCCCGCCTGCTGAACGGCCAAAGCAAGTTCGGCGCCGAGTTGGACAGCCTCGCCGACGTGGTCAGCTTCGGCGTGGCGCCGGCCCTGATGATCTACCTGTGGGCGCTGGGCGGGGCGGGCAGCCTCGGCTGGGTGGCGTCGCTGGCCTACGCCGTATGCTGTGCCCTGCGGCTGGCGCGCTTCAACGCCGGTCTCGGCACGCCGGACCTGCCGCCGTGGGCCTTCAGCTACTTCACCGGCGTGCCCGCGCCCGCCGGCGCGGCGCTGGTGCTGCTGCCCATGGTCGCCAGCTTCGAGCTGGGGCCGGAGGTGGCCGGGCATCCGGCGCTGGTGGTGCCGTGGACGCTGGCCGTTGGCCTTCTGATGGTCAGCACCCTGCCGACGTTTTCCGGCAAGGGCATGCGGGTGCCGCAGGACTATGTGGTGCCGGCGCTGCTGGGCGTGGGGCTTCTGGCCGCCTCGCTGGTCAGCCAGCCGTGGTGGACGCTGCTGTTCCTCGGGCTGGCCTACGCCAGCACCTTCCCGTTCTCGATCCGCCAGTTCCGCAAGCTGCAAAGGGCGGCGGCGCTGCTCCAGACCGTCCCGGCCGAGGGCGAGGCCGCGGCGCCCGATGCCCCCGCCGATACGCCCGCCGAGGAGCCGCCGCCCGAGGCGAAGAGCGGCGTCCGTTGAGCGATCAGGTCCGTTGAGCGATCAGTCGGCGGCTGCGGCCGCCGGCTCCGGCACGACCCGCTGCTCGCTGGCCAGCACCAGCGTGACCCCCGGGATCTGCCGCAGGCAGTTGGCGACGTGGTCGGATTCGGCGCGCGCCATGCCCGTCACCTCGACTTCGATGGCCAGCGTGTCGTCGTCGGCCATGTGGTCGGCGTGGAGGGTGGCGGGCACGAGGCCGCGCTTGGCGAACAGCTCCAGCACGCGCGGCAGCACGCCGGGATCGGCGTCGGCGCGCAGCGCGAAGGCGACGCGGCGGGTGGGATCGTACGGACGGGTGTCGGTTGCCGGCTGGGCGGCCGGCTGGGCGGTGGGCATCGTGGCGGACATGGGCTCGTTTCCCTTGGATCGGTTCGGCGCAGGCGCGTGACGTGTCCCGGCCCTCAAAGGAGGACCGGGTCCATAATTCGCCGAATCGAAAGCCAGGCGGGTCCGCTCATGCTCCGCAGGCTAAAGGAGGGACACCCCCCGGTCAACGATGGCGGGGATGGGAGGCACGTCTATGGGGCGAGCGGCCGCCCGAGGAAGAGGGTGCCGGCCACCGGCGTGTCGTAATAAGGCTTGATCGGCACGAACCCCGCCTTCCGGTAGAGCGCGCGCGCCGCGGCCATGGTCGGAAGGGTGTCCAGCCGCATCTCGCGATACCCGATCCGCACCGCCTCCCCGATGATGGTGTCCACCAGCGCCCGGCCCAGGCCGAGGCCCCGCCCCTCCGGCGCGACGTAGAGCCGCTTCATCTCGCAGCAGCCGTCCGGCGCGATCGGCCGGAGCGCGACACACCCCAGCGAGTCCCCATGCGGGCCGCGCGCGATCAGCAGCGCGCCGGCCGGCGGCGCATACTTGCCCGGCAGGCCCGCCAGTTCCGCGGCGAAATCCTGGTAGGACAGGTCGATGTCGAGCGAGGACGCGTAGGCGCGGAACAGCCGCGCCGTGGCGTCGATGTCGGCGGCGGACTCGGCCGGTTCGATGCGGAATGGGGGAGCGTGCATGGCGTCACCGCGCCGTCGAGTTGACAAAATTCCTAAGGGCCGGCATCATCAAGACGATCCCGACCACGTCCCGCGTACGCGTCCCGATGGCGGAAAACGGAGGGTATGGACGGATGTTACACCCATGCTCAGGGCGTATCACCGCGTAACATCGGGTAACATTCGCCGGCCCCGCGGGATCGGGAGGGGCGCTCGGGTCAGGAGGGACCGCCATGCCGATCGAGCTTCACATCCGCCCCGCCGAGCCCGACGACGCGCTGGCGGTCGCCGATCTGATGGTGATGGCCGGCGGCGGCATCTACGATTTCCTGCTGGACGGCCTGCTGGGCGGCGCCCCGGTGGCGCAGATGCTGGCGGCGGGCGTGGCCGGCACGGCAGGATCCTTCTCCTATCGGCAATGCACGGTGGCGGAGGCCGACGGGGTGGTGATCGGACTGGCGCACGCCTATCCCGCGCTGTGGATGCGCGACGTCGACCGCACCGGCTTCCCGGCCGACCGGTTGGAGCACATCCGCGCCTTCGACGAGACGCAGGACTGGGGCAGCCTGTTCCTCTCCGCCCTGGCGGTCGTGCCGGGGTGGCGCCGCCGCGGTGTCGCCGGGCGTCTGCTGGAGGCGGTGTACGGGCGCGCTCGCGCCATCGGCTTCGACCGCGTCACGTTGCACGTCTGGGCCGACAACGCGCCGGCCCGCCACCTGTACGAGCGGCAGGGGTTCACGGAGGCCGGCCACGCCGCCATCCCCTGGCACCCGCGCCTGCCGCACGAAGGCGGCAGCCACCTGTTGCGCCGCGCCGTGTGAAGGGCAGCCATTCGCCGCCCGCCGGTTGCCCGCGGGCACCCCCGCACCCCACTATCGTGCGCCTGGGTCGAACCTATGGAGACAGGGCGGATGAGCGACGCGGCAAGCCTGCTGTTCAGCACCTACCAACTGGGAACCGTCACGCTGCCCAACCGCATCGTGGTGGCGCCGATGTGCCAGTACAGCGCCGTCGACGGCGTTGCCAACGACTGGCACCTGGCGCACCTCGGCCAGTTCGCCATCGGCGGCGCCGGGCTGGTGCTGGTGGAGGCCACCGGCGTGTCGGCGGAGGGGCGGATCACCTCCGGCTGCGTCGGCCTGTGGACCGACGAGCAGGAGGCGGCGCTGGCCCGCATCGTCCGCTTCAACCGCGAGAATGGCAGCGGTGGGCGCTTCGGCATCCAACTGGGCCACGCCGGCCGCAAGGGCTCGGCGCAGGCCCCCTGGCTGGGCGGCAAGCCGGTGGCGCCGGCGGATGGCGGCTGGCGGACGGTGTCCGCCTCCGACGTGCCGTTCGGCGACGGCTGGCCGGCGCCTCAGCCGCTGGACGCCGCCGGGCTGGCCCGCGTGCGCGACGCCTTCGCCGACTCCGCCCGTCGGGCGGTGCGCGCCGGCTTCGACGTGATCGAACTGCACATGGCGCATGGCTACCTGCTGCACCAGTTCCTCTCGCCTTTCGCCAACCGCCGGGCCGACGCCTACGGCGGATCCCTGGAAAACCGCATGCGCTTCCCGCTGGAGGTGCTGGCGGCGGTGCGCGCCGCGGTTGGCGACGCCTTTCCGGTGGGCGTGCGCATCTCGGCCACCGACTATGCGGCGGGCGGCTGGTCGGTGCCGGAGTCGCTGGTCTTCGCACAGGTGCTGAAGGAGGCGGGGGCGGCCTTCGTCCACGTCTCCGGTGGCGGGGCGGTTCCGACCGCCAAGGCGCCGATCGCCGCCGGCTATCAGGTCGGGTTCGCCCGGCGGGTGCGCGCCGAGACCGGCGCGCCGACCATCGCCGTCGGCCTGATCACCAAGCCGGAGGACGCCGAGCGCGTGCTGCACGAAGGGGCGGCCGACCTCGTCGCCGTGGGCCGCATCATGCTGGATGACCCGCACTGGCCGCACCGCGCCGCTGCGGCGCTGGGCGCCGGGCTGCCCTATCCCCGGCAGTACGGCTACGCCCTGTCGCCGGGCTGGCGCCGCTTCGCGGACAGCGCGTGGGTCGAGGCGACCGACTAGCCCGGATAATTCATCAGAGCTGAAGCTGGGGCGGCGGGCGCGAGGTTAAGCCGCTGAATTCGTGTATGATTCTGGTGCTGAAGCAGTCTCACCACGGATCAACGGAGTTCACGCCCGCCATGGCCGAGAGTACCGGGGTTCTGCCCGGCTTGTCACCGGT